>Ga0209572_1000014_pt1 | contig 529225 bp, 419 predicted proteins | sample EBPBio232012_DNA_FD_185867 | JGI IMG/M metagenome (GOLD analysis project Ga0209572, IMG submission 185867) | Wastewater treatment Type I Accumulibacter community from EBPR Bioreactor in Madison, WI, USA - Reactor 1_1/23/2012_ DNA (SPAdes)... | ecosystem: Engineered > Bioreactor > EBPR >...
GGCTGTCCGGTAAAAAATTTACCTTTACCCATAGTTATTATAGTTGTGTGGTAACACTAAAATAACTACTGGAGGCTTAGGCCTCCTTTTTTATTTATTTACAGGAACTTTTACCGGACAACAGTGACTCACCACTCACCACTTCCCCATTTCATTTCAAGCATTTTTATAAAATACCCACCAACCACACTCCTGGCCTGAAAGCCTGTCTGTTTCCCTGAAGTGGTTTCGTGCCAATCACTTAATGGCACCCTGTCCGTTGTTTCTTCGGCGTACCGTAATACCGGGGCTATCAATTGTTCAAAATCAGTCCGGTCAGAACACAAGACAGCTGTCCAGCAAATCCAGTCAGATTTTGTATATGTTTTGCGGCTGTCCAGGGGTAATCCGTATTTTAATTGCCGGCCGAGATAATAGCGTGTTTCCTTTTCATAAACGGATGCCGGAAATAAGCCGAGTCCCAGCAGTTTATCCCAGACAAGATTGTATTTCTGACTCCAGGTATTTTTTTTATCAAAAGTCAGTGCATAGCGATCTCCGGCATCGGCCATCTGCATCCAACGGGCTGCATAGTCGTTCGCAATCGCATTATAACTGGCTGCAGGTTCTTTTTTTCCCAGGCCCCTAGCCATTTGTGCATAAGCGGCAATTCCGGCAATGGCTTTGAGCGAAAGATTACAATTACGGGCCAGGTGACCGGCAAAATCATCGGTACATAATTGGTTGGCCGGGTCAAATCCGTCCTTTACCAGGAATTCCACCCATTGACTCAGTACAGTCCAGTGTTTTTTCGCGAAATCAAACTTATGTTCCGCTTTACACACAGCGGCGGCTAAAATGATCATATTCCCGGCCTCTTCCACCGGCATATCCTCGGGATAGGTCTGCCCGTTGGCAACAGGATAGGTGCCCAGATCATGCGCCGGAAACGGCTTTGTCCATTTACCCGACTCACTGTAATACATGATGGGCTCAATCATACCCTTCAGCAATCCTGGATTATACAACAGGCTGAGAGGTGCAGAAGGATAAGTCACATCCACGGTCCATATTGAACCATTACTAAAGTTTTCTTTAGATGGAAAAAGCATTTCGTTATTGGGCCCCCGTACCAGCTTATGCGCGGCCAGTGATTGGCGGTAAGCCATTACACATAATTTTGCATACGCTTCACCACCCGCCTTTTCCGCATCCGCGACCAGTTGCCGGTCAAACTTATCACAACGTTCCATGATACTTGCCGATTCCTCCATCGATTTATCGAGTAGCTGCTCCGTACTGCTGTAATTTTTCTTCCACCAGGCTTTTAATGGCTGATTGAAATATTCAATGGAATAGAGATCGTCATACGCCAGCAACAAAGTCTGGGGAACGGGCTGTTCACCGGCTTTTCCGAAACTGATCCGGGTTTCTGAAAATCCGGATAGCTTTTTTCCGGGAAGTGTCGGCTCCGTACTTTGCACAATTTTTGATCCTTTATAAGCCGCTACATATAAATATCCCCAGTCAATTCGTACGTTATCTCCTTTCGTTTTCAATATGGGTTGCTCCGTCGTTCCTGTTTTAAGATACTGGAGTTTTCCAAAAACACCTTTCTGCTTTTTCAGTACGGAAGACGGTTTATTACGAACGAGATTATCAGCGGCCAGAAAATACAGGGTAACATCGTGCTTCCGGTCATCCAGTGATTGCACATTAAACTGAATATAACTTACCGGCTTTGACAGTAAATCGGCATCGGTGGCGATCAACGGAGAAATAAAATCGCACATAAGAAATACCGGACCGCAATTAAAACTGTACTTGGTCTTCGTCGCGGTCATTTCCACACCTGTCTGAACAGCCGCAGTTACCCCGCTCATTTTCTTTTGCGAAGCCAGGCCGGCGTCAATCCAGGCAAAGCCACCGGTATTGGTACAGTGAATGGCCATTATATTCGTTCCCTTCTTTAAATTTTTCCGGAGTACTTCATCGAGGGCAAAATTTTTCAACTCGCTGGTATAACACCCCGTACATTGATAAATCAGCTGCCCGTTCAGATATACGTCCACGTCATCATCGTGCCTGAGCTGAAGCAGTAACTGACCGGCGGGAACCTGATCCAGTACAAAAGACCTCCGCAACCAGATCTCTTTGGATTTCCATTCCGTCATGGCGTCCTGATTCCAGCCACTGCCAAATGGCATTTTTCCGGAAACCCAGTCCTTCGCCGCGAATTTTTCCTGCATCCAGTTCTTTCCGGGCTTCTCCGTTGTGTAGCGGCATTCCGCAGGATTCGTAGCACCCGCTTCCAACAGCGTTTCCGGGGGATACACCGGTTGTCCAAGAAAGTTATAATACTGTCCGTCTACATTAAGTAAACCTATCAGGGATTGTTCAGTTCCAGTCCAGTGACGTGTCACCGATTCATTCAGTTTATCCGTAGTACTCCATATACTGAAATAAGGATCATGGGTAATCAGGGGGTATGCCGGGGCTTTATTTACCTGGGCGAATGATGCAACGTTCACTAAAACAGACAGTAACAGGGCGGCTATTTTCATTACATAAAATTTATAATAATGTCACCTTTCAGGGTTCGTATGATTTGTCATCAAAAGCTATTGTTCAATACTAATACCAGCCCTTCAGGCTTTATCACTCACCACTCACTAATAATTCAGCTTCACATCATTTATCCTTACCGGCAACCATACCTGCATTTCATTTTTTCCCCGGTTGGCCCAGGTATAATAAGGAATCGCTATAATTTTCTTTTTCTCTGTTCTTAATGATTGTCCGTCATCACCTACGGTTACCACCGGTACTTCAGCGGTAATTGCTTTTACCGGTTCGTCTAAAACTTTATAATCAATCGTTTCAAACTTTGTACCCTCGGGTATGATAATATTCCAGGCCTTACCGTTATTATCCGCACCTTCCACGCAATAAACCAACGGGCCTCGTTGAATCGCTACGCGTTGCTGATCCTGTTTTAATTCGGGACGCGATTCAATCAGTTTAACCTCCATTGGCAGAGTTAATTCAAGCCGGTCCCCTTTCTTCCATTCGCGTTCCACAACCAGGTACCCGTCCTGGATTGTGTATCCTGCTGTTTTCCCATTTACGAGAAGTCCGGGATCAAAATGATCATTCACGCCATCATTGCTTTCCTTTTTTACCCGGTATAATCCTCCGGGGGCCACCACATCATACATCCACCCCGGCAAACGAAGAAATACTTTGAACACGGATTTTTTTACCGGATCCAGGGTCAGTTTTACTTTTCCCTCCCAGGGGTAATTGGATTCCATCTTCACCTGTACCATCCCGTTTTTCAGGTTAAAAGAAGTACTGCTGCCTGCAAATAAGTTTACAAAAATGGAATTGGAATTAAACGCATAAATATAATTTCCAAGTGAAGCCACCATCCGTGCTATATTGGCCGGACAACAAGCCGTGCCAAACCATTCCCTGCGCTGATGCTGTCCTCTTGAAGCCAACGGATTCCCATAAAAGAAACGATCCCCGCTCAGGCTTAACCCGTCAAGAGCCCCGTTATAGAGACTTCTTTCCAGTACATCCATATACTCAGCCTTACCGGTCAGTGCATTCATCCGCTGGTTCCAGAAAACCATACCGACAGAAGCGCAGGTTTCACAATAAGCATGTTCATTCGGCAGATCGTAATCCACACTGAATCCCTCATTACTACCCGCAGAGCCGATTCCCCCGGTAATGTACATATTCCGGTACACCACATCCTCCCACACCGTACGCATCGCTTTCATATAGGCCGTATCTCCCGTATGTGCCGCCACATCCGCCGCACCGGTATACATATACATGGCACGTACGGCATGTCCGGTTATTTCCTTCTGTTCCTTCACAGGTACCACATCCTGCGCATAGGCGGTATCTTTCCAATCGGTCCATGTATACCCTTTAGCCAGTTTCTTTCCCCTTTCACTGAGCAGCCAGTCTGCGAGGTTCAGGTACTTTACATCCGATGTTAACGTATATAATTTTACCAGAGCCAGCTCCAGTTCCTGGTGGCCGGTTACCCAATGTTTTTTCCCGGGACCGAACAGTGCATCAAAATGATCGGCCCAGCGGATACACACGTCAAGCAATTTCCGTTTACCGGTAGCATTAAAATAAGCCACCCCGGCCTCTATCATATGCCCCGCATTATAATCCTCGTGCATACTCATATCGGTATACCGGTCCTGTATACCTTTGAGTGTATACCAGGTATTCAGGTAACCATCTGGCTGCTGTGCTGCCGCAATTTTATCTATCCATTCGTCACATTTCTTTTCCATCACTTCACTGGGATGTGTTTTTAATGAATAGGCCATTGCCTCCAATGCTTTAAACACATCACTGTCATCATAGAAAATTCCTTCATGTTCCTCTCCTTTTGCCCGGGCCACCCGTTCAAAATTGCGGATACGCGGCGTGGCTGTTTCAGTCTGGTAAATACAGGCTTCCAGTGTTTTGGTGGCTACCTTATCAATTTTAGGACGCCAGAAACTGTCCTGTATGCTAACCCGGGCAAAGTTGACAAAAACTGTTCGCTGTAATGGAGCCTGGGCTACAGCTGCCGAGATACCACTAACGGCAACCCCTACCCATAAAATTATTTCACGCATATTGAGTAAATTAAAGTGTAATCAGCATTCCTTCTTCCGCCACGGCAAAACCGGCCGCCTTTACCCGATCTTTGTCATCGGACTTTTTCTTCAGTAACGGGTTGGTATGGTTGAAATGGATAAAATGAATCTTTGCTTTTACAGAATCGGGGAGGCTGGAAAATAAACGTACGGACTCTTCCACAAACGGGTGAGGCACTTCCCGCATGTCACGACCGGGCAATTCCCCGTTCTTATAAAAAGTGCCGTCGATCAGGATAAAGTCAAATGCCTTCATGTATTCCACGCTGTTTTCCGGCCATAATTCCCACTTATCTATATCCGGTATAAACAGCATCTTCCTGGAACCATGTTGAATCCGGAAACCCACTGTTTCTGAATATTCATCCCGGTGCGGTACCCGTACCGGCAGTACGGATAAAGCGGAGGTCAAACGGACAATGCTATCCTCTTTCATACGTACTAACCGGATATTCGACAAACTTACCAGCTGGCTCCAGGGACCATTGCCGCGGAGAAATGAATCCATACGCGGCATGGCATATACCGGTATATCGGTTGCCCCCATGGTTTCCCGGCCAAATTCCATCAGGCCGGTATAGTGACCGGTATGCGCATGTGAAATAAAAATTCCATCAGGACTGTAATCAGGCGCCTGCGGGAGGTATTGCTGCAGGTTTTTTAATTGTACACCCATATCCGGAGTGGCTTCCATCAGCCAGTACTTCCCGGCTTCCCGGTCCACCAGGGCCAGGCAGGTAACCAGTTTTTTTTCTTCCTTCCCTTTCCAGTAAGCATTACAGCATTCCTTTTCGCACCCGGCCTGCGGATAACCCGCATCCTGTGCAATGCCCAATACAACCACAAAGAAATCAGGTAAGCCCATACCGGGCACAAGGGTTTTCTGACGGCCGGAGCGGAGATTAAGCAGAGCCGCGCAAATCAATACGGCCAGCAACAGAAATACTTTAAACCACCTTGACTGCATACTCAGCTTATTTTAGGAAGGCTGTACCCGTTATGATACGGAGCGGCCTGGTATTTCTTATTCACTTTCTTATCAGTAAACCTTTTATTCTCCTTGTCCCAATCCAGTTTTTTCCCGGTACGGAATGCAATATTACCCATCTGGCTCAGCATAGCGATATGCGAGGCTTCCTGGATGGAACATTTCAGGTCTTCCATTTTACGTGAGCGGATAACACTGACAAAATTCTCCATGTGTTTCTCAAGGCCGTTATCCACCATCTTCTTTCTTTCTACCAGTACTTTTTTAGGGCTGCGGGGTTCTTCCATCACTTCCCAACCACTGCGATCCAGTTCCAGTGTACCATTGTCGCCGACAAAGGAAATCCCGTGATTCTGTTTGTACAATCCATTTTCAATACCAATGGCATGGTCCCAGGATAAACTGAATTTGTCAAACTGGTAAAGTGCAGTTAGCGTATCCGGTGTCTCCTGCGGAGATGTCGGGTCTCCGAAATTTCCTCCCATGGCACTGATTGAATTCGGCACGGTTGCTTTCATACCGATCAATGCATAGTCCAGGAGATGTACACCCCAATCAGTCATCAGCCCGCCGGCATAATCCCAGAACCAACGGAACGTAAAATGAAAACGATTGGCATTGAAGGGACGTAACTGTGCTGGTCCCAGCCATCGGTTATAATCCACTCCCGCAGGCACAGGGCTATCCGCCACAAAGGGGATGGGTTTTTTCCATCCCACAAAACACCAGACTTTAACGGCCCTGATGTTGCCAAGCTGGCCACTATGTACAAAATCCACTGCCTCTTTAAAATGTTGCTGACTGCGTTGCCATTGACCGGCCTGTACCACCCGTTTGTATTTTTCCTGTGCGGCGATCATGATCCGGCATTCTTCAATAGAATTACCTACCGGTTTTTCGATATACACTTCTTTACCAGCTTCACAGGCATCCACCATCTGCAGGCAATGCCAGTGGTCGGGCGTACCAATGATCACCGCATCAATATCTTTCTGATCGAGCAGGGCCCGGTGATCAGCGTAGGTTTTAACTTTGGTTGCGTCCACATTCAGAGCCTTCAGTTCTCCCATCCGTTTATCCAGTATGTTCTTGTCCACATCACAAAGCGCTACCAGGTTCACACCCGGTACTTTGAGCATGGCTTTCAGGTCGGACCAGCCCATTCCATTGACCCCGATCACACCTACATTAATCTGGTCCGACGGAGCAATCCGGTTTTTAAAAATGGCAAATACATTGTTTCCAAATGAATTGGCCAGCATGGAGCCTGCAGTGATTGCGCCGGCCTGGAACAGGAATTTTTTTCTGGAGGACATTTTGCTATAGTTGATAAGTTAACAAGTTGACAGGTTGAAAAGGATACCCCTTCAAAGTTGTTTCTCACATCCGGCAACTGACATCTGACATCTTTTACAATACCTGGAATCCGTGTGCATACGGATCGTCTTCCTTATCAATCCAGATGGTATTGTATCCGTATACTTTTGCCCAGCCTTCCACTGAAGGTCGAATAGCCGGTTTGCCATGCATCATAAGTTCTTCCTCAATCCGTCCGATGAATTTACTGCCAATAATACTCTCATGAATGAACAGATCACCTTTTTTCAGTTTTCCCTTGGCGTACCACTGCGCCATTCGTGCGCTGGTGCCGGTACCACAGGGTGAGCGGTCGATAGCTTTATCCCCGTAAAATACGGCATTACGTGCAGTTGAAGTCTGATCCAGTACAGCCCCTGCCCATAATATATGTGTACAACCATTGATCGTCGGATCATCAGGATGAACAAACTGGTATTTTGCATTGATATTTTTCCGGAGTTCCCTTGCCCATGCAACCAGTTTATCGGCCGGGTAATGTTCCAGTCCCCTGAAGTTTTTCTGTACATCCACGATCGCATAAAAATTCCCTCCATAGGATACATCCACTACCAGCTCTCCTAATTCCGGACATTCCGCTGTCAGCTCTGCCGAATGTAAAAATGCAGGTACATTGGTCAGTTTCACACGCTCCACTTTCACCGGTCTGACTGTTTCAGATACATTTGAACTGGCTGTTGGCTGTTGACTCCCGGCTTCAGACTCCCGACTCCCGGCTATACTATATTCGATCATCACCAATCCCGCCGGTGCTTCCATTCTCACCACACCCGGCACTTTGGGTTTGATCAATCCTTCTTCTATCGCAATGGTAATGGTACCGATCGTACCATGACCACACATCGGCAGACAACCACTGGTTTCTATAAAAAGAACGGCCACATCATTGGCAGGGTCATGTGGCGGATAGAGGATACTGCCGCTCATCATATCATGCCCCCGTGGTTCAAACATCAGTCCGGTCCGGATCCAGTCATATTCCCGGAGAAAATGCTGGCGCTTCTCGCTCATGCTGTTACCTACCAGTTCCGGTCCGCCTTTTTTTACCAATCGTACCGGATTGCCACAAGTGTGTGCATCCACACAGTCAAATACATATTTTGCCATAAATAATTTTATTGAGTTCCCCAGTCCCCACTCTCCACTCTCCACTCTCCACTCTCCACTCTCCATTTTACACTCTCCATTCTCCACTCTCCATTCTCCACTCTCCATTCTCCATTTTCCACTTTCACCTCCTATTTTCTATTTTCCATTTTCTATTAACTTTCTCTAAATTAGCCTCCAATTGCTTGTTCATGGAAACCTACGGAAAGATACTACTCATTGCCATGCCAGCCTTCCTGGTGCTGGTACTTTTTGAAAAATGGTGGGGCTGGCGAAAGGGATTTGATACGGTCCGGAATATGGACATGATTTCTTCCCTGAGCTCTGGAATTACCAATGTAACCAAGAGTGTACTGGAAATCACCATTGCCATCGGGATCTATCCCTTTATGTTGCAATATCTGGCGCTGACCCATATTGAAAATACCATCCTGGTCTACATCCTGACTTTTATCATTATTGATTTTAACGGGTATTGGGTCCATCGCTGGAGTCATGAAGTAAATCTCTTCTGGAACCTGCATGTGATCCATCACAGCAGTGAGGAATACAACCTGGCCTGCGCCCTGCGGCAAAGTATTTCTGCCTTTTTTAATATGTTTACGGTACTGCTCCTGCCAGCTGCGCTACTGGGTATTCCTGAACAGGTAATTGCTACTGTTGCCCCGCTTCAATTATTTGCCCAGTTCTGGTACCATACCCGGCATATCAACAAAATGGGGTTCCTGGAAAAAATCATCGTTACTCCCAGTCACCACCGGGTACACCATGCCGTAAACCCGGAATACATGGATAAAAATCTGTCGCAGATCTTTATTATCTGGGATAAACTATTCGGCACCTTCCAGGAAGAGTTAAAAGAAGTACCCCCCGTATATGGTATTTCACGGCCGGCCAAAACCTGGAACCCGATCAAGATCAATTTTCAGCATCTCTGGCTGATGATCAAAGATGCCTGGCGGACCAATAACTGGGTAGATAAGTTCACCCTCTGGTTCCGGAGAACCGGTTACCGTCCGGCAGACGTAGCCGCAAAATACCCGGTTTATAAGATTGAAGACGTTTATCATTTTGAAAAATATGATACCCGTACCTCCCCGGCCTTCACTGCGTGGGCCTGGGTACAACTGACGTTGCTCCTGCTCTCCATCAGTTACCTCTTTGGCAATATTGCCTATATTAATTCGATCGACGGCAGCTATATTTATTGGTACGGCGCTTTTGTATTCCTGACCGTATATGCACTGACGGAACTAATGGACCGGAATTCAAATGCCATGATCTGGGAAGTCCTCCGTTGCGGACTTGGATGCTGGTTTCTTTACCAGCAGGGAGATTGGTTTGGGGCGGGGTTCTGGCTGGCGAATCTGAAGATTATTTTAACCGCCTATTTTATCATTTCCTTACTCACCACTTTATATTTTACTTTAAAGCATAAAAAAGAAGACTCGACTTCATTTGCCACTTAAATTTCCGGCAACTGAATTCCAGCACAGATTTTGCTTTATATCCATTGCCCCATCCCGCCGCCTTTCACTTATAAACCCGATTTATATGAAAAAGGCCTTATTGTTTTTCGCAGTACTGTATTCTTCCCTGGTAAACGCCCAACTTAAACCAACTTCGGCATGCCCGGAATTTGTCGTTGATATTCTCGACGGCCGGATTGGCGAACTGGATCCCCGGTCCACAATCGGACAGATTAAAGCGAAATACCCATGTTATTCCAAACTGGAAAACGAATCGGACTCGGCCTGGTGCGGAGGTGGGATATACTTTAAAGAACGCGACCTTTACTTCTATACCGGCCGGGATTATGTGGAGATCGGCCCGGCTTTTAAGGGAAAACTTACCCTTCCCCTGATGGGAGCCACCCGTGGCAGCTTTTTCAAAACCCTGGGGAACCCTATGATTAAAGACACCGGTTGGGATGCCTACCAGACCGCTTATGGGATTTTGCTATTATATTTTAATAAGTCAAATAAAGTAAACAAAATCCGGTTCAGCACGGAGAAAGCAGGGAGTATCCGATTATGTGACTGAAATTTGTTAATAACCCTTCCCGGAATTTAACAACTGCCTTTACCCGGCTTTCTGATAGTCAGTGTATCTTAGTAAGGTTCAACCAAAACCCTGTCCCATGCTAAGATTACATTTATTCTGCTGCTTCCTGTTTTGCATTTCCTTCTCCGATGCACAGGAATATTTTAAACCCGGGCAATTTGTCATTAAGGGCCAGGTGAAAAATTTCAAAGAGCCATTTTTTGAATTCGGGATGACCAGTTACCTGAACAATGAAAGTCATTCAGTAACCGTACAGGGGGATGGCCGGTTTGAACAATCATTCCCGGTACAATTCCAGCAGGATATTTACTTCTATCTGAATGATGATGCGATCAGTTTCACCGTTAAAGATAAAGACACCCTGTTCCTGGAATGGGATAATGAACATTTTACTCCCAGCTTCTCCATCAGGGCCGGGGGAGAAAACCGTAACCTGGAACTGGCCCTGCAATGGATTTCTTACCGGCATTTCCGTGACCCTTTCATGAAGCTCTTTGAAATGGATAAAAAAACAAGTGCGGAAGAAAAGTATAAGAAAGTAAATGACCTGTTCAACCGTCATATTGAGCTCCTCTCCGATTCTTTTCAAAAATTACATGCGCAGATTCCTGGAGCACAATATGATCGTGAAATCAAATTCACGAGATTTGCCAACCAACAGTTTGCTTCAGTATTATTTCAATATAACAACTTTTTATGGCAAAACCGGATGGTCCCCCAGTTCAAAGTAAAACCGGCTAAAGACAGCAGTGGTTATTTTTCCGGACTTGACATACAATTCCTGAAATACCAGTATGGTATGTTGAACGAATTCTGGTTCAGGGATATACCGGAATACCGGGATTTTCTCTTTAATTATATCCGTTTTCAGAAACCATTTAACAGTTGGTCTGCCATCCCGCCGGCCAAAGCCAGGGGCTTTGATCCGACATACGACGATTACCATACAGCATTGGGCACTATCCAGATAGGCAGCATCCGTGACTGGTTTATTATGCGGTCAATTATCTTTGGATTCGGCCATTATGACTTCACACCCGTAGAAAAAATATATGAGGAAGCTTTACCGGCAATAACAGATCCGTGGATAAAGGAAACCTTGCAGAATCACTACACAGCCATCAAACGTTTAAAACCCGGCAACCCGGCTCCTGCCTTCACCCTCAAAAATGAAAAAGGGCAAATGGTCTCACTCAGTGATTTCAAAGGCAAAGTGGTCTATATAGATTTTTGGGGCGTATTCTGCGGTCCTTGTATTTATGATATTAAAAATCATATCCCGCAAATACATGAATATTATAAAGACAAGGAAATTGTATTTATCAATATCTGCGTAGACGCCAAAGAAAAGCAATGGAAAGATGCCTTAGTGAAATATAAATTAGATGGCATCAACCTGATCGCGGAAGGCTGGACCGATCACCCGGTTTGCCAGGCGTATAATATAAGCAGTATTCCGCATTATATTCTCATTGACAAAGAAGGAACAATCGTCAATAATAATGCCCGGAGACCATCGGGTTATGACCTGAAGAGCGGGAAGAATGTGATTGATAATTTATTAAAATAGCAGAATAGAAAGTAAAAATCCTTATAGAGCCAAAGACCTTATTTTTACAAACAATCACTTAGAACGGGCTGTTGACTACTAACTACCGACTACTATCTACAGACTATCCTCTATCCTTGCTTTCTGAGATACTTCGTCAGCACCACAATCTGCTGTCCATCGATCCGGCCCTCGATCTGTTCGGTATTATTGGATACCAGGCGGATATTATGAATCACGGTACCCACTTTTGCATTAGCAGAAGATCCCTTTACATCAAGCGATTTGGTGAGGACCACATTATCGCCGTTTTTCAACACTGCCCCGTAGCAGTCTTTGTGCAATTCAACAGATCCATCATTCTCATGATCACCGGAGGCTTTGGCCCAGGACAGTGATTCGTCGGCCAGGTACATCATATCCAGTTGTTCTGCCGCCCAGCTTTCATTCCGCAAACGGTTCAGCATCCGCCAGGCCATTACCTGTACCGGAATCACTTCACTCCACATACTGGTGGTCAGGCACTGCCAATGTGTATGGTCCAGTTCTTCTTTCTTTTCAATCTGAGCCAGGCATTTGGGACAAACCAGGATGGCGTCCTCCATATTCCCGGTGGCCGGTGGCACTTCATATACTTTCAGGTGCTCAGTGGCCGCACATAATTCACATTGATTGCCGCTACGTTTAGCCAATAATTCGTCTTGTCGCATGGGGAGTTTGTTATTGGCCGCGAATGTAATGAAAATAGACGGGTTTGAGGATGATCGCTGGTTCAGGCACCCGATATAAAGTCAAAATTCAAACTTGCTCCCCGTAGCTTCGGCGAAGGGGGGAGTAAAAAGTAAAAAATCCTATAGATGTAAAATCGGTATAGTAACCAACATTCGATAAGAAGGGGCTGTTGACTACTAACTACTAACTTCCGACTACTAACTACTTACTGCTCTGGTTATACCAAGCGGATTCCCTTCTTTCAACTCCTCCGGCAACAACTCATCGGGCCAGTTCTGGAACGAAAGCGGACGGGCAAACCTTTTTATAGCATCGGCACCTACAGAGCCAAAACGGGAATCGGTCGAGGCTGGAAAGGGGCCGCCGTGCTGCATACTCAGGCATACCTCCACTCCGGTGGGTACCCCGTTCATAACGAAACGCCCACAAATGTTTTTCACGGCTTCCACCAGTTCCTCATTATTGAGCATATCCGCGGTGGTAGCCATCAGTGTGGCCGTGAGCTGGCCTTCGAGGTGCAGGGTTACTTCCAGCATTTCCGCTGCATCGGCGCAACGAACCACCAGTGAGTAAGGACCAAATACTTCTTTATGTAATAGCGGATTGGCTAAAAATGTTTTCCCATCCACCGTAGCTACCGTAGGTAAACCGGTGCAACGGTCTTCTCCTGCTTGAGCAGATTCAGCCACGAGATGAACATTTTCCTGCATCAGGGCTTCTTCCCGCTTATTGGAAAAATTATCAGCAATCCCCTGGTGCAGCATCAAGCCCGGCATGGTTTGCTGAATGGCTTTTCCCAGGTCATGAATGAATTGCTGCAGATCCGTTCCATCAATCCCGATGATGAGTCCGGGATTAGTACAGAATTGTCCGACGCCTAAAGTAATGGAACCGGCGCATTGTGTGGCCACTTCTCCTGCGGAAACAGCTAATTTCCCAGGCAATAAAAAAACCGGGTTTACACTCCCCATTTCAGCAAAAACTGGAATCGGCTCCGGCCGTTGATTGGCCCAGTCAAATAATTGTTTACCCCCGGCATAGGAACCGGTAAACCCAACTGCTTTGCAACAGGTATGCGTTACTAATGCTTTGCCCACTTCAAAAGACATCCCGGTTACATGGGCAAAAATGCCGGCAGGCATTCCGGTTTTTTCGGCTGCCCGGAATATGGCCTGGGCAGCTAAATGTGAAGTCTGGGGATGGGCCGGATGCGCCTTCACAATTACTGGACAACCCGCGGCAAAAGCAGTAGCCGTATCTCCTCCTGCCGTAGAGTAAGCAAAAGGAAAATTGCTGGCTCCGAAAACCACCACCGGGCCAACCGGAACGAGCATTTTACGTATATCCGGCTTTGGCGGTGTTTTCCCGGGATTAGCATGGTCAATGCGTGCTTCCAGCCAATCACCTTTCTCACAGGCGTCCGCATAACTTTCGAGTTGATAGATCGTACGACCACGCTCCCCTCTCAGCCGGGCTTCCGGCAGATTGGTTTCCTGCATAGCTGTCCGGATCAATTCATCACCCGCCGCCTCCAGTTCTTTTGCAATTGCCCGCATGAATCCGGCCCGCTGTTTCAGGGATAATTTCCGGTAAGCATGAAAAGCTTTCCAGGAAGCGGACATTACTTCGTTGATCTCTTGTATAGTTGCGTCTGTTGTCATTAGTCGGTAGTCTTTTGACGTTAGTCGTTAGTAATAAGCGAGAGGCAATAGGCGAGTTGGGGCAGCCCCTCAATAAAGATTTTCAGTTACATTTCTGATTCTGCCTCTATAGGTTTTTTTACTTTTACCTTTTACCTTTTTACTTTTTACTTATAAACCCGGCCTCGTCGCTATCCCCTGCTTTATTATCCCCAGCACCCGTTCTCTTTCTTCTCCTTCCAGGACCAGTCGCGGGGCCCGGACGTATTCATTACTGATCCCTGTTTGTGTGGCGGCCAGTTTGATATATTGTACCAGTTTGGGGTGTATATCCAGTTCCAGCAAAGGCATAAACCAACGGTATATCACAGCGGCTTCAGCAATCTTACCGGCTTTAACCAGGTTGTAAATGGCCATGGTTTCTTTGGGAAACGCACATACCAGTCCGGCTACAAGTCCATCCGCTTCCAGGCAAAGTTCTTCCATAGCCAGTGTATCCACGCCACACAGAATTTTAAACCGGTCGCCGAAACGATTCTTCATCCTGATCAGGTTCGTTACATCGCGTGAACTTTCTTTTAAAGCGGTGATATTATCACACTCCACTAGCTGATCAAACAGGGCTGGATGCGCGTCTATTTTATAATCTACCGGGTTATTATAAATCATTATCGGGAGACGGGTGGAGCGGGCTACTGTTTTAAAGTAAGTCACCGTTTCCCGGTCATCCGATTTATACCGCATCGGCGGCAACAGCATCAGGCCATCAGCACCCCATTTCTCCGCATTGGCTGCCTGTTCAATCGCGTCTTTAGTTGTACTTTCTGCGATATTGAGGATCACCGGAATTTTTCCTTTTACATAATCCAGTGCATATTTAACGAGTACTTCCTTTTCAGCCACTGTAATCGTACTGGCTTCACCCAATGAGCCACCAATGATGACACCATGTATTCCTGCTTCAAGCTGGGCCTGCAGGTTTTTACCAAACATAGGCAAATCCACTTCATCATTCACTGTAAACGGGGTAAGTAATGCGGGAAAAACGCCTTTCCATTCAAATTGCATAACGATTGATTTTATTGGTTAAAGATAAGACATTCAAAAAATTAGAACAGAAAATATGAGCACTCAACCGTTTGCCTGTACCAATCCTTTTACCTTCAGCAATTAATCACTATTTTCAGGTTTAAAACTGCTCCTGCTTCACCAAAAAAAACCAGATGAAACGTAACATTATTACAATTTTATCCGTACTTTTTTTTCTGCCTTTACTGTTACCGGCGCAACAAGCTGACTATACAATACAACTGAACTCAGGAAAATTCATTCCTGAACAGAATGCGGCCAACCTGACAATACAATCAACTTTTTTACAGGAAGCGGTATTTGCCGGAAGACAATACCTGGCATTGCAATTCAATAAAATTCCTTCATCAGCAGAAAAAGCAAACTTAGCAGCGGCAGGTATTACCCTGCTGGACTATATCCCCAACTTTGCCTATACAGCCAGTGTAAGTGAAACATTTGACCCGGCCCGTTATTCCGGTTATGACGTAAGAAGTGTATTCCGTTTCTCCGCCAATCAGAAAACAGTACCCGCACTTCTGAAAGGAGAATACCCGGCACATGCCATAAAACAACCCGGCTATGTTGATATTACTGTTATCACCTATGAACAGTTGTCTGCCGGTAAACTTGCCGGCAGTTTCTATTCACTGAATATATCAGTATTGGAGGAAATGCCGGCCTTTCGAAGTTTCACCCTCCGTGTTCCGCAATCCAATCTGCTCCCATTACTCAACCAGCCTTTTATACAATGGACTGAGTTTATCGACGCACCGAATCATCTTGAAAATACCCCCGGCCGTACCCTGCACCGTGTGAATGTACTGAATGATGGGATGAGAAACCTGAAAGGAGACGGCATCAATGTCGGCATATGGGATGAAGGAGAAATAAGTCCTCACCTTGACTTTTCACCGGCCGGACGACTTAATCAGGTGGAATTCAGTTCAGCTTCTCAACACTCCACCCATTGTGCAGGCACCATACTCGGTCGTGGACTGATTAACCAGACAGCCCGGGGAATGGCCCCCAATGCCAAACTGTATTCCTATAATTTTAACGGCAACATACAAACGGAAATGGCTTCCGCAATCCCGGCACAGTCCATGGTCATCAGCAGCCATTCATACGGAAGTACCCTCACCTGCGGGCTAACCGGTGCCGGCGTGGCGTATTCCGCCACTTCCCGCGCCACTGATCTCAACCTGAATAATTTCCCCTATCACTTACACGTACATTCAGCCGGCAATTCACAAACCTCCTGTACGGGCGGGTGGTCCACAATAACCGGAAGCGGCAAAACGGCTAAGAACAATATACTGGTTGCCAATATCACTTCAGCCGAAGCCATATCCGGGACCAGTAGTTTTGGTCCGGTACATGACGGTCGGGTTAAACCGGAAATCAGTTCAATGGGAAGCAGTGTATTCTCCACCAGTACCCCATTAAATGCTTATGCCACACTTTCCGGCACCTCCATGGCCACACCGGGTGTGGCGGGCTCACTGGCCTTGCTGGTACAACGTTATAAACAATTAAACAGTAATAATCTTCCTCCCTCTGCCCTGATAAAAAACACTGTACTGAACACCGCACATGATTTAGGCAATACAGGACCTGATTATAAATTCGGCTACGGACGAATAGACGCATTACAGGCGGTGCGCATTTTGGAAGAAAACAGGTATGCCCTGAATACAGTCACTACAGGTGCATCAAATGATGTAACAATAAATGTTCCTGCCGGTGCAGCCAGGTTACGTGTCATGCTGACCTGGAATGATCCGGCAGCTGCAGCCAATGTAACGCCTGCACTTGTCAACAATCTTGACCTCACGGTAATAAACGGCGCTACCACATCGCTACCCTGGGTACTCGATCCGAATAATCCGGCTACACCGGCAACCAACGGCGTGGATAATGTCAGTAATATTGAACAGATAGTGTTGAACAATCCTGCCGCAGGCGCTTATACTTTACGGGTTAACGGTACGGCAGTAACAACCGGCCCTTCACAAGAATACGCGTTAACCTGGAGTATTGATCAGCCATTTATTGAAGTCACCTATCCCAATGGAGGAGAATCATTCAATCCGGGAAGTACAGAAATCATTACCTGGGACAATGCGGGCATCAGCAGTACACAAACCCTGGAATATTCACTGAATGGCGGCAGTTCATGGACACTAATTTCTTCCGCGGTGGCAGCCGGTACTACCCGTTTCAGCTGGAACGTGCCAGCTGGCGCCAATACCTCCAATGCCATGGTCAGGATTACATCAGGTGCTGTGTCAGACATCAGCGATGCCCCATTTAAAATCCTGGGAACTGTATCCGGATTTACCGGCTCAGGTGTCAGTTGCAATCCCGGCGAAATCCAGTTCAGCTGGAATACGGTTACAAATGCCACGCACTATGATATTTATACGCTGGAAAGCAGCAGCGGACAGTTTACGCTTTTTGCCGGAAATTTAACCGGCACCACCTATACAGCAACCGGACTTATACCCAATGCCAGTATGTGGTTTACCATCCGGGCAAAGAACAACAGCAGTAATGCAGAAGGAGAACGAGCCAACGCAGTGAATGTAATTGTATCTAACGGAGGAGGAGGAATTGGCACAGTTGGTACAATCAGCGGGCAAACGACCATCTGCGGCACTCCTTCCGGTGTGAGTTATTCTATCAGCGCGGTCTCTGGCGCCACATCCTATGTATGGACAGCTCCTCCCGGAGCAATTATTGTCAGCGGCCAGGGAACCACAAACGTAAGCATAACGTATAATGCCGGCAGCAGCAGCGGCAATGTATCCGTAACCGCCGGAAACGGAAGTTGTAATACAGCTCCGGGCACACTGGCCATAACTGTTGGAAGTACGGCCGTTGCGGCCCCTGTTTCCGGCGGAGATCAGGCACAGACCATTTGTGCGGGCAATCCGGTTCCCACACTAACGGCAACGGCTACTGTACCCGTCGGACATACATTAAGCTGGTATACAACTGCTGCCGGAGGCAGCACAGTGAGCAATCCCACCCTCAGTACAACAGGAAGCGTAACTTATTATGCGGCCAGCCTGGACAACAGCACATCCTGCGAGAGTGCCCAACGTACAGCAGTTACACTGACATTAAGTTCCGTCCCTGCCGCTACCATCACTGCAGGTGGGACTACTACATTCTGCCAGGGCAACAGTGTGGTTTTAACAGCCAACAATGGCTCAGTTTATAACTGGAGTAATGGCGCATCAAGCCAGGCAGTAACAATAAACAGTTCCGGATCATACACAGTAACTATTACAACCAGTGGCTGCACCAGTACTTCTGCACCGGTCACCGTAACTGTCAATCCCCTTCCCGCCGCCTCTATTACACCCGGCGGACCGTTGAACTTCTGTGAAGGCGGCAGTGTAACACTGTCTGCTCCGGCAGGATCAGCCTGGAACTGGAACAATGGTGCCAGCACACAGCAGATAACGGTTAGCAATACAGGCAATTTTTCAGTAACAGTTACCAATGCTGCCGGCTGTACGGCAACTTCATCCAATACTGCGGTTGTAGTAAGCCCGAGTCCGCAGGTCAGCATCAATGCGTCGCCCTATACCCGCTTATACCCTGGTTTGACCACCACATTGTCGGCTACGGTTTTACCTGCCGGAACTTATAATTACAGCTGGCTCAGAAATAATACAACCATTCCTGGCGCCAACGCTTCCTCCCTATCCGGTATTGACCTTGATAAACTGGGGGATTATAAAGTAACGGTCACTAACAGCAGCGGGCTTGCTTGCAGCAATACATCCTCCCTGCTTACCATCGGGGATTCCGCTTCTACTAAGCTCTTTATACTGCCTGTTCCCAATAACGGCATCTTTGAAGTAGTTTACTACAGCAGCGGCAACAATGTTCATACCCTGAGCATCTCCGATACAAAAGGCGCTACAGTGTACCGCAAAACGTATACAATCAACGCCCCTTATCAGCGGATGCCTGTCGATATGAGCAGACAGGCCGGAGGTATTTACCAGGTAGCCCTGTATGACGCGTCAGGAAAAAGAATAGCTACAGGCAAAGTGCTGATACATCACTAAAAATAAAGATTGATAAAAAGCCGGTTTCGCAACGAACCGGTTTTTTTTATTCAAGTTGCTTTACAAACCTGTAAATGGCTTCCTGCGCCTGAATAATTGGAAATCCGTTTTCCACCCACTGGTTTTCCAACTGATCCGTCAGCCTGACCGCTTTTACATTATCCGCCAGTTGTAAGGATATAATTGTCAGCAACTCTTTCTTTAACTGCCCGTCCACAACAGGAAAACACACTTCTATCCGGTTACGAAGATTACGTTTCATCCAGTCCGCACTACCCAGGAATACTAGCGGCTGCCCCCCATTGTTAAAAATAAAAACGCGGGCATGTTCCAGGTAACGATCCACAATACGGGTAACGGTAATATGCTCACTCATCCCTGTAACGCCAGGTGCCAGACAACAAATACCACGAACCAGCAACTGAATCTTAACACCAGCCTTTGCAGCTTCATATAGCAGGCTAATCATTTTTTTCTCCTGCAGATTATTGAATTTAATTATGATTGAAGCCGGCATCCCCTGCCGTGCCAGGTTGATTTCCCGGTTAATGAGCATTTCAAATTCATCCACCATATTAAAGCGGGAAACAAATAAATGCTGAAACGGAATCTTGCCATAATCCTTTGGTTGTGTCCTGCTTTGTAAATAAGTGAAAAGCAATCCCAACTCCTTCCCCATCTCTGCGTTGGCGGTAAAAAAGCAATGATCGCTATAAAAACGAGCGGTGGTTTCATTAAAGTTACCAGTTCCCATACAGGCATAGGTAACCGGCTTTCCCATTTCTTCCCGTATCAGCAGGGCGGTTTTGGCATGTACTTTCAGCCTCGGTATGCTATTTATAATAGTGACGCCCGCGGCTTTCAGTTTCTTTGCCCATTTCAGGTTATTGGCTTCATCAAAACGGGCTTTTAGCTCCACAAATACGGTAACTTTTTTACCATTCATGGCAGCACTCATCAGTGATTGTGCAATATGTGAATCGGCGGCCACCCGGTATAACGTAATAAAAATTTCCTTCACCTGTGGGTCCACCGCTGCTTCATTAAAAAACCGGAGTACCGGAATATATGAATGATACGGCAAATGAAGCAACTGGTCTTTCTCCCGGATACTGTCAAAGACAGAACGTGTAGTAGTAAAGCCTGAATGCATCACCGGCGGCCAATCGTGTTGCTGCAGTCCGTCAATTACAGGCAACGGCAGTTTTGAAAAATCCTTCAGGTTATGATAACGCCCTCCGGAAACCAGCTCATGACGGCCCAGGCCAAAATACCCTACTAAAAAATCCTGTACTTGTACGGGCATCTGCTGATCCACCAATAACCGGGTGGCCGCTCCCATGTCACGCTTCTCCAGTTGCCTTTCAATTTTTTCAGCAATATCACCGGAAAATTCGTCATCCAGCTGCATATCGGCATTACGGGTCATTTTCACTGACCAAACCCCCTCAATCGGCCTGTCACGGAAAAGCAGGTGAAGCTGCTCCCGGATCACATCATCCAGGAAAACAAATTGCCTGATCCCGTTACTGTCAGGCCATTCCCTGAACCGGGGAATCTGTCCGGCCGGAATATTAACCAAAGCATATAACGGCGTTTTCCTTTTCGGCAGACTCTTCAATTGTATAACAAAATAAAGCGCATTGTTCTCCGGAAAGAAATGTGCTTTATTGTTTTCCTGCAGGTAAACCGGTTGCAGGCATGCCAACAATTCCGCTAAAAAATAGTCCCTGCGCAAGTCAGCCTGCTCCGGATCCAGTACTTCATTATAAAAGAGGTGAATGTTTTTTTCTAATAAGGCCGGCAATAATTGTTCACACAATATCCGGCCAAATAATTCCTGCTGCCGGACCACAACGGATCGTACTTTTTCCATCAACTCTTCCGGATAATCTTCTTTCAGTGATATTTTTTTTGTCTCCAGCCCGGTAAACGCATATATAGCCGGCATTCTAACGCGGAAAAACTCATCCAGGTTGGAGGAATAAATAGAAAGGAACTGAAACCGGTTAAATACAGGCACATGCGGATCTGCTGCCTCCAGTAAAACACGCTCATTAAAACTCAGCCAGCTGAGGTCTCTGTTCAGATAGGGATATGGCTCCCGGGACATAGACAGGATATTTTGACTAAGTTACAGTTTTAGTAACGGATGTGGATATTAACAAAAGGTTCCTGTAACAAGAAATAATCCGCTATACCTGCTGACATATATCATCAGCCAATCTGATGACTATCACTGAAATTCCTGCTCACATCCACGTAGATTGTGAAAAGTCATCTACCCTAAACCCGCTCTGTATGTTACCTCTTCCATCCCTGAGGCAGGGGGTATTTTGTATCCTTCTGGGCCTGCTCTTTTTCTCTACCGACAGTATTGCACAACTACCCGAAGACCTGGAAAAAATGGGCAAAGACGCCGAAGGCTTTCAGTTTCATCTTAAGTTTCATGGCGTAACCACTACCATGGCCGGTGAAAAATATTCAAAAATCAGCGCCTTGCTTGATAAGTATAAAGCGCAAGTCCCGACATCACTTCAACAACCTTTCCGCATACAGGGAGCAGCGGCGGCACAAAAACCATCACTCACGACAGAACAGCAGGCTGACCTTAAACGCAATGCCACCCTTTTTTTTCGTGAACTGGCGGAAATGGGTTTATCAGTATGGGATCTTCAGCAATACAAGGATCAGTTTAAAAACAAAAACCCGAAACCAGGCGATAACCCGGTTGATCCGAAAATTGCCTGGAAAGGAGAATTTGAAGGAATTGAGCGGACGCTGATGGGTGGCCGCACCCTGCTGATTATGGATGTATGGAAACAAACGATGATTGAATTTTTCAACAAACACCCGGAATCCGCCGGCATCATATATGGGCAAATGGATATCGGTTCATGGGTAAAAATGAATGTGGACGGGCTCGGATTTGCCGCGGATATTGATTTCAGCACCATTGCCACCGACCCGAAAACAAACCAGCTGCTGCGTGACTATTTTATTCAAAACCTGAAAAATACCACCGGACTGAGCATGACCGGCATTGACGTGGTGCTCACCGCCCATGGTCTGGCGGGCGCAGAAGTATTTATCGGTGAATGGGGAAAGGCATTTGCAGAAGTGGATATGCTGCGCCGTGGAAAATGGAAAATGCTGGATGTGGTAAAAAATGAAAACGGCCAGGTAACGGATATCCGTACTGTAGAAAAAGAGGGTAAGGAATTGTTTATGCAAAAAGCCGGTGAAAAAGAATACCTCAACCAGCAAAAGGACCCCGTTAACGCTTTTGACCCTAAAGAAAAATACCCGGCCCTTTCCATGAATATGGAACCGATGCTCAGCCTTGAAATGTTGCGGCATGCCATTCATGACGTGGAACACGGACCTTTTGCCGGCGGACAGAAGATTATCAAAATGATCAAGTACACGGAACGGAGTTTTTTCATGTTGCAGGAAGCAGGAAAGGAAATACCTTATAAAGATGCGGCGGATTATTTCAGCCTGACAGACGGGGAGAAACAACTGATGACGCTTTGTGAAGAAGTGATCAAAAATAAAAACAACCCGTCTGCTGTCGCCACCCTGCTCGAAACTTTTACAGGAAAGAAACTGGACAACAATGAACAGGTGAACGGTATTGTTGATGAAATAAGTACCGCTTGCAAAAAAGCGATGCTGAAAAATGCCAACCAGGCATTTGGTTACCGGGTTCGGCAGATCGCCTCCATTGAAGACGAAAACCAACGGTATGAAGAAGCGGATAAATTCCTGAAACAACTGGAAGAAGAATTCAGTAAAGGCTATCGTGAAGGTGGAACAGAAATCCCCCGATCCATGTTGCGGGCTCATAGTATACTGGTGGATCTGAGGGCAGGTAAAATTCCTGCAGATATGGTAAACAGTAAGCTGGAAGAGCTGAATCGCCTGATGGAAGCTGAATATAAAGTGGACAAATCCTTTGTGGAACGACTGGTAGGCGATGCCTGGGGACCTGTACGGAAATTCCTCGTGGAAAGAGGATATGGCCCGGAAGCCGTTCAGAAACTGATCGGCAAGTTCAAAGAAAAATTCGTTGCTGACTGGAGAGCCTATGCACCTGAATTGGCACAGAAAGCCACCCTGAGTACGTATGAATTCGCCAATGTGGTACAAGGCAAACTGCATTCATTCAATACACACCTGGCAAAAACGAAGCCCGGTAAGATATTGTCAAGTGAAATGCTGAATCAGCTGGACAATGCCTTTGCCCTTTACGACGCCTGGATGAGCGGAAAAAACACGCTTGAATCGGCCAAACGGGTATCATGGACAGTAGGCACACTCTGGGCCCAGGGAAAATGGCCCTTCCTGGCTATTCCACTGGGTATCTACAATTCGCTTGAAACAAAGAGTATCGCACCGGCAGCAATGGCCGTGGCATTCTACCTTTTTCCAATGGCGGGACAAGCTTATATGGTCACCAGCCTGATCGATCGTATTGTGGTCAGTAATGTACGTGACTATAATTTCCGGAATCACCTTGACCGGTTGGCTGTAATGGCCAGAACCGATGGTGAAGGACATATTGTTATGTTCAAAGTACCCAAGGCATTTTCAGGACTTAGTGGCTCTGCCGACTCGCTGGAAACAGAACCGGATATCTCGCCGGTAGAACCCACCCGTACTGCCGGCATCAAAGAAGTATTTTACAATCCGGAATTTTTGTACTGCCCGGATATAAAATATTTTAACGGACTTATTCCACGTAAATATGATCAGTTCGGGCTTTATGAAACCAAACTGCAAAACCTGATGACATTGTTCTCTTTTGACAATGAATTCATAGGTTACCTGTTGGGTGTTCAAAAATTTAAAAAAGATAAAGAACAGGGTACTTTACCGGATGATGAAGTAAAATATGACCGGGATAAGATGCTGGACAGCCTGGAGACCGGCATTGAAGATCATCTGTGGTCGGCACTCTTCACCGCTCTTGAATCCACAAAGAGTGCGGAGAAGAAAGGAACCCTTGACGCGCTGGAAGCGGTGATCCTGCAAATACAGGATTCACTGATGATGGGCGACTATAACATGAAACAGATAGACAGCCTGAGTCTGCTCCTGAAAATCAGAAAACAGGTACAAAACGATCCGATGTACAAACAGGCTCTGGGAAATACTTATTCCGCCGGTACCGCTTATGACCGTATCGCCATCCCGACAATGGAACGATATATTCAGGTTTACCGGCAGATCATTGTGCTGCAACAAAAAATAATTGAATTATGGCGACCCTTTGGTGTTGATTTTACCCGCTTGCAGGAGGCCCCGTTCCGGCTGATATTGATGGGTGCCAGAAGTGGTGCACCGATGCTGACAAGTGATCCGGAGAAAGATTTACAACTGGCAATACAATGTTTCGAAGCCCATACAAAAAGAGCTGCGGATATCCGGATGGACCTCGCGACTGCATTGGGACGTCCCATTCAGGAAAAAACGGATGAAGAACATTTGCGTATACTGGGCGAATTCGGACTCGGTTTTGAACACCTGGTGGATGCCGATGCCAACGGCAGAAGCCCCTTATACAAAGACGAGACCGGTGCAGTAGTTAAAAAAATGCAGGAATACGGGAAAGCGTATCGCGATTACCTGGATAAACTGAAACAGATCCCTGCCATCAAACTCAGACTTCAGTTGCAGGCGGAAACAAAAACAATGGAAACAGTTCCGATAACCGGAGTGGTAGTAGTAACAGATGAAAGTGGAAAACAAGCAACCCTGCCGGCAGGAGTAAGTATTGAATGGCACAAAGCCGCGGAAGGGAAAACGGAGAAAGTAGCAGAAGGGAAAAGTTTTACGGAAAACGCTGATAAAAAAGGGAACGTAAGTTATATGATACTGCTTATACAGAAGAATGGCAGTACTATCAAAGAACTGGACAAAACATTCTGGAACATTACTATTGAACCGTATAACCTCAATGATCCTTCCAAAGGGGTAAAACTTAAATTACCCGCAGTTATAAAACAATACGACATTGCAGATGTTTCCGCTGAAATCCCTTCCGCATTGAAAGGGAAAACCCTGAACTGTAGTTGGGGTTATGAAGCGCTTGAAGGCATGAAAGACTGTAACCAGGCAAAGATCCAGCTTACAGCGGAACAAACACAAAAAGGTCCGGATGGGAAACTGTCACTCCTGGATAGTGTTACCATCGGACTCAGTATTGAAGTACCGGATCCAGGGAAAACATACGGCACTTACAAATATGTTACGCGCCGTGTGAAATACCAGCACATGTCACTAAATATTAAAACAAGTGATATCTGGGAAGGAGGCGCAGGCAGTAACTGGGCCAGCCTGAAAAGGAAAATAATCAACTCCCCGCAACGTGTACCACCCTGGTCGGAAGATAAAAAACCGGTCAGTACAGCTTCTGCATACGGCACGTTGAATATCATGTATGACAAGCCGTGGGGTGAAGACATTAAAACAACTTCCCAACTGCAGGAATATTTCATCAGGGAGTATAAAACAGACAACAATAAAGGCGTTGAATTAAAAGCCTTCAGTCTCGGTGATTTTAAAGGATATGGTGTTTATACTTTACAACGATATGACCCCGGTGGATGGAGTGATGCGGGTTATCGCTCCGCGGGTGCTTCCTCCGGTTTCGAAGGCTATGTTATGAAAGGCAAGGCCTTTTTCAAAGTCAACTGGTGGGTCGGATCCAGCGGCGCATTTGACAACTCTGATAAAGGCTGGATGATGAGCATGATCAAAATGCTGGATGCGGAATGTCAGTCTATCATTAACGGTATCAGTCTGCAGCCGGATGGCCGGCTCACTCAATCTGCCTATACCGGCCCGAAAACGGATGGAAGCGATTTTCCACAGGTAAGTATTGAGCCACGTGCTGACACTATACAACCCGGAACAAAAATGCAGGTGAAGGCTGTCATTAAAAACGATAAGCCTGCTTACGGCCCGTATACTTATTCCTGGACTGGTCAGCTGGAAGGCAACGGCCAAACAGCAACGGCTCAACTGGAAACAACGAGACCCGGTAAAAAAGCAATCACAGTAACAGTTGATGGAACCATCCCTCCCGGCAGTGCTACCCTGGAGTATATAGTTGCACCGCTGAAAGTAAAAATCACACGGGTAAGTCCTTCTGCGGGCAAAATTGTAACCGGGATGCCCGTTGTATATAAAGCCGCATTCATCAACCCTGTTCCTGCCGGAAAAAAACTACAGTTCCTGTGGCAACCTCACCCGGAAGAAAAGTTCACACCATTTGAAGGATCAGGAAATGAAACAACAGTGGTATTCAATTCTCCCGGCCGCAAAAAAATCTGGGTACAGGTGCTGGATAAAACAACTGCGGAAACGATCACCATGGGTGAATCCGATCAACTGGAACTGGAAGTGGAGAAGCCCGCATTTACAATGAGTTTTACGCCGGCAAAAGCCTTGCCCGGCGAATTGATAACAGCAAAGATCAATACCATCCCTGAAAAGCTGGAAGAAGTCAGTTATCGCTGGATGCCGCTTGCTGATAATGCAAAACAGGTAAAAGAATCGGCTGACGGTTCAGCAATTGAATTCTACGCAAAAGACGGCACACAGGTGGTTTTGGAAGCATTGGCTCTTGTAAAAGGCAGCGGAGAAGAACTGGGCAGCATTAAAGGCTATTTCAATGCAGAAAAATTTACGGTAAAAACAGAGGGACCAAAAGTACAGGGACCCACGCCCATGGTCTGGAAGGAAGGCATCGGGCTCGTGGAAGTGGATAAGGAAATTGCCGTGCACCAGGTGGTTGAATTCAATACATTGATATCACCCGTACCCTCCTCCACCCTGACCTATAACTGGCAGGTATTGGAAGGCAATGCTGCTGTCAGCAATCCTGCATCAAAAGTGGCAAGAGTAACCGCACTGGAAACCGGCACTATCAAACTAAAAGTGACCGTAAAGGATAACAATGGGATTTTGATCGGTGAAGCATTGGGCGTTTTCAATGCCACGATCAGCAATGAAATGATTAAAAACGCGGGTGATCAGAAAAAGGCTTTCGATGATAAAATGCAAAAAGCCCGGCAGCTGATTACTGAAGGGAAACTCGATGATGCGGTAAAACTGGCAGATGAACTGAAAGCCATGAATGCGAAGGCGGCTGTTCCGTTAATGACTGAACTCGCGGAAGCTTGTAAGAAAGCCGGCAAAAACGCCGCCTATGAAAGAGATTTCATACTGGCGATCAAACGTTATGAACAGGCGCTGAAATATAACCCGGCTGATGCCACCGCAAAAGCGCAACTGGAACAAAATAAAAAGTGGCAACGGGAATGGGCGGCAATTGAAGCTGCCGGTCATGAATTCGACAGAAATGTAGCGGGCAATAATCTGCCCGGCGCTCAAAAATGCATCAATGACCTCAACAAACTCCAGTTCAATATGCCCGGACAAATGGGCAATAAATGGTCCCAGGAAAAAAGCAACGAATTCAGTGCCTTACTTAAACGATGTGACAGCGCCTATACTCTGACCCGGACACAATGGACCATAGATTTTAAGGCACAGGATTTTGAAAACGCGCTCCCCCGGCTGGAAGCATTTAAAGCCGGCTGGACCGCCATGCCTGCCAGTATGAAGGAAATTGAAAGCTCCATCCAGTTATGCAAAATGCAGATTGCGGAAAAGAAAAAAATCTATGCAGACTTCCTTGTCACCAAATCGACATTTGAAAAAGGTCTGCCCATAGATCCGAAACAAAATGCAACCACAATCGGGTACCTCGCCACAACACGTTTCAGCAACAATGATCCCCGGCAAAAGGAAATGCTTGACTTTGCCCGGGGTATGGATAAAAAACAAAAGGAAATTACCCAGAATCGCGACAGGGCCATTCAACTGAAAAAGGAAGGGCAAACCGCGGAAGCTGCCGGTCAGAAGGAAACGGCACTTGGCAAGTACAGGGAAAGTGTGGCCCTGATTCCCGATGCCACACTTGAATCACGAATCAAAATGCTGGAAACAGAAGTTGCCAATAACAAAGCCAGAAAGGAAAAAGCCGATGCCCGCTGGAATGAAGGAATAAAACTAACCGGAAAGAAAAAAACAAAACAGGAAGGACTTACTAAAATGAAAGAAAGCCTGGAATGGTGGAGTGATACGGAGCGGGTTAATAAAATCAGGGAACTGGAAAAGGAAATGAATGGTGTCTATAGCAACCTGGATGTACGGGGCACCTGGAAACACGGTAATACGGAAACCATGCAGTTTACCCCATTGGGCAACGGCGAATATAGTGTAACAGAAAAAGGATTTGACCAGGCAACCGGTACTCTCTCCATGATGGGAGAGAATGGTCTTATCAGCTATACGACAAAAAACGGCATCCGCGGACAATACCTCATGCAATTCGCCGCAGATGGCAATAAAGCCACCGGCAAATGGACGGATAGCCGGAATGAATCCGGACTGCGGGCTTTTACCCGGATCAGTAAGCCGGAAACACCTGTTGTTGCTCCGGCACCAACACCAGCTCCGGCTCAACCAACGGTTACAACAAAAGCGCCGGATACCAAAAAAAAGAAAAAAAGCTTTTCTGATATACTGGACGGCATCAATAAAGGGCTAGGTAAAATTGACAGTACACTTTCAGGCAAAAAGCCCGGTCCTGCTCAACCGACCCCTACGCCTGCTGAACCTCCGGTAGTCGTCAGCCAACCACAAAAACCGGACGTGGGTGTGCAACCTGCTGATGCTGCCAAAGAAGAAAAAATATTTGACAATGGCAATATCGGTGGTGTTTCCGGCGGACCGGTACAACCAACCCGTTTCACGCTGACCAAAGCAACCTATATCTCCCGGATTGAAAACTACCACTATTATAATAATGGGAAAAAACCAGGTACCATCGCGGTTAAACACAGCAATGGCCAGCAATACGGCCCCTGGCAGTCATACGGCATCATTGGCCAGGGTGGCGTTCAGAATGCTTACTGGGTGGCACAACCGAAAATAGAACTGCCGGCAGGAACATATACTGTTATAGACAGCGACCCGGCCACATGGTCACAAAACGGAGAATCCAACCGTTGCGGGTTTACCACTGTATGGACACTGAAAGGAACCCAACCAGCCGTCTCTTCACCCACTCCTGCAGGACCGGTCGCACCTGCAACAGGAACCATAACAGGTACAGTCATAAGACCCGATGGTAAACCAGCCGCCGGGGCCATCATCAGTACAGGGGGACGGAATACAACGGCAAATTCAGGCGGAGAGTTTACATTCAGTAACATACCGGCAGGTCAGGTGAGTTTGCAGGCTTCTTATAACAACCATCACCATAAAACGGTAACCACAACCCTGGCCGGGGGAAAAACAATCCGGATCATTATTAATCTGCCGGCTGATGAAGTAACCACAGCACCTGCCACTCCGCCCCCGGTACAGACCGGGACTGAACAACAGGCACTGGGCGTTATATATGGCACTGTATTTAAAACCAGGGAAGAAGCGGGCACCAGGAATCCTTATGAACTGGAAGGTGTTCCGTTGCCCGGCATAAATGTAACGATCAGCTATACACTAAACGGACAAGCCATCAGCAAATCCGCCGTAACGGACGCTTCCGGCAAATTCAGGTTTACCGGCTTACCCCTGCAGGTAGTGATCTCCGTTACCAGCCGTGGACTAACCCTGAAACGACAGCTTACCAGTTCAGGACCACAATATGTACAGTTCGGATGGGATGGCGAAATAGAAATAAAATAAGTAACCAATGAATACACCTGTTGTAACGGAGCCATTTGACAACAAGCCCCGTAAAGTGGTACGAAATGCATTCATTCTTACCTTACTGCTGATAGCGGGCGCCGTATTTACCGGCTATAGCGGCATGGATGGTATGAAAGGCGGCTATGCCCTGATACTGATCCTTGGCTTCCTGGCCATGACGGCATTCATAACGGCTCTTGTTTATATTCCCCGGGCCCGGGAATTTGATAAGCTTGTCCGTGAACTAAAACCCCTTGCTCACTGGACCTATACCCAAAAAGAATGGAACCTATTTATGCAGGAAGACCTGAAAGAAAACCTGGCGGTAAATAAAGCCACGCTTAGACTGGTTATAATTGTGTCCTTTGTGGTACTGGCTGTATTACTGCTCCTCTACCGGGACAATCTTTTTATCCTGATTATAGCCGGTATTATCAGTATGCTGACTGTGGTAGCCCTTATAGCTCCGCGCATCCGCAGTCTTTTACTTAAAAAAGGAAGACAGGAAGCACTGATTGGAGAGCGATCGGCTTATATCGGCGGGACATTCCAGACATGGACGCAACTGGGCGCCTGCCTTGTTGGTACGGATATATATGAAGACGGAGAAATACCAGTGCTGCATATCATTTATGAATTCCCTACACTGCAGGCAACACAACAGGAAATAGTTCGTATACCAGTACCTGCCGGTAAAATGGAAGAAGCCCGTAAGTTGGTGGAAATGCTGCGAAAACAAATTAAATGAAATAACTTCGGAATATAACTCCGTTACTATGCCCGACCTCAAAAGTATTCAAACAGAAGTTGACGCCTGTTTTCTGTATGCAAAACTGGCCGAAAACGAAGAAGACAAAGAAGTGGCTTCCATTTTTGAACAGATGAGCCAGATTGAAAAAAGCCATGCCGCAGCTTTTCTGGAAAAAACGAAATTGCCATCAGAAGCAATGCCAGGACCATCGTTCAGGGCCCGTACCCTGAACCGGATCGGCAAATTGTTTGGGTACGATTACATACTTGGGGTATTAATGGATACGGAGAAGACACTATCCAACGCCATACTGGTCACCAAAAAGAAAAATCAACTACCCGTCACCGGCAGCGAAACAAATCACATAAAAGTACTACAGAATATCATAGACAACTCACGTGTTTCCGGCAGTACCATTGCCCGTTTTGAAACCCGGCACCGGTCTGTTGGCGGCAATGCCCTCCGGGCAGCCGTACTGGGCGGCAACGACGGACTGGTTTCCAATTTCAGCCTGGTCATGGGTGTGGCAGGTGCCACTCAGGGACAGCAGGGCGTATTACTGGCAGGTCTCGCCGGCTTATTGGCCGGTGCGCTCTCCATGGCACTGGGCGAATGGATTTCCGTCAAAAGTTCTCAGGAATTGTATGAAAATCAGATGGAGATCGAAATGGAAGAATTACAAAACAGTCCGGAAAATGAGATGAAGGAACTGGAACTGATTTATAAAGCCAAAGGAATTCCGGAAGCCCAGGCGAAAGAAATGGCTGCTGAAATTATCCGTAACCCGGCTCATGCGCATGAACTCCTCGTAAAAGAAGAACTGGGTATTAATGCGGAAGAACTAAAGGGTTCAGCGTTTGAAGCAGCTTTGTATTCCTTTATACTTTTTGCTATTGGTGCGATTATACCGGTTTTTCCGTTTATGTTTTTAACCGGTACACAAGCCATTCTGCTTAGTGCCGGCGCCAGTGCAGTAGGATTATTTATTATTGGCGCGGCGATAACTCTTTTTACCGGAAAGAGTATCTGGTATTCAGGTTTCCGCCAGGTAATATTCGGCCTTGCTGCAGCCGCCATTACATTTGGTATTGGCAAACTGATAGGCGTCTCTGTTGCTGGTTAAAAAAAGATTAACAACATTTTACAGCTCAGTTACCACGCACAGCCTGCAACGAACAGGATAGATGAAGAATTTGTTGTACCTTCAGAAAAAAGCAGTGCGATCAACTGTCCTGACCATATTGGCTTCTTTGTTTCTGTTCAGTGCAACAGAACTTCACCAGTTGGTTAAGTTGCCGGAACTGCTCCGTCATTACCGTGAGCATTGCGGGAAAGGATCAGACATGTCATTTCTTGGTTTTCTCCAACTACATTACTCCGCCAACCATCCGCAGGACAATGATGAGGAAGACGACAACCAGTTACCTTTCAAAGAAATTAAAGTGATTGGTCATGTTGACAATACGGTATCTATGCATCGCTATGAAAACCGCACCTGCCCGGAATTTCTTATTCTTACAGAAACGATAACACACCCCGAAGGAATGCCCTGTTACCGGGCCAATGCTGTATTTCATCCCCCTAAAAGCTGATACAGTCTTCGTTAGTTAAGTACAATGCATCCGTATTGTACCGCCCCCTATTTCTTAAAAATTTAAACTTATACTGTATGAATGCAGCACAAATTCATTTAGCGTTGAACCATGCCCCATTATTCCTGTCTGTAATTGGCGGTGGAATCCTCCTGCTTGGCATGTTCAGAAAAAACGATAGTTATGTTTCTCTTTCTTTATACTTTTTAATAGCCGCGGCGCTGTTTACGGTTCCGGTTTTTCAGACCGGTGAAGGCACGGAGGAACTGGTGGAAAAAGCCGCCGGTGTGAATGAAAACGCGATTGAAGCACATGAAAATATGGCCAAAACAGCACTTGTAGTAATCATGATAACCGGTGCGCTGGCTCTGGCCGCTGTGCTATTCAGAAAATCCGTTTCCATACGGCGACTGCTCTTACCCGCCACTCTTTTACTTTCGCTGGCATCGTTTGTCACCATGGCGCAAACGGCTCATTTAGGTGGGCTGATCCGGCATACTGAATTACAAACAAATGCACAGGCCGGTACAGATGCGGTTGAAAAGGAGAAAGACAATAAAGAAAAAAAAGAAGAGAATGAAGGTAAGAAGGACTTAAGCGCCGACAGCAGTATGCAAAAAAAGGCAGGTACTGTATCGGAGAAAGATGATGATGATTAACACTGACAGCTGAGCAAAAAGGGGATGCCAATCAGGTTCATCCCCTTTTAATTTTTTTACGCCAGACTTCCCGCCCTCCCCGGTAATGTATTATTTCCGTTAACCGGCCCTGATCGTCAAAATGTTTCCATTCTTTAATCCGTTTATCGTGCAAATAAGCCCCCTGGTACCAGCCGGGTGTTGCCGTATCCCGGTGAATCCACTTGCCGGTTCGCATGCCGTCCTTGTAATACCCCGAATCCTCGACAAGTCCGGACTCAAAATAATTCATATACAGTCCTTCATGAATACATTGCACAAATACGGGTTGATAAGCATATCCGGTGCTTGTGTTTTCTTCCACTAATTGCTGTACAGAAATAACCGGTTTCCTGCTTTGACTTCCGGGAAATGAATACCCGGCATCGAGGAACTGTAAAGCCCGTCTTTTATTTTGCTGATACAATGCCGCCAGATAGTAAAAACTTCTTTTAGGATGGTAATGCAACATTTCATTTGTTATGCGCAAAAACTTATCTGCACTATACTGCCGGACCGACCGGATTCCGCCCTGTTCATTCCTGAACACCCATTCTCCGTCTGGTAAATTATTGACTAACTTTCCAGAGTCACATGTGACCCCGTTTGCAAACCAGCTTTGCCAGTTCCCATTCAGTTTACCCCGTTTTACATTAACAGAAAATAATGGCCGGCCGGTACCGGGTGAATTGATAATACCGGTTGCGGGCAATTCAAATGGCAGGGGCTTTTGTACAGCATTGGAAAAGTGACTATTCTGTGTGCCGGCCTCCGTAGCCGCATCAGTTATTGTAACAGCCTGTGCCGATGCCGTTGAAGATTGCAAAACAAAAACGGTCAATATACATATCCTGACAAGTACAACCATTACAGCAAAATTAATCAATGCCACAAATCTAAGACGATATTCACCACTCACCACTCACCACTCACCACTCACCACTCACCACTCACCACTCACCACTCACTACTCACTACTCACTACTCACCACTTCCCCCTCCAGATCATAATCATAGGCTTTAGTAATCTTCACATTTACAAATTCGCCAATCGGAAGCTTCTTTGACGACTGTATCACCACTTCATTGTCCACCTCCACCGAATCAAACTCGGTACGACCCAGGTAACGGCCGGCTTCTTTTTTATCAATCAGTGTTTTAAATACCTTACCAACTTTTTCCTGGTTCAGTTCCAGCGAAATTTCCTGCTGCACTTCCATTATCTCCTGGGCCCTGCTCTCTTTAACCTCGGCAGGCACATCATCCACCAGCCCATGAGCACTGGTGCCTTCTTCATGTGAATAAGTAAAAATGCCCACGCGGTCGAATCGCTGACGTTGCAAAAAACCTTTGAGCTCTTCCACATCATCTTCTGTTTCTCCCGGAAATCCGGCGATCAGGGTGGTGCGCAGGCAGATACCGGGTACTTTTTCCCGGATGGCAATGGTGAGCTCTTCCATTTCTTCACGGGTAATCTGACGCTTCATGGCGGCCAGCATATTATTTGCCGCGTGCTGCAGCGGCATATCAAGGTAATTGCAGATATTGTCCCGCTCCCGCATCACATCCAGTATGTCCAGCGGAAATTTAGACGGATAAGCATAATGCAACCGGATCCATTCCAGACCTTTTACATCCGCCAGGCGATTCATCAGATCACCAAGCATCCGCTTTTTATAAATATCCAACCCGTAATAAGTCAGTTCCTGCGCGATCAGCATCACTTCCTTCACGCCTTTCTTTACCAGTCCTTCCGCTTCTTTCACAAGGTCATCCATGGAGCGACTCACGTGCTGACCACGCATGAGGGGGATGGCACAGAACGAACAGGTACGGTTACACCCCTCGGAAATTTTCATATATGCATAATGCTTTGGCGTAGCCAGTAATCTTTCGCCAACGAGTTCCGCTTTATAATCGGCTTCCAGTTGTTTCAGTATCAGTGGCAATTCCATAGTGCCAAAAAAAGCATCTACTTCGGGAATCTCTGTTTCAAGATTATTCTTATACCGTTCGCTCAGGCAGCCGGTTACATATACTTTGTCCAGTTTTCCGCGACGCTTCAATTCCACCTGATCCAGAATGGTATTAATACTTTCTTCCTTGGCCTTATCAATAAAACCACAGGTATTCACCACGACAATATTATGATCGAGCTTTTTATTTTCGTGAACCACGTCAATATCATTCGCCAGCAACTGACCACTCAGCACTTCACTATCCACCATATTCTTGCTGCAACCAAGGGTGATGATATTGACTTTATCTTTATGTAATTTCTTTGTCTTCATAATAATAAGTTCTATAATGCCCCCACTCACCACTCACCACTCACCACTCAACACTCAACACTTACCATTCACCATTCACTTCTCCAGGCTAAATAAGCTATCCACAAACTCATGTTTATCGAACACCAGCAGATCTTCCATTTTTTCACCCACCCCGATAAACTTTACCGGTATTTTAAATTGATTGGCAATCGCGAGTACGACACCGCCCTTGGCCGTACCATCCAGTTTGGTAATTGCAAGAGCACTAACATCGGTAGCAGCCGTAAAATGCCTGGCCTGCTCCAATGCATTTTGTCCGGTGGATCCGTCAAGCACCAGCAACACTTCATGCGGGGCATCCGGAATCGTTTTCTGTATAACCCGTTTTATTTTACTCAGTTCATCCATCAGGTGCGCTTTATTATGCAGCCGCCCTGCCGTATCAATCAGCACCACTTCAGATTTGCGTGATACAGCGCTTTGTACCGTATCAAAAGCCACTGCTGCGGGATCAGACCCCATGGCCTGTTTGACAATTGGCACACCGGTTCGTTCACTCCAGATTGTTAGCTGATCCACCGCTGCCGCCCGGAACGTATCGGCTGCACCTAATAAAACAGATTTCCCTGCCATTTTAAAATTATGGGCCAGTTTACCGATAGTGGTGGTCTTTCCTACCCCATTTACACCTACAACCAGTATCACATAAGGAGTGGCCGGCAATTCCGAATCAAACGCGTAACTGTTAGCCTCTGGTGCATCCACCAATAACCCTTCAATCTCTTTCTGGAGCATCTTATTCAGCTCCGCGGAATTCATGTACTTATCTTTTGATACCCTTTTCTCAATCCGTTCTATAATCTTCACCGTGGTTTCAATCCCCACATCGGCCCCTACCAACGCTTCCTCCAGGTTGTCCAGCACTTCACTGTCCACCGTACTCTTGCCGGCAAACGCGCGTGAAATTTTTGCCAGGAAGCCTTCTTTGGTTTTTTTCAAACCCTCATCCAGACTTTCCTTCTCTTTTTTACCAAATAATTTATTAAAAAATCCCATGGTTAAGTTTTTAAGTTTGCCCGGTCACACCCTATTCATATTCCGAAGTATAAACAACAAAAGCCATTCGTATTGACGAATAGCTTTTATACTAATTTCAGGCTGAGCCCGCGATTATTTTTGCGCCAGGAAATCCTTCACTTTATCCTTGTGCACCATTTGTTCCTTGAAGGTATAAGCACCGCTCTTGGGACTGCGCACAGCCTTGATCACTTTTGTATAATTTTTTGCTTCGGCGGCCTGCTTAGGGTCCTTCTTAATCGCCGTTTTTGCTGCTTTTGCCATGTTATTAAGTTGATATGTTTATAAGTTAACAAGTTGACAAGGCTTTTTCAACCTTTCAACCGATTACTTGATTTCCTTGTGAACAGTTACCTTCTTCAGAATGGGGTTGAATTTTTTCAACTCCAGACGCTCGGGGTTGTTCTTTTTGTTTTTTACCGTGATATAACGGCTGGTGCCTGGCTGACCACTTGTTTTGTGCTCAGTGCATTCCAGAATAACTTGTACACGGTTGCCTTTTTTTGCCATGATTATCTATTTAAAACGTTTTCTTTTTTTGTTGTCACCCTGAGTCTGTCGAAGGGCTGTCGAAGGCCTCTCGAAGCGCTCTCGAAGGGTCAGATTTTCTCTCCTTTCGCTCTCAGCTCTTTTACAACGCTATACAGACCATTTTTATTGATGGTGCGGATTGCTTCAGTAGACAGTTTCAATGTGATCCATTTATCCTCTTCGGCGAGGTAAAACTTCTTTTTCTGCAGATTGGGCAGAAAACGACGTTTAGTCTTGATATTGGAGTGCGAAACCTTGTTGCCTCCGATCGGTGTTTTACCTGTAACCTGACATACTCTTGCCATGATTGATACAATTTTTGGGACGGCAAAGGTAGGGAAAGTCAGGTAATTAGCAGTCTGATTTCCTTCTTTTTTTAGCAAAATTCTTCACAGCCTGTGGAAAGGCCCTTTTTTGCCATCCCGGAATGCGCAAATTTAGGTATTTCAGCCAGTTAGAAATGAGAAACGGGACAGTACAGGTGACTGACTTTTGTCAATTGCCCCAATTCGGATAACTTCGCCACTTAATTGTGTAACTCATCTACTTTTCAATTAATTATCAAAACATGGCATACGACGTAGTTGTACTTGGAAGTGGTCCCGGCGGATATGTGGCCGCTATCCGGGCATCCCAATTGGGTTTTAAAACCGCAGTTATTGAAAAAGAAAGCCTGGGCGGTATTTGTCTGAACTGGGGCTGTATACCCACCAAAGCACTGCTTAAAAGTGCCCAGGTGAACGAATATATCAAACATGCCAAAGAATTTGGAATCGAGGCCGCCGGTACCCCCAATTTTGAAGCCGTAGTAAAAAGGAGCCGTGGCGTAGCGGATAAAATGAGCAAAGGCGTCCAGTTCCTGATGAAAAAGAACAAAATTGACGTCATCATGGGCTTTGGCAAACTCATTGCCAAGGGCAAACTGGAAGTTGCCGATAAAGACGGTAAAACGCAGGTGGTGGAAGCCAAACATATCATTATTGCCACGGGTGGCAGAAGCCGTCAATTGCCGACCATGCCAATCGATGGCAAAAAAATAATTGGCTACCGTGAGGCCATGGTTTTACCGGAAATGCCCAAATCCATGATTGTAGTGGGCAGTGGTGCCATCGGTGTGGAATTTGCCTATTTCTACAACAGTATGGGCACCAAAGTAACCATCGTTGAATTTCTTCCACGCATCGTTCCGGTTGAAGACGAAGACATCTCCAAAGAACTGGAAAAGCAATACAAAAAGAATGGCATTGATATCATGACCAGCAGTGAAGTAACTGCGGTGGACAGTACTGGTGCTGGTGTAAAAGCAAAAGTAAAAACCGCCAGCGGGGAAGTTACCCTGGAAGCCGATGTACTGCTGAGTGCAGTAGGTGTGGCCGCCAATATTGAAGGCATTGGCCTGGAAGGGCTGGGCATCAAAACGGAGAAAGGCAAGATCCTCGTGGATAAATACGGACAAACCAATATACCCGGAATTTACGCTATCGGGGATGTAACTCCCGGTCAGGCGCTGGCACATGTGGCCAGTAAAGAAGCTATCAACTGTGCAGAAGCTATCGGGTACAATGAAAAAAAATATGCTCACCTGCCTGAGGCCATTGATTATAACAATGTGCCGGGCTGTACCTATTGTGTACCGGAAATAGCCTCAGTTGGCTATACGGAAAAGCAGGCCAAAGACGCTGGCTATGAAATCAAAGTGGGTAAATTCCCCCTGAGCGCCAGTGGTAAAGCCTCCGCTGCCGGACATACAGAAGGTTTCGTAAAAGTGATCTTCGATGCCAAATACGGCGAATGGCTGGGTACCCATATGATCGGTTATAACGTTACGGAACTGATCGCGGAAACTGTAACCGCCCGTAAACTGGAAACCACTTATCATGAAGTGTTGAATGCAATACACCCTCACCCCACCATCAGTGAAAGTGTAAAAGACGCGATTGAAGTGGCCTACGGTGAGGCAATTCATCTCTGAACATAAACTTCTCTACAGAAAGCCTGCCTATCGCAGGCTTTTTTATTTTTCAAAAAAATGGGCCGCATTTAGCGGCCCGCAGCGTTAGTATGTATTCTGGTTGCGACTTTACAATTTGATAAACTTCATTTTAATAGACAAACCCTGATCGTTTTTTGCTGCAAGGAAATATACACCGGGCTTAAGATTTTTTACATCCAGGGACTGGATCTTTGAACTAATCGTCACATTCATAACACTTTGTCCAACAAGATTTGTTACAAAAATTGTTTTGCCCAACCACCGTACGTCATAGGAAAAGTCCAGGTTAAGTTCCGCATTCACCGGGTTTGGGTACATTTTTACCTGTAGCCAACGTGGATCTTCTTCAGGCAAGGCCGATTCGAAAATAAGCGGACGGTCTAATCCGGTTGAACTTATCAGGCTGGTGCGCGCCCCGCCTGGATTGAATGCAGCCAGCATCCGGCTCTTCTGCCCTTTTGTAAACAGGTTCATACAGACATCATTGGTGAAGTCCATATAATTGTTGTACATATCTCCAGTCGGATTATTGCCACAGGTGACACGTACTGTGGTAGGGCAACCTACCGTGTAAGAAGCTTGTTTGGGCGTGTCATCCACCGCGTCATCACCACAATAAGCATCTCCCCAGAGGTGTTTCAATCCCATCCAATGGCCGGCTTCATGAACGATTGTCTTTTGCCCGCCTCCAAACGCGGCCAGGCCAATAACAATCCCATCCATACTGACATCCGATCCGGGTACTGTGGAATATCCTGCAAATTTATCCAGATTGCAAACCCATATATTCAGGTAGTTCCGGGTATCCCAGGCGTCATCGCCCATTTCGGCAGATTTCTTCATTTTATCATCCATGACCCAGCTGGATATGGGAGAATACTTCCGGATAATACCGGTTGTATTCCTTTTACGTACATCAGAAGTAGCCAGGGAAAATTCAATTTCACAATCGGCGGCTACAGCACGGAATGAAACCGGTGTATTAACTGTATCCGGATTTTTTCTGCGAAAAGCCTGGTTCAGGGTTTCGAGCTGAGCGGCTACCTGTGCATCAGTGATTTTCTGATCCGGGGTATGATAGAGGTTATGTATAACGACAGGGATTCTGACAACGCCGTTTTCAATACGGGCCATGTTTGGAAAATCCGCCGCTTGTTGGATAAACTGTTCAGCCGTTCTGATGGAACGGGCAATAGCAGGATCTGATTCCTGAAGTTTTGTATAGGCCGCTGTAGAACAGGACAATTGCGCACCTGCGGCCGTTAAACAGAAAACACCTGTTGTAAAAAAAAGAAACCTTAACACCTTCATATGTCCAAATGGTTATAAATGATACAGGCACACAAAATGGCCCTGAGTCATTCAATAGAATTGGAAATAATGAAGGATAAAAGGGAATTTTTTAAGGCGTTTCAGGGATACGATTCAGATCGGAATGCTTTCCGGTAAGGTGCGAAAAATCAAATATATAGTATTTTCATAAAATTGCACAATGGTAAACTGGAATTTTCATCGAAAACAGGAAAAGCTTTAACAGTGGGAAAACCAGACAGTTCTTATTTTTGCTTCATATCAATTTTTTACATGAAAAATTACGTTTTTGCCTCCCTTCTCGTCACTCTGGCAGCCTGCAATAGTAATTCTACGAACAACGGACAGCAGAACGAAAAGCCGGTCAATGCTCCCCGTAACCTTAATTATTCTATAGTAGCCAGCTATCCGCATGATACCAGTTCCTATACACAGGGGCTTTTGCTGTATAATGGAAATCTCTATGAAGGAACCGGGAATTACGGTAAGTCAAAATTTAAACAGGTTGACCTGAAAACAGGCCGGACCCTGAAAGAAATTGCATTGGATGAAAAATATTTCGGAGAAGGACTGACCATTCTCAGGGATACAGCATACCAGCTGACCTGGCGGGAGAAAAAAGTGTTTGTATATACACTTAAAGATTTCAAAAAAATCAAAGAATATGATGTGGATTTTCAGGGCTGGGGATTGACCAATAACGGAAAGCAACTGATTATTTCCAACGGTACCGGCGATTTATTTTTCTATAACCCCAACGGCTTTACATTGGAGAGATCCCAGACTGTAACCGAAGGTGGTACCCCTACCTTTAACCTGAACGAACTGGAATATATTGACGGGTATGTATATGCGAATCAATATGAATATCCCTATATTTTCAAAATAGACCCGGCCACCGGGGAGATTGTAGCTAAAGCAGATGTCACTTCCATCTGGGATAAAATTAAAAAAGCCATGCCGGACAAATACCCCACAGATATTGTGCCCAATGGTATCGCCTACGATTCGGCCACAAAGAAGATCTACATTACAGGAAAATGGTGGCCTGAACTATATGAAATCAGCCTCGCTGAATAAGGTGCCGGCTAATGGCCAATCACATAAATCACGGAACTGCACTTTTTCACCCGTCCAACTGCACCCAGATTGGAACGCAACCCGTTAAAAAATGCGCTGAAAAGCATGGTTGCCCCTGACTGGTATTTGCTGCTCAGCAGGGATACATAAAAACTGTCGTACCACATAGGCTTATGATCCAGTACACGCATTCCGTGTTTTTCCACCAATACTTTCATGGAGTCCGGTGAAAAATGATACAGGTGACGGGGCACGTCATACGCCGCCCAGTATTTATTATAGATGGCCGCATCGCCGGATGTATAATTAGGTACGGCGATAAACAAACGGCCATTTTCTTTAAGTATCATCTTCAGTTTTGCCATGTACGCCTGTAACTCGTGTACATGTTCCAATACATGCCACATCGTTATCGCGTCGAATTGCCCGTCTTCAAGTGTATAAAACCGGCTGATGTCCTGCAACTCAATGCCAAAACTTTCCTGTGCCACTTTTCGGGCCCCGGCGTCTGGTTCCAGACCGGTTACCTTCCATCCTGCCGATTTCATTTCAGCGGCAAAAGCCCCGGCTCCGCTGCCCAGGTCCAGCACAGCTCCCGTTTTTATCCCGGTCAATTGTTGCAGCATTTTCCGCTTCTGCTTTAACGTACGCTTTCGAACCCATTGATACAACCGGTTTACCAATCCCCTGGATGTATTGGAATGTGATATATAATTTTCGGATTGATAATACGGCCCGATAGACCCCGCGGCCGGCACATCCTGTGTAAACCGGAGCCTGCAGTTTGAACATTCCCAGATAGCAAATATTTCATTACTAACCGTATAGTCAGTGGCCTTCAGTATTTCGCTGCAATCAGCAGCGCCGCATACAGGGCATTTTGTATAATGAACCAGCTCTTTCATAGTTGAAAGCAGCAAAGTAAAACCAAAAAGATTAAACCGTAAGGAAAACCTACGGAAGCATACGATAAGTGGAGGGCGCATCTTTCAGGGGCGATTTCCCCCTGTTGGCCGTAGAAGCCAGTTGCACCCCCGTAGATGACAAATGCCAGCCAATATACATAACGGCGAGTATCCCCGCGGCCAAGGCCCAGGCCCACCAGAAATCTCTTTTTGCTTCCGGCTGATTTAAAAATGCTTCCATTTCTTCTGAACTACGTTCCTGTTCTCCAACCCTGACTTTATGCGCTGCTTTTTCTCTTATCAGTCTTTCTGCAGACACCGCTTTTTCCGCTGCAGAAAAAGGATCAGCAACAAACCGGATATCACCCGCCAGCCCTTTGCTGAGCTGCCCTACTCCATTCCAGGTGATAACGGCTCCATTACTAATCGATTTCTTCAGATCGAAAGCAAAATCATTAAACCGGATAACAGCTTCCCGTTCTGAGACCTGCAAAGCACTACCAAGCCAGGTAAAAAAAGCATGGGAAGGAGCCGCCCCGGAAGCCAGGTGAGTCACTTTATAAGCAGGGGCATCAATTCTTTTTTCAGGAAAATTAACGGTAGCCGGTATACGGCTCAGTTCAAAACGGCCAATACCCGGCAGGGTAACCTGTTTGTACCGGAGCAGGTATTGATACAGAAATTCGTACATCATCAGTTCTTTTGGTCGAACGAAAATACGATTCCGCCCACAAAGTTGAATCCATAAACCGGATATTGATTCCAGCGCTGGTATTCTTTATTGAATATATTATTGAATTGCGTCCAGAGATTGATATTCCGGGTGATCTTGAATTCAAGGCCGGCATTCAGATCAAACGCCCCCTTATGCCTGTCATCACTGCCGTCTTTCCGCATATAGCGGGCACCTCTGAAGGCAAACAGATCCGTTTTTAACCAGAGATCCTTAATCACCTGCATCCGGGCAGCCGCTTTCAGTTCCAGCGGTATCATACCCCAGGCCTTATCCTGTATCTGAAGACCAGTAAACTGGTTAAACTGAAGACCAGTTAACAAAGAGAATTTCTCGCCCACCGTATATCCCAGTTCCCAACCAAGATTCAGCACATTCATCCTGTCCTCATACACAACTTTAAAGGATTTTCCATCTCCCAATGCGGTGGTATCATTGATAAATAAAGGCTGGTTGTTGATTTTATTGAACCCTACTTTGGCCGCATAGGTAAAATGATCCCCAACGGCTCCCTTGAATCCGGCGAACCGTTCTTCAATCCAGGTATTTTTCAACTCCCCGGGAATCCAGGCCCAGGGATTCTGTCCTGCCAGGTATTGATACGTTGTCTTGCGCACATAACCGGTCCAGCCTGCCTGGAAATTAAACCGCTTGTCCTCTGTGCCGATAGTGGCCAGGATATTGGGAAACATTTTGAATTTCCCATTATCCCATGACGGACGGATACCCACTTCCGCATTTATGGCAGCAGATTTATAGGCCACCGAAGGTGATATAAAATACATGGTATTGTTCACCGCGGATTTATTATCCGGTGAAAAACGGGTAAGATCAAACGTAATTCCCAGGTTTACGGCAAACGATTTTCCAATGGTTTTTTGCAAAGGAGCATTCAGTACCGTATTGCTTTCGCTGTTCTTATGATTGTCGGAGAAAATATCAATCTTCAGCTCCGGGGCATAGGTCAGCCCGAATTCAGTTTTATTGATATTATGAAAAGCCAGCCGGCCGCTGATTGTCTGAAAACTCTGCTTCAGCGAATCCACCGGCAATACCAATGTGGCCGGTATATACCCATATTTATAAGTCAGGTCTCTTTTCATCCCCACGCCGGCGTCCCATTGCAGGTTATTACCGGTTTTCATATAACCGGCCAGCTGAATATTGGTATGACTGAACTTCTGGTAATTCCTTTTACTTTCAGAAGCCATATGCCTGGCATAAATATTCAATCCGGCTGTTTCACCATCACCAAGCGTAATACCAGCCTGTACAAAGGGTGTGCGAAGGCTGCCAAAACCGACTTTTACATAGCTGCTGTTATCAAATTTAACGGCGGAATCCACCGCCAGCGCCAGCGGTTTCAGCGAACCGGGCTGATACCCCAACACCAGGTTCTGATTGGGGATCGAATAATTCAACCGGGGTTTGCTGGTATCCGGTGCAGGCGGCGTTGCATTGAAATTAATTTTTGCCGCCTCCCTTAATACAGGCTTAAAACTGGAAACGATAGTAACACCTCCGCCCTTACCGCTGGTATCTTTTTGTGCATACAGGTTGTCCAGGCAAAAGAAACCAAGTCCGGCAAAAAATAATGTTATGGCTTTATACTTCATCTTGCTTGTTTCAATTCGGTTAATTAATTACCTACTTTACTGCTCTGACTTTCTTCATCCGTCACTTTACTCAGTTTCGCCTGTGCTTCATTCCTGAGTTCCGCATTCAGCGTATTGTCCACAATACTCTGAAAAGTGGCTTTGGCATTGAAATAATCTTTCTGCCGGTAATAAATATCTCCCAGCAGTATATACGCCTTAGTAACCCAATAATCATAGGAGCCCGATTTATTGATTGTTTCAAAGGCTGATTTTTCCGCATCCGAAAGTTTATTCAGCTGGAACAAACAGGCGGCAATTTCATACCGCGCTTCGGCCGCAAGCGCTGCTTTATTTATCTGTACAACGGATTTAAAACTGGCAATGGCATTGCCGAAATCGCCTCCCACCTGGTAGGATTTGGCGATCGCCATATTGGCCAGCGATTTATCGTCCGCACTGCTTCCTTTGGCCGCCGTCAGCTCTTTCGCATTCTCCATCGCTTCACTCCATTTTTGCAACTGGTACTGGCAACGAAGAAGTCCCCGCATGGCTTCCAGTTTGTTTTCCTGGCTGGACGTAATTTGCTTCAGTTGTATAAAATAGCCTTCTGCTTTTGCATAATTCTTTAATTCAAAAAAATTAAGCCGGGCAGCAGTCAGCACCGCTCTTTCTGCATATTTATTCGGCGCATTAGCAGCCACCGCATCATAGGCAGACAGGGCATTATTCCAGTCCTTGCGGGCATAATAAATCTCCGCCCGGTTAAATTGTGCATCCAGTGCATACGCCCCGTCCGGGAATTGCTGCAGGTATGCATTGAAACTATTTAATGCGGCATTCAGATTCTGATCATCATACTGTTTTTCCGCCGCGGCATAAGTCAGCGAATCTTCGGTACTTACACTCAGCGGACGACCGGCCTGACGCATGAAGTTGGCATACTCCCCGGGTTTACCATCTTCCACGTAAATCGTTTTCACATTGTCGAGCGCGTCTTCCGCTTCAGGTGAATTCGGATATTTATCCACCAGGGTTTTGAACTGCTTCAGGGCCTCTGTATTATTGTCAATATTATAATAGGAAGTACCCAGTTTCAGGTAGGCCTGCGGAACCAGACTCGCATTTCCACTATTCTTAATGACATTGCCGAGATAGGGAATCGCTTCCCGGAAACGCTCATCACCCATATAAGTATTAGCCACTTCCATATTGGCATCCGTTACCAGTGAGGATGTCGGGAATTTCCTCATCATGGTATTGAGCAGCGAAATTTTTTCGGCTGAACTTTTCACACCCGCCAGTAATGCAATCTGGAATGTGGCATAATCCTCAGCCGGCCACGAAAATTTTACAACATTATCATATACCGTTCTGGCTTTGCTGTAGTCCTTTTGCATAAAATAGGTATCCCCGGTGCGCAGGTATGCATCCTGTACAAAAGAGGTTGAACTCAGGGATGGGTTTTTTCCAAGTGGCTCAAAGAAAGTCTGTGCCACCGGATAATTTTCTTTCCGGAGATAACAGTACCCCAGGTTATACCGTGCATTAATGGCATTGGCTTCGCCGTTTGCGGGTGAACCGCCGCTTACATACGCATTATAAAACTTAATGGCATCATCAATTTTATTATTCCGGTACGCCAGTTCCCCTTTCCAGAAATTCAGGAATGGCAAAACCGAACCATTGTACGGATCTTTTAAGGCTTTATCAAGTAAGGCATCCGCCTCCGACAGGCGGCCATCATTGATCAGTTCGGTAGCCCGGCCATAAAGAATGCGCGGATACAAACGTTTCGCATTTTCCGAAGGTTTACTCAGACTTTCCAGCAAAGCCTGTGCATCTTTATAATTATTGGTATTGGCCAGTACATCCACCAGTAACTCCTTGGCTTCAGTATTGTAAGAGGAGTTCGGATAATCGGAAAGAAATGAACTGAGACTGTTCAGTGCTTCATCCTGGTAACCCAGTTCATACGAAAGCTTGGCATACTGGTATTTTGAAATTTCCTTTTGCGTGGCATTACTGCTATTGGATGAGCAGAACAAAAAGGCACTCCGGGCATTTGCCTTCTGACCGGTTTTTAAATAGGCATCGCCCAGCAGGTACATGGAATGCTGACTGAGGGAATCGTCTTTTCCACTCAGCTGTTTAAAGCCGTCTATGGCTTTATTCAGTTGGTTACCCTGGTAATAACAATAGGACAGTTCGTATAAATCCTCCCGGCGCACTTTAGTAGAGCGACTCACAAAATCGGCCAGGTAAGGCAGCGCTTTTGCATATTCCTTTTTCTCAAAATAGGCATGCCCCAGCATCTGTTTCAGTTCAAGATCATAATACTGGGAATTGCTGCCTGATTGCAGCTTCTGCTGTATATAGGTAATGGCCTCTTCCTTTTTCCCCTGTACATAATAAATCTGAGCAATGTAATAGGGAACTACGGTTGCGTAGTCTTTTTCATTTTCCACCACCCTGAAGGCCTCCAGGGCTTCACGATACTGACCGTCTTTAAAAGCCAGAAAACCGTAATAATAATTGGCAGCAATATAGTTGGGATCGTCCTGTTCCTGCCTGATGGTATTGAACAACGGCTTTGCAGCCGCAAAGCGCTGCAATGTAAAATATGCATACCCCTGGTGGAATTTCATATCCGCAATTTCCCGGTTACTCAGGTTAGCGATATTGGTCTGTTCAAAGCGATTGGCCGCTTCTCCGAAATTTTCCTGGCGGAAATAATATTCGCCCAGGTGAAAATTCATCATCTGAACCCGGGTATCGTTTTTCTCCACATCAATGTACTGTAGCGCTTCTTCTTCGGAACGGCCCTCTCCCTGTTTGAGGCCGCATACGATGGTGTAATAATTGATTTCCTGTACAGAGACGGCCGTATTGGCTTTGTCTGTTTCATGTATTGCCTGCCTGAGTTCCCTGAATAAGGGATAAGCCAGGCTGTATTTCTCCTGCTGGAAATACGCTTTGGCTTCCTTGAATTTCACATCGGGATCCGTATAAAAAAAAGTCTGCTGGGAAAAAGCGGACAGGCTGAATAGTATGGCAATGGCAGGTAAACTGAATTTCTTCATTGATTTGTCCTTTAACCGGTGGTGGATTAACGTTGCAATATTCAATATTATTTCAGGGTAGACCAAACATCATTCCAAACAGATGTGGATAAGTACGTTATTATGTTCTATTTAACAAAATAGCCGGTTTAATGGCTTCATTTACTCACTGAGACCATTTACCGGACCGGGCTGTATCGCATTATTAAGTACTTTCGCAGGATGTTTACCACTAATACACTTGTACGGGTACGCTATGCAGAGACAGACCAGATGGGTGTGGTCTATCACAGTAATTATTTTCCCTATTTCGAATCCGCCCGTGCGGAATCCATACGTGAGCTGGGAATGACTTATGCGGATATGGAAAAAGCGGGGGTAATCATGCCTGTGGTTGAAGTCCAGTGCCGCTATATTCGTCCTGCCAGGTATGACGACCTGCTGACGATTAAAACAATCCTGAAAGAACTGCCCCTGCACCATAAAATCGAATTTTTTCATGAAGTCTATAATGAACAGGAGGTGTTGCTGGCTACCGGCAAAATCATCTTATACTTCATGAAAGCAATCAGTATGGAAAAAACGGTGATGCCCGAAACACTGAAGCAGCATTTAGCCCCCCATTTTTCCTAAATTTAACGGATGGAGCAGCCCTTATTCAATGAATCAGCACAACCCGCCGAAGCGGTAACAGCGCTTGCCCCGGATTATCCCCCCAAATACAATCCTCCGGTTGAACCGCAACAGGTCTGGCTTAAATCCATAGTCAGCCTGGCGGCCTATCTGCTGATTGGTTATTATATTTTTCCCAGCTATAAAATTTTATTGGTGATCACCGCGGTGGTAATGATACATGAACTGGGGCATTTCCTGGCGATGAAAGCCTATCGCTATAATGATTTGGGGATATTTTTCATCCCCCTGCTGGGTGCTTATGTTTCTGGTACCAAACGGGAAGTTTCCCAGAAACAATCCGCCGTTATCCTGCTTGCGGGGCCATTGCCCGGGATGCTCATTGGCACGGCCATGCTGCTGATTGACCGGGCTAACCCGGGCTTTTACCTGTTGGGTATTCCATATTACAAAGTGGCCGGTTTCTTTATCCTGCTGAACCTGATTAACCTGTTGCCTGTTTATCCATTGGATGGAGGACAGTTACTCAACCGTGTTTTCCTGGATGAAGAAAGCCTTTTTAGCAAAGTCTTTGTGTTTCTCTCCATTGCTTTACTTGGGTGGTTTGCCTGGTCTTTATACAGCTTTTCAAAAAATCCGGTTTTCTTTTTGCTGATGGCCTTACCCATCACGATGCTCCTTCGCTCCTTTGGAGACCACAAACTGGATTCCATAGAAAAACAGATTGAAGAAGCCGGGATCAATGCGGACACCGAGTATGAAGATCTTTCTGATGCCGATTACTGGAGGATCCGCAATATCCTGATCGAAACCCATCCTTCCTTCAAGGATATGCCGTCCGCCCCACCCTATGAATTCTGTGAAAAAGAAGACAAAATCATGGCGACTATTCAAAGCCTGCTCCATCGCCACCTGATCCAGGATGTTTCAGTAACAGGAAAAATCCTGCTCTTCCTGCTTTGGGCAGCCGGACTGGCCGCTCCCTGGTTGCTGGGTATGGAACTGAATTTTTTCAGTGGTCAGTGATGGTCTATACACGGCGGTAATCCGCTTTCCAGTTTTGTATATTTTTTTTGATTTGCTTCTGTGAAAGATTTTCGCTGGCCGCTTTTTGCGCCAAAGCGGGAAATTCTTCATCCGGTGCAAACCGAAGAGCAATGACCTGGCTTGTTCGTAGTTTTTTATCCAGCAATTTACCGGTCAATGCAAAATGCCGTAGATTCTCTTCCGCCCGGATCGCGCGGTCTTGTGCCTTTAAGGCAAAAAGGCGCGCATAGATAAACAGTAAAATCAATACAAAGGCGACCAATAATAACAGTGCCGCGCTGTAATGATTAGCCGCATCGGCATGAATCAGGTTTACGAAAGCGCCCCCCAGGATTGCCAGGATCAATGGAGCCGTGATAAAATGCCATAAGGGGACATATCGGGTGTGATTGCTGTAGTTTTGAGACATGGTTTGAGGATTAGCTGTTTAGTTGTTTAGATGTTTAGTTGTTTAGTTGTTTAGTCCAATATATGCAATTTTCACTGATCAATAACGGTACCTGTATAATGCCTGAATAGCTAAACAGCCAAACTACTTCAGTTCATCCAATACACTAAACATCTTACTCACGACCGGAGCCGTTTTCCCTGTATAGTTATTAATCAAAAATGAGAAGATATACTCACGTCCATCTTTGGCTTTATGATATCCGCAATAGCCTTTTACATCACTGATGGTACCGCTTTTCATTTTCATGCCATTGTATTCAGGTAGGGCATCATAGAAGGCCGGGAACCAGCTTCGCCCTTTGGCATATTTTAAAATTTCCACCTGCGCATGGGTAGTAACGCGGTTGAGCGGCGACAGACCAGAACCGTCGTACATATTCAGTTCTTCGGGATCGAGGCCTTTCTCTTTCCAGAACCGGCGGAGTAGCGCCACGCCACTGTCCGTGGAAGCAAACCCTTGTTTCTCTATAGCTATTGTTTTAATCAACGCCTCTCCGTAAAGATTGATGCTTTTGCGATTGAACCAGTAAATGACAGAGTCAAGTGTTGGCGAGTAATGAGTATAGACCATCCGTGCTGTATCTGGCGTCTTACGATAAATAAAAACAGGGCTGGTTGAGAACTTATCTTTTTCTCTCATTTTAGCCAGCCTGGCACCAAGATCTTCTACAATATATTCAGCTCCATTATTAAAAGCGCCACTGATAGAAAACCCGGACTCTCCTGCGGGGATAGTACCCCTGATTGTATAATCACCTTTGCTTATAGGCAGATAGATATAGGCGTTATCGCCGGTACCTCGTGCAGCGGTCGTCACTTCATTAATGAAAGGGATAAGAAAATCTTTAGCCCCGTTAAATAATACCAGTTCTGTTTTCTCACCAATCACATTACCCGATTTCAAGGCAATATCAAACTGATTTTCACGCCAGATTAGTGGCCCCGCACCAGCTCCATAATAATTTCCGAGGTCTTGCCATATCCATCCATCCGGTATACTGTTTGTCGTAAACCGTGTACTATCAATAGAAAAACTAATCAGCCCTGGTTTGTATCCGTTTTTAGCCAACGCTGCATATACTTGATCAAAAACTGCCGAAGGAGAACTGCTGGCGAATCTGCTGCTTCCAAATGTTGGATCTCCGGAAGGTTGTATACAGATTGTCTGGGTAACGCCATCTTCAGTTATTAATCCAAAACGGGTTTTATACCGGTAGTTTTTCCCCAACAACTCAAATGCCGTCACACTCGTAATGATCTTTTGCGTGGAAGCCGGTGCCAGTCCCAATTGTGAATTCATATCAAATACCGTTTGTCCTGTTTTCGCATCGATCACATATAAGGAGATGGCTGCATGTTTCAGCTGGCTATCGGCCATAAAACGGTTAAAGGATTTACGTATCCGCTCACCAACGGTTTGGGCAGGAAGCAGGTATTGAATCGAAAGCAGGGCAAAAAACAGGAAAACTTTTTTCATCATTTATGGTTATAACTTCGCACCGGCCTGCCGGCAGGCCGGTTCAAATTAATTCATTTCCCGCTAATACTTTCTTAAATGAGTGTTACCCCCATCAATGCCTCTATCATCACCATCGGCGATGAACTCCTGATCGGCCAGACCATCGATACCAATTCCGCATTTATTGCGCAGGAACTGAACAAGATCGGTGTATGGGTACGCCGCCGGGTAGCTGTGGGTGATGTATATGAGGATATCTGGAAAGCACTCGATGAAGAAGGAGCCGTATCGGAAATTGTGCTCATCACGGGTGGCCTTGGCCCCACTGCTGATGATATCACCAAACCGTTATTGTGTGCCTATTTTAACGGCACACTGGTCGTTAATGAAGAGGTAAAAGCCCATGTAAAAAATCTTTTTGAAAATGTATACTGCCGACCGGGTGCTCTACTCGAACGGAACCTGAAACAGGCCGAAGTACCGGATGTCTGTACGGTATTGCATAACGCCCGGGGAACCGCGCCCGGAATGTGGTTCAGTAAACAGCAGGAAAAACACAAAACCTTTTATATCTCGCTGCCGGGTGTACCCCATGAAATGAAAGGACTGATCACCAACCAGGTTATACCCCGGTTAAAAGATGAATTCTCCATGCCGGCCATTATACATAAAACAGCTTTTACCGCCGGACAAGGTGAATCCATGCTGGCAGAAATGCTGGTGGATTTTGAAGCCAGTTTGCCCGAATCCGTTAAACTTGCCTATCTGCCCAATTATGGCATGGTCAAGCTGCGACTGACCGGCCGGGGAAACACAAAGGAAGAAGTGGACGCGGTTCTTACTCCTGTATTTGACCGTTTGCTGAAAGAAGTTAAAGACTTCCTTGTTACCGATACCGATGAAGGTCTGGAAATAGTGATTGGGAAATTGCTGAAAGAAAAAGGATTGACCCTCGGTACGGCAGAAAGTTGTACAGGCGGCTATATTGCCCAGCTGATCACTTCTGTGCCGGGCTCCTCTGCCTATTATAAAGGCAGTGTGGTCAGCTATGCCAACGAAGTGAAGACCGGCGTGCTGGGTGTATTACCGGAAACGCTGCAGGCAGATGGTGCTGTAAGCGAAGAAACCGTTACCCAAATGGTACAAGGCGCAATCCGTACCCTCGGAGTGGATTATGCAATCGCCACTTCGGGTATTATGGGACCAGATGGTGGAAGTCCGGAAAAACCAGTGGGCACTGTCTGGATCGCAGTGGGAAACAACAAGGAAACCAGGTCCATTAAACTGAATCTTCGTTTTGACCGTCAGCGGAATATAAGTCTCGCAGCAGTGAACGCGCTGAATTTCCTGCGCAAATTCATATTGACTAACAGTTGATAGCGTTTTAGGGCAATTCATTATCTTTGGCCGGATAAAATGTGGCACGGATCCGGAAGTTTTTTTGCCGGAATGTGGGCGACCGGGATAGTATCATTAATATTGCGATTGCTGTTATATTAAACAAAATAGATTTATGGCTATTGTCGACTTAATCATGCCAAAACTGGGAGAAAGTATCATGGAAGCCACCGTGCTGAAATGGCATAAACAACCCGGCGATACTGTAAAAATGGATGAAACCGTTCTGGAGATTGCCACTGACAAAGTGGATAGTGAAGTACCCAGCACAGCGGAAGGTGTGATTGAAGAAATCTTATTCAATGTGAATGACGTGGTACCCATCGGTACCCCCATTGCCCGCATCCGCACCGGCGCTGAATCTGGCGCAAGTCCGGCACCTGTTCCTGCAACAGCAGTAATGGAGGAAGCTGTAACAGCAATAATGCCTGTTGTACAACCTCCAACCTCCAACTTCCAACCTCCAACCCCCAACCTCCAACCTCCGACCTCCGTAGCCTTAGCGAAGGAGGGCAACCGCTTCTACTCCCCACTGGTATTGAATATCGCTGCCAGCGAAGGTGTAAGTATGAGCGAGCTGGAATATATACCCGGCACAGGTAACGAAGGCCGTGTGACGAAGAAGGATATACTGCAGTATGTGCAGGAGAAGAAGAATGGAAAAACGACGAGTACCGGGTTGCGGGTTACGGGTCATAGTGAAGTTTCTGTTGCAAAAGAAACTGCCCCACTCACTACTCACCCTTCACCACTCACTTCTTACTCCGGCAACGTAGAGATTATCGAAATGGACCGCATGCGCAAACTGATCGCCGATCATATGGTGCGCAGCAAACATACGAGTCCGCATGTGACCAGTTTTACTGAAGCCGATGTTACCAACCTGGTACAATGGAGAGAGAAAGTAAAAAAGGATTTTGAAAAAAGAGAGGGAACTAAAATTACGTTCACCCCGATTTTTATTGAAGCCATAGTCCGCTGTATAAAAAAATTCCCGTTGATCAACTGTTCGCTTGATGGCGACCGGATCATCGTGAAAAAAGATATAAATATCGGGATGGCCACAGCCTTGCCCAGCGGCAACCTGATTGTACCGGTAATTAAAAATGCAGATCAGTTCAACCTGGTAGGTTTATCCAAACAGGTGAATGGCCTCGCCGATGCGGCCCGCAATGGCAAACTCAAAGCCGATGACACACAGGGCGGCACATTCACAATGACCAATGTAGGCACATTCGGCAGTCTCATGGGAACGCCCATCATCAATCAACCCCAGGTTGCTATCCTCGCCGTAGGTGCTATTAAAAAAAGACCAGTGGTGGTAGAAACACCCGCCGGTGACAGTATCGCTATCCGCCACATGATGTACCTCAGTATGAGTTACGATCACCGTATAGTGGACGGCAGCCTTGGTGCCACATTCCTGACAGCCGTGGCAAGGGAACTGGAGAACTTTAATGGGGAGAGGGAAGTATAGAGGGAAGTTGATAAGTTGACAGGGTTACGCGGCTCCGGCAATCTCTTTTGCAGGGGCTGTTTACTACTAACTACTATCTGCTGACTATTCCCCGTATTGTTTTCTGCTGAAAATATACTTCGTTCCCTTTCGCTTTATCACAAACAGATTACTGTATTCCTTCTCATCAAGGTCACCGGTTACCACGGTTTTATTACAAAGTTTATTGGCGATATCATCGATGGTATTGGAATGTCCTACCACAAGCACATTCCCCTTTTTGATTGACTTTAAAAGCGCTATGAACTGATCCATGGAATCCTTTTTACTGCTGTACAATTCAATATGCGAATTGCCCGACATTTCCTTCAGGGGTTGTGCCGTGGTCAGCGTCCGGGTGGTATTGGTGGAAAAAATATAACGGATCTGTTCATTCCGCAACTGCTCACCCAGCTTATTGGCCCGCAGTTTTCCGGCTGTTGATAATGGCGGATCACCAGCCATCATTTGTGTAGCTCCTGCGGGTACCGCTTCTTTTTCGGCATGACGGACGATATAGATGGTATTGCCACAGGCAGTCAGGTAAAGCAATGAAAACAGCAGGAAATATTTCATACAGACGATTTTTATTAATTAACAGCAAAACCCGGGTATTTAACTGCTTTGCCTGAAAAGTGGTTAACAGCATATACGGATTACTATTGAAATGTATTTCTTTGATAATTGAGCATTGAAAATTAAATATTGAACATTTCCCAAAAGAAAAATGTTCAATATTCAATGTTCAGTTTTCAATACTCATTAATTGGACAGCTCCAGTCCCCAGTCCTTTCCTTTCTTCACGGCTGGCACTCCTTCGGTTATCCATCTGGGTGGTTTCTCGCCTTTCAGCAACCAGTCAAAATATTGTTGTTCCCGAATGGAAATATCCTTTTGATTCCTGCGTTCGCGGAGATTATGGGCTTCACCATTGTAGTTGAGCATCCATACCTGTTTGCCAAGTCGCCGCATAGCCGTAAAGAGTTCGATACCCTGGTACCAGGGAACGGCGCCATCTGCGTCATTGTGCATGATCACCAACGGCGTTGTCACTTTGGGCAAATGGAATAATGGAGAGTTTTCGATATACAGATTCGGTTTCTCCCACAATGTAGCCCCGATCCGGCTTTGTGTTTTTTCGTACTGAAACTGACGGTTCACTCCGCTTTCCCAACGTATGCCCCCATAAGCACTTGTCATATTGGCCACCGGAGCACCCGCCCAGGCGGCTTTGAACATATTCGTCATAGTCACGAGCTGGGCCACTTGTATACCTCCCCAGCTTTGTCCCTGTATACCAATATTGTTCGCATCGATCCATTTTTGTTTGGCCAGATCCTGTGCGGCACTGACCACATGGTTGTAACAGTCCTTAGCCGGATGTCCGACGGTATAATGAATATCCGGGGAGAATACCACATAGCCCCGGCTCACAAAGAAAGAAATATTCAACCGGCTGCCGGTAGGGGTCGGCGGTATATAGCTGTGTAAAGTATTGGAATGGGTTTCATAAAAATATAAGATAAGCGGGTACTTCTTCGCCGGATCAAAGTTTTCGGGCTTGTATAACACACCTTCAGCCATTTTACCGGTAAAGGCTTTCCATTTGTAGATTTCGGCGGTGCCCCAGTTGTACTCTTTTTGTTGAGGATTAATCGATGAAAGCTGCCGGGTGATATTGCCCAGCTTACTGGTTTTTGTTTTCTCATCCACTTGTTCCCTTACAATATCAGTGAGCAGATGAAGATCCGGTGCATTACGGTAATTCTCCAGCGTAAAAATCATTTGCTCCTTTGTTTTCGAAGCCAGAACCGGGCCGTTTATAAAAATATCAGCAGGCCCCATCATCACCGGTGAAAAATAGTGATCAGCGGTCCTGATATAGGTGAGCCCTGATCGTTTATTATTCTCATTGAAACTACGGCATAACAGGTCATCCGTATCTCCGATACTTTTTTTGTCCGGATCAAGATTTATATACCTGTAGGATGTTTTATTTTTTCGCCCCTCCCCCCTTGAAACGTTTTCCAGTCCATCTGTCTGCCGGGTATTAATTTTCCAGACATCATAGCGATCGTACACATAAACGGCCTTATCCCCTTCATGCCAACCCATCACGCCATACGGCGGCGGATCATCCGGTGTATCTTCCTCTTCATTCCAAAGCGGGAATTTTATTTTCTGCGAAATATTTCTTGTCACAACACCATCCCAGGCAAAATAATGCCGGGCTTTGCTGTCGTACCACATAATGTAGTTGCCCGATGGGGAGATAAACGACGGGGCAATAACCCCCTGGAGGTCTTTCTTCACCAATTGCTTCGTTCCTGAATTTACATTGATCGCATAAATATCTTTTTTGGTGCGCCCGGTCCATTGCCCTTCCACCCTTTTGCCGAAATCCGTTACACCCACAAACTGATCCCCGTCCCCTTCATTGGTGGGATAGATCGTGGGAATTTCTTCAGAACCCAATTGCTTCAGTTCCTTATTATCAAGGTGATAAACAGCAAGGTAATTAGTTTGCAAAAGACGTTGCAGGTTGAACAACTGCTGGGTCTGTAAAAAATCATCTTTATAATGCCATATATCCAGTTTTGCCTGGTCCATTTCCACCAGGCTGGTGTCTTTAGGTGGCTGAATTGGTGCCGTTCCGAAAAACAGGCGCTTTCCTGTTTTACTAAAACTCAGATTCCCGAATTCACTGATGGTCATACCCAGCTTCATGCCTACCGTATTCTTATCGGCCAGTAATACCGCACTGTCCATCCCTGCTTTGTAATACCAGACTTTATAAAATTTCTGCAGTTCTTTCGGCTTTGCATCCCGCTCCGCCACATAAGCTACCTGGTCTCCTTCTTCAGAGAAAACAAAATTCTTAAAGTCATTCCCCCCCTTGCTGAGCACGGTGGTTTTCCCGGATACAAGTTCTACCAGTGAAACAATTGCTTTACTCAATGAGTCTTTCGGATTTCTGGCCTGCTCCAGTAACAGCTTTCCGCCTTTTTTACTGAAATAATACTCCAGCACATTGGCGAATGTCTTTTCCTGCCCGTTATCAAGATTTCTTACTACCAGATCGGTGCCGGCATCGGCCCCCGCTCCCAAAGGATCATCACCTTCTGCATCCGTACCTTGTACTTCGTACTTCGTACTTTCTTCCTCGTCCCGGTTTTTCTTTTTCTTCTGCGGGATTGATTGAATAACCTGGTTCAACGAGTCGATCACTTTATTTAAACTATCCGCGATCTTCTTCTCCGGCAAATCAGATTTTTTTACCGGTTCTTTTTTCTCCCCCGTTTTTTCCAGGTGATACGCTACCCAACCGGCTTCTTTCTCCGGGGTTTTATAGGTCTTAACTTTTGCGGTCTTCCATACACTGTCCTTACCTAGTTCCACAATAGCCAGCGAATCCTTTGGTGTATCCTCCGGTTTTTTCTTTTTGATTTTTGCATCACGGGTATCTTTAAAAAAGGGTTTAATCCTGAAAATCACATACCGGGCATCCTCAGTGATTACGGCATTATAGCCCCTGGCAATACTCTTTTTGTACTTCATATCAGCCGACTGTATCACCAGCTCATTATCTCCTTCCTGGGGATCAATGGTGTAGACCACCCATTTGCCGTCATTACTGATCATGCGCTCCCCGATCCGTTGCCAGCTATCATAAACGGTATGATCCAATGGTTTTTTCTGTGAATAACTGATCGCCGCAGTAAGTATGGCCGTTAGTAGTAAAGCAGTTTTTTTCATAATTATTAATGATGGTCAACAAATTAAAGCAAACAATTCAATTACTTAGCTGTTCTATATGAGCAATTACTAATATGAGACAAATTTTCTGCTTTTCCCTGTTATTATCGCTAAGCCAGGCCGTATACGCACAGCGTACCGGTTCTGTTACCGGTACTATTACTGATAAAAACCTGCAATCGCCGCTCAGTAATGTGACCATTGAACTACCCGAATCCCGGCAGCAAACCATATCCGATTCTGCCGGTCAGTTCAGGATCACCGGTATCTCCCCAAAAACCTATACTGTACGTATCAGCTCTGCCGGTTATACTTCCGTTACGCTATACAATATAATTATTACTTCCGGTAATGAACTTAACCTGAACATTCAGCTTGAACCCGCGGTCACCGGACTGGAAGAAGTGAAAGTGCTGAGTACAAGACGTACGGCTGTTGCGGCCAGTCTTGAAACACCGTTAAGTGTACAGAGGCTGACTACAGAAGAAATCCGTAGTAATCCGGGTGGCAATTTCGACATATCCCGGGTTATACAGGCCCTGCCCGGTGTAGGGGGCACATCCGGCAGTGTGGGTGGCTACCGCAATGATATTATTATCCGGGGCGGTGCTCCGAATGAAAATGTGTATTACCTCGATGGTATCGAAATTCCGGTGATCAATCATTTTGCCACACAAGGCAGTGCCGGTGGCCCTACTGGCATTCTGAATGTAAGTTTCCTCGAAGATGTAAAACTCAGTTCATCCGCCTTTGATGCACGATTTGACAATGCGCTTTCATCCGTTTTTCAATTCAGACAACGTACCGGCAATCCGAATAAATTTCAGGGAAATGTACGGCTGAGTGCAACAGAACTGGCAGGAACACTGGAAGGACCACTCTCTAAAAATACCAGCTTCCTGGCATCAGCCCGACGCTCTTACCTGCAATTGTTATTTAAAGCCATAGATCTTCCGATCCGTCCAGGTTACTGGGATTTCCAATATAAAGTAACGCACAGGATCAATAAGAAAACCTCCCTCACGCTGTTGGGAGTGGGTGCCATCGACGATTTTACTTTTGCCGCCCCAAAAGAAGCAAGTCCGGAAAAACTTTATATACTGGATGCCACAGCGCCTATTCATCAATGGAACTATACGGTGGGGGCTAATCTGCGCAAACAGATCCGGAATGGGTTCTGGAATTTTTCCCTCAGCCGGAATATGTTTGACAATAAAATTGAAAAGTTTGATGATAACGATGAAGGAAATGAAAACAAACGCCGGCTCGGTATTTTTTCACAGGAAATCGAAAATAAACTGCGTTTTGATGTTAATAAAAATCTGGATGGCTGGAAGATTGCGTACGGTGCGATGGCCCAATATGTAAAAAGCAATAATGACAATTATAAACGCCTGCGTAAGGAGATCCGGGATCAGGGAGGCAACCTGGTACAGCCCGCATTGATACTGGATTACATGTCGGACATCTCCTTTATGCGCTATGGCCTGTTTGCCCAGGTTGGCCGGCGATATCTGAACAACCGGCTTGGACTGAGTGCCGGACTGCGCAGCGATATGAATGGCTTTACCAATGGCGGCATGAATCCGCTGAACACTATCTCACCCCGTATCAGCGCTTCTTATGTACTGGCGGATAAATGGACACTCAACGGATCGGCCGGCCTCTATTACAAACTGGTGCCCTATACGATATTAAGTTTCCGCGACAATAGCGGGAACCTGGTCAATCGGGATGCGGACTATAACCGCAGCGCTCATTATACTATTGGTACAGAATTCCTGCCAGCTAACAGCACCCGTTTCACCCTGGAGGCCTTTTATAAAAAATACAGCCAGGTGCCTGTTTCTGTCAGAGACGGCATATCACTGGCCAACCTGGGTGGAGATTTTGGCGTAGTAGGCAATGAAGAAGTAGTTACTACCGGGAAGGGAACAACTTACGGGTTTGAACTTTTTGCACAGCAAAAACTGACGAAACGGTTTTTTGGTACATTCTCCTACACCTGCTTCGTAAGCCGGTATAGCGGACTGAATGGAAAGGAGATCGCCAGTGCATGGGATAACCGCCACCTGCTCTCATTTATCTGGGGATATAAATTCAACCGGAACTGGGAGTTAGGACTCAAATTCAGGTACCAGGGAGGTGCACCGGTTACTCCTTTTGATCTCACTGCATCACAACTCAATTACCTGACTTTTGGTATGGGTATACCTGATTATTCTAGATTGAATACGCAACAACTCAGGGATTTTCATGCCAGCGATATCCGAATTGATAAAAAGTGGAATTTCAAAAAAACGACGCTTAATTTATTCCTTGACATTACCAACTGGTATAAAGCCACCAACCCGGCCGCACCGCAGTATACATTTAAACGGAATGCAGACAACACTGCATTTGTCACAACAGATGGCCAGACGATCCGGCAGGACGGCTCGAACGCCATCCCATTGCTATTGAACAACGAAGATGCCACCCTGATTCCAACCATTGGTTTCATTGTGGAATTCTGATTACTCTTCTGATTCTGCTGGCAAACGGCTGAGCCTTTTTTCTATGCGGATCAGCAGTATGATATGGGTTATAATGGCTGCGGCTATTACTGCGAAACCGATATAAAACCATTGGCTGAGGAATTCGTTTTCCCTGTATACGGCAAAAGCCAGGAGAATGCCATATACCGGCTCAAGATTATAGGTCAGGTTAACGGTAAATGCAGACAAACGTTTCAAGGCATTGGAAGAAAGCTGAAAAGCAACAACAGAACATAACCAGGAAAGCACCAGCAACCAAGCTGCATCTTCCCAAGCGGGAATAAAATGACTGGAAGGAAACTGCCACAGGTAAAAAGGCAAAAAAGCCGATAATACAAGGAATCCGCCGGTCTGTTGCCAGGTAAGCATAGTCTCCACATTGACCCTTTTCAGAAATTCCCGGTTATAAATCGGAAAGAGAGCGGCCAATACAGCGGATATCAGCCCGATAACAATACCGGTCTTGAACCGTGTATCGAAATGAAATATGATGTAGATACCACTGAGGGTGACGAGTCCCAGCAGCAGTTCCGTCCAGTTTAATTTCTTTTTTAAAATCAGGGGTTCAAACAAAGCAGTGAAAAAACTGATTGCGGAGAAACAAACCAGCGCCACTGATACATTGGCATATTTGATAGCGCCGTAAAAAGTGACCCAATGCATTGCGGCGATAAAACCCACTCCCATTATCCGGAGTTTATCACGACCTGACAGGGGATGAATCTTCTTCAACCACAAAAAAAGCACCCACATGGTTGCAGCGGTAAGCAACATCCTGTACCATACTATCAATCCTTCATTGAAGGAAATCAGCCTGCCCAATATCCCGGTAAACCCGGCCAGGAATACAGCGATATGTAATTGCAGAAAGGCTTTCTTCATAGATTGAAGCTAAGCAAAAGACGGGAGGAAGAAAATTCCGGGATAACGGTCATAGGATCAGGAAGAAACCGTATTCACCGCATCATTCTTAAGTTTACGGCGGTAGTTTTTGAAAAGACTGTTCCAACGAAGTTTGAGAACGCCAATCACACCTTCCTTGATAATCCCTTTATTCATTTTAGAACTTCCCTGTGTACGGTCCTGAAAAATAATCGGAACCTCTTTTATTTTAAACCCGAGTTTCCAGGCAGCAAATTTCATTTCAATCTGGAATGCATAACCCACAAACTGTATTTTGTCCAGGTTCATGGTTTCCAGTACTTCTTTTTTGTAACAAACAAAACCAGCCGTGGGATCCATAACTGGCATCCAGGTAATCAGCCGGGTATATAAACCACCCCCTTTTGACAAAGCAATCCGGTTGGCCGGCCAGTTCACTACGCCTCCTCCTTTTGTATACCGCGATCCAATGGATAAATCAGCTCCTTTGTTTTTACAGGCATCGTATAAGCGGGGCAGGTCGGCAGGATTATGGGAAAAATCAGCGTCCATCTCAAATATGAACTGATAGTCGTTGGCGATGGCCCATTTGAACCCATGAATATACGCGGTACCCAGACCCAGTTTTCCCCTTCGTTCTTCAATAAACAATTGCCCCGGGAATGCAGGCTGCAGCTCTTTTACAATCTGCGCGGTTCCATCAGGGGAACCATCATCTATTACCAGCACATGAAAGCCTTCATTCAGATTAAAAATTGCATGAAGAATGCTGGTGATATTCTCTTTCTCGTTATAAGTAGGTATAATGACTAACTTTTCCACGCCCGGACAATAATGGATTAAAAGGCCGAATTTACGATAATCGGCAGAGAAGTCCTGTTAAAATTTCCAGGCCGTTTATCTACCCTTTTTTCAGAATAGTACGGGTATAGATTTCTGTCAGTTTTTGCTTGGTATGTTGGGGAAAATCGCCTTTCATCATCCAGTCATAATACTGTGGCTCCGATTTTAGTACATCGGCTACCGGCCGGCCTTTGAATTTGCCGAAATTAAACACTTCAATTCCGTTTTCCATTACAAAACGACGGGCAAAATCCACCACCTGGTCCTCCCCGATTACTTTCAGAATGGAGTCAATTGTAGCCCCCAGTTCCGGATATTTTTCAATCTGAGCTTCCAGAATTTCATAGGTGGCACTGGCATCGACTTCCGCGCTATGAGCACCGTCGAGTGTCTTACTGCAATAAAATTTATACGCGGCACCGAGTGTCCGGGGTTCCATTTTATGGAATATATTCTGCACATCCAGCAGTTTCCGGTTCTTCATATCAAAATCCACCTGTGCACGTAAAAATTCCTCCATCAATAAAGGAATATCAAAGCGATTGGAATTATAACCGGCAAAATCGCATCCATCCAGCATCTGCTTCAGTTCCTGGGCCACCTGCTTGAACAAAGGGGCGTCTTTTACCATCTCATCGGTAATACCATGAATATCGCTGGAGGCTTTGGGAATCGGCATTCCCGGATTAATCAGTTTCCTTTTTACACTCCGGGTTCCGTCCGTCAGAATCTTAACTATTGCAATTTCCACAATCCGGTCGGTTCCGAGGTTTATACCGGTGGTTTCAAGGTCAATAAAAGCAAGTGGCTTTTTCAGTTGAAGCATCAGGATTTGTTTCAGGTTGAATAAGGCGGTAAAGGTAACCCCGTTAAATGGAATTTTTAAAAAAATCAGGGTTTATCCTAAGAAAACCAGCCGTTTAAAGGGCAAAAAACAGGCCGGAATCTGACTTTTCTCACTTGTTTACTATCCAAAGCGTTATATCTTTGCAGGGATAAAATAAACCACGCAATTAATCGTTTATCAACCAAATATCCATTGTATGAAAAATAAATCCTTCATCGCCCTGGCAATACTGGCACTCGTTGTGCTGGTTTCTTCCTGTGCTTCCCAGAAATACGGATGCCCCGGCAACCCCCAGGCCAACTATAAATTCAGAGGATAAACCTCCCTGTTATGAACTGGAATGATTTGCAAAACGGCCAGCAACTGGACGAGTTAATTCAATTGTCCCATGAGCGCCCCCAGGTAATATTTAAACACAGTACCCGATGCAGTGTAAGCAGTATTGCGCTTACAAGGTTGAAAAAAGCGGATACATTGGAAGCGGCCGATATACATTATCTTGATCTCCTGTCCTTCCGCAGTCTGTCGAACCAGGTTGCTGAAGTTTTCCATGTACCGCACGAATCCCCCCAGCTACTGCTGATCCGGAAAGGCGAATGTGTATACGAAGAAAGTCATTTGGGGATTACAGCCGATGACCTCCGGGAACAACTCCGGCTCTCCTGATCGTACGGCTCGTGAGCTGAATGAATGTTCGTTTTATAAAACCGACAGGCAATCATAATTTTCTGCAGTTGCTTGTGGTTCGATTAAATTATTCCTTATTTTTGCCTCGCAATGAGAAAACATACACATATCCATCATCACGTTCTCCCACTGGGGTAGGCCGGGTTGTAGTTATGTGTCACACATAGTTCAGGGCTTACTTCAGGTAGGCCCTTTTTATTTTTAATACCATTTTGTATGAATGAAACATTGAAAATTGCCGTTCAGAAATCAGGACGCCTGTACGAGGGCTCCATGAAACTGCTGAAAGAATGCGGGATTGAAGTAAGTAACGGCAATAACCAGCTGCGGGTACAAGCGGCCAATTTTCCGATTGAAATCTTTTTCTTACGTGATGACGATATTCCGGAATATGTACAGGATGCAGTAGCCGATATCGGATTTGTCGGTGAAAATGTGGTCAGGGAAAAAAACAAGAAGGTAGACCAGCTGGAAAACCTTGGTTTTGGTAAATGCCGCTTATCACTGGCTATTCCCAAAAACGGATCTTTACAAAAAGCGGAAGACCTGAATGGCAAACGTATCGCTACCAGCTATCCCGTAATTCTCGGCGAATACCTCAGAGAAAAAAACATCAACGCCTCGATCCACGAAATCAGCGGCTCTGTTGAAATAGCCCCGCGGATTGGTCTCGCTGATGCCATTTGTGACCTGGTCAGTTCCGGCTCCACCCTGTTTACCAATGAACTGAAAGAACTGGAAATCCTTCTTCGTTCCGAAGCGGTCCTGATCAGTAATAATAACCTGACTGCCACGAAAAAAATGATCCTGGAAAGTCTGTTATTCCGGATCCGTTCGGTGAAGAAGGCAAAAAATAATAAATACGTATTGCTGAATGCACCGAACGATAAGCTGGATATAATCTGCAGCCTGTTACCGGGTATGCGCAGCCCCACCATATTACCACTGGCGGAGACCGGCTGGAGTTCTGTCCACTCTGTAATCAGTGAAAGCGATTTCTGGAATATCATTGAAAAGCTGAAATCGAACGGGGCCCAGGGTATTCTCATTATTCCCATTGAAAAGATGATACTATGATCAGACAGTATAACTATCCGGCGCCGGACAGCTGGGCGGAACTGGTGAAACGACCCGTGGCTGACTATTCTTTATTGGAAAAACCTGTACGAAAGATCCTTGCCAACGTAAAAGAAAAGGGGGACAAAGCCGTTAGAAAATACAGCCGGGAATTTGACGGGGCAAAACTGAAGCAATCAGCGGTTACTGAAAAAGAATTAAAAAAAGCGGCTGGACTTGTCCCGGATGAGTTGAAGACGGCCATTCTCCAGGCAAAGACGAATATTGAACAATTCCATAAAGCACAACGGGAAGACATAAAAAAAACGGAAACAGTACCCGGGGTTGTTTGCTGGCGGCAATCCGCACCCATCGAAAAAGTGGGTTTGTATATACCCGGGGGAAGCGCTCCCCTGTTTTCCACGGTGCTGATGCTGGCGGTACCGGCACAACTTGCCGGATGCCGTGAAATTATTCTTTGTACGCCGCCATCAAAAGACGGGAGTATTCATCCTGCCATTTTATATACCGCACAACTATGCGGGGTTACCCGGATATTTAAAGCGGGAGGTGTGCAGGCGATCGGGGCAATGGCGTATGGTACAGAAAGTATTCCGTCTGTTTTCAAAATATTCGGTCCGGGCAATCAGTATGTCACGATGGCCAAACAACTCGTGCAACAAGCAGGTGTGGCCATTGATATGCCGGCAGGGCCTTCTGAAGTGTTGGTGATTGCCGATGAAACGGCCACTCCGTCCTTTGTAGCGGCCGATCTGCTTTCGCAGGCTGAACATGGTGCCGATTCGCAGGTTATCCTGCTGACTACCTCAGCGGAACTGGCAAAAAAAGTGACCGCAGAAATAACGAAACAACTGAAGCAACTGCCACGGAAAAACATTGCGGGTAAAGCACTTGAACACAGTAAAATTATTGTAGTGGAGAACCTGTCCGCTGCCATTGCTTTATCGAATTTATATGCACCGGAACACCTGATTCTTGCCTGTGCCGGTGCGGAAAACCTGGCCGGGCAAATAACAACGGCCGGCTCTGTTTTTCTTGGCCATTTTTCCCCCGAAAGTGCGGGAGACTATGCCAGTGGCACCAACCATACCCTGCCCACAAACGGCTATGCCGCCATGTACAGCGGGGTCTCGCTCGACAGCTTTGTAAAAAAAATCACGTTCCAGCAACTCAGCCCCGACGGCCTGAAGCGCATAGCCAATACCGTTATGCAGATGTCGGCCGCTGAGGGATTGGACGCCCATAAAAATGCAATCGCCATCCGATTAAACGATCATGAGAGAATTTAACCTTTTACAACTGGTACGGGAGAATATAAAAAATATGACTCCATATTCCTCGGCCCGTCACGAATACAGCGGACAGGCTGCCGTATTCCTGGATGCCAATGAAAACGCATTCGGCTCTCCCCTGCCGGTAAATTACAACCGGTACCCGGACCCACTTCAACTGCCGCTTAAAGAAAAAATCAGCCAGATCAAAGGCGTACCGGCGGCCAATATCTTCCTGGGTAATGGAAGCGACGAAGCGATTGACCTGTTGTTCCGGATTTTTTGTGAACCGGGAAAAGACAATGTGCTCATTTTTCCCCCTACATACGGCATGTATGAAGTATGTGCTGAGATCAACAATGTGGCGGTAAAAAGAGTTCCATTGACACCTGTATATCAGCTCGACCTGGCCGCAACGGAAGCCGCCGTGGATGCCAATACCAAACTGATCTTTGTTTGTTCCCCCAACAACCCAACCGGAAACAGTATAGAACGTACAGATATCGAAGTGCTGCTGAATAATTTTGACGGACTGGTGGTAGTGGATGAAGCCTATATTAATTATGCCCGCCAGAAAACCTTTATACAGGAACTGACGGAATACCCCAACCTTGTCATCCTGCAAACCTTGTCAAAAGCCTGGGGACTGGCCGGGTTGCGGCTGGGAATGGCCTTTGCGGGACAGCCGGTTATTGATTACATGAACCGGGTGAAATATCCGTATAATATCAATACAGCCACCCAGCAACTGGCACTCGAAGCTCTTGGTAACATCAGTAGTGTCAACAACTGGACGCGTACTACAGTAATACAGAAAGAGATACTGACTGAAGCGTTGCAAAGTTTATCCATAACCGAAAAAGTATTTCCCTCCGATGCCAATTTCATCCTGGTAAAAATGACCAATGCGCGGAATGTCTATGCGTACCTTGCAGGTTTAGGTATTATTGTAAGGGACCGGTCCAAAATAATCCTTTGTGATGACAGCCTCCGGATTACCATAGGCACACCGGAAGAAAACAAGCAATTACTGGAAGCCCTGAAAAAATATACAGCATGAAGAAGGTTTTATTTATTGACCGAGACGGCACACTGATACAGGAAGCGCCGCCCTCCTACCAGCTCGACTCCTTTTCCAAACTGGCTTTCTATCCGGACATGTTTACCTGGATGAAAAAAATCGCCACAGAACTTGATTTTGAACTGGTGATGGTAACTAATCAGGACGGGCTTGGTACGGAATCATTTCCAGAAGATACATTCTGGCCGGTGCATGAATTTGTAATGAAAGGGCTGGAAAACGAACAGATCATATTCAGCAAAGTACATATTGACCGGAGTTTTGCCGCCGATCCCGCCCCCACCCGTAAGCCGGGTACGGGTATGCTTACGGAATACATCAATAATCCATTGTATGACATCGCGGGCTCCTTTGTTATCGGTGACCGTATCACGGATGTACAACTGGCAAAAAACCTGGGTTGTAAAGCTATATGGCTGAATAATGATGCAGGTCTTGGGGCGGCAGAAATCACCAATGATATGGCGGCATTACAGCAAACAATCGCCCTTGAAACCACCAGCTGGAAATCCATCTATTCATTCCTCCGGCTGGGTCAGCGGGAAATGGTTTTCGAACGAAACACCAATGAAACAAAAATCCGGATCGCCCTGAACCTCGATGGCCAGGGGAAAACGGATATACAAACCGGACTTCATTTTTTTGATCACATGCTGGATCAGCTTGGCAGACACAGCGGTATGGACCTGTCCATACAAGTGAAAGGTGATCTCCAGGTTGATGAACACCATACCATTGAAGATACCGGGATAGCACTCGGTGAAGCAATTGCCCTGGCTCTTGGTGATAAAAAAGGGGTTGCCCGATACGCTTTTATGTTACCAATGGATGATTCCCTGGCACAGGTGGCAATTGATTTTGGCGGCAGAAGCTGGCTGGTCTGGTCCGCTGAATTTAAACGCGAAAAAATCGGTGATATGCCAACCGAAATGTTTTACCATTTCTTTAAATCATTTTCCGATGCCGCCCGCTGCAACCTCAATATAAAAGTGGAAGGCGACAACGAACACCATAAAATTGAATCTGTTTTCAAGGCGCTTGCCAAAACGTTGAAAATGGCGGTAAAGCGTGATCCGGAAAACATGCAGTTACCCAGCACGAAAGGAATATTATAATGAAGACGGTAATTATAAAATATAATGCGGGAAATATTCAGTCCGTACTCTTCGCGCTTGAACGTATCGGGGTACAGGCAACAGTAACGGATGATCCTGCCCTGATCCGGGCCGCAGATAAAGTGATATTTCCCGGTGTGGGAGAAGCCAGCACGGCCATGCACTACCTGCGCGGGCGTGAGCTGGATAAACTGATCATCTCCCTGCAACAACCAGTGCTGGGTATTTGTCTTGGCATGCAATTACTATGTGCTTATTCAGCAGAAAACAACACCCATTGCCTGGGCGTATTTAATAATGTGGAGGTTCACCGGTTCCGGAATGAAGGAACCCCGTTTAAAGTACCACAGACCGGCTGGAATTCCATACAGCAGCTCAAAGGCCCCTTGTTTAACCAGGTAGATGAGCAAGCATTCTGTTATTTTGTACACAGTTACTATGCCGAACTGAATGATTGCACAGTAGCCTGCGCGGATTATATTCATCCATACAGTGCCGCTTTACAACACAACAATTTTTACGGCGTACAATTTCATCCTGAAAAAAGCGCTACTGCCGGAGAACAGATTTTAAAAAACTTTTTATCCCTGTAAACAATGACAATTATTCCCGCCATAGATATTATTGACGGAAAATGCGTACGGCTCACAAAAGGAGATTACGAGCAGAAAAAAATTTACAATGAAGATCCGCTGGAAGTAGCCCTGCAATTTGAACAGGCCGGATTAAAACGACTGCACCTTGTTGACCTGGATGGTGCAAAGGCCGGAGAAGTAAAAAACTGGAACGTTCTTGAAAAAATTGCCGGTCACACGGCTTTACAAATTGATTTCAGCGGAGGAATCAGCACAGAAAAGAGTGTGGAGATCAGTTTCAATTCAGGAGCCACTTTTACCGCTGTTGGCAGTATTGCCGTAAAAAATGAAGCCTTGTTCAGCGATTGGCTGATTCGATTTGGTGCGGAGAAATTTATAGTGGGCGCGGATGTAAAAGAAGGTAAAATTGTCATCCGTGGCTGGACGGAGTCCACCACACTTACCGTTTTTGAATTGATTGGCCGTTATAAAACAAAGGGCATCAAACAGTTTTTTTGTACGGATGTGGCTAAGGACGGACTATTGGAAGGCAGCGCTATTGAATTATATAAAAAAATTCTCAATCAGCATCCATCCATTGACCTGATTGCCAGCGGCGGCATCACCAGTATACAGGAACTGGATGAACTTCGCCAGGCCGGATGTGATGGCGCCATAATTGGGAAAGCACTTTATGAAAGCAGGATCACACTGTCACAGTTAAACCGGTTTATATAATCATGCTGACAAAACGAATTATACCCTGCCTGGACATAAAAGACGGCCGGACGGTAAAAGGAACAAATTTCCTCGAACTGCGTGATGCCGGAGACCCTGTGGAACTGGCCATGCGCTATTGTGAAGAAGGGGCTGACGAACTGGTATTCCTGGATATTACGGCTACCACTGAAAAAAGAAAAACACTGGCCGGACTGGTCAGGAAAATTGCCACCCATATCAATATTCCGTTTACAGTTGGTGGTGGGATCAATAATGTGGAAGATGTACGTTTGTTGCTGGACAACGGCGCCGATAAGATTTCGGTAAACACATCCGCTGTCAGAAGACCGGAACTGATCAATGAACTGTCCCTCCAGTTTGGCAGTCAGTGTGTGGTGCTGGCTATTGACGCCAAACGGATTGACGGAAGCTGGAAAGTGGTGACACATGGAGGCCGGACCCCCACCCTTTTATCCGCAACAGACTGGGCGAAAGAAGCAGCTAAGCGCGGCGCGGGAGAAATCCTGCTGACATCCATGGAAAATGACGGCACAAAAAACGGATTCGCCCTTGATATTACAGGCGAAATAAGCCGGTCAGTATCCATTCCGGTAATTGCATCCGGTGGTGCAGGGAGCCTGCAACACTTTGCAGATGTATTTATCAAGGCACAGGCGGATGCGGCACTGGCGGCCAGTATATTTCATTTCAGGGAAATACCGATTGCGGAATTAAAACGATATTTACAGGAACAACAAATCCCGGTACGGATATGATCCCACTGATTTTCGCCATATTAATTGTAGCCTGGTATCTGTATCAGCACATGGAAAACAAGCGGAAAGACCGCAGGGAGGAACAGCATGAACGGCGCATTTCTTCATATGAAAAACTGCTTCAGCTGTTGAAGGACAAAGAAGAAAAAGATAACAATAAAGAGCAATCAACTCATTAATTATGAAACCGGATTTTTCAAAATATACAGACGGTTTGGTTCCCGCCATTATTCAGGATGCGGAGAGCCGCCAGGTACTTATGCTGGGATTTATGAATGAAGCCGCACTTGAACAATCAGCCCGCGAAGGGAAAGTAACTTTTTTCAGCCGCAGCAAACAACGGCTCTGGACCAAGGGAGAAACCTCCGGTCATTTTCTTTTTATAAAAGAAATAAAAGCGGATTGCGACAATGATACTTTATTAATTAAAGCCAGTCCTGCCGGTCCCGTCTGTCATACCGGAGCTGCCACCTGCTTCAATGAAGAAAACCCGGTATTTAGTCTGGCCCGGCTGGAGCAGATCATTGCAGACCGGAAAAATAATCCGACGGATAAATCGTATACATCCTCCTTATTTGCCAAAGGCATTAATAAAGTTGCGCAGAAAGTGGGTGAAGAAGCCGTGGAACTTGTAATCGAAAGCAAGGATGATAACCGGGAGTTATTTCTCGGCGAAGCAGCCGATCTCCTGTTCCATTACCTTGTATTATTGCAACACAAAAACTATACATTGGCGGATGTGATCAGTACATTGGAAAAAAGACACCGGTAAATCGCCGTTCCTTACAAAGGAATAGTAACAGTCAGCAAACAGCCTTTTCCCACCGCTGTATCAATATCTGCTGTGCCTTCATAATACCTGATTCGTTCAAAAATGCCGGAAAGTCCGATTCCACGGAATGTCTGGTTGGCATCGAAACCCATTCCATTATCTTTCACGGTCATCCGCACCTGATTTATTTCCTGTATCAGGCTTATATCAATACGGCTGGCGCCACTGTGCTTCAGAATATTCTTGATTTGCTCCTGCAGAATCCGGAAAATGGTCACTTTTTTCCCATCAGCCAGTAAATCCGGATCAAGTTCATGTGTAAAATGAATATCCAGCCTGCTTGCCATCCGGGTATCCTCCAGTAAGCGGCCAATACAGGGTATCAGGTCTTTTTCACGCAAACCCGGCGCAACAAGTTCCCGGGACAGTTTGCGGATCTCTTCCACCGCCAGGCTGATATACTCAATTCCTTTTGATTTATACAATGCCTGGTCAGCTCCTTCCGCCTGCAACATTTCAAAAAACAATTTCGCCGAAGACAATATCTGGTTTACATTATCATGCAGTTCATGCCCGATTTGTGTACGTTCTTTTTCCTGGGCTTGAATCACCAATTCGGAGATCTCCTTTTGCGCTGTCAGCCGTTCTTCCACCAGTCTTGTCTCCAGTGATTTCAGGTTACTGACATCCTGAATGGAACCGATCATTTTAACCGGCAGGCCATTTTCATATACGATATATCCCCTGTCCCGCATGGGCTTATACATTCCGTCCGCACATTTAAACCGGTACTCCTCCTGCCAGGAAAGTTTACCTTTTTCACTTTGCTGTCTGACTGTTTCTCCTACCCTGTTCCGGTCATCGGGGTGTATCCGCCTGAGCCACCAGGACAACCCCTTGGGTTCTCCCGCCTGGTATCCTACCAACTCCATTAACGCTTCATTACGGAATATCTGTCCTGTTTGCATATCCCATTCCCATATTGCATCAGTAGTGGCGCGGGATAATAACAGCAACCGGTCGTTGGTGGCACGGAGTTTATTCTCCGCGCTAAACTTATCGGTCAGATTTACCGCATGCCCCCCGATTATTTTTTTTCCAGGAATGCCTTCAATAAGAAAAATATCAATATGAAATATAAATTCGCTGCCATCGGCCCAATTGATACGCTGTATAGCCTCTACCGTCTCCCCGGTTTCCAATACCCGCTGATGTTTCAGCATCAGCTCTTCCGCCAGAGTCCGCGGCACCAGTTCAAGTATATTTCGTTGCAGGGAATCGGCTTCCTGTATCCTGAAAAATTCAAAAAAGTTTTTACTGGCAAAAACGAGTTGCCCTGCTTCATCCACCACCCAGGCCAGGTTGGGCGTTTTTTTCATAAACGACCGCAGTATTGCTTTCCGTTCCCTCAACTCCCGGATCAGTTTTCTTTCCATGGTCAGATCCGTGATATTTGAGACCACCGCAAAAGGTATGCTGCTATGATCCCTGAACAAAGGTTGTGAACTGAAATGCAACCAGCGTTTCTGCCCGTCACGCAAATGAATTACCAGCACATCGGTTTGACGTTGCCAGGTGCTGATGGCTTTTGCAAAAGGGGTTTGTTCAAAAGGCACAATTTCTCCAGACTCGGTCCGGATTGTCCAGTTATGATCCCATTGTTTTGCAATATGCTTTAACTGATACAACCGCTCCAGTGTTACATTTAATATTTCAGCGGTCTTTTGATTTACTGCAATGATTTCACCATACTGATCCTGAAATAGAATACCGGCATCCAGGCTTTCGAAAATAAGCTGATAGTTTTTTTCACCAAGCTGGTGAAACTGATACGCCCTTCTTTCATCCAGCAGTTTATGCCCCACACATAAAAACACTCTTGAATTTTCCGCATGAGCAACGGTCCGGATATGCCATTTCATAGGATGATACAACCCGTTTTTAAGAAATATCTCGAGGGTACCTGCAACAGGGCTTTCCCCGGCTTCCTGTATTAATTGCCTGAATGCGGACAGATTAACCGGATGAATCATTTCAAAAAGATTCTGTTCAGATAAACGGGGACTTGACAGGTGCAAGGAGCGGATCATTCGTGAATTGGCAGACAGAATCCGGCCATCTTCCCTTACCAGGAAAATAAAACGTTCAGGGGGGACCGCCGCCTCCTCAATCATTCTTTTCAGATCACTCATCAGTACCCGCATAATATATCCGGTTGTTAGTTGTCAATATGATGATTATAATAGTCTGCTATAATTTCCGGAACCCTTCCAAATTCACTTGATTTGTCAAGGAAATATCGGGCCCCCAGTTCTTTGCATTCCTGCCGGTAAATATCTTCGGCATGGTTGGTCAGCATAACAACTTCTGTAGCGTATGCCCTTTCCCTGATATACCGGAGTAATTCAATCCCGCTTTTACCTGGCATATTTATATCCAGTAAAACGATATCGGGAGGCTGAAAGTGCAGTTGTTCCTGTGCAGAATGGAAATCAGATGCGATGCGAATCTGTTTACGGATTTCAAGATCATCCAGCAGACTGATCATACGGGTGACAATATTCAGGTTGTCATCAACGATGAGTATGTTGATTTCTTTTTTCAGGACAGGTGGAATGGTTCATACAAATAAAAATAAAACCCCTTGAAGGGGTTGTAATACAATGGCTAATTATTTGTAGTGATTATTCTACATGCAAACCGGGATGTCAGATCAATTTGGCCTCAATTGCATAGCGGGCCAGTTCGGCATTGCTTTTCATCTTCATCTTTTCCATTATCCGTGAACGGTATGTACTAACCGTTGTTGAACTTAATGACAATTGAACGGCAATCTCCGAAATGGTTTTCCCGGAAGCCAGGAGTTTAAAGACGTCAAACTCACGATCAGACAGCACTTCATGCAACGGTTTCCCGCTTTCATTGTTCACGGATTCTGCCAGTTTTTCAGCCAGTGACAATGTTATATACCGCTTTCCTTTTATGACTGTTTCGATGGCTTTTACAATATCGTCATGTATGGTCTCTTTGGTCAGGTAGCCGGAAGCACCTGATTTCAAAACCCGCAGGGCGTATTGGTCTTCGGGATACATACTCATTATCAATACGGGGAGGCCGGGTGCGATTTCCTTAATTTGCATGATGGCGTCCAGTCCGCTCCTCCCGGGCATATTCATGTCACACAGTACCACATCCCAGTTCTTATCCGTAAGTATTGCACTGATCAGCTCCTCCACATTCGCTGCTTCACCGATATGGGCGAAAGGGTACTGCTCCAGCAAGAGCTGTTTCATCCCTCTTCTGACTATAGCATGATCATCGGCAATTAATATTCGCATTTTCTTCAGCTTTCCTTTTGGTTAACAAATGTAATAACCGGCACTTTAACCACAACAGATGTTCCTTCCCCCGGTATACTGTTTATTTCATAGGAACCGCCGACCATTTCACTCCTTTCCTTCATTCCCAGTATGCCCAGTGTCCTTTTCGCTGCAACTCTGGCCGGGTCAAAACCGGTTCCGTTATCAATAATAGACATTTTCAGCTGACCATCCTCTTCTTTTAAATCAACAGTCAGAAAGGAGGCGTGTGAATGACGGGCCACGTTCGTAAGCGATTCCTGAAAAATCCGGAACAACGCTGTCTTAGCAGCCTCTGAAACAGGTATTTCCTCCTGCGGTGCGTTGAAACTGGTTTTAATTCCGGCCCGCTTTTCAAACTCACCAGCCTGCCATTCCAATGCGGCGGTTAATCCAAGATCATCCAACAGACTGGGGCGGAGCTGGGAAGATATCCGGCGAACTGATTTAACCGTATCATCCAGCATAATCAGCAGGTCGGCCAACCGTTGATTGATTTTTTCATCATTTCCCTTCAACCGTTTATTCAGCCAGGCAATATCCATTTTCAATACGGTCAGTTGCTGTCCCAGTTCATCATGTATCTCCCTGGCGATATTTGTCCTTTCCTCTTCCCGTATATTCTGCAGGTGAGCCGTCAGATTACGTACCGCTTTGAATGAAGATTTCAGCTCCTCCTCTGCTCTGAGTCGTTCAGTCATGTCCCTTATAACCGAGAGATACCGGCCATCCGGTAACTGTTGTGACCTGACCTCGGTAACCACTTCTGTGCCATTTTTTCTTTTCATCCTCCTGATTCCGACAGTGGAAACGCCGGAGTTCAGTTCATCAATATGCAACGCATTGCCTGTAACTTCATCTGCAGGAAGCAATTGACCGAAATGCATAATCGCCATCTCTTCCTGAGAATAACCGAGTAATAATGAAGCGGAAGGGTTGGTATCCAGTAACTGTCCCGTTGCGTCAAAGAGAACAATTGCATCAGCCGCCTGCTCTACAAGCATTCTGTATTTCTCTTCACTCAGTTTTAAATTAAGTTCAGCTTTCTTTCGTTCCGTTATATCACGGGTTACAGCCAACGCGCTGACTACTACTTTCTCCGTATTCCGGAATGGAACAATACTCATTTCACACCACCTGCGACTCCCTTTTTTTGTCAGCATTTCAAATTCAAGGGCACCGCTTTTCCCTTTGAAAGCATCTTTTACCAACCGGGCTGTTTGTTTCTGTTGCCTGGGGTCAACCAATTCAAGAAAACTGTGACCGATAATATCTTCCAGCCGGTCAGCATCCATCATCTGCAATCCGCCTTTATTTACATCCAGCAACCGGATTTCCTCATCAATCAGCTTTATACATTCCGGGTAGGTATCGAGAATAGTCCGAAGCCGCATTTCACTTTCTTCAATTCTTCGCTGAACCGTATAAATGGGCGTCATATCCGTCATAGACCCGATCATACGGACAGCTTCCCCGGCCGGATTCCGCATAATAAAACCACGGTCAAGGAAATGAAGATAACTGCCATCAGCCTTCTGGTAGCGGTATTCATCCCGCCAAACGTTATTCCGCCCACGGAAGATTTTGTTGACATTCGACCTCACCCGCTCCCGTTCATCGGGATGAATCCGGTCATACCATTCAGCTACGGGCACCCGGTCGCTGAGTTTCTTATAGCCGAGACTGGAATAATAATTATCGTTCCACCAAAGCACATTATCCTGCAGATCCCAATCCCACACCAGGTCACTGGTTGCCCTGGATACTATCTGAAAACGCGCATTGGATTCCAGCAAATCAGTTTCAGCCCTTCGTTGTTCAGTAATATCCTCCGCATATCCATATTCCATCCGTTTACCTGTATCATCAGTCACCACATTAATTTTCACCGCCACCCAGCGCACTTCACCCTGCGGACGAATGATCCGGTAATCAATATGTAATTGCCTTTTTTCGGCAATATGGTGATACGCATCGCTCAGTCTGCTCATATCTTCGGGATGTACAGAGCGGATAAACGCGGCAGGATCTTTATATACCTCATCACAGGGCCGGCCCCAGACCGTTTCATAGGAAGGACTGATATACAAGGTTTGCTGGACATCCAGATCATTCACCCAATAGACGCCGGATATATTTTCGACAAGATTCTGAAACCGCTTCTGCGTACGGATCAGTTCTTCTTCAACGTGCTTCAGATTAGTGATATCCGTGTGCGTTCCCAGCAATCGAAGGGGTTGCCCATGGGTATCGTACTCGAATATCTTTCCCACAGACAATATCCACTTCCATTGTCCCGTGGCTGTCCGTTGCCTGAATTCCACAAAATACTCCGGTGTTTTCCCGGCTATATAATCCCGCAGTGCCTTATCCGTTGCCTGAAAATCATCCGGGTGCAGCCGTTCCAGCCAATGCTTATTTGTTTCTTTAAACGTTTGCGGATCATAACCGAGCATGATGGCATACTGATCATTCACAATGGCATCACCTGTAAGGAGGTTCAGATCATATAAGCCCTGCTTGGCGGCAAACATGGAAAGCCGGAGCCGCTGTTCACTTTCCCTGAGTTTCTCCTCCGATCTCTTCCGGGCGGTAATATCCATCATACTGCCGGTCATACGTATAGGTTCTCCTTTCTCATTCCGCTGTATATAACAACGGTCAAATAAATACACGTACTCCCCATTATCCTTCCTGAATCTGTATTCCGAAATAAAGACATTGTTTACCGTATTCGTCAACGTATTCTCCTGCCTGTTTACAATAACCGACCTGTCTTCCGGATGTATACGGTCTCTCCATACATGTTCTTCAGGAACTGGATCTGCCGGACTTAATCCATACAGATTCTGATGCGTGGCATTCGCCCACTTTTCACCGGTAACCGTATCCCACTCCCAAATGGCATCATTAGTGGTGCGCGCAATCATTTCAAACCGTTGTACGGAACGGGCTACTTCCTCTTCTATACGTTTACGGGCCGTAACGTCCCGGATAATCAGGCTGGTCCTTTGATTTCCATATGCATCCGTAAAAATCGCTGATGTAAATTCTCCGGGAAACAGGGTGCCGTCCTTCTTTCGGAAATTTATTTCCCCGGAATAATAGCCCTTTTCCTGTCTTTCTTTCAGAATTTGCTCAATCCGATGGTCATTCATGTCAATAATGCCATCCCTGCCCAATTGAGTAATTTCATTTTCAGTCATGCCAAACATAGCGCATGCAGCCGGATTGGCAGAAAGGATACTGCCATCGGGCGAAAAAAGCATGATACCATCCATGCTATGCTCAAAGAAAGCCCGGTATTTTGCTTCACTTTGTTTTACATCCATTTCCGCCTTGCGCATTTCCGTTACCACATGCCCTTCCATAATCAGCAACTGAGGTAACCCGTCTGCACCCGGAATCGGTTTAATAGACATATCCACTACTTCCACATTTCCTTTTGGCAAATAAATCTGTCCTTCATACCGGATCAGTTCACCCGCTGATGCCCTGCGTATAGCTTCTCTGATCCGTTCAATACGCGTCCCTCTTTCCTCATCATTATTCCAAAGCCGGATATCCCAGAAAAATTTTCCGGCAACATCCTCATTCCGGTATCCTGTAAACTCAAGCGCTGTCTTATTCACTTCAAGGATTCTGCCATCCCGGTCAAGTAAAGTGATCAGCTGCATCTGTGTATTAAAGATGGCTCTGAAACGGTTCTCACTTTCCACCAGGGCTCTTTCCACCCGCAGCCTTTCAGAGATATCGCGCCCAATGCCGATAATCTGACCATTATCCAGCATCTTGGTACTCAATTCAAGTGTGATGACAGTTCCGTCTTTCTTCCTTACTCTCCGGTTACTGATAACACTTGCACCGTTGCGCAACTCATTAAAACGGAATGGGGGGTCATCCGGCTCCATGTGTACCACATCCGTTATATTTAAAGAAGTGGCTTCCTCCCGGCTATAGCCCAGTAATTTCACCCCTGCTTCGTTTACCTGGAGAACTTGTCCGTCAGCAGCTGCTAATACAATCACTTCCGTAGCCTGTTCCACCAATGTTCTGTAACGGGATTCACTTTCCTGCAAACCGGCTTCTGCCAGCTTCCGGGCAGTTATGTCTTTGGTCCCGATAAAAGCACCGGTTATTTCTTCCGCATTATTATGTACAGGGGTATAGACAACATTCACCCAACGGGAATGCCCACCCATATCAATATATACTTCGTAATCGGTCGTCTCCCCTTCAAATGCCTTATTAATACAGGTGACAATCCGGTCCCGGTTTGCAAACGGAATAAAAGAAGTAATAAGGTCACCACTTTTTATTTCGGCTCCCCACGCTTTTTCCAGGTTAATTTGGGCCAGCTTACTCATCAGGATAATCCTGTACTCACGATCTATTACATAAAATTCACTGGCGGCACTCTCCAGCACCTGTCTTAATTTTTCCTCACTTTTCCGTATATCTTCAGTTTTTTCCCGCACTTTTTCAGCCAGTTCATGATTGAATTCATAAATCAGTTTTTCCGCGAGTTTTCGTTGTGTAATGTCGCGTACCACAGAAACAAACCCGGTAAGTTTGCCATTACTATCCAGCAAGGGAGAAGATGTAACATGACAATACAGGCTTTTTCCTTCTTTGGTAAAGTCACTTGATTCGAAATCGGCAAAACCTTTCTGGCGGATTTCTTTCCTGAGCAGTTCATCGCCTTCAACCAGTACGCTGCTCCTTATCAATTTGGCAATTTCCTGACCGATGGCTTCCCCTGCCGTATAACCATATATATTTTCAGCCCCTTTGTTCCAGGAAACGACCCGGAGATCTTCATTAACAGAAATAATCCCATCACTACTTTTCTCGGTCAGATCCGCCAAATACGCCAGCCTGGATTCAAAAATTTCCTTCTGCCTGAGATCCCGACGGACAAAATAAAAAAGCAAGGCTGCTACAATAATAAAAACAACACTAAGTAATACAAACAACCGGGCAGTGGTGGTGGCCGCAATTTCGCGGCTCTCATTGGATCTGTTCAAAACGATTCTGTCCGCTGTTTCCAGTCCAAGTACCATTACGCGTATACTGTCCATCACTTCCTTGCCTTTACCGCTCCGCACGAGTAACAGGGCGGAGTCTGCCTTATTACGCTGCATCAGCTGCATTCCTTGTTCTGCAATGGCCAGTTTTTCCCTCGTAAGTCGTACCAGTGTATGAAGTGTGTCTTTCCTGCCAGGGTATCGTATCTGTAAGTTTAGTATATCCGTTGTATCGGTTTGCAACCGGGCAATAGCCGCGTGATAAGGCTCAAGAAATTCCCGGTTGCCTGATATAACAAATCCCCTTCCGGATGTTTCAATATCCTGCACATCATCCAGGAGATGTTCCAGTACTTTAAGTGATTTGAGTGTTTGATTTACCTGTTGCGTTTCCTTCCTGGCTTTGTTCATGTTCAGAAAAGAATACCAGGCGAAAAATGAAATGAGTGTAATAGCAGCTACCACACCAAAAGTTATTCGCTGACGGGTATAAATTCGATTCATGAGAACCGGGGTTGCTTTTCAACAAGTGAAACAGCGTTATTGATTATAAACCGTGTACGTTTATAAAATTCACCAGGGCTGCAGTATTCTTTAAATTCAGTTTCTTCAGAATATTATACCGGTGTACTTCCACGGTTTTAAGGGATATATCGAGACGCAGGGCAATTTCTTTAGAGGAAAGGCCCTCTTTTATCAGTTGGACGATATCCAGTTCACGTCGGGATAAAACATTCATATCCGGTGTACCCCCTTCATCTTCCAGTTCCTGCTGGGCCAGAATGTATTTCACTTCTTCACAGATATACTTTTTACCGCTGTATACTTCCACAATTGAATTAATCAATTCATCTTTGGAAGAGTTTTTGGTAACATAACCCATGGCCCCTATTTGCAGCATACGACGTGCATAAGCCGGCATGGAGTGCATGGATATTCCGATAATCTTTGATCCGGGCGAATATTTACGTACCAGCTTGGTGGCTTCAAAGCCATTTACCGGCGTCATATTAATATCCATAAGTACGATATCCGGCTTCTTTGTACGTGTAATTTCAACGGCTTCATCGGCATTGCTCGTTTCCCCGATTACCTGGAAACGGCTGTCGCTGTTAAGAATAAATGACCAGGAATCACGGATCAGTTTGTGGTCGTCTACGAGGAGTATAGTAATTTTTCCCATACGGATAGTGGTTTGCGGTGGCAGTCTAAGTTTATTTACAAAGAAAAATTAAGTAAAATTTCATTGTAAACTGCATAAAACATTGTCTGTTAGGCATATTATCGGCTAAAAAAAATCAATTTTAAGTATAAGCACTTATTGCCGATATGTAGATTTACGATTCCTTGCCATATATAAGCTTATGTTTCTCTACGTTCTGCCCCTACTGCAACTACATAAAACCCCTCAATCCGATGTCAACGAACGGGCTATACCGGCTTCCAGGCCCCTTAATTCCGCCAGTCCCCGCAACCTGCCAATCGCCGAATAACCCGGGTACGTTTGTTTTTTAAGATCATCCAGCATCTGGTGCCCATGATCGGGTCGCATCGGGATGGAACAGTTCCGGCGCTGCTGAATCTGCAGGACTTCCCGGACTATCAAATACATATCGGTATCACCTGCCAGGTGATCGGCTTCAAAAAAATTTCCCTCTTCATCACGTTTTGTATTCCGTAAATGCAGAAAATGAACCTGTTCACCGAAACGTCGCAACATATGGAGGAGGTTATTGTCTGCCCTTGCACCAAATGAACCCGTACAAAAACATAAACCATTCGCTGGTGAGGGCGCGGCGGCTAATAAATCGGCGGCATCCTGTTCCGTACTCACAATACGTGGTAATCCCAATATCGGGTAAGGAGGATCGTCCGGATGTATGGCAAGTTGTAAGCCAAGTTCTTCAGCTACAGGCACCACTTCGCGCAGGAAATAATACAGGTGTTGCTTCAGTTTGGACGCATCAATACCTTCATAGTTTTTCAACGCAGCTAAAATCTGTTCTTCTGTAAATCGTTCTTCACTACCCGGCAAACCCAGCAAAGCATTGTGATATACTATATCCTTCTCCTGCGTCGTCATCTGGTTAAACCGCAACTGCGCTTTATGGATTTCAACCTTACTGTAATCGTTTTCAGCACCGGGTCTTTTCAGCATAAATAAATCAAAAGCAATAAATGCGGACCGCTCAAAATACAAAGCCCTGCTCCCATCCGGCATTTCCCGTGAAATATCCGTTCTCATCCAGTCAAGGATCGGCATAAAATTATAAGTTATCACTTTCAAACCGCAGGCAGCCACGTTACGCAGACTCTCCTTGTAGTTTTCGATGTGTAGTCTGTAATTCCCCTGTTGTTTTTTAATATCCTCACTTACGGGCAGACTCTCAATTACCGTCCAGTCCATTCCGGCAGCCAGAATCAATGAACGACGGGCTAGTATCTCCGTAACAGGCCATATCTCACCCACCGGAATATGATGCAAGGCGGTAACCACACCGGTACAACCAGCCTGGCGGATATCAGACAAACTCACCGGGTCATGCGGGCCAAACCAGCGCATCGTTTGTTCCATCAGTTTCATGTGTAAAAGTATTAATGAAAAAAACCGTCTGCAATGGCCGGTTCAGCATCCGGCACTTTTTCAGACAGTTTTTTTATAACTATGCTTTATATTATCAGATAAACCGGTTCACCAGGTTTTCCATGTATTCCTGTCGACCACTCCGCATCGCCGGTTCACCATTCTCCAAGGCAAAGATCCGCAGCTCTTCCAGGCTTAATTTGCCCGCTTCAAAATCCCGCCCTTTTCCTGTATCATAGGAAGCATACCGTTCCGCCCTGATTTTCTTATAATCAGATTGCTGTAAAATAGTATCAGCGGTCACCAGCGCCCGGGCAAAATTGTCCATTCCTCCAATATGTGCATAAAACAGGTCGGCCGGGTCAGTTGAATTTCGACGGATTTTGGCATCGAAATTAATACCGCCTCCATTGAATCCACCGGCTTCCAGTATTACGAGCATGGCCTCAGTCAGCTCATTGATGTCATTGGGAAACTGATCCGTATCCCATCCATTCTGATAATCGCCCCGGTTTGCATCCATACTGCCCAGTAATCCGGCATCGGCAGCTACCTGCAATTCATGGGTGAAAGTATGTCCGGCCAGCGTGGCATGGTTCACTTCAATATTCAGACTGAAATCATTCAGCAGGTCGTACTGACGGAGAAAACCGATCACTGTTTCACAGTCATAATCGTACTGATGCTTGGATGGTTCGCAAGGCTTGGGCTCAATAAAGAACTTTCCTTTGAACCCCTGCTTACGTGCATAATCCTTTGCGGTATGCAGGAAACGGGCCAGGTGTTCTTTTTCCCGTTTCATATTGGTATTGAGCAGACTCATATAACCTTCCCGTCCGCCCCAGAATACATAATTTTCACCCCCGAGAGCAATGGTGGCATCCAAAGCAGCTTTCACTTGTGCGGCCGCATGCGTGAGTACATGAAAATCAGGATTGGTGGCAGCACCATTCATGTACCTGCGATTAGAAAACAGATTAGCCGTACCCCATAAAAGTCTGACACCACTGGCTTTTTGCTTTTCACTGAAATAAGCGGTGATAGCCTGGAGACGCCGGTCATTTTCCGAAATATCATTGGTGTAATCCACTGCATCCACATCATGGAAACAATAATACGGCAGACTCAGTTTTGTAATAAACTCAAATGCAGCATCGGCTTTATCCTTTGCCCGTTCTACCGCATCTGCTTTTTCACTCCAGGGGAAAAGATGAGTTGGTTCGCCAAAAGGATCAGCACCACTGCCGCAGAAGCTGTGCCAGTACGCACAGGCAAAACGAAGGTGTTCCTTCATTGTTTTACCAGCCACTACCCTGTTCTCATCATACCAGCGGAATGCCAGCGGATTATCCGATTGGGGGCCTTCATACCTGATAGGTCCGATTCCTTTAAAAAACTCCTTGTTGCCTGTAACGACTCCCATGATTGTATATTTAATAAGTGATCAAATTAATTCAGGTTTTTTTCCAGTTGCTCCAGCCAGCGCTGATACAAGGTCTCATACACATGCCCCGCAACCGGTTGTACTTTTTGCACCGGTGTAAAATTACTGAAAGCCTCAGCAGGATTTTTGTAAACGCCGGCACCGATTCCACTGCCAATGGCGGCTCCATGACTACCATCGCATTGATATAATTCCACAGGTACATTCAGCGTATTCACCAAGGCGGAGGTGAATACATCACTGAGGAACATATTGGCTTTGCCAGCCCGGATCACGCCGGGTTGCATACCATTTTGCCGCATTATATCAAGACCATAACGGAACGCAAAAACAATCCCTTCCTGCGCGGCCCGGTAAATATGGGGCACCCCGTGCTTATTGAAATCGATCTGCAAGAATTGAGCGTTGAGCACCCTGTTATTCAGCATACGCTCTGCGCCGTTACCAAAGGGAAAAACCATGACTCCTTCACTACCAGGCGCAACAGCGGCAGCCTGCGCATTCAGTTCAGCATAGCTGAGCTGATCGCCTGAGATATTCTTTACCCAGCGGTTCAGGATGCCAGTGCCGTTAATACATAAGAGCACACCCAGTCTCCGTTGTTCCGGCGTATAATTTACATGGGCAAATGTATTGATGCGGGATTCGTTATCATATGCCAGCTGATCACTAACCCCGTAAATTACGCCGGATGTGCCGGCAGTTGCTGCTACCTCACCCGGCTCCAGTACATTCAGCGAAAGTGCATTATTCGGCTGGTCACCTGCCTTATATGTTACAGGTATACCTGACCGTAAGGAAAGTGCCGAAGCTACCGTATCGGTAACCGTACCGTGGACGGAGAACACATCCCTGATTGGTGGTATCAATAAAGTGGAAAAGCCATAATAGGAAAATACATCCTCTGATAGTTGATTATTCTTAAAATCCCAGAAAATACCTTCTGAAAGTGCGGCAATACTGGTCGTAACAGTGCCGGTAAGTTTCATAGCGATAAAATCGCCGGGCAGCATTATTTTATCGATCTTATCATAGATAGCAGGCTCATTTTCTTTTACCCAAGCCAGTTTAGAGGCGGTAAAATTGCCGGGTGAATTGAGCAGGTGCAACAGGCATTTATCCCGGCCAATGGCCTCAAAAGCCTTATCACCGGTTGCAACAGCCCGGCTATCGCACCAGATGATGCTATGACGCAACACTTCCTGGTTTTTATCCACGGCCACCAGTCCGTGCATCTGATAAGCAATACCCACAGAACCGATATCGGCCGGATTATATGTACGTTTTGCATGCAGTTTGAGAATAGCAAGCTGCACCTGTTCCCACCAGGTATCGGGCGACTGTTCTGCCCAACCGGGCTGTACAGAAATAATCTCTGATTCGGACTCGGGATACTGGGCGGTGGCCACTGTTTTCTGGGTAGCTGCATCAATCACAGAAACCTTAACCGAAGATGTTCCAAGATCTATTCCGAGCAATAACATTATTTCTAATTTGAATATACTGCAAGTTAGTAAAAAGAGGGGTGAAAGAATTCACCCCTCGTGACGATTGCCTATGCGAACTGCTCTGCTAAAACGGTTTGTTATGCTGGTGCATTCTAAAAGGGTCAGTCATGTATAACCGAAGATCATATCCAAACAACCGTCCTTGCAGGAAACTAATTGCAGCAGGATAATTCCTGCTGCAATTTGCTGGTGATCTTTCGGCCAATAAAGTAAGAACTGGTAAATCAGAAAAATCAGTAACCAGGGTTCTGCGGGAAAGCAGGTCCTTCGGTTACCAGGTCAATTTGTTGTTGAGGGATCGGACGTAACATATTATATGGCTGCACGCCGGCCGCTCCTTCCGTATTATGTAACTGGACCCTGGCCACCAGTGTTTTTGTTCTTGAAAGGTCCCACCAACGGCAATCTTCCGCAAACAATTCACGGCTTCTCTCATCCAGGATGAAATCCAGTGTTATTTGTGCGGCTGTTACCTGCTGTGCCAGTAAAGCGGCTGCATATTCAGCAGGAGTCTGGTTCAGTTTCAGTGCAGCTCTTGAACGTAATACGTTGATCATATCAGCTGCGTCCTGCAAACTGGCACCGCCTTTAAGTGCCGCTTCAGCGGCTATCAGGTACAACTCTGAAAAACGGAACAGGATAAATGGTCTGTCTGAATAGTCATTCAGATCCGCTCTTGTTGAATCATTAAACTTCCTGAGATTGGGGAAATAACTCGCCGTAAATTTTACAGTTGCTCCAGGCATGTGATCCGGTTCAAATATGATGCCTTTGAAAGCAGCTCTTTCCGCGGGTGTTACAACCCGGTCAGCAAACCAGATGGCTGTATCTACCGCATTGATCAGTTGTCCTCTCGGTGTTACAGCACCGAGTGTACCTGCCGCTGCCATTTGGGTACTGTTGGACAAGAAAACAGTCTGGAAAGTTCCGTCATACCTTGAATCTGTTGCCCGGTTGGCAAACGCCACATCATAAATATATTTTGTGTTGGGGCGGATACGCTGGAATGGTCTTCCATTGCGAATATCCCGCACACAAACAGACGAGCCGCCGCCAGAGGGGTAGTTGGCATTTATAGTCGGATAATTGGGTCTCCAGAAAAAATTGCTTTTATTCTCAGCCGGTCCGGATGCAAAACTTCCGGGTGCAGAGTTTTGTCCGAATTTAAGGTCTTTCGTATGGTCAATAACCATCAGCACTTCGGGCCCATATTCATTTCCTTCTTTAAACGTATCTCCGAAATACGGCATCAGGTTTAAACCATAAGTGGCTTTGTTGTCAATCAGATTTTTAGCGGTGGTAAATGCACTGGTAAAGTCTGTTGATTGAGCGGCGGAAGACCAACCTCTCCAGAGATATGTTTTGGAAAGCAGGTATAAAGCGGTTGCCTTTGTGGCCGGCTTACCGGTACCAGGTGCCGGGGTATTGGGAAGGTCGGCTGCCGCTTCAGTCAGATCTTTAATGATCTGGGCATAAACATCGGCCAACGGCGCTCTTGTATCCGCAGCACTCGGGTTGGTATTAAATGTAGTATGAAGCGGTACTTCTCCGAATGTGGTTACCAGGTAGAAATAACAAAAAGCCCGGAGGAACTTGGCCTGTGCCAATACCTGGGTTTTAGTAGCCGCCGGAATATTGGCATCAACACCATACTCGAGTACCCCATTTGCAGTATTTATATCGATAAAAAGTCCATTCCAGAATCCGGCATAATCATTCGTATTGCTTTTAATCAACGGATTGTTGTAGGTAAACCAATGCTGAACATCCGCCGCGGCCCCTTTCAGTGATTCGTCGGTTCCGGCACTGAATAGTTGGGTGAAAATCTGGGTACCCCAGTGACCTCTGAATGAAGAATAGATACCTGCAATACCTCCCTGAACACCTTCAGCCGTTTTAAAGTATGAGGGATCGATAGAGGCACGGGGCTGCTCATCAAGAATTTTCTTACACCCTGTAGAAGCGAATATGAGCGCTGAACAGAGGAGCAGTATTATTTTATTTTTCTGTTTCATTAGATTAATTTTTTTAATTAAAATTTCAGATTAACTCCAAAAACAAACTGGCGGGTCGGCGGCACACCCATACTCACTGTGATCGCCCTGCTTTGTACCGGTGTTCCACCGGCATTGGAGTTTACTGTATTTCCCGTACCATTTCCTTCTGGATCAATACCGAGTCCGGCTTTTACCAGCGGAGACCAGAGAATAAATGGATTCTGTGCAGTAAAGTAAACACGCAGTGACTGTATTTTTGCTTTTTCCAGTATCCGGCTTGGGATATTGTACCCCAGATCGATTGATCTCACTTTAATAAATGATCCATCCTGATACGTAAGGGTGGACGTATATAATAATCCATCCCGGCTGGCATCCGGCTGCGGGAAGGCATTTGTCGGGTTGGTCGGTGTCCAGTAATCCACTTTATGAATATTTACCCGGCTATTAAGGAAGAACGGATAACCGTTTGCACCGCCATCTGCAGATAAATAGGTAGCTACCACTGTCTGCCCAAAACGACCGAACATTACGATATTCATGTCAAAATTTTTGTACTCGAAATGCTGGGTCATACCGGCAATAAAATCCGGCTGAAAATCACCAATAACCTGACGATCGGTTGCTCCAATGGAATTATTCTTATCCACGTCATCCAGTTTGATATCTCCCGGGGAAGCTCCATATACAGCCGCAGCTGCCGCTTCACTGGTTTGCCAGATACCTATTTTGCGAACATCAAAAATGGTGGTAATAGGTCTGCCGACAAACCATCCATTACCTACATCTTCTTTCAAACCTAGTTGTAGAGCCACGATTTTTTCCCGGTTGAAGAATGCATTAAAATCTGTCCTCCAGGAAAACCCGTTATGAGTTTTGCTCTTAATATTCAGGCTGCTCAATGTAAATTCCATTCCGTTGGATGAAGTTTCTCCGACATTATCAAGAATTGAATTGGCGCCATTACTCCGCGGCAGGCTCTTACTCAGTAATATATCGGTTGTTTTAGTGCTATAATATTCGATACTACCCGACAACCTGTTGTTTAATACGGCAAAATCAAGCCCGATATTCAACCCGTTTGTTTTTTCCCAGGTTAGGTTAGGATTGGGCAATGTATTAATTGTATACCCGTTTACATAGTTTACCAACGGTGTGGAACCCTGACCATAGTTATAAAATCCGGAACTAAGACTACCTAACGTTGTATAGGGGCTGATGCCGGCATTGGAACTGATACCCCATCCTCCTCTCAGTTTTAAACTGTTGACAAACTTCAGGTTCTCCATAAATTTTTCCTTTTCCAGATTCCAGCCTACAGAGAGGGCCGGATAAGTAACCCACTGATTTCCTTTTGCCAGAACAGAGGAACCATCGGTACGTACCGTAGCAGTAAGCAGGTATTTGTCATTGTATGCATAGGTAACCCGGCCCATATAACCAATCAGACCCGACTCACTATAATTAGACCCCTGCGGTGTTACTGTATTAACCAGCTGGAAGTTATAGTCCTGAATATAATCAGCGGGCACACCTTGACCGTTGAATTGCTGGGATTGGAACTTATTCTTTTGTACTTCCTGCAATGCAAGCACCTGAACTTTATGTTTTCCGGCAAATGTCTTGCTGTAATCCAGTGAGTTATTAATAGTATACTGCCAGCCTTCTGCGTTTGACTGACTCAGGTTGGCGCCGGCCGTGTTGGTGTTATTGTTAAAAACGGTGTTCGGTCCTGTATAATTACTGTTGAATGTCTGTGACCAGCCGAAGCCAAATGTGGTTTTAAATTTCAGGTCTTTTATAATTTTCACTTCTCCGAAAAAGTTATGCTGAAACTGATACCGTCTTGAATTAGCCTTAATAATATCATTATTACCGATAGAGGTAAGCGGGTTAATGGTCGTATTATCCACACCTTGCTGAATAGCCGGCTGGAAATTCAGTGTACCATCATCATTATACGGTTTAAATAGCGGGCCCAGCCGCAAACCCGTACTGTAAGCGTTTGTGCCAAGTCGTTTCTGATAAATCATTGTATTAAAACTGGTGAACCCGATTTTTATACGTTCACTCAGCTTATGATCAATATTCACATTCAGGGAATAACGATCAAGTGCCTGGTCAGGAATTATACCGGTTTCCCTGAAATACCCAAACCCAAAAAAATACTGCGTTCTGTCATTACCGCCATTTACATTCAGGTCATGGCCTGTACGAATACCGGTTGTTAACAACAATTTTTGCCAGTCTGTACTTACACCTGCTGCCAGGTTGGTCTGTTCAATGGCTGTCAACCCATAGGGTGAAGTCACATTCGGATTGGTCTGGAAGGCCGGCTGCCCCTGCCTGGCATCCTCTTTATATTTAGCATATTCCTGTCCGTTAAACACGTCCCAGGTATCCTGGGCGTTTACAATACCCACATACCCGTTATAACTGGTAATGGGTTTGGCGGTTTTACCGTGTTTGGTAGTGATAATAATTACCCCGTTTGAGCCTCGTGAACCATATATTGCAGTAGCGGAAGCGTCCTTAAGAATGTCGACAGTGGCAATATTCTCAGGGTTAATGTCATTCACGCTGCCTCCATATGCCATACCATCCACGACAATCAACGGATTGTTGTTTCCGGTAATAGAACGATTTCCCCGTATCCTGATCTCACCGCCTGATCCGATTTGCGTGCTGTTATTTACAATATCAACACCAGCTGCACGTCCCTGCAACTGGTTAAAGATATTGGGTGCTTTGATCTGGTTAAGAGTCTCCCCTCTCAGTGAGACGGTAGATCCGGTAACATCCCTTTTACGCTGTGTACCATATCCTACCACCACCACTTCCCCCAGGTTCCGTAAAATAGATACCAGGGTTACATTTATCGTTTTCTCGCCATTGATTTTTACTTCCTGTGTTACAAAATCCACGGAAGAAAAAATCAGGGTGCCATCAGCCGGAGCATTGATTGTGTAATCTCCGTTATTACCGGTGACCGTACCATTGCTGGTGCCTTTCAACAATACGGAGGCACTTTGAGCTGGTTGACCGTCATCTTTGAGTACACGGCCTTTAATTGTAATGTTTTGAGCGATGGCCGAACCGGCCAATAGCAGCAACTGGATCATGACCAGTAGCCGCAGCAGTCGTTTTGTCAAGTTTGCAGTTTTTTTCATATGTCTGTTTTTGGAAGTGACATGAGTAAATGCCTCTGTGATGAATAAGCGGGACTGAAAGCGGGTCTGCTAACGTGTGATACGAATAGCACCCGGTTGAATGAGGGGTAATGCAGCGGAGAAATTGTCCAATTTTTCATATAGCAGCAGGCGGTTAATGGCGGACGATTTAAACCTATATTTCAATCATCCGGAAACGAATATAGGAATATTTTTAAAAATTGCAACCGATTGCAATTTTTTTTTAAATATTTGTTGCCGTCCTTTGTTCAAAGCCATGGATCGGGAGATAACTATATATGATATCGCAAAACATCTGAATATTTCGGCGACCACGGTAAGTCGTGGATTAAAGAATCATCCGGCTATTAATAAGCATACCAGCCGGAAAATCGCAGAGGCTGCGACCCTTCTGGGTTATCGTTCCAATCTGTTTGCCAGCAGTTTAAGAAGCAAAAAAACAAAAACAATCGGCGTCATAATCCCCCGGATCAATAGTTATTTTATGGCCTCTGTTCTCACCGGAATGGACGAAATGGCCAGCCAAAAGGGGTATACCCTGATCATAAATCACTCCGACGAAAGGGCAGAAAAAGAAAAATTAAATGTCAAGGCCCTTTTTGACAAAAGAGTGGATGGGCTGCTGATTTCACCAGCCTATAATACCGAAGACATAGATCACCTGGAACCCTATTTCAGAAAAAAAATTCCGGTTGTTTTCTTTGACCGGTCCTGGCCCCATAAAGATTCAATGTCGGTGGAAATTGACAATTCACACGCGGCATACGAACTCACCAAACATTTGCTGGATCAGGGTTTCAGAAGAATTATGTTTGTTTGCGGCAACCTCCGTAGAAATGTCTATGCTGACCGGCTGACCGGATACAAACAGGCCCTCCGGGAAGCCCGGATACCCTTCGATGAAAAAAAAGTGATCATTACCACACTTACAGAAAAAGCAGGTACTGATCTGGCCGGCAGGATTCTATCCATGAAAGAAAAGGACAGGCCGGATGCGGTATTCGCCGCCAATGATACTACTGCGGTATTTTGCCTCCTGGCGCTCAAAGAAGCAGGCCTGCGCATCCCCCAGGATATCGGCATTGCAGGCTTTAATAATGACCCGATCAGCCGGGTTGTGTCCCCAAAACTGACAACCATCCACTACCCCGGTTACCAGATTGGTGAAACGGCAGCCGCGCAACTGATCAGTCATCTCGAAGGCCATACGGATATGCGGACCACACCTAAAATAATTCTCCGCACAGATTTAGTGATCCGAAACTCAACTGCAAAAAAGAAATCTTTGTAAATTACTTTTTTTTCCGAATTTCATGCAACCGATTGCAATATGAAGCCCAAAAAAGAGATTACAATCTACGACATTGCCCGGCACTTGTCACTTTCCTCCGCAACGGTAAGCCGTGCGCTGCAGGATCATCCTGCCATTAATAAGAACACCCGGAAGAAGATCCAGCAAACCGCTAAAGACCTTGGTTACCGGCACAACACATTTGCCAGCAGTCTCCGTAAGCAAAAGACCAATACCATCGGGGTGATTGTACATGAGCTGAATAGTAACTTCATCACTTCAGTACTGGCCGGCATAGAAAAAGTAACAACTGAAGCCGGCTATGATCTGATCATAGCCCACTCTTCTGAAAGTTATACCAAAGAAGCGGCCAATGCCCTCAACCTGTTTCATAAAAGGGTGGATGGTCTGATTGCTTCACTGGCATTTGATACAAAAGACCTCAGCCACTATGAAGTATTTAAAGAAAAAGGTATCCCTGTCATCTTTTTCGACCGGGTGGAGGAAAAAGGAGATAGCACCAAAGTCATTATTGATAATTACAAATGTGGATTCCAGGCTACGAAGCACCTGGTTGAACAAGGTTGCAAACGGATCGTTCTGGTTACGGCGAGTCTGAAACGTAACGTATACGCCCAACGGCATAAAGGATATGCGGACGCACTATCCGATAGTGGTATTCTATACGACAAAGAACGGGTACTTATCAAAGACCTCAGTGAACAGTGCGGTGTGGAAGCGGCCCTGCAGATACTGAAAATGAAACCGCTCCCGGACGGGGCCTTTATCACCAACGACTTCTCCGCCGCTGTGTGTATGCGCACCCTGCGCGAAAACGGTATGCGGGTACCGGAAGACATCGCCATTGTAGGATTTAACAATGATGCCATCAGTAAGCTGGTAGAACCCCAGATGACTACTATTGATTATCCGGGCATTGATGTGGGAGAGATTACCGCACGCAACCTGATCAATCACCTGAAAGGGTTAAGTGATATCAAGCATACGAACACTATTGTAGTACGGTCAGACCTGGTGATCCGGAAATCTTCAGTACGAAAAACAAAAAAATAATTAAGCGGATGAAACGCAGCTGGTTAACCTATATAATTTTCCTGTTACTGGTAATGACCACAACCGGCTTAAAAGCAGAAAACGGTTATGATCTTTGGCTGCGCTACCCCCTGATCAATGAAACCAGTTTACGAAGCACCTATATCCGGCAGCTCGGTTCAGTAAAATTTGCCGGTCAATCCCCTACCCTCATTGCAGCCCGCGAAGAATTGCTGAGCGGACTTGAAGGACTTACCGGCCGCAGGTTCGCCATTACCAATAATTCAACCCGCGTATCTCCCGGTTTGATAATTGGTAACGCGTCAAATGAGCAGGCAGTAAAACAACTCGTATCCCCTGAACTGTTACGGCAATGCGGACCTGAGGGTTACCTGATTACTACCACCAAAACAGGTCCTGTACGGATTATTATCTCCGCCAACTCCGATATAGGCGTATTGTATGGGGTTTTTCATTTCCTGCGATTGATGCAGACAAAACAATCACTCAACAACATACATATTGTATCCGCCCCCCGTCTGCAGCTCCGTCTCCTGAATCACTGGGACAACCTGAACCGCACGGTGGAACGCGGTTATGCAGGTTTCTCAATCTGGAACTGGCACACCCTTCCGTCTTACATTGATCAGCGTTATATTGATTATGCCCGGGCCAATGCTTCCATCGGCATCAACGGCACTGTGCTCACCAATGTCAATGCCAATGCCATGATCCTGACGCCCGCCTACCTGCTTAAAGTAAAAGCGCTGGCTTATGTCTTTCGTCCATATGGTATCAAAGTCTACCTGACAGCCCGCTTCAGTGCCCCGATCGAATCGGGTGGCTTAAAAACAGCAGATCCCCTGAATGAAGAAGTACGTCAATGGTGGAAGAATAAGGCAAAAGAAATATATGCGCTGATACCGGATTTTGGCGGCTTCCTGGTAAAAGCTAACAGTGAAGGTCAACCGGGGCCGCAGGATTATAAACGGACGCATGCCGACGGGGCCAATATGCTCGCAGAAGCCGTTGCCCCCTTCAATGGGATCATCATCTGGCGGGCATTTGTATATGCAGCCGAAAATCCGGTGGACCGTCATAAACAGGCTTACGATGATTTTGTACCCCTTGATGGCAAATTCAATGCAAATGTGATGGTGCAGGTTAAGAACGGGGCTATTGATTTTATGCCCCGCGAACCTTATCATCCCTTGTTTGGTGCCATGCCGAAAACGCCCTTGATGATGGAGTTCCAGGTGACACAGGAATATCTCGGACAAAGTACCAACCTCGTTTACCTCGCTCCCCTTTTCAAAGAAGTGCTGGACAGCGATACCTGGTCAAACGGAAAAGGCAGTACCGTAGCAAAAGTAATAGAGGGTAGTCTGAACGGTCATATACTGAATGGTATGGCCGGCGTGGCTAATATCGGTAACGACCTCAATTGGTGTGGTCATCCCTTTGCACAGGCCAACTGGTATGCGTTGGGCCGGCTTGCCTGGGACAATTCGCTCAGTAGTGAAAATATTGCTGACGAATGGATCCGTATGAGTTATACCAATGATCCCCGTTTCATTCAGCCCATCCTGAAAATGATGCTGGGGAGCAGGGAAACAATGGTGAATTATATGAATCCGCTGGGATTGCATCATATAATGGGAACTGGCCATCATTACGGACCAGCCCCCTGGGTAAACGACCAGCGCCGGCCGGAATGGAACCCTGTATATTATCATAAAGCAGACAGCATCGGGATCGGCTTTGACCGTACCAGTACCGGTAGTAATGCACTTGCACAATACCACCCGGAAGCCCGTTCGCAATGGGAGTCCATTGACCGATGTGATGAAAAATACCTGCTCTGGTTCCATCACGTTTCCTGGAATCATCAAATGAAGAACGGTCGTACCCTCTGGAATGAACTATGTTACCGGTATTACGAAGGCGCGGAAGCGGTTAAAAAAATGCAGCGGCAATGGGATGATATTCGTCCGCTGATCGATAAAGAACGCTTCGAACAGGTACGCCAACTACTGGCTATTCAATATAATGAAGCCACCTGGTGGCGGGATGCCTGCCTGCTTTATTTCCAGACCTTCAGCCGGCAACCTTTTCCGGATGGTTTTGAAAAACCAGCTCAGACATTAGACTATTATAAAAAACTGCGATTCCCGTATGCACCCGGAAATTGACAGCAAATAAATAAATGATTCTACTATGAACGCAGCAAAAGTGGCCCTTGTAACCGGTGGTGGATCCGGACTCGGACTGGCCATCGCTCAAAAATTTACTGAAGCCGGAATCGTGACCATTATTGCCGGTCGTGATAAAAACAAACTGGACACGGCAAAAGAAACCATTGGTGAGCTTTGTCATGCCCGTGTTTGTGACCTGAATGACCTGAAATCCATTCCGCTTTTTGTACAACAGTTGCTCAGCGAGTTCGGTCACATTGATATCCTTGTCAATAATGCCGGGATCAATATGAAAAAAGAATTTATTGATGTGACCGATGAGGATTTCCTTTCCGTAATGAATACGAATGTGACGGCCGTATTCGCTCTCAGCCGTGAAGTGGTTAAACAAATGCTGCCCCGTGAAAGCGGCTGCATCATCAATATCAGTTCTATGGCCGCCCAGTATGGTCTGCCCAAAGTCATCGCCTACTCGGCCAGTAAAACTGCGATCGATGGTATGACCCGTGCCATGGCTGTTGAACTCTCACCCAAAGGTATCCGTGTAAATGCAATTGCTCCCGGCTTTATCTACTCTGCTATGACGGCCAAAGCACTCGATAGTGATCCGGAAAGGAAAGCCAAAGTATTCGGTCGTACACCTATGGGACATATGGGACAACCGGAAGATATTGGCAATGCCGCCCTTTACCTTGCCAGTGATGCCGCCAAATATGTGACCGGTGTTGTGCTGCCGGTGGATGGTGGCAATAGTATTGGTTTTTAAGGGTAGCTGAATCAGCACTGTTTTCGCTTACCCGATTGAAACGTTAATTACAAATTGATATCAACATGAATGAAATTATCAAACAGATCGGCATGCACTTGAAATGCAATCGGTTGCAATTACACGTTCAACATCAAACTATTCTTACTATGCGTACAATTCGTCCCTATTTAACAACATTGTTTCTTTGCTTTACACTATTTGTACAGGCACAACAAGCAGCAAAGAAGCTGAGCCCCTTTCAATATGAGACAACCTATGTAAACCCGGTATTACCCGGTGATCACCCTGATCCAACCTTACTGAAAGTGGGCGATGATTTTTATCATTGTGGTTCATCCTTTCATTTCAATCCTTATTTGCCCATTTATCATTCCAGAGACCTGGTGCATTGGAAAATCATCAGTCGTGTAATACCAACTGAAAAAGCCGGATTTATTGAAGACCGCCCATCAGGAGGTGTATGGCAGGGTGCGATAACTTATTTCTATGGATCCTACTGGATCTACTTTTCCTCCAATGGGCAATGGTTTTGTAAAGCGAGTACACCTTATGGACCGTGGACTGATCCTGTACAAGTAAAAACCAATGACGTAACCGGTTCCCTGGGTTACGACAATTCAATCTTTATTGATGATGATGGCAAGCCCTATATGGTTATTAAAAACGGACAGAAAGTAAATCGTATTCAGGCATTGGGAAAAGATGGACAGTTGACCGATACGGTGATCAACCTCGACTGGATCAACCAAAACCTTCAATACAGCTGGGCTGAAGGACCAGTCATGTGTAAACGAAATGGCTGGTATTTTTACTTTCCTGCAGGTGATGTTTCCGGCGGACAATATGTACTGAGATCACGAGAACTCACAGCCGACTCCACCAAATGGGAACGATTAGGTGAATTTTTCAAACCGGTAACGGATCCGCTGACCGGATTCAGAAGACCCAATCATATTTCGGCCCCCTTACAATTGAAAGATGGAAGCTGGTGGACGCTGGGACAGAGCTATGAGAAATATGATGGTGACGACTGGTCCGGAAGTGGCCGGCAGACAGCGCTGTACCCGGTAATATGGGACGGTGATCGTCCCTGGGGTATGGCACCCACCTCTTCGCCTATAGAAATGCCCAGGTTACCTAAATCCGAAATTCCCTGGAGAAGTGTGCAATCCGATTATTTTGATCAACCTGTACTCGATCTCAGCTGGCATTTTCTCAACCGTAAAGCAGCCGTCAGTTACTCACTTACAGAACGAAAAGGCTGGATCCGGTTAAAGGGCGATACCAGCCGGGCACATGTTGTACAAAAACAAACAGACAATTTCTATAGTGCCATTACAAAACTGGACTTCGAAGCAACAGACAGCCTGGAAAGAGCCGGCCTCTACCTGACCAATGGTAATCAAAAGACAACGATCCGCCTGTACTGTGGTAATGAAAACGGAAAAACAATCAGCCTCCGCTCCGATTCAGTTACTCACACTGTAACCAATACAACCGGGAATCTTTGCTGGCTGAAACTCGAACGGAACGGACACTCCATCACCGGTTATTACGGTAACAATGGAACTGAATGGATAAAAATAGGTGAGCCGGTCAGTGCCGTATCCATGGATAAAACGCAACCCAACTATAACTCCTGGGTGGGAACCAGTGTAGGACTTTTCGCTGAGAAAAAAGCAGCCGACTTCGATCTGTTCCTGTGTAAAGACGGTTACTCTTATATACCTTCTTACAGTTACAACAATTACTATGGCATTCATACGATAGCAGATACGGGCAATAAATGGATAACCACCACAACCAATAACGGAGGCTGGCTCATGTTCTCAGGTGTGGAACTGGGCAAACAGGCTCCCCGGGAAGTGGAAATAGTATATGCAGGTGACTCAGCAAATAAGATTGAAATCTGGTCAGACGACATGAGAACCGGTAAAATGCTGACAAGCTTTGCACTACCGGCTTCCGGGAAAAACAAGTGGGAAATACTGAAGAAGAAGATCATTTCATTAACCGGGCAGCATGATATATACCTGCGGATTCGTCCGGGTAAAGCAAATACAACAAAAATTAAATCAATCCGGTTTATTCATTAATAATACCGGATCTGATACGCCTATAACCAAACATGATTCAGATGAAAAAAAAGCTCCCCCTCCTGCTGCTGGCCACCGTGATGACCAGTATCCTGATGGCTCAGATCAGTCCGGCTGTTCCCGGCTATGACACCCTTCGTCCATCCATACCGCATGGCATGATTGATACGATCACCTATACTTCCAAATCAGTTGGCACAAAGCGGAAAGCGCTTGTGTATACACCACCAGGTTATTCTAAAAAAAATAAATACCCGGTATTTTACCTCCTGCACGGGATTGGAGGTGATGAAAAAGAATGGCTGAATGGTGGAAAACCACAATATATACTCGACAATTTGTATGCCGATGGGAAACTGGAACCGATGATCGTTGTCATGCCCAATGGAAGAGCGATGAAAGATGACCGGGCTACCGGGAATATCATGGCCCAGGATAAAGTTCAGGCTTTCGCTGATTTTGAAAAAGACCTGCTGAATGACCTGATCCCCTTTATCGAAAAAAAATACCCGGTCATTGCTGATAAAGATCACAGGGCCCTTGCCGGTTTATCAATGGGTGGCGGACAGTCACTGAATTTTGGTCTCGGCAACCTCGATGTATTTGGTTGGGTAGGCGGATTTTCTTCTGCCCCCAATACCAAACAACCACAGGAACTTTTACCTGATCCTTCTGCAGCCATTAATAAACTGAAATTACTCTGGATATCCTGCGGCGCCAGCGACGGGCTGGTTTCATTCAGCAAACGCACGCATGATTATTTGGCGTTGCATACAGTTCCGCATATTTACTTTATTGAACCTGGTGTGCATGATTTTAAAGTATGGAAAAACAGCCTGTACATGTTCTCCCAATTACTTTTCAAACCGGTGGACCCCTCTGCTTTTTCCAAATATCCGGTTGCAGGTGCACCTGCGGCTACAAATATCCGCAATGGTGCTTATCCCCAGATCCTCGCCGACAGCCGGGTGAAGTTCCGTATCAAAGCTCCAGAGGCAAAAAAAGTGCAGATCGACCTGGGACGTAAATATGACCTGGTAAAAGATGAAGAAGGCTTCTGGACTGCTACGACCGATTCTATCAGCGAGGGATTTCATTATTACTCCCTGCTGATCGATGGTGTGGCCCTGGCAGATCCGGCCAGCGAATCCTTTTATGGCATGGGCCGTATGGCCAGTGGTATAGAAATCCCATTTGCAGGTGGTGGTTACTATTCATTAAGAAATGTACCCCATGGAGATATCAGGATCCGTCGTTATTTTTCCAAAGTCACCAACTCCTGGCGGCAATGTTATGTATATACTCCCCCGGATTATGATTCCAACAGTACAGCGCAATACCCCGTGCTTTACCTGCTGCATGGCGGTGGAGAAGATCAGCGCGGTTGGGCACAACAAGGAAAGACAGACCTGATCCTTGATAACCTGATCGCGGCAAAAAAAGCCAACCCCATGCTGATCGTCATGATGGATGGCAACCTGAGCAGTGGCGGTATCGGTGGATTCGGCGAACAGGCATTGAAGACATTTGAGAATGAATTGAATCAGGCAGTGATCCCCTATATAGAAAAAACATTCCGCGTTAAAACAGATGCCGGCAGCCGTGCCCTTGCCGGTTTATCAATGGGTGGTTTACAAACCCTATATGCCGGATTCAGGAATAGTGACCGTTTTTCCTATCTCGGTATATTCAGCTCCGGATTCTGGGCGAATCAACCAGCCTTGTCAGCTCCTTTGTTTGAGTACATGAAAACAAACAGTACCACCATCAATCAGCAACTCAAAAGCTGCTGGATCTCGATGGGGGGCAAAGAGGATATTGCGTATAAGAATTGCCAGATCATGATGAAGCAGTTTGATGAAATGGGGATCCGCTATACGTACAGCGAGTATCCTGGTGGTCATACCTGGCCGGTATGGAGAAATAACCTGTACAATTTTGCACAACTACTGTTCAAGTAATTGAAAACTATTATACCGCAGTCATGAAACCAAAGAAACTGCTGATCATTGTTTTTTTTACCGCCATCCCATTTGCGGAGCTGTCTGCACAGTCATATCCCTATCAGCGGGCAGAACTATCAGCCCCGGAAAGGGCAAAAGACCTGATCACCCGGCTCACACTGGAAGAAAAGGCATCGCTGTTATTTGACCAGTCACCGGCAATTCCGCGTTTAGGTATAAAAAAATTCAACTGGTGGAGTGAAGCCTTACATGGATTGGCCAATAATGACAGTGTTACTGTCTTCCCGGAGCCGGTTGGAATGGCGGCCTCATTTAATGATGAACTGGTTTACAAAATATTTGATGCCACATCCGATGAAGTAAGGGCAAAATACCACCAGGCGATCCGAAATGGGAAAGAAAACCGACGCTTTCTGAGCCTGTCGGTATGGACACCCAACATCAATATTTTTCGTGATCCACGTTGGGGACGCGGACAGGAAACATACGGTGAAGACCCCTATCTCACATCCCGTATGGGGCTATCTGTTGTCAATGGATTACAAGGCCCTGCTGATGCGAAGTACCGTAAACTCTTAGCCTGTGCCAAGCATTACGCAGTTCACTCGGGTCCTGAATGGAACCGCCATGTGCTTAACCTGAATACTATCAATCCCCGTGACCTATGGGAAACCTATTTACCGGCGTTTCGAACCGTGGTAGTAGATGGCCATGTACGCCAGGTGATGTGTGCCTATCAAAGTCTCGATGATGAACCCTGCTGTGGCAATACCCGCTTATTACAAACGATACTTCGCGATACCTGGGGATTTAAATATATCGTGGTATCAGATTGTGGTGCTGTCACCGATTTTTACACCAGTCATAAAACTTCTTCAGACGCCACCCATGCATCAGCAAAAGCCGTGTTGGCTGGCACCGATGTGGAATGTGTATGGCAGGGCTATGCATACGAGAAACTTCCTGAAGCTGTTTCGAAAGGACTGATCAGTGAAAAGGAGATCGATAAGCATTTGCTGAGAGTCTTGGAGGGACGGTTTGAACTGGGTGATATGGATGATGACGCAATAGTACCCTGGGCCAATATCCCGTCTTCGATCATTAATAATAAAGAACATCAGCAACTGACGCTGGATATGGCCCGGGAAACAATGACCTTATTACAGAATAAGAACAACCTGCTCCCGTTGAATAAAAAGCTAAAAAAGATTGCCGTGGTCGGTCCCAATGCCGCCAGTGAGCCCATGCTTTGGGGTAACTATAACGGTACCCCGGTAAGGACAATCAGTATACTTAAAGGGATAGCTTCAAAACTTCCGGCCAACAGTATTGTTTACGACAAAGCCTGTGACCTAGTAGAAAACAAAGTAACACAGAGCTATTTTGATCATACCCTGTCGAATGGCGTTAAAGGTTTCACCGCCCGGTATTGGAATAACCGGGAACGAACCGGTGAAACCGTTGCCACTACCCAAATCACCAATTCGCTAAAAATCACGAGTGCCGGTGATCACGAGTTTGCCCCTGGTGTAAAACTGGAAGGTTTTTCGGCCAGTTATACTACGGAGTTTACTGCTCCGGCAACGGAAGAAATTGTATTTAAAACCGGAGCCACTGGCTATTTTGAGCTGCTGGTCAATGGAAAATCAATCAGCCGCTATAATAACTGGCGAACCCTCCCCTCGAGGATTCCATTTGCAGTAGAAAAAGGATACAAGTATACAATCGAAATCCGTTATGCACAGCTGAACAACTGGCAGGCAAATCTTGAATTTGATTTTGGAAAAGAAATGAATATCGACTTCGGCAACCTGATCCAACAACTGAAAGGTATTGACGTCGTGATTTTCGCCGGTGGTTTGTCCACCCAACTGGAAGGCGAAGAAATGCCTGTGAATTATCCCGGCTTTAAAGGTGGTGACCGTACTGATATTCAGTTGCCGGAAGTACAACGGAATTGCCTGAAGGCATTGAAAGCAGCGGGCAAGAAAGTAATATTTGTCAACTGCTCAGGTTCTGCTATAGGACTTGTACCGGAAACAGAAAGTTGTGAAGCCATCCTGCAAGCCTGGTACGGTGGTGAATCAGGTGGACAGGCAGTAGCAGATGTTCTATTCGGCGATTATAATCCTGCCGGAAAACTCCCCATCACATTTTATAAGGATACCTTACAACTGCCCGGATTCGAAGATTATTCCATGAAAGGAAGAACCTACCGGTATATGCAAGAAGCCCCTTTATTCCCCTTTGGATTTGGGCTTTCCTATACGCAGTTTAGCCTAGGTCAGGCAACATTGAATAAATCACTCCTCAAAAAAGGAGAAGATGTTGAACTGGCAATACCCGTAACAAATACCGGCAAGCGGGCCGGAGTCGAAATTGTTCAGGTATACATCCGAAAAATGAATGATAAGGACGGACCAATCAGAACACTACGGGGATACAAAAGAGTGAATGTGCTACCGGGCAAAACAGCAACCGCAATTGTGAAACTGGATGCCACGGCATTTGAATTCTATGATGTGACACAATTAAAGATGAATGTAACGCCAGGTGATTATGAGATCTGGTATGGGAATAGTTCAGCAACAAAGGATTTAAAAATGACAACGATAAGTATTCAATAATCGGACAAATTACTATTTAATGTCAAAAGAAAATCACACAAATTACGTTCACCTGCGGAGAAGGATGGCACAATTCTTCGCAGGTATATTGGTGATACTATTTATCACACAGAACCTGGAAGCGCAGACTACATTCCGGAATGCCAAAAAAATCAGTACGGATTTGTTTGGCCTTTTCTTTGAAGACATTAATTATGCTGCTGACGGAGGACTATATGCCGAGTTGATCCAAAACCGTTCTTTTGAATATAACCCTGCTGAAAGAAAAGAATGGCATCCGCTATATAATTGGGAGTATTTCACCACCGGATACTCATACGGGAAAGTAAACATTGAAAGCAGTCAGCCTGTTCACCCCAATAATCCGCATTATACCGTACTGGAAGCAGAACATATTTATCAGGAGGGTGGCAGTGTGGGAATCAGGAATCAGGGGTTTGAAGGGATCGTGGTCAGAAACGGACAGTCCTATCTTTTCTCCGTTTTTGCAAAACAACTCAGCAAAGAACCGGTTTCCCTGAAAGTCAGTTTACAAACGAAAAAAGGGGAAGTACTCGCAGAACATCAGCTGACTGTTTCTTCCGCGAATTGGGAAAAACAAACAGCGGTGCTTTCTTCTAACGCAGATTATGACACAGCAACACTGGTAATCGCCCTTGTCAGTAAAGGGAAAACAGCCTTTGATGTGGTTTCCTTATTTCCGGAGCATACTTTCAAAAAAAGGGCCAATGGCATGCGGGCCGATCTGGCACAACTGCTTGCGGATATGAAACCGGCCTTTATCCGATTCCCGGGAGGTTGTCTCGTTCATGGTGACGGTTTAGGCAATATGTATCGCTGGAAAAACACAATCGGTCCAATTGAGCAACGGGCAGAACAGCGGAATATATGGGGTTATCACCAGACCGGCGGACTTGGCTATTACGAATATTTCCAGTTTTGTGAGGATATAGGCGCTAAACCATTACCTGTATTACCGGCAGCCGTCAGTTGTCAGAATTCGGGGGGCACCTGGCGCATTGGAGGTACCGGACAACGGGCATTACCTCTGGAAGAAATGCAGGAGTATATACAGGAAGTACTTGACCTGATCGAATGGGCAAACGGACCCGTCAACTCCACCTGGGGCAGTAAAAGAGCTGCAGCAGGTCATCCGGCTTCTTTCAATCTGCAATACATCGGTATCGGTAATGAGGAAAAGATCACACCGGAATTTGAACAACGGTTTAAACTGATCCATGATGCCGTTAAAGCCAGGTACCCGGAGATTACGGTAATCGGCACCAGCGGACCTTTCCATTCCGGAGAAGATTTTGATACAGGATGGGCTTTCGCAAAAAATCAACAGGTAAAGGTCGTAGATGAACATTATTACGTACAACCGGAATGGTTTATCGCTAATCAGTACCGGTATGACAATTACCCCCGGAGTTCCGGTAATGTATACCTTGGTGAATATGCTTCATGGGGCAATCAGTTGAAAAATGCGTTAGCAGAAGCTGCCTTCATGACCGGACTGGAACGGAACGGCGATGTGGTACAATTAGCCTCTTATGCACCTTTGTTCGCAAAGAAGAATAATACACAATGGAAGACCGACATGATCTTCTTTGATAATACCCATTACTACCTGACGCCCAATTACCATGTACAGAAATTGTTCAGTGTGAATAAAGGCGACCGGTACCTGAACACTATCATCCAAAAAGACGGTCGTGATACCAGCATTGCTGCCTCCGCAACCGGAGATAGCCGATCAGGAGATATTATCCTCAAACTGGTCAATACCGGAAAGGACAAGAAATTAATCGCGACAGATCTGACAGGATATAAATTTTCAATGGATGGCGTGAAGATCCTGCTGAGCGGCACAGCGGATCAGCAAAATTCATTCAGTGATCCGGATGCAGTAAAACCTGATCAACTGCCAATAGCCGTAAAAAAGAGAATGAATATTGAGTTACCGCCCATGTCGCTTATGGTGATCCGGATCAAAACAATTAAATGAGTAATAGAAAATGAGATCGCTTTTTTTACTGATACTATCAATACAAGTAACGTGGCAGACCGGTAATGCCCAGAACCCCGTCATTTATGCCGATGTACCGGATCTCTCCATGATCCGGGTTGGTAACACCTACTATATGAGCAGTACCACCATGCACATGAGTCCGGGTGTACCCATAATGAAGTCAACCGACCTGATCAACTGGAAAATCATTAATTACGCTTATGATACACTGGCGGATGTAGATGAGCTGAATCTTAACAATGGGAAAAGCGCTTATGGACGTGGTTCCTGGGCAAGCTCGATCCGTTACCATAAAGGGACATATTATGTGTCTACTTTTTCGTCAACGACCAATAAAACCTATATCTATTCCACAAAAAATATTGAAAAAGGGCCTTGGCGGAGAATAGCTTTCAACCCCTCCTATCATGACCACTCGCTTTTCTTTGATGAGGATGGCCGTGTTTATCTATTATTCGGAAACGGGAAACTCGGACTTGTTGAATTGGAGAAAGATTTATCCGGTGCTAAAGAGGGCGGTATACACAAAGTTGTAATTGAAAATGCCAGCCTTCCGGCCGGCTCCAATATCGGGTTGGGTGCTGAAGGATCACAACTCATAAAAAAAGACGGCTATTATTACCTGTTCAATATCACCTGGCCCAGAGGGGGTATGCGCACTGTGGTCGTACACAGGGCACAACAACTTTCGGGCCCATGGGAAGGGCGATTGGGGTTACAGGATCTTGGCGTGGCACAGGGAAGTCTCATTGACTTACCTGATGGCCGTTGGTTTGCTTACCTCTTCCGTGATTATGGTTCGGTTGGTCGTATCCCCTATCTCGTACCCGTTCAATGGGAAAATGGCTGGCCGGTCTTCGGAAAAAACGGAAAGATACCCGATACATTGGGTTTACCTGTTTCCAATGGACTTATCCCGGGGATCGTATCATCGGATGAGTTCTCCCGCAAAAAAAAGGATCGTGTCTTGCCCCTGGTCTGGCAGTGGAACCATAATCCGGACAACCGGTTTTGGTCGGTAACAGCACGGAAAGGATTTCTGCGGCTCAGCACAGGACGAACCGATTCACTTTTTGTCAGCGCCAGGAACACCCTGACACAGCGCACATTCGGGCCTGTTTCTTCAGCCACGACACTGATCGATGTATCAGGGATGAAAGAAGGTGATGTGGCCGGGCTGGCCGCTTTTCAACGAAAATTCGGACAAGTGGGTGTAAAGATGGTGGATGGAAAAAAATTACTCTTTATGACCAATGCTGAAACGAATAAACCGGTTGAAATAAAAACAGTCCCGCTGCTTCAGCAAACAGTGCACCTGAAAATAGAATGTGATTTCCGGAACAGAACAGACAAAGCTTATTTCTTTTATAGTCTTGACGGGGTAAAATGGGAACCCATCGGCAACTCTCTGCATATGGAATACACCTTGATGGAACATTTTATGGGTTATCGCTTTGCCTTATTCAACTATGCCACCAGGGAAGCTGGCGGCCATACCGATTTTGACTTTTTTCATATCAGTGATCAAATCAGTCAACATGAATAACCATAACCGCATTCGCCATTCATACTACCAGTTGCCGGTCCTGCTGGTGTCACTGTTGCTGTATACAACCGTACAGGCACAGAATCCGATCATCCGCAACCAGTTCAGTGCCGACCCTACCGCCAGGGTTTTCGGCAATAGAGTATTCCTTTTCCCTTCTCATGATATTCTGGCCACAGACAGTAAAGGCCGTAAGGGATGGTTTTGCATGGAGGACTACCATGTATTCTCCTCTTCAGACTTCAATAACTGGACTGATCATGGCGTGATCGTCACACAAAACAAGGTGCCCTGGGTGCGTCCTGACAGCTACAGCATGTGGGCCCCGGATTGTATTGAACGAAATGGCAGGTATTATTTTTATTTTCCTTCAGCACCTGCAGACACGGTAAAATACGGAAGAGGATTTGCAATCGGGGTGGCAGTGGCTGATAAACCTGAAGGGCCGTATATTCCGGAGCCAACCCCGATTCTGAATGTACATGGTATAGACCCGAATGTGTTTATTGATAAAGACGGACAGGCATATTTATATTGGTCCGCTGGTCATATCTACGGGGCGAAATTGAAGGACAATATGAAAGAACTGGACAGTGAAGTGAAGATACTGGGTGATTTACCCACCAAAGGGTTAAAAGAAGGTCCTTTTGTTTTTGAACGGGAAGGCATCTACTACCTGACTTATCCGCATGTGGCCAATAAAACAGAACAACTGGAATATGCCATTTCCGATAATCCACTTGGGCCTTTTAAAGTAACTGGTGTGATCATGGATGAATCACCCACCGGATGCTGGACGAATCACCATTCAATAATAAAGCATCAGGATCAGTGGTACCTTTTTTATCATCACAACGACTACTCTCCCGCTTTCGATAAGGCCAGATCCGTAAGAGCAGACAGTTTATTCTTTAACGCAGACAAGACCATACGAAAAGTTCTTCCTACCCTGCGTGGAATCGGTCTCACTGCTGCCAGTCGAAAAATCGAGATCGATCGTTACACGGCTATCAGTCCATCAGGTGCAGGTATTACAGCTTTGGATACCAATAACCGGTTTGCCGGATGGAAAACCATCCTGTCTGCTCAAGGTGCCTGGATCCAGTATAACAGTGTGCAGTTTGAGAACAATCGTACAGTACAACTGCATTTTAAAACGGAGGATAAAAATGCCCTGGTTGAGATCCGGACCGGGCAGGCAGACGGACCTCTGATCGCCCTGCTTCAACCAGGCAGAAGCCCTGACTGGAAAACAGTATCCGGCAAATTACTGAAGCGTGTAAAAGGAAAACAGAACCTGTTTATTCGATTGCAAACGAAAGAACCGGTCGAAATTGACTGGATACAATTCAATTGATTGTACTGGTAAAATGATAATACCATGAAACGATTTTATATACCCATACAGAAGAGGCAGCCAATGTTCCTGTTGCTTTGTGCTATTCTCTTTACGGCCACGACCTGTTTTAGTCAACTGGTAACTGAAACCAGAACAGGATTTGAGCTTACAAAAACTGTTATATATACCGACTCAAACGCCTCGCAACTGGTAAAACGATCTGCCCAATTGCTTCAACAGGACATCGAACGGGTAACAGGAAAAAAACCGGCCATTGTTACAGCGATTGATAAAACATATTCGCATTATATTCTTATAGGCGCTACGGACAATTCTGCTTTACTTAATAAATGGCAGGCGGGCGGAAAGCTGGATCTTAAAAATATCAGGGACAAATGGGAAGCCTATCAAATTCAGACTATCACCGGTCTGCCAGGCTTGCCTTCAGCAAAAGCCCTCGTTATTGCCGGCAGCGACCGCAGGGGTACGGCCTATGGGGTTTTTGAATTATCAAAACAGATCGGTGTATCTCCCTGGTATTGGTGGGCTGATGTTCCTGTAGTAAAAAAGGATGCCATTTACATCAATACAAGCACCCGCTTGTCGGATGCTCCAAAAGTAAAATACCGCGGTATCTTCATCAATGATGAAGCCCCCTGTCTCAGTAACTGGTCCAAAGAAAAATTCGGTGGCTTCAATCACCAGTTCTATGAGCATGTATTTGAACTCATACTCCGGTTGAAAGGCAATTACCTATGGCCGGCCATGTGGGGCAATGCTTTTAACACAGATGATCCGTTGAACCCGGTACTGGCCGATGAATACGGTATCGTTATGGGCACTTCTCATCACGAACCCATGTTAAGGGCGCAGCAGGAATGGAAACAACAAGGCAAAGGGCCCTGGGATTATACTAAAAACGATACAGTGCTGCGGGCTTTCTGGAGAAAGGGCATTGAGCAAATGCAGCAACGGGAAAGTATCCTGACTATTGGAATGCGCGGTGACGGGGACATGCCGATGACCCAGGGCACGGCCACTGCGTTACTGGAAAGAATCGTTTCAGATCAACGAAAAATCATAGAATACGTTACCCATAAACCAGCCAGTGCCACACCGCAGCTCTGGGCCTTGTACAAAGAAGTACAGGACTATTATGATAAAGGCATGCGTACTCCGGATGATGTAACCTTATTGCTTTGTGATGATAACTGGGGCAATATCCGTAAACTACCAAAAACAGGAGAGAAACCCAGGACTGGAGGATATGGCCTCTACTATCATTTTGACTATGTAGGCGGACCCCGGAATTACAAATGGATCAACACCAACTCAATCCCCCGGGTAAGGGAACAACTATTTCTTGCCTGGGAACATAATGTCCGGCAGATCTGGATCGTGAACGTGGGCGATATCAAACCTATGGAACTGCCCATCTCTTTCTTTCTCGACTATGCCTGGAATCCGGAGAAAACCGGGCCGGCGGACATTCAAAAGTATACAGAACAATGGGCCACTGCGCAATTTGGGAAAAAGCACGCCAAGGGAATAGCTGAGCTTTTGTCAGGCTATGCAAAATTCAACAGCAGAAGAAAACCGGAAATGCTCAGTGACAACACCTATAGTTTTAATTATCTGGAGTGGGAAAGGGTGACCCATGACTATACAGCACTGGCTGAAAAAGCTGAAAAAATCGGCCAGGAATTACTTCCACAATACAAAGATGCTTATTTCCAGCTGGTGCTTCATCCGGTTAAAGCAAGTGCCAATTTACATGAGTTGTATTACAATGTCGCACTAAATAAACGGGCTTATAACAACAAACTTCCCGTAGCGAATGAATATGCAGAGAAGGTAAAAGAACTTTACACCAACGACTCGCTCCTGAGCATCGCCTACCATCAATTGAACAAGGGCAAATGGAATCACATGATGAGCCAGACGCATATTGGCTATACCAGCTGGCAGCAACCCGTACGACAGAAAATGCCGGTAGTGAATTATATCAGTGACAGTGTCAATTCAGGCCCCTTTGACACTGTAGCAGTTAATTTAAAAAAAGCAGCATACCCGGCCAATGCATCGTATAACCTTTTTTATGAGCAGGAGGGATATGTGTCTATAGGCGCAGCTCATTTTACGAATGCCATCCATACGAAAGCTATACAGTGGACTGTTCTACCCGATCTTGGCAGAGATGGTTCTTCGGTCACTACATACCCTGTTACGTCACCAGATCAGCAGGCCGGAGGCTATGGACCGCGCCTTGAATATGAGTTTTATACGTATAGTCAGGGGGATGTGAAGTTAAATACATACTTCTCTCCCACCCTGAATTTTCACAACAAGCCGCAGGGACTACAATTTGCCGTATCCATCGATGATGAAAAACCGCAAGTCATCAGCATCAATAGCGATGAAAAAGCAACAGAAGGCGGAATAAACTACAAATGGGTGGGTGATAATATAATTATAAAAACATCTTCCCATCTGTTGTCGCGTCCTGGAAAACATACACTGAAATACTGGATGGTCAGCAGTGGAGTGGTTTTACAAAAAATGGTACTGGACTTTGGCGGCCTGTTACCCAGTTATCTCGGCCCGGAAGAAACAATTAATAAAAAAGTAAATAAATAATCATGAAACCCATTACACTTGCCCTGCTGATAGCAGTTTCAGCAATAATATCAACCGGTTGTTCATCAGGTAAAAAATCAATGAACACATCCGGAACTGTTAGCTTGAAAGAGGTATTTAAAAATGACTTCGTCATTGGTGCCGCTGTAAATAACGGTCAGATCAATGAACGGGACTCCGGTTCTGCTGCGCTGCTGCAAACCCATTTCAATGGACTCACGCCGGAGAACATCATGAAATGTGAGATTATCCATCCTGAATGGGATCGTTATGATTTTACCCTTGCCGACAAACTGGTGGAATTGGGGAAAAAATACAATAGTCCGGTATATGGACATACCCTGATCTGGCACAGCCAACTATCTCCGTTTATCCAGAAAATACAGAGTGTGGATTCGTTCCGGACTTTCTTTACAGAACATATTACCACAATAGCTTCCCGCTACGATGGAAAGGTAAAATCCTGGGATGTTGTCAATGAAGCGCTCAATGAAGACGGTACGTTGCGCAAATCTGCCTTCCTGAATAAACTGGGAGAAGATTATATTGTTGAAGCTTTCCGGCTTGCACAAAAAGCGGCGCCGAACACTGAACTTTATTATAATGATTACAATATTGAGCAGCCAAAGAAAAGAGCCGGCGCCATTGCCATCATTAAAAAGATCCAGGCGGCCGGGGTACGTATTGATGGTGTGGGCATACAAGGTCACTGGCGTTCCTATAATGTACCCATGAAAGAAATCGAAGAGAGCATAAAAGAGTTTGCCGCATTGGGAATTAAAGTGCATTTTACAGAACTCGATCTCGGTGTGCTTCCGAATCCCTGGGACAATGATGCTGCGGATGTGAATATGAAAGCTGAATACTCGGCTAAAATGAATCCATACGCGGCCGGTTTACCGGATTCCGTGAGTGCTAAACAGGCTCAAAGCTATGCTGAGCTGTTCCAGCTTTTCCTGAAATACCGGAAGGATGTAGCCAGGATCACTTTCTGGGGTGTGCAGGACGGACAATCATGGCTAAACGGATGGCCTATCCGCGGAAGAACGAATTATCCGTTACTGTTTGACCGGAAATACCAGCCGAAGGCCGCCTTCTATAAAGTGGTGGAGACAAAAACCAAACCAGCCGATGCAAAAAAATCATTCTAACATACTATAACTTCTGTCATGAGTACAACCTCGCAAAAACTATCGGTTACCGAGAAAATTGGTTACAGTCTCGGCGATCTCGCCGCTAATCTGGTATTCCAGACACTGATGACCTACCTCGCCTATTTTTATACAGACATTTACGGACTCAATGCCAATGATGCGGCCGCAGTTATGTTAACGGTAGGATTGATTGCCGCTTTTGGCTTCAACCCGATCATTGGTGCAGTAGCAGACCGTACCGTATCCAGATGGGGTAAATTCCGTCCCTGGATTTTATGGACAGCTGTACCACTTGGGGTAGTGGCCCTCTTGGCTTTCAGTACGCCGGACTTTTCTTACAAAGGGAAAATGATCTATGCCGTAGTCACCTATACCTTTTTGCTTTTGTTGTATGCGGCCAACAACCTTCCCTATTCTGCTTTGAGTGGGGTTATCACCGGCGATATGAAAGAACGCAATAGTATGTCTGCCTACCGTTTTGTTGCAGTTATGTTTGCCCAGTTTTTTGTACAGGTATTTATGTTACCGATCATTGAATATGCAGGGCATGGTAATAAAGCTGATGGTATTGAGAAAGTCATGACCTGGCTGGCCATAATTGGTACGGTTATGCTGATTATCACATTCCTTACCACAAAAGAGCGAATTGTACCCAAACCCGAACAGAAATCGAGTCTTTCTGAAGACCTGGGTGATCTGGTGAAAAACAAGCCCTGGGTGATCATGTTGGTCCTTACCACCCTCGTCTTCATTACACTTGCCATGAAGGGCGGATCGTATGTTTATTACTTTAAAAATTATGTAGATAAGGAAAGTCTGACCAATTTTATTCAACCCATCACATCCTTCCTGTCGGGTATCGGCATGAACTTCTTTGGCGAAGACCCGGTATCCGCCGGATTCGGACTTTTTAATGCCGGTGGAATCATCTTTATGATCGTTGGTATAACCCTGTCAAAGGGGTTAGCGGATAAATACGGAAAAAGAGATGTATTCGGCATTGCGCTTTTTATATCAACTCTGTTCATTCTGTTCTTTTACTTCTATCCGCCCAAGTCTGTAGGCCTGATGTTTGCCTCGCAGATTTTACATGGCTTCTTCTATGGCATCACCATTCCCTTGTTATGGGCCATGATCGCCGATGTGGCCGACTATAGTGAATGGAAGAACAACCGGCGGGCCACCGCGATTATATTTTCAGCCATGATGGTAGGATTAAAAGTGGGACTTAGTGTAGGTGCAGCCCTGCTCACCCGTATACTTGGCTTTTATAAATATGCCGCTAACAGTGATGCGGCTCAAACTCCCGAAGCGGTCAATGGCACTAAAATGCTGGTGAGTGTTTTCCCGGCTATTCCATTCCTTATCGGGGCTGCTCTTTTGTTTTTCTATGAAATAAATAAAAAAATGGAAGTGCGCATTGAGGCTGATCTTTCAGCAAGAAGAAAATAAATCAACTAAATCATCTGCCATGCCAGAAGATCCGATCAACCATATCGACTTTGACGACCTGAATAAGCGGGCTATATCATCACCACTGGTCACACATATCTATACAGCCGATCCCTCAGCACATGTGTTTGACGGGAAGATCTACATCTATCCCTCCCATGATATTGATGCGGGAGATGCTTTTGACGATCTGGGCAGTCACTTTGCCATGGAGGATTATCATGTTTTATCCATGGACTCACCGGAGGCGACAACAGCAACAGATCATGGGGTAGCGCTTCATTTGAATGATGTTCCCTGGGCGGCCAAACAACTCTGGGCACCAGATGCCGCAGAGAAAGACGGCAAGTATTATTTATTCTTCCCGGCAAAAGACCATACCGGTATATTCAGAATTGGTGTGGCACTGAGTGATTCACCCATTGGCCCGTTTATTCCTCAACCCCAACCCATCCAAAAAAGTTTTTCAATCGACCCGGCTGTATTCAGGGACGATGATGGAAAATATTATATGTATTTCGGCGGTATCTGGGGCGGACAGTTACAACGGTGGAGAACAGGTGTGTTCAATCCGGAACAACCGGAAAGTCCATTTGCATTTCTTCCAGCGGATCATGAACCGGCCCTTTGTGCTAAAGTAGCCAGGCTGACGGACAACCTGTTGGAGTTTGTAGAAGATGCCTGCGACCTGATCATTCTGGATGAAAATGGCCATGCACTTTTACAAGGCGATACCGACCGTCGTTTTTTTGAAGCCAGCTGGATGCATAAACACAAGGGCACCTATTATTTTTCCTGGTCCACCGGTGATACGCACTACCTATGTTATGCCACCGGCGATAACCCTTACGGTCCCTTTACATATAAAGGACGGATACTGGAACCGGTCGTAGGTTGGACTTCACATCATTCGATCTGTGCTTACGGGGATAAATGGTACCTTTTTTATCATGACTCCAGTTTATCAAAAGGAGTCACGCACCTGCGATCGGTGAAAATAACTCCGTTGCAGCATGATGAATACGGGTTTATTAAAACAATTGAACCCTATCGACCTGTTTAATCAATTATTACCTCTGTTTGTTCCGGAAAAACCGGAAATTTAAGTGTATTTAACACCAAACTACGATTGTTATGAAACTGTATTTCATTGTTGCAAGTCTCCTGATCAGCACGCTTGCCTTCTCCCAGGATTACAAATCCTATCCGATGTGGAACCCTTCTCTCCCACTCGAACAACGGGTGAAGGATGTGGTAAGTCGCCTGACCCTGGAAGAAAAAGTAGCGCAGATGCTGAATGCCACGCCGGCCATACCCCGGTTAGGCATACCCGCTTATGACTGGTGGAATGAGGTATTGCATGGTGTGGCCCGCACACCCTACAAGGTTACGTCATATCCGCAGGCAATCGGGATGGCTGCCACCTGGGACAGTAATTCACTCAAAAAGATGGCTGATTTCTCAGCGTTGGAAGGCCGCGCCATTCATAACAAATCCATTGAGCTGAACAAGACAGGCGACCGGTATGTAGGACTGACTTACTGGACTCCTAATATCAATATCTTCCGGGATCCCCGCTGGGGCCGCGGGATGGAAACCTATGGTGAAGATCCATTTCTTACAGCCATGATGGGTAAAGCTTTTGTGAATGGCTTACAGGGCAATGACCCCCGCTACCTGAAAGCGGCAGCCTGTGCCAAACACTTCGCGGTACACAGTGGTCCGGAACCTTCACGACATTCAGACAATTTCAATCCAACACCCTATGATCTCTGGGACACGTACCTGCCGGCCTTCCGGGAACTGGTTACAAAATCACATGTTGCCGGCGTGATGTGTGCCTACAATGCCGTGGATAAACAACCTTGCTGTGCCAACGACCAGCTGATGAATGATATCCTTCGGAATAAATGGAAATTCACCGGTTATGTGACCAGTGATTGCTGGGCGGTGGATGATTTTTTCAGGTACCATAAAACACATAAAGACGCCACTACCTCTGCCATTGATGCAGTGATCCATGGCACCGATCTCGAATGTGGCAACTCTGTATATCGCACCCTGATCGATGCCGTAAAAAGCGGACAGATCAGTGAATCGGTGATCGATCTGTCACTCGAACGCCTCTTCAGCATCCGTTACCGTCTTGGCATGTTCGATCCGGCATCAATGGTCAAATATGCTCAGACACCTGCCAGTGTACTGGAAGCACCGGCACATAAAGCACATGCATTAAAAATGGCCCAGCAATCCATCGTATTACTGAAGAATGAGAATAATACACTACCGTTAAGTAAAAAACTAAAAAAGGTGGTGGTGCTCGGTCCAAACGCTGATAATTCAATCGCCTTATTGGGCAACTACAATGGAACACCCTCTCATGTCACTACTATCCTGGAAGGCATAAAGGAAAAACTGGGCAAAGAGGTGGAAGTCGTTTATGAAAAAGCGATCAATTTCACCAATGATACGCTCTTTGTCAAAAACAGCGGAAAGAATTCATTTTTCTTTGATGGCAAACCTGGCGTGAAAGCGGAATATTTTCTGAATGAAAAACTGGAGGGCAATCCCGTGCTAACACGTACTGAAGATGATATCAATAATTTCTGGACAGAAGGCGAACCCTTTGCTCCGGGTATGCCCTGGACACACTATTCCGCCCGTTTTACAACCAGTATCACTGCTGAAAAAGATGAAATACTGAATTTTGAATCAGAAGGCAATGACGGTTACCGGATCAAAATCAATGACAGTACCGTAGTGGATGTCTGGGAAAGAAACAGGTGGGGAAATAAACAATTCAGTTTCCCGGTAAAGAAAGGGGAAACCTATAAAATTGAAATGACCTTCCGGCAAAGCGAAGGAGATGCCATTGTTAAACTGAGAGCCGGACATTATGAAAAAACAGATTTTGCCGCACTCGCTAACAGGATCAACGATGCAGATGTCATTCTTTTTGCAGGGGGCATTTCACCACAATTAGAAGGTGAAGAGATGCCGGTGACTGTACCGGGTTTTAAAGGAGGTGACCGTACCAGCATCATGCTGCCGGCCGTCCAAACCGAATTATTGAAGGCGTTGAAAACAACCGGCAAACCGGTAATTTTTGTAATGCTCACCGGTAGTGCGATCGCCATTCCCTGGGAAAATGAAAATATTCCGGCCATTGTGAATACCTGGTATGGCGGACAAAGCGGAGGCACGGCGCTTGCCGATGTTTTATTCGGAGATTACAATCCGGCAGGAAGACTTCCGGTTACCTTTTATAAATCCGACAGCGACCTGCCTGGTTTCAGTGACTATTCCATGAAAGGACGCACCTACCGTTATTTCAGTGGTGAAGCGCTTTATCCCTTCGGTTATGGGTTAAGCTATAGTCAGTTCAGGTATACCCTGACAAAAGCACCTGCCACCACGACAAAAGGCAAACCGGTAACCGTCAGCTTTACGCTTACCAATACCAGTAAACGGAACGGTGAGGAAGTGGCCCAGTTATATATCACCCATCTGGCCGATGTCACAAAACCGATCAGGGCCCTCAAAGGTTTTCAGCGCGTATATCTCAAAGCCGGCGAAACAAAAACGCTGAGCTTCACACTCAGTCCGGAACAACTCTCACTGATCAATGAAGCCGGTGAACAATATCAGCCAACCGGTAAGATCAGTATCAGTATCGGCGGCGGTCAGCCTGGGGTACCCAATAAGATCAGCAGTAATATCGTAAGTAAGACGATCACCATTCAATAAACAGGTATGAAAAGAATTGGCTTTCTCTCAATTGCACTTATACTGATCACTATCGGTCAGGCACAAGTGCGTTTACCCCGGCTTATCCGGGACAGCATGATCCTTCAACGGGACACTAAAGTGAATATCTGGGGCTGGGCATCGTCGAATGAGAAAGTTACGGTTTCATTCAATAAAAAAACATTTCGTACAACTGCGGATAAACAGGGAAACTGGTCATTAGTATTACCCCCTGTGAAAGCAGGTGGACCTTATACGATTGATATCAGCGGGAAGAACAAGATCAGTCTGAAAGAAGTATTATTCGGCGATGTCTGGTTTTGCAGCGGACAAAGCAATATGGTGCATCAGCTGAATATACATGATGTGACCTATGCGGACGAGATCGCTACTGCCAATTACCCGGAGATCCGTCAGTTCTGGATCCCCACTATGACAAACCTGCAAGGACCCCAACCGGATCTGCCTGCAGGCAACTGGAAACCGGCGGTCGGAGAAGATGTACGCCCTTTTTCTGCAGTAGCCTATTTCTTTGCAAAAAAGGTCCACGAGAAATACAAGGTTCCTGTCGGTATCATCAATGCCAGTGTGGGTGGCACACCCATTGAAGCCTGGACCAGTGAAGATGGGTTCAGGGACTTCTCTTCCATCCTGTCTGTGATTCAGAAAAACAAAGACACGGCTTATCTCAATAGTTTTAACCGGAGACCTGCTGCACCAAGAGGTACGCCACCGGCTGACCTGGGATTGACAGGTCCGGTTAAATGGTTCGGGCCCACTTATACACCAAAAGGCTGGCGTACCATCAATATCCCCGGCTATTGGGAAGATCAGGGCATAAAGGATCTCAACGGTGTTGTATGGTACCGGAAAGAAGTCAATGTACCGGTCAGCATGACCGGCAAAGAAGCAAAAGTATTTTTAGGAAGGATTGTTGATGCTGATGAATTATACATCAATGGAAAACTGGTGGGGAATACCACTTATCAATATCCGCAACGCCGTTACAAACTTTCTGCTGACATCCTGAAACCTGGCAAAAATCTGTTTGTCATCAGGGTTACCAACAACATGGGTAAAGGCGGATTCGTACCGGATAAACCGTATTGCCTGTTCAGTGGTACCGATACCATTGACCTAAAAGGCACCTGGGAGTATAAAGTCGGTCTGGTCTATCCACCCTTCTCTGGCGGTGGTGGCGGTGGTGGTATTTCTTATCAGAATCAACCAGCTGCTTTGTACAATGCCATGGTGGCACCGGAGATCAGGTATTCAATTAAAGGGATCTGCTGGTACCAGGGTGAAAGCAATGCAGGCAAACCGGAAGAATATGCGCAATTAATGGCTGCACTCATCCATGACTGGCGGGCAAAATGGAAAAACGATACGCTCCCCTTTCTGTATGTTCAACTCCCGGGCTTTATGGACTACAGTTACCTTCCTTCAGAAAGTAACTGGGCCATGATGCGGGAAGCACAGTTGAAAACACTGGTGGTAAATAAAACAGCTATGGCTGTGGCCATCGATCTCGGGGAATGGAATGATATTCATCCGGATAATAAGAAACCGGTGGGTGACCGGTTAGCACTCGGCGCCTTTCATACTGCCTATGGAGAAAAGATTGTTTACTCCGGGCCTGTCGCAGATCAGTTGTCCACGGATGACAACAAACTGATCATCCGTTTTACACATACCGGCAGCGGTTTAATCACAAGCGATGGAGAAGCTCCGGCTGAAATTGCCATTGCAGGTGCTGACAAAAAGTTTGTGTGGGCAAAGACACGTATCGAAGGTGAAACCATCATTGCCTGGAACGATCAGGTTGTCCGGCCTCTTTATGTCCGCTATGCCTGGGCCGACAATCCGGTTAATCCGAATCTGTACAATAAGGAAGGTTTACCCGCATCGCCTTTTCAATTAAGCGTTAAATAACAGCATGAAAAAATCTGGCATCGCACTCCTGGGTCTGGGTTATTATGCCACGCAGCAATTGGCGCCAGCCTTCCGTGAAACCCGGCATTGTTATCTAGCTGCTGTGATAACCGGAGACCGGAATAAAGGCGACCATTTTATTCATGAATATGGTTTAACTGAACGGCAGGTTTATACATACGATCAGTTTGAAGCCATCAGACAGGATGATACTATCGAAATTATTTATGTAGTACTCCCCCATCATCTGCATGCAGCGTATACGATCAAAGCACTGGAAGCAGGCAAGCATGTGATCTGTGAAAAGCCAATGGCGGCTACGGCAGCTGAAGCGGAACAAATGATATCCGCAGCTAACCGGACCGGCAAAACCATTTCTATCGGTTACCGGCTTCATTTTGATCCATACCACCAGGAAATGATCCGTTTTTACAAGGAGCAGGTATTGGGCAAACCACTCTCCATAGAATGTTCTTTCTCTTTTATTCCGCCAAAAAATGTATGGAGGCTGAGCAAGTCTGCCTCCGGTGGTGGGCCATTGGTGGATGTGGGCATTTACTGTATACAGGCCGCCTGTTACATCACGGGTCAGTTACCCGTTGCAGTAACAGCACAATCCTTACCTGTAACAGATCCTGAAAAATTCAACGGCATCGAAGACACCCTTAACTTTCAACTCGAAATGCCCGATGGACTGATCGTTCATTGCCGCACCAGTTTCAGCGAAACCAGCAGTCATTTACGGATCAACACAGACAATGGCTGGGCCGAACTCAATCCGGCTTTTAATTATAACGGGTTGCAGATGATAAGATCGGACGGGGTGCTCACGACATTCCCCCCCTGTCCGCAGCAGGCCCTTCAGATGGACGCTATTGCACAGGCAATCCGGCAAAATGGTCCATCACCCATTCCGGGCAGTATGGGTTTACGCGACATGAAAATAATTGAAGCCCTCTATACATCAATGGAAGCCGGTATTAAGGTACCTTTACAGTATTAATTCAGCATTGTAAAAACCAAGAATATGAGCACAGCAAAAGCCTATGCCGCACAGGATAAAACAAGTCCTTTAGCACCCTGGCAATTTGAAAGAAGAGAACCCGGTCCGCATGATGTAGTAATTGACATTCATTTTTGTGGCGTATGCCACAGCGATCTTCACCAGGTACGTGATGAATGGGGAGGCTCCATATACCCGATGGTACCCGGACATGAAATCGTGGGAAAAGTTGCCGCCATCGGTGCCTCCGTTTCAAAATTCAAAGTGGGTGATACCGCTGCTGTCGGCGTTATGGTAGACAGCTGCCGCACCTGTAAGAACTGTGAAAAGCACATGGAACAATATTGTGAAGAAGGAATGACCGGCACGTATAACGGCTATGAAAGAGATAAAAAGACATTGACACAGGGCGGGTATTCTTCCACTATTGTAACCGACGAACGCTGGGTATACCATATTGCCGGTTCATTGGATATGGCGGCCACAGCACCCTTGCTTTGTGCGGGCATTACCACGTATTCTCCCCTTCGGTTTGCAGGCGTCACCAAAGGCACCCGGGTGGGTATAATCGGACTTGGCGGACTGGGGCATATGGGTGTAAAATTTGCCGTTTCTTTCGGAGCGGAAGTAACACTGATCAGCACGTCTCCTTCCAAACAAAAAGATGCAGAGCGGCTGGGTGCTCACCATTTTCTGTTAAGTACTGATAAAGCAGCTATGAAAAAATACCAGGGCTATTTTGATGTATTGCTGGATTGTGTATCCGCCAATCATGATTATGGCATGTATTTAAACCTGCTCGGCCTGGAAGGCAAACTGATGGCGGTCGGACTTCCATCTGAAAATCCGGAGGTCAGTCCTTTTGCCCTAATCACCAATCGCCGTACTATTACCGGCTCCATGATCGGCGGTACAGTGGAAACCCAGGAAATGCTGGATTACTGCGCAGCACACAATATTGTTTCAGACGTGGAAGTAATTCCTGTTCAACAGATCAATGAAGCGTTTGAACGCATGCTGAAAAATGATGTACGTTACCGGTTTGTACTGGATATGAAAACTCTGTAATCCGGATGCGGAAAAAAAATTACCTGTCGGCACCGGGCATTTACACAGCAAATGCCCGGTGTTTTTTTACTGAAGGCATCAGTTCAACCTGAACCACCCGGAATAGCTCCGTTTCATCATAAAACGGAACAGAACATAGAACAGCATGACAAATGTAAGTGCCATTAAACCCAACAAAAACTGTTCATCCATACGCTGATTGTTTTCGAGGTTTTTAACAAAAAATATCATTTCCGCCAACAGTAAAAAAGAGAAACCCTGTACAATGCGGATACGATTCAGAAAAAACTTTTTCATGTGATTACAGTTTAGAGGTGAAAAGTCAATGTAAAAGGAAACTCAGATAAGCGGGAACGGAAACAGCTGACACAGGGAGGAATAAGCAAACAGCAGCCATCGTCTGCATCAGAAAACTACTCTATAAAACCGGGAAATAAAAAAGAAGAAATAAACATTGCAAAAAAATACTATACAGCCGGTTTGAAATATTAAAATTGCCCGGCAGAAAAAATGCCCTTCAGTATTGAAACTGAAGGGCAAATGTGGAGGCGACCGGAATCGAACCGGTGTCCAAACATATTCTTCAAAAGCTTTCTACATGTTTATTTCATTTTGAGTTTTCTGGAATCAACTGGGAACCCTCCTTCGCCGGGGCTACGGAGGATAAAATGAACAACCGATTAATTCCTTAGCTGGATAGTCTTAAGCAACCGGCACAGCCTGTGGTTGCAGCAACCTGTTTTGTTTTTGAGTCGGCGGCGGGGCGTGGTAACAGATCAACCGGCCCGGCGGCCCTAATGACTACTTAATCACTGATTAGGCAGCCATGGCATACTGTGTATTGCCATTTGTGTTTTTCGTATTCAGATTAAACTGCTAATTACGCAACGCAGTACATGCTTACACTTCCAAAGAGCTACGCTGTCAAAACCAAACGCCCCCAACGGGGATACAAAGTTACAAAAAAGACGGGGAAAGGGAAACAGAAGTTGGAAGTTGGAAGTTGGAAGTTGGAGGTTGGAGGTTGGAGGTTGGAGGTTGGAGGTTGGAGGTTGGAGGTTGGAGGTTTAGGCTGCATCTTTTCGTTGCACATGAGGCCCCGGCTCCTGGCACCTGACACCCGACATCTGAAATTCATTCCCTAGTTTTACTCTATGAATCAACTTTCACCCGCGGAATATTATGCAAACCGCCTGGCTTCTTTACAACTCTCACTAAAGACCCTGAAAAAAAAGGGAGCTGTTTTGTCCTGGCTCCGGCTATTTAGTTTCCTGGCCACAATTGCACTGGGCTGGACACTCTGGCCGGAAGGCCTCGTCCCGGCCTTCGCTGGTATTCTATGTGGATTGAGTTTTTTTTTACTTTTTGTGAACCGTGACCTGGATAATAAAACTGAAATAGAAAATCATACCCGGTTAATACTGATAAGCCAGCAGGAGCAACAGGCATTGCAACACCACTATCATCAGTTTCAGAGTGGAGCGGCTTATTTGGACCCGCAACACCCATACGCCCATGACCTGGATCTGTTTGGGCATGCTTCCTTATTCCAATATATCAACCGCACACAATCTGAACAGGCAGGACGTTTACTGGCGGACTGGCTGCTGGAGCCCGCTGTACCCGAACTTGTCACCAGGCGTCAGCAGGCAGTAATCGCTCTTGCCGATATCCCGGAATGGGGTGAACAACTGCAATCATATGGTGCCGCAAAAAAAATCACCCTTCTTGCGGAAAAACAGATAAGTGAATGGATGAAGGAAGAAACCCGGGTACTTACACATACCGGGTGGAAAATTATCCGCTTCGTTTTTCCGGCTGCCAGCCTGACCTGGTTGTTTCTTTTTATGATCAACCTGATTCCGCAATCCTTGTTCCTGACCGGCCTGACTTTTTTCTTCGCGATTGTTTTATTTATAAATAAAAAACTGAATCCTGCCTGGAATAAACTGGGGAGAATCAGTGCCGAACTGGAAAGTTTTTCTGACAGCATCCGGCATATTGAAAATGCCAGTTTCAATAATGAGTTATTGAATCAGCAAAAGGCCGCATTTACTAATCTGCCTCACAGACCAGCTTCTGAACAAATAAAGTCACTGAGACAAATAATGGACCGGCTGGACTACCGTCTCAATCCGGTGGTTTTCATTCCGCTCAGTGTATTTCTTTGCTGGGACCTGCAACAGGTATTCGCCCTTGAAAAATGGAAGCTGGCGAATAAAACAGGGATTCAGCATTGGTTCGCTTCATTGGCACAAACAGAAGCGTTGGCTTCATTTGGGCGGCTCCGCTTCAATCACCCGACATGGGTATTCCCTGAACTTGAAAATAATACGGGGCTGACCGTACATGCACTCGGTCATCCATTGATCCAGTCGGAAAAGCGGGTGACCAGCGATTTCAGTACAACCGGAACGGGCATTATCAACCTGGTGACTGGATCCAATATGGCGGGTAAAAGTACCTTTCTACGGAGCTGTGGAGTAAATATTATTCTGGCCATGGCAGGTGCCCCGGTTTGTGCCGCTTCATTCCGGCTTTCGCCCATGCGGGTGATGAGCAGTATGCGGATAAGCGATAACCTGGAAGAAAGCACGTCCACCTTTTATGCGGAATTAAAAAAACTGAAAGCCATCATTGAAGCTGTAAATAAGAAGGAACCCGTTTTTCTGTTGTTGGATGAGATTCTCCGCGGTACCAATTCCGGAGACCGGCATACCGGATCCAAAGCCCTGATTAAACAACTGATTGCCCAACAGGCCACCGGTATTGTTGCCACGCACGATCTCGAACTGGCCGGACTAAAAGAAGAATATCCTGCACAACTTTACAACTATCACTTCGATGTTCAGATTGCTAATGAAGAACTTTTCTTTGATTACAAACTGAAAGGAGGGATATGCCGGAGCATGAATGCGTCGTTGCTGATGAAGAAAATCGGAATCAACATGTAAGTACAAGGTACGAGGTACGAAGTACGAAGTACGTGTTGTCCGAAAAATACCGGCTAATATGAGGCCGTACTAAAAAACAAAAATTTTGATCTTTAAATCTTTTCCAACTTTAAAACCACTTCAGCTTTAAACGCCTCGTACTTCATACTTCGTACTTCTAACTTCTTACTTCGTACTTTATCTCCCCCATCCGAACCAGTCGTTTCCGTTTGCATACAACATTAGTGCCAGCAGAATAACCATACCTGCCACCTGTGCGTACTCAAGGAATTTCTCATTGGGTTTACGTCGGGTGATCATTTCATATAAAGTGAACATGACGTGTCCTCCATCGAGCGCCGGAATGGGTAATATATTCATGAAAGCAAGAATCACTGAAAGCATAGCGGTTAAACGCCAGAATGATTCCCAGTCCCAGGTGGGTGCGAAAATGGAACCCATGGATTTGAATCCGCCAATTCCCTTAATGCCTCCTGTACCAGGCGTAAAAATGGTTTTAAACTGATCAATATAATCACGGAGTTCCGTATACGTCATCTTAACGCCGGCCGGGAAAGCGGCAAAGAACCCATACTTTGTTACTTCAAGCTTAATCCATCCCAGGCTGTCGAGTTGTTCAATGCTGCTATATGGATTAAATCCGATCTGTCCTTCCGCGTTTATCTTCGTGGTAAAACTGGTATCCGCCCCGTTCCGGTTTACGGTGAGCAAAACCGTTTTGTTAGCTTTTGTATCGAGCATATCCGATAACTGGTCAAAGTAGTCAAAACGGGTTGAATCCAGTGCCACCAGGCGATCATTCCGGCGAAGTCCGGATTTATAGGCCACGGATGTATCTTCCACATTCGCCACGATGGCTGGAAAACGGGGGCTGATAAACCCTTTTCTTTTCTGATTCTTGTTCTCAATCAATTGCCCTACAAAATCCTTTGGCAGGTCAAGCACAATACTTTTTCCATCCCGTTCGATCTGCACTTTCTCCGCTGTAATCAGTTTCTTTTTAAATCTTGTCAGATCATACACTTCTTTACCATCCACACCTATGATACGATCGCCATTTTTAAATCCGATTTTCATCAGGGTACTGTCTCCCACATGCACTCCGTATTTCATGGAACTGGAAGGCACTTTCTTATCACCCCAGATCATCAGGATGAATGCGTAAATCACAAAAGCGGTCAGTATGTTCATGATTACGCCACCGAGCATTACAATCAGCCGTTGCCAGGCCGGCTTGCTGCGGAATTCCCATTCCTTTGGCGGCAGCTTCATGGCTTCTTTATCCATACTCTCGTCAATCATCCCGGAAATTTTCACATAACCACCCAATGGCAGCCAGCCAATACCGTATTCAGTATCGCCGATTTTTCTTTTTACCAGGGAAAACCAGGGATCAAAAAAAAGAAAGAATTTCTCCACCCGGCATTTAAACCAGCGGGCAGTTATATAGTGACCGAATTCATGCAGTATAACCAGGATGGATAACGAAAGAATAAGCTGTCCGGCTTTAATACCTACCACAGACCAGTTGATTGCTAAAAGACTCATCATTGTATTAAAAATAAATTCCCGAACTGCTTCGGGAAGAAAACATAATTATCAATTATAATTTAATAAGATCCGCGGCAAAATTACGGGCCTCACCGTCGCTTTCAAAATATTCCTCCAGCGTGGGTTTTTCAATAAAAGGCAGCTGCTGCATGGTTTTCTCGATAACGTCGGTCATATCCAGGAAATTGATCCGGTTACGGAGAAAAGCAAAAACAGCTATCTCATTGGCAGCGTTCATGATACAGGGCAGATTTCCTCCTTTAGCTAAGGCGTCCTGGGCCAGTGCCAGGTTCCGGAATGTTTTCAGATCGGGTTCCTCAAAACTAAGGGTACTTACTTTTTTGAAATCGTAACGGGGAAAATCATTGGGAATCCGTTTCGGAAATGCCAAAGCATACTGAATAGGAAGTTTCATATCCGGTAATCCCATTTGCGCTTTGATACTGCCGTCTTCAAACTGCACCATACTATGAATGATGCTCTGCGGGTGTATGACTACCTGGATTTGTTCGGGCTTCAGATTGAAAAGCCATTTTGCTTCAATCATTTCAAGTCCCTTATTCATTAATGTGGCTGAATCAATGGTGATCTTTGCCCCCATGCTCCAGTTAGGATGTTGCAGGGCGTGTTCCCGCTTTACATTCACCAGGTAATTGGGTTTACGGCCAATAAAAGGACCGCCGGATGCGGTGAGCACAATTTTCTCAATACGGTTACGCGTTTCTCCAACCAGGCATTGAAATATGGCGGAATGTTCAGAATCAACAGGGATAACCGGCACCCGGTATTCCACCGCTTTCTGCATCACAATATCACCAGCCACCACCAGGGTTTCTTTATTGGCAAGAGCGATGGCCTTGCCCGCATAGATCGCATTGAGTGTGGGTTTCAATCCGGCATATCCGACAATGGCCGCCAGCATCATATCATAGCAATCCATGGACGCTACTTCTTCCAACGCTTTCTCTCCGGCAAATACTTTAACACCGGTAGATGCCAGTGCTTCTTTTACCCGGTTATATTTTTTCTCCTCCCCGATCACCACTACATTGGGGTTGAACTGCAACGCCTGCTGAATGAGTAATTCGTCGTTGTTCTGAGCCGTCAGTACTTCCGCCGAAAATTTATCCGGGTTCGCGGCAATAACATCAAGTGCCTGCGTGCCGATGGACCCCGTGGATCCGAAAATGGCAATCCTCTTTATGGGTAGTTCCTTATTCATTAACGACGTAACGGTTTTCTGTCCATTTAGTTAATTCATCCGCAATTTTCCGGTCATTGCTGAGCCGGGGCACTTTATTCTGCCCGCCTAATTTACCAATTGATTTCATGTAATCAATAAAGCCATTTTTCCGGATCGGTGTCAGTTTCAGCGGCCGGAGAATATTGCCGCCGATCAGGTCATCATAATATACATTTTTTCCCCGCATAGCCCGATCCAGTTTTTCCGCAAATGCGGGAAGATCCGCCGGAATCTGTTCAAACTCCACAAACCATTCATGGTAGGATTTCCCCTGATCACTACTGACAAAGGGTGCCACCGTAAACTCAGTTATATGCACGTTCAATTCTTCCGCTACCTGCTGCATGCTGTACTCCACTTCCTCTCCGATCACATGCTCGCCGAATGCGGAAATAAAGTGTTTGGTCCGGCCTGAAACAATCAGCCGGTAAGGATCTACCGACAGGAATTTTACTGTATCTCCGATATTATAGCCCCAGAGTCCGGCATTATTATTTATGATCAACGCATAGTTCTCGCCCACCTTCACATCTTTTAATGACAACCGGGTGGGGTTTTCATTAAAAATTTCACCCGCCGGAACAAATTCAAAAAAGATGCCGCTATTCGTATTTAACAATAACCCCTCAGCCTCCTGCGAGTCCTGGAAGGCGAAGAAACCCTCACTGGCTGGGAATAGTTCAATGGTATCTATTTTCCGGCCGATACTTTCAAATAATTTGGCTTTGTAGGGTTCAAAATTCACTCCCCCCTGCACCATTACATTAAAATTGGGAAAGAGCTCTCCCACTTTTTTACCGCTGCGTTTTACGAGCTCATCAAAATACATCTGCATCCAGGGTGGAATGCCACTGATCAGGGTCATGTTCTGATTTATGGTTTCATCCACTATTCTTCCAAGTTTCGTTTCCCAATCCTCAATACAATTGGTTTCGTACCCCGGCAGCTGGTTTGAACGCAGGTACTTTGGTACATGATGATTTACGATACCACTCAGCCTGCCGGTAGGTATGCCGCCCACCCTTTCTAAAACGGGAGAACCGGATAAAAAGATCAGTTTCCCATCCGCAAAGCGGGTATTACCAGTCTCCGCCATATAACAAAGCAATGCATTGCGGGCTGTATTAATATGGTTGGGAATAGACTCTTTGGTAATAGGAATGTATTTGGTGCCACTGGTGGTGCCGGAGGTTTTGGCAAAATAAATAGGTTTCCCCTTCCAGAGCACGTTGTGTTTGCCTTCTTTTATTTTTTCAATCCAGGGTTTGAACTGTTCATAGTCACGAATAGGCACAGCCTCCTTAAACCCTTCATAATCAGACACTTTATCCAATCCAGAGGCCTTACCAAACGCGGTAGCAGCCCCGGTTTTAAGTAAATACTTAAAAACAGCGTCCTGATCAGCCAACGCCGAATGCATCCCTTTCCGGATTCCTTTATATATATAGGCGGCAAAGGGTTTTGCCAGAAATGACTTGATTTTCATACTTTCACGATGTCCGCCGGACCGGCGGGGTACAAATATAACAGATGCCCGGGCAAAAAGAGGGGACTAAATGTTCGTAAAACTTTGATTTCCCGTTTGCCACTTCAAAAATTCCCCTTACCTTTGCCTCCCGAAATTTCGGTATAAAATTTAACGTATGATAGCTGTAGTAAAAGTAGCCGGACAACAATACAAAGTGGAAAAAGACCAGACTTTGTACGTTCCTCATGTGGAAGGCAACGCCGGTGATAAACTGGACCTCGAAGTATTGCTGGTGGATGCGGATGGCAAACTGTCTGTCGGCGGCACTGTAAGTACAAAAGTACAGGCAGAGATCCTGGACCAGGTAAAAGGTGATACGGTAATCGCCTACAAACAAAAACGTCGTAAAGGTTTCCACAAAAAGAAAGGACACCGTACTGCGTATACAAAAATTAAAGTAACCAGTATAGCTTAATCAGTTGTTGGTATCATACGGCAACGGATGATACGCACCTGGTCAACTAATCAACTCAAAAACTTATAAACCTAATAAGATGGCACATAAGAAAGGTGAAGGTAGTGTAAAGAACGGCCGTGACTCGCATAGCAAGCGTCTTGGCGTAAAGATCTTTGGTGGTCAGCCGGCTATTTCCGGCAACATCATCGTTCGTCAGCGTGGTACAGTTTACCATCCCGGTAAGAACGTTGGTGTTGGAAAAGACTTCACATTATTCGCATTAACGGATGGTGTGGTTGAATTCCGCAAAGCCAAAAACAACAAAACAGTTGTATCTGTAGCTATTGCCGAAGCATAATGCTTTTGAACCGTTTTCTGAATTTTGTGGAAAAAAAATTTGGGTAGTATAAAATAATTATTATTTTTACTACCGATAACCCATTTTACTAAACATTAAATTCAAAAAACAATGGCTACTAAGAAAAAAGCTGCAAAGAAAGCTGCTCCGAAAAAAGCTGCTAAGAAAGCTGCTCCTAAGAAAGCTGCTAAGAAAGCTGCTCCTAAGAAGAAAGCTGCTAAGAAAAAGAAATAAGCTTGCTTATATCTTTAACGAAATAGGAAGTCCTTCGATCATTCGAAGGACTTTTTTTATCCTACAGGCTGGTACATTTTTCTCACTCCCCACTCCCCACTCCCCACTCCCCACTTTCCACTCTCCACTCTCCACTCCCGACTCCCGACTCATCTTTTCCCCTAATTTCGCTTCATGGACAACGTCGCCATTGCCGATAACTTCAGCCTGCTGGCCAAACTCATGGATATTCATGGCGAAAACTCATTTCGTTCAAAAACCTATGGGGCAGCGGCATTTAATATAGAAAAGATGCCCGTGTCCCTGAAAGACACCCCAAGAGAAAAATTATCAGGCATTAAAGGCATTGGTCCATCGGTGGCGGAAAAAGTAACTGAGATGCTGGACACCGGCAAACTCTCATTACTCGATGAATATATAGCCAATACCCCGCCCGGTGTGATTGAAATGCTGAACATAAAGGGTATCGGACCAAAAAAAATCAATACCATCTGGAAAGAGATGGGCATTGAATCCATCGGCGAACTCCTGTATGCCTGTAATGAAAACCGGCTGACGCTCTTCAAAGGGTTTGGAGAAAAAACACAACAGAATGTTCAGGCATCCATTGAATTTTATTTTCAACACCAGGGGCATTTTTTATACGCACAGCTGGAAGAAGCCGTTCCGCAGATTGACCAATACCTTAAAAAATTATTCGGAACGGATAAAGTACATATTACCGGCCGTTATCGCCGGCAGGAACTGACTATCGAAGAACTGGAGTATGTGATCCTGGCTCCAAACGAAAAAATAAAACCCGCGTTTCAGACCGCGCAGCCACCGGAACTGCTGGAAGAAGACGCGCATACCCTTTTATACAAACTGAAAAACGGGTTGAAACTACGGCTTTATACCGGGAGTACAGACATGGCCGGGGTGTTATTCAAAACAACCGCCAATCCCGTTTTTATGGATGCATTCGCACAGACCTTCCCGGCCATTGATTATGAAAAAGCAGGGATGGATGAAAATGCCGTTTTCTTACAAGCCGGCATCCCGGTTATTCCCCCCTGCCTCCGGGAAACAGCCGCCATCCTGACAAAAGCAAAGCAGGAAGGTATTCCTTCGCTGATACAACCGGGAGATATTCGAAGCCTCATACATAGTCACAGTAACTGGAGTGATGGCAGTAATACGCTGGAAGAAATGGCGGAAGCCTGTATCCGGCGCGGCTGGGAATACATGGTAATCTCGGATCACTCACAAACCGCTTCTTATGCCAACGGCTTGAAAGAAGACAGGATACTTGAACAACAGCGACAGGTGGATACCCTGAATCTGAAACTGGCACCATTCCGGATATTTAAAAGTATCGAAAGCGATATCCTGAATGATGGCAGCCTGGACTACCCGGAAGAAATTTTAAAGTCATTTGACCTGGTAATTGCGTCCGTACACAGTAACCTTGGTATGCCTTTCGATAAGGCCAATGCCCGCCTCATTAAAGCCATTGAAAATCCATACACACGCATTCTCGGTCATATGACCGGACGGCTGCTGCTGAGCCGTAAAGGTTATCCGGTGGATCACCGGCTCATCATTGACGCCTGTGCGGCTAACAACGTTGTGATTGAACTGAATGCCCATCCGCGGCGACTGGATATTGACTGGCAGTGGATCCCTTATGCACTGGAGAAAGGAGTGCTGTTGTCCATAAATCCGGATGCCCATGCGCTGGAAGGATTGGATGATGTGAAATACGGTGTGCTGGCTGCGCAAAAAGGCGGCTTAAACTGCTTACACAATCTCAGCAGTTTCACATTGCCTGAATTTGAAAAATGGCTGCGAAATAAATAAAGAACGTATTGGCACCTCAATCTCATTTCTCACGAATTGTTAACTTTCACCACATGAAACAACTGACCACCCTCCTGCTGCTCATATTTTTTATTTCCTGCAATCAGAAAGAGAAAGCCGATCTGCTGGTATTTAATGCCACCATATATACAGTGGACTCCGCATTCAGTACGGCGGAAGCCATGGTGATAAAAGATGGCCGCATACTTGCTACCGGCAAAACCGCTGAGCTGGAAAAACAATTCAACGCAACGGAAAAACTGGATGCGGCCGGTCGTTTTGTTTATCCTGGATTCATAGATGCGCATGCGCATTTTACAGGATACGGGCAAAGCCTGCAAACAGTAGACCTCAGCGGCACCAACAGCTGGGAAGAATGCCTGGAACGTGTAAAAAAATTCGCCGTTGCTAATAAGGAAGGTTGGATAACGGGAAGAGGCTGGGATCAGAATGACTGGGGCATGAAAGAATTTCCCAATAACGAAGTGCTGGATACGCTTTTCCCTGACCGGCCGGTGTTGTTAACCCGTATTGACGGTCACGCAGCCATAGCCAATCAGCAGGCGCTGGAACAGGCAGGCATACACGCAGGCGATACCCTGACCGGAGGTGAGATTGAAGAAATGGAAGGCAGCCTGACGGGTGTGCTGATTGATAATGCCGTGGACCTGGTCAGTAAAAAAATTCCGGCCGCCGGACCTGACCAATTTAAAAAAGCTATGCGGGCGGCTGAACAAAACTGTTTTGCCATGGGCCTCACAACGATTGATGATTGCGGCCTTTCCTTTTCTACGGTGGAAAGTATAAAACAATTACAGGCATCAGGCGAGCTGAAGATGCGGCTCTATGTAATGCTCAGTGATGAACAGGCCAACTATGATTATGCGAAAAAAAACGGCCCATACAAGTCTGAACGTCTGCACGTACGCAGTTTTAAAGTATATGGTGACGGGGCCCTGGGTTCAAGAGGCGCCTGCCTGTTGTCTCCTTATCATGATAAACCCGGGCACTATGGATTCCTGCTGAGTCAACCTGCCCATTTTGATTCAGTAGCCAGCTGGCTGATTGAACAGCGCTGGCAGATGTGCACCCATGCAATCGGCGACAGCGGCAACAGAACAATACTGAATATCTATGCGAAATACCTGAAAGGGAAAAATGATCTGCGCTGGAGAATTGAGCACGCACAAGTGGTCAATCAGCTGGATTTTTCCCTTTTTGGTCAATACTCGATTATTCCCTCTGTACAGCCCACGCATGCCACGAGTGATATGTATTGGGCCGGAGAACGGCTGGGAATGGATCGTGAAAAAGGCGCTTATGCCTATCAGCAATTGCTGCAACAAAACGGATGGTTGCCCCTGGGTACTGATTTCCCGGTAGAAGATATCTCAACATTAAAAACATTTTACGCCGCAGTTGTAAGAAAAGACGTAAAGGGCTGGCCCGCAAACGGCTATCAGGTGGAAAATGCGTTAAGCCGTGAACAGGCATTACGCGGCATGACAATCTGGGCGGCCCGTGCCAATTTTGAAGAAAATGAAAAAGGCAGCCTGGAAAAAGGCAAATTCGCGGACTTTGTTCTATTGGATGAAGACCTGATGAAAGTGGCGCCGGAAAACATGTTGCGTATAAAAGTGAAGATGACATATCTTGGAGGAGAACGGGTGTTCGGAGAATAGTTGTTAGGCTGATAAGGGTAAGTACTGACTTTTCAACATATCAACATATCAATAGGCCATCATAACCTTATAGGCAAAATTGCGTACTTTTGCACCCATGAGTTGGACAGAAAAAAGGGTGGTGAAAGTAGCCGTCCTCGATCTCTATGAAGGCGCCGCCAACCAGGGCATGCGTTGTATCCGTAACATCCTGATAGAATGGGCTGAAAACAATGACCTGCAGCTCTACGCCAAAGAATATGATGTTCGACTGAAGAATGAATTACCCGATACTTCTTATGATATTTATATTTCAAGCGGAGGCCCCGGCGACCCGTTGACCAGCCGTTATGATGACTGGGACATAGCCTGGTGCCGCTGGCTGGATAAAATGAACCGCTGGAATGAGAACCCCGACAACGCTATAAAAAAGCATATATTTTTTATCTGCCATTCTTTTCAGCTGGCCAGTCGCTTCTTTAATGTAGGCGTGGTGTGTAAGCGGAAATCAACCTCCTTTGGCGTATTCCCGATTCATATGCTCCATTCAGGTGCGGAAGAAGTTGTATTTGACGGATTAAAAGATCCCTTTTACGCGGTAGACAGCCGGGACTACCAGGTCATCCAGCCGCATCATGATCTGCTGAATGAAATGGGTGCTTCTATTCTATGTATAGAAAAAAGCCGTCCCCATGTCCCCTATGAAAGAGCGATTATGGGTATCCGTTTTAATGAGTACATGATCGGTACGCAGTTTCATCCGGAAGCCGACGGACCGGGTATGAGTATGTACCTGCAACGGGAAGATAAAATGAAAACGGTGATAGAAAACCATGGTGAAGATAAACTCCGCAGTATGCTGGATCATCTTGACGATCCGGATAAAATTCTATGGACCTATGCGCATATACTTCCGAATTTTCTGAACCTGGCCATGCGGCAACGGCTGGCTGTGCCGGCATAACCGGCTACCATTTTATTTTGCCGCACCGGGCGCAAGTCTTAACTTCCCTATGCAAATAAACAACTATGGTGCCATCCATCCGGGAAGCATATAACGCAGCTTTTACAGTAGAAAAATACCAGGCATTTCTTAACGACCTGCATAATGCCTGGCCGGGACAAATCGATTTCCGCGTAGCAGAAACGCCGGTTTTTATTCCGCGCGACTTCACCCGCAAAGTGCTGGATGCCTGCGAGAATATTGTCGACATCATCACCGATCCGAAATTCAATGAACTGACCTGGAATGCTATTCCGGAAAAAGTGAAAGTGCCAGGAGAAAATGGCCATTCTCATTTTATCGCTTTTGATTTTGGCATTTGTATCAATGAACAGGGCGAATACGAACCGCAACTGATCGAAATGCAGGGCTTCCCTACCCTTTTTGGCTATGAAGTATTACTCGATGATGTATACAGCCGTCATTTCCCGATCCCGGAAGGTTTTAGCAGTTACCTGGGCGGACATACCCGCGAAACCTATCTGCAATTACTCAAAGAGATCATCGTAGGTGATCATAACCCGGAAAATGTGATCCTGCTCGAGATATTTCCGCGTAAACAAAAAACAAGGATCGATTTTTATTGTACCGAAGCATACACCGGTATAAAAATGGTCTGCCTGACCGAACTGATCAAAGAAGGAAAAAACCTCTTTTACCTGAATGATGGAAAGAAAACGGCCATCAAACGGATCTATAACCGCATAATATTTGACGACCTGCAACAACAAAGTCCGGAGGTACAGGAAAAAGGAAAGATCCTGCTTGAAGAACTGGATGTGGAATGGTGTCCTCACCCCAACTGGTTTTACCGGATCAGCAAGTATACTTTACCCCTGATCCGTCATCCCTATGTGCCGCCTACTTTCTTCCTCAATGAGATCAAACAATTACCGGCCGACCTGGAGAATTATGTATTGAAACCGTTATTTTCCTTTGCCGGTCAGGGTGTGATCATTGATGTAACCGCAGACGATATTGAAGTCGTCAAAGATCCGGAGAACTGGATCCTGCAGAAAAAAGTAAAATACGCGGATGTGATCGTCACCCCGGATATTCCTGCCAAAGCAGAGATCCGGATTTTCTATTTCTGGAAAGACGGCAGTACCAGACCTGTACCCACCAATAACCTGGCAAGACTGAGCAAGGGGAAAATGGTCGGTGTACGCTATAACAAAGACAAAGAATGGGTGGGTGGATCCTTCTGCCTGTTTGAACAATAACTCCAACGTTATTAATTAACTTTTTATGCAGCAGTTAAAAGATTGTAATCCGAAAGACCTTGCACCCGGACTCACCGGCTATTATGCGCATGGCACCAATATGACACTTGGATTAGTGGAAATAAAAAAAGGAAGTGATCTCCCGCAGCACCAGCATCCGCATGAACAGATCACTTATATTCTCGAAGGACAACTGGACATGACCATTGACGGAAAGCTATGTCAACTCACTGCCGGCATGTACTATGTCATCCCTTCCAATATATGGCATGGAGCAGTCGCTGTTACTGATTGTAAAGTGATCGATGTATTTAATCCGGTGCGGGAAGATTACCGATGACCCAATACCTGATCAGAATAAGTACGAAGTAAGATGTACGAAGTACGACTGACGTACCTTGCAACAACATCTGTAGAAAAAGGCTGATGACTACTAACTACTAACTACGATCTGCTAACTAATCTTTGAAGTTTTTCTTCAACTCCATCAGTTTCGCCTGAAACGGATTCATCGGTTGTGGCTTTGATGCACCGGGTTTGCTGTCTTTCGGTCTTTCTGACTTTCGGACTTCCTGGCTTCCCTGTCCGTCTTTCAACGACAGTGCAATCCGCTTCCTGGCAGTATCTACTTCCAGTACAGTCGCCATTACTTTTTGCCCAAGTTTTACGGCTTCATTAGGATCACTGATATAGCGATTCGATAAATGTGAAATATGAACAAGCCCGTCCTGCTTCACCCCCACATCCACAAAAGCCCCAAAGTTGGTGATATTTGTAACGATACCGGGTACTTTCATTCCTGGCTTGAGGTCTTCCATTGTACTTACTCCTTCTGCAAAACGAAATTCTTCAATGGGTGAACGTGGGTCACGACCTGGTTTCTCAAGTTCTTTCAGGATATCTTCAATGGTGAACTGACCGATCTTCTCCGTAACAAATTCACGGGCCTTGATCTGCTTACGTACTTCGGGATTTTTAATCAGTTCCGGAACGGTACTATTCGCTTTGGCAGCCATGGCTTCCACCACATGATAGCTTTCCGGGTGCACAGCTGAATTATCCAACGGATTTTCTGCGTTGGGGATTCTTAAGAAGCCGGCGCATTGTTCAAAAGCCTTGGGACCGAGCATTGATACTTTGCGCAACTCCTCCCGGCTTTTGAAACCACCATTCTTTGTCCGGTATTCCACTATATTCTTTGCAACAGTGGAACTCAAACCAGATACATAAGTGAGCAGGTGTTTACTGGCTGTATTTACATCCACACCCACATAGTTTACGCAGCTTTCCACGACCTGGTCCAAAGATTCTTTCAGGCGGTTCTGATTCACATCGTGCTGGTATTGTCCTACCCCGATACTCTTGGCATCAATCTTCACCAGTTCACTTAGGGGATCCAATAAACGGCGACCGATACTGATGGCTCCTCTTACGGTAACATCCTCATCAGGGAATTCTTCACGCGCCACTTCACTGGCGGAATAAATGGAAGCACCGCTCTCATTTACCATGAAAACGGATACCGGTTTACCGAAATCAATGCCTCGTGCCAATTGCTCGGTTTCTTTACTGGCCGTACCATTGCCATACCCAATGGCTTCAATATCATAGCGGGCCACCAGTTCTTTGATTGTCTGTACAGCCCCATTCCAGTCATTTTGTGGTGCATGCGGGAAGATGGTCACATATTTAAGGAAAGTTCCATGTTCATCCAGACACACTACTTTACAACCAGTACGGAAGCCGGGGTCGATGGCCATGATCCGCTTTTGTCCGAGCGGAGAGGCCAACAACAACTGGCGCAGGTTCTCAGCAAATACACGGATCGCTTCTTCATCAGCCTTTGTCTTACTGGCCATCCGGAATTCAGTCTCGATAGACGGTTGCAATAACCGGTTATACGCATCTTCAATGGCGAGTTCTACCTGTTTGGCCGCAGAACCAGGTGCTTTGAGCAAGACCCGCTTGAGTTCGGCATGTGCCGTTTCCTTTTCGATATTGATCGTCATGATCAGAAAGCCTTCTTTCTCCCCGCGGCGAATAGCCAGTATACGGTGAGACGGACTCTGTGATAACGGTTCTTTGAATTCAAAGTAATCGCGGTATTTCTGTGCATCTGCCTCATCCTTTTTCGTAGTCAATACACGGGCTGCTACTGTAGCTTCTTCCCTAAACAGTTTACGAACGAGGTTACGGGCCTGCTCATTCTCTGCGATCCATTCAGCCATGATGTCCCTGGCACCTTGCATGGCGTCTGCTGTGTCTTTAACCTGCTCGTTGATATACTTTGCGGCTTCCTCTTCGGGATTAGCTGGTCCTTGTGTATAGAGCAAAGCAGCCAATGGTTCCAGTCCCTTTTCAATGGCAACTGAGGCCTTGGTCTTTCTTTTGGGTTTGTAGGGCAGATAAATATCTTCCAGTTCGGTCGCATTGATACAGTCTTCGATACGCTTCTTGAGTTCCGGGGTCAGCTTGCCCGCTTCCTCGATGGTCTTAAGCACAGTTTCTTTCCGCTTTTCCAGTTCATTGAAATATTTGATCTGGTCGATCACATTACCGATCACCACTTCATCTAGATTGCCGGTGGCTTCTTTCCGGTAACGGGCAATAAAAGGAATGGTGGATCCTTCCGTATGCAGTTCATAAATACTGCTGATCTGTTTCAGGGTAAGATTCAGGGTGCCGGCGATCTGTTGACTGTATTTCAGCTCCATAGGTTATCTTGTTGGGGGAGCAAATCTAACGGACTAAAGAGCAAAAAAAAATTTGTTTTTTATCCACATTTTTGAAAAAAAGCCGGGAAGACGGGGAGGAAGGAATGCACTGAATCTCTGCATTTCTTTCCGCCATATCATCCCGGCGATCATAAACAGGCGGACAAATTATTCCTCTGCCGTATTCTTCATTTTAGATAAGACGGCATAGGCGTTTTTGGTCACCAGCTCCTGCTGTTCAAATCCATTTATTTTGCTGCTGACTTCAATTCTTCCGTTTTCTTTTACCCCGGTTTCCACTTCCAGCATCCGGAAATCATTTTTCCCGGCTTTGGCAAATACATACATTTTGTTCTCAAAACGGACCACTGATTCCTCCGGTACCGTCAGCACGGATGCATTATTGATATTGATCGTGGCATTGAGGAACATACCCGGCAGAAGGTTCTTCGGCTTGGATTCAAAATGACAATGCACCAGGGCTCCGCGGTTATCATCCACATTGCGGGTCACCAGGATCACTTCACAATCGTAGGTGGTAGCCGGATCATCCACAAACGAAACTTTAACTTTTTGTCCCGGGTTTACTTTATTCAGGTCTTTTTCAAAAACCGTCAGTGCGGCATGCATATCATCCGGGTTGATAAGTTCAAATAACACATCAGTTGCCGTTACATATTTCCCGATATTGACATTGACTTTGGATACAAAACCATTGATGGGTGAATGAACAGATACGCTGCGGGATATACTGTTTTCGGTAAGTCCGGCGGGATTAATTCCGATCAACTGCAGTTTTTCACCATACCCCTTCAGTAACACTTTTTGTGAAAGATATTCTGATTCCGCCTGCTGAAATGTTTTCTCTGCATTTACTTTATTTTCATTCAGCAATTTCTGCCGGTCATATTCCTGTTGAAGAAACTGGAGCTTTGCTTTTGTCATCAGATAATCCTGCTGTAATTGTACGAGTGACTGGTCTTCGATCACCGCAATGACTTCCCCACGGCTGATATGCATACCGGGCAGCAGTTTGGTGGACCGGAGATAGCCTCCCATGGGGAAACTGATGGAGACAATATTCTGTGGCGGCACATCCACATGTCCATTCACTTTCAAAATGGAATTCATTGCCTGACGCACCGGCTGTCCGGTTTCTATACCGGCATTTTTCAGTTGAGCATCGGTCAGTTGTACCTGATCAGCGAGCTCCTTTGCTTTTTCTTCCGGGGCTGCTGTTTTTTTAGACGAACAGGCAGTGATAAATACCAATGCCAGTAATACTATGCTATTGCGATTCATAAATAATTTATTTACCTGTTAAGTATTCAATTTCAGTACGGGCCTTGTTCAGTTGATTCAGGGCTTCGAGTCCTGACAAGCGGATAGTGGTGGCGTGATTCATCAGCATCGTCCATTCCAGGTAACCGATCTGCCCTTTTTCGAAGCTTTGTCCGGCATGATTCACGATGAGATCTGCCTGCGCCTTGCCATCCCGGTCATAATATTGAACCAGTTGCCATTGCTTTTTATACTCTTCGTTGTATTGCTGCAACCTGCTTTTCAGCTCCTGGCTGCTGGCTTCCATATTCAAACGGGCTGCCTCTTCACTCAGTTTACCTGCTTTAACTTTATTTCGGGCAGCTTTTGTAAAAAGCGGGAAACCCATGCTCACGCTCACTGTACCGAACCGGCGTCCCGGGCCATAATACTGTTGGGTTATACCATCCGGGGATTGATAGCCCACAATTGACATATTGTTGTAACCGGCAGAAAGGTCAGGCACCAGCTTATTTTTTTCCAATGCGGTCTGAGCTGTGATAAGCCTGACCTGTTCTTCCCTGTATTTAATCAATGGGTGAGAACCTAAACTGCTGGTATCCGGATTTTGCCATTGAACCACGTTATCCGTTTCCGTTTCCGGCAAGTACAACTCAGGACTGTTCAACAGCCATTGTAACTGGTGCTGGGCAATCAGCAGATCTGATTGTAATTGGGTCAGTTGCAATTTCAACTGGGCTACCTGAGCTTCTGCACTGGTTTTTTCCAGTTGATTGGTCTCTCCTGCCTTCAACCGCAATGTGGCGGCGGCCAATACACGGCTGTATACTGAATCCAGTTGCTGCAGTAATTGCTGACGTCCCAACAGATCGGTCATCGTCCAATAAACCAGTTTGATTTCCCGGTGCAATTCCTGTTGCTTCCATTTCAGCATGGCCTGCTGGGAAGCTTCGCCAACCTTGTAATAGTCCCGTTGGCGTTTATACACCACCGGTAGTACAAAGGACTGATTCAGCGAAAACCGGCTATCATTATTGATGCTATTGATCTTGCCGTATTCAGCACCGGCTACTGTTTTACCCTGATCAACGACGGCTGCCTGTAACTGTTTCCAATAAGCCGATTCCTGTTGTATGGATTGTACCTGCAGGTTCTGCCGGTCAGCCATGCTGAGTAAACTGTCCAGTCTGACTGTTTTTGCGACTGATGTCTGTGCCAGTGCCATTGTACCAGGTAATAAGAGCAGCAATATCATGGCCACAGGTCTGGGTTTACGTTTCTTTGGTTTTTCTTTTTCCAGCCACATATACAAAATGGGCAATAATACCAGCGTGAGGAATGTAGCTGAAACCAGTCCGCCGATCACCACTGTAGCCAATGGCCGTTGTACCTCGGCACCGGCTCCGGCACTGAGCGCCATGGGTAAAAATCCGAGGGAAGCCACAGAGGCAGTCATCAGTACCGGCCGCAGCCTTACTTTGGTTCCTTCCATAATTATGAATTTAAGGTCATGCATCCCCTGCTCTTTGAGCCTGTTAAATTCGGTAATCAATACAATGCCGTTCAAAACAGCCACACCAAACAAGGCGATAAAACCCACTCCGGCTGAAATACTGAAAGGCATACCACGCAACCATAATGCGAGTATACCTCCAATAGCCGATAAGGGGATGGCTGAGAAGATCAGCATTCCGTATTTTAATTTTCCAAAGGCAAAGTAGAGCATGATAAAAATGAGTAACAGAGCGATGGGCAAGGCTATGCTCAATCGCTTTTTGGCTTCCACCAGGTTCTCAAATTGTCCGCCATAGGTAACATAATATCCTGATGGCAGCTTCACCTGATCATTCACTTTTTTACTAAGTTCGTCTACCACACTTTGTACATCGCGGCCCCGCACATTGAAGCCGACTACAATACGTCGTTTGGCATCTTCGCGTTGTATCTGATTCGGTCCCTCTTTGATCTCAACTGTTGCTACCTGGTAAAGAGGTATCTGTGTACCAACCGGCGTTGCGATCAGCAGGTTCTGTACATCGGTAAGGTCTTTACGGGACTGTTGGTTGAGTCGCACCACCAGGTCAAAGCGGCGTTCATTCTCATAGATCATGCCGGCACTTTCTCCTGCAAATGAGGTACGGATGATCTTGTTCACATCCTCCACATTCAACTGATAATGCGACATCTGATCACGGTTATAGTTGATAACGATCTGGGGTAATCCGGTAACGGTTTCCACATATAGGTCCGCAGCACCATTCACTGTTCCTACCACTTCTCCCAGTTTCCTGGAATAGGCAGCCAGTGTATCGAGGTCTTCGCCAAAAATTTTACAGACCACATCCTGACGGGCACCGGTCATCAGTTCATTGAAACGCATCTGTACCGGGTATTGGAAACCGGCGGTAATGCCCGGTACATCTTCCAGTGCTTTACTCATCTTATCCGCAAGCTCATCAAAGGTTTTTGCAGATGTCCACTCACTTTTATCTTTCAATATCACCATCATATCCGATGCTTCCACCGGCATCGGATCGGTGGGTATTTCACCGGAACCGATTTTGGTAACTACTTTTTCCACTTCCGGAAAACGTTTGAGCAAAATACCGGCAGTTTGCTGTGTGGATTCAATAGTTTGGGTAAGTGAACTTCCGGTTAACAAACGGGTGTCCACAGCAAAGTCCCCTTCTTCCAGTTTGGGGATGAATTCACCGCCCATACGGGAGAGGATGAATACGGCAAACACAAAAAACAGCACAACAGATATGGTGATCAGTTTGGGAAACTCCAAAGCTTTATGCAGGGCCGGTTCGTACATCCGTTGAATCCACTTCATCATTTTATCAGAGAAATTCTCCCGGTGATGCATTTTTTTACTCAGAAATAACGACGTGATCATTGGCACATAGGTCAGGGAAAGAATAAAGGCCCCGATCAGCGCAAATGAAACGGTCTGCGCCATAGGCTTAAACATTTTTCCTTCTATACCCACCAGGGCCAGAATCGGGAGATAAACAATCAGGATGATGATCTGCCCGAATACAGCTGAGTTCATCATTTTACCAGCGGAGCTTTCCACTTCTTCATTCATGGTGGACTGGGTGATACTGTTACTCGTTTCAAAATGCCGGCTATGGTACAGCCGGTGCATCACGGCTTCCACAATGATCACGGCCCCGTCAACGATCAAACCGAAGTCAAGAGCCCCGAGACTCATCAAATTACCTGATACGCCAAATGCATTCATCATGATGATCGCAAACATCATCGCTAAGGGGATCACAGATGCCACGATCAGTCCGGCCCGCAGATTACCAAGGAAAAGAACAAGTATAAAGATCACGATCAGGGCCCCTTCGAGCAGGTTCTTCTCCACGGTACCAATCGCATGGTTTACCATCTTGGTACGATCAAGGAAGGGTGCGATCTCCACGCCTTCTGGTAAGGTCTTTTCAATCTGTGTGATTTTGCTTTTTACATCCCTGATCACTTCAGAAGAATTTCTTCCCTTCAGCATCATGACCACTGCTCCTGCTACTTCACCTTCGTCATTATAGCACATCGCCCCATACCGTACAGCCGATCCGATACGCACTTCAGCCACATCCTTGATATAAACCGGTATACCTGAACTGGTATGACGGACAAAGATCTTACCGATATCTTCAATGGTCTTAGCCAGTCCTTCACTACGGATATAAAGCACGGTCGGGCCTTTTTCAATATAAGCACCACCGGTATTCTGATTGTTTTTCTGTAAGGCAGAAAAAACATCATCCACTGTAACATTCATACTCTTCAGCCTGTCTGCATTGATGGATACTTCATATTGTTTGAGGTTGCCTCCGAAACTGCTCACATCGGCCACGCCTTTTGTGCCCAGCAATTGCCGGCGCACGATCCAGTCCTGGATGGTACGCAGCTCCGCTGGCGTATAACGGGATTCGTATCCCTTCCTGGGTTTTACCGCATACTGGAAAATTTCGCCCAGTCCGGTTGTAACAGGACCCATAAACGGATTGCCAGCGTCAGCGGGGATTTCGGAGCGTACCATTTGTAATCGCTCAGCTACTTGTTGCCGGGCCCAGTACACATCGGTTTCATCATTAAATACAAGGGTGACCAATGATAAGCCAAAGCGGGAAAAAGAACGGATCTCTTCAATACCGGGCACATTGGCCATGGCTTGTTCTACCGGGAATGTGATGAGTCGTTCAACTTCCGGTGCGGCCAATGACGGTGACACAGTGATCACCTGTACCTGGTTATTTGTAATATCCGGAACAGCATCGATGGGTAGTTTGGAAAAGGAAAAGATACCCCATCCAATTAATCCGAGCATAAATAGCCCGACGATCAGCTTGTTCCGTACGGAAAAGCGGATAATATGATTAAGCATAAAAAATTACTTGATCTGAAAATCAGTGAAAAAAAACACGTTTACTAAACTATTTCAGATCAGCAACGAGGCGGCTGGAAAATATCAAAGGAAGTAAACTGCGGAATATGGCCGTCATTAAAATGATAGAATTCGCGGACGGGTTCCGCCGGAGGAAGAATCTCGAAGGCCACTGGTGAAATTGTACAGATCGTGGTATTAACGATCATCCCGCAATCCATATCACGAAAAGGCAGTTGCCGGTCGCGCTGATAATCATCGTCGACCTGAAGGGCATCAAAATAATGAAGTCTGATAAACGACCAGAAGCTGATTTCCGCATCCAGACTTTGGTGTTCTTTGTAATGTTCAAACAGGACAGGTATTTTCACAATGTTATGAAACTCCGCAAAGGAGAACATATACACGGAGATTAAAAAAATACCTGAAATGCGTTTCACCGGGTAAAGATACAAAATTATACTGGCATTCCATATCCAAGAAGAATCAATGAACCCGTAAACGGATACCGGCAAAAAGCCGAATGCCCTGATTAGGTGCATACATATAAGATGGATCAAAGCTTAAACCATAGGGGTTTTCCGGCGTAACCCGTATTTTCCCGTCTGTATCATATTGCAGTTGTTTGTCAAATGGGTCTTCAGTACGGGCAATGAGAAAAGGAATATTTTTAGCAGGCGTCCAGTTGAGCAGATTTTTTATACCCGCAAAACATTCCAGCACCGTATTCATTTTCCGGGTGCATTGAATATTCTGCAGGCTCCATACCGGAGAAAATGCAGGCCGCGGGTCATATACAGAGCCCAATGGCAGGCGCATCGGGCCATATATATTACCGGTATAATCGAATGTCCAGCCAGTGGCAGGCAGTGTGTAGGAAATCGTCCAGGTGCCACTCCATTTTTCTGTTAATACCGGGGTTACTCTTATTATATGCCCCTGGTCATTGACAGTTTTCTTTTCCATCTGCAAAAAGGTTATGCCGGCTAATACACTCAGGCGTCGCCGGTATTTTACATCCAGGTTCACAGTAATACCTTTTGAACGGGCTGAACCATCCAGGTTTTTATAAATGATTTTTCCGGGGTCCGTATCATAGTCAGGTATTATCTGATTACTGAACCTGGAATACCAGGCCGCAAACTCTGTTTGCAGTACAAGTTTTTTCCGCTGATATAACCAGGAATAGGTAAGATTGATATTGTAACTTTTCTCCGGCAATAAGGCCTCCTGTATTTCCACAGCCCGGGCACCGGTCAATGCGGCATGTTCTTCCGTAAACAGATTCACCACCCGAAACCCACTCCCGGCATTTAACCGAATTACCTGTGTTTCCTTCCATTTCCATTTCCAGGCCAGCCGGGGTGTAAAAATACTTTTATGAACCGGATGGTAATCGGCACGGATACCCAGCAACAACAATTGTTTTTTATTCAACTGCCACTCATCCTGAATAAATAAACCGGGCAGCACAGCCTTATCGGGCCTGTTTAAACCGGTCAATGTATCACGGGTAGCTGTGGAGTTATCGTCATACTTATTTAACCGGACAGCAGTTCCCAGCAGCCAGCTGTGCTTTTCTCCTTTCTTTTTATCCCAGGTAAGCTGAAAAAATCCATTCTGCTGTGTGGCAGTATATGGGGTATTGCCGTAATAAGAGTGCTGTTTATGCCCGGTAGCGGAAAAAGAAATAGTCAGTTTTTCATATACCGGCAACTGGTATCCGCCAAACAATTCCCACCGTGACGTATAAATGCTTTCTCCATAGATACTATCCGTACCCCTGAACCGCTTCGACCAACGCATATCGCCTCCCCAGCGGTCTTCATAAAAAAAACGGCCGGCGATACTCGCTTCCCTGTTATGTTTACGGACAACCCTGAGTTTATTAAATACGGATACCCGGTGTTGGAGGGCCACATCTGTAAACCGATCCTTGTTTCTATCCTCCCTTGCCTGATCATTGTAGTAGTGTACTCCCAGCAATGAACTGATCTGCTTTGCCGGTTTGAATTTTATACCGGCATCCAATGAATGCTCCTTCCAACTGGTTGTCAGTATGTCGGCAGTAAAAGCCGGTGCCTTATCCGGTGATTTGGTAATGATATTGATGAACCCTCCTATCGCTTCCGCACCATACAAACCTGAAGCCGGCCCTTTTACAATTTCCACCCGTTCGATCAGCTGAGCCGGAATGCCAAATAATCCATAGACGGAGGCGAGGCTGCTCATTACCGGCATGCCATCAATGGCAATCATGGTATAAGGGCCTTCCAGTCCGTTGATATGTATGTCACCGGTATTGCAAACACTGCAATTCAGCTGCGGCCTCACCCCGTTTACATTTTGCAGTGATTCAAAAAGGCTGGGCGCCGGGTTCTTTTTCAGAAACTGCGGCGTATAGACTTCCACCGCAACCGGGCTCTCCGAACGGCGAACCGCTTTCATCGTTCCTGAAATAACCACACCCTCAATTTCCTTATCGAGCGGCTGTAATTCAATAGTCAAAGAAACAGTACCCTTCGGAATAATCTGCACCGTTTCATATCCTGCTACTGCAATCCGGAGTGCAACACCATCCGGAATAAACAGCCGGAACCGGCCAGCTGAATCGGCCGATAATGTATACACACTATCCAACCGGCTTACCGTTGCGCCGGCCAGTGGTTGTCCGGATCGGGCATCGCGGATCACGCCGGCTACAGGATGCTGTCCATACAGAACCGTACAGCAGCAAAGTGCCAGCAACAGCAAAAATGGTTTTTGTTTCATGTCAGTTTAAATATATTTTTAGCCTTGACTAAATTTATATTTAAACTAATTTAAACCATTTCCCCATCCCCTCCAAAAAAGAAACGGGAACCCCGTGCCAGGTTCCCGTTTACATGATACTGAAACAGTTGCTATTTTATTTTATACCGTAAGCCGGTATAAATCATTCTCCCGCTTACTGGGCCCCATACCATGGATGCGTCGAAATACGGTCCAAAAGGCTGATCCGGAGCAACAATTACATCCTGTTGAAAGAAATTGGTCAGGTTTTCCCCACCGAGGTACAATTCAACCGGATGCTTTTTCCCTACGGTTTTACTAACCTGAGCATTCATCAGCCAATAGGCTGGTGAAGCCATTTCACGCTGGTATACCGGAGGATTCCCTTGTAATGCGGGAATCCGTTTGGCACCATTCAGATTCACCGTATAGTCCAGTTTCCAGCCACTGATATTGTATGCCAGGTTGGCAAAAGCCCTGTGCTTTGCAGTAAAGGGTTTTTGCTTTAAGACCCCGTCATATGTCATGCGTACATCAAAGAAACGGTAGGCCAGCCGCCATTCAAATCGTCGAAGTGGTTCGGCATTCAATTCAAGCTGCAGACTGTTGGAAAAGGATCGTCCATTCAGGTCGCTAAAGAATACATAATTGCCTTGTTCAAGATTCACCACTGCCTGATTGGCAAAATCATTTCTGAAAAAATCAACACTGGCGCTGGCTTCCCTGTTGAATAAACGGAATCGCTGATCTACACTGATGCCTTTGTTCCAGGCAATTTCCGGGTTCAATCCGTACGCCTTACCCGCTGTTGAAGCCACAAATACAATTTCCCTGGCACTGACCAGTGTACTGGTATTCTCTGCAAATACATTGGCGGTACGTTGTCCACGCCCGGCACTCAACCGTATATGCGTACCATGTACCGGTTCATACTGTACATGCAATCGCGGGGTTACAAACCAGCCAAACAGGTTATTATGATCCGCCCGGAGACCGGCGACCAGCGAAACTTTGGTACCCGGTGTATAACTGTATTCAAAAAATCCGCCGGGAACTTTCTCATTTCTGTCAAACCGGTATGTACGGATTGACTCTTTATACTGATCAGCGGCAAAGCTGAACCCGGTCCTGAACTTATGATTCGTATTGCCAATTATGGATTGATAAATCAGGTTGGCATATACACTTTGTTGCCGGGCATCGTATGGTTGCAGTCCGAAAAAAGCTTCCTGGCGATGTGTAAACTGTAACAGCTGCAACCCGATACTCTTGTATTTTTTTGCCGGAAAAACATATCCTGTTTTCGCAAAAACTTCATAGCGACGTGTATTTATGCCCAGACCATAATGACGGGTAGTATACTTATCCCTGTCCGGATCAAATGCCGATTCTCCTCCGGTCCGGTTATCTGTAAGCACCTTAAATCCGAACTGGGACATAAATCCTTTTCCGTCTTCAAACTTCCAGCGGTTTATGGCACTGAACAAATTTCCCGTTGGCAGATCCCTGAACCCATCTTTATTAAAATCCACTTTATTATACAGAAAGTCATCGTGCAATAAAAGAGCTGTGCTCCACTTTTTGCCAAACTCCTGTACCAGGTTGAGGTTGATATCACTCTTCAGCATATTGTTGAGGTAGATATTCGCATAAAGCCGCTCTGCCTTTTCCGGTTTTTTTAATTCAATGTTTATTTGTCCGGCGATACTCTCAAAACCATTTACCACCGACCCTACTCCTTTGTTCAGTTGGATGGACTCGACCCAGGGCCCCGCAATGGAATTCAGTCCAAGCGGGGTGGCCAGCCCTCTTGGACCGGGCAGGTTTTCCACGGTCAGCTGTGTGTAATTCCCACTCAGCCCCAGTAACTGAATCTGTTTACTTCCCGTTACCGCATCATTATATGAAACATCAACGGAGGGATTGGTTTCGAAGCTTTCACTCAGATTACAACAGGCGGCTTTAAATAATTCCTTTTCCGTCATCACCTGCGTACGGATAGCACTGAGCGATGACACATACGTGGATCGTTGCCGGGCTGTCAGTTGTACTTCACTTAATGACTGGTTACTGGCCAGAATGATCCGGACCTCTTTTGCCGGCTCTGCCGCAATGGTATCCGGCTTATATCCTGCATAGCTGATCAGCAACCTGGCGTCAGTTGATTGAACCTGTATGGCAAACACACCCGCCGAATCCGATAATGCGCCTTTACTGGTTCCCAACAAGGAAATACTGGCCCCCTGCAATGGACGAAAGTTCCCTTTGGGATCCGACTCTAATACCACCCCTTTTATTGTAAAAGCAGTTGAACGGGTTGTAAGTACCTCCTCGTGCTGATGTCCGTCGCCGCTGCCACGGTACAAGCAACAGGCGGGCAAGGCAGTGTATACATTATTGGGGGCTTTCTTCAGTTTTGTATCATGCCCGGCTTCTGCAATCCGCGCATGTATTTTAATCAAACGGGTTTGCAATGTGTCATAGGTCAGGGACAACAATTTTGAATCCATGTCCCACACCGCGCTCTTAACGCCCTTCCCCTTAGCGGCTTCTTCGATACGATCTTTACACATTTCGCAATTTCCATACACATAAAACTGAGTGGTCAGCACCGGACCTGTTTGTGCTGTTGCCGGCTGATGCAAACCAGACAGCAAAAGCAATAGTATTGTATATAGTAAGAATTTCATGATTTTGAATTGTAGAATGATAAATAAAATGGCAGCAGTCATTCATTCTCCGGTCAGATCCTGTAGCCGGAGGCAAGCAGCATTTCTTCCCGTGTTCAGGAACGGGTTTTCTTTCGAAGGGCATTTAAAAAAGTACGCTCCACACTGATCAGCCAGCTGCTGGCTGCCATGCGTTGCATTTGTCCGCTAAGCCGGAACCGGTAGCCAATATTGAATTTGGCTGTACTGTTGAAAATAAGCTGAACAGAAGTTGCCATATCTGTAAACCCGGCCTTTTTATCCAGCAATTGCTGGCCCAAAAGCTCTGCATACAGATTCAGGTTGATTTGCCTGTAACTGGTGTACTCCCGGGGCAGAATCAGTAATCCGCCTGCTACTGAATAGTTCACTGACTGGTAGCCGCGCCTTGGAATATAGATCACATCATCAAACCTTGATTTATGTAATACCTGGGTATTTCCAATTGTACCCGTGAGTGCAAACTTATGCCAGAGTTGTGTAGCAATGATGCCGGCTTCCACGCCACCTTTATCTCCCATCAGCGTAATCTCATCATAATGAAACGGGATTCTGGTTTTACTGGCTTCCACATAGGCCGCCATCCTGAAATGACGGTGAAGTTCATCGCGGGATAAAAACCTGTACCGGGCATACAAACTAAATGACTCATACCTTGTATCAGCCGTATGCATATTGGCCAGTGACATACTGGTACGTAACATCAGCTTCTTACCAACCCCCCACAACAATTGTGGCATAAAGCGGTTGGAAAACCGGCCATAGATATTATCCTTTGTAACAAAATGATCTTTCAGTTTTACACTCAGTGACCTTGCCGGTACAACGGAAGCGGGCTCAGTAAATACATATAATTCCTGTGCGTGGCCGGCAACGGCCGCGAATAAGAAAAATATGAAAGCGAACCTGCCCATATGTTTTATTTACTCTTCCAACAACTGGTTCAGTGCTTTTTCCAACTCTTTTCCTTCAAGGTCCATCGCAATGAGGATACCGTCCCTGTTGATAAGATATGATGTGGGAATAGCTGAAATCCGCCATTTGTTCGCAGTTACCGACTCCCATCCCCCGTCATCAATCACCTGCAACCAGCTTATCTTGTCTTTCTTCACTGCTTTTTGCCAGTCTGTATGATCTTCATCCAGTGAAACCCCAAGTATTTCAAACCCCTTGTCCCTGAACTTCGGATAGAGTTTTGCCAACCCTTTATTAGAAACACGACAAGGCCCGCACCAGGACGCCCAGAAATCCAGCAGCACTACTTTCCCTTTCAGCGAAGAAAGTCGCACCGTATCACCATTCGCTGTGGGCAACGCCACTTCCGGAGCCCGTAATCCCTGTTTGATCTGCGCTTCAGCAAGACCAGCAAAAGACAGAAATACGGTTAATAAAATTATTTGAACTTTTTTCATTGCTGCCCATTAAGAATTGATTCACGCCCGGTAAAAACAGGCGTGAATCAATGTATAACTTACATACTGATATGATAAATACGTTCGCCTGCTTTAATGCCTTCTTTTTCCAGGCTTGTGTCCGCCCTGCCTGTTTTCAGACTGGCTACGGCACCCGGATAAATTTTTTTAAACACCTTCGCCGTTAAAAAAGACCTGTCCATAAGTTGCAGTGTCGTAGTTCCGTTGAGTTTGCGGATACCGGGTTTTATAAACCTGAACCAATATTGCCCGATTTTAACCACCCCCGCGGAACTTACATCCAGGCCTGAGAATGAGGACGTGAGTTGCAACCCGCCAACAAAAAAGCCGGCATCCTCCACCGCTTTACTGATCGCATCCGGATTAACACTGACTCCGGGTTTAAACACGATACTGAAAGACGAGTTTTTAATATCCGCTTTTACCGATTCCACAAAGGGCAACACGCCTACTGCTTTATTAATTGCATTACTGCAAAGGGCGCAGGTAAGACCGGTGGCCTGTAAGTCAGCCCGGGTAAACTGAGCCTGCATGACTGACAAGTGCAGAAGAAGAACAATCGACAGGAAAAATCGCTTTATCATACCTGAACTGTTCTTTTACGATTTCTTACAGCAATCTTTGCCTTCGTGTCCTTCCTTGCTGCATTTTCCATCTTTACAGCAATCCATTTTGGCCGCGTCTTTTTTGCAGCAGGGTTTATCGCAATGCCCTTCGTTTTTACATTTACCATCTTTGCAACAATCCATTTTAGCCTCTTCCTTGCTGCAGCAGGCTTGGCCCTCATGTCCTTCCATTTTGCAGCCAGCCTTCATTCCTTCCTTCTTGCAACAAGGTTTATCGCAGTTCCCTTCATTTTTGCATTTTCCGTCTTTACAGCAATCCATGGCTTGCTCTTCTGCCTTTTTATCATACTTGCAGCATCCGGGCAGTTTATTATATACATCCATAGTGGCTTTAAAACCGGCATTGTCATGTCCGACAGCCGCTACCTGCTGCTGAATTTTGGCAGTATTGGAAGTACTGCTGTTATACGTCACCGTGAGTTGTTTTGTATCCTCATCCCAGCTGGCTGCTGAAGCGCCGGCTGTTTTAGCCGCTTTTTCAATGCGGGATTTGCACATGCCGCAATTGCCGGACACCTGGAAACTTTCTGTTTTTGACTGGGCAAATGTAATGGCAGACACCGCTGACAATATTGCGGTAAGCGTGAAAATGCGTAATGCTTTCATATATTCAATAGTTGAATGGTAAAAAAATTAATTGTAAATAAAGTAACAGGAATTTGTTGCGAAGGCAACAACACAATGGGTGCAGCGGGTATCAGATCCTGAAAACATTAATGCGCATATAAATATCCTGACCTGTGAGTAATGGCGGTGAATGAACAACCGGCACAACACTATATGCCTCAGGCAGCACAGGCGCATTCATATATACAGATGAGAAAAATGCAAGAGCAGAAAGCGCAGGAATGGTATAATCAGGGCTGGCCGTTTTATTCTGATCCTGTTCCAGTTTAATGACTTTTACTTCATCGTGGCAACAGTCGTTATCCTCATGCATGGCCATACCGCATTGGCCGCAATGATCAGCTTTTTCGCCGAACACCTGTACAGACGCCAGTCTGTCCATACAGAAATGAAGATTCACGACCACCCCGCAGGTGAGAGTCATGTAACAAAGGAATGATATGGCCAGTATCCCTTTTTTCATCTGTAGCAAAGATAGTCGCAAATCCCGGAATTTAAAACGGAGGGGAGGTGATATCTATTCTTTTGAGGATCAATTAACAAACCGCCAGAAAACCCCTAATCTGAATTGCATACCCGGAAGTGCGTAGTAAGGCGCTACCAGATTATTCCTGGTAAAGCCAAATCCTCCCATATTGCGTGCGGTATTCAGATTTTCCAGCCGGACAAAGGCCATAAAGGGTCTGATTCTGAAATGCAGATAAGCAGTGATATCCGGAAGTTCATTACGGATGGTCAACGTATCCTGATAAACAAACTGCCCCAAAGCCGGTGAATAATCATCCGCTTTATACGCAGCGCGGTACTTTACTTCAGTACCAAAAGCAATATCCAGGTTCTTAAACCCGAGGTTGCCTTCATATCCAATCCGGTTTCGGGTGTACAGGGCCGGCACATTCACCGGGGCTGTACCTACCTGTTGCTGCAGATAGATTTCCGCATGCCAGTTCCATCGTTTTCCGAAACGGATTGTTTTTTCCACCGCCACCTGCAAAAGATTAAACAAGCTTGTTTCCTGCCGGATCGAGTAATAATCTGGCAGATAGGTATAGTTGGTGACCAGGTAATAGTGGCCGGACAATTTCATCTTAAGTGCAGGCAGGAAATAGGCCCCGTATATATGGGTGTTATTCTCCTTCTTCAGATTAATGGCAGTTTTCATTAAATAAAAACTGCTACGTGTGTCAAAATTGAATGAAGGCGTCCGGTTTACATTTTCAAAGCCCAGTTCGAGGTAACCTGCTTTTTTTCCCAGCATACTTTTCAGACTGGCATGCGCTTCAAAATCACCCGCATTGAACCCGGTAAAAAACAACCGGCCATTTGCTTCAATATCCCAACGCTGATTCCGGGTTTTATTCCGGTATTCAGCGTGACCGGCCGAGTTGAAGAAAACGGATTTGCCGGATGACGTGTGACCAGAAATATGTTGTACCAATAGTCCCAGTTTAATAAACTGGTGCAGATTCTTTGCATCCGGAAACTGGTATACGGAGAAATCATTGGAGACGATACTCCACTTATCACGGAACAGTACGGTATCCGTCGTCCTGCGTAAACTCGTGTCATAATATTTCTGGTAATACAGGGAATCGCCGGCATTGTCCTGAAATGTATATGTGTTTTTATCCAGGCTAAGTGTATGTTCGAAACGCAGACGGGGGAAAAACAACGGGACAATGGTGGAATCCGTAACCAGCGAATCCTTTCTTCCCAGGTCATACTGCTGCCGGAAAAGTAAAGTGGTTTCCTTGTATTTGTTACCTGTGGTTATTTTATTGGAAAAGAAATTGGCGGAAAAGACTTTCTTACCACCGATACGGGTATTGATATTATACCGCTCTTTAAAATCAGGATTGTTTAATATATCCGTGGTATCGATGATCCCCCCGTTTTCGTTGGCCTGCAGATTGTTGGACAGCAGGACAAAATAATTGTTATACCTGAGATTTTTCGACTGATACTTTGAACTCAGCAGGTAGTTGTTGTGATTGGTATTCTGATTCTGAAAAAAGCCCGGCGAATTGATCAGGCGGTATTGAAAAAGGGCATTCCAGTTGGGTTTTATATTCTGCGAATGCACAAGACTGATCATTTGTTCCACCCGGCTGCCCAGCAGATAATTCAGTTCGGTATACGGGCGTGTGGTATTAAAAAACCGGACGTCGCTCAGTTTCCATTTATAAATATCGAATGAATGAAAACCCGGATCAAAACCAGCAGCCAGCTTTGGTGAGAAGAGAAGTGAACGGGCGGCCGTACCGGTATTACCCAGATTGATAAATGTACCTGGCAAGGGAAACCGTTTACTGAAATCATTAACCGATGAGTCAAGTCGATAAGTACGGGTTGAATCGAGATACCGGAAACTGATGGTAATGGAATCTTCCGTGTTATCCCGGTGCTGCAGGCTGTCATTTGACCCACCTCCCCCATTCAGATTACTGCCAAGTTGCCTGAGTCTGTTACCCAATTGTGGCTCCTGTGCTTTTACAAGACCGGATATCAGCAGTGCTCCCAAAAAGAAATATATAGTTAGTAGTTTCTGCAATTAATAGTTTTATCCGTTGTTCAGGCTGCAAAATAAGGCTGCAAAGGTAACAATCGGCAGCAAAACTGTTAATTAATATACCAGCTCATGCTACAAGACCGGATAGCGGGTATAATTGCAATCCGATTCATCACATATCAGCCGGCGCAACAATGGATTACTTAAAATATCCGTATACTCCATCCACTGCCCGTTTACTTTTATTTTCCGGTAAATCAGACGTATACCCTGGCTGTAATCCACCCACCAGTACACATGTCCAGTATACAACGGCTGTATGGGAACGCCATCCGGTTTATGCCAGCCATAAATGGCCACCCGGTCCGTTTTATTCGCATCGTTCAGCTTTCCGCTTAACACCACATCTTTCTTAATTCCGGCAATCAGTCCTTTTCTGCCCCGGCGCTGCCCTTCAATAATGAGATGGTGCTGCCACATCACAGGTGTACTGTCGCGATACGCAAACAGGGGTACCGGTGCTGGCCTGACCCTGGCGGCTGTATAAATAACATCCACCAGTTTCCGGGTTGGCAAAAAACAGTGAAAACTGTCAGCTATCCGTTGTGCCGCATAAGGTGTAATATTGACCCTTGCCCAATCTTTTTCCGTACCTATACAGAGATAATCTGGTGCTACATAAATTACCGCTTTGTACTTTTTCCCTGAAAGTGTATCCAGGATTGAAACAGTTACCGGAACAAAATGCCTGTAAAAGGAAGGTATATTCCCGTTCAGCACCTGTTGAACCACCAGGGAATCCCGGGCTGCCCAGTTCATTGCAGCGGCTATTATGTAAAATTCACTGCCTGTTATAACTTGCCGGGCTCCGGGAAAATTCATTTTTTTCGCCGGATGGCAGGAGAAAAGTATAATCAGTAGACTCAGGCAAACAGTTCTGCACATGCCCGAAGATAAAAAAGGGTCGCCACTTTTAAGTAACGACCCCTTCTATTAAAGTTAAACCAAATTCTATTGCTTAATAAATGCGGAGCGGAGGGCACCCGTTGCCGTATTCACCTGGATGATATAAGTACCAGCGGCCAGTTCCTGTACAGGCAGTACCAGTCGCTGCTGGCCGGCGGGAACAACTGACAATTTAATTATCCTGCCAGAAATATCCGTAATGCGTAATATAGCGGAAACCGTCAACGGCTTTTTAAATGTCAGGGTCAACTGATCGGTAGCCGGATTGGGATAGAGACCGGCCAGCTGATCATTTGCCGGTACAACCACACGAATGATTTTGCTGTAGGTAAAGGTATTATTCCTGTCCACCAGTTTCAGCCGGTAGAAAACATCTCCGGATAAATCGGCTGCTTCATCGCGAAAACTGTAATGCCCATTATTCTGTACCCATTCCACCGAGCCGGCTTTCCGGAAACTGTAGCCTCCATCCGTACTTCTTTCCACTTCAAAATGATCGAAATCGCTGGCTGTTTCAATCTGCCAGCGCAGCTGCACACTATTCAGGGTATACATACCTGTGAAATTCATCAGTTGTACGGGCAGGATCAACCCGCAACCCGATACCCAAACCTGGTTTACATATTCCGGGTGATCCACAAACGGATTGCGATTGCCCTGAAATGTATAACCCGCATTATTCCGGTCAATCTCCTTCTGGCTCACCGGATCCAGGTTGTGCCAGTCGATCATCATTTGCAGGTAGGGCAGTTCCACTGAAGGCCAGGTAGTGCCATCAAACGCGAGGTTGCCTTCAGTAGACAGGGCTTCCCATGCAGGCATACTCGCCTGGTACCTGGTCACAAAATAGAAGAAAGCGCGTGCCAGGTCACCTTTAAACGCGTCAATTGGTTCAAAGACAGTAGCGCCTGTTAATCCGCTGATGGTATTCGGCCCCAGCTTACCTCCGTTCTGACTGGTGAAAGAAGGGGCATTCACCTCCCCATAAATATAATTGCTTCGTGTGGCGTTGACTATTTTATCAGTAGGGAAAATATGGAAATAATCACTTTCGGGACCGGTAGAACCGGAAGCTGCACTTGCCCCGAACCAACTTTGCGGTACACTGTGTTCCCGGTTGTACAAAATACCCTCTGTTGCAGCAGCTCCGCCATTATCCTGCTGACCGCCACTGGCAACTGTGCCCGGTGTGAAATTATAGGGATCAGCACCCGTTGGATTATCACTATATATATCCCAGATTACATTGGCTGATCCCGTACCGACTTCCCGTGGTTTGATATCGGACAGCAGGTATTGCGTCCATAAATCACCATAGGTCTTGGGTGTCATGCCCGTTGTAATAATAGTTGAGAGAGCGGATTTCAGCGCTGAGCAACTGAGTCCGTCAGCCGCATTATAATACCCAACCGGTTCACCCCCCCCTGCTGTCGTGGTAAAAGTATAAACGGAAGTACCGGATGTCAGATAATCCGGATTACCGGCACAGGCATTAAATGTAAAAACCGTAATGTAATATTGAGTACTGGCGGTAAGCCCGGTAACCGTAACTGAACTTCCGTTACCCGCATAAATGGTCTGCTCTCCCCCTCCATATGAAGTGGAAGCCGTATATGTGGTGCCGTCTGCGGGTGTCATAAAACTATTCGCCGTATTCACTCGCACCAGTGTGGAACCGCCGTTACCCCCCGACCAGCTGATAGAGGCTGATGTACTGGATGGGGTGGGTGTTAAAGCAGCAACCTGAACGGTAGGCTCCTGGCAACTGGTTGTATTACTATTGACGGCCGGGGATCCGGTGGTATAACAATTATCCGCGTTATTAAAAGTAAAAACAGCTACATGATAAGTGGTGCCGGCAGTAAGACCTGTAACCGCAACAGAATTTCCGGTACTGTTATAAACGACATATTCATTTGCCGCAATTGTTTGTCCTGAACCAAAAATACTATTCGCCGTGTAGGCTGTACCGTTAGTGGGTGTTCCCGTAACCGCCGTGCCGGATTTCACTACCACTAATGAATTTGTACCGCTTCCGGCTGTCCAGTTGATGGTAAAACCGGTAGCGGTCGTACTAGCGAATGTAGCCCCGCTGGCCTGTGTACCGGGAGGCGTACAGGATGAACCGAAACCCGTCCAGCTGAGGTCGTCTATAGCTACCCGCTCTCCGGAAACCGTTTGCGAAATGGACAATGTAAAAGTTCCGCTGACATTAATATTATTGATTGTTGCCGTGGCGGCAGTGGTCTGCGTAGTTGGTACAGCCACCGTGCCGACCGATATTCCGTTTACACGAACTGTAAGAGAGCCGTTGCTACCTGTAAAAAGATATTTATACTTGAACGTAAGGTTCCCGATTCCATTTGTTATGTTTCCGGATGTAACACCGCCGTTTCGTAATCCGGCGGCAAGTCCGGTAATAGTCTGATCGGCCCTTGTTTCCGTGGCGGTCCATGTTATACTGCCGTCACCTGTCCAGTTTCGTGTTGAATAAGAAGAACTGGTTGTGGTGGGCATATTGGTAAAACTCTCGTTGCCCTGGCTGAATACATGTAACTGTAATAAAGAAAGTAAAACAGTTACCAGAAAAATTCTTTTCATCTCAGAATGATTGTTCGGTTAGAATTGGGGCTCAAAATTAAGGGTAATTGCTTAGCGGAAGATTATTGCTTAATAAATTTCAGTATTTGCCCTGTTGACCCGTCCAAGCTACTGATCCGGATGGTATAAAAACCCGGTGCCCAACCGGAGGCATCCACTTGCAAACGGTTAGTGCTTACAGAGCGTTTTAGCAGATCGCGGCCGGAAATATCGGAAACGGTAACCGTCATCGGCCCTTCCACAGCAGATTCAATAGTGAATAGATCGCTGGAAGGATTGGGAAAGAGGCTGGCCTTTTTCTGACCCAGGCGGTTTACCACTTTCATACTGCTGTATGACATTTTCCCGTCCATAGCAACAGCCTTTACCCGGTAATATGTAAGCGGGGCTGATGCATTTTCATCACTAAAAACTCCACGGTAGGTATCATTCAGACTCACTGTTTTCTCATTTTTTACTTCCGTGAACTGAATACCGTTGACACTTTTTTCCAGTGAAAAATAGTCATACATGGCGGAGCTCACGAGTTCCCAGTTTAATGTGACCAGGGACTCCTCTTTCCTGAAACCGGTAATAGAAAATGTCTTCTCATCCAGTACAACCATCGGACTGGGGACGCAACCATAATTATTAATCCAGATACTACCACCGGAACCATTGGGAACAATTACTCCGGCATTCGATCCGGATGGGGCTGCCCCGTTTGTATAAATCACGCTACTGGTTTGATAGTTGGCGGTTATCGTATTCCCTCCTCCCATATAATTATAAATTACACTGGTCCTTGAACTGCCGTTTGAGTTGACAAAATAGCCACCGTTACCAACTACCAGGTAATACTGCTGCACGGGCGTACTTCCGGAGCAATGATTTGAAAAATTGAGGTTTGTGGCAGGAACATCAAGGCCACAGCCAGCACCACCCAGAAATACGGTAAAAAGTCCCCCGGGAATTATTCCGGTTGCTGGTACCTGTTGAAATACCGGACACCCCGCAATGGTATTTAAAGTATTTCGGACATTGTCTATTGACGTCGCATCAGCAGGGGTTCCCGGATCCAGAATCCGGAAACAGGATAAACCGGAACCGGCCACACCACAGTTTTCGAGACTGGGCGTAAATGTGGGACGTGGTGCATTAATTACATTCTTACCATACCAGTACCAGTTAAAGTCCGGCTGAACTGCCGGTGAAACTGATGTATGGTTAATAGATGCAAAGCCCATATCACCCACATTTACTGAAGTGGTGGCAAGACCTATTATAAACTCATTACTTCCATCTAATCCGCAGGGATTTATAAACTGGGTTATCAGCCGGATGGATTGCGCCTGTAAAGCAGCTGTTTGAATTAACAGCGTAATAATCAGTAGCCTTTTTTTCATTGGTTTGGAGTTTCGGTTAACAAGAATAAGAGTTTTTCTATATTTATATTAAAATATATACGTAACCATATAACTAAAATGTACTTATACTTTAAAATGCACGTATATTTTTTTATTCGGATCGTACATTTACGAGTCTTACAGTATAAACCCTTATTTTAATATAAGTTTTAAATATTATTTATTTTCAAGACATCCTTAGTATAAAAACTGTGAAGAAATTAATCCTTTGTTTACCCGTAAGGAACATTCCTACAGCTTTGATAGTGAACACCGAATAGCCCTGTTTGAATAAGTAAAACCTGTATCTTTGCGAAAATTTTTCCAATATGAATCTCCACGAATACCAGGCTAAGGAACTGCTGAAAAAGTATAATGTTCCGGTGCAGGAAGGGTTTGCCTGCAGTACTGTACACGAAGCGGAAGAAGCCTACCGCCAGATTAAAAACCAGTTTGGAAGCAGTTTTGCAGTTGTGAAAGCCCAGATCCATGCGGGTGGCCGTGGTAAAGGTGCAATTAAGGAAAATGGCATCAATGGAGTGAAAGTGGGAAAGAACATTGAAGATATCGCCGATTTTGCTAAGAAAATACTGGGTGGAACCCTGGTAACCCTGCAAACCGGCCCCGCCGGCAAAGTAGTGAACAAGGTTTTGGTGGCCCAGGACATGTATTATGATGGTGTCAGCGACCGTAAGGAATTTTATCTATCCATCCTGCTCGACCGTACCAAGGGTCAGAATGTCATCATGTATAGCACGGAAGGCGGTATGAACATTGAAGAAGTGGCCCATAATACCCCTGACAAAATTTTTAAAGAGTGGGTACACCCTTCAGGCGGCCTCCAGGGATTTCAGGCACGTAAGATTGCCTTTAACCTGGGTCTGAGCGGAGATGCTTTTAAAAACTGTGTGAAGTTCGTTACCAACCTGTACAATGCCTATGTAGGGCTGGATTGTTCCATGCTTGAGATCAACCCGCTGTTTAAAGCGGCCGATAATAAAATTGTGGCGGTTGACTGTAAGATGAATCTCGATGATAATGCGCTGGTTCGTCACGCAGATCTCTCCTCCCTCCGTGATGTAACGGAAGAAGATCCTACAGAAGTGGAAGCAGGTCAGTTCAACCTGAACTTTGTAAAACTGGATGGCAATGTAGGTTGTATGGTAAACGGCGCCGGACTGGCCATGGCCACCATGGATATGATTAAACTCAGCGGCGGTGAGCCAGCTAACTTCCTTGACGTAGGCGGTACGGCAAATGCGCAAACCGTTGAAGCCGGTTTCAAAATCATTCTGAAAGATCCCGCTGTTAAAGCGATTCTTATAAATATTTTCGGCGGTATTGTACGTTGCGACCGGGTGGCACAAGGGGTAATCGATGCCTATAAAAACCTGGGCAATATCCATATCCCGATCATTGTCCGTCTGCAAGGTACCAACGCCGTGGAAGCCAAAAAGCTGATCGACGAAAGCGGCCTCCAGGTACAATCAGCCATCCTGCTGAGTGAAGCCGCTGAACTGGTGAAGAAAGCAGTAGCTTGATAAGTACGATGTCAGAAGTACGAAATACGAAATCAGTGTCCTGGTCATATGACCGGGACTTTTTTTTGAGTTGCACGGAATTAAGAGAATTAAAAAAACATGACCCCTTGCCGGAATTTACTCAGTTCATCCATCAGGATTCTATTTCAGGTCTGATATTCCCCATTCTCTATACTCTATTCTCCATTCTCTATTCTCCATTCCCTTAGCTTTGCCCTATGCCAGTAAATATCCGACAAATTCAACCTGCTGACAATCCGGTAATTGCCAAAATTATCCGTGATACCCTGACCGAATTCGGCGCCAATCACCCGGGCACTGTTTATTTCGATCCTACAACGGATGCCTTATTTGAATTATTCCGCAAGGAAAAATCAGTATATAATATTGCGGAAGTGGATGGAAAAATCGTTGGAGGCGGCGGCATATTCCCCACTGAAGGATTACCCGTCGATACCTGTGAATTGGTTAAGATGTACCTCCTTCCGGAAGCACGGGGTACCGGGCTGGGCACTCAATTGATTAACCGTTGTTTGAAACAAGCAAAGGACTATGGATTCAGCAGAGTATACCTGGAAACCATGAATGAACTGAAAGCCGCTTTGAAAGTGTATGAACGCCTGGGGTTCTCCTTCCTCAATGGCCCGATGGGAAACAGCGGGCATTTCGGCTGTCCATTGTGGATGATTAGGGATCTGTAGCCAGTATAGAATAAAATAGAAAAATCACCACGGGCTGCTGACTAATGACTATTGACTACTTCCACTTCATATACCGGACTGAACAAATACACTTTACCGGTTTTCAATTCTGTACATTTAAACCGTTTACGCAGCTTCTCCCCTTTCCGGAATACGCGGCCGTCTTTTGTCCGGAAAACGGCGCCCAGTGGTATGGCTTCCACAAACGGCTGTTGCGTCTGTGTCTCATCGTATTTTTTTAATACCCGGAGCAAGCCTTCTTCCGCGCAACTGCTGGCGGCCGGGTTTTTGAGTGATTGCAATAATTCACGCTCGATATCCGCGGGAAATACTTTATGCTGTACAAACTGGTGCAGCAATCCGCCGAATACATTTTTCCATTCACGACCATGGGCAGACACCCGGTTGCCATGTTGTTCAAAGGTTAACAAGTGGGCGATTTCATGCAAGAGCGTGATCAGGAAAGAAAACCGGTTCAGGTTTCCGTTTACACTTATGCGGTGATTGTGATGATGGGTACGATGCCGGTAATCCCCGAGTATGCTTTTCCGTTCCCGGGCAATGGTCAGGTGTACTTTGTATTCATGCAGGTAATGCATGACCGCTTCACCGGTGCCGGGCGGAAGGAATTGTTCAATATGATTTACCGGAACCTCCTGTTTAGCCATGCTTGTTTTGCTTCAGCCGCTTCATAAGCGCTTTGATCTCCAGAAATGTATAGATAATGTAAAGTGCCGCACAGATGCCCAAAGCCGGTTTGTTCACATTCTTCTTCACCACCATAATGTAGATGAATGCCACAATCGCCGTCAGAAAAAACTTAACCAGAAAACTTCCGTACATCGCCCTGAGAAAAGCCTGCGGATTGGATGACTGCAGCGAACGGAATGTGATATAATACGCGACGAAGCTAACTCCAAACAAGAGCAGGTTCCCCAGCAACACAACTTCCTGACTGATTCCCTGCTTTATTAAAAAAGCTTTTCCGGTAATAGCCAGCGCGTTAATGAAAATAAAAACAAGAAGCAGGGGGCGTATTGGTTGCAGTAGTTCTTTATTCATGCAGGCGGGTTGTAAAAAAAGTCAGGTTGGCTGTTTTTATTTGAATGGCTGAGTGATAGTAGCGAGCCTTACCAGTCAGGGCTTGCGCTACTTTCCTGTTTCCCTGAACAACTTATAAAAAAGGGCTGTTAACACCAGCAAAGGTAATACACAGGACAATAATGGAAATGTATACAGCCATTTATCCAGCCGTATTCCGGCAAAAACTGACAAAGCGAGGGCCGCCATGATCTGGGTTCCCAGACCGGCATAGCGCAGCAGTTCTTTACGGTTATTTTGCTGTGGCGACCGGGTTTTCATTATTTGTCATTTCGACTACATTGGCTCCCATATGGCATTGACCATTGAACGTTGCTGAAGGCTCCACTTGTAGTTTACCGGCATAAATATTTCCGGTAACCAGGCATTCCCCTTTTAATTGCAGCAATTCCTTAGCGCGGATATTCCCATTTACTTTTCCGGTAATATCGGCCTGGTTGCCGCTGATATCGCCTTCCACCACACCACTGCTGCCAATTATGATTTTTGCCCCGCTTTTGATATTCCCGATTACGGTTCCGTCAATCCGGAGATCGCTGTTGCTGCTGATATCTCCTTTTAGCACTGTACCGGCGCTGATCAGGGTGGCGCCTCCGCCATTTCCATTACTTACAGGTTGCTGCATGTCGGTTTTGTTTTTGTTGTTGAACATTGGTTTATCGTTAGTCATTAGATATTTCCGGTTTGGGTACCACAATGGCCGTGGTATCCAGTTTCACGTTTTCCGCGCCTCCAAGCGCTTTTTTCAGTCCCAGTATATACTGCGTCTTGTAAGCATCCTGTCTTTCCACGGAATCGACCCGGTACTGAAGCCGTTTAAGCTCCATAATTGATTTATAATCATTACTTGTGCCAGGAATATAGTACTTCAAAGGTGTGAAAACGATGAGGGCGACGGTGAGTCCTACTAATACAACAAATATTGTGCTCAACATGATATAAACACTCAGCCGGGACAATTTAAATGTCACTACTTCTTCGTATGTGTCATCATTCATCACTACCAGGCGATAGCGGTTTCTCAATCGTTGTAACGTGGATCCGGCTTCTAATTTGGCCATAATCGGATTTTTGGATTCTAAAGATAGGAAATGAACCGGCTTTTGCCCCTGAACAGCCCTGAAATCGGCCAAAATAATTTGCCGTACTTTTATACTAAAATATTTGAATTTCAGTTATTAAGACTTTAGATTGCGCCGGCAATGCGACTTAACCGACATACCAATTTTTTACTGTTTTTCCTGATCCTTTTGCTGGCCGGATTTCCCGCATTCAGTCAGCTGGGCTTTGATCTGAATATCAAAAAGCCAAAAGAGTATGAGGAAAGAGTGCTGCGCTCTGAAAAAACCGACAAGAAATTTACCGTACCCCGCCGTTTTGTACAGAATACCGTAACACATTATAACTACGCTTTTAATGCCAGTAATAAACTGAACGAAGTACTGGAACGGGCCAAACTGGCATTCAAAGATGATTATTCCAGGCTCCTTCCCTTTTACAACTATACCCTGGATGTTACGGCCGCCGATTCCATTCAACTGGACTCCATAACGTATAAAGCCTCTTCCGGTATTGCTCTGCATGATCTCCGCAATGATTGGGTGGACAACCTGTACCTGCTCTGGGGAGCCGCTTATTACCTGCAAAAAGATTATGATTCGGCCTACCAGATGTTTCAGTTTATCAATTATGCATTTGCCCCCAAGGAAAAGGACGGCTATTATAAAGCGATAGGCAGTGCACGTGATGGTAATTCGGCCCTGAGTATTGCCACCAAAGAAAAAAATAATCTCTCCCGGAAATTATTTGCAAGGCCGCCCAGCCGGAATGATGCCTTTATCTGGCAGATTCGCAATTTTCTGGCACAGGATCAGTTTGCCGAAGCAGCAAGCCTGATTGTGACCCTGCGTGATGATCCTTATTTCCCTGATCGTTTGCGTAATGACCTGCATGAAGTGCAGGCTTATTCATTTTATAAACAGAACATGTGGGACAGTGCCGCATTTCACCTGGAACAGGCGCTTAGTAATGCAACCAACCAGCAGGAACGGGCGCGGTGGGAATACCTTGCCGGTCAGCTTTTTGAAAGATCCGGGCACTATAAAGAGGCCCGTAAAAACTATGACCGGTCTATCAGCCGTACCACGGATCTGATTATGGAAATATATGCCCGCCTGGCCGCTATCCGCTGCAACAAAGACGAGGGCACTACCGATATTTCCAAAAATGTGAATGAACTGGTGAAGATGGCCCGCCGGGACAAATACACCGACTACCAGGATATTATTTACTACATGGCCGCCCAAATGGAACTGGAGGGAAATAATATTGACAATGCAATTGCCCTGCTCCGGGAAAGTACCCTGGCGCCCAATAATAATCCCGGGCAGAAAAACAAGGCCTTCCTTCAACTCGCGGATATATCTTTTGCCCGGAAGGATTATAAGAATGCTGCTACTTTTTACGATAGTCTGAAACTTGATGATCCGTCCATACCTGATCCTGAATCTATTGCAGCGCGGAAAAATTCACTCCGGCTGATTGTCAGCAATCTGGCCATCATTGAACGACAGGACAGCCTTCAACGTATAGCCGCAATGCCCGAAGATGAACGCCGCGATTATGTAAGGAAACTGGTGCGGCATCTCCGTAAACAGCAGGGTTTAAAAGATGAACAACCGGTCCTGACCGGCGGATCTGTGATTCCGGGAAATACACCGCCTGTCAGTTTATTTACAGGAGGAGACAATAAAGGGGAATGGTATTTTTATAATGCCGGTTCCCGCAGTCGTGGCCAGGCAGAGTTCAAAGCAAAGTGGGGCAATCGTCCGAATGTGGACAACTGGCGCCGGCTGGCTTCTCTTTTGAATAAAAACGCCAATACACAGGGCGGCAACAACACTACCGACCAGGGAAATGCGAATAGTACTGACAACGGGGGAACTGGCTTTGATGATCTGTATGCCCGTTTACCGCTTACAGAACAACAACTGGCACAATCCAACGATTCTATACAAAAGGCGCAGTTTGCCTTGGGCAAAGCATATATACAGGGCATTGAAGACTGCACAGCCGGCACTGGCGCACTGGAAGCATTACGGAGTAAATTCCCGGCATTTATGCCCATGGATGAACTGCTGTTCAACCTTTATTATTGCTATAATAAAAACGGTGAAACGGCCAAAGCCGCGGCCGTTAAAAAAATACTGGCAGAAAAACACGGAAACAGCAACCTGACAACCATTGTTACAACCGGAAAAAATCCGGCTGATGCGGCAGGTAATACCGATGCCACCAAAACCTATGAACAGATCTATGATCTTTTTATAGAAGGAAAATTCGATGCTGCAATCGCCCTGAAAAAATCAGCGGACAGCCTGCATGGCAAAAATTTCTGGACCCCGCAATTGCTCTATATTGAAGCCGTCTATTATATCAAACAGCGTGAAGACGGAAAGGCAAAAGAAGTGTTGCAACAAATACAGAAAACATTTCCCAATAGTCCGTTGTCACTCAAAGCCACCAGTATGCTGGATGTGCTGAGCCGCAGGGCACAGATTGAAGCCGAACTGACAGCACTGCAGATTACCCGTTATGCGGACTCCACTACTGTAAATCCCCCGGTAATACCCGTTTCACCACCCGTTACACCGGTCATCGTTAAAACAGGAACCACACCGGATACAACTGTTAAAAAACCGGTGGTAACTCCCCCGCCGGTTGTACAGCCCAAGCCGGATACGGCCACGGTAAAACCGGCAATGCCTGCACCGGTTTTATATACTTACAAGCCGGCCGACAAATACTATGTGGTTTTGGTGCTGAATAAAGTGGATCCGGTATTCATGAATGAGGCGAAAAATGCATTCTTCCGCTACAACCGCGAAACGTTTTACAATAAAACCTATACCGCCGAATTAGTACCACTGGATGAAGAAAACCGGTTATTGCTGATGTCTTTCTTTAATGACGCCCAGGATGCGGTGACTTATGTGGAGAAAACAAAGCCGAAAACAGCTACGGATATCATCCCCTGGATGAAAGGCGGCAAATACTATTTCACGATTATTTCAGAAGCAAACCTGCAGGTACTGAAAACCAGTAAGGACCTGGAGGCTTATAAGCGTTTTTTGGAACAACATTTGCCGGGAAAGTTCTGAGTAAAAATCTTCAACGGTAAGCGGATGCCCCACTTTCGCAAAAATTTAAATACCGGAAACACACGGCCCCCGGGTAATTGCTTATTTTCGGGACACTGTTTTAACAAACAGCCGATTAAACTCTAACCACATCTTTTATGAAAAAAACGGTCCGGATTTTCTGGCGTATTTTTTTTGGCGGTTTTGCCGCATTTGTTCTGCTGCTGATACTGGCGAATTATGGTGTATTCGGCAAAATGCCCACGCTGACCGAACTGGAGAATCCGTCCATCCTGCAGGCTTCTGAAGTATATGCGGAAGATGGTACAATTATGGGGAAATATTACCGTGAAAATGGTAACCGGAGTGTGGTGAAGTACCGTGATATTTCCAAACATATTGTGGAAGCCCTGATTGCCACAGAGGATAAACGTTTCTACTCTCATTCCGGTATTGACCTGAAAGGTACACTGCGGGCTGTATTTACCGCCGGTACACAGGGAGGAGGCAGCACAATTACCCAGCAATTAGCCAAAGCCCTGCTCGACCAGGGTAGTAAGAACAAGGCCTGGCGGGTGATTGAAAAGCTGAAAGAGTGGATCATTGCCGTTAAACTGGAAAGAAATTTTACCAAAGAAGAAATCATTTCCCTGTACCTGAATACGGTTCCTTATTCGGATAATGTATTTGGCATCCGGAATGCCGCCCGTACTTTTTTTCAGAAAGAACCAGACCGGGTAAATGTGGAAGAAGCCGCCCTGATGGTGGGTATGATCAATGGTCCGGGTTTGTACAACCCCCGCCGGAATCCGAAAGCGGCCCTGGACAGAAGGAACCTGGTGATCAGCCGGATGGAAGAAAACAACAATGTCACCTCTCCCGAAGCATTGCGCCTGAAAGGCACTCCTATCAAGCTCAATTATAAAAAAATGGATGAGAATACGGGGTATGCTCCATATTTCCGGGAAGTGCTGAAAGGAGAAATCCGGGAGGCGCTGAAAGGAGTGGAAAAACCCAATGGGGATGCTTATGATTTGTATGATGACGGATTGAAAATTTATACAACAATTAATGTGCAGATGCAGCAATATGCCGAAGAAGGCCTGGCGCAGCATATGACGATGTTACAGAAAGGGATCAGTGCCCGGGGAGATATGAAGACCGGTTCCATCTGGAAAGGACACGAGAAATTTCTCGAAAAAGCCATTAAGGAATCTGACCGTTGGAAAAACCTGGAAGACGACGGGTTAAGTGATAAGGAAATCAGGGCCTCTTTTAATGTAAAAGTGCCCATGCGGGTTTTTGCCTGGAACGCCAAACGGGAAAAAGATACGGTAATGACCCCGCTTGATTCGATAAAATATCACCTGCAGATGGAACAGGCCGGTTTTATTGCCATGGATCCTGTTACGGGTGAAATCAGGGCCTGGGTGGGTGGTATCAATTTTAAAACCTATAAGAATGACCACGTCAACCTGAGAACAAAAAGGCAGGTAGGCTCCACTATTAAACCATTGCTCTATACACAGGCGATGGAAGAAAGAGGATTCACCCCGACCACCGAATGCGAAAATGTGGCCCAGTTCTTTCCCGGGAGCGGCTGGGTTCCGGCGGGTAAACAATGTGGTGGTGGCACGTTAACGATGGCAGATGCCCTGGCCTTTTCAAAAAACTGCGCAACAGCGTTTATAATGAAGCAGGTTGGTCCAAAGCAATTCAGCGAGTTCATGTCCAAGCTGAATATCCCCACCCCGGTTGACCCCTATCCGTCCACCGCGCTGGGTACCTGCAATCTGTCCATGTATGAAATGCTCTGGGGGTATACCATTTTTGCCGGACGCGGCTTTTCCACAAAGCCCTATGCCATCAGCCGGATAGAAGACCGGAACGGAAATATCATCAAACGTTTTGACTTCAGTGGAAACCGGAAAGAAGCCGTGAGCGAAGTAACGGCCTATACCATGGCCCGGATGATGCAGGGTACAGTTGACAAGGGTACTGCGAAAGGTATGCGTACCCGTGTGGGTGCGGCTGAAATGGGCGGAAAAACAGGTACCACCAACGACAATGCGGATGCCTGGTTTATCGGTTATACACCACAGTTACTGGCCGGCTCCTGGGTGGGATTTGAATACCAGTTTATGCGCAACCAGGGCGACGGTAACCGGATTGCACGTCCTATAACGGAGTATTTTTTCCAGAAAGTACTGGCAGATAAAAAAATGGGGATTGAGAAAGATGCCCGTTTTGTAAAACCAGCCGATCTGGAAAATGAAATCAACAGTGCGGATATCATCATCAGTGAACAGGATCCGGTGCCCGGTGCCGAAGGGGATGATATGGGTGTAGGCTCCGAAGAGGACTATAACATGAGTAACAGTGAATATATCGGTCCGGAATCGGCCCCGATAAAAGATGACGATAATAAACCGGCTAAAAAAGATACGGCTAATAAAACCCCAATCAAAAAAGAGGACGATCAGGCAAAACCGATCGGTACCCCGAAAGAAGACCAAAAGAAGAAAAAAGGGTTATTTAAACGGCTTTTTGACCGTAATAACTGATACGCTGTACCTTACGGCTGCCAGCAAGCCCTTTCGTTTAAACTGCCGACGAAAGGGCTGTTTTTTTGTTCCACAGGAAGACCAGAAAATGACCGTTTCGAATGCACAGAATGTGTATAATAATAGCCTGCAAACCGGCTTGCAGCAAGACTTATACCTCAAATATCAGTACCTTTGCCGCCATAAAAATATAATCAACAAATGTCAACTGTATCTACATCCATCAACTTCAGTCTGCCCTATAAAGTGGCCGATATTTCCCTTGCAGAATGGGGACGTAAAGAAATTCGTCTGGCCGAAGCAGAAATGCCCGGTCTGATGGCCATCCGTGCCGAATATGGCCCTTCCCAGCCACTGAAAGGTGCCCGTGTGGCCGGCTGTCTTCACATGACTATTCAGACAGCCGTTCTTATTGAAACCCTCGTAGCTCTTGGAGCTGAAGTTAAATGGAGTTCCTGTAATATCTTCTCCACGCAGGATCATGCCGCTGCCGCCATTGCCGCTGCCGGTATTGGTGTTTTTGCCTGGAAAGGACAGACCCAGGAAGAGGCCGACTGGTGTATTGAACAAACCCTGTTTTTCGGAGGCGCAGACCGTCCGCTGAATATGATCCTGGATGACGGAGGTGACCTGACTAATATGGTGCTGGATACCTATCCTGAACTGGTACAGCATGTGAAAGGTATTTCTGAAGAAACCACCACGGGTGTACACCGTTTGTATGAGCGGGTAGCCAAGGGTACACTGCCCATGCCTGCCATCAATGTGAATGACTCTGTGACCAAGTCCAAATTTGACAATAAATACGGTTGTAAAGAATCCCTGGTGGATTCGATCCGCCGCGCCACTGATGTGATGCTGGCGGGTAAAGTAGCCGTGGTAGGTGGTTACGGTGATGTAGGAAAAGGTTCTGCCGCTTCCCTGGCCGGTGCCGGATGCCGCGTGATTGTAACAGAGATCGATCCGATCTGTGCCCTGCAGGCCGCCATGGATGGTTTTGAAGTGAAGAAAATGATTGATGCGGTAAAAGAAGCCGATATCGTGGTAACCGCTTCCGGTTGCCGTGACCTGATCACCGGCGCGCATTTCAAACTGATGAAGGACAAAGCCATTGTTTGTAATATCGGGCACTTCGATATTGAAATCGATATTGCCTGGCTGAATACCAATTACGGGCATACCAAAGACACAGTAAAGCCACAGGTGGACATTTATAATGTGGACGGTCATGATGTGATCATCCTCGCCGAAGGCCGCCTGGTAAACCTGGGTTGTGCCACCGGTCACCCTTCTTTTGTAATGAGTAATTCTTTCTCCAACCAGACCCTGGCCCAGATCGAGTTGTGGAATAACCACAAGAATTACGAAAACAAAGTATACGTTCTCCCCAAACACCTGGATGAGAAAGTAGCCCGGCTGCACCTTGCCAAAATCGGAGTGGAACTGGACGAACTGAGCGATGCGCAGGCGGAATACCTCGGCATCACCAAGGCAGGACCGTTCAAATCCGACCTTTACCGTTATTAATTTTTACAGTTATTGTAATAAAAAGCCTGCCCCCGTGGCGGGCTTTTTTGTGGCCCTGAAAAAACTTACTACTTAGTAAGTTTTTGGTATATTTGATCCATGGCGTCCAGAACAGGTGATACCCGGGAAGAAATTGTACGGCTGGGAATGGAGTTTATCCAGACCTATGGGTACAATGCATTCAGTTATGCGGACATAGCAAAAAAACTGAACATAAAAAATGCCGCTGTTCATTATCACTTTCCCGGAAAAGAAGACCTGCTGATTGAAATTGTAGGCCAGTACATACAACGCTATCATGATCTCGCCAGGGCGTTAGAAGCACCTGGTTTAACTTCCCGAAAAAGAATTCAGGCATTTATTGACCGGTACACCACGCTCTGCGATCAGGGTAAAATCTGCCTGATTGGTTCGGTCGGGTCGGATTATTTTACCATGCCGGAAACGGTGAAAGAAAAACTCGGCGAACTGGTGGAACTGGTACTGGGCATGGTGGAAGGCGTACTGCGGGATGGAAAGAAAAAAGGGGAATTCAGTTTCCCGGAAACACCACGTGTACGCGCATTGCTGATGATGACCAATCTGGCGGCAGGTGTACAACTGGCCCGCATAACAGGTCAAAAGGATTATAAAGCCATTTGTAACAGCCTGGTAAAACAACTGGCTGACACATAAAATTTTTTACGCCAAAAACTTACTTATTAGTAAGTAACAATAACCTTCATCAAAAAAAACAATATGAAAAAGTACGTCCCCCTGTTCGCTGTCCTGCTCCTCCTGCTCCCTTTCCGTTCTTTACTGGCCCAGTCACCGGCGGGGTTCACACCCGGCTATGTTATTCTGGCTGATGGCAGCCGGCTTGACGGATCCATCAAGGAAAGTTTTAAATCCAAAGCCGCAATCGCTTTCCAGCCTGCCAGCGGAAAGAAAATAAACCTGGGCGCAAATGCCGTGAACGAAGTGAATATCGGGGGAAGCAGCTTTGTCAGCTATGCCAATGATTTCTTTAAAGTGATCAGTACTGGTACTACCCTGACCTTGCTGCAGAAAGTATCCGATGCCACCGGCAAAGTAATTTATAACGGGGCTGAAGCAGCCGGCATCAGTTCCGGAACAGAAGGACGTATCGGTGATTTCCTGATCCGGATAAACGGGCAATCCGCTCCGTTGCTGGTTACCGAAGCCGGCATCAATGGTTTGTTCAGCAATACCCTGACGGCTTGTCCGGCCATACAAACCAGCGCCAAAGCCGGTCAGTTAAAACTGGCTGACCTGGAGAAACTGGTAGCCCAATATAATACCTGTAAGTAAAAGATATTTCCTCTGTAAAAACCAAAACTGTATAAGGTTGTCTGAAATGATTATTCACGAACATGCTGGCCCATGCAAAAAGTCAGAAAAGTGGAGAATTGTTTCAGGCAGCTTTTTTATGCGGCAAACTGAACGGGAAAACTGAATGAAATGGTCGCCTGTTTCCGGGTGGCCCCTTCAATGCTGATATGACCACCCAGCCGGGCAGCTTCCTGACTTACAGAACCTACGCTGAAAGAAAGCGCATATCCATTATAGTTATTCCTTTCTTCTATTACCACCTGTACGGTATCTTTAAACCGTTCCGCACTGACATGGATATCCCCTTCCCGGGATTGCTGTATCACGGCCAGCAGCAATTCTTCCAGCACATCCGTAAGCTGATCCGCTCCGTCTCCTAATAAAAGGTGCTTACTGACTTCATTCACCACACGTGTATGGTGGAGCACCGCAACGGGAAAAGTATCTTCGACAATATTCATCACCAGTTGATTCAGGGAGATGGCACTATAGGCACCGCGGGGGGAGAATGTAGTTGCAGACATAGGGTTTCAATTTCAGGTTCTTCAAAGGGATTGGATCGTAAAATGTACCATTGTTGAGTACCTTATAAAAGTACAACCCCCTGTACATACTACGACCAAACAGTTCCGTGAAATTCCGGACTTTAAAAGTTTATCCTTTCCCGGCTAAGTGTTTATGCTGCTTGTATTACTGAATCAGTTTTTTCGCTTCATTTACCAGGCAGGTACCCAGGGAGATCAGCAGCTCCTGGTCCTTTGGTGTCAGCAATACCACAATCTCCTTTTTATTAGTGCCCGTAAAAACAATCTGACTCACTTTCTGGCTGGTCAGTTTCTGCAATTGGGCGGTAGTGTTCCGGCTGTTTTTATAGATAAAATGATATAGCCCTTCGCAATTCATGGTACCCGCATTGCGGAGGCTCATTTTCAGCTTTGTGCCTTCAAAATGTACAACCGCAGTAGACTGATCATCAAAACAGCGGTTGGCTCCTTCTATGGAGAAAAGCAGGTCCACTTCCCGGCTGTCCGCATCAATGGACAGTGATGCACCGCTGAAATACATAAACCCGGTGGAAAGCCTGACCTCTTTGGTAAACGGATCCGTATCCTGTAAAAGTTTACAATCCTGGGATACAGCGAATACAGGACTCAGCAGGAGCAGGAAGACAACAAATTTCATATACACGGTTTTATCCCCTAAAAATAGCTTTTTTTGACCCGGACAGCCAGTCAAACCTGTTAAAACCGCTAAAATTCCCCGACTGCCCGGGCAACCAGCGGCAGTACAATTACGTTTTTCTTTAACTTTAAGAGAACCAACGACTACTCCCGGCTAATGCCGGTTCACTTCATGAGAAAGCTGTCTGCCATATTGCTGATCCAGCTGGTAGTGCCAATATGGGCATGGGCAAGCCACATAACAGGTGGTGAAATGTTTTATACATATGGGGGATTAAATGGCGGCCTTCACCGCTACAACGTTACCCTGAAATAATACCAGCGGTGCAACAGCGGTCGCCAGTTCCCGAATCCTACCACCATTTCGGTTTTTGACAAAACCAATGGAATACGGGTGCTGGATATAAGTGCCACAATCAGCACACAGGAAACAATCAGTATTACCACACCAGATCCCTGTATTACCAATCCGCCAAACGTTTGTTATGAAGTGGCGTATTATAGCTTTACGATTAATCTGCCATCCACAGCAGCCGGGTATGTACTGGCCAGCCAGGTAAATTACCGGATAAACGGCATCAATAATCTGCAACCGGGATATAACAATATCGGGGCAATGTATACCGCTGAAATACCCGGACATGCAAATGCCGGTGGCGCTCCGGTTAATAGCAGTGCCTTCTTTACCGGCTCGGATCTGGTGGTGGTCTGTGCCAATAATGATATGCGTTACAGTTTTGCCGCATTTGATCCCGATGGCGATCAGTTGCGATATACATTTTGTTCGGCCTATGCCAGTACCGGAGGAAGTGGAGGTAACCCCGGCCCGCCAGACCCCCCGCCCTTTCCGCAAGTGCCCTATAACACTCCTTCCTTTAACCTGAATCAACCGCTGGGCCAGGCAGTTCAGATTCATCCCTCAACAGGAATGATCACAGGTATCGCTCCCGATGTGGGTATTTATGTGGTTACCGTATGTGTACAGGAAATAAGAGCAGGCCGGGTAATTGCCACCCAGCGGAAAGATATTCAGATTAATGTGGCCGACTGTGATGTGGCAGCGGCTTCACTGGAACCGGAGTATCTGTTATGCAAAAACAGCCTGACGATCAGCCTGGCAAATCAGTCTTCCAGCCCGTTGATCGTGAGTACCTATTGGGAATTTCTGGACGAATCCAATACCGTCATCTACCGGTCAAACGACCCATTTGTTACCTATACTTTCCCTGTTGCCGGATTGTATAAAGTGCGGCTGGTCATTAACCGAAACCAGACCTGTTCCGACTCTACCGAAGCTATTATCAGGGCATTTCCGGGCTTCACACCCGGTTTCAGTTATGCGGGCATCTGTCTCAGCTTTCCCACCCGGTTCACCGATGAAACCGTTTCAGTTTATGGCGTACCCGATTCCTGGGACTGGAATTTCGGTGAACCCAGTGACTTTTTAGCGGGATCGGAAGATCAACATCCCGCATACACTTATCCGCTTATGGGAACCAAACAAGTCCGGCTGATCGTTACTGATACACGTGGTTGCAGGGATACATTATATAAAACGGTGACTGTTTTAGATAAACCACCCATACAGCTGGCTTTCCGGGATACATTGATATGTCTGAACGATGCCCTCACTCTCCAGGCACAGGGTATGGGGACATACAACTGGACACCGGTGGTGAATATGATTAACCCGGCTTCAGCGAATCCAACCGTAAGACCATTACAAACCACCCGCTACTATGTTACTTTAACAGAAAGTAATTGTGTAAATACCGATTCAGTACTTGTACGTGTGGTGAATGAGGTAAGCCTGCAGGCAATGAACGACACTACGATCTGCCAGGGTGATACCATCCGGCTCCGGATACAATCGAACGGACTGCAATACCAGTGGACGCCGGCCGGCCAGATAATAAATCCGCAGGTACAAAATCCGCTTGTGTTTACACAAAACAACACGCTTTACCAGGTAACCGCCCGCATTGGCGGTTGTAACGCTACGCAGAGCATCCGGGTCAATCCCATTCCGTATCCGGTTGTACAGGCTGGTGCTGATCAGACGATATGCTACAATGCCCTCACCACATTACAAGGCAGTACCGATGCCGGCAACTGGACCTGGCAACCGGCCAGCCTGCTGAATAATAATCAACTGCTGCAACCCCTGGCCGATCCGGATCAGACCACCGATTTTATACTAACGGCAACGGACAACCGTGGATGCCCGAAACCGGTGAGCGACACCGTGCGGGTACAGGTGGAACCGGCCATCCGGTTGCTGGTCACCAACGACACATCCGTGGTGGAAGGTCAGCCGCTGCAATTACAGGCACTGGGAGCCGCCGCTTATCTATGGTCTCCCCCGGATTTTTTATCATCAGCCGTAATTCCGGATCCGGTTGCCGTTTTCAGGAGTGAGTCAACCGGCTTCAGTTATAAAATAGTGGGTACCAGTGTAGCCGGTTGTAAAGATTCCACCCGTATTACCATTAAAGTATTTAAGACCGGTCCCTCCGTGTTTGTACCAACAGCTTTTACACCCAATAATGACGGACGCAACGACCGGCTGTTTCCCCTTTCAGTAGGCATGAAACAAATTGATTACTTCCGTATTTATAACCGGTGGGGACAACTGGTATTCAGCACCCAACGCAATGGTGACGGATGGGACGGACGGATCAATGGACAGCTGCAAACAACCTCCACCTATGTCTGGACTGTAAGTGCGGTGGACTACAATGGCAACAGGTATTTTCAGAAAGGGCTGACCACGCTTATACAATAACACCTGTTTATTACAGGCGATCAGATACGTACTGCCGTGCCGGTTGCAATCACCATCAGCATACTGCCGCCGCTGCCGATGGTCTCAAAATCGAGATCCACACCTACAATAGCATTGGCTCCCATGGCCTGGGCTCTTTCCGCCAGTTCACGCAACGCGTCTTCCTTGGCTTCTTCGAGTACCCGTTCATAGGTTTTACTACGACCGCCAAATACGTCCCGGAGACCGGCAAATATGTCTTTGAAAATATTGGCACCAATTATACTCTGGGCATTAATAACACCCATGTATTCCTGTACGGGCCTTCCTTCAATAACGTTGGTAGTGGTGATCAGCATGGTTATCTTTTTAATTGATCAAAAATAGCGCTTAAACGGGGCTGCTCTTCCACAGCCGCCTGTTTTGACAATTCTTTAATATAGGCAATCCGGTTATCTATATCAGGATGACTCAGTAAAAACTCCGGCAGGGCTGATTCCGGAGCCGACTCCTTCAGGTGTCTGAATAATGCAGGAAAACCCTCCGGATCTATACGGCGCTCCATCAGCAGGTTTAGCCCTTCGGTATCCGCCTCTTTCTCCAGGGAACGGGAATAGGTGAGTGATTTCACGTCGTCCGCATGATCGATTAATACCGATGTTACACTGCCCATCCTTCCGAACAATAATCCGAGAAAAACCTTTGATCCCAGTTTTCTGAATATTGACTTTGTGGCATGTTGCCGGGCCACATGGGTATATTCATGACTCAGCAATGCCGCCAGTTCCGGGTAGGTCCGGATTTTATCCAACAGGGCACTGTAGACAACAAGTTGCCCGCCCGGCACCGCAAACGCATTAACCGTTTTATCGTTTATTACAGAAATCCGGATCCGGTACGGAGTTTCGATTTCCATAGCTGCGAAAAATTCATTTAGTAAGCGACTGGAAGCCGTGTCTTCAGAAGACTTCAGCTGCATGGCATCATATACCGCGTCTCCCAATTGTCGTTCCGTTTCAGGCGCTACAGACTCCGCAATTTTTTCAGAAAGATAGGGCACAAACATAAAATACAACAGAACCAGCAGTAACAGGAATCCGGTCATGAATAACAACACACGCCCCCTGAATCCGGCATTCTTTTTCCTGTGCCATGGTTTACTGAGTTCTGCCTGCATTTCCTGTACCAATGCTGCCGCCTCTTTACCCTGAACGCGGATTTCCTGTCCGGAAGATCCATGTCGTACTACAGAATCTCCCGAAGAAACTTCAAATGAAGCTGTCAATTCCCCGATGGGCAATTGAAGAGTACGGGGTTGATCCGCCTCATCCCTGTACCCGACACTGATCGTTTTATCAAATATGAGTAAACTGGCAGGGATCGGGTCCTCCGTACGGGAAATTGTATAGTGGGCAAAGAAGTTTCTCACAACCCAAATGTAGTAAAGGCCATGCAGATTCTGATTCCGGTCATATAACCGGAATAAAACGGGCCGGTTCAGAACTTTTATAGTGGAATTTTGTAATTATGCACATCCATTATGATACAGGCATATAACTTTCTGGCCTCCTGGCAATTATTTCCTGAAAAAGGCACCTACGAATATGGTGAACGGCCGAAAAGCGGCATCTATAAAATTGAAGCCGTTCCTGACAAAAAAGAGTTGCAGATCTCCCACAATTGGGTTACCCTGGAAAACAAAGCCTATTCTTCCGGCTATAAAATCAATGCTGATGGCGAGCTGAATCCTTTTGACAATACGGAACTGGCTGAAAAAGTACAGGCACTGATACCGGATGGAATAACTTTTGAAATTCATTTTTATACAAAGGGTGAAATCACGTTGCATGTAGTACATGAAATTATGCCCAATGGTTATCTCCGGGTAACCCAGCAAAGCCGGCGGCCAGACGGCAGTTCCTATACCAACAGGGAGTACTACCACAAGCAAATGAGTGTGCTTCCGTATTCGGCTTCAGTTTCCGGTGCGGTAATAAAAGCCACGGAAGAAGGGGTGATCAAACACAAAGCCCTTACGGCCATGGAAGAGCAGACCAATATGCAACTGGAACAGATCCGAAAACAAATTGAATTACTGGCACTGCAGGCCCATGAAATACAGCAACGGAAGGAATTATCCATGATGATCTACAATGCCCGTCTTTCTTTTAAACCCAATATCGGCCAGACCTATTATCTCTATGAGAAAAAGGATGAATCCTTTATGCTTTCCCTGGTTTCCCCCAAAGACTGGGGATCATCCGGCCCCTTTAAAAAATTTGTGGCCGCCGTTCAATTGCTCGCCGATCATACCTGGAAAGAACTCTGATCGTTTTTGTATTTTTGCGGCATGACGAAACTCTCGGTTAACATCAATAAGATCGCCACCCTGCGCAATTCTCGCGGGGGCAATAACCCGGATGTGGTAAAAGCGGCCGTGGATGTGCAGTTATTCGGCGCCGATGGCGTAACCGTACACCCCCGTCCGGATGAACGGCATATACGCTATGACGATGTACGCCAGATTAAAAAAATCATTACCACCGAGTTTAATATTGAGGGCAACTGTACCGAACAGAAATTCGTGGACCTGGTGCTGGAAACCCAACCCGACCAGGTAACCCTGGTACCCGACACCCTGGGACAACTAACCAGCGATCATGGCTGGGATACGAAAAAGAACAAAAACTATCTCCGTGATATTATCAGTGTATTTAAGAAAGCAGGTATACGCGTCAGCATTTTCGTAGACCCCGTTGTGGAAATGGTATCAGGTGCAGCTGAAACCGGGACTGACCGGATTGAGTTATATACGGAAGGATATGCCAGGGAGTACGGAGCCGGAAGCCGGGAGCCGGGAGTCGCTCCCTATGTAGCTGCCGCTAAAAAAGCCAGGGAACTGGGTTTAGGATTAAATGCCGGTCATGATCTGGATCTGCACAACCTGCAATTCTTTAAGCAACAGATACCCTGGCTGGATGAAGTGAGTATCGGTCATGCATTGATCTGCGATGCCCTTTACCTGGGATTGGAAAACAGCATTCAGCTTTATAAAAGACAACTGCAATAATTTTATTACTTATACGATTATTTGGCGTATGACGAAAATCATGCCCCACCCTACCTGTCGGCCCCATCTTCCGTAACCAAGGTTACATTTCCCTACTGATCAATTGTTTTCTTTTGCAGTAGCAAAGAAAGTTAACAAGTTAACAGGTTGATAAGTTAACGAGGAGTTTTTCTCAGTTTAAGCCTTGTCAACTTTTCAACTTATAAACCTATCAACCTTTATGAAGTATATCATTATAGGCGCCGTAGCCGGGGGTGCCAGTGCCGCCGCCCGTCTGAGACGGTTAAATGAAAAAGCAGAGATTGTGATTTTTGAAAAAGGAGAATATATCTCCTACGCAAACTGCGGATTGCCGTATTATATAGGCGATGTGATCAGTGACCGGAATAAACTCTTTGTCCAGACCGCTAGCTCTTTCCGCAACCGCTTCAATATTGATGTACGCATATCCACCGAAGTAACCGGTATCAATACGGCCAATAAAACGGTCAGTGCCCGTAACCTGTTGACAGGCGAAGAATATACGGAGTCATTTGACAAACTGGTGCTTTCTCCGGGAGCGGAACCCATCCGCCCGCCCCTGCCGGGTATCGGACTGCCAGGCATTTTCACCTTAAGGAATGTTACCGATACGGATTATATCAAACAATATGTTGACCAGCGGAAAGAAGGTCGCGCCGTAGTGATCGGGGCCGGATTTATCGGATTGGAAATGGCCGAGAACCTGCACGATCTTGGCATGCAGGTAACCATTGTGGAAATGGGCAACCAGATTCTGGCCCCGGTTGATTTCCCGGTGGCCGCCATGGCACAGCAGCATATCCGTTCAAAAGGTGTTGATTTGCGTTTAAGCAGTGCCGTTACCGGCTTTGAAAAGGAAAACGACACCCTGAACGTATTGCTGAAAGACGGCACTGTGCTGGAAGCGGATGTGGTGATCCTTTCGATAGGCGTAAAACCCGACACCCGGCTGGCGGTTGCAGCCGGCCTGGAACAGGGGGCTGCCAGGGGTATAAAGGTCAATGAATACCTGCAAACCTCTCACCCGGATATATATGCTGTAGGAGACGCAATTGAGTTTCCCAACCCGGTTACCGGGCAGTCCATGAATACTTACCTGGCCGGACCCGCTAACAAACAGGGACGTATAGCCGCAAACAATATTGTACTCGGCAACAAACACAAGTATAATGGCGCCATCAATACCGCCATCGTAAAGGTATTCGACATGACGGTAGCCACGGCTGGCACCGCCAGTAAACATTTAAAAGCAGCGGGCATCAATCATATCGTGTCCGCCAATCATAGCGGATCGCATGCCGGATACTATCCGGGTGCCCGGCAGATGACGATACAGATTGCTTTTTCTCCGGAAGACAGCCGCTTATATAGTGCCCAGATTGCCGGGTATGACGGGGTGGATAAACGCATTGACATACTGGCATCGGTTATAAAAAACAAAGGCACCATTTATGACCTCACTGAATTTGAACACGCGTACGCGCCTCCCTATTCATCTGCGAAAGACCCGGTGAATATGGCCGGCTTTATTGCCGAAAACATACTGCAGGACCGGTTGAATATTTTTTACTGGGATGACCTGGGTGACAGTGACGACAACAGCTATCTGCTGGATGTAAGAACGGTAAAAGAATTTGAAGCCGGGCATATTGCAGGTGCGGTGAATATACCTGTAGATGAAATCCGGCAACGCTTACACGAAATACCCAAAGCACAACGGATTGACATTTATTGCGAAGCCGGTCTGCGCGGTTACCTGGCCAACCGGATACTCCGGCAAAACGGATTTAATGAAGTATTCAATCTGTCTGGCGGCTATGTATTGTGGAATGCCTGTACAAAAGAATCAGCCACAATCCAACCAGTTCAGCAAACGGTAGCTAACGCGTAGGTGTATCAGGCTTCTGCTTTTAAAAATGTCAAAAGGCTCTCCCTGTCATTCGGGGAAAACCAATTGATCCCGGGATCTTTTCTGAACCAGGTAAGTTGTCGTTTGGCATACTGACGGGTATGTGTTTTTATCGCCTCAATAGCCTGTTCCCTGGATATTTTCCCGTCTATAAAATCAATGAGTTCACTGTAACCAACGGTCTGCAATGCATTGAGCTGACTGTAAGGATAAAGTGAGCGCACTTCATCTTCCAATCCGGCCAGTATCATCTGCTCCACCCGTTGATGAATCTGATGATGCAATATTTCTTTTGGCAATTCCAGGCCGATCTTAATGACCCTGAAATTCCGCATTGCTTTTCGGCCGGTACGGTATTCCAGGATACTTTTGCCCGTTGACAGGCAGACTTCCAAGGCACGTATACAGCGTTGGGGATTCTTTATCTCACCACTGGCAAAAAAATCAGGATCCTGTTCTTTGATCGCCTGTTGCAGCCAGGCCATTCCCTTCTCCTCATACGCCTGTATCACTTGTTGCCGGATAATCGGATCAATCTCAGGTATCAGATCCAGGCCCTCACAAAATGCCTTGATATACAGACCTGTTCCACCCACCATGATTACTTGGTCATGCTGTTGAAAGAGTTCATCCACTTTTGACAGTGCATAAGCTTCAAAAGTTGCGGCCGTCACATCTTCATGAATACTGTGCGAGGCAATAAAATGATGGGCAACCGTAGCCAGTTCAGTGACAGAGGGACGGGCCACACCAATCGACATTTCGCGGAAACACTGCCGGCTGTCGGCTGAAATAATCTCCGTTTTATACGCCAATGCAAGCTGTATCGCCACGGCGGTTTTACCGGAGGCAGTAGGTCCGGTAACAAGAATAACTGTTTTGGGGCTGTTGTTTTTCAATTATACCTCTTCTTCATCGCCGGCAGAACCTTCATCCATGGCTACATCTTCCCCTTCCTCATCTTTTTCACCAAATCCCTCACCCACCTGGGTCAGATCGTATTTTTCTTCAATGTCGGCAAATTTCTCACCCAATAAACCTTTGGTACCGTATTGGCTAGGCGCAATGCCTTCCGTACGCACCACCGCTGGATAAGTGAGCTTTGGATTTTCTTCCTTAGAAACATTAATCAGTTCCACCAGGAAGCCCCAGTTTTTATTGAAATCGTAGAGATAAATGAACCGCTGGTTGGGGTCACGGATTTCCGAGCCGATGGTAGTATCCGCCATAATCAGAGGCGGTGCTTTATATTCCTTATCATAGGCTTCCAGGGATATTTCCCGGCCTCTCAGCCAATGATCATTGCTGCGAAAAAAAGTAGCTTTATGTTTATTGTCAAATTCGTATGCTTTCAGAATAACATCGTGCAGGTCCTTAAAGGTCTGTGTATGACGGATGGCCACGTCACGGTAAACGCTCTCATCCTCTTCGAAATAGATCCTGAATTTTAAAATAGCCATATACAAATTTAAGACTTCTCCCTGTCAGCGGGAATTTTTACCGGTTGATTTATTTTACTGATTTTAGTCCCATCTCCGCCGCTTTTTGCAGCATAAAGGCGAAAGCCGCTTCATAAGTATTGGGTATCACGCCGTCCAGCATCGCGTCTTTTAAGGCATCCTTGATCTGTCCTACCGGTTTGGAGGGTGGAAGTCCGAATGTTTCCATGATCAGTTCACCGGTAATGGGCGGTTGCCAGTTACGTATATGGTCTTTTTCCTCCACTTCCCGGCAACGCTGACGAACCAGCTGAAAATTCTCCAGGAACCGTTTCACTTTATGTTTATTCTTTGACGTAATATCCGCTTCACATAAAAGCATCAATGCGTCAAAATCTTCACCGGCATCAAACAACAGCCTTCGGATAGCGGAATCCGTGATATTTTCTTTTGTTACGCTGATGGGCCGCAGATGTAATTCCACCAGTTTTTTTACCAGCCGCATTTTCTCATTTTGCGGCAGTTTCAGTTTGGCGAATATTTTCGGCACCATTCGTCCACCCAGGGCCTCATGCCCGTGAAAAGTCCAGCCATGACCGGTTTCAAACCGTTTGGTAGCCGGTTTGGCTATATCATGCAAAATGGCGGCCCAACGCAACCACAGATCGTTGGAATGCTGAGACAGGTTGTCCAGCACCTGAAGGGTATGATAAAAATTATCCTTATGCCCTACCCCGTCTTTGTATTCAGCACCGGCCAGTTCCACCAGCGGCGGAAAGATCAGTTCCAGTAACCCGCTCTTATATAATAAATCAAATCCAACCGATGGCTTAGGTGCCAGGATTATTTTATTCAGCTCATCCGTGATACGTTCCTGTGAAATGATCCGGATACGGTGCGCATGATCAATGATGCCCTGCCAGGTATTTTCTTCGATCGCAAATCCAAGCTGTGTGGCAAAACGGATTCCCCGCATCATCCGTAGCGGATCGTCACTGAATGTTTTCGCAGGGGCTAAAGGTGTTTTAATGATTTTAGCTGCAAGGTCGGCCAGACCATTAAACGGATCCACCAGTTTGCCAAAATCATCTTTATTCAGGCTGATGGCAAGTGCATTGATGGTAAAATCACGACGATCCTGATCGTCGGATATACTACCAGCTTCCACGGCCGGTTTACGCGAGTCCTCACTATAACTTTCTTTCCGGGCACCCACAAACTCAAGATCAAATTCCCGGTCAACCCGGATATGTGCGGTACCAAAATTTTTAAAATAATCTACCTGTGGTGCCGGATTGAACCTGGCTGCCACGGCATGGGCCAATGCAATCCCGTCACCCACACATACAAAGTCAGCATCTTTTGTTGCCCGTCCAAGTATCTTATCCCGCACAAATCCTCCTACCAGGTAGGTTTCCACCCCCAGTGCTTCCGCTGCCGCGCCTACTTTGTTGATGTAAAATAATTCTTTGTCTGTACAGTTAATGTCCATGCGGAGCAAAGGTAATAGGTTGAAAGGTTGAAAAGTTTAGATGTTGAGATGTTTAGATGTTTAGGTTTTCGGGTTTGAGAAGGAAGCCTTTCGGTTTTGGAATGCTTACGAACGACTATTGACTACTTGCAATAGACTGCAATCAGGGTCTGAGTACCACAACTTTTCCTCCCTCCCATTTTATCAGCTTCGAAGGCATAGCTCTTTCTTCATCCGTTTGCCGGTAGTTTACGATATAGTCCACGCCATTTTTAATTTCATTGGAAATAGCGGAAAAAACCGGGGCGGGGGGCTGACCGGAGAGATTGGCCGATGTGGAAACAACCGGTTTGCGAAATCGCTTCAGCAGGTGTTTGCAAAATGGCTCTTCACAGATACGTATGGCGATACTGCCGTCTTCACTGATCAGGTTATCGGCGAGACCAATTGCCCCTTCATAGACAACGGTGGTCGGACGTTCCTGCTCCTGCAGATAATCAAACAGGCTGAGATCAGGGCCGGATACATATTTCAGGATTTCACGTTCGTCGGGAACCAGCACGATCATGGCTTTTTTATCCGGTCTTTGTTTCAATGCATACACTTTAGCCACTGCGGCTTCATTGGTTGCATCACACCCGATACCCCATACCGTATCTGTCGGATACAATAACAGGCCGCCGTTGTGCAGCACTTTTAAACTCTCCACGATATCCTGTTCAAAATCCATTATATAGTTTTATATATTTCATAAACGGCCGCGGCACATTTTTGCTGACTGAATCCCTGAGCATACAGCCATCCTTTCTCCCGGAGTGAAGCCGCATATTCGGGCTCCGATTTTATTTTCAACATGGCGGCAGCTATTTCATCCGCCTTAGCGGGATCCACATAATGTGCACCCGGACCACCGGCTTCAGGCAGGCAGGAAACATTTGATGTAATTACAGGGAGCCGGCTCCAGAGCGCTTCCAAAACCGGTATGCCAAATCCTTCAAAAAAAGAAGGATAGATCATTGCTATGGCCGATTGATAAATGGCCGGGAACACTGCAGCTGAACGGAATTCACTGGAAGAACGGGCCTTTTCCTGTTCAGATAAAAAGATCACTTTATGCTCCAATCCCTGTTGCTTTACAAAATCCTTAACCTGTTGTTTGTAAGTACTGCCATCACCGATCACCACGAGCGGAATCTGCAGGTCATTGCGCAGCAGGAACAGCGCTTTGCAGATATTCAACAGGTTTTTTCGTTCAATCAGTGACCCCACATAGAGGAAGAACTGATCAGGGAGTCCGTACTGTTTTTTCACCCGATGTTTTTCTTCCTCCGGCACTACAGTGGCAAAAGCCGGATTACAGCTCTGGTAACAAACCGAAATTTTATCGCCGGAAGTGCCATAGAAATCCATGATATCCCGTTTGGTTTGCTCACTGATAGCAATCACTTTATCCGCGTGTGCGCAGGCGTACCTGAATTTTTTTGAATAAATTTTTACATCAATCGGATTATATTGCTCCGGGTGCCGTTCATGTATCAGGTCATGGATGGTTACGACTGATTTTATCCCGGTATCCTGTATGCCCACCGGAATTTCATGGCTTAGTCCGTGATAGCAGTCAATCTTCCATTTTTTCAGGTCTTTTATTACCCAACTGCTGCGCCAGGCAGAACTGAACAACCGGTTGATAAGACCGGAGGGTTGTATTTCATGTAAATGGGGGCCGGCGAGCGTAAATGTATCTGACGCTTTCGGATTGAACAGGAAATACTCATGTTCAGGAAAATAATCCGCCAGCGAACGGATCAGGGTCCGGCTGTAATGTCCCAGTCCCGTGCCATTATGAAATGCCCGTTTTGCATCAAACCCAATGTTCATGGGGCAAAGATAACCCCTGAACCAACCCGTTTTCTGATTTCAGACGCACATTCCCTTATCACCAATACAGTTTACCCAATCCTCATTTAGCTTATTTTCGCAGCAAATCTCAACAACAATGAAAGAACTGATTCTGGAAGCATGGGCCAACCGCGAATTATTGAAAGAAACCAAATATACTGATGCGGTAAGAGCCGTGATAGAAGAAGTGGATAAGGGCCGGTTGCGGACAGCTTCCCCGGTTGAACATGGATGGGAAGTAAATGAATGGGTGAAACAGGCCATCCTGATGTATTTCGGGATTCAGCAGATGCAGACCTGGGACCTGGCACCTTTTGAGTTTTATGATAAAATGTTGCTCAAAAAGAATTACAAGGAACTGGGTGTAAGAGCCGTGCCGCATGCCGTTGCCCGTTATGGAGCTTACCTGGCCAAAAATGTGGTCCTTATGCCGTCATATGTAAATATCGGTGCTTATGTGGATGAAGGAACCATGGTGGACACCTGGGCCACTGTGGGTAGTTGCGCTCAAATCGGCAAAGGGGTGCACCTGAGCGGAGGTGTGGGTATTGGTGGCGTGCTGGAACCCTTGCAGGCCTCACCGGTGATCATTGAAGACGGTTGTTTCATCGGAAGCCGTTGTATTGTGGTGGAGGGTGTACTAGTCGAAAAAGAAGCCGTATTAGGCGCGAATGTCGTACTTACACAGTCTACCAAAATCATCGACGTGAGTGGCCCGGTGGCTTTTGAAATGCGTGGACGCGTACCAGCCCGCAGTGTGGTAATCCCCGGATCATATACAAAGAAATTTCCTGCCGGAGAATACGGAGTAGGTTGTGCCCTGATCATCGGTCAGCGTAAACCCAGCACAGATCTGAAGACCAGTCTGAATGACGCGTTGAGGGATTTTAATGTAAGTGTCTGATGCTCCGGTCTTCATTTTATTAAAAAGCGGGATTTTTATCCCGCTTTTTTGTTTTTAGTATTCAATCATTCCGTATATTTGCAGCCCCAAAAGGGACGCCCGGGTGGCGAAATTGGTAGACGCACCGTCTTCAGGTGGCGGCGTTCGAAAGGATGTGCTGGTTCGAATCCAGTCCCGGGCACAAAGACCCTGACACGATAGTGTCGGGGTTTTTTATTTGGCAGCGTTGCAAACTTGTTTGCATAAGCGGACAAATAAAAAATCCCGGGGACGGCGATAGCCGGACAGGGAATTTGGGTAAGACCAACTTATCAGGATCACGATAGTAATCCAGTCCCGGGCACAAAAAGGCTTTGATTATTTCAAGGCCTTTTTTATTTAAATATGCATCATCCTGTTTGTAATTCATCACTGCCAGCCACTACCGGCTAACGACAATTAACTAACGACCAACAAACTGCATCCCCGCATATCACTTCCATCAGTTCTGCCCAAAATTTCAAATGACCCGTCGGAATAAACTTTTCCCGCATCATCAGTCGCTATAAAAGAACAGGAATGCAGATTAGCCAGGTCAATAATATTGACGATACCGGCTCCGCTTGTTTTTATATCGAGCGGGTCTTCTTCATCGCGCAGTAGTACACGCATCCAGGGCGGACAGTTATAAAGCCCCCCGCCTTTCGAATATGCCTGTGATAAAAGTTCGGTCATCCCGTATTCGGAATGAATGGCCGTTTGAGAAAAAGCCATTTGTAGTATTTCATGAACTTCCTGACGGATCATTTCCCGGCGCCGTCCTTTCATTCCTCCTGTTTCCATAATAATGGTATGTGACAAGGGCATGGGGTATTTCTCTGCAAAATCCAGCAGGGCAAATGTGACGCCGATCAGCAATACCGGCTGGCCTTTCTGATCAAGCTGCCGCAGTAAACCGGCCAGCTTTTCATATTCATCCAGGTAAAAGCCACTGTCCGGATGTCCGCTTTGCCGGATCAACTGGTCCACCATATAGACAAGGGAGGAATGGCCTCTTTCCAGATAGGAAGGCAGCAGCCCGATAATACAATAGCCTGAAGCCGGACCATACGTCCTTTCAAAGCCCCGGGTAAAACTCTCCTCATACAGCGCAGTCTCTTTTACCAGATGCCTGCTGCTGACCATACCGGTTGTGCCACTACTTTCAAATATGGCCTGGGGTGAAAAGACTCCGGATTGCACTGCATGGGTCTTGAAAAAACGAACCGGGAGGAATGGGATATCAGTGATCGTACATACTTTCTGCGGCTGTATACCCAAAGCGTGAACAAATTCACGGTATACGGCATTATTATTGAGCTGAAAATGGAAAATGCCCAATGCCTCTTGTTCAAAAGAGCCCGGAGCGGTACTGAAAATTTTATGATTCCCTTGATGCGGCATTCCTTCTTTATCTGGCTAAAAATGGTAAATTTGATTTATTCTAAATCTTGCGCATGAAAAACAGTCTTCTGCTGATCCTGGTTCTGACCGTAATTGCAATAGCCTGCAACAAAGATAAGTTTACCACCGAACCAAAAGTGGAGGTTAGGTCCATTTCTCCGGGAACTGTGTCCAGTGGTGATATCATCACCCTCGCTTCCAAATATACAGACGATGAAGGCGACCTTGATTCCATCTATGTCGTATACAAATGGTACAACGGTACCGCCGTGGTGAAAAACGATACGTTCCGCTATCCGTTTGCCATGTTGCAACTTCCTTCCGATCTGCGTCAGGCGGAACTGAATGTAACATTTGAATACAATACCAATAACAACGCGGACCTGTTACCACTTCCCGGAGTTTCACTGCGTGATACAACAGCTGCTTTTGGCCTGGTATTATTAGATAAAGCAAAACATCGCAGCAATTACAGCGAATCCGCAAAAATCAGGTTGAAAAAACCCTGACCCAACCATTGAAAGTCCTGAAAGCCTGCTGGCAGTTTTTCATATACAGCAACCTGTTTATTGCTGGCATTGCCAGTCTGATGACCTCCCAGGTATACCTGCTGGTTGTACAGACCAATGTGCCGTTCGCCTATCCTGCTTTTGTCTTTTTTTCGACACTGGCCAGTTATAGTTTTCACTGGTACTTTACCGGGCATTCCGTTTTAAATACGCCACGGGAACAGTGGTTAAAAAAATTCAGGTATATCCATGTGCTGTTTTTCTTCACCGGACTGGCCGGGATGAGCGGATTTTTTTTCCGGTTTTTTACAGCCTACTGGAGCTGGATTGCCGGTGCTGCTGTTGCAACCTTCCTGTATACCGCCCCGAAAATACCCAACCCCTTTCTCCGTCGTTTACGAAAGGTGGCTTTGGGAAAAACTATTTTCCTCGCCGCCGTCTGGACCTATGTCACGACGGTTTTACCGCTCGTAATTTCAGCTACCCCCTGGACTTATGCCTGTACACTTTACTGTATCAGCCGTTACTTCCTGATCTACTCCATCTGTATTTTATTTGATTACCGTGACCGCTCTGATGATAAAGCGGCCGGCGTCCGCAGCCTTATAACGTATCTTGAATTGCCCGCCATCCGGCGATTATTTATATTTTCCCTGTTGGTCTTCACCGGGGCCGTAGCCGGCCTTATACTCAACGGAATTACGTCTGCCGACGGCCTGATACTCTTACTGCCAGGCGTATTGGTTGCCGCTCTCTGGAACCGGGCAACGACTGATTTCAGTGATATGCTGTACTATTTTTTGCTGGATGGTCTGATGGCCATTTCCGCCTTACTGACTTTATTCACCCGTATTTAATTATTTTTGACGCAGATTAATACTCTTCCCATGGCAAAATCTTCCAAAGCGAAAAAATCAATTATACCAGCTACATCCTTCCAGTTTTTCCGTAATTATATTAATAATGCATCCCCGGTGGGTTTTGAAACCTGGGGACAGAAATTATGGATAGAATACCTCAAACCCTATGTGGACACGCATTATGTGGATCCGTATGGAACTGCAGTCGGGGTAATCAATCCGGAACATCCGTTTAAAGTGGTGATCGAAGCGCACGCGGATGAGATCAGCTGGTTTGTAAACTATGTAACGGCCGACGGCCTGATCTACCTGAAAAGAAATGGCGGAGTGGATCATCAGACCGCCCCGGCATCACGTGTACTGATCCATGGAAAAAAAGGCCCGGTAAAAGCTGTATTCGGTTGGCCGGCCATACATACCCGGCTGAACCCGGATCAGAAAGAAAACAACCCGCGAACCGATAATCTCTGGCTGGATTGCGGTGCCCGGAATAAAAAAGAAGTGGAGGCGCTGGGTATTCATATCGGGGCCGTGGTAACCTACCAGGATGGCTTTGACGAACTGGCGAATGGCAATTATGTGGGCCGGGCTTTTGATAACCGTGTGGGCGGATTCATGATTGCCGAAGTGGCGCGCCTGCTGAAAGAAAATAAAAAGAAACTTCCATTCGGCTTATATGTGGTGAATGCAGTACAGGAGGAAATCGGTCTCCGTGGTGCGGAAATGATCGCCCGCCGGATCAAACCCAATATAGCCATCGTAACCGATGTAACACACGATACCACCACCCCGATGATCAATAAAAATATTGAAGGTGATGTGAGTACAGGCAGGGGCCCCTCACTCAGCTATGCGCCGGCCGTACATAACAAATTACTGGCCCATGTGGAGAAGATAGCCACTGATAAAAAGATTCCCGTACAATGGCGGGCCCTCAGCCGCAGTACCGGTACGGATACCGACTCCTTTGCCTATTCCAATGATGGCTGCCCCTCTGTGCTGATTTCCATTCCGCTGCGTTATATGCATACTACCGTGGAGATGCTGCACCATGATGATATTGAAAATACGATTAAACTGATGTACGAAACCTTACTGAGCTTAAGCCCGAAAACCAATCTCAGCTATCTCTGATGCCGGCACTGATCTATATTGACCCCGGCAGTGGCAGTTACCTGGTACAGGTGATTATCGGCGCACTGGTAGGTTTGGTGATGTTTTTTAAAAATATAAAAATGTATCTCCTTTCCCTGTTCCGGCGCACACCGAAAAAACAAAAGGATGAATGAATTACCCCGCGCAATACCTGCTTCTTACCGGGATCCGGCCGGCTTCATCTTCCAACAGGAAGGGCTGGTATTCCGTCAGGTAAATGCAGCCGGGCAGGCCGGGTATGAAGCACTGATGCAAAGCGGTCTTTATGCATTTCTTACCGGAAAAAAATGGCTGATACCACATACTGAACGAAATGATCTGCCGGGCAATACCGGTGCCTATAAAGTACTTCAGCCCGAACAACTGGCATTTACCGGTTATGCATACGAATGGTCTTTTTCCATGTTGCAGGATGCGGCCCTGCTCACCCTGCGCATCGCACGTGCCGCACTGGATCATGGTCTGATACTTAAAGACGCCACCCCGTTTAATGTCCAGTTTCATAAAGGAGCCATGACATTTATTGACACCTTGTCATTCGCTCCATATACAGCCGGGCAACCCTGGATTGCTTACCGGCAGTTTTGTGAAAGTTTCCTGTCTCCCCTGCTGCTGATGCATTACCAAAAACAACATTTACCTGCACTTCCACTGGCCTGGCCGGAAGGGATACCGCTGCAACTGGCCAGTCAATTACTGCCTTTTAAAAGCCGGTTGTCCATGCTCACGTACCTGCATATTCACCTTCACGCAAAAATGGCGGCGAAGAAAAAAGGAAGCAGCAACAGAACCGCCGTATTACCCAAAAACAAACTGACCGGTTTGCTCAGCAGCCTGGAATTACTGGTACAATCACTCCGCTGTACAAACAGGGATACCACCTGGGGGGATTATTACCAGGAAGCGGCCACCCGTGCGGATTACCTGGATCAGAAAAATAACATTATCAGTCAGTGGACAAAAGAACTGACCGGCATAAAGACGGCTGTTGATTTTGGCGCCAACGAGGGTAATTTTTCTCTCCCGCTTGCCGAACGGAGTATACATACAATCGCCGCCGATGCTGACCCTGTAGCCATTAATACATTGTACGAAAAAATAAGAGGTACGGGGTTTGATCATATTCATCCGCTTATTATCGATTTTACTTATCCCTCCCCCGCCATAGGTACAGGTAATACGGAAAGAGCTTCTTTTCTGCAACGGCTCGGGCAACGTGACCTTGGTTATTGTCTTGCTTTTATCCATCATCTCTGTATCGGGAAAAATATTCCCCTGCAAAAACTGGCGGCTTTACTGGCCGCATCCTGTCAGCTATTGCTGATTGAATTTGTGCCCAAGACAGATGAAAAAGTGCAGATACTGCTCCAACAGAAAGAGGATATCTACCCGGATTATCATGCCGCCGGTTTTGAAGAGGCCTTTAGCACCTGTTTCCGCCTGGAGAAGACGGCCGCTATTCCCGGTTCTACCCGTACGCTATACCTTATGCGCAGAAAATGATAAAAAAAGTTCAGCATATCATACATACCCGGCCGGTATTCCTTTTGCTGCTGCCCGTTTTTTTTGTGCTGCACGGTGTTACAGAAAATTACGATTATATTCCTGCGGCTGATGCACTGCTGCTGACCTCCACGTATATAACGGCCGCCATACTGATTGCCCTGGCGGCCTGGATTATTTACAGGCAATGGACCAAAGCCTGCCTGATGGCTACTGCGCTGATGGCCTTTCATTTTTTCTTTGGCAGTATGCATGATGCCATCCGCTCCCTTGCACCCAACAGCTTTTTCAGCAAACACCTTTTTGTGCTCCCGTTTTTCTTTGTCCTGCTGACCGTTTTCTTCCTGTACCTGAAAAAGAGACAAAAGCCATTGCTTACACTCAGTTTTTTCCTGAACAGCGTGCTGCTGATCCTGCTACTGGTGGATACCGGCTGGTTGTTGAGCAGGCAATGGAGCAAACGGACAACAGTTGCTGAACTGCCCCCGGGTTTTACACCCTGCAGTCAATGCCCGAGACCGGATATTTATTTTGTAGTACTGGACGAGTATGCGGGCAACCGGGAATTAACGGATCTCTTTCAGTTCAACAATCAACCCTTCCTCGATTCGTTGGGAAAAAGAGGATTTTATACGGCAACCCGGAGTCATAGTAATTATAATTATACCCCTTTCTCCGTAGCCTCCATGCTGAATATGGACTACCTGCAGCTGCAAAACCGGAACAGGGCCGGTGAAGACCTTACCTATTGTTATGGGAAAATCCGTGATAACCGGTTATTGCAGTTCCTGAGGCATGAGGGCTATCGCTTCTATAATTATTCCGTTTTTGATTTTGAAGGACAACCCGCCCGGACACGTGAAACATTTTTACCGGCAAAAACCAGGCTGATTACCGCACAGACTTTTCTCAGCCGGTTTGATAAGGAAATACGATTCAACCTGATTACCCGGTTTAAATCTGCCGGAAACCTGAAGATACTGACCTATGCCAACAGGCAGAATAATGAGCATATTTATTCCCTTACCGCCAGCCTTGCGGAGAAAAAAACAAGGGAACCGAAATTCGTATATACCCATCTGATGATGCCACACTATCCATATTTCTATGACAGCAGCGGACTGGAACGCCCTTTTGAAAAACTGGTGGAAGGCAATCAGACAGATACGAAAGCCTATACAGCCTATCTGCAATACGCCAATAAAAAAATACTGGCACTCGTGGATATCCTGATGCGTCAATCGGCCAATCCGCCCGTGATATTCCTGGTGGGTGATCATGGCTTCCGGCATTTTACACAACCGGCAGAGTCCCGGTATTATTTCATGAATCTCAGTTCGGTTTATCTGCCCGGCGGCAACTACGGGGGTTTTAATGACAGCCTGCAGGGAGTAAACCTGCTCCGGGTATTTCTTAATAATTCATTCGGACAACAATTACCCCTGCTCCCTGATTCCAGCATTTACCTGAAAGACTGACGACACTGCCCTTCAATTAATCAACCTCACCCGTTATCTTTGTAGGTATAGGAATATGATACAGGCATCCCGCATATTAGTACTGGCCCCGCATACCGATGATGGGGAACTTGGTTGTGGCGGCAGCATTGCCCGATTGCGAGCAGAAGGACGAGAAGTGTTTTATGCGGCGTTCTGCCTTTGTTCAAAATCGCTTCCGGCGCACCTGCCACCGGATACCCTGGCTCATGAATGCCGAAAAGCCACAGCGGTTCTGGGCATCCCGGATGAAAACCTGATCCTGTTTAATTACGAAGTCAGAGAACTCCCCGCTTCCCGGCAACAGGTACTGGAAGAACTGCTGCAACTGAACAAAAAAATACAACCGGACATGGTACTGCTGCCTGCTGCTTCGGATGTACACCAGGATCACCAGGTTATACACCAGGAAGGATTACGGGCATTCAAGAATACCACATTTGCAGGGTATGAATTGCCCTGGAATAATTACAGCTTCCGGACTAATTTTTTTATGAAACTCAGTGCTGCTGACCTGGCACGTAAAATGGCCGCCCTTAAAGAATACCGGTCACAGGCAACCCGGAATTATATGCAGGATGAGTTTATCCGGTCACTCGCAACAGTCAGGGGTTTACAATGTAACAGCGACTATGCGGAAGCATTTGAAATTTACAAGCTGATCAGCTGAGTCCCTTATTTCCCGAAATGCATATATTGATTGAATGGCAGGTTTAATCCGAGCTGATTAACCGCGCTGTTGGACTGGTACCAGGCCCGCGCATACCGCAAACTGATTTTCCCGAGAAATACACCCGTCCCCAGTGAAAACCCATTTAATCCATTGGCCGTATTGCCTACAGTAAGCTCCCTACGGCGGAGAAAATTGTATCCGGCCTGCAATTCAATTTTAGGGTGTACATGAACGGTAGCTCCTAGTACCAGGTGATCCATCAGTTTACCGATGGTAAAGGATGATGAAGGGTTGCGGTAACCATTGGCCGAATTAAATACAGTATCCGCATAGAAAATATCCGGCTGGTGCAGCCGCTGCCCCGTCAGGGAAAAACTGAAGGGCGCATGTGCCAGTCTTTTGGTAATACCTGCCTGCAGTTCAAACGGCAACTCCTCCTTTTCGCCAGCGTATGCCGTTAACTGGGTGCCTGCATTTTTTATCATAAAGGCAGCCGACAAACCATTCGCCGTATCCCGGTAGCCAACAGCCACATCAACTGCCAGTCCGGTGGCGCGATACTGTCCATAGCTGGAGCTGATAAATTTCAGGTTCATACCATACCGCCATCTTTCCAGGTAACGCCGGGAGGCCCCGGCCTGGAGTACAAAATCAACCGGTCTGAATTTCCCGAGTATATTACCGGCTGCATCCGTTTCCGTGGTACTACCATAATTAAAAAATACCAGTCCGCCGGTAAAATCCGTGTTTAATTTTTCCTGGTGAAAAGCTATGGAAAGATGAAACACTTTTATCCCCCCGTAAAAATCATTGAATACCGCGTTGAGTTGTGTATGCTGGGCTGCCGTAAATAAAACCGGATTCTGAAAAGTCATACCCGCATCATCCGAAGGCTGTGAAATATTCACACCGCCCAAGGCTGTTAATTGTGGTGTATGAGAAAAGCGCAGAAAGTTAAACACTGATCGGCCACCGAGTACCTGCGCCCCGGTATTTAGTCCGCATAAAAGCATGAGTATAGTAATGTAAATACGCATTACATAACGAAAGTAAGCCATATCAACAGAAAATCCCCTCCGTGAACAGAGGGGATTTCTCTTCCGCAAAGCGGAACTAACCTTAAACAACCAACATGCAGTTTTTATAACAAAAAGAAAGCGCTGTGGTTGACAGAGTCTGTTTATTTTTCCAGAGCCAGTTCCAGCACCTGGTTCATTGTTTTTACATAATGGAACTTAATTCCTTTGATAAAGGCTGAATCAATTTCCTGTACATCTTTTTCATTCTGCCAGCAAAGTATGATCTCTTTCAATCCGGCGCGTTTGGCCGCCAGGACTTTTTCCTTGATCCCTCCTACCGGCAATACCTGGCCGCGCAGCGTGATTTCGCCGGTCATCGCCAGGAAGGGTTTTACCCGTTTTCCGGTGATGGCCGAAGCTATAGCCGTCATCATGGTCACCCCCGCACTGGGGCCATCCTTGGGTACTGCACCTTCGGGCACGTGAATATGTATGTTCTTTTTCTCAAATAACTTATTGTCCAGTTTATATTTTTTTGCATTGGACATCAGGTAAGTCAGGGCGGTACTGGCACTCTCCTTCATTACATTCCCGAGGTTACCGGTCAGTTTCAGCTCACCTTTCCCTTCACTCAGACTGGTTTCAATAAACAGGATATCCCCGCCCACATAGGTCCAGGCCAGGCCCACGGCCACGCCCGCCATATTCGCGGTTTTGTACAGGTCGTTACTATATCTTGGTTTACCGAGTATTGTTTCCACGTCTTCGCCACTCAGTGAAGGTTTTACTTTTTCATGCAGGGCCAGTTCCTTGGCCTGGCTCCGCATGACAGCAGCCAGTTGCCGGTCCAGTTCACGTACACCGCTCTCCCGGGTATAATCCTGAATGATTTTCTCCAGTACTTTATCACTGATTTTAAAACTGGTATTTTTCAACCCGTGCAGGTCTTTCTGCCTGGGCACCAGGTGGCGTTTGGCAATTTCCATTTTCTCTTCCACGGCATAACCGCTGAGGTCGATAATCTCAAGACGGTCGCGCAGGGCCGGTTGAATATTCTGGAGATTATTAGCAGTGGCAATAAAAAGAACTTTACTCAGGTCGTATTCCAGTTCCAGGTAGTTATCGTAAAACGAATTGTTCTGTTCCGGATCCAGCACTTCGAGTAATGCGGAGGAAGGGTCTCCGCGCTGATCATTACCCACTTTATCAATTTCATCCAGTATCATTACCGGATTGGATGAGCGCACTTTCCGGATGGATTGCAGGATCCGGCCCGGCATCGCCCCGATATAGGTTTTACGGTGGCCACGGATTTCGCTTTCATCATGCAGTCCGCCAAGACTTAACCGGATATACTTCCTGCCAATGGCATTGGCAATGCTTTTACCCAGTGATGTTTTACCAATACCGGGAGGGCCGACAAAACAGAGGATCGGACTCTTCATATCCCCTTTCAGTTTCAGCACCGCGAGGTATTCTATAATCCGTTCTTTTATTTTATTCATGCCATAGTGGTCATGATCCAGCGTTTCCTTGGCTTTTTTCAGGTCATAATGATCTTCCGTATATTCTTCCCATGGCAGATCCAGCATCAGGTCGAGGTGATTATAGACCACGGAAAAATCAGGCGTACTGGGGTGCATCCGTTCCAGCTTTTCCACGCCTTTTTTAAACATTTCCTTTGCGGCTGCGGGCCATTTTTTCGCCTCCGCTTTTTTCTGCATTTCTTTTATCTCCTGCGAATTGCTGTCACCGCCCAGTTCTTCCTTTATACTCTTCAGTTGCTGCTGGAGAAAATACTCCCGTTGTTGTTTGTCAAGTTCTGTACGGGTTTTGGTGGTTACTTTGTTTTTGAGTTCCGCAAATTGCAGTTCTTTTTGCAATAGCTGCATCAGCAGGTCGGCCCGTTCACGGATGTGGTTCAGTTCCAGTAACCGTTGTTTATCCTTGATATCGGTATTCAGATTGCTGGACACAAAGTGAATCAGGAAAGCAGGACTTTCAATATTCCGCAGTATAATAGATGCTTCCGTGGGAATATTCGGGGAGAGCTGAACGATATCCGCGGCCAGGTCTTTGATATTGGCTACATACGCGTTAAAGTCCTCGTCTTTCGGGGCCTCTTCCTCTTCCAGTTTTATGATTTTTGCCCTGAAATACGGATCTTCTTCAATAATGGCTTCGGTAGCAAAACGGCTCTTTCCCTGAATGATTATGGTGGTTCCTCCATCAGGCATTTTGATCATTTTCACAATCTTTGCCACGGTACCGATCTTTTCCAGATCCTTCACTTCCGGGTCCTCCACATTACTGTCCTTCTGGGCAATTACGCCAATCAGTTTATCACCCCGGTAGGCGTCATTCACCGCTTTGATGCTTTTATCGCGGCCGACGGTAATAGGCAATACCACGCCCGGAAATAACACGGTATTGCGGAGTGGCAATAACGCGATTTCATCAGGTATCTCCACACCGTTCGGGTCTTCCTGGTCCCCTTCATTTAAGGGAATAATGGGCAAAAAATCCATGTCGTCTTCTGCACGCATCAAAAAATTCTCAATATTCATATCCTGGTCTTCTTTAGACATTCTGTCATTTTATTCGGGCACTTTTGTCCCGGAGAGTAAAAGTATACTGTGAATTCAGTATTGCCAAGTATCGTGCCTGCCAATTCCGGACTGCCAAACTATGTAACTGACGGCAAACCCGTTATAATAAAAAGAGGATTGCCTCACAAACTGTCACGCAATGATCTGCCAACGGCAGGTTTCAGCATAGACAGGTTGTGAGGCAACCCCTGATTCATGGCTATATGAACTTTTTAAAGTGCCAGTCCGACGGAAAGCTGGAAGCCCTGGCTTTTCCATTTGGTATCATCCGGGATATCGCTGATATTATTCAGCCCGATTGCATAACGGCCATTCACCCTGATTGGTCCCATACGTACCAGTACACCGGCCAGCATGGAGAGGTCGCCTTGCTTGAAGGCATTACCCCCGTTTTGTAATAAGGTCTTGTTCTGATCAATCAATACACCGAACTGCGGACCTGCCTGCAGCGAAATAAAATTACCCACCAGTTTGTAGTTCAGTACAACCGGGATTGACAGGTAATTCAACTTTACGTTGCTGTTGCCGTCAAACACATCCTGGTAAACATGACTGAAGTTGCTGTCAAGACGGGTGGCATACTGATTCCACAGTACTTCCGGTTGCAGCACCAGCTTATTACCCAGACGTATCTCGGCAAAACCACCCAGGTGATATCCGTAACGGAATTCATCTTTAAAGGACTTTCCATCAACCTTGGTAATGTTGGTACCGGCTTTAACGCCTACGTGAAACTGGGCCATAGCAGCCTGAGAAATCAGAATAATGGCGAAGAGCGAGAGAATTTTTGTTTTCATGCTAATGATTTTTTTGTTTTTGGAATGGCTTGAGACCGGTTTAAAATTTCAAGTATGATGCCATGGAACCAATCCCGCTGTTAAATTTGATATAACATGAATAGGTACAAACCGCATCCGTTTTTGTAATCGGAAACGTTGCAATAAAAATGTGAATGTTTTCTAAAATAAATCAGAAGAAGAAACCGGCGTTAACGGTAAAGAGTGTGTTGAATTTTTGCGTATTGCCCGGGAAATAATAATCCAGAACCAATTGGGGCTGAAGAAAGAATTTTCCAATGGAATATTCGCCCCGTAAATATAAAGTCATGGATAGCGGCTGAAAATCGAGCTGGTCATCGAGATAAACATTATCCGTATTAAAAAGAACATTACTGCCGGTACGGATCGTAGTAGCATAGGTGCTGGAGGTCTGGTTGAAGCCGAATTTCTGTGTACCACTGGTAAATGCCAGCTGCGGGGTAAAGCGGATATGATCCCGGCTGGCCAGTACTTCGAGCCAGTAGAAGTCATGCCGTACAGAGGCCATCACGGAGAAATCGCTGACGGTTTCTTCCGTATTGATATAAGTGAAACCCCGGCGCCGCAGACGCAGATCCTGAATCTGTTCTTCCCGCTGCATATAATCACTCCGGCTGCCCCATCCGTAACTGGCGGCTACAGCAGGTTTGAACCATGATTTACGGTACATAAAATAACCATACAATTCATTTTGCAACGGCGTGGTATAAAACGGAAGTGAGTCCCGGGTTAAAAAACGGGTATAAGAAATGCCGGTGGCAATACTCCTGTTTTTCAAATAATCAAAGGATGGGCTGATGCCGGCCTGGTAAAGGTTCAGGTTTTCGCCGTCATGCACGATATATCCCGTAGCCGAAATGCCCAACCCTCCTTTATGAAAATAGCCAAGTGTCGGCGAATAATTCAGTTTTTGTTCAGTGCTTATCGCATATGTGGCCTTGTTGGAATAATTGTAATACCCTTTTCCCATGGAAAGACTTACCACCGAGTAACTGCGGGGCGTAAGTATGGAATCCATAAACGCATCGAAGTCCCGGAACAGTGCGTCAAAATCGAAATCCGTATCACTGGTAAGCCCGGTAGTATCCCGGGGCAGGGACAAAGAGTCCACCTGCCTGTTCTGACCGCAGAGTACAGAACAGCACCAGATCAATGCAATGGTTATGGACCCTTTTTTCAGCATCAGGCAGTGGGTGGCCATTTAAAAAAAGTAAATGCCCGTTCGGGGGTTAAGACTGTAAACCCTGAAACAGGTTTAATTCCCGTTCGGAAAACGAAGATAAAAAGTAAAAAGTGTAAGGTCGTAAAAATTAAGTCGTTGAGAGGCTTATCAGGCCAGTTCGATCAGGGTTATTTCGGGCAATATACCCACTCTGCCCGGGTACCCGATAAAACCAAAACCACGGTTGACATAGAGTTTCTGGTTTTCCTTTTCATATAAACCTGCCCATTCGTTGTACATATACTGCACGGGACTCCATTTGAGGCCGGGTATTTCAACACCAAACTGCATTCCGTGCGTGTGTCCGGCCAGCATCAGGTCTACATCCTTGTATTTTTCCAGTACTTCTGCTTTCCAGTGTGAGGGATCATGACTCAGGAGTATTTTAAACGGAATGGCAGCAGCGCCTGCATGCGCTTTTTCCATATCCCCGTATTTAGGAAAACGGCCTTTGGCACTCCAGTTTTCAATACCCAATAAGGCAATCTGCTGCCCCTCTTTTTCCAATATCACATGTTCATTCATCAGCAGCCGCCAGCCCAGATCCGCGTGTACTTTTTTCAGACTGTCGAGATTGGCCGCTTTTTCCTGCGGACTGTCCCATTGCACATAGTCTCCGTAATCATGGTTACCCAGTGTGGAATAGACGCCCATCGGTGCTTTAAGCTGGTTAAACACATCCATATAATCCTCCATTTCCGTGGCTACATTATTCACCAGGTCACCAGTAAAGAGAATCAGATCCGGATTTTCGTTCAGAATTTTCTGTACCCCTTTCCGGACGGCTTCCTTATCCGAAAAACTGCCGGAATGGATGTCTGAAAGCTGAACAATTTTTAATCCGCGAAAGGCCTCCGGCAGATTGGGATAACGTAAGGTTATTTTATTAACCTGGTAGCGGTGTTTATTGCCAAAGCCATAGATAAGAGTACCAAACAAGCCGCTTCCGGCCAGCATACCCGCCCAGCTCAGAAAGGCCGAACGGGTGATCCCTTCGCCGGCAATAGCGGCAGCCCCTACTTCACGGGGTGCGGACATAAACCGGGTACCGGTCCACTGTACTACCCGGCGGACATCATCTACCAGGAAAAACAGGGAAGCAATCAGTTTTGCAAAAAACAAGCCGGCGATCATGGAAAATATCGTGCTTTTCGCCAGTTTGGCAGCTTTATCCATCTGCAGGTAAGGCAGGAGAATCAGCATCAGAATTGCGGCCACGGAGAGTACCCAGTAGCCTGAATGCACAATAATCCGGGTTCTGGGACTGGCAGAATGGGTTAATACTTTAAGGGCCTGGAAAAAATACAGGTCTAAAAGGACCATAAATCCGAGAAAAATCCACCAAAACGGAGTACTACGCATATAAGTATCAAAATTAAGAGGCCCTGAATAATAGGCAGTCTTTTGTCGAACGCTTATTTTTGCCGGAATGCCTTATTATTGGGGCAAAACTTAACTTTGCGTTCTTTCAATCCGGGAGCAATTTTAGGCCAATCAATCACTTAATCTCAAGGAGTTTTCGGTAAAATGGCAAGAATAATCGGTGTAGCGAATCAAAAAGGTGGTGTGGGTAAGACCACAACGGCCATTAACCTGGCTGCTAGCTTTGCAGTGCTTGAGTACAAGACCCTGCTTGTGGATGGCGATCCGCAGGCCAATAGTACGACCGGGGTGGGTTTTGACCTGCATAATATCACCCAGAGTCTGTATGACTGTATGGTGAATCAGGCCCGTGCCAAAGATGTAATACTGAAAACAGAAATACCCAACCTGGATCTGATCCCTTCGCATATTGACCTGGTAGGCGCGGAAATTGAAATGATCAATTACCCCAACCGGGAAATGGTTATGAAAAACCTGCTGGACAGTATACGTGATGAATATGATTTTATCATAATCGACTGCTCTCCTTCACTGGGTCTTATAACCGTAAATGCATTGACTGCGGCCGACTCGGTTGCTATTCCTGTACAGGCTGAGTTTTTTGCCCTTGAAGGTTTGGGAAAACTGCTTAACACCATTAAAATTGTGCAAAGCCGGCTGAATACAGCGCTGGTTATTGAAGGTATTCTGATGACCATGTATGACGGACGGCTACGCCTGTGCAACCAGGTAGTAAGTGAAGTACGCCGTCATTTCGACGAAATGGTATTCAGTACCATTGTACACCGGAATGCCCGGCTGGCAGAAGCGCCCAGTGCCGGCAAACCCGTAATCCTGTATGATGCAGCCAGTAAAGGATCGGTCAACTACCTGAACCTGGCTAAAGAAATTCTGCAGAAAAATGACATGACGAAAATGACACAGGAAGAAAGAATTCTTGAAATATAAACAAGGAACGTAAGTACGAAGTACGAGGTACGAGGTACGAAGTGCGAGGTACGAAATGAAGCATTGATTTACTGACAACCCACATCCGACAACAGACATCATAAATGACAAATCCTAAACAAAATAAAGATCTGCTGGGAAAAGGAATTCGTTCTTTACTGCAGAGTATTGACTCCGATCTGAAGACCAATACCGGTCAGTTGAAACAGAATGTGGTGGAAAACGCAACGGGCATCAACCGGTTGCTGATTGCAGAGATTGAGGTAAACCCCAAACAACCGCGCCGTGATTTCGATGAACAGGCACTGAACGAACTGGCGGAATCCATCCGGATGCATGATATCATTCAGCCGGTAACTGTTTCGCGGATGGCCAATGGCAAATACCGGCTGATCTCCGGTGAACGCAGGTTACGTGCCTCAAAAATTGCAGGCCTGAAAGATATACCGGCCTATGTGCGCCAGGCCAATGACCAGCAATTACTGGAACTGGCGTTGTTGGAGAATTTGCAACGGGAGGACCTCAATGCCATGGAAGTGGCCCTGAGTTATAAACGGATGATGGAAGAACTGGATTATACGCAGGAGCAAGTAGCTGAGCGGATGGGTAAAGACCGCAGTACCGTTTCCAACGTAATCCGTCTTTTAAAACTGCCCCCGGATATTCAGCTCGCCGTACGAAGTGGTGAATTGAGTATGGGACATGCGCGTGCCCTGATCAATGTGGATACCGTGGACCGCCAGTTGTTTATTTTTAAAGAAATAAAAAATAAAGATTTGTCCGTACGCCAGACAGAAGCGCTGGTACGTACCCTTTACAAAGAGCCGGGTGTTGTTAAAAAATCGGCAAAAAGTCCGGTGGACGCGGCGTATAAAAGAATTGAAGATAAATTAGCCACGCATTTCAGCACCCGGGTAAAACTGAAAAACAGCCGCAACGGCAGTGGCACTATCACCATTGATTATTATTCCCAGGAAGAACTGAACAAGATACTCCGGCAAATGAATGCATCGCTTGATTAAATCAACATGAGAATTCTGTTTGTCTTTTTGTTAGTCTCACTGCTGAACGTCCTGTCTGCCACCGCGCAGGAGAAAGAAATACCTGTGCCCCTTAAGACAGATACGGTTCCTCCCGTTAAACAAAAACTAAGCGGCAGCAGCCGGTATGATTCTGCCATGAAGGCCCATAGTCCTCGTACCGCGGCCATCCGCTCCGCGATGTTACCCGGGCTTGGACAGATATACAATAAAAAATACTGGAAACTGCCCATTGTCTATGGTGCCTTGGGTACCTGTGGCGGTATTTTTTTGTATAACCTGAAAAACTACCGCGATACCCGTTTTGCCTACCGGGTAAAATACAATATGGCCTATAACCGGACCGACTCCGCCCTTTATCCGCAGATCCGGAATAACCTGAAACCACTGGATATTGAATCCCTGCGCTACTACCGGAACTCATTCCGGCGGGACATTGACTACTCTGTTCTTTTCTTTATTCTCATCTGGGGTCTCAATGTGGTGGATGCCACGGTGGATGCCCATCTGAAAAGTTTTGACGTAAGTCCCGAGCTCAGTCTCCGGGTAAAACCCGGTTACAGTGATATGGCAAAGACCAAGGGCCTCAGCCTGCTGTTAAAAATCGGTAAATAAATCCGTGCCAGTACGGGTCAGCCGGCATCCCGGATTAATTACATTTGTAATCAAGTAAACAATACGACATGAAAATTGCCCTGATTGGTTATGGCAAAATGGGAAAAGCCATTGAAGAAATCGCCCTGCACCGCGGACATGAAATCCTGCTAAAAATTGATCAGCCCAACCTGCATGAATTCACCGCGGAGAAGCTGGCCATGGCTGACGTGGCGATTGAATTCACCAGCCCGCACAGTGCATCTGAAAATGTAAAAAAGCTGCTGGACTTCGGCGTACCTGTTGTCTGTGGATCCACCGGCTGGACCGATCAGCTGGAAGAAATGAAAGCCCATTGTGCCGCCAGTAACGGGGCGTTTGCCTATTCCAGTAATTACAGTGTGGGGGTGAATATATTTTTTGAAATCAATAAAAAACTGGCAGCCCTGATGGCGCCGCACAATGAATACGAGGTAATTCTGGAAGAGATTCACCATACACAAAAAAAAGATGCACCCAGCGGTACGGCCATAACCCTGGCGGAACAGGTATTGCAGGACATAAAAAGAAAAAAACAATGGGTTAATGAACTCAGTGATAATCCGGAAGACCTTGAAATTATCAGTCAGCGGGAAGATCCGGCTCCCGGCACACACAGTGTAAAATATTCATCTGTTATTGATACCATTGAAATCACGCATACCGCTCATAACCGTACCGGGTTTGCCACGGGTGCGGTACTGGCGGCTGAATTTCTCAAAGACAGGAAAGGATTTTTTACAATGAAAGATGTATTGGGTTTATAATACATGTTGCGAAAAGGAATCATCATATTATGTTTAATCCTGAGTAACCGGTTATCCGCACAGGTAAATACGGACAGCCTGCACGCCGTAATAAATTCCGGCGTATCGTATCGTGAACAAATAAACGCTTCGCTGAAACTCCTCGAAAACTTTCAACTAAAAAACTTTGACAGTACACTGATTGAAGGTAAACGGGCGCTCGGCATAGCACGGAAAAATACAGACTCTGTAAGTGTGGCTGAAATCATGCGGCATGTTGGTGTAGCCAGTTATTTCAAAGGGAATTATGACGTGGCAGCAGTGAATTTCCAATCGGCTATAGCGATTCTTGAAAAAGCGAATCAACCGGCCAAATTAGCCCCGGTTTATAATGAACTGGCTAAATTGTACAGGAAAACCAGAAATCTAGACCGGGCCTTGCAGAATTACAACAAAGCCGATGCCTTATATCGTCAGCTTAAAGACAGCACCGGCATCGCCATGATTCTGAACGAATCGGGTGTGGTTTTTGAATACAGGGAAGATTTTGCAGAAGCGATAAATCGCTATACCGCCTCCCTGGAGATAGCCGAAAAGAAAGGAGATTCGCTCAGTGTTTCGTACTCGCTTAGCAATATTGCTGGCGTGTATGTAATTCAGAAAAAATATGATGTGGCAGAAAAAAACCTGCTACGCGCACTGTCGATCAGGGAAATGCTGAAAGACAGTTTCGCAATAGCCCTCACCTATTCCGATCTTGGTGTGGCGATGAATGGCAAGGGAGACTTTCCTAAAGCCATAGGTTACCTCGAAAAAAGTAACCAGATGGCGGAAAAGCTGAAGTACCCGGAGCTGCAATCCAATAATTACAATGAATTATCCGCCATCGCCCAAAAACAGGGAGATTTTCAGCATGCTTTTTCTTATTTTCTGAAAAGATCTGCATTGAGGGACAGTCTGTATGCACTTGAAAAAACAAAACAAATTGAAGAACTGAATGCCAAATATGAAACGGCACAACGAGAACAGGAAATACAGCATCAAAAAAATAAAATCCGCGTACAAAAGCTGCTGATGGCTGGCATTTCAGGATTGGTAATACTCACTTCCTTATTGCTGGTATCCTGGTACCGTCGTAATAAACTCCGCCAGGAAACAGCCATGAAAACGGAGCTTATGCAACAGCAGGAAATGGCCATCCGTGCTGTAATGGAAGCAGAGGAAAATGAACGGCAACGGATTGCCAAGGACCTGCATGATGGAGTGGGTCAGATGATGAGTGCGGCCAAAATGAATCTCTCGGCATTTGAATCCGAATTAGCCTTTACCACCGAAGAACAACGGAAGTCCTTTGAAAAAGTTATCAACCTGGTGGATGAGAGTTGCCGCGAAGTACGTACGGTTTCTCACGTGATGATGCCCAATGCCCTTCTGAAAAATAATCTCGGCGATGCAATCCGCGAATTTACCGGCAAACTCAATCAGAAGAACCTGCGTGTGGAAGTTTACACCGAAGGTCTTGAGCACCGGCTGGATTCCAATATTGAAACCATGCTGTACCGGGTGGTACAGGAATGTGTCAATAATACCATTAAGCATTCCGGTGCCAGCACACTGGACATTTCCCTGATCCGGGACAAAGACGGTATCAGCGGCACCATTGAAGACAACGGCAAAGGGTTTGATTCTTCCGATCCGGAAAAACTGAAAGGTATTGGCATTAAAAATATCAGTTCCCGTATAGAATACCTGAAAGGTACGGTCGACTTCGACTCTGCACCGGGAAGAGGGACGGTGGTTGCAGTGCATATTCCTATCGGGAGTTGAGATGTTGATGTGTTGAGTTGTTGAGGTGTTTAGGTGTTTAGCCAGCAGAGTCGTCAAAAATCTCTACAACTAAACAACTAAACACCTCAACAACTAAACGCTTAAACAACACTCCCTCCTTTAACATTTCCACAACTGCAATTCCACCCTCCCCTGCATCTGTTTTGGAAAATAATGAACATGACAGCCACCAAAACTGAAATTGAAGTATCTTACAAGCCAATACCCACCATGAACCGGAAAATCACGTTGGCTTTGGTTGACGATCACCAGATTGTAATTGACGGACTACTGAGTCTGCTGAAAGGCCATGATCATTTCAAACTGGTATTTGCCACAACCGACCCCACCCAAGTATTGACAAAGATGGGCGAAACGCCGGTTGACATCCTGCTTACCGATGTAATGATGCCCGGCCTACCCGGCAATGAACTTGCTAAAAAAGTAAGAGAAAGATTCCCGGCAGTACGCATCCTGGCTTTATCCATGAGCGGACAAGGCGACCTGGTGAATGAGATGATCAATGATGCCGACATTTCCGGCTATGTGCTTAAAAATGTAGGCAAACAGGAACTGATCAGGGCTTTGGAAAAAATTGCCGGTGGCGGAATATATTTCAGTGAGGAAGTAATCGCAGAACTGCAACGCAGCAGTGAGCGGAAGAAACAAAAAGAAGACGCGCATCTCACCGACCGTGAAATAGAGATCATCCGTCTCATAGAAAAAGAATACAACAACAAACAAATAGCCGAAGAACTTTTTATCTCCGAACGCACGGTTGAAACTCACCGGAAAAATATTTTCCGGAAAACCAATACCAACAGCGTAATCGGTTTGGTGAAATATGCGTATGAGCATAAACTGATCTGATCGCCAGAAAGAAGCCCATTGGCATACACACAGTATGTACACTTCTTTCATTAGTAAGACTAATTTCCCGGGAAACCGCTCAAAGCAATTGTCCGCCATTCATACAGATTCCGGGAAACGGAACCGGCAATACCGTAGCTTACTGGTAAATCAGAACCCATGCGCCGACTTATTTTAGTACTGTTTTTTTCCGGTATTGCAGTAACCTACGCACAAATTACCCTGACAACCCCTCCCAGTGGTGGTAATAAAAAAGCGGCTGTAAGTGAACGGATTGGCATTACCGATGTCAGTATTCAGTATGACCGGCCGGGTGTAAAAGGACGTGAAGGAAAAGTATGGGGGCAGCTTGTACCGGTCGGCTTTACAGATCCGGAATTCGGCAGTAGTAAATCTTCTCCCTGGCGGGCCGGTGCTAATGAAAATACGACCATTGAATTTTCTACAGCCGTTATGATCGAAGACCAACCCCTGCCGGCCGGCAAATACGGCTTTTTTATTGCCTGGGCACCGGAAGAATGTACGTTGATTTTCTCCAGGAATGCTGGTTCATGGGGGCATTACTTTTATACCCAGCAAGAAGATGCATTGCGGGTAAAAGTAAAAACGGTAGCATTGGACAAATCCGTGGAGTGGCTCAAATATGAATTCAGCGACGAAACGGAAAACAGTGCGGTTATTTCACTGCAATGGGAGAAACTATCCATTCCATTCAAAGTAAAAGTGGATTATATCAACACACAGATTGCTTCATTCCGGCAGGAACTGAGGACCGAAAGAGGATTCTTCTGGCTGAGCTGGAACCAGGCCGCACAATGGTGTCTGCAACATAATGTAAACCTCGATGAAGCCCTGCTCTGGTCCGATTCTGCCACCAGTGCCGGTTTTGGAGGGGACAGGATTTTTGGCGCATGGGCCACCAAAGCACAGCTGTTACAAAAGCTGGGAAGACCGGAGGATGCCAATGCGGTTATGAAAAAAGCATTGCCACTTGGCAGCATGACTGATTTGCATCAATACGGCAGGCAATTACTCGGGCTAAAAATGAAGAAAGAAGCTTTTGAAGTTTTTAAACTGAATTTTGACAAAAACCCAAACCAGTATACCACTTGTATGGGACTGACCCGCGGCTATTCAGCCCTTGGAGATTTTAAAAATGCCTTGAAATACGCCAACCTGGCTCTTCCCCTTGCACCAGATGAACAGAATAAAAAAACAGTACAGGCAATTTTGGAAAAACTGAAAGAAGGAAAGGATATTAATTAATAAAACAACTCTTCGCCATATTCTAACAACCAAGAGAAAGGCTGTTACTAACGACTCCTGATTAAAGACTATCGACTAATTACAACCCAGAATTTCACATAGCTTGGCTTCCAGCGCAGGTCCACGGAGATTTTTTGCAATAATTTTTCCTTCAGGATCCAACAGGAAGTTCTGTGGGATACCCCTGACATTATACATAACAGCTACCGCATTATTCCAGAATTGCAAATCGCTTACATGTGTCCAGGTAAGTCCGTCGGCATGTATGGCTTCCAGCCATCTTTCCTTTTGTCCCGGACGATCAAGGGAAACGCCAAGTACGGTAAAATTTTTCGCACTGAACTTATTGAAATTTTCCACCACATTAGGATTCTCCTGACGGCAGGGGCCGCACCAGCTGGCCCAGAAATCGAGTAATACATATTTACCCCGGAAAGAAGAAAGTGCTACGGGAGCACCGGATGTATCGGCCTGTGTAAAATCCATTGCCAGGCTGCCAATGGACCCAATTTTGTTTTCAGCTATCATACCCGCCACTTGTTTTCCGGCAGCCATTTTTTTCACCGATTCATCAAGTTTATTATAACGACCCTCCAGTTGCATGGGGTCTTCGTTAAAGGCATATGTTGCCGATAAGATAAAAGCGGTTACCGGAGATTTCGGTTTTCCCTCCACCAGGCTTTCTATATTCCGCTGAATGATTTCCTGCATATTCCGGTGTGTCATCAGCAGACTGTCGCGGCCGGGACCGGGCATGGTGCTGTTAATCACACCAGCCAGTGTACTGTATTGCTGTGCCAGGGGTATAAAAGTTTTTACGAAAGAGGAAAAGTCATCATGTGAAGCAGAGCCTGTAATGACATAATCGCCTGGTTTGGCTTTATCTCCGGTCAGGCTGATTTTATTATTTTCCACAAACAACTCAACCGGACGCGGTTCATTACCTATAAACAAAAAACAAAGAACCGGTTCTTCGACAGCGCCTTTTAATTCAAATGCAGATCTTGAAATAACAGCGTTTGCCAGTTCGGTATTCTCCCCGTTTTTCACCATACGGATCGCAGTGCCATCGGGGAAGCCGGCGAGTTTACCTTGAATAGAAAATCCTTTTGGTGCAGGCTGCGCCAGCAAAGCCAGCGGAGCCAGTAATAAAATAAAAACGATTTTTTTCATACGTAACGATCCGTTTTACCCCTGTTTCGGGGAAATACAAAGGTAATTAAAGCTGCCGGACTTTCTGCATAGTCTCAGCCCCTGATGGACGAAAGAAACGCTTTTGTGGATGCATTAACATCTGTACTGTTTTCCAGAGCTTTAATATAGGCACTGCCAATAATACCTCCCGCTGTATGACGACAGACAGAATCAAACGATGGTTTATCTTTAATCCCGAATCCCACCAGCACAGGGTTTTTGAGGGATAGCTGCTGCAGGCCTGCCAGGTACTCTTCTGCCGCCAGCCGGCTGTTTGTACCCCCTGTAGTGGAAGAAGACGATACGGCATATAAAAAACCGCTGCTGAGACTATCCAGTTTCCTGACTCTTTCTTCCGATGTTTCCGGGGTTACCAGGAAAATAAAATCCAGTCCGTATTTTTTAATGACGGGGCCATATTCGTTTTCAAATTCAAATTCGGGGAGATCCGGTAAAATCAATCCATCAATACCCACTGCTGCCGCATCAGCGCAGAATTGTTCAAACCCGTATTGCAGCACCGGGTTCATATATCCCATCAGTACCACCGGTACTTGTATTTCTTTTCTGAAATCCCTGAGCTGTTCAAATAATATCCGGATCGTCATGCCATTGGCCAGGGCCACCGAACTGCTATGCTGAATTACGGGTCCATCAGCCAGCGGATCACTGTAGGGCATCCCGAGTTCGATAAGATCGGCACCATGCGACTGGAGGGCACGCATAACAGGCAACGTATCGTGAAGTGCCGGGTAGCCTGCAGTACAGTAGACATTTAGTACACCCGCTTTTTTCTCCTGAAATAACTTATTAAGTCTGCTCATAAAATTCCGTTTAACCTATTCATTTCGTTACTACCTCACCCCAACCCCTCTCCTTTAGGAGAGGGGCTAGCCGCTGAAAGTTCAGACTGTCGAAAATGCCCGCAAAAAACCCTAAACAGAATTTTTTTCCTCCTGAGTTTTACGCTCTTTGCAAATGTATTTATTTCAAAGTAGTTTTCCCCTGTCTTAGATCCTTTGCAACAATCCGAATCTTATTTAAAACTAACCCGATGCTGTGTTCTACTTCGTAATTACTGAATCGTAGTACTGACACACCAAGTTCTTCCATCCAAATTGTTCTCGCGGTATCATAGTCAGTATTGACATCCTCATTATGTACTGTGCCGTCCAGTTCAATCACCAACTTTATCTCATGGCAATAAAAATCCGCAATATATTCAATTAATGGATGTTGTCTTCTGAACTTTAATCCATCAAGTTTTTTGTTCCTAAGAAGCTCCCAAAGTACCGATTCGGTATACGTTTCCCGCTTTCTCAATGCCCTTGCCCGCTCATATAGTTCTCCAGAAGCTTCAATATGCAGATTCCTGTTAAAAGTGTTTCCCATAAATTACAGGTTAAAAATTAATTCAAAAGTATTCCACTCTTCTTTTGAAAACCAGCCTGTCTACACACTTATTTAACGGATTTTTCTTCTCCCCCTCTCCTCAAGGAGAGGGGGCTGGGGGGTGAGGTGGCTATGATGGCATTACACTCATATACGTTGCCAGATCCTTATCTCCTCTCCCGCTCAGACAGATTACTACCACATCTTTTTTATTGAAGTTGATCATCTTTAATGCATGCAGTGCATGCGCTGATTCAAGGGCGGGAATTATACCTTCCATTTTTGCCAGTTCAAAAGCGGCATTCAGCGCTTTCTGATCAGTGGCACTCATGAAACTGGCGCGACCGGTTTCAAATAAATGCGCATGCAAGGGTCCGATGCCGGGATAATCGAGTCCGGCTGAAATACTGTGAGGCTCCACCACCTGGCCATCGTGCGTCTGCATCAGGAGGCTTTTGCTGCCATGCAGTATACCAGGTTTGCCTAATTGTGTTGTTGCAGCGCTCTTCCCGCTATTGACCCCTTCACCGGCGGCTTCCACAGCAATCAGCTTCACCGCGGGCTCTTCAATGAAATGATAAAACGCTCCGGCGGCATTACTTCCTCCGCCCACACAAGCGATCACGTATTGAGGCAATTCCGACCCTGTTTTTTCCAGTAATTGTTTTCTTATCTCCTCACTGATTACACTTTGAAAACGGGCCACCATATCCGGGTAAGGATGCGGGCCTACTACAGATCCGATGATATAATGGGTATCATTGGGATGATTTATCCAGTCACGTATCGCTTCATTGGTGGCATCTTTGAGGGTCTTACTGCCGCTGGTTGCCGGTATTACGGTTGCTCCCAGCATTTTCATACGTGCCACATTAGGAGCCTGCCGTTCAATATCCTTTTCTCCCATATAAACTATACACTCCATCCCTTTCAGTGCACACACAGTGGCTGTGGCCACGCCATGCTGACCGGCTCCGGTCTCCGCAATGATGCGGGTCTTACCCAGCCGTTGTGCCAGCAGTATCTGCCCGATGGTATTATTGATCTTATGCGCTCCGGTATGACAAAGGTCTTCCCGTTTCAGATATATCTGTGCCCCATACCGTTTACTCAGCCTTTCGGCCAGGTATAATGGCGTAGGTCGCCCTACATAATCCCGAAGCAGGTATTGAAACTCCTTCTGAAACTCCTCTTCATACATAATCTCCAGGTATTTTTCCCGCAACTCCTCCACATTCCGGTGCAACATTTCAGGAATATACGCCCCGCCAAAAGAACCATAATATCCCTGTTCATTGGGTGTACCGATCAACACTTTTTCATTCATACTTTCCATAACTAACCGTGTTTCAAATCTGTTTAATCACTTATACAAATTTCTTTTCCCAAATCACCCTTCGGCAAGCCTGCCTGTCCGGTAGGCAGGCTCCCCGCATTTGGCGGGACAGGCAAGGTGACACCCATCTATCACTATTTCTCCCCTCTTCTCTCTTCTCTCTTCTCTCTTCTCTCTTCTCTCTTCTCTCTTCTCTCTTCCCTCAACTCCCGACTCCCGACTCCCGACTCCTGACTCCTGACTCCTGACTCCCGACTCCCGACTCCCGACTCCTGACTCCTGACTCCCGACTCCCGACTCCTGACTCCCGACTCCCGTCTATTTCAGCCCTTGCTTAAACTGTAACAACAACTTCATATCCTTCACGCCGGGCGACACTTCAAATTTGCTGTTGATATCCACACCGAACATATCCGGATGCTTAAACGCTTTCACGCGGCCGGCATCCTCCACACCGATTCCTCCACTCAGGAAGAATGGCTTTTCAATTTTTGCTTTTGACAGGATACTCCAGTCAAACTGCTGACCGGTGCCACCAAAACTCTCTTTTAATCCCCCGGTATCAAAGAGATAATAATCACAAACAGCGTCATAGGGCGCTACCAGTTTATCAATATCCTCATCACCTTTTATACGGAAGGCTTTAATCACCTCCACTTCACTACTGAGATCTTCACACATTTCGGGAGTTTCATCGCCGTGCAGTTGTACCACTTCCAGCCCGTATTCATCAATTGCATCCAGCACTTCGATCATTTCAGGATTGACAAATACACCAGTCTTCCTGAGATCGAAATCGGCATTCTTAACATCTTTGGGATTCAGTTTGCCAACCACATACCTAGGAGACTCTTTATAAAAAATCATCCCGGCAAAATCAATATCCAGTCCGTCGAGTTGTTGCAGCTGTTTCATTTCAGTGATGCCGCATACTTTAATATTCATACTTGTTTATTTCAGTTCGTCAATAAATTGCTTTAGTTTGTTCATATCCTTCACCCCGGCACCCATTTCAAATTTACTGTTCACGTCCACGGCAAACAATTTTGCTCCTGCGGGTCCTGCACTCAGTGCTTTTATTCTCTCCGCATCTGCGGGCTCAACTCCCCCGCTGAGGAAATAAGGCTTTGACGGAGGCGCCTTCTCCAGCAGTTTCCAGTTAAACTTTTTCCCTGTACTGCCATACCCGGTGCCGGCCGTGTCAAACATAAAAAAATCGCAGACATTCTTGTACGGGATCGTCAACGGATCCAGGTTTTCCTTCCCGGCGAGCCGGAACACTTTGATCACCGATATAAAATCGGCAATTCTGGCACAATACTCCGGTGTCTCATCTCCGCTCAGCTGGACCATATCCAGCCGGTATTCTTCTACCGTTCTTACCAGTTCATCATATCGCGCATTTACAAAAATACCCACACGGGCGAACTTCCCCTTCAGTTGTTTCATCTTTTCCGGGCTGATCTTCTGCCGCATGTAACGGGGGGAGGCCGGATAGAAATTGAACCCTGCCATATCAACCCCCAGGTCGTCAAAGGTTTTCACCTGTTCCGGCAGAATGTTGCCGCATACTTTCAGTTTCATGTGCTTTTGCGTTTAATTGGTCAATAAAATCAGCAAAAGCAATCGCTGGCGTATCCGCTTTCATAAAATTCTCTCCAATGAGAAAACCAAGGAAACCGGCTTGTTTTAAAGATACGATAGTTTCCACATTTGTAATCCCGCTCTCCGCTATAGCGGGCTTTCCGGCCGGAATATATTTTCTGAGTTGCAGGGAAGTGTTGATATCCACTTCAAAGGTCTTCAGATTCCTGTTATTGATCCCCACCATACTCACATCCTCACAGATATGGCCCAGTTCCTCTTCATTATGTATTTCCAGGATCGATTCGAGGCCGATACTGGCGGCATAAGCGGCGTATTCTTTTACCTGTGCCGGGCTGAGACAGGCAGCAATCAGTAAAATCACATCCGCCCCGAATGCCCTGGCTTCCGCAATCTGCCAGGGATCCACGATGAAATCCTTTCGCAATACCGGAATATCTGTGACTACTTTAGTCTGGATCAAATCATCCAGATCGCCACCGAAAAACTCCTGATCGGTCAGCACAGAAATGCCTGCCGCGGCTTTATTATAAGCAGTGACCACAGGCTCCACTTCAAGCTCTTTGGTTTTGAACCAGCCCTTACTCGGGCTCTTGCGTTTGAATTCCGCAATGATACCAGTACTCTTGGGCAAAAGCAGGTGATGTACCAGCGAACGGGTCCTGACCTCCCAAAAGAACCCCTCTTTTTCAAAGCGGGAAACCGGACTGAGTTTTTTAAAGGGCCCGATCTCGGCTTTTTTGTGCGCGACGATTTTTTCTAAGATGTCCATGTTAAAAAATAATTCGTTTTAAAACAATTACTGCTCTTTCAATGATCATTGAGCATTGAAAATTGAATATTGAAATTTTCTTAAACCAGGCTTACAATGCTCAATATTCAACGCTCAATTTTCAATGCTCAATAGAAGAGCTATTGCTGCAATCCGATCAGTTGCTCCAGACCCTTCCAGGCCTTTCCGCTTTCCAGACTTTCCACAGCAGCATCATAGGCAGCATCATAGGAATCGTATTTACCGGTACAATGCAGCGCCATTGCCGCATTGGCCAACACCACCGCATTCTGTGCCCAGCTGCCTTCCCGATTAAGTATCTTTTTAAATATAGCTGCAGCTTCTTCCACGGTATCACCACCACTTATATCTTCTGTCATCACCATCCGCTTGCCCAGTTGTTCCGGAGTCATTACCCTTTCACCTTCATGAGTGATCACTTTGGTATCACTGGTAAGCGAAATTTCGTCGTAGCCATCCAGGCTATGAATTATGGTAAACGGCTTTCCGCCCAGCTGCAACAGGTAATTATAGATCCTTGCCATTTCCAGGTTATATACACCAACCAGCTGGTAAGCGGGATTGGCCGGATTTGCCATGGGGCCCAGCATATTGAAGAAAGTCCGCATAGCCAGGTTTTTCCGGATCGGCCCTACCGTCTTCAGGGCCGGATGAAATAAAGGCGCATGGAGAAAACAAATGTTTGCCGCTTCCAGTTCCTTTTTAAGTTTATCCGTATTGTTTGAAAAAACATAGCCCATCTGTTCCATCACATTCGATGCGCCGCTGATAGAGGATGCCCCATAGTTTCCGTGTTTGGTAACTTTCTGTCCGGCACCGGCGACAATAAAACAAGCCAGGGTGGAAATATTAAACGTATTCTTTCCATCACCGCCGGTTCCCACAATATCAATTGCATCATAAGCTGCCAGATCCGCTTCTACACAAAGCTCCAGTAAAGCATCGCGGAAGCCCTGCAATTCGTCAATGGTTATACTGCGCATAAGATACACGGTCATAAAAGCCGTCACCTCATGTTCATTGTAAATCCCCCGGCCTATATTTACCAGTGCCTCTTTCGCCGCTTCCCGGCTCAGGGTCTTGTGCTCAAATAAGTATTGTAAAATGCGTTTCATGTGAGTGTTGAGTTGTTGAGGCGTTTAGATGTTTAGGGTTTAGATGATTAGATAGCTTATGTGGAATGCTCTGACATCTGCTTTCTCATTCTACTGCACCAGCCAGTTCTTCAATATCTTCTCCCCATCCGGTGTCAGTACACTTTCGGGATGAAACTGTACACCCTGTACATCAAACGTCTTATGCTGCAATCCCATGATGTACCCCATATCATCTACAGCCGTCACTTCCAGATCTGCCGGAAAATCCTGATCACTTACCACCCAGCTATGATACCGGCCCACATCAAACCTTTGAGGTAAGCCGCTGAATAAAGGGCTTTTCACTTTTGAGTTCTGAATTTTGACTTCAATGGGAGTAGCAATACCATGATAAACTTCCTTCAGATTCACCAAGGTCCCGCCAAAAGCCTCCCCGATTGCCTGGTGACCGAGACATACACCCAGGATGGACTTGCTGGCGGCATATTCTTTTATCAGCGGCAATAAAAGTCCTGCTTCCACCGGTATCCCGGGTCCGGGGGATAAAATGATCTTATCATACATCTTTACTTTCTCCAGTGGCAGCTGGTCATTACGGACCACTTCCACTTTCACCCTTGTGATTTTTTCGACCAGGTGAACGAGATTGTAAGTAAAGGAATCATAGTTATCGAATACGAGTATGTTCACGATAAATGGTTTAGATGTTTAGTCGTTTAGTTGTTTAGTTGTTAAGTTGTTTAGAGAAGACTCTTTAATTAACTGACAAATCAAAAACTAAACAATCTTAATTGCTTCCTCAATTGCCTTCTTCAGCGCCCCTAATTTATTATTCACCTCCTGTAATTCGCTTTCGGGATTACTGGCCACTACCACACCGGCTCCCGCCTGATAGGTGAGTGTATTGCCACGACTCAGGAAAGTGCGGATCATGATCGCGTGATTGAAACTGCCATCAAAACCGGCAAAGCCGATCGCCCCGCCATAATAACTGCGGGATGTTGGTTCATACGTATCAATAAGCTCCATGGCTTTGAACTTCGGAGCCCCGCTGAGTGTGCCTGCCGGAAATGTCTTAGCCAGTAATTCAAATGGATTGGCACCGGGTTTTACCTGTCCGGTCACCTCACTCACCAGGTGGATCACATGTGAGAAATATTGTACCTGCCGGTAATGAGTAACTTCTACCTCGTCACAAACGCGGCTGAGATCATTGCGCGCCAGGTCCACCAGCATCACATGTTCAGCGTTTTCCTTTGCATCCGTCAGCAATCGTTCTGTAGCAATTTTATCCGCTTCCTCATCACCCGTACGTTTAAAGGTGCCGGCAATGGGATGTACAACAGCTTTCTGATTGCTGATTTTTAATTGTGCTTCCGGCGAAGAACCCATCAGTTTATAATCACCATAATCAAAAAAGAATAAATAAGGCGAAGGATTGATACTGCGCAGGGCCCTATACACATTGAACTCATCACCGGTAAAACCCTGTTGGTAACGACGACTGAGTACGATCTGGAACACATCGCCCCGCTGGCAGCTGGCAATCCCTTTACGTACCATTTCACGGTAATCTTCATCGGTCATGTTGGATTGCTCTGTTCCTTTCATCGCAAACGGATATACAGGTACATCTTTGCTGCGAATCAGGGATTCAACCGCGGCTGCATCGCCTTCTATGCCTTTAATTTTATTCTCACATAAAAACAACTCATCCCGGAAGTGATTGATGACGATCACGTACTGGTAGAGACGGTAGCGCATGAGAGGGATGGCAGTCGGGAGTCGGGAGCCTGCCTGCCGGACAGGCAGGTCGGGAATCGGGAGTCCTTCCTTAGTTGTTGATAGCTTAATGGTGTCGAAGAACTGTACAGCGTCATAGGTGCTATAGCCAAAAAGCCCCTGGGCGAAGCTGAGTTCTTTTTGTAATGGTTTTATTGCATCGAATTGCTGCATAAAATTCCAGAGGAGTCCGGGAACTTCCGCCGTATTTTTTAATGCAACTTTCTCCGGATTACGGCCGGGGAGTTTGAACTCAACCTGTTCCCTGGACGTGATCTCCATACCCCCGATGGCATTGATACAGATAAACGAGTAGCTGTTCTCAGATGAATGATGGTCCGTGCTTTCGAGCAGGATCGTATCCCTGAACTTGTCCCGCAACCGCAGATAGATACCTACCGGAGTATATACATCCGCCAGCATCCGTTTGGCAGTTGTGTTGATCTCAATTTTTTTCATATTTCATTATTCCTTTCCTGTCAGGCAGGTACTAAAAAACAGGAGCCCCGGTATTCGGGGCTCCTGAATGATATACAAATGCAGTTATGACACTACAGCCCCATTAGAGTTGTATGCCACCACCACTGATTATTTGTTGTCGTCCTGTTCATTTATACTGCAAATATGTGGCTACAATTCCAAATAAGCAAAAAAAACTTGATAGCTTTAATAAAACAAAAAATTATGACCATTCATCACAAACAAGCCGGCGGAAAGGGCATTTTCTACGTAGGTGAAGAAGGCGCCTACCTGGCGGAAATGGTGTACACCCTGCCAGCCGATGATAAAATGATTATCGAACATACGGAAGTTAGTGACGAGCTCCGGGGACAGAACGTAGGGTACCAGCTGGTGCATGCGGCCGTAGAACATGCCCGTACATATGGTCAGAAGATCATCCCGCTATGCCCTTTTGCGAATGCGGTTTTTAAGAAGAAACCGGAATACGCCGATGTGCTGTTTAAGTAAAAATTCAAAAGTAAAAAGTAAAAAATCTTAAAGCAGGCATTGCTCTAAAGCGATGAAACAGTATTAGTTCAAACAGCTCATTACCACCAAATAAAATGGGTCTGCTTATAAAGCGACCCATTTTTACTTTTGAATTGTCCCTTACTGATCCTACCTGATTAATGTGACCGTCCCCTTCTTAAAGATCACATTCCCGTTGTAATCCACGCCCTTCGCTTCCCATACAAACACATTACTGTCCTGCGGCTGGCCCTTGTAGATACCATTCCATCCTCTTGATGCATCATTGGTCATGAAGACCAGTTCCCCCCATCGGTTATAGATCCGGAAGAAGACTAATTCACGAATACCGGCGGGTATCACCACGGCATTATCATTCTTGCCATCCCCGTTGGGCGTAAAGGCTGTCGGCACATAAAGATCAGCTTTGGCAAAAGCAGTGATCCTTATATCATCAATCGCCTCGCATCCTTCAGCTGTTCGTGCGGTCACTACATAGGTGGAACTACCCAGGTTATTGATAATGGCCTGCGGAGATTTGAGCTGTGCATTATTCAGTCCAACCGATGGAGACCATTGGTAACTGGTAAAGCCGCTGTTATTCATATCCTGTGCATTGAGCTGCACCGGCTGATTGACGGCCACCAGGGTATCATTACCCGCAAACACGCGTACGGGGGGCAACATGGTTACTCTTACAGTATCCGGCTTCAATGCCGGACAACCATTGGCACTCACATTCAGCACATAGGTATAAATGCCTGCACCGGGTAAGGTAACGAGTGGTGCAGCGATGGATGGATTGGATAAATAAGCGGACGGACTCCATTGATACACCAGTCCCCCGCTGCCATTCAAACGCAGCGTTTTCCCGTAACACAGGATCGCATCGGGACCTGCATTGGCCACTGGAGCAGGCATCACATAAACAGTAGCTGTTCGGACATCACCATCACACCCATTATTGGCATGTTCCTGTACAGCGAGCTGGTAGATTCCAGCGGTTGTCCAGGTGATGGACAGTTCATGCCGGTTGCCGGGTTGTGTTATGCCGTTCACTGTCCAGGAATAAGTAGAGGGTACGGAAGCATCATTTACTTTGTAGATCCTGTTGGCACCTATACAGACAGTATCAGGCATGGCCACCTGCGCTATTAGTTGCTGGGAACAAAACAGCCCCAGTAGCCATGTACTGATATGTTGTATGTGTTTGGACATTGTCTGGTTCCGTCTTTTTACTTTTTAATTCTTACTTCTTTTGTCTTTGGTTTTTCGTAGTGTTTTATTTCTTTACCCCTTTCTCCCTGCTGTTCCTTTACGGGAAACAACAAGGAAGAATCGGGTTTTATTTTATCTATTGATGAGTCGCATTAATTGTGCGTGATCGCTGAGGTGACCGGTTTCGGTGTCACCGTCACGTTCAGGGTATTCGCTGCAGAACAACCGGAGACGGTGATCGTTTCGGTAACGGCTACCGTACCTGCACCTGCTGTGGTCCAGCTGACCGTGATACTGTTGGTACCCTGACCGGATACAATCGTACCACCTGTCACTACCCAGTTGTAAGTATGTCCGGCTACGTTGGTTGTCGTGTACGTTGAGGTATTACCTGCCACACTTACGCAGACCGGTGAAGGACCTGTAACCAGCGGTGTCGGCAACGGATTCACAGTTACTATCACGGGCTGGATGGTGAAGCATCCGCCGGCAGTGGTTCCTTTGATATAATAGGTTCCTGCGGTAGCGGCTGCCGGTGTTGCATACGGTACAGTGGCAGCTGCATCAGTCCAGTAGGTATAGGTAAGTCCGGCATCAGAGCCTGCAGTGACTGCAGCTGCAGTGAGGTCAACCGTATTCGGTGCACAAACAGCAGCCGGATTAGTTATTACGACAGTCGGTGTCGGTGCAGTGGTCACTGTTACAGGCTGTATCGCAAAACAACCGCCTGCTAATGTACCCTTGATATAATACGTACCTGCTGTTGCAGCTGTTGGTGTGGCATATGGAACAGTAGCGGCCGCATCAGTCCAATAGGTCAGTGTAAGACCGGCAGAAGATCCTGCGGTTACAGCAGCAGCAGTCAGGTCAACCGTATTGGGCAGACAGGCAACCGGCGGGTTGGTGATCACCAGGGTCGGTGCTGCATTTACCGTAACGGTACCGCTGGCAGAGGCGGATCCACAACCGGTTACGGTATTGGTGATAACAACAGAGTAAGTACCCGCAACACCAGAAGTAAAGCTGGCGACGTTACCCGGGTTAGTTGCACCCACAGGTACTGTCCATACATAACTATAAGTTCCTGCAGTACCCGGTGTGGCCGTTATTGTAGCATCCGCTCCGGAGCAGACGGCGGCAGAGTTCACGGTTACGGTCGGCAGCGGATTAACGGTTACAAGTATGGTTACGGGGTCACCCATGCAACCACTTGCATTGGTCTCTACCACCTGAAGAGTGGCGGTACCAGTGCTGGTCCAGTTGACTGAAATAAGGTTGGGTGTTGCCCCGGGAGTAATGGTTCCGTTACCACCGGTAACCGGTGTAATGGTCCATTGATATGTTGAACCAGCCGTCAATACGACGCCGTAAGGTTCAGTTGCATTCAGACAGACCAGGTGATCACCCGTATTCGGATAGGGCTGGGCAAAGGCCTTGCCGCTGGTAAACAGCAGCAGGATCGCCAGGCTTAGTTTTATGAACTTGTTTTTCAATTGCATGTTGATCTTGTTGTATTGGTTATTATATGTTGTTTACTTGTTTACTTATTCATCAATTATGGTAAATCGTCAAAATACCAGGACCTGTGGACGAAGTGATGATTACCGGTACCGTCGCTATACAATTACGACTATCCCTTACTGTAACCGTATAGGTCCCGGCTGTCAGACCCGTAAATACATTACTTGTCTGAAATGTCACCCCGTTGATACTATAACTTAATACCCCTGTGCCTCCAGTAGCATCTGCGGTAATCGTTCCATCTCCTGCCCCACAGGTAGCTGGCGATGCAGTGGCTGTAAGTACAGGGGCTGGCAGATTTAGTACTGTAACCGGTATTGATTTTATACAGCCGTTTACATCTCTTACATACAGTGTATACGTTCCGGCAGCTAGTGCATTAAATACAGTACCCACCTGATACGTTGTACCATTCAGTGAATATTGTAATGCACCAACACCCCCGGAAGCGGCGGCAGTAATTGAGCCATTGGCATTACCACAGGCTGCATGTACAATGGTTGCCGTTAATACCTGCGGACCTGCTGTAGTTGACACCACAACCGGACGGGTCACCAGGCACCCATTGGCATCTTTAACTGTTACGGTGTAATTACCAGGGAGCAGCCCGTTAAAAATATTACTGGCCTGAAAACTGATACCATTGATACTGTATTGGAGAGGTACAGCAGCTCCGGTAGCAGATACAGTAATGGTACCAGTTGCATTACCACAGTTACCGGCCGTAGTTACGGTATTGGTAATAGCAGGCCCCGTAAGGTTGGCAAGGTTTATACCCGTAGTACTGATGCAGCCCCTGGCATCTTTTATATACACTGTATAGAATCCGGCAGGCAGACCGGTAAATGTACCAGTGGATTGATAGAGTGTTCCGTCAATACTAAACAGGTAAGGCGCTGTACCTAGTGTACCGGTAGCCACCAGGGAACCATCGCTGTTGTTGCAACTAGCAGGTATGCTATAGGCTGATACCCTGGGCAGCTGGGTCAGTCCTACCGTTACGGAGATACTGCTATAACAATTATTGGCATCTTTTACATATAGCGTATAGGTTCCAGCCGCCAACCCGGAGAATATATTACTGGACTGAAATACGGTACCATTCAGACTATACTCCAACGGAGCTGTCCCTCCGGTACCTGTAGCCGTGATTACGCCACTATTGCTGTTGCAGGCCGCAGTCAGTACGGTAGCGGTTACAACGGGTATACCCTGACCAGTCAGGTTGACGGTAACCCCGTTAATACAACCCGATCCATCGAGTACACTGATCGCATATACTCCGGGAACGAGGTTATTGAATGTATTGACGGCGCTGTATGCACCTCCATTGATACTATACGTATATGGTGGGATACCTCCTGCCCCGGTAGCTGTTATTGAACCAGTTGGTGAACCACAGGTTGGATTGACCTGCGACGTGGAAACGGTCGGTCCTCCTATTGAAGGCACCACAACATTCACAATACTGATACATGCACCCGGATTGTCCGGGGGACCTGCCACAAAATCAGCATCATCGGCCATACGGATCTGGTATGAACCAGGAGCAAGTCCGGGGAATGTCAGACTGTTGACACCAGGAGGAAAGAAAGTGATCCAGGTAGCGCCATTATCAATACTTGCATGATAAGGCCTGTTGACACCAGCACCCACAATTGTAATTGATCCATTGGTTGAGCCGCAGTTGGCAGGTACCACAGCAGCCGTGGCTGTTGCCGGAGTACCACTTCCGATTGTTACCAGTTTAGTGATTGTACATCCATCTTCATTACGGGCCGTTAATGTGTGTACACCGGGTGCCACATTGGTGAACTGATTGGCTGTAGTAAAAGCTGCACCATCCAGACTGAATTCATAAGAATTTCCACCACCACCGGGCTCTCCTTTGATGTTTTTAATCCGGCCGGTCTGTCCTGTACAGGCCAGCGCATCCCGTACAACGAAAGTTACATCCGTAGGTGCTGTACCCACCACACTATTGGTAATGGTAAAAGTCTGCGATGCTGTACAATTATTCGCATCCCTTACTGTAATCGTATGCGTACCCGGTGCCAGGTTGATAAAAAAGTTGACTGTCTGATAAGCTCCCCCATCCAGACTGTATTGCAGCGGCGGTGTACCCGAGGTACCATTGGCCCGCACTACGCCATTACTGGCATTACAGGTGGCCTGGAACAAGGTTGTTACAGTTAATGATGGTCCTGCTGATGCTGTAACTGTAACCTGGCGGGTAACAATACAGTTATTCGCATCCTTTACGTATAAAGTATAGGTACCCGGTGCCACATTGGTAAATGAATTGCCGGCCTGGTAAACAGTACCGTTGATACTATACTGCAAAGGGGCTACTCCACCAGAAGCCGTTGCCACAATGGTCCCGGTACTGCCACTGCAGGTCGAAGCGCCCGCACTACCGGTAAGCACTAAGCCGGATGTATTACTGATTACTACCGTAGCAGTACGGATACATCCGTTTGCATCTTTCACATAAACAGCATAGGTACCACTGGCCAGACCGTTAAACACATTGCCGGCCTGATAAGTAACCCCATCAATACTATACTGTAAAGGCAGGGCAGCACCTGTACCCGTAGCCGTGATGGTGCCATTATTCACATTACACGCAGTTGTGGTACCAGAAGCACTCAGCGACAAACCTGTACCTGCCGGCACAGTAACCGGATAAGTGCTGATACATCCTGCCGCATCCCGCACGTATACAATATAATTTCCCGGAGCGAGACCACTGAAAATAGTCCCTGCGGTAAATGTGGTGCCATTAATACTATACGTTAATGCTCCGGTACCACCCGTACCCACCGCGGTAATGGAACCATTATTGATATTACAGGCCGAAGCCACTGCCGATGCCGTAACCGTTGGCGCATTGGTACTGGCAACTGTTACCGTAACACTGTTGGTGCAGCCGGTTGCATCCCTTACTGTAATAATGTAAACACCGGCAGCCAGTCCTGTAAAAATATTCCCTGGCTGAAATGTAATGCCATCGCGGCTGTATTCCAGTGGCGCAACGCCCCCGGTTCCCGATGCTGTGATCGTACCATTGGCATTATTGCAGGCTGCAGAAGTTGTTACAGCACTCACAGTGGGTGCTGCAGAATTTGGTATCGTTACATTCACGGTGGCCATACAGCCATTGGCATCTTTTACCGTAACAGTATATGGGCCGGGGTTAAGATTGGTGAACAAATTGCTGGCCTGGTACACACTGCCATTGATACTGTACTGTAACGGCGCTGTGCCACTGCTTCCGAAAGCAGTGATCGTGCCATTATTGCTGCCACAGGTAGCCGATGCGGGTATAGCGGTCAGTTGCGGAGCCGGGGAACTGGTGATCACAACAGTAACTGCGTTGATACAGTTATTTGCATCCTTTACATACAGTGTATAGGAACCCCCGGTGAGCCCGGTAAAGAAACTACTGCCCTGGTAGGTCACCCCGTTCATGCTATAAGTATAAGGAGCCGTTCCTCCGGCCACGGTGGCAGTAACCGAACCATTATTTATTCCACAATCCGCATTAGTATTGGTAAAACTAAGTTGAGGTCCGTTCGTATTGCTGATCGTTACCACCGCTGTACTCTTGCAACCATTGGCGTCACGAACAGTTACGGTATATACTCCTGCATTAAGTCCGGCAAATGTGCCACTGGCCTGAAAGGTTAAGCCATCCAGACTATAGGTGTATGGCGCCAGTGTACCGGAACCGGTTGCTACGATCATCCCGGCGTTGTTTCCGCAATTGGTATTGACAACTGTAGTCCCCACGACAGGCCCGGGTAATAAAAAGGATGTGCTTGCCTGAGAACCATTACAGAACTGATTGATTGTGGCAACAATCGTATATGTAATATTCGGTGTTAAACCGGTAAAGATGCCGGTAGTATTGGTTACCACTTGTGTGGTTCCATTATACAATACATAAGTAACAGTAGATCCTGCGGGAGGAACCGGCGCAATCGTAGCTGTAACGCCAGCGGTGGCACAGTTGGGAGTTGCGGTGATATTGTACAATGTGGTCGGACAATAAGCCGCCATATCCACCGAAGCAACAAATCCATCCCCGCTTACATATAAGAGCTTACGGGATTCATCGTAAGCGAGATCATATACAGATTTTCCGGCCATACCGGGAATAGAAATATCAGCCGGTGCATCACTGAAAGTAGTGCCATTGAATTGATAGACTTTCACTATACCATTTGCTTCGCCCACAAACACATTGTTACTGGCATCTGCAATAATACCACCCTGCATAAAGGGTGTATTGGCGGTTGATACAGGCGTACCCACTCCGGCACCCGTTGTTTTATTAAAGGCTTTCAGATTCTTCCCATCCCAGTAATAGAGATAAAATGCATTTACCCAGAGCATATTGGCTGAGTTATCACTCAGTCCTGATGCAACCAGGTATGGGCGGTTGGCCGCTTCCTGAATAGTGGTATAACCCGAGGGTACATTCCAGGCTACAGAAGCTGCACTGTAAGGCGCTGCATTTTTGTAAATTTTATTGCTTACACCGGGTGTTCCGAATGTACTCCCGAAAATACTGTACATGTCATTCGTGGAAGGATCAAACACAAAATCGGCAATATCCTGTGCCCAGCCTGTACCACCCGCATATGGGATACCCGTAACATTCAAACCGGTAACGGTGGTAGATGGTGGTGTAAACGCCCCGAAATTAATATTGGAGTTGAGACCTCCACCGGCGATCAGTATCTGGGGCGAACCATTATTACAGCTCCAGAACATCTTCCAGGCTTCCATAAAAGAAGCATTCGCCGTAGTGATATAATTATCATACAGTCCCGTGGTACTGATCCGGATCACGCGGAAACCAGTACTTGGACTAAAACCCTGTCCGAGGTAAATATTACCGCTGGGCTTCTCCACCATCCAGCCGCCATAGTAAGTTCCATAGGTCCAGCTGGGAATGGCCAGTGAACCGTTGAATGTCCATTGCAGCGCACCTGCTGCATTGTACTTGGCCAGACTATGGTTACCGGTGAAAGCCCCGCCGCCTGTCACATATACATTCCCGTTATAGTCAAAGTCCACATCCTTGGCCTTACCGGCATTGAGTCCGGCGAGGTTGATGGTACTGCTTACAAAGGGATCGATCACCAGGGCCTTTGTGGAATCATAGTGCTGCGGGAAACGGAAACGCACCATTCTATTCTCCAGTTGAAAAGTAGTGGCAACCTCCTGTTTTGCAGCCTTGCTGATTTCAGTCCCATAATAGGAAACCGGTACCGAAACGGTCACTCCTTCAATGGATGACCTGATTTCCAACTGACCCTTGCTGTTCGTTTTAATGGAAACAATATCCCCGCCATACTTCAGTTGTACCCGGCTGATATCTGCTCCGGGCTGCACTTTCAGGCTATACTCAAAACCTTGCTGGCTATTGTCAGTAAAATGATAAATGAGGTCAATACCAGGATAGAGGTCTTTGTAGGTAAGGACACCAAATGAACAGGCTTTCTCCTGAATCATCCGGTAGGTATGATAAGCAGTGGATTTTTTGGAAGCAGATACCAGGACAGACGGGTTGGCGTTTAGCCATTCCATTGTGATCACGCGGTCGGTAATGATCTTTTTCTTTTCAATCTCTTCTTCAGGTATACCCATCTTCTCCAGCCTTTCTTCTTCGGCGTGAGATATCTTATCGAGTTTACGTTGTAAATGGATCAGTCCTTTGGATGTGAATAAGACCGGCATAGCCAGTCCTTCATACGCATATAAAACCGGGCCCATCGGTTCAACCCCTTTCACGGTTTTGCCGTACTGTCCCTTATTTTCTATAAATCCCTGGAAAAGGGCGTAGGTATCTTTTGGTGAAGAACCGGAACTGAACCGGGTAGCTTTTACGGCACCCTGTTGTGCAGTAACGGGACTCAGTAATAGCAATAAAACACTGATAAACAGTGTCTTTTTCAGCCAATTGGCCGACATTACGGATGATATGTTGTCATAAACAGTCAAGATTTAAAACAGAGCTACCAAAAGCGGGTAAACCGTGTTACAACATTGAGTCAGTGCCGGAGTCTGTTTTGTAACCTTTTAAAAAATGTTTTTGCGAAAAAAGTTAAACAAGCGGGAGTTGGGATACTTCAGATAGCCGGAATACAAGATTCCGGGTTCACACTGAGTAAGCGAAAGGCAGGAAGAATTCTGTATTTGCGGAAAAAAATAAAATAAATAAATCTTAGTCCAGCAGATGCCAGGCTTTCAGCACCGAATCAGCTTGCTGGCGGGTAAGTGATTTTGATTGGGGATATACATCATACTTATTGCTGAGACCGCATTCAAACTTATAAGCTGGCTTAGCCGATACAGTATCCAGCACATAGCTGATACTTAACCAGGTCCTCAGGCTGTCCATTGAATTATAATTCGAACGATCATAAATCAACTGATACCCATTCCACTCCAGATCCTTACGATCCATGTAAGGACGTCGCAGTGTACTATCTGCCTTATTCTCTTCAAAAGCTTTACTATTCACCCAACGAATCTGGTTTGTAACCGTCCAGGTAATACCCATGAAATCGTCTGGCAACAACGGAATATCGTGTGCAGACCTGTAATCATTATATGCAAGGGAAAACTGCTGCATAAATTTAAAAGAATCCGCAACCATACATTTTTCCAGATCCATTTCATCCAGATCATTAGCCGTCACAAACCCATCACAAGGTGAACGCCTGCAACAAGCGGCCACTATTGTAAAAAATAAAAGAAGGCTGATTAGATGATTTTTTTTAGACATATTTCGAAGCTACTTCTAAAGTTAGAACAAAAAACATGAATCATTGAGCCACCCGTCTATATTCCTGCTTCTTTTATGGTACCCCTCGTATTAGAAAGAACAAGTCGTACAACAGTTTTTTACTTTTTACTTTTGAGTTTTTACTTTTGACTTTTAACTTTCTCTCTTTTGCATTAACTTTCACCAAAACTGTTTTATGAAACTCCTTCTTCTGTCCATTGCCTTACTTACTCAGCTCGTCAGTTTCGCCCAGGACGGCTATAAAACCCCGCCCAAAGACGTGGCCGATATGTTACTCGCCAAACGACCGCCGAATGTGAGTGTGGACGATAAAGGAGAATGGATGTTGTTTATGGAAAGCAGCAGTTATCCCTCCGTAGCTGAACTGGCCCGGCCGGAATTACGGATCGCTGGTTTGCGGATCAATCCCGCGAATTTTGCACCCAGTCGCCAGACATTTATTACCGGCCTCTATCTCCGGAACAGTAAGACCGATAAAGAATATAAGATTGCCGGATTACCCTCGCCATTATATGCCGGCAGTGTATCCTGGAGCGGGAATGATAAAAAAATTGCGTTTACCCACACTACCGAAAACCGGGTAGACCTCTACGTAATAGATGTAGCTACCCAGAAAGCCTCAAGGATCAATAAAACCGCGTTGAATACCACCAGCGGCGGTTATTCCTGGTATGATGACAATACGCTCCTGTACCGCGGGATCATCAAACCCGCCAGTGCTGCTCCTCAGAAGCCTGCTGTACCGGACGGACCTACCGTACAGGAGAATTATGGCAAAGCCGCTCCCCGTCCAACTTTCCAGGACCTGATAAAAAGTCCGTATGATGAGCAGTTGTATGCTTTTTATGCCACTACGCAATTGATTAAAAACACCAACGGAACGGAAACCAAAATCGGTCAGCCGGCCATTTACAGCAGTGTGGTTGTATCTCCCGATAAAAAATACCTGCTGATCAGGACCTTGAAAAAACCGTTTTCGTATACCGTACCGGCCGGTGGATTTCCGGCACTGGTCAGTATTACGGATATGACCGGGAAACAAGTCAGATTACTGGCTGATCAGCCTTCTGCAGAAACAGCTCCGTCCGGTTATGACAATGTGCAGCCACTTGCCCGTGGTTTTGAGTGGAGGGATGACCATCCGTCCACCATTGTTTGGTGTATGCCTCTTGACAGCGGCCTGATTAAAAAAGAAGTGGAGTATCACGATGCGGTATATGCGCAGAAAGCTCCTTTTACAGGGGAGCCTGAATTGTTGTTTAAAACAAAAATGCGGTACGGCGGTATTACCTGGGGTACGGAAAGTCTGGCCATTGTAACGGAAGGTCTCCGCAGCAAACAGCTTACACAGATTGACCGGTATCATCCAGTCACCGGTGATCTCGAAAAACTCATCACCCGGAATACCACGGATGCTTATTCCAGTCCCGGTTTCCCGGTAACTCATCCAAACCAGTATGGCAAAAACGTATTGTGGACGATTGATAATGGCAACAAGATCCTGCTCAATAATCCCACCGGCAGTTCCCCGAAGGGCGATCTTCCCTTCCTGCTGAGTTATGATGTACACAAGAAGAAAGCAGATACTCTCTGGCGTTGTGCAGAGGGATGGTTTGAGAATGTGGTACGGGTGCTGGATGCCGAAAAAGGCATACTGCTGACGTCCCGTGAAAATGAAAAAGAAGTACCCAATTACTGGATTAAGCATACCAAACTCAGAATTGCCGATCGTCAGCTCACCCGCTTTGGCAATCCCTATCCGCAGATGGAGGGAGTAACCAAGGAAAAAATAAAATACAAGCGGGCCGATGGCGTGGACCTTACCGGTGATTTGTATTTGCCGAAGGGATATAATAAAGAAAGAGACGGCAAACTGCCGGTCTTTATCTGGGCCTATCCTGCTGAATACAATTCAGCCGCAGATGCCGCCCAGATCAGGGGTAGTGAACACCGCTTTACCATGGTAGGCGGCGGATCACCTGTCTTTTATGTAACACAGGGGTATGCAGTACTCAACAATGCCGAAATGCCTATTGTAGCCAGCAGTAAGGACAAAAAGCCCAACGATGATTTTATACAGCAGCTCACCATGAATGCAGAAGCGGCCATTCGGGTGCTTGACTCCATGGGTGTAGGTGATAAAAACAAAATGGCAGTAGGCGGACACAGTTATGGCGCGTTTATGACGGCCAACCTGCTCGCGCATACCAAACTTTTCAAAGCCGGTATTGCCCGCAGCGGTGCCTATAACCGCAGTCTCACCCCCTTTGGCTTCCAGAACGAAGACCGTACGTATTGGCAGGCCACTGAGCTATATAACAATATGAGTCCCTTCAACTATGCCGACAAGATCAAGACCCCGCTCCTGCTGATACACGGCGAAATGGACAACAATACAGGCACTTTCCCCATCCAGAGTGAACGGATGTACAATGCCGTAAAGGGTCATGGCGGCACTGTCCGGTATGTCAGTCTTCCCTACGAATCACATGGCTATGCCGGCCGCGAAAACCTTATGCACGTACTTGCCGAACAGTTTGAGTGGATGGAGAAATATGTGAAAGGGAATGAGGGAAAGCCTGGTGCCGGGAAAGAAGAGAAGAGGGGGTTTTGAGGCGAACCTCTGATTTTTTAAATGCAGCATGGGGTCTGAATGAAATACCCCATGTCCAGGCATGCCGTTGCTACCTAAAAAAGACAAAAAAAATACTACAAAAAAACAACCACTATTTATTTTAAATGTCTTTTCACCCTTTACATACAGTGACCAGCATATGTATTACTATCTTGCTCTCCTGCACCAACCAAAAAATCGAAACCGGTCAGACCCTGAAAAAAGAAACCACCGATCTCATCCGGTCACTTGGACTGCTTAATGAAGGAGAGCAGATCATTCAATATTATTCCAACTACAAACCAAGCAGGGCCGGCAGTTTTTTCACCACGAAAAGGATCGCGCATTACTGGCTGGATGACAATGATAAATCGAAAAACGACACGAGCTCAGCCTTTTATCCGGAGATCGCCGCTATCGACACTACTTATGCCGTCCGGGATACCTATGCACAGTATATGACCATCACCAAAAAGGACAGTTCGCAGTTTAATCTCTACGTGGACGGCAAAAAACATGAGGTTAGATCCTTTTTTGAAGAAGCTATACTAACCTGGAAGAAAAACATAAATAAAGAGTGATTGTCTCATTCTTCGCACATGTCTTACCAAATCCCGGGTTCATTTGTGAATTAGTTGTGAGATGTGAGTTGTGTGTTGTCAGCCCTCCTGAGAAACGTTAGTTTTCATCCTAACGAAATCTAAAACCTAAACAACTCTACAACTCAACAAAATAAGATGTGAGTTGTGGGTTGTGTGTTGTCAGCCCTCCTAATTAACTCAAGGTTTCAGTCGAACGAAATCTAAACACCTAAACAACTCAACGACTCTACTGAATCAGTTGTGTGTTGTGAGACATGAGGCCTCCGATGATGTATCCTTATCAACCTTTTAACCTTTCAACTTTTCAACCTTTCCAACCACCATTAATACTAACTTTACACCTGCTTCATTACCCCGATACCACATTTCCAGCTTAAAAGCAAAATATGAATTCGATTCTATTTCCGGCGATTGAGGAGTTTCTCCGTGAGAAAGACCGCAACAAAGTACAGCATGTAGAGTTGCTGATACCCGGACAAGACTTTGAGATCCGGATAATGGATGCATCGCTTCTGATAGAAAACAGCGGCGAGGAAAACAATAAAGCCCTTGTTTACATTTCTGTAAATAACAAGTCGAAACAGGGCATCCGTATTACCAAATCGGCTGAAATGCTGGACACTTTTAAAAACTATAAAGCCGGGGATGCACATCGCCGGTTTATCAGGTTCTTATTGTTGCCTCCTGTTTACAAAAAACTGACCAATGAAATAACCGCCATTATAAACGACCTGTTTCCCAAAATCAAACTATCCAACATCCGTGCCAATTTGATCCGTCGCGATAATCGGACCACTATCGAAGAATAACAACCTCCCCCCTATTACGTAACTTTATCCAGGAGAAATTGAAAATGTAAATTAAGCGTGGATCATAGTGATATAGCAGAGCAGGAAATTTATAGATTACATCGAAATACCAAGCCAGAAAATAAAGCTTGAAAAACAATAAAAGCATACTACTCATAGTCGCTATTTCCCTCATTACAGCGGCCCTGCACCTTCTTGCCGGCCCCGGATACACCGGCCCCTTCCGTCCATTTGTAACCGGTTACCTGATTGACCTGGTACTCCCCATGAACCTCTACCTTTTGCTGCAGGTCGGTGGCCGGAAACATTTTTCCATTAATACGACAAGGATAGGGGCAGCGGTATTTACTTTTGGATTTGGTGTACTGGTGGAGACGCTCCAGCATTTCAAAATTGACTTTCTCGGCCGGACATACGACCCCTGGGATCTGTTGATGTATGCTGCGGGCGTATGCCTGGGTTTGGCTATCGATTTGAGGATCCTTGAACCTCTTGAAAAAGAAGCCGGGAAAAACCAGTAAGCGGGAAAAGCCGGTTTTACTGTTTCATGTTATAAATTCGTAAATTAACTTTATGAACAAAAACCTCCTCATCAGCTGCATCGCCCTGTGCTCCTTTCTCAGCGGTTTTGCCGTCAACCATTTTCTGGCCAGCAACCGGCAGGAAACAGGCTCCTACAAAAAAGTAACCGGTATCGGCGGCATTTTTTTTAAATGCAAGGACCCTAAACAACTGAAAGAATGGTACAAGACCCACCTTGGCTTCAATGTAAATGATTACGGGGCCGTTTTTGAATGGCGGCAGGCAGCGGATTCCAGTCAGAAAGGCTATAGTCAGTGGAGCCCCTTCAAGGAAACGACGACATACTTCACTCCTTCCACAAAAGATTTCATGATCAATTACCGGGTTGGTAACATCGAACGGCTTGTGGCGGCATTGCAACAAAACGGGGTAACCATTACCGATACAATTGAAAGCTACGAATATGGTAAATTTGTACATATCATGGACCCCGAGGGCAATAAAATTGAACTATGGGAGCCAAACGATATCGTGTACGGGCAAATGGGTAAACAAGCCGGTTATCAAACTATAAAATAAACTGCCAAACCTGATTTTCATGGACAATCAACGCGTATTCCGGTATGCTTTCGCCAGTATTTACCCGCATTATATTCAGAAAGCGGAAAAGAAAGGCCGTAGCCAGGAAGAACTGGATACAGTTATATGCTGGCTGACCGGCTACAGCAGAAAACAACTTCATCAGCAGATTGAGAAAAAAGTGGATCTCGAAGCTTTTTTTGACCAGGCGCCTCAACTACATCCCAACGCGTCCCTGATTACCGGACTGATCTGCGGGTACCGGGTGGAAGAGATTGAAGACAAACTGATGCAGAAGATACGCTATATGGACAAGCTGGTGGATGAACTGGCAAAGGGAAAGAAAATGGAAAAAATTCTGAGAAGCTGAAACTATGTCATTCAGGAGAAACTCATTTCAACCAGGAAGAGCCCATCCGTTAAACGTTTATAGTGACCAAAACATAGTCAATCGCTAAATATAATTTTATATTGCAGCAATAGTCCCGTTTATTCTTAAAGCAATAAAGAACAGTATGGCTACAAAAAACAAAAAAAGCTTATCCCCCGCTCAGCAGACCAGTCTGCTCAATTTGCTGAAGACCCGTTTTGATAAAAACCCGCAACGACATAAAGGCCTTGACTGGAACGCCGTGGAAAAAAAGCTGAAAGCCAGTCCGGAAAAGTTATGGTCATTGCAGGAAATGGAAAACACCGGCGGTGAGCCTGACCTGGTGGGACAGGATAAAAAGACCGGTGAATACCTGTTTTATGATTGTGCCGTTGAAAGTCCGTCCGGCCGCCGAAGCCTCTGCTTTGACAGGGAGGCCCTGGATGCCAGAAAAGAAAACAAACCTGCCGGCAATGTATTGGAAATGGCCGAAGCAATGGGCATTGAACTGTTAACAGAAACGGATTATCGCGCCTTACAGCAACTCGGAAAATTCGACAGCAAAACTTCCAGCTGGATAACAACACCAGCCAATATCCGTAAACTCGGCGGTGCCCTCTTTGCCGATTACCGGTATGGGAATGTATTTGTATATCACAATGGCGCCGCTTCGTATTATGCAGCCAGAGGATTCCGGGGTTCGCTGCGAGTATAATGTGTGATTAAAGAGAAGCCCACTCACCTAATACTTAAACACTTTTCCTCCCACCATCACCTGCTGTGTCTTTGCATTAAATGTGGCTTTACCACCGGTGCGTACGGCCGCATTGGTCATAATGGTTGCAATGGAATGATTGTACCCCGCTTCCACCGGCGCATTGGGTTGTTTGCGGCTGCGGATACACTCCATCCAGTTGCGCATATGCGCGGACGTGAGACGATCCGCCCCGGTATTAGCAGAAGCCACCACTTTATCTGCTTTCTCCACAAGCGACAACTCGGGGAGCAGATTAGCCTTCATACCCATGGCCGCAGCCATTCTTTCGCTGAGTCCGCCCTTGGGTGAGACTTTATTCGTGATGAGGTTGAGTTCGCCCCCGTTGGCATAATAAATCTCAGAAGGATTCTCATCGCCATTGTGCATACGGGAAGCAAAGGATACCTGGAAGCCGGAGGTCTTATCCGTTTCCGGGCCATAATCAAATACCGCCAGCGTGGTATCCCAGTTTTTGCGACCGTCTTTCCACATATAAATTCCGCCATTGGCCACTACGGAACGCGGGTGTGTAAGTCCGCTGAACCAATGCACCGTATCAATCTGGTGACTCATCCATTGACCGGGCATACCGGATGAATAAGGCCAGAACAAACGATATTCCAGGTATTTGCGTGGATCCCACTTCTCAAAAGGCCGGTTCAATAAGAACCGTTTCCAGTCCGTATCTTCTTCTTTACATTTTTCCACCAGGGCCGGTCTTCTCCAGCGACCAGGCTGATTCACATTCCAGGTGAGTTCCACCATGGTAATCGGACCAAATTTTCCCGACTGAATAAATTCAGCCGCCGCAGTATAATTACCCCCGCTCCTTCTTTGTGATCCGATCTGCACAATCTGCGAAGAAGCTTTCACGGCTTTGAAAGCTGCAATATTATCGTCCATGGTTTCGGCAAAGGGCTTTTCCACATAAGCATCTTTCTTTGCCTTTACCGCTTCAATACAATGCAGGGCATGCTGAAAATCGGCGGTGGCAATGATCACCGCATCCACCTCTTTCAACGCATATAGCTCTTCATTATTCCGGCAGGCCGTAATTTCATGTCCCATCGCATTTTTCAGAAAGGCCTCGCCTTCCTCTCTCCGGAGTTTCCAGATATCTGACACGGCCACAAAATCAAAATTGAGTTCCTTGTAATGATTCAGGAAACTGGGAAACAGGGCCTGCCGGAACCGGTCTGAAAAGCCAATGGCACCAAGTCTGACCCGGTCATTGGCCCCAAGTATACGACCATAACTTTTTGCGGACATACTCATTGCACCGAGGTAGAGGCCTGCGGCGGTGAGGGAGGAGTTCTTGATGAAGTGACGACGCGTTGCCATGTTGAGTGTTTGTTTATTTGCAAATTTACTTTGAGTTGATAAGCTGATAGGTTTATAAGTTGACAAGGAAGATCTCACCCATATCAACCTTTCAACTTGTCAACGTTTCAACTATCCTTCATTTGAGTGCCTTTACCTTAACCGACCGATACCACACTTCATTCCCATGATCCTGCAGCAGGATATGTCCTTTCTCCGCTTCTCCGAAGTTTTTCCAGACCACATATTTGCTGATGGCCACGAGGTCGCGGAATTCTTTGGAACCCCTGATATATTCAAGCACTTTCACGCCGTTGAGGTAATGCTCCACTTTATTGTTGGGATACACAACTACCCGGCCGATATTCCAGGCTCCAATGGGACGAAGGAAACGTTTCTGTTTATCCGCTTTGATCAGGTCGTACAGGGAAGCCAGTGTGCGGTTGCCATCACGCCCCAGTTTAGCATCCGGATGCAGGGTATCATCCAGTACCTGGTATTCAGGGCCGATAGCGGAGCCTGCTGTTTTTTCATTCAGGGTTACAAAGTATTTTACCCCGCTATTAGCACCCGGGGTAAGTTTAAATTCAAAGGACAGATCAAAAGCGCTGTATTGCTCCGTCGTAATTATATCACCGCCATTGGCCGCTTCTTTTCCTTCGGAAGAAAGCACATGCAGGTTGCCACCGGAGATATCCCAACCGGATGCAGGGAAAGCGGTTCCTTTGGCACTGATCCAGCCTTTGCTGCTTTTCCCGTCAAACAACAATGACCACTCCTCTTTCTGCTCATACGCCGTCAGGAAATTGGGTTTTAAATTCACGACATAAACACCGGGAGGAAACGGCGTGGGGGTAAGTCCGGTGGTTTTAATGCGGATATTTTTGAATACCACTTTCTTGCCTGCATGCGAGGGATTTCCAATGGCGTGAACCTGTAATCCGATAAAACCTTTTGTATCGAGTGTATCCACAACATAGGCCGTGGCAATGCCATTGACCCAGGTCTTCATTTCATTTCCGATACACTCCACTTTATAATGATTAAAGCTGTTCGGCTTATAGGCGTACTGGGCACGGGCATTCAGTTGCATCGGGTAAAGCCATTCGCGGCGGCCTTCATCGTATATTCCGCCGGTCCATCTCCGCCAGGTCGGATCCACTTCACATTGACGGCCATAGACTTTTCCTTCGCCGTTATTACCGGCCGGATCAAAATGACTCCGGGTCTGTATACCGGAATTGCCTTCTTCATCCTCCACCCATACATCGAGCTCGAGTATAAAATCCCCATATTCTTTTTCAGTGCACAAAAACGTATTGCGGGTATTCGCCACCGTGGTACCCACAATCGCCCCGTCTTCTACTTTATAAGTCGCTTTACCCCCCAGTATTTTCCAACCGGCGAGATCCTTGCCATTGCCAAGGCTGGTAAAGCCGGGCTGCGCAGCAATAAACTGATAAGAAACCAATAATACGGGTAATAAAAACCAAGAGTGCCTTTTCATATACAATGCTTGAAGAGATAAAGAATGAAAGTAAATGTAGGAAAAACAGGTTTGTTTTTAAATGATCTTCCTGCCTCATTTATTCACGTTCGTTGCACAAATGCCTTCGATCGTTTCGGATTAAATCCGTTTTTAATAACTTGAGCCGGATAGAAATCCTGCACCAAAACCATTAATATATGTATCAACTGCTGCGTACCGATTCTTCCCATACCGACTTCCGGTTATTGATCAATCAGCTTGACCGTTACCTCATGGGCGTTAACGGTGATCAGCACGATTTCTTTGATCAGTTCAATAAGATCGACAATATCCGTCATGTTGTAGTGCTTTACCACGAACACCAACCCGCTGCCTGTGGAGCCATCAAAGAGTATGAACCCGGCACCATGGAAGTAAAGCGCATGTTCGTCCCTCCCGCCCACCGTGGAAAAGGACTCGCTTCCGCTGTATTAACTGAACTCGAAACCTGGGCCGCCGAACTGGGCTATCAGCAGTGTATCCTTGAAACCGGCGATACTATGCCGGATGCCATAGCCCTTTATAAAAAAAATGGCTATCTGTCCATCCCCAATTACGGGCAGTATGTGGGAGTGAAGTCGAGTGTGTGTTTCGGGAAGCAGTTGAAAGGTTGAAAAGTTAAAATGTTGATAAGGACACAACTTGGGTAACCACACATCCCACAACCCACAACTCACATCTGATTCAGTTGAGTTGTTGAGTTGTATAGATTTCGTTCGGCTGAAAACTACCGTTTCTTTGGAGGTGTATTGACTACAAACTACTATCTGCGAACTACCGACTAATTTCCTTACCTTTGCACCGCCTCCGCCACCTCTACGGCGGGCTGGAATACTGTTTAACTACATAAAAAACAAGCTTTTATGGCAGATCTTTTTGAACGTTTACTGAAGAATGCCGGCCCTCTTGGCCAGCACCGTGAAAGGGCCCATGGCTATTTTGCATTTCCCAAACTGGAAGGTGATATCAGCAGCCGGATGAAATTCCGTGGAAAGAATCAGATTGTATGGAGTCTTAATAACTACCTGGGACTGGCCAACCATCCAGAAGTAAGAAAAGCCGATGCGCAAGGTGCAGCAGACTACGGACTGGCCTACCCCATGGGTGCCCGTATGATGAGTGGCAACAGTAATCTGCACGAACAACTGGAAGCGGAACTCGCCGCTTTTGAACATAAAGAAGATGCCGCCCTGCTGAACTATGGTTACCAGGGTATGGTAAGTATTATCGATGTACTGTGCAGCCGTCACGATATCATCGTGTATGATGCCGAGAGCCATGCCTGTATCATTGATGGCGTGCGTCTGCATCCCGGTCACCGCTATGTATTCAAACATAACGACCTGGAAGATTGCGAAAAACAATTACAACGGGCCACGGCCCTTATCGAAAAACAAGGTGCCGGCGGTATTCTTGTTATTACTGAAGGTGTATTTGGCATGGCCGGCGACCAGGGCAAACTGAAAGAGATCGCCGCCATGAAAGAAAAATATCATTTCCGTTTACTGGTGGATGATGCACACGGTTTTGGTACGTTGGGTAAGACTGGTGCCGGTGCCGGTGAAGAGCAGGGCTGCCAGGATGCGATCGACCTGTATTTTTCTACATTTGCTAAATCAATGGCATCTATTGGCGCCTTTGTGGCCGGTGATAAAGCCATTATCGATTATATCCGTTATAATATCCGTTCACAGATCTTCGCAAAGAGTCTGCCCATGCCGCTGGTAGTGGGTAACCTCAAGCGCCTTGAACTGCTCCGTAATCATCCTGAATTGAAGGAAAAACTCTGGAGCAATGCCACTAAGCTGCAAAACGGTCTCAAAGAAAGAGGTTTTGACATTGGGAAAACAGACTCCGTGGTTACACCCGTATACATGAAGGGTGATGTACCCGAAGCCACCGCTATGGTAATGGATCTCCGCGAGAACTACGGTATTTTCGCCAGTATCGTGGTTTACCCTGTAATTCCTAAAGGACATATCATATACCGCCTGATCCCCTCTGCCGTGCATACGGATGAGGATATCGAGCTGACCTTAAAAGCCTTCTCCGAAACCAAAAAGAAACTGGATGCCGGAGCTTATAAGGTGGAAGCGATCCCTGACATGGCGGAATCCAAATAAGTAAACAATACTAAATAGAAGAGGTTGTTCTGGATCAGAACAGCCTCTTTTCTTTTGGGGCCAGGGGCTGAGGAGTTGAAAGGTTAAAAGGTTGATAAGGACACATCATGGGAAACCTCATAACCCACAACTCACATCTGATTCTGTTGAGTTGTTGAGTTGTTTAGGTGTTTAGATTTCGTTTGGCTGAAAACTTGCGTTTCTCAGGAGGGCTGACAACCCACATCTCGCAACTCTCATCTGTCAACTTCTTAACCTCCCTGCTTACCGCCGGTCAACTTCTCCCTCCTGCCTTTCCCCCCAAACCCCTAAATTTACCGGACTAAAAATTCATCACACTATGCGTAAGTTTTTATTGTTGCTGTTGCTGGCGCCGGTATGGGCCTTGGCACAGACAAAAGCCATTACACTGGAAGACATTTATAAAAAAGGCACATTCCGGGGCGAATTCGTTCCCGCTGTGTTTGACAGCACAACGAAAGAACCTGAACTCAAGCTTGACGGGGTGAAGGATGAAACCGGCAAACCTTTTGGTCAGGCAGAAGGCGAACTGGCCAGCCCGGTAAATAAAAATCTCTGGCTGCTTAAAAAAGCCAATGAATCCATATACCGCAGATCGTCCAAATCTTTTGTGTACCTCTATGATGCGGGTTCCGGAAAACTGACCAAACTGGAAAATGAGAAAATTCTTCATCCTTCCTTTTCTCCTGATGGCAGTAAAGTGGCCTACGTAAAAGACAACAACCTGTATGTTTATGATGTTGCCGCAGGCAAAGCCACCGCTGTTACAACGGATGGTAAATGGAATTTTGTCATCAACGGGAACTGTGACTGGGTATATGAAGAAGAATTTGAGTTTTCCAGGGCCTACGAATGGAGTCCCAAAGGCAATTATCTCGCTTATTACCGCTTTGATGAAAGCCAGGTAAAGGAATACAATATGACGATGTATGACAATGCCCATAACAAAGATTACCGGTATAAATATCCCAAGGCCGGCGACGGCAATTCTACCGTGGACATTTATATCTATGATGTAACAAAAGGAACGAAAGCAAAAGCACAATATGAACAGGGCGATATATACATACCCCGGATTAAATGGTCACAGGATGACAATACACTCGTGGTCTACTGGATGAACCGTCACCAGAATAACCTGAAACTGCTCTCCACCAACGCATCAACCGGCAGCAGCAGCTTGTTATACGAGGAGAAGAATAAATATTTCGTGGAAATCAATGATGACTGGTGGTACCTGAAAGATGGCAAGAACTACCTTTTTACCAGTGAAATGAACGGTTTCAAACATTTATACCTGTACAGCCTCGACGGCAAAACAAAAACACAACTCACCAAAGGCAATTACGAAGTCACGGATGTAAACGCGGTGGATGAAGTCAACAAGCGCATTTATTTCACTATGGCCTGGCCCCGCCCGATGGACCGCAACGTTTTTGTAACGGATTTCGCCGGCAAAAAAACCTATCCGCTGACCAGTGGTGAAGCCTGGCACCGGGTGGAGTTCAATGACGATTATACAAAATTCTACGATTACCGTTCCGACCTGAATACGCCCCAGACAGTAACATTGAATAAAATCAATGTAGACAAGAAAAAAGGCATCAGTACCGTGGTGGAAAAAACAGTCAATGAGAGCGCAAAACTGAAAGGAAAAATCGCGGAGTACGGATATGGCAAAGCGGAGTTTATCCGTGTACCCAACAGTAAGGGAGATACCCTGAATGGCTGGATGCTGAAACCGGCGGGATTTGACCCCGCCAAAAAATACCCGGTATTATTCTGCAATTACGGAGGTCCTGGTTCACAACAGGTAGCCAACCGGTTTGGCGCTGTCAGTACCTGGCATCAGTTACTGGCGCAGAAAGGTTTTATAGTGGTAAGTGTAGACAATACCGGTACTGGTTTCCACGGAGAGGAATTCAAGAAAAAGACCTACCTGCAACTGGGTAAATTTGAAATCGAAGACCAGATTGATGCCGCCAAATACCTGGGCAGCATGTCCTTTGTAGACAAGGATAATATCGGACACTGGGGCTGGAGCTATGGTGGCTTTATGAGTTCACTGGCCATCACTAAGGGCAGTGACGTGTTCAGTGCCGCAATCGCCGTTGCACCGGTAACCAACTGGCGGTACTATGATAATATTTATACAGAAAGGTATATGCGTACTCCCCAGGAGAATGCAAAAGGATATGATGATAATTCCCCGGTAAACTTCACCGACCGGATTAAAGGAAAGTACCTGATTATTCATGGTACCGCGGATGACAATGTGCATTTCCAGAATGCCACCCAGATGATTACCGCGCTGGTAAAAAGTAATATAGATTTTGAAAGCGCCTATTACCCGAATAAGAACCATGGTATAGGCGGAATGATGGATAATACCACTTTCCATTTATGGAGCAAAATGACCAACTGGATCCTGGAGAATATGGGTAATGAGCATACACAAAAACCCGGAGGAGCGGTGAAACAACCGAAGGGATTTTAGTGGTATAAGACGGGAAGATGCTGAAAGAAATGGAAGAGGCCGAAGGCTGAATGAGTAATGAGTAAACGGTAATGCGTAACAGATCGAATAGGACTAAAGCACAGAGCCCTCCGGATTTCGGAGGGCTCTGTGCTTTATAAATTATTTGTATAACTATTCATTATTTATCCGATTACTCAGCCTGCCACTTTACTGAACGTCTTTTCCCGGGCTACTCATTACTCAAAACTCATTGCCCATAAAAAAAGAACCCCCGATGAAACATCGGGGGGCCCTAATCAAAAACCATTAACCATTAAACCTTATCCTATGAAAATTCATTGCTAATATCGGTATTAATGTGAAATCACAAAACATTTGTGCCGGTTTTTTTCCCTGAAAAAGACAAAATCATCCCCGAATGACCGATTAGTCGATTTTCCTCAACTAGTTCATAATGAGTTTTGTAGCTATCCTACTACACGGCCAACGTGCAATCGTTTGCGCAAATAAGTTTACCTTACAGCAACATTCATCAATTTACAGGGTTATAAGAGCACTATGAGAAAAATTACAGTGGCCGTTACCGGGGCAAGTGGTTCCATTTATGCCGACCTGCTGATCCGGAAATTGCTGGCGGCAAAAGACCAATGGAGTGCCTTGTCGGTGGTAATGACGACAAATGCACGGGAAGTATGGCAAACTGAGTTGGGCCATACGTCCTGGAAGGACTATCCGGTAAACTATTACAGTACCACTGATTTTACCGCACCATTTGCTTCCGGTTCGGGTCAATACAATACCATGATCATTATTCCTTGCTCCATGGGCACTTTAGGTCGTATTGCTACAGGTGTTTCCAATGACCTGATCTCAAGAGCTGCCGACGTAGTGTTGAAAGAAAGACGAAAACTGATCTGTGTGGTCCGTGAAACGCCATATAACCTCGTTCATATCCGGAATATGGAAACGGTTACACTCGCAGGAGGTATTATCTGTCCCGCCACCCCTTCATTTTACAGTCGTCCGCAAACACTGGAAGATGCCGCGGCTACGGTTGTAGACCGGGTAATAGACCTGGCCGGCATCCGGATTGATACCTACAGGTGGGGGCAGTAAAAAGGGCCATGCCAGCGATCTGGCACAGCCCTGAACATACACCATCATGAACCAACTAATCGGTGAATTTTCCACCAGCGTTAATCCAGTTTGTAATTTTCTGTCGTTCTGTTGCGGAAATCAAACCTGTCGGAGGCATTGCTGAAGGCGAAGCATTTACTGCCCGCGCCAGTATACGGTCTTTATTCGCTACAATATTACAATCCACGGCCCAGTTCATTCCTCCCTCCTGTTGTGTATTATTATGACAGGAACTGCAATTATTCTGTAATACAGTTTTTACTTCCTGGAATAAAGGGCCGGCAGCCAGATTGGTTAATGTAGACGAACCGCTGCTGCCGTTACATCCGTTAGCATCTTTGGCCTGAACGGTGTAGGTACCGGGACCCAGATTTAAGAAAGTAGCTGAGGATTGAAAAGCACCACTATTCAGACTATAAGTATACGGGGTGGCACCGCCTGAGGCTGTAGCTGTCAGTGAGCCATTGTTAGCCTGACAAGGCGTATTACCCACCACAGCGTTGGAAACAGTAATGGTAACTCCTGCACAGGGATTGGGGGCTGTAAGGGTAAAACTGTTTGTTCCTGTACAACCATTCAGGTCTTTGGCGCCGATTGTATATGTTCCCGCGGCCAGACCGGTAAAGCTGCCACTGGCCTGGTAAGCGCCTCCATTGATATTAAAGGTAAATCCTGAACTGCCACTGGCTGCGGCACTGATACTGCCATTGGAAGCGGATGATGATGTTGGGTTAGTCGTAGTACCAGTAACGGCTATACTGATTCCACTACAAGGGTTAGGCGCTGTAAGGGTAAAACTGTTGCTGCCGGTACAGCCATTTGCATCTTTAGCCGAAATGGTGTACACACCGGCGGCTAATGCAGTGAATGTCCCGGTAGCCTGGTAAGCACCCCCGTTTATACTGTAGGTAAAACTCGTACTGCCCGTAGCACTGGCATTAATTGCTCCATCGGAAGCACCGGCAGCCGTTGGATTGGTACTACTGGCGGTAACGGTAATGGTTACACCGGAACAGGGATTGGGAGGATTGGACACCGTAAAACTGGCCGTACCTGTGCAACCACTGGCATTCTTTGCAGTAACCACATACGATCCTGCGGTCAGCCCGGTAAAGCTGGTGGCTGTCTGATAAGCACCTGTACCTATCTTATAGGTAAAACCGCTTCCTCCCGTTGCGGACACGTTGATACTTCCGTCACTTCCGCCAATCGTGGTGGCGTTCACCGCAGTACCTGTAACGGTAACGGATACACCGGCACAGGGATCGGGTGGCGTTGTACTCCCACCCCCTTTGCCACATGCCAATGCAATAAATACAATACTGATATTTGCCGCAACTACGCGGAAGGAAAAAATATTTTTCACTTAGCTGGTTTTGTAATTTCAATCGCAGCCTTGTGAAACCGGGTTGCCTCCAGATGACAAACAGTTTACTTTTTGCGGGGAATAAATGCGGCAGGCTGAATAGTTACAGAAAAAAGAACGCCGGCACTATTGAGTTTAACCCGTCCATAGCCTACGCCTGAAACAGGCATACGCAGGTAGGGTTCGGCAATCAGGGTAATCCGGTCACTGATCCGGCGTTGATAACCGCCGGACAAGCCAACCACGGAAAACAGGTGTTCATTCCTGTTCCGGAAAGTATACTCCCTGTTCTGAACTGGCCCCCAGGCAGAAGTCTTGTATGTATAATCATAGGTCTCCCGCTTCATGATATAAGAAGAAACGGAAGCACTGACAAACCAGTTCTGCTTTTTCGGGGAACCAAAGTGATAGCCCAATGAAACCGGTATCTCATATACCCGGCAACTGGCATCTACTTTTTGCAGGTAAGGATAATAATTATAAAAACTGGCCGGAGGATTATAGGCATCAGGCGTAGCGGAGTATACTTTATTCGCATTATAGAATCCGGTCCGGATAGAGAACCGCTCTTTATAGGTATACCCGATACCGGCACCGGTTACAGGAATAATCCGGCCTGGTTTTCCTGATGCAGCAAAACTGGCATCCGGTCCTGCACTTAACGTCAGGTAAAACCGGCTTTTCTTTTTTACTCCTGCCTTATTATTTTTTGTTGCGGTAACATTTTTAGCATCAGTAATACTATCTGTTCCGGATGATGTCTTAACCGTATTTGCCACTCCTGCATTGATACTATCAGCAGCTATGTTGTCCGGTTTTGCACCTATTCCCGGCTGCTGCGGATCATCATTACGGGACTCCGCTTTTACTATATGCTGATCAGGCAATACGTTTTCTGCGCCCAGGGAAATAGCGGCATCGGGCACTGCAGGTTGCTGTAGTGCATTTTTCTTCTTCTTTTTTATTGAGTTAATTGGCTGAGTATTGCCAGTGCCGTTACTGCCACGGCCGGCCTTATGCTTATAACCGGAACCAGCAACCGGCAAATTCAATGGTGACCTCATCATCTGTTCCCTGCCATTTATTGAGCGGTTTGAAGAAACAGCAGATAACTGCTTAACATTTACTGAAGTTTCCTGTTGAAGTACTGCAGCTGCTTGTTCCGCAACCGCAGCATCAACAGGTCTGGTTTTTGATTCAACGTCAACCGGATTAACCGGTATTGTCCTTTTTTCAGGACGTTTTACAGCAGCAGCAACAGGCTTATTTTCTTTTGTAATCAGAGAATTCACCGTATAAAAAATACCAGACCCCGCCAGTATAAAACCGGCAAAGAAGAACCAGATAAACCGCCTGCGTTTCTTTTCCTTTTCGGGCAGGTGCTTATCCAACAGCTTATGCATTTTCGCCCAGGCCTGCTCATCATAAGCCGGGTGGTGATGATCCGCCGCTTCCTTTATCTTATTATCAAATTCCTCAAACTGCATTTCTAGCTATTGAAATTTCGTTTTTTTTAAATAACAGTTGTTGCAATTGCCGCCGTGCTTTCGACAAATTCGATTTGGATGTACCTGTTGAAATTCCCAGGTGATTGGCTATTTCCTCATGACTTAATCCTTCAATGATAAAGAGATTAAATACGGTTCTGTAACCCGGACTCAGATCCTGCACGGCCCGTATAATCTCATCATAGGACAATTTACCCAATGCGTCTTCCGATACAGCTGGTATATGATACACCCGGTCATCCAGTGAATTGACCAGCTGGTGTTTTTGATTTTTCCGGTAATGATCGATAGCCGTGAATACCATAATTTTTCGCAGCCAGCCCTTAAATGAACTGACAACATCGGCATATGCTGGTTTATAATGATGAATCTCGCGGAAAACTTTCAGGAATCCATCATTCAGGATCTCCACTGCATCGTCCTGGTTATTGACGTAACGGTCACAGATCGCCATGGCATACCCGTAGAAAGAGCCATAAATAACTTTCTGGCTCTCCCGGCTGTTGTGCCCGCAGGCTTCAACATGGTAGGTTAGTTCTTCTGCCGTTAACAAGTAGGTGTGCTGTTTCAGATCCATATCGTAACAAGGACGGGCCGGGTTGCCCGGTTATTTGGTAAAATAGAAAATAATACCTTGGTAACCACTAAACAAGGAAATATAACCAGCTCTTTTCCGGGATCGGGTCTATTTCAGTAATAATTTTTCAAACCGCTGTAATTCAGCCAATTCCGCTGCTGAAAGCGGTGTATTATTTGCATACAACGAGTTGAAATACAACACCCTTTTATGAGCAGGGTACTTCGCCAGAATGGCCGCAATACGCAGCCCCGTAGCTTCATCTTTTATGTATAAAGGGGAAGAACCGGGAAGCACTGATTTTTCCCGGGTTGGCTTTTTTAAAATTATGGCTTCAAGGGTGGCCAGTTTGGCCGGTGGAATAGCAGGTACTTTCAGCGCTTTGGCATAAAGCCCCTGCAATTGCTTTTTACTGAGGCCGCCCCTTTCCAGGTATTGATGATACAGACTTTGTATAAAAGCAGCATCAGGCCTTGCCAGCAGCATGGCTTCGAGCAAATCTTTTATAATATCCACATCCGGACGTATCCTTCTCATACGGTAAAGATATTGCAGATCTGCTTTAGACAGGAAACAGGGTAAAATGATCCTGTCTGATTACTGCAGCCCTGCGCCGGTAATCAGACAGGTAAACCCAATGAACGAAACCGGTTGCCGGGTTTACAATTCAATCATTGTGCTCCAGCTGAAAATGCTGATGCCAGGCACTGGCGCCAATATGAAGGGCAAAGGCCGCAATTCCGGTATCCTTTAAAATATTTATCAGGGCCAGCTGACGCATCTCTTTATCTCCTGCATGCTGGTAATTGGGTAAATGTATAGTCAGAATAAAAATGACTAACAGGATAAACAACAGGTAACTGGAAAATTTTACATACTGATTGGTGAGATAAGAAAGTGCCACTAATATAAAAGCACTCCCGACAATATATGCCCATTTAATTCCGAGCGGCAGAAACTCAGGCACATAAACCAGCAAATCCCTCGGGTACATGAAATGAAAAACACCGAAAACAAACAAGACTACCGCCAGCATATAAATGGCAATTCTTGAAACGATGTGATAATGTTTCATAAATGATGGTTTTAGTGTTTAAAAGGTACATGCTTATTCCGGATTAAAACATGATTTCCCCTTTTTCCTTAAAGATCAGCAGCACAAAGAGATACTTATGACGAATATCAGCATATCGGAAAACACCGATCATTACTTACCGCAATTTTACATAGTAAATTAACCTCAGCTTTATGAAAATATCCGTAACCATGTACAGGTAATCTACCATACCGCTCCATCCTATCCGCTACCCGGACTGCCTGCTCTGTTCAGCAGTCAATGAGGTTTGTTTTTTCCTGCTCCAGCGGATTATGTTCGTCACTTTTAAAAAAATGGTTATGAAAAAGATATTCTTTACCCTGCTTTGCGGAATGGCGGGACTTTTTCCCGTTTATCTCAGTGCCCAATGCTCTTTTGCCAATCCTTCCATTCGCCTGATCAGTCCGCCTGTATCTGCCCCTGACGGCAAATGCAGCATAACTCTGGAGCTGAGTTTCGACATTATGCATAATAACGGCGGTAAATATTTCTGGATACATTTCTGGCCCACATCCGCCTATCCCGATTACTCCTATGCGTCCTCAAAACCACCGGTTACTTCCGCTGTTCCCGGGGGCAATGGAGCACTGGATGCGTCTATCGCCACACTCGGTTTCTATCACATGAATGAAGCTTTACAGGTACAGTCCAGCTATCCACCGGACAATAATGCCCCGGGCTTTCAATCTGCCTATACCATTACTGAGATTGAAAATGGTGGCATCTTGCCGGGGTCCGACCGCTATACCGTTTCCGGTATTACGGTGCTTCTTCCACAAGCCTGTACCCAACCACAATCCATTACGGCCGACTTATGGGAAAGCCAGGCCGCACATGCACAACAGGTGGCCTGTTTTACAAAAGGTGTCGTATTCTTTGTAAATGATCCCCTGGTCAATGGATTTTTATACTGCGATGTGCCCAGGGAATATGCGTTTACGATACGCACGATCCGCAGCAGTGGCGACCTGATTGTGAATTACGAAGTACTTATTGACAATGGAGACGGGATTTATAACCGCAGTACCGATACGATGAAAGTAAATAACGGTTCCGTGATACTAAACAGTGCCAACAACTTCCGCTTCACTTCCGGCCGGCTGGGCTTCCTCCCCTATTCCGGTCAGAAACCGTATGCCGACCAGTCTTTGTGGGTAACCATCAACAGTCCCGCAATCCCCAATGAAATTTACGCACTGCTTTACAATTCATGTATCCTCCTGCCAGCCGGTATACAGACTTTTACCGCTACCCGGAACGGGAATATGGCCGGGCTTCGCTGGACAACTGTAACAGAAACGAATAACCGGGGATTCTTTATTGAGAAAATAAACTCTTCCGGCGAATGGGTACGCACCGGGTTTGTTGCCAGCCTTGCCGCACAGGGGAATAGTTTCTCCCCAATGGAGTATCAATATGCCGAAGTAAATAATAATAGACTACCTACCGTCTACCGGCTGGCACAAACTGATCTGAACGGAAATGTTACTTACAGTATGGTCAGGACTGTAAAAGGATTAACGGAATCCGGCAGTTTGCTTATTTATCCAAATCCATCAGCCGATGGTCAGATTACGGTGCTGGTACAAACGATCAACCCTCCGTACAAAATATCTGTATACGACCTGCAGGGAAAACGGCTCCGTGAACAGGTAATTAATGTGCAACAGCCGCTTTGTTTGAGCGGTTTCAAATCCGGTATGTATACCCTTGTTCTGACAAAACCGGGCAGCAGTGTTGCAGTAACAGAAAGATTTGTGATCAACAAATAGTGCGTACAGGAAAATAGCGAAGTATTTTTTGATTCCCCCGCCTCAACGGCGGGGGAATTCGCTAAACCGGTTTTTGTCAATCAATATCACCCTCCATGTCTTTTTATATCACCCCAGTTTGTGATAAAGGTCATTCCCGGCGGAAGACGGGCAGAGTATGTTGCAGCTGCATTTAAAAACGACTTGCTATGCTAACAGATATTGCCATCTCCCAATCGGCGCCTATCCGCCATATAAAAGATATTGCCGCAGCCCTGGGTATCAGTAATAATGACCTGGAGTACTATGGAAAACACAAAGCGAAACTCCCGCTGAAACTGATTGATGAAGAAAAAATAAAACAACATCACCTGATCCTTGTTACAGCTGTAACCCCCACCCCGGCCGGGGAGGGCAAGACTACCATCTCTGTGGGTTTATCGGATGGACTGAATGCCATTGGGAAAAAAGCAATGGCCGTTTTACGTGAACCTTCATTGGGGCCGGTTTTCGGATTGAAGGGTGGAGCCACCGGTGGCGGTTATTCCCAGATCATTCCGATGGAAGACATCAACCTGCATTTTACCGGCGACTTCAGTGCGATTGAAAAAGCCAACAACCTGCTCGCCGCACTGATTGACCATAACCTGCAAAACAAAAAAAGAAGTCTGCAGATTGATCCGCGTACGATTGTATGGAAAAGAGTAATGGATATGAATGACCGGGCTCTCCGGCATATTGTAATCGGTTTGGGAGGCACAGCCAATGGTATTACACGGGAAGACGGATTTAACATCACACCGGCGTCAGAGATCATGGCCATTCTTTGTATGAGCAGCGGGATGAATGACCTGAAAAAAAGACTGGGCAATATATATGTCGGCAGCACATTTAGCGGCGAACCGGTATTTGCCCGTGACCTGAATGCGGTCGGGGCCATGGCTATCCTGTTAAAAGACGCCATTAAGCCCAACCTTGTACAGACGCTGGAAGGCAATCCTGCCCTGTTACATGGCGGACCATTTGCCAGTATTGCACAAGGCACCAATTCCATCCTGGCTACCAAAATGGGATTATCACTGAGTGAGTATGTGGTTACCGAAGCCGGATTTGCAGCCGACCTGGGGGCAGAAAAATTCTTTGATATAAAATGCGTGACAGCCGGACTACGCCCCAAAGCCGTGGTCATGGTAACCACAGTGAGGGCCCTGCGCCATCATGGCGGTGCCAAGAAAGATGAACTTACCATAGCCGATACCAAGCGCGTGGAGAAAGGCCTCGCCAACCTGGGCAAACACCTTGAGAATATGCGGCTGTTTGGTATGAAAGCCGTGGTGGCAATTAATAAGTACCCGGATGATAGTGCGGATGAAATCAATGCCATTAAGAAGTTCTGTAACCAATATGAAACTGAAGCCATCAGTTGTACTGGCTATACTGATGGTGGGAAAGGCATGACTGAACTGGCAGAAGCGGTAGCCGAACTGATCAATAAAGACGAGAGTGATTTCCGGCCATTATATAACGGCGACCTGAGTATGGAAGAAAAGATACACCGGATTGCCACTAAAGTATATGGCGCCGATGCGGTGGAATACTCTGTAAAAGCCAAATCCCAGTTGAAACATCTCCGCGAACTGGGCTTTGAACAGATGCCCGTTTGTATGGCCAAAACACCTAAAAGTCTGTCGGATGATGAACGCAGGATCGGACGCCCTGAAAATTTTATAGTAACGGTCCGCGAATTTGAATTCGCCGCAGGTGCCGGTTTTGTGATTCCGATACTTGGGGAAATGATGCGGATGCCCGGTCTCCCGGCCATACCGGCTGCCGAGAGTATAGACATTGATGAGAACGGACTGATCACCGGGCTCAGCTGATTAACCGAACTGCACCGATGTCATATTCAGAGATCCGGCCACCAGCTGATCATTAAAAAAAACGGGGGCTTCATTTTTTCCCTGTAAGCCAAGAATATACATCAGCGGATAATAATGATCCGGTGTGGGAATGGCAAGCTTAGCCGATTTGCTGAGTGATTCATAACGGATCAACGACTGATGATCCCCATCCGTGATTTTCTGTTTAAACAATTCATGCATTTCTATGGCCCAGTCAAAACCGTAATTGGGCGTATCCATTTTATCCCAGGCAATCATACGCAGGTTATGTACCATATTGCCACTGCCAATGATCAGCACTCCTTTACTGCGCAGGGCTGCTAATTCTTTTGCCAGGTTATAATGATATTCAGCACCTTTGCTGTAGTCTATACTCAGTTGCAACACCGGTATACCTGCATCAGGATACATTCTGCGTACAACCGTCCATGCCCCATGATCAAGTCCCCAGTCATGATTAAGCCCCACATTTGTGGACGTAATCAGGGCTTTTGTTTCAGCAGCCAGTTGCGGATTTCCCGGAGCCGGGTATTGCACGGCAAACAATTCTTCCGGAAAACCCCCAAAATCATGAATGGTCTGCGGCCGGTCCATTGCCGTTACAAATGTGCCGTTGGTCAGCCAGTGTGCAGACACTACCAGGATGGCCTTGGGTACCGGAATAGACTTCGCGGTTTTTTCCCATTGCTGACTGAACGGATTATTCTCAATGCCATTCATGGGTGAACCATGCCCGATAAACAATACCGGCATCAGGCTTTCTTCCTGTGCCAGTCCGTCCGTAAATCGTTTCAATCCGGTTAATGCGCTCATACTGATCAGTCCTCCTGTTACTGTATATAAAAAATTCCTGCGTTTCATTTGCTGAACAAAGATAGGAAATTCAGACTATTTCAATGTTTGAACATTGATAAGATTATCATAAAAAGAACCCCGGCTGAACCGGGGCTCTTATATACGTCACTTCTGCAATTTATTTACCCGCCTGGCTGCGGATTACATTCAGCGCCCCGCCGGCTTTAAACCACTCAATTTGCTGTGCATTATAAGAGTGGCTGGCCACAATGGTATCGCTGCTGCCATCCGCATGATGCAACACTACTGAAAGTGGTGTGCCCGGCGTAAAGCTGGTCAGGCCGGCAATATCGATACTGTCATCTTCCTGTATTTTATCATAATCCTCTTTATTGGCAAACGTGAGTGCGAGCATGCCCTGTTTCTTCAGGTTGGTCTCATGTATACGGGCAAAGGATTTAACCATAACCACCCGAACACCGAGGTGCCGCGGCTCCATCGCCGCGTGTTCACGGGATGAACCTTCCCCGTAATTCTCATCTCCAATAACAATGGAACCCACACCTGCTGCTTTATACGCACGTTGTGTGGCGGGAACCGGACCATATTCACCAGTCAGCTGATTCTTTACATTATCCGTTTTTTCGTTGTAATAATTCACCGCTCCGATCAGCATATTGTTACTGATATTATCGAGGTGACCACGGAATTTGAGCCAGGGTCCGGCCATAGAGATATGATCGGTCGTACATTTTCCTTTTGCCTTAATCAGCAGTTTCAACCCCTTCAGGTCAGTACCCTCCCAGGCAGCAAAAGGATAGAGTAACTGGAGCCGCTTGCTATCTGCTTTTACATCCAGTACTACCCCGCTGCCATCTTCGGCGGGAGCCTGGTATCCTGCATCTTCTACGGCAAATCCTTTTACCGGTAATTCATCTCCTGTTGGAGGATCCAGTTTTACCTGCTCCCCGTTTTCATTTGTCAGGGTATCTGTCAGCGGATTAAAGGTCAGGTCACCGGCAATTGCCAGGGCGGTTACCAATTCAGGGCTGGCCACAAATGCCAGTGTATTGGGGTTCCCGTCCGCACGTTTGGCAAAGTTGCGGTTAAAAGAATGCACTATAGTGTTGCGCTCCTGTTTTTCTGCGCCCATACGCTCCCACATACCGATACAGGGACCGCAGGCATTAGCAAAAACAGTGGCGCCGATTTTGGAAAATGTATCCAGGAAACCATCGCGCTCAATGGTATAACGTACCAGTTCGGAACCGGGTGTAATGGTAAACTCAGCCTTCGTTTTCAACCCTTTTTCCGCGACCTGTTTAGCGAGACTTACGGCGCGGCTGATATCTTCATAGGAAGAGTTGGTACAACTGCCGATCAGACCTACTTCTACTTTAGTGGGCCAGCCATTCTTTGCGGCCGCCTCTTTCATTTGAGAAATGGGCGTAGCCAGGTCCGGCGTAAAAGGACCATTCAGGTGGGGTTCCAGTTCACTCAGGTTAATTTCAATAACCTTATCAAAATATTTTTCCGGATGCGCATATACATCAGCGTCACCAGTCAGGTATTCTTTGATCGCATCCGCAGCATCCGCCACTTCGGCACGACCGGTTGATTTCAGGTAACGGGCCATGCTCTCATCATAACCGAATGTTGACGTAGTGGCTCCGATTTCCGCGCCCATATTACATATCGTGCCTTTACCGGTACAACTCATGGAAGTTGCACCTTCACCAAAATATTCAACAATGGCATTGGTACCCCCTTTTACAGTAAGAATACCCGCCACCTTCAGAATCACATCCTTCGGTGAAGTCCAGCCATTCAGTTTACCCGTCAGTTTCACCCCGATCAGTTTGGGCATCAGCAGTTCCCAGCTCAGTCCGGCCATAACATCACAGGCATCCGCACCACCTACACCAATGGCGATCATACCCAGACCACCGGCATTTACCGTATGCGAATCGGTACCGATCATCATCCCCCCGGGGAATGCATAGTTTTCCAGCACGACCTGGTGAATAATACCCGCACCCGGTTTCCAGAAACCGATGCCGTATTTATTGGAAATGGAGGACAGAAAATTATACACTTCTTCATTATCAGATACGGCCTTGGTCAGATCCGATTTGCCTTCATTTTTAGCAACAATCAGGTGATCACAATGAACCGTACTGGGTACGGCAACTTTTTTACGGCCGGTGGTATCAAACTGAAGTAATGCCATCTGGGCAGTTGCATCCTGCATAGCTACCCGGTCCGGCGCAAAATCCACATAGGCCTTGCCTCTTTCATAGTTCTTTACATCCACCCCTTCCCAAAGGTGGGCAAACAAAATTTTCTCTGCCAGGGTCAGGGGACGTCCCAGTGCTTTACGGGCTGCATCCACTTTAGCAGGCATGCTGGCGTACGTCTTTTTAATGAGATCGAGGTCGAATACCATGGAATTATTGTTTTTCAGATGATTAAACGAGGACAGAAACGGAATTTCTGCGATATCCGGCAAATTTAATCAAAAAGAAGGCTCCAAAAAAATGCAGACAGCCGGCCCCTCGAACCGGTTATTTCAAAGTATTCACTTAGCCGGATATAACTCATCCGCTTATTTTTCAAAATGAATCCGCACCAATCAACAGCAGTATCATATTAATAGAGAACTTTAAGCGTGTTCCAATCCATCCTCTGTAAACCCTTGCGGGCAACGCAATTAATCATTGCCATTTCAGCATTCAGCTGGTTGCTCAATCCGGTACTGGCTCAGTCACCGGTGCAACAGTTTTCCATGGCTTACAGCCGGTCGGATTCTTCAGCCTATACATATGATAAAACACCGGCCAGTCCGGGTACATTCTCTGGTTGTAACAGTACTGTGTATCGCTATAACTGGAAACAAGGAACAGAGAACCTTTTAAAACTGATCAGTTTTACCGCCAATGCAAGTTCCTTTACTGTATCCGGACGCGCTGATGCCCTGGTCAGAATACGAAGGGTGAACAACAGCCAGGTAACAGGAAACCGGTGTATAATTTATGGAGAAACCACCCTGGCAACAGCCACCTCCTGTGTGAATCCTCAGCAACTGAATTTCAAAGTACCTTACAATGATGACATGAGTTCTTTCCTGAACAATAATGTGATCAACCAGGGCACAGATAACCTTTTTACCAACAGCAACAACGGGGATGGCAATAACAATAATATTGAAAGGCTCGATGTATTGTTTACCGCCGGCTTGGTAACCAGTTATACCAATGAAGTGGGTTTTATTCTTTGTGAACGGGGAAATAACAATGCGCATGACGGATTCCGCATAGCTGCAATCACGGGAGTTGACCTGAACAACGACCCGGTCAGCTTTGGTGCTGTAAAAACCTGTTTTGCAGGAAATGGGGCTAACAACGGCAGCTGGGGGCATCCCAGCCAGGCCAATGGCAACAGGCAGATTGCTGCGTATGTATTACGGAAAGATGAAGCAGAACCCAACCTCCGGGTTTCCTCCAATGTAAACCAGGAGATCGGCGCTGTTTACTTTTCTCTGGCTGATCTCGGGATTGCACCCGGTCAACGGATATATGGGTATTGCTTATTAGGCCCTGATGGTACCGCAAACCCATCCAGTGCCCAGATACTGAACTTATCAAATACATCCGTTTATCCTACTGGTACCACTGAAGTGCAAGGAGGCGGACTTGACCTCATTGCCATTAATACCTATTTTATGACCGGACAAGCACTGGCAGAGAATACCATCAATGGATTTTCAGTGCAGGAACAAAACGGACTGGTACGACTGAACTGGCAGATAAATGCTCCTGATGAGTATCAGCAACTGGCAGTTGAACGTTCCGTGGATGGCATCCATTACGGTACCGTTGCCACTATGGCACCCGCTTGCATACAATATACTGACAACCCGGATGTCCGTTATATATATTATCGCCTGAAACTAGTTACAAAAAACAACCAGGTTATTTACAGTCCCGTTCAACAACTTGCTTTAAAAGGTCTTAATCACCAGCCCAGGCTTTACCCGACCGTATTCACTGGTGAAACAAGCCTGATAGCCGAACATATCCCCGCCGGCGTATATACGGTGCGTTTAGTACAACCAGATGGCCGTTTGGTCCGGCAACATACAGAACACCTTATTGAAAACCAGGCAACAATAACTGCCCGGCCGGACAAAAACTACAAAGGAGTCCTGTTTATCCACCTTATAAATAATCAAAACGGGCAGACATTTTGTTTCCGTCTACTCATACATTAAAGGCAAAGGTCTTTTTGAAATACGGGAAATTGCTGTACTTTCGGAATATGAACAATTTTAAAGATTTCGTTGAGTGGAACGCATTCGGTGTCTGTACGGCCATTGGCAACAGACTGGGTATTGCCACCAGCAAAATCAGGCAGTACTTTATGTATGCCTCTGTGCTGACCATGGGTTCCCCGATCATCCTCTATATGGTCCTGGCTTTTTTCCGGAATGTCCGGAAATATGTAATGGCGGCCAAACGCAATCCCTGGTATTACCTGTAAAAGAAAACGCCACTCCTTACGGAATGGCGCCTGGTTTATGCAGGGCTATACTTATTGCTTTGTTTTAATCACCAGCACCCCGTTTTTCCCTTTATCACCATAAACGGCAGTAGCTTTCTCCCCTTTCAATACATCAATTGATTCAATCTGCTCCGGTTTTAAATGATCCATTGCTTCTTTCGTGGAGATATCCCCGTTAATTACATATAAGGGCTGCGCTTCGTCCTTTAATTTGATCCGTACAACACCTTCCTTTGCATTTTCTCCGTATAACGCAATGGCTGAATTTCCTTTCAGTACATCAACCGATGCAATCTGCTCCGGACTAATTTTTTCCATTTCATATTTAGTGGAAATTTTTCCATTAATCACATAGATCAGATTATCCGGCAAAGGCTTTCCTTCCGCTGATACACCACTCAGTTTAACTCCTTCCACCTTTACACCGTGTACGGGCGCTGCCGGCGCAGGAGGCGGTGGAGGAGGCGCCGGGTAAAGTGCATCAAATTTTTTCTTTTCCTCAGGATTCGTCAGATCATATTCTTCCCGCTTCCCGTTTTTTAATTCTACAATGGCTTTTCCTCCTTTCCGTATATTGATTGACTTAACATGTTCCGGCAACTTAACCGGCACTGGTGGTTTTGCATACCCAGTCACCACAATTTCACCCTGCGGATAAGCTGGTGCTAACGGATGTCCTTCTGCCAAAACTTCTGCAGCAGGTACGGGTGGCGCAATCGGGTATCCCTGTACAACAATCACATCTTTGGGATCTGCCGGGGCAGCCGGATAACCCTGAACCCACACTTCATTATACTGACCCTTTGGTGCTGGCGGGGCAATTGCACCCGGAGGAACCGGGAACCTGCCATATTTTTTTACACCTGCATTCATTTCCTCCGCATTATCAGTATGGTAAATTTCAGTTTTCCCATCGTTTTTTATGACATGTATCATCGCTACTGAATTATCATTATGATATACCCAACCCAGGTTCTTTACTCCCTGATTTCTGTCGAGGAATTCTTTTAATGTCCCTTTACCCTTTGGAGCAGGAGGAGGTGGTGGTGGAGGTACTGGCAACTTATCGGGTATGGTATCATTACCTGTTACCAATGCTGTTGTTACCTGTTCATTACGGGGCACCTGTTTCTTCCATTCATTCCGGAATGCCAGCAGCATTACCGAAACCAACGGAAGAACAAACATAAATTTCACCAAATGGACTTTGGCACTGCGGAGTTTGTTCATCATGGCAATTCTTTTTTTTAGTGAAGAAAAATTAAACTGATTGGCTATACTGAATTGATTGTTCCCGACGACTTTTAATAAAAGGTACTGATATTGCTTCCGGTCCATCCCCTGCTCCAGCACCTGCCGGTCAGCAATAAACTCCAGGTTTTGCCGGATTGATTTTTTTAATAACCAGGCAAAGGGATTATACCAGTTAAACAGACAAAGCAACTCGCCCCAGATGATATCCACACTGTGCTTTTGTTTTACATGTACAAACTCATGACGTATGATCTCTTCCAGCTCCTGAATGGTATGCTGATCTTTATTAATAAAGATGGAATCGCCAAAAGAAAACGGAATAATCGCAGCATCCACCTGGTATAAACGCATCCCATCCTCACTGAGCAGCACCGCATTCCGCCGCATCCGGCGGATGGACCACAACTGTATACAAAAACGGATCAGCATGATCAGTATACCGGTGAGCAGGACCAGTCCTGCATAATCCCAGAGACCGAGTGTCACCGATTCATCAGGTTCATTTATAAAATTCTGCCCCAGCACAGGCACCCAGGAGATCACCGCATTATTTTTAATAGCTGATTGTTCAAGCGCTATGGAAATATCAATAAACGGCAGAAAGAAACACAACACGGAATAACCCATAAGGTACCAGCGGTTCCAGTTGTAAAAGGTCAGCCGGCGAAGTACAAGATGGTAAAACAGGAATACCACGCCAAGACTTAGCGATACTTTCAAGATATAAATGAAAATAAACGGCATTGGAAATAGTTTAGGTGTTTAGGTGTTTAGAACACCCGACTCAAGACTCAAGACTCCCGACTCCCGACTCAAGACTCAAGACTCTCCCTTCTCTATCAGATGAATAATCTCCTTCAGTTCTTTGGCAGAAAGCTTTTTCTGTTCCACAATAAAGTTCACCATCTCTTTATAAGAGTTATCAAAATATTCCCGCACTACTTTCCCCATAAATTTCTTCTTATACTCTTCTTCCGAAACGGCGGGCTTATAGAGATAGGCATTGCCCAGCAACCGGCTGGTCAGGAAGCCTTTTTTCTCCAGGTTTTTTATTGTGGAAGCCACCGTAGTGTAAGGAATATCTTTGTCCAGAAATTCCATAAAGGCTTTTACATTGCCTTCACCCGTACGCCATACAGCCTGCATGGTTTCCTCTTCAGCATGCGTGAGTTTATCCATTTTCTACGAAGTTTTCGTAAATCTACGAATATTTCGTAGAGTACCAAATTTATATTTTGTTAAATCCCCTGGCAGGGATGAGGGGACACGGATGACATGGCTCACACAGATATCCAGGGATTAATTGAGTAAACACCGAAGAAGGGGCAGTTGACTCCCGACTAATGACTCTTCCATTGGGCTGTTGACTCCCGACTCCCGACTACTGACTTGTACTTCCTCAGATCAACTGCTGCAACTTCTCCACCACTGCATCCACTTCCGCCATCGTATTATACTTGCTGAAGGAAAACCGTACAGGAACCCTGTTTGGATTGTTATTGATGGCGCGGATTACATGACTGCCGATATCGGCACCGCTGCTGCAGGCACTGCCTCCCGATGCACAAACACCCTGCATATCGAGACTGAATAAAATCATTTCCGACTTCTCTGTCTTGGGGAAAGACACATTGAGTACGGTATATAAACTCTGTCCCTTATAATCACCATTGAAAGCCACACCGGCAATATGTTTTTCCAGCTGCGCGATCATATATTCTTTCAGCGACCGGATATAGGCACTATCCTGCTCCATGGCCGCATCTGCCAGTTCCAGCGCTTTGGCAAAACCCACAATTCCATAGAGATTCTCAGTACCGGCCCGCATATTCCGTTCCTGCCCGCCGCCAAAAACAACCGGATTCACTTTAATATTGTCATTTATATAAATGATCCCCACGCCTTTGGGGCCATGAAATTTATGACTGGCCGCTGTGGCAAAATGTACCGGATTTTTCCGTAAATCCATTTTGTAATGGCCAATGGTCTGCACCGTATCGGAGTGAAAAATGGCATTGTATTTTTTACAGATATCACCCGTAGCCTGTATATCCAGCAGGTTACCGATTTCATTATTGGCATGCATCAGACTGACCAGGCACCGTTCGCTGTGTGCCGCCAGCTGCATCTCCAGATCGTCAGGGTCTATATGTCCATCCGGCAACAATTTCACATAACTGCTGGTTACTTCATCGTGATGATCCAGCTGTTCCACTGTATGTAAAACCGCATGATGTTCGATTGGAGATGTAATGATATGCCGGCAACCAAGATCACGGATAGCCGATGTAATGGCCATATTATCACTTTCCGTACCACCGCTGGTAAAAAAAATCTCACCGGGATTAGCCTGCAGGATACGCGCTACTGTTTTGCGGGCGTTTTCAATGGCCAGTCTAGTTTCCCGGCCATAGGAATAAACGGAGGAAGGGTTGCCAAAATGAGTTGTCATATAAGGCATCATAGCATCCAGTACCTCGGGTGCCAATGGCGTGGTAGCCGCATTATCAAAATAAATCCGGTTCATATTCAGGGAGAAATCAGGTGAAAAACAGGGGCAAAGGTAGGCAAACCGTACCGCTTGCCGAAACAGGGATAAGCTGGTCGTTTATTCATTTTAGTGACTGACTATTTTTTTATATCCGCCTTTTTATGAGTTAACTTTAGACATATTTACTGGTTATGGAAAAACACGATCATTCCTGCCCCGGCAATAGCCGGCGCGAATTTATCAAAAAGTCGACGGCCCTCACTGCCATCAGTATGACCCCCGCTGCCATTGTAAAAGCAGGAGAAAATCATGAAGCAATCGCTTCTTTTTTTGAAAAGACCCCTTTACAAATGGAAGTAAACGGAAAAGCCGTTCAGGTCCTGGTGGATCCCGGTGTCAGTTTGCTGGATATGCTGCGGGAACAACTCGGTCTGACCGGTACCAAGAAAGGTTGCGACCAGGGACACTGCGGCGCCTGTATTGTACATGTGGATGGTAAACGGGTTAATTCCTGTCTTACAGAAGCCGTCGATAATAACGGTAAAAAAATCACCACTATCGAAGGACTGGCATCGGGCGATAAACTCCATCCCGTACAGGAAGCATTTATAAAACATGACGCTTTTCAGTGTGGCTATTGTACACCCGGCCAGATTATGTCGGCCGTAACCTGTATCCGCGAGGGACAGGCCGGCAGTGAAACCGAAATTCGGGAGTATATGAGCGACAATATCTGCCGGTGCGGCGCCTATCCCAATATTGTAGCAGCTATACTTGAAGCAAAAAACAGCGGACAAAAAATCTGATCATTCAAACACCTGTAATTCCTGTTTATGGATAAGGAAAAATTATATACAGCTACTGCCGGAGATGATGATGACCGGGTGGATGGCATTGAGAAAGTGACCGGAAGAGCCAAATACACAGCCGATCATCATCCGGAAAATATGGCCTATGCCGTATTTGTAACCAGTACGATAACACGTGGTGCGGTAAAAAATTTTATACTCAGTGAAGCCCGTAATGCACCGGGTGTACTGGAAATTATCACTCACCTGAACTGCCCCCCCATTCCCGGTTTCCGGCCATGGGCCAAAGACCCCGCTAAAAAAGGATTTGAGTGGCGCGGTTTAAAACCATTCGACACCAACCTGGTGTATTATTACGGGCAACCGATTGCCCTGGTGATAGCGAGTACCTGGGAGAAAGCGGTTAATGCCGCTGCCCTGGTGAAAGCGGACTATATCACGGAAGAAGCGGAAACCGATTTTGAAAAATTCAGAAAAGAGCCGGGAAAACTAAAACCTTCGGGTGAATATAAACGGGGGGAAGCAGATGCCTATAAGCAGGCAGATGTATTTGTGGAGAACGAATACCACATGCCGGTGGAAACCCACAACCCGATCGAACTGCACGCCACGATCGCCATCTGGGAAGGAAATGAGAAACTGACCGTGTATGATAAATCTCAGGGCCCTAAAGGCACGCAATCGGAACTGGCACGTAATTTCGGGCTGGAGGAAAAGAATGTCCGGGTTATTACTAAATACCTGGGCGGAGCATTCGGCTCTTCTCTCCGTAGCTGGCCGCATGTGGCAGCCGCCTGTATCGCTGCCAAAATGGTAAAAAGACCGGTACGTTTGCAGTTAACCCGTCGACAGATGTTTACAATGGTCGGTTACAGGCCGATGTCATGGCAGAAAATTGCCATTGGTGCCATGAAAGACGGCAAGCTGACCGGTATTACTCATCATGCAATCAGCAATACATCCCGATATGAGGATTTCCGCGAGGGCATTGTTAATGCTTCACAATATTTATATGACTGTCCGAATGTAAATACCTCTTATAAAATACTTCCACTTGACATCAACACCCCGACCTGGATGAGGGGGCCGGGCGAAGCCTCCGGCGCTTTTGCCCTCGAATGTGCACTGGATGAACTGGCCTATAAACTGAATATGGATCCGGTGGAATTACGGATAATAAACCATGCCGAGCTGCATCCGGTCAGTAAATTGCCCTGGTCCAGTAAATTCCTGAAAGAATGTTACGACAAAGGCAGGGAACTGGTGGGCTGGTCAAAACGTGCGACCACTCCACGCAGTATTACTGAGGAGGGCAAGCTGATCGGATACGGTATGGGTGGCGGAGTCTTCGGCGCTTCACGGGGAAATGCAACGGTAAAAGCGGTATTCACAGGCGAAGGCAAACTCACCCTGTACAGTGCCGTTAGTGATATGGGCCCGGGCACAGCAACGGCCATGGTCAATATTGCTGCAGATGTATTAGAAATACCCGTAGCAAAAATCAGTTTCCTGCTGGGCGATACAGAGTTTCCGCCCGGCCCCACCCAGGGCGGATCGACCACTACCTCTACAATGGGTACGGCTGTGAACCTGGTTTGTGAGATGCTCAAGACCCAGTTACTGGAACTAGCTACACAACCCACAGCCTGGTTCAGCGGAATGACTACTTCCGACCTGGCATTTACTAACGGATATGTATACTCAAAAAATGACGGGACTAAAAAAATCAGTTTAGGCGATCTGGTAAAAGCCAGTGGCAAACCACAGTTGGAAATACTCAAGGAATCGGGGCCTGATCCTGCTGTCCGGAGTAAATATGCCATGAATTCCTTCTCCGCCCATTTTGTAAAAGTGGCTATAGATCCTGCCACCGGAGCCATTGAATTGAAGAAAGTGGTATGTACCGGCGATGGCGGTAAAATCGTAAGTCCGAAAACCGCGCGTAGCCAGATGATTGGAGGTGCCGTTGGAGGCATCGGCATGGCGCTTACGGAAGAGGCCCTGGTGGATACCAAAACAGGTAAATACCTCAATGACACCCTCGGTTCCTATATTGTACCTCGTCACAGGGATGTCCCGTTTATCGATACCTGGTTCCCGGATAAACCGGATCCGGTGATCAACCCAATGGGTTCCAAGGGTGTTGGGGAAATAGCCCTGGTGGGGTTCGCTGCTGCTGTTGCCAACGCGGTGTTTAATGCCACAGGCAAAAGAATCACTTCATTACCGATTAAACCCTCCATGCTTAAGTAAAAAAAAATATCATGAAATGTAGTTTGTTAATTTTCCTGCTGACATTTTTTTCATTTGTACATACGGCGGCTCAATACACAGGTACGACGATAGAATTCAGAAAATCATTCTGGAGTACAGGATTTTATCAGCAAAATGAAAAACTCAGCAATACACGGTTAAAAGAAATTATGTCCGCGAATCCTGCAGCGCTGGCCGAGTTAAAAAAAGCAAAAACGAACCAGGCTTTCTCTGGTATCTTTTCAGGTGTCGGCGGATTCCTGATTGGCTGGCCAATTGGCACTGCCGCCGGTGGAGGTGATCCAAAATGGGCAATGGCCGGCATCGGTGCAGGGCTGATCGTGGCAGCCATCCCATTCGAAATTGCCTTTACCAAAAAAGCCCGCAGTGCGGTGAAACTGTATAACAATAGTTCAGGAAAATCAGCTGTTCTTCAACCGCATTGGCGGGCCGGGTTCACTGCAAATGGCATGGGGCTCAGGATGTCGTTTTGAAAAGACATTGTTCAACACTTTCAGGTTTAAAAGCAAAAAGCGCTGTTACCCAAGGTAGCAGCGCTTATTCTTTTCCATTTAATCTTCAGCTGAATTCCCGGATATCCCGCATCAGCTGACCGGCAATATTATTAGCCTTGGTTTCGAAATCACTTTCGGCATAAATGCGGATGATGGGCTCGGTGTTTGAGGTACGCAGGTGTACCCAGTCATTGTCAAATTCTATTTTCAAACCATCCTCCGTATTGATGGGCTGGTTTTTATACTTCGCCTTTATCTTGTCAAAAATCCCCGGCACATCCACACCGGCCTGTAATTCAATTTTGTTCTTCGAAATAAAATAATCCGGATAGGTGCCCCGCAGTAATTTGATCCCCTTCTTCTGCTCAGCCAGATGACTTAAGAATAACCCGATACCGATCAGCGCATCGCGCCCGTAATGAAAATCGGGCACAATTATACCGCCATTACCTTCTCCGCCAATAACGGCACTGGTCTCCTTCATTTTCTTTACCACATTCACTTCTCCCACTGATGAAGGAGTATAAGTACCACCGTGTTTTATGGTAACTTCTTTAAGTGCCTTGGTACTGCTCATATTACTGACCGTATTGCCTTTCCGTTTGCTTAATACATAATCTGCCACGGCCACCAGGGTATACTCCTCTCCGAATAAGGTGCCGTCTTCATTCACAAAACACAGCCGATCCACATCCGGATCCACTGCAATACCCAGATCTGCCTGTTGCTTTACCACTTCATTGCATAACTGGGATAAATGCTCCGGCAACGGTTCCGGATTATGGGCAAACTTTCCATTGACTTCCCCGTTCAGTACGATAATATCATTTACACCCAGTGCCTTTAATAAGGCCGGCACAAATGTGGCCCCCGTTGAATTAATCGCATCCACGACTACTTTAAAATTCATGCCTGCAATCGCGGGTACATTTACCAGCGGGTACTGCAGGATGGCTTCTATGTGTTTTTGACCAAAACTGTCATCCACTGTTACCGTGCCCAGTTTATCCACAGCGGCAAAAGAAAATTCCTCCCTGGCTGCCAGTTCCAGTACCCTTGCACCGGTTTCAGCGGAAATAAATTCACCCTTTTCATTCAACAGTTTCAGGGCATTCCATTCTTTTGGATTATGGCTGGCCGTAAGGATAATTCCCCCGTCTGCACCCGCCATAGTCACCGCCATTTCAACGGTTGGCGTGGTAGATAATCCCAGGTCAATTACATCAATGCCCAAACCAGTCAGCGTATTGATTACCAACTGCTGTACCATATATCCGCTGATCCGTCCGTCGCGGCCGATTACAATTTTTGCCCCGCTTTTCCCTTCTGCCAGGATGGTACCGAACGCCGCTGCAAATTTCACCACATCCACCGGGGTCAGGTTATCTCCCGGTTTACCCCCAATTGTCCCCCTGATTCCTGAAATACTCTTGATTAATGCCACTGTTAATTTTTTAGTGCGCAAAAATACGTATTTCAGATTCAACGCATTTTTCTCTCCCTCCTGCTTATTTTTGCCGCTTATGGAAAATGCCTGGTACAAGGATTGGTTCAATTCCGATTACTATCACAAATTATACTTCGAAAGAGACGAAGAGGAAGCCGCGGCATTCATACATGAACTGATCCGTAAACTGCAACCCGCCCCCGGCAGCAGGATGCTGGACGTAGCCTGCGGTAAAGGCAGACATAGTATAACCCTGGCGGCAGCCGGATACCGGGTAACGGGAATTGACATTTCGCCGGACAGTATCGCTGAAGCTAAAAAAGCGGAACAGGAAAACCTGGACTTCTTTGTTCACGATATGCGGCTCCCATTCTGCAGTAACTATTTCGACTATGCATTTAATTTCTTCACCAGCTTTGGTTATTTCCGGACGCAGCGCGAACATGACGCGGCCATACGTACCATTGCGCAAAGCTTGAAAAAGGACGGCTGTTTTGTAATCGATTACCTGAATGTACACCATGCAGAACAGCAACGGGTACATAATGAGAAGCGGGAAATAGAGGGCACTTTGTATGAGATTCATCGCTGGGATGACGACAGGCATTTCTACAAAAAAATCACGGTACACGATTCCGGATTAAAACAACCACTTAGCTATACGGAAAAAGTGGCCAAATTTTCCCTGGGTGATTTTAATGACATGCTCAGTTACCAGGGCCTGCAGGTACAGGAGGTTTTTGGCGATTACCGTTTTGGTCACTATGATGTACAACAATCTCCCCGGCTTGTCATACTCGCTAAAAAATAATGTACTTTTAAAATATGTCTGAAAAAATGTATCCTTTTTTTATCCGGGTTGATAACCCCTGCCAGGAAAAATGGGAAACGATGACATCCGTCACTGATGCACGATTTTGCGCGCATTGCAATAAAAAAGTGGTTGATTTCTCAATATTGAGCGATGATGAAGTAAGGATACGGTTGCAGGACAAGATTGAATTACCCTGTGGCCGTTTTAAAAACAGCCAGTTGAACCGCCTTATTGGTGGATCAGTCACACAGCCGGTTGTAAAATCCGGAAACAATCTGGCCCGTGCCGCCACAGTACTCACACTGCTCAGCTTACAAATAACGGCAGCTTCATCCATGTACCGTAACAATGCAGCAATCCCCGCACATTTTCAGGCTGTACCCTGTTCATATGCCGGAGATACCATTCGCATCACGGGGTTGGTAAAAGACCAGAGCGGAAAGCCACTGGCCCGGGCAGAAATAGCATTTGATGGAAAACTCATAGGCATATCAGATCATAATGGTCAGTTCTCCTTTGAACTTCCCAATCCCGGAAACATCCGTATGAAAAGCTACCTTTTATCAGCCGGATTTCCCGGACTGCAGACTACAACCAGAAGTTTTCATCCGGTAATGGGTTCCACCAGTTTTGAATTTACACTCTATGAGCCTGCCGGAGAAGGTTCTTTTCATACGATGGGCATACCGTATTTGGAAAACCGGATCGCTCCTCTCCTGCTGACATTCAGAAAAAATGATGCCATCCTGAAAGAAGATACCAGAAAAGCCTTGACAGAACTCAGTTTGCAATTGAAAAATGAGCCAAGGATACATATTGATATCATTTCATCCGGACAAAAAACGGCTGCGCAAACCGAGCTGAAAATAAGACAAGCTATCACACGTTATTTGGTAGAAAATGAAGGTATCTCACCCGAGCGCTTTCATTATCCGGCCAGTGACAACAACCTGCAGAAGGCTTATACAATCCGGATACGCCAATCGGCCATGGAATAAATCAATCCTTATCATTATTCATCAACAGGTACTTGGCTGTTTCAAAATAAGCCAGGGTAAAAACGGATAATCGCTGCTGAATGGAGTCCTTTTGCCGCGCAGAATATACAGGTACCCCCGGATGCATGGGGCTCAACTGCTCTTCCCCGGATTTTATATAGCGTGTAAAATAGAAATCATCTGTTACCATCCCGATACGGTCTGATGTATTGGTGATAAAGGCAAAGTTATTTTTCTTGGCCGGATCCAGCAGGTCACGCCCCAATGTGGTATTCAGATAGGGCTCATGCAATAATCCCGCAATGGTAGGCAGTATATCAATCTGTGACACCACTTCATTCCGCAATTGCGGCGCCAGCAGATCCGGCGCGTAAAACAATAAAGGCACATGCTCATCCGTAAGCCGCTGTTCCGTCCAGAGCGGAGGATACATGGGTTCTGCATTTCCAGCCAGGCCATGATCCCCGACAAAAACGAAAATCGTATTGTGGAAATAGGCTTCCTTACGGGCCGCTTCAATAAACTGACGGAAGCAATAATCCGAATACCGGAAACAATTATACTCGTCCAGCGATTCAAATCCATACTTCCTGAGTTCCTCCTCCGGAACGGTTACACGGATAAAACCGGTATCAGACTCAGGAATGGTTTTATTATAGGGACGGTGATTACCCGATGTCTGGATATAGGCAAAAAACGGTTTATCCTTTTTTCGGAACAGGTCATTGGCCGCCAGAAACAGGTCTTTGTCACTTACCCCCCACACATTGACTTTGGGCGCTTTGAAATAATCCCCGGTATGCATCTGCAAGCCTTTAATATTTCCAAGTATCCCTTCAAAATTGTTGAACTCAGGACTGCCACCCAGGAAATAATGTTTATCGTAGGCGTCAAAACTATTGACAATTGTATGTTGTTTTACAGCTTCCGGATTTCGTGTCGAGAATTTAAACAACTGCGCATCCGGGGTTCCGGTCAGGATTGCAAACAATGCCCTGGCGGTGGAAAAATGCGGGGAAAAACAACGGTTAAAGAAAATGCCCTGTCTGCATAAAGAATCAAAATACGGTGTGGCGTTGGTCGGATTGCCGCTCATCGTACTTTTATACATACTGAACGACTCGCATTGCACCAGGATAATATTAGGCCGGCTTTCCAGTGAACTGCTGCGGGGTCCTGTTTCACGGCGATACGAAAACACGGAAGGATCCGGCAGCGGCATCCATTCCGCCATTACAGGAAAAACCTCTTTTGCTTTTTTCGCATTGTAATCCGGATTTCGTAACCGCATGGTGGCAACAAAATTCTGCAATGGATTAATAGCCAGGTAGGATTTGAAACTGTTTTTAAAACGGAAACTATCCGCCCATCTCAACGGCTGCGTTCCCAGTGAGCCATAGATCATCAGTAAAAAAAACAGCACCGTGATAATAAAATATTTCCGGCGATGCGGGATACCCTTTCCATCAGTGCGGTTGATGACCTGCCAGTGACTGCGGTGATACATCCAGCGAAAAAACAAAACAGCCACCAGCAGTCCCAGCAGCATCCAGATCAGCGGGTAGGTCTGCCAGATCATTTTCATGGAGATACCGAAATCCTCTGCAAAATTCATAGCCCCGGCATCGAGCGGTGTACGGTTATAGGAGAAACTGCCAAATCCGGCGGCAAAAAAGAAAAAAACCAGAAAAGTTATGATGGCGAGATACCAGGTCCACCATTTCTTATTGACCGCTGAATAAAATGGCGATAGCTTAGGAAACGTACTCAGCGCCACAACAGGCAATAAAATAACAGCGATCCACCGCAGATCATACCGGAATCCCATGCCGAAGGAAGGCAGCGCATCTGCAAATGATACACTGGCCGGGTGAAAAGCTAGAAATGTGGCCAGCCTGAACCCTGTAAAGATCAACAGAAACAGCCCAAAGAGATTGGCCACCCACAACAGGGTTTTCGGTATTTTAAATTTTGCCAGCATCAGAAAAAGTGAACCAGGTTTTGGCAAAGAAAATACTTAATTGCCTTATCTCCATACCGGCCAGCACTTATTTGGACGTTACACCCCTGCATTTAACCGCAAGCATTACATTTGCAGGGATGTTACTGAATGCGATAAGCCTGCTGGATAAAATTATCGGATGGGACAAATGGTTGTTTATAAAAATCAATAACCAGTGGACACATCCGCTGCTTGACAGTGTGTTGCCGCTCTGGCGGACTGCTGAGTATTGGGCCCCGCTGTATTTGTTCCTCCTGCTGTTTGTGCTGACTAATTTTAAAAGCCGGGGTATCTGGTGGGTCCTCTTTTTTATCTGCACCGTGGCGCTTTGTGATATCACCGGAACCCAGGCCTTCAAAAAAGTGTTTGAGCGAACCCGCCCCTGCAACGACCCTGATTTTTTTATGCATGTCCGGCTTTTACTAAAGCATTGTGGCTCCGGCTTCAGTTTTGTATCCAACCATGCCGCCAATCATTTTGGAATGGCCGTTTTCAGTTTCATTACATTAAGGCATGTAATTGGCAAGTGGGCCTGGCTGGCCATTTTCTGGGCAGCTTCCGTAGCCTGGGCCCAGGTATATGTAGGTGTACATTTCCCGCTGGACGTGTTGTCCGGGGCAATGCTGGGCAGCCTGTACGGACTCAGCCTGGGGCTGTTTTTCAATAAGCAGTACAGATTCATTATCTTCGGGCATCAATCAACTGTTACCGGTTAATGGATATATTCATACTATGCTTTCTCATTTTGCTGAACGGTATTTTTTCGATGTCAGAAATCGCCCTGGTTTCTGCCAGAAAAGCACGCCTGGAATTTCTCGCTGAAAAAGGTGATAAGAAAGCCCTGCTGGCACTGGCCTTGTCTAATCATCCCGAACTTTTTTTATCCGCCGTTCAGATCGGCATCACCCTTATCTCCATCATAACAGGTGTTTACTCCGGCGAACGCTTCGGCAAGGATCTCCAGCCCCATGTGGAGCAGATCACTTTTTTAAAACCCTATGCGGAAACGGTATCCACCACGTTTATCGTAATCCTGGTTACCTACCTCTCTATTGTTTTCGGCGAACTGATTCCAAAACGGATTGGCCTGTTACGCTCTGAAAAAATTGCGAAAATGGTGGCCGGCCCCATGAAAAATTTTGCCCGGCTTACTCATCCGTTTGTCTGGCTGCTCAATAAAACCAGTAATATCTTTTTCAGCATCTTCAATATAAAGCGGTCGAAAGAAGATGCCGTTACGGAAGAAGAAATCAAAACCCTGATTACGGAAGGAACGGAAGCCGGAACCATAGATGAAGCCGAACAGGAAATCATTGAACGCGTATTCCACCTGGGTGACCGGAATATCACCTCCCTGATGACCCACCGCAGTGATATTATCTGGTTCAGCCTGGAGGATAATGAAGATAAGATCAAGGAAAAAATCCTGAATGAACCGCACTCCGCTTACCCGATCTGCGATGGGGAAATTGACAATATCAAAGGGGTGGTTTCCATTAAAGATCTGTATATAAGTCCGGACAATACCTATTTCAAAGAGCTGATGCAGCCGGCCCTGTTTATCCCGGAAAATAATACCCCCTACCAGGTGCTGGAAAAATTCAAAGCTTCGAAGATCCATTCGGCGTTTATTGTTGACGAGTATGGCAGTGTGCTCGGATTACTTACGCTGAATGATATACTGGAAGCGATTGTTGGCGACATCCCACAACAGGATGTGCCGGATTATGAAATTGTGGAACGGGAAGACGGTACATTTATCGTGGATGCGCAAATACCCTTTTACGATTTCCTGACCCGTTTTGAAAAAACGGAATGGATGAATGAAGGGGAACATGATTTTGATACGCTGGCCGGATTTGTACTTCATGACCTGGAACGCATTCCGCATACCGGCGACAAACTGAGCTGGAAAGGATTTACCCTTGAAATAATTGATATGGACGGTCACCGCATTGATAAAGTGCTGGTGACCCTGAGCCAGGAATTAAAGGAAGATATAGAAGAAAGTCGTTAGTTCCACTACTGACTAAAGATTATCTCAGCATCAGTTTCCGGAAAATTCAGTTTTGTACTCTTTCTGTTTCCGTTTACAATTACGTGTATAATATTTACCTGGTCTTCAAACTGATCGTACATAAGATTGGTGGAGACCGCCATTTTTTGTACATGCGGTATGTTTTCCACTTCGATATAGCCAAAAACGGCTTCTTTTTCATGTTCAAATCCCAGGTAATTCAGCCGGACAGGTTTACCATCTGAGGCTATGGACAAATGGCTCATCAGGTATTTTTTTACCAGGCTGTCCATGGCCGCTTTGTCGGGCGGATTGATCAGGTCAACCTTTGCCGCATAATTTTTGGCCAGAATTTTTTCAAAATCGTCCGTAAATATTTTACAGCTGATTTCAAGGGTTTTCTCCTGACTGTTGTGATTGATCTCCACCACACTTACATGAAAAGGATGCGGAACCGGGCTGGCCGAGACTAAAAAAAGGGACAACAGGGGGAAAAACAACCATTTATTGATCAAAGATGCCATTGACAGAATATTTTTCAGGATTACAGAATCAGGCCTTAATTTGACTTCTTATTGCCTGAGACGGTAAAATTAGGCGAATGGTTTGATCAGCAAATAACAAAAGGATGAGTGATTTTACTTTTTATTTTAAACTGGGCTGGGAACATATCATGAGCTGGGATGCCCTGGACCATTTGTTGTTTATCGGCGCCCTGGCCGCTATTTACCTGTTAAAGGATTGGAAGCAGGTCCTGATCCTGGTTACGGCTTTCACCATTGGACATTCCCTCACGCTCGTGTTAAGCGTTTTGGATGTCTTCCGGTTTCCGGCCAACTGGGTCGAGTTCCTGATACCCTGTACCATTGTAATCACAGCAATCAGTAATCTGTTTCAGAAACAATTCACCGCCCGCTCCATCCGGATCAATTATTTCCTCGCACTGATATTCGGACTGATTCACGGTATGGGATTTGCTAATACGATCCGGTTTATGCTGGCAAAGGATCAAAGTATGGGCTGGGGGCTCTTTGGCTTTAATGTGGGGCTGGAAGCCGGCCAGATTGTAGCCGTCAGCACCCTGCTGCTGGTCACCCAGGCGTTGATCAGTACCTTTTCCATCAACAGGCGGGAGTGGGTAATATTTCTGTCTGCAGCCATCTTCAGTCTGTCATTACAAATTGCTTTAACACGTTTACCTTTTTAATAAATACAATCCTGACATGAACAAAAGCCTTTTATTGTGTTGCCTTATTCTGGTGCTGACCGGCACAGCCGGCGCCCAGATACAGAACAATGCCAGTTCCAACCATGCCAACAAATTTGAACAACTGGGTACCATATTGCCCACCCCCAACGAGCAGCGGACAGCTAGTGGTGCGCCGGGTGTGAAATACTGGCAGCAACGCGTGGACTATGATATCAAATGCGAGCTGGACGAAACGAACAATATACTCAGCGGCAGTGAGACAATTACCTATTTCAATAATTCACCGGATGTACTCACGTATTTCTGGATGCAGCTGGATGAAAACCAGCACAGCACCGTGAACAACGCCAATTATCAGTCAGCCAACCGGCTTCCCCAGCAGGCAACGGATAAATTCCTTGACCGCTTTGAAGAAAAAAGAACAGATAACGGGTATGGGGTGAATATCACCAAACTAACAGATGCCACGGGAAAACCGCTACAGTATACGATCAATAAAACCATGATGAAAGTGAACCTGCCGGCTCCCCTGAAACCCGGACAGAAATTTGTTTTCAATTGTGCCTGGAATTATAAAATTGCAGATCGCGGAGATTATAACCGTTTTGGTGGCGCACGTGGCGGTTACGAACATTTTGCAGAAGATGGGAATAACAACTATACCATGACCCAATGGTATCCCCGGCTTTGCCGCTACAGCGATGACCAGGGCTGGCAGAATCACCAGTTTACCGGCACCGGTGAGTTTACCCTGTGTTTCGGTAATTTCAAAGTACAGATGACCGTACCGGCTGATCACATTGTGGGCGCCACCGGTGAATGCCAGAACTATGCACAGACATTAAATGCCACGCAGATGGCCCGCTGGCAGAAAGCACAAACTGCCAAAGAACCTTTGCAGATTGTAACCCTTGACGAGGCATTACAGGCTTCTAAAACCAAAAGCAAGGCTAAAAAAACATGGATTTATAAAGCCGATAATGTCCGCGATTTTGCCTGGACTTCTTCCCGCCGCTTTGTCTGGGATGCCATGGCCTCCCCCATTGAAGGCAAAAAAGTAATGTCCATGAGCTATTATGCGAAAGAAGCATATCCCATCTATAGTAAATTCTCCACCAAGGCGGTGGCACATACATTAAAAACCTATTCACATTTTGCCTTTCCTTATCCGTACCCCGTAGCCATCAGTGTGGAAGGCAATCAGGGCATGGAATACCCGATGATATCCTTTAACCCCGGACGTGCGGAAAAAGACGGATCATATAGTGAAGGATCAAAAAATGCGGCGATCCTGGTCATCATTCATGAAGTAGGTCATACCTTCTTCCCGATGATTGTAAACAGCGATGAACGTCAGTGGACCTGGATGGATGAAGGACTGAATTCGTATTTGCAATACCTGACCCAGGAACTCTGGGATAATAAGTTTCCCTCTGACGGTGGTGTGCCATCAGCCATTACCGACTACATGAAACTGCCGAAAGATCAGCTGGAGCCGATTATGACGAACAGTGAAAACATCAATAATTTCGGAGCCAACGCCTACGATAAAGTAGCTACCGGACTGAATATACTCCGTGAGACCATTGTCGGGCGGGAGTTATTTGACAACGCATTCCGTGAATACTCACGGCGCTGGGCCTTTAAGTCACCCACACCCGCCGACCTGTTCCGTACATTGGAAGACGCGACCGGCGAAGATCTCGACTGGTTCTGGAGAGGTTGGTTTTACGGCATTGAAGCCTGTGATATTTCCATTGATTCCGTGAAGCACGCGATGCCGGATGTAACAGCGGTACCCGCCCTGACAAAGGATACAATAGTAATGCGTTCCCTTCCCCGCCCTTATGTGAATGATTTCGAAGATCTGTCGAAAATACGTAACCAGCAGGACAAGAATATTAAATTTGAAACCGATAAAGACACAACGCTGCGCGATTTCTATTGGAACTATGCACGTGGTAATGCAAAATATGACAGCACAAAATACCCGGTGACTTTTTCACCTCAGACCGAAGCAATGGATGAAGCCGGCAAACAGAAATACGGCGGAAAACATCTTTATGAAGTTTCTTTTTCCAATAAAGGCGGACTGGTAATGCCCATAATTATTGAATGGACGTACAAGGACGGAAGCAAAGAAATTGAACGCATTCCGGCACAGGTATGGCGGAAAAACGAAAAAAATGTGATCAAGACCTTCATGAAGGACAAAGAAGTAGCCTCCATAAAGCTTGATCCATACAAAGAAACTGCAGATATAGACGAAACCAATAATACATTCGGGGATATTAAAGAGCCCTCTAAGTTTAAACTCTTTAAACAAAAACAAAATGTAACCCAGCCTGCCGGCATCAACCCAATGCAGAAGGCCAAAGAGAAAAAAGGATTCTGAGAACTGAACAAAAGAAAAGCCGCTTATCAAAAAGCGGCTTTTCTTTTTCAAATGCTGCCTGTAACATAAAGCTGAATTCCTTAGTTTTGGAGAACCCGGAAATAAGAATCCATTATTTTAAATCAACATACCAAATGAGGCATTTTCTTTCCTGTATATTGCTGGCCCTGCTGGCCTGCAATTCCGCAGTAGCACAAAACATTTACAATAATCCCAACAGCAACCACGGCAACAAATTTGAGCAGCTGGGCGGCATTCTGCCCACGCCCAATGAATACCGTACTGCCAGCGGTGCCCCTGGTCCCAAGTACTGGCAGCAGCGGGTGGATTATGATATTAAGTGTGAACTGGATGAAAAAAATCTGAAACTGAACGGAAGCGAAACCGTTACCTATTTCAACAATTCCCCCAACGAACTGGTGTACCTGTGGCTGCAGCTGGATGAAAACCAGCACAGCAGTGTGAACAACGCCAATTACCAGACCAGCAACATGATGAACCGCCAGTTAAGTCCGCAGGCTATTGACCGCAATGACGAAGCCAAAACGGATAATGGATACGGTTTCAACATCAGTAAACTTACAGATGCCACAGGCAAATCCCTGAAATATACTGTCAATAAAACAATGATGCGGGTGGAACTGCCGGCCGTACTGAAGCCCGGTCAGCGTTTTGTGTTTATCCTTGACTGGAATTATAAAATTGCCGATCGTATGAGCCGTGGCGGACGTGGTGGATATGAGTTCTTTCCCGAAGACGGAAACCATGTTTTCACCATGACCCAGTGGTATCCCCGCCTTTGTGTATACAGCGATTTCCAGGGATGGCAGAATCATCAGTTTACCGGTCGTGGGGAATTTGCCCTCACATTCGGCAATTTCAAAGTGGCTATGACGGTACCTGCGGATCATGTGATCATGTCAACCGGGGAAGGTCAGAACTATGCGGCTGTACTCTCCCCGGCACAGATGGCCCGCTGGAACAAAGCCCGGAATTCCGCAGAACCCGTGGAAGTGGTAACCCTGGATGAAGCCAAAGCCGCTGAAAAACAAAAAAGTGACAAGAAAAAAACCTGGATATTCAAAGCCGATAATGTCCGTGATTTTGCCTGGGGTTCCTCCCGCAAATTTGTCTGGGACGCGCTGGCCACTAAAATTGAAGGAAAAAAGGTTATGTGCATGAGCGGCTATCCTAAAGAAGCCTACGGATTGTACAGAAAATACTCCTCCAAAGCGGTGGAACACACTATTAAAACCTATTCAAAATTCACGATCCCCTACCCTTACCCGGTAGCCCAGAGCATCGAAGCCTCTAACGGCATGGAATACCCGATGATTTGTTTCAACTTTGGTCGTACCGAAAAAGACGGCACTTACAGTGAGGGCACCAAAAACGGCATGCTGGGTGTAGTCATTCATGAGGTAGGTCACAATTTCTTCCCGATGATCATCAACAGCGATGAACGTCAGTGGAGCTGGATGGATGAAGGGCTGAATACGTTTGTAGAATACCTGACTGAAGAATTGTGGGATAATAAATTCCCCAGCCGTCGAGGTCCGGCTGCCTTTATAACGGAGTATATGAAACTTCCTAAGGATCAGCTGGAACCCATTATGTCCAACAGTGAAAATATTGTACAGTTTGGCCCCAACGCCTATTCCAAACCCGCCACTGGCCTGAATATTCTCCGCGAAACCATTATGGGTCGTGAGCAGTTTGACTATGCATTCCGTGAATATGCCCGTCGCTGGGCCTTCAAACATCCGGAGCCTGCTGATTTTTTCCGGACCCTGGAAGACGCCAGTGGTGAGGATCTGGATTGGTTCTGGAGAGGCTGGTTTTTCAGTACAGAAGCCTGCGATATTTCACTGGATTCGGTCCGGTATGCAAAAGCCGACCTGACTGCTGAACCCGAAAAAAGAGAAGCATCCACATTCAAACGGAGTGCAGATAAGCCGCAGTTGCCCACATTCGATGATATTTCCAAAATCCGCAACCGGGAAGACAAGACTATTAAATTCCAGACCGATGCGGACACTTCACTCCGTGATTTCTACTGGCGTTACGGACGCGGTATTGAGCCGTACGACACCAGCAAAAAAGAAGTAACAATGCCGGGTGGCGGACCTGAAAAACTCTCCGAAGCTGAGATGGAAAAGTACGGCAACCGTCATCAGTACGAACTTACTTTCAGCAATAAGGGAGGACTGGTAATGCCCATTATTATCGAGTGGACTTATAAAGACGGAACAAAAGAAATTGAACGTATTCCTGCACAGGTATGGCGGCTCAATGAAAATAAAGTGATAAAAACATTTATTAAGGACAAAGAAGTGGCTTCGGTGAAACTGGATCCCATGCGGGAAACGGCCGATATCAATGAAAGCAATAACAGCTGGAACACAATGCCTGAGCCTTCCCGTTTCACGATTTTTAAACAGGCTCAAGGTGGCGGCCGCAGAAACCAGGGAGGACAGAGCGGCAACCCGATGCAAAGAGCGCAGGAGAAGAAAGGTTTCTGAGAAAAAAGAACGGCATTTTACAGGAAAATACAGGAAGCCCCCGGTGAAAACACCGGGGGCTTCCTGTTATGAAGGCATAGCTTTACACGAAACACATAGTAACATAGCATCACATAGAAGACACAAAGCCATGCAAATAACAAAGAAATATGTAAACGACCTGACTTACAAAATTCTGGGCTGTGCAATTGAAGTGCACAAGGAAATGGGGCCGGGCTTGCTGGAGAAAACATATGAACAATGTTTCCTGATTGAGTTAAGTCTTGAAGGGCTCAATTTCAAAAAACAAAAAAGGATACTTACAAGCTATAAGGGAAATGAAATTGATACTGAACTTCGTTATGATGTACTGGTTGAAGATTTAATCGTTGTTGAATTAAAGGCAAAAGAATCCATACCACCGGTAGATTTTACAAAACTTAAAACGTACCTGCGATTATTAGAAAAGCCCAAAGGAATTTTGATCAATTTCAACTGCAATCATATCTTTAGAGAAGGTCAGAAAACAATTGTAAATGAATTCTATGCACTATTACCGGATGTATAGCTATGTTAGCCTATGTGCTGCTATGTCTCTATGTGTTAAAAAAGCCCTTGGGTTGTTACTTATAATACTCTTCGCTACAACAATGCGGGCTGCAACAACAGACTCTGTTTCCATACATAGTAATGCTATGCAAAAAGCCTATCCCTGTGTGGTGATCCGTCCTGATACCTACAAAAAGAAAAACAACTTCCCGGTCGTCTACCTGTTGCACGGCCACTCGGGCTGGTACGCCAACTGGATTTTACGCGTACCGGAGCTAAAGGCCTGGGCCGATGAATACCAGCTACTGATCGTATGCCCCGACGGCGGCTTCAACAGCTGGTACCTGGACAGCCCGGTTGACTCCACCGTAAAATTCGAAACGTATATTTCAAAAGAAGTCCCCGCTTATATCGACAGTCATTATAAAACCCGACGCGACCGCAAAGGCAGGGCAATCACCGGTCTTAGTATGGGCGGACATGGCGGCCTTTTCCTCGGATTCCGGCACGCGGAAACATTTGGCGCCTGTGGCAGTATGAGCGGCGGAGTAGACCTGCAGCCTTTTAAAAAGAACTGGCAGCTGTCACAAAAAGTCGGGGATTCGGTAAATTATGCCGCCAACTGGAAAAACTATTCAGTCATCAACCTGATTGAACAAAAACCGGCTGACAGTTTACAGATCATCATAGACTGCGGCACAGAAGATTTCTTTTACGAAGTAAACAATCAGTTGCACAAAAAAATGCTATCCCTGAAAATCGCCCATGATTATATCGAACGGCCAGGTAAACACGACTGGCCTTACTGGCGCAATGCAGTGCAGTATCAGTTATTATTTTTCAGGAAATACTTTTCATCGGAAAGTGTAAAATAATCAGCAATAGAATAGCTGCTACGCGAGATTTTTTCAGCGGTGCCCGGAACCTATCCCGACTCCTGACTCCCGACCCCCGACTCCTGACTCCCGACCCCCGACCCCCGACTCCTGACTCCCGACTCCCGACTCCTGACTCCCGACTCCCGACTCCTGACTAATTCCCCGTACTTCCGTCCCGCACTTTCACTTTCTTCTTCCCCGAATTTTTCTTCTCAAATTCGAGTACGGCAGCTGGCTTGATAATTTTGGCTCCGGCCGTATCGGCTTTGGTTTTGCCACTGCTTACAGACAGGGGTTTAATATTCTCATCATCAATCATACCGCCATCGTCGGTCTGGAGTTTATTCATTACATAGTTTTCTGTTGCTTCAACGGTACCTTCCCGCGGATCATAGTAAAACCATTTACCATGTTTCATGGAAACACCTTCGTTTTTTACCACCACCCAATCTATCACTTTGGAAGGATCCTTTAAATCATAAACGGCAACGGTATCATACGCCCGCTGAGGATCCATAGCCCTCCAGTTTTCCACCCGCAGCAAACCACCGTTATAGGTAAAATACTGTTGTTTGCCGTTTAGTTTACCCCATCTGTAATTTTCTTCAGCTGTTTTAACACCCTCGAGTGAATACTTTTTCCATATCCCCTCCTTGAGGTCATTTTCATAATACCCTTCCTCTTCATAGCCTCTTTCACCCCGCAGATCAGGTACAGCGACAGACCAGGGCCCCTGCTTCAGTCCTTTCAAATCCACCCGGTTGAGAGTATCCCCTCTCTTATTCAGCACAAAACTCTTCCACTGGGCCATACCACTGGTGGAAATAAAGAATACCAGAATGAAAAGCAAACGCATAGTTTAGTAAGTTTGAATAAATACAATGCCAGGTACAAAGTACGAAGTACGGGTACGGGTGTAAATTACAAACGAAAATTAACTGTATTTATGAGTTTCCTGTTAAAAAAAAGGACAACAACGGCTAAAGCGGGTATTTCCCTGTTTTCCCTCCTGGTCAGTTTACTGGCTGTTTTACCGGTATTCTCCCAACCGGCTCCTACGCCGGCAGCAGAAAGAATGAAAGTAATTGACCAGCGTAAGGCCCTGAAAGAGCGGTCGCTGCTCAATGATATTCACTTCCGCAATATTGGTCCTTCCGTAATGAGTGGCCGCGTAGTGGATCTGGAAGCAAACCCCGATGATCCCACTGAGTTTTACGTGGCCTATGCCACCGGCGGTCTCTGGCATACCCGTAACAACGGACAGAGTTTCACCCCTGTAATGGATAATCTTGATATGCTTTTTATAGGAGATATCGCGGTAAACTGGAAAACCCGTACCATCTGGGTGGGTACCGGCGAGGTCAACAGCAGCCGTTCTTCCTATGCGGGTGTGGGCATTTATAAATCTGCAGACAATGGAAAGAACTGGCAGTATCTGGGGCTACCTGAATCGCATCATATTGGAAAAATTCAGTTACATCCCGCCAACCCCGATATTGCCTGGGTGGCCGTACTGGGTCACCTGTATTCAGCCAATAAAGAACGGGGGGTGTATAAAACCACCGATGGTGGTAAAAGCTGGAAACAGACTTTATTTACAGATGAAAATACCGGGGCTGTGGACCTCGATATCAATCCGGCCAATCCCTCGGAAGTTTATGCAGCGATGTGGTACAGGGTACGGCGTGCCTGGAAATTTGAAGAAAGCGGAAAGAGCAGTGGTATATATAAAAGTAATGACGGCGGAGAAACCTGGAAACTGGTTTCCGCAGCGGGCTCCGGCTTTATGACCGGCGATAAGATCGGCCGGATCGGCATCACTGTTTTTCCGGGCAATCCAAAACTGGTATATGCTGTAGTGGACAATAACACGCCCAAAGCAGCCAGCACAAAGTCAAATGATTCGGCATATAAAAAGGAAGACCTGAAGAATCTCACTAAAGAACAATTTGCCGGTCTCAGCAGCAGATGGCTGGATACTTTTTTAAGAGCCAACCGTTTTCCCCGCAAATACAACGGAACAGGTATAAAAGAAATGGTAGCCAGCGATAAACTGAAACCCTCCGCCCTCTGGGACTACCTGGACAGTGACGACGGATTCCAGAATACAGGTATTGCAGGCTGTGAAGTATACAAAAGTGAGGATGGCGGTCAGACCTGGAAAAAGACCAACGAAAAACCGATCAGCATTTTCAATACCTATGGCTATTATTTTGCCAAAATCTATACTTCGCACACAAACCCTGATAAGGTATTTATTCTTGGTTTCCTTGCCCAGTATTCCACCGACGGCGGCAAGACATTCAAAACAATGGACAAAGGCAATGTACATGCTGATCACCACGCACTCTGGGTTAATCCGAAAAACGACAATCACATTATCAACGGAAATGATGGCGGGGCTAATATCAGTTACGATAACGGTGACAATTGGTTTAAAGCCAATACGCCACCCGTGGCCCAGTATTATGCGGTTACGGTAGATGATGCAAAGCCATATAATGTATATGGCGGCCTGCAGGACAATGGTAGTTGGTGGGGTCCTTCCAATAACAAAGAGAGTATAGACTGGACAGACAACGGTCAGTATGCCTATCGGATGATCAATGGAGGAGACGGTATGCAGGCCCAGGTGGATACCCGTGATAATGCCACTGTTTATTCGGGTTCACAGTTTGGTTTCTATGGTCGTTACAATAAAAACATAAGGGGCGCACAAAAATCGCTGCACCCTCAACATGAACTGGGTGACAAACCCCTCCGGTTTAACTGGCAAACGCCAATACTGCTGAGTAAACATAATCAGGATGTATTGTACTTTGGCAGCAATCGTTTCCACCGTTCACTGAACAAAGGAGATTCAATGGCCGTATTAAGCCCCGATCAGACCAACGGACGCGTAGCGGGTAACGTACCCTATGGTACCATCACCAGCATCAGCGAATCCCCTCTACGCTTTGGCCTGATCTATACAGGTACGGATGATGGGAATATACATGTCAGTAAAGATGGAGGATATAGCTGGGAGCAACTGAATAAGAAAGTAACTGCTGAAGTAAAAAATCAAAAAATAAAATCTGCTGACGCAAAGTTGAATACGCAAGGCCTATGGGTAAGTCGTGTTACTGCCTCACAGTATAAAGAAAGCCGCGTTTATACTTCATTAAACGGTTATCGTTTTGATCATTTTGCCCCATACCTGTACGTGAGCGATGATTATGGCATGTCCTGGAAGCAGATCGGGAAAGACCTGCCTCATGAACCTGTAAACGTGGTAAAAGAGGATCCCAGAAGCGACAGCATTCTCTACGTGGGTACGGATGGCGGGTTGTATGTAAGCTTTGATGCCGGCAACAGTTTTATGCTTTGGAATGCAGGTATGCCCGCATCAGTACCGGTGCATGATATCGCCATTCAGTCACGCGATAATGAAATAGTGATCGGCACTCATGGCCGGAGTTTATTTGTAAGCAAACTGGATGATGTACAGGCTGTAAGAAAAGATCCGGACTGGATGAAGAAAAAACCGAAACCCAAAAAAGAAGTGCAACGGGACGAAGAGGATGAAACCAGCGAACCGGAAATGTAATGATTGAATTAATGGCAGAAATCCGGAGATTGAAGTCTCCGGATTTTTTTTGCCCGGCAGATTAAGGGAAAATAGAATAAAAAAAGTGGCTGCCCGTTCAGGCAACCACTTTTTCATTTTATCTTTTTTATACTACGCTTAAAACTGATGAAACCTTTCAAAACAGGCTTTCTCCAGCATTTCACGATCGTCAGGGTGAGCAATTTCAATCAGTGATTTGGCCCGCTGACGGAGGTTTTTACCAAACAGGTAGGCTGTACCAAATTCGGTCACCACATAGTGAATATGGCCCCGGGTTGTTACCACACCTGCCCCTTCTTTCAGGAAAGGAACGATACGGCTTACCCCTTTATTGGTACGGCTGGTCAATGCAATAATGGGCTTCCCGCCTTCACTCAAAGCGGCACCCCGCATAAAGTCCATCTGACCACCAATACCACTGTACTGACGGGTACCGATGGAGTCCGCACAGACCTGGCCGGTTATATCCACTTCTATCGCACTGTTAATCGCGATTACTTTCGGATTACGGCGGATTACGTGAGGGTCATTTACATAATCGATATCGAGGAATACAAAGGCAGGATTATCGTCCACATAGTCGTAGAGCCTGCGGGTACCCACGGCAAAACCGGTTACCGTCTTGTTCGGGTGAATTCTTTTTTTGGAGTTATTGATAACATCATTGTCGAACAGATCGATAATTCCATCACTGCACATCTCTGTATGAACGCCCAGGTTCTTATGGCTATGCAGGGCTTTCAATACGGCATCCGGTATGGTACCAATACCCATTTGAAGGGTACTTCCGTCATCAATCATTTCCGCAATCCGCTGGCCGATTTTCAGTTCATCGTCTTTTACCTTGGCACCATAATCCACTTGCGGCAGCTCTTCTTCATGATATACCATGGCGGTAAACCGGCTGGTATGCACCAGGCTGTCGCCATGTGTACGGGGTACACGGGGGTTTACCTGGGCAATGATATGGGTGGCGGTATTCACCGCGCTGCGGGCTACGTCAACAGATACGCCTAATGAACAATAGCCATGTTTATCGGGAGGTGATACCTGTACAAGGGCTACATCCACTTTCAGTTGTTTGCGGAATAAATCGGGAATATCACTTAAAAATACCGGAATAAAATCCGCACGGCCGTCGTTCACTGCTTTCCGTACTGATTCGGACACAAACATACAGTTGATCTTAAAGGCATCCGCATATTGCGGTTTATCCAGTTCTATATCACCTTGTACGGTAATAAAAGTCAGTTCCACATCCCTGAGTTCGGGAGCACGTTTTCCAAGTTCTCTGAGCAGGAATAAGGGGGTCTGGGCAGAGCCCTGTACAAATACCCGGTCTCCGGATCTGATCACGGACAGGGCAGCTTCGGCGGTTTTGAATTCAAAAGGAGTTCTCATGTTGCAAAACTATTGCTAATTACAGATTTCAGAATGATCTGGCTTATCACTTGTCTTGATATCCATCAGTAGTATTAATGAGAAAGTAACCAGTCTGTCGCCAGCTCATACCCCCGCAGCCCCAAACCAATAATACTGCCGGCAGCTTTGCCACTAACATGCGATAGTTTGCGAAACTCCTCCCGGGCATGCACATTGGAAATATGCACTTCCACCACGGGAGTTTTGATAGCGGCAATGGCATCTCCGATAGCAACGGACGTATGTGTGTAACCACCCGGATTAAAAATGATTCCGTCATAGTCAAACCCCACCCGTTGTAATTCATTGATCAGTTCACCTTCCACATTACTCTGGAAATAACTGAACTCATGGCTGGCATATTTATGACGAAGGGCAGGCAGGAATTCTTCGAATGACACAGCACCGTAAATACCGGGTTCCCGCTTCCCCAGCAGGTTCAGATTGGGACCATTGATAATTGCTATCTTCATTTCCCGAAAATAACTTAAATATTCAAAACCCGGACGATCTTCCCTAAGCTCAAAAATGGTTTCAACTGTAGCAGAAAAATAAAAAAACCGCTCTTAAAAAGCGGTTTTATGCTGATTATACCATTAAAATATTCTTATCTATACCTTCTCCAATCCTGTCTCTGCTTTCATATTTTTAGAAGGCCGGCCACTCACCACTCACCTCTCACCTCTCACATCTCACAACTCACAACTAATTCTTATGCGCTTTCACCATCTCCAGAAACTCATCAAACAAATACCTTGAATCATGCGGCCCCGGTGTAGCTTCCGGGTGATATTGCACTGAAAATGCAGGTTTACCCTTAACCCGGATTCCTTCAATGCTCTGGTCATTCAGATTGAGGTGTGTAATCTCGATATGATCCGCATTTTTCACCGCTTCCGGATCTACCCCAAAACCATGGTTCTGTGTAGTGATTTCGGAACGACCGGTTACCAGGTTTTTTACCGGATGGTTGAGACCGCGGTGACCATGGTGCATTTTAAAAGTGGTAATCCCATTGGCCAATGCGAGCAACTGGTGTCCCAGGCAAATACCAAACAGGGGTTTGTCTTCTTTCAGTATCTGTTTTACAGTCTCCACGGCATAGTCCATCGGGGCGGGGTCACCGGGACCGTTGGAAATAAAATAGCCGTGAGGTTCAAATTTCTTTACTTCTTCCAATGGTGTTTTCGCCGGGAAAACTTTTACATACGCACCCCGCTCCACCATACACTGCAGGATATTCCTCTTAACCCCATAATCCATAACCGCTATTCTTAGATCGGCACCGGCATCCCCCAGTTCGTAGCTGCTGGCGGTACTCACTTTGGAAGCCAGTTCCAGCCCGTCCATATCAGGGGTTTCGGCCAGTTTTTTCTTCAATACTTCAATATCCGTGGTTTCAGATGATATAATACAATTCATGGCTCCCTTGGTACGGATCTCTGCCACCAGGGCCCTTGTATCCACCCCTTCAATAGAAACCACTTTGTTGGCTTTCAGGTATTCATTGAGAGATCCATTGGCAAGTTTGCGGGAATACTGATCTTCCAGGTTGCGACCGATCAACCCGTTGATTTTCACGCTATCCGACTCTACATCCGCTTCTTTTACGCCGTAATTTCCAATATGCGCACTATTCATAATCAGGATCTGACCAAAATAACTGGGGTCGGTAAATACTTCCTGGTAACCGGTCATCCCGGTATTAAAACAGATCTCACCGGTGGTGGTCCCGATGGCGCCAAAAGCCTGGCCATGGTGCACGGTTCCGTCGGCTAATAATAATACAGCGGGAATAGAGGAATTGGGCATTTTTCAGGGCATTGTTTGTTTAAAAACAAATTGCGCAAATGTAGGGCAAAACAGGTGATTTGACAGGGAGAATTTGTAAAGGAGTTATTCACAGCTTCAAATCATTGGATATGGCGAAAAAATATTGCAAAAAATTACTTTGCATATTTAAATAATCAATCCACCCATAAAGCGACCACGACTCATGACTAACGACTCCCGACTCCCGACTGCTTTCGATGCTTCACACCCCACTCCACCATCTTATCCAGCACTTCATTCAGTGTTCGTGCTGAAGGGGTCAGTTCATATTCGATGGTCACCGGTTGGGTATCGTACACCGTACGTACAACGATCCCGTTCAGCTCGAGTTCTTTTAGCTCTTTCGATAGCATCCGTGGCGTAATCCCCTGGATATTGCGCTGTATCTCCGTAAACCGCTTTTTATTGAACAATAAAGAACCAATAATCGGCAGTTTCCATTTACCGCTGATTACATTGAGCGTGTCATTCACCGCCAGTACGAACTGAACCGGGCAGGCTTTAACTTCTTTCAGGCTGGAGGCGCGTACCATAGACTGTAAATAAGATAGTATACAATAGTATAGTGCTATACATTTGTATACTACTATACTTTATATAGCAAAGGTAGATAATTTTGTGTCTTCAAAAAAAAACAAAAAACATGAAGATCTTAGTTACAGGGGCTACCGGCCATTTTGGAAAAGCCACTATTGACCTGCTGCTGAAAAAAGGATACCCGGCAACATCCATTGCCGCACTGGTACGTGATGAAAGTAAAGCCGGATCAATTAAAGCAACCGGGGTTGAAATCCGTACCGGCGATTATGAGGATTATTCATCACTGGTAAAAGCTTTTTCCGGTATCGATAAACTGTTGCTGGTTTCGTCCAATGACCTGAATAACCGCAGCGCCCAACAGGCCAATGCAGTCAAAGCTGCCCGTGAGGCCGGGGTAAATTATATTCTCTATACCAGTTTTGTGCGTAAAGATGAGTCGGAGGCCTCCCCCATCGCCTTTGTGTCGCAGTCCCACATCGCAACTGAAGAACTGATCCGGGAAAGCGGCCTGGCTTACACGATTTTCCGGAACAATCTGTACCTCGACTATGTACCCGTATTCATAGGCGATAAAGTACTGGAAAACGGGATTTACTGGCCGGCCGGTACCACCCCCGGTGCCTATGCACTCCGTGAAGAAATGGCCGAATCGGCTGCCAATGTGCTGACCGGCAACGGCCATGAAAACAAAACATACAACATTTCCAATACACGAAGCTGGACGTTTCAGGAAGTAGCCGGCCTGATCAGTAAAATAACCGGAAAAGAAATCAGCTATTTCAGTCCGTCACAGCAGGAATACAAGTCAACTCTTTCACAGGCAGGTGTACCCGGACAATACATAACCATGTTTGCCGGCTTTGCAGAAGCCATCCGGCTTGGTGAATTTGACAGTGCGGCTGATTCGGATCTCGACACACTACTGGGAAGGACCCCCACCAGCCTGGAAGCATATCTGGAAAAAGTGTATGGCAACAGGTAAACGACAGGAGAAAACTGCAACAGGCATTAATACAAGACAGCATCCTCACGGATGCTGTCTCTGAAAAAGTTCGCATTTGAACCTTAACGCAGTCTTTGTATGGATATCAGATAAAGAATTGTCCTTAGTTAGGGCCGGTTTAAAACCGGGCTATGTAAAAATAAACTGAAACAGGCAATAAACAGTATAATTTTTTAAAATAATCAGCGAACAATACCTGCTGCAGGGTATTGTTCGTAGTTCAGAATTACCGAACTTCAGGAATTACCTGTTGGCGACAATTCCAACATAAGCGTAATTACGTACTATGCATAAGTTGCTGTTCCCGCTGCTCTTCGCTTTTTCATCACCACTATATGTTCAGGCGCAGCATTGTCCGTTTGACGGAGGTGTTATTGTCGTGATAAAACTTACCGGTCCGGACGGAAGGCCTGTAACCAATGCCGCCGGCAGGGTTTTCCTGGCAGAACAACCAAATCCCAAAGCAGACTCCTGTACTTATGCCAATGAACTGCTGCAACTTCCCTTTGACCTGCCGCAGAAAAATCTCGTGGAAAAATACAGCGGTACCTGGGAAGAAAGGGCTTCACTTTACCTGAAGGATTGTATATTCAACCAACCCGGTTATTTTGTTGTGGTACTGAACCAGGCACAACATCGCTGTATGGTATCCGTAAACGGCAACTACAGATACGATGACCGGCATTTTGATATTCGCCGGATCAGTGATACGGAAAACAAACTACTCGGCATGGTACCGGCAAACCGGCTATATCCGCTCTGTACGGCCACCGGAAAATGGTCCAGAATTGAAGCCATCGAAATCAGTCTGTGAGCACTTATTTTCGTTTCCCCAGTAAAAATTTTTCGCGGATTACATCCTGTACATGCACGCCGCTGATCTTGCTCTCGAGCCAGGAAATAACATCGAGATAGGCAAATGTGCGTGCTTCAAGCGGATTGCCTTCATATTTCCGGAGCTTGCCCAGCAGCTTTTCAAATTCAGGCTTCAACGCATGAGCGCCCACATGGAAGGAACGCCGGAGAAAATCAAAGATTTCTTCCTCCACTTTACTCAGGTTGCCCATTTTGGCCATATACCGGTACACGGATTTGATCAGGTATTCCAGCAGCTCAAAATTACCCAATTCATAATGCGCAATCAGGTGGAGCAACCGGGCATAGCCTTGCAGATCGGTCCGGAGATCGCCTTTCTGATTGATGATCCGGTTGAGATAATCAATGGCTTTTTCATTATTCCCGCTGCCAAAATACAATGACGCGATCTTATAATAAAAGACCAGTACCCGGTGCGTATCCAGGTAAAGCCCATACTCTTTGAGCATGTCTTCCAGGAAAGGAACCAGCCGGAGTCCCTTGGTAAATGTGCCCCTTAAAAAGTAGAGATTGAGCCGGGCAGTATATAAATACTGATAGGCCAGTATCCGGTTATTCTCATTTTCTTCCAGGTATTTCTGTTTTACAAAGGCCTCAAACTGTTTAATACTGGCCGCCAGCTGTTCCTCATTGAGCAGGGCAAATTCCGCACTCATGAGATTATGCATCCCCTTAATATAATTGGCCGTTTCCACTTTCAGCAAACCGGGGAAATCGGCGAACAGGCTGACCCATCGTTTTGAATATGTATAATACTCCTCAAAATCCTGGCGTATAAACGCATACCAAACATAGGCCTGGTATAAATACAGCTGTTCATAAAAACCCGATGCCTGATTGGTACCCGGCGGCAGGTGTTTATCAAAAAATGATTTGGCACTTTTCAGGTCCTTTTCATTCCGGGCATGACCGTGTTTAATATACCAGCTATAGAGCTGAAGGGCCAGGTTAGAAAGATTGTTTACCAGGGTCAGTTGCTCATTTACCGCTTCCGATTCATCGGTTAACCGGTCCGCCCGGTCCTGCATGCTGCGGGTAATATATAATGTCTCTATTTTCTTTTCAAAAAAAAGTGCCTGTTGCAAAAAAGTCAATTGCTGATAGGCCCTGGCCGTTTCCTTTAACCGTTCCAGCAATTTAAGACTCTGGAGGTACAGCCCTTTATTAAATAATATACGGGCATGATCCATCTGCTCATGCAGGCGGATATCAATATTATCTTCTTCTTTGATCAGGCGGAGACTGGATAGAATCTGCTTGTATAAGTTAGCCTTGATATTGGAAAGCTGCTGCTTTTTAATACTTTTCGCCCGTTTCAATATCTGGCTTTCATCATAATCGCTCATTTTGTCCAGGGCATCAAATAACTGTATGATTTTCAGCTCTTCTGAATCAGTATTCCGCTTTACATATAACTTAAAATTCCGCTTTTCACTCTTTTCGAGCGACTTCACGAGTTGAAAAAGGCTATCCGTGGAGCGGTTGGGCATCGTAATTAATTTTTTGTCAAATCCTTTACTGGCAAGGGTTTTAGCGGAATACAGCGAGTTTAAAAGATGTAATTCAACCTCTATTTTGTTTTTCCCGGGCCGCTGCGTAAGTCTATTTTTAACCCCGCAGGTCGTTTATCCATTTTACCAGCTGGCCCGCCTGCCCCTGACCGACAGGAAATGCGCACGCGGGTCCGCCAGACAAAAATAAGCCTCCTGCATTTTTTATATCCCTCAATTTATCAATTATTTATGGCTGAAGGAAAAGTTTTCATCTTTGATACCACGCTCCGCGACGGAGAACAGGTGCCGGGCTGTAAGCTGAACACCAAGGAAAAACTGGAACTCGCAGTGGAACTCGAGGACCTGGGCGTGGATATTATTGAAGCCGGCTTCCCGATTTCGTCACCCGGCGATTTTGAATCGGTGAACCAGATTGCCCGTACCATCAAAAATGCCACCGTATGCGGACTGAGCCGCGCGGTTCAGAAAGATATTGAAGTAGCTGCCGAAGCCCTTCGGCATGCCCCCCGCAGAAGAATACATACAGGCATCGGCACTTCCGATTACCACATAAAATCAAAATTCAACTCCACCCGGGAAGATATTCTGGAGCGGGCTGTACAATGTGTAAAGTGGGCAAGAAATTATACCGATGATGTGGAGTTTTATGCCGAAGACGCAGGTCGTACAGACAATGAATATTTAGCCCGTGTGGTGGAAGCAGTGATCAAAGCCGGCGCCACTACCGTGAACATTCCGGATACCACCGGCTATTGCCTGCCTTCTCAATATGGCGAAAAAATGGCTTTTCTCCGGAACAATGTGTCCAATATTGATAAAGCAATCCTTTCCTGCCATTGCCACAATGACCTTGGTCTTGCAACCGCCAATTCAATTGAAGGGGTGATCAACGGAGCGCGCCAGATTGAATGTACCATCAACGGACTCGGGGAAAGAGCGGGTAATACTTCACTGGAAGAAGTTGTAATGATCCTGCAACAACACAAGCACCTGAACCTGCATACACGCATTAAGGCTCCCCGGTTGAATCCGGTCAGCCGCCTGGTGTCTGATATCATGCGTATGCCGGTACAACCCAATAAGGCTATTGTCGGAGCAAATGCTTTCTCTCATTCATCCGGCATTCATCAGGATGGATTCCTGAAAGACGCACAGACTTATGAAATCATTAACCCGGAAGAAGTAGGCGCCGACAGTTCCAAAATTGTTTTAACCGCCCGAAGCGGACGCAGCGCCCTCGCCTATCGTTTTCAGAAACTCGGCTTTCAGTTCGACCGTAATGATGTGGATGTATTGTACAGTGAATTTCTGAAAGTGGCCGACGGTAAAAAAGAAGTGGAGGATACGGATCTCCATGATATGGCTACCAGTTATCAGCAAAAAACAACCATCGCATAATTTCCATTCATGGCTAAAACATTATTTGAAAAAATCTGGGAAAAGCATGTCGTGAAAACGATTGAGGATGGCCCTTCGGTTTTGTATATCGATAAACACCTGATTCATGAAGTCACCAGCCCCCAGGCATTTACCGGGCTTAATAACCGCGGTATAAAAGTATTCCGGCCGCAGCAGGTGGTGGCTACCGCTGATCACAATGTCCCCACCCTTAATCAGCACCTCCCGATCAAAGAAGAACTCAGCCGGAAGCAGGTAGAAGCACTGGTTAAGAATTGCGCCGAACATGGCATCGAATTATATGGCCTTGGACACCCGTTCCAGGGCATTGTTCATGTTATAGGACCCGAACTCGGGATTACCCAGCCGGGCATGACCATTGTTTGTGGCGACAGTCATACCTCCACACATGGCGCATTCGGTTCCATCGCTTTTGGTATCGGCACCAGTGAAGTGGAAATGGTAATGGCTACCCAATGCCTGATGCAAAGTCGCCCGAAACTGATGCGTATCACGGTAGATGGCACATTGAAAAAAGGGGTTGTCTCCAAAGATATTGTCCTCTATATCCTGTCAAAAATTTCTGCCAGCGGTGCTACCGGCTATGCCGTGGAATTCGCCGGTTCCGCTATACAATCGCTGAGTATGGAAGCCCGTATGACCATCTGTAATATGAGCATTGAAATGGGTGGCCGTTGCGGACTCATCGCACCGGATGAAACCACATTCAGCTATGTAAAAGGACGTCAGTTTGCTCCTCAGGGTGCTGAATGGGATAAGAAGCTTGCTGACTGGAAAATGCTCTTTAGCGATGCCGATGCAGTTTTTGATAAAGAATACCATTTTGATGCCGCCGATATACAACCAATGATAACCTACGGTACTAATCCGGGTATGGGTATTGGTGTAAGTGATAACATTCCGGTTGCGGAGACGGTTCATGAAAGTGATCGTTCCGGCCTGAATAAATCGCTGGCCTATATGGGATTGAAAGAAGGCACTCCCATCAAAGGACAGAAAATCGATTATGTGTTTATTGGCAGCTGTACCAACTCACGCATTGAAGACCTGCGGATGGTAGCCTCGTTCGTAAAAGGGAAGAAAAAGGCGGAAGAAGTTGAAGTCTGGATCGTGCCGGGCAGCAAACAGGTGGAAGCGATGGCTATAGAGGAAGGCATCGATAAAGTATTTGAGGAAGCCGGCTTTATGCTTCGTCAGCCCGGTTGTTCCGCCTGCCTGGGAATGAATGAGGACAAAATACCTGCCGGAAAATATTGTATCAGTACATCGAACCGTAACTTTGAAGGAAGACAGGGTGCTGGCGCCAGAACCTTACTGGCCAGTCCCCTGACTGCTGCAGCAGCGGCCATTACAGGTGTGGTATCGGATGTACGGGAATTAATGAACTAAGTAATGAAAGCACTGACTACTATACAAAGCCGTTTTGTACCAATCAATATTGAGAATATTGATACAGACCAGATCATACCCGCCCGGTTTTTAAAAGCCACCACTAAAGACGGATTCGGTAAAAATTTATTCCGCGACTGGCGGTATGAAAAAGATGACGAAACAAACCCCCATGCCGACTTCCCGCTGAATCAATCACAGTACAGCGGAGAGATACTGGTTGCCGGAAAAAATTTCGGTTGTGGTTCTTCGCGTGAACACGCGGCCTGGTCAATCCTCGATTATGGGTTCCGGGTGGTGGTATCCAGTTTCTTCGCCGACATTTTTAAGAACAATGCGCTCAACAATGGAGTGTTGCCGGTACAGGTTAGCGAGGCCTTCCTTGAAAAGATATTTGCACAAGGTCCGGCTACAGAATTACTGGTAGACCTGGAAAAACAATCGGTCACAATACTCACCACCGGTGAAAATGAATCTTTTGACATCAACAGTTATAAAAAAACCTGTCTGCTCAACGGGTACGACGACATCGACTATTTATTGAGCATTAAACCAGCGATTGAACTATTTGAAACCGAAAGAAGATAACAACTATGAAAAAGAAAATTGCCGTAATTGAAGGAGATGGTATTGGTCCGGAAGTAACCAAACAAGCCATCCGCGTACTGGATGCGATTGCCGCTTCATTCAACCATGAATTTGAGTACAGCTATAACCTGATGGGTGCCGATGCCATCGACAAAACCGGCAATCCCCTGCCGGACGAAACAATTGACACCTGCCTGAACAGTGATGCAATTCTGTTTGGCGCTATCGGGCATCCGAAATATGACAATGACCCCACAGCCAAAGTACGGCCGGAACAAGGGCTGCTGAAATTGCGCAAGTCCTTACAGTTATATGCGAATATCCGCCCGGTAAGTACTTACTCTTCCCTTTTCCATTTGTCGCCATTGAAAAGCAAACAGATTGAAGGGGTAGACTTTGTGATCTACCGCGAACTTACCGGTGGAATTTATTTTGGGAAAAAAGAACTGTCCGCTGACGGCACCGAGGCTTCCGATGACTGTGTATACACCCGTGCGGAAATTGAGCGTATCGCTCATCTGGCTTTTCAGCACGCGCAGAAAAGAAAAAAGAAACTGACGTTGGTGGATAAAGCCAATGTGTTGGAAACATCCCGTCTCTGGCGCAAAGTGGTACAGGAATTGGCCGCTCAGTACGAAGACGTAACGGTGGATTATATGTTTGTCGACAACGCATCCATGCAGATTATAGTAAACCCGAAACAATTCGATGTAATTCTGACAGAGAACATGTTCGGAGATATTATCAGCGATGAAGCCAGTGTGATCAGTGGTTCGCTGGGCTTATTACCTTCCGCCTCCATTGGTAAAGGCGCCGCTTTGTTTGAACCCATCCACGGCTCCTACCCGCAGGCTGCAGGTAAAGATATTGCCAATCCGATCGGTTCCATCCTTTCCGCGGCCATGCTCCTTGACCACTTTGATATGAAAGAGGAAGCGCAACTGGTCCGCGACGCGGTAAACTGGACCCAGCTGAATTCATTTGTAACAAAAGATATTGATCCTGTCAACTTCTATTTCACGTCCACAATCGGAGAACTGATCAGCGATTTTGTAAGTGGTAAAATTTCAGGTTCGGTGAATACGGAAAATATCGAGTTGAGAAAATCAACCATCATATAACAGGCAAAACAACGAACAGTGGTTCGTCCACTGTGAAATAATTATTGCTGCTGAGTTCTTTTATTGAAACGGCGGGTGTATATTTACCGAAGCATACATCCTTTATGTTGAAGCATTTTAAAAATAGTCATCTACTTCCTGTAACCGCAATTATTATTGTGGTGGTGATTATTATTACTTCTTCAAACGGAGGTGGTGCCTGGTAGTAATTTAAAAAATCAATATACAGCAACCCGCCTCACAAAAGGCGGGTTTCTTTTTGCCCTACTAAAAAACAAACATGGCATCATACTATAATGAACATACGGTACTCTGGCTGAACGGCGAATTGGTGAAAGCGTCGGAAGCAAAAATGGACTTCTACAGTCAGTCCTTCCACTACGGCTATTCCGTATTTGAAGGGATCCGTTCGTACAGGACAGACAGCGGCGATACACGAATCTTCAAAGCCATCGAACATTACGACCGGCTTGAACAATCTGCGAAAGCGCTCAATCTCCCCTATCACTGGAATGCGGATGAGTTGATTGCAGCGACCTATGATGTATTGAAAATAAATAACCTGCAGGATGCCTATATCCGTCCGGTGGTTTATGCACCCGCCAATATGAGCTTTGTGGTGAATACACAATCTTTTCTCGTAATTGAAGTATGGGAAATGCAGCCTTTTCTCGGCGACAAGCTCCTGCATGTAATGACCAGCTCATTTCAGCGACCCAATCCGAAGGGCTTTAAAATTCATGCAAAAGCAGCTGGTCATTATGTTAACTCCATCCTCGCCAGCCAGGAGGCCAAAGCCGCCGGCTTTGATGAAGCCCTGCTTACGGATATGCATGGCAATGTAGCGGAAGGACCGGGGGCCAACCTTTTTTATGAGAAAGACGGCAAGCTTTTTACGCCAGCCCCGGGACATATCCTACCCGGCATCACCCGTGCCACTGTACTGGATATCTGTGACACATTGGGCATTGCCGTTGAAGAGAAGACAATTACGCTGGAAGAATTGAAAAATGCCGATGCTGTTTTTTATTGCGGTACCGCTGCCGAAGTCATCGGATGGAAGAAACTGGACGAGACCGAATTTCCATTGCCCTGGGAAGAAAGCCTGAGCCGGCTGATCCAACTGGCTTATAAAAACAGGGTGATTGAAAAGAACACCACATTACAAACAGAACCGGCTTAAATACGAACAGCAATCAGAAAAAGAATAAAGCATCATGAGCGAACTGAATAAATACTCGAAGACATTAACACAGGATCCCACACAACCTGCCGCACAGGCCATGTACTATGCGATCGGGTTCAAAGAAGACGATTTTAATAAAGCACAGATAGGGATTGTGAGCATGGGCTGGGATGGCAATCCCTGTAACATGCACCTGAATGATCTGGCCACTACTGTACGCGATAGTGTGAACACTACAGAAGGATTGCTTGGCTTACGTTTTTATACCATCGGTGTGAGTGATGGCATCAGTATGGGTACCGATGGCATGCGTTACAGCCTGGTAAGCCGGGATGTAATCGCCGACAGTATTGAAACCAATGCTGGCGCGCAATATTATGACGGCCTGATTGCCATACCGGGTTGTGATAAAAACATGCCCGGTGCCGTAATGGCCATGGGGCGGCTGAATCGTCCTTCGATCATGTTGTACGGCGGCACCATTGCACCAGGTCATTACAAGGGAGAGGACCTGAATATTGTCAGCGCATTCGAAGCACTCGGACAAAAAATCGCAGGTACATTAAGCGAAGGCGATTTTAAAGGTATTGTACAACACTCCTGCCCTGGTGCAGGCGCCTGTGGCGGAATGTACACGGCCAATACCATGGCTTCAGCTATTGAAGCACTGGGAATGAGTCTGCCCTTCTCTTCTTCCAACCCGGCTCTCAGTGAAGAAAAACAAAGAGAATGTGCCGCCGCCGGCGCAGCGATTAAAATACTGTTGCAAAAAAATATCACCCCGAAAGATATCATGACCCGTAAAGCATTTGAAAATGCGATCACGGTGGTGATGGTACTCGGAGGAAGTACCAATGCAGTATTGCACCTGATTGCCATTGCCCGCAGCGTGGACCTCGATCTTACACCCGACCATTTCCAGCAAATCAGTGACCGCATTCCCGTACTCGCCGATTTCAAGCCTTCCGGAAAATACCTTATGGAGGATCTGCATAAACATGGCGGGGTTCCTGCCGTAATGAAATACCTATTGAAGAACGGCTTATTACATGGCGATTGTTTGACAGTTACCGGTAAAACGGTTGCAGAAAACTTAGCAGGTGTCCCTGATCTTGATTTCAGTGCACAAGATATTGTTCGCCCCCTGGAAGCGCCTCTGAAAAAAACGGGGCACCTGCAAATTCTGTATGGTAACCTGGCAGAAAAAGGAAGTGTGGCCAAGATCAGTGGTAAAGAGGGTGAACGCTTTGAAGGCACCGCCCGCGTATTCAATGGAGAAAAAGACCTGATCGAAGGCATCTCTTCCGGTAAAGTGAAAGCCGGCGATGTAGTAGTGATCCGCTATATCGGACCTAAAGGAGCACCCGGTATGCCGGAAATGCTGAAACCCACAGGTGCCATTATCGGTGCCGGTCTTGGTAAGTCTGTAGCCCTTATTACTGATGGCCGGTTCAGCGGCGGTACACATGGATTTGTAGTAGGACATATCACGCCTGAAGCATTCGAAGGCGGATTGATCGGGCTCGTGGAAGATGACGACATGATAGAGATTGATGCAGTTAAAAATACACTGAGCCTTAAAGTAAGTGATGATGTAATCGCTGCGAGAAAAGCGAAATGGCAACAACCGGCCCTGAAAGCAACCAGGGGTATTTTGTATAAATACGCCAAAACCGTTAAGCCCGCCGACCAGGGTTGTGTGACCGACGAGGATTTGTAACTCTCCCTGAAAGCCGGTCAAATGAATATTGAAAATTCACAGTTACATCAAGAATAAAACGAATTAGTATATGGAAACGCTGACAACCCAGAAAGAAAAAACAGCCTCGCCCGCCATTGTAACCAAAAGTGGTTCACAAGCCGTGCTGGAAGCCTTTTTAGCAGAAGGCGTTGATACCGTGTTTGGTTATCCCGGTGGTGCCATCATGCCGATCTATGACGCGTTGTATGATTACAATGATAAACTGAAACATATTCTCGTCCGCCATGAGCAGGGAGCCATCCACGCGGCACAGGGGTATGCCAGAGTCAGCGGCCGTACCGGAGTGGTATTTGCCACCAGCGGGCCGGGTGCTACCAACCTGGTGACCGGACTGGCTGATGCCATGATCGATTCAACCCCGGTAGTATGTATCACCGGGCAGGTATTTGCGCATCTGCTGGGCACTGATGCCTTCCAGGAAACGGATGTAATCAATATTACAACACCGGTTACGAAATGGAATTACCAGGTTACGGATGCCAATGAGATTCCGCATGTACTCGCCAAAGCATTTTATATTGCCAACAGTGGCCGGCCGGGCCCGGTATTGGTGGATATAACTAAAAATGCGCAGTTGCAGTTATTCGATTATGCAGGTTATGAAAAATGCACGCATATACGCAGCTATCGCCCCAAACCAATTGTACGTAAAGAGTATATCGAGCAGGCAGCTGAACTTATCAATAAAGCAGAGCGGCCTTTTGTCATCTTTGGCCAGGGTGTTATACTGGGTAAAGCCGAGAAGGAATTCATTCAGTTTATTGAAAAAGCGGGAATTCCGGCCGCCTGGACGATCATGGGCATGAGTGCGATACCCACCGATCACCCGCTCGGCGTGGGTATGCTTGGCATGCATGGTAATTACGGCCCCAATGTGCTTACCAATGAATGCGATGTACTGATCGCGGTCGGCATGCGTTTCGACGACCGGGTTACAGGCCGTTTGGATAAATATGCCAAACAAGCGAAACTGATTCACCTGGATATAGATCCGTCAGAAATAGACAAGAATGTAAAAGCGGATGTACCGGTCTGGGGTGACTGCAAAGAGACCCTGCCCCTGCTGAGTAAACTGCTTGAACAGAAAGTGTATCCGCAATGGTTGCAGAAATTCAGAGAGTATGAAAAAATGGAAATGGACAAAGTGATCCATGATGAACTCAATCCAACAGGCGAAATACTGACGATGGGTGAAGTAATTAATACGCTGAATGAGCTGAGTAAAGGAGTCGCGGTGATTGTAACCGATGTGGGACAACACCAGATGGTAGCCTGCCGGTACGCAAAATACAACCAGAGCAAAAGCAATATAACCAGTGGCGGCCTCGGCACTATGGGGTATGCATTACCGGCATCTATAGGCGCTTATTACGGCGCCCCCGACCGGAAAATTGTTGCCATCATAGGTGATGGCGGATTCCAGATGACCCTGCAGGAATTAGGCACGATCATGCAGTTTAAACCGGATGTAAAGATCCTGATTCTGAACAATAACTTCCTGGGAATGGTTCGTCAATGGCAGCAACTCTTTCATGAGAAACGCTATTCCTTTGTGGATATCCAGAGCCCTGATTTCGTTCAGGTAGCCAAAGGATTCGGCATACCCGGTAAAAGTATCTCCAGAAGGGAGGAATTAAAATCTTCCCTGGAAGAATTCCTGAACAGTAAAGGCACTTACCTGCTGGAAGTAATGGTCGGAAAAGAAAACAATGTCTTCCCGATGGTACCCCAGGGAAGAGGTGTAGCTGAGATCGTATTATGTAAGGAAGACATTTAAAGAAGTAAAAAAGCAAACGCAAAAAGTAAAAAACCTTAACAGGGAATTCAATTTAAGCAACGAACAACCTGTTTTGGTATTTTGACAAAGCTTTTGAAAAAAAGAAATATTATCAATAGGTTCCAAAGTAATGAGAGGATCCCGCTTCAGGTGTCTTTTTTACTTTTGAATTTTTGACTTTTGAATTTACACGCTATGCAAAAAAAAGAATACACCATCACGGTCTATACCGAAAACCAGGTCGGTCTGCTGAACCGTATTGCGATCATTTTTTCGCGGAGAAAGATCAATATCGAGAGCCTGAACACGTCCCCCACCGAAGTGGACAGTGTGCACCGGTTCACCATTGTCATCAACGAGTTTGAAGACATTGTACGTAAACTCTGCCGCCAGATAGAAAAGCAGGTGGAAGTACTGAAAGCCTATTACAATACGGAAGACGAAATCATCTGGCAGGAAATGGCACTTTATAAAGTGCCAACGGAAATCATCGCTTCTTCCGTGAAAGTGGAACGTTTACTCCGTCAGAACGGGGCACATACCGTTGTTATCCGGAAAGATTATACCGTTTTTGCAGTAGCCGGACATCGGGAAGAGACAGAAGCCCTGATTAAAGTACTGGAACCTTACGGACTGATCGAATTTGTACGCAGCGCAAGGGTGGCGATTATTAAAGACAGCAGCGGCTTCCACGAACGGCTGAAAGAGTTCGAGAAACAGGAACCCGGAGAAGAAGCCATCGAGAACGAATTCCTCGATAAAAACGAAGAAGTATTCACGATGTAAACGCCAAAACAACTAAACCTCTAAACATCTCAACCTCTAAACATCTAAACAACAACATAATCATGGCAAAATTAAATTTCGGCGGTGTAGAAGAAAACGTAGTCACCCGCGAAGAGTTTCCCTTAAGTAAAGCACAGGAAGTGCTCAAAAATGAAACTGTGGCAGTGATCGGCTACGGTGTGCAGGGCCCTGGTCAGGCGCTGAACCAGAAAGATAATGGTATCAATGTAATCGTTGGTCAACGCAAAAATTCCAAGACATGGGATAAAGCGGTAGCCGATGGATTTGTACCCGGTGAAACACTTTTCGAAATTGAAGAAGCCTTGCAACGAGGCACCATTATCTGTTACCTGCTGAGTGATGCGGCCCAGATCGCGTTGTGGCCAACTGTGCAGAAACACCTCACACCCGGCAAGGCGCTCTATTTCTCACATGGTTTCGGAATTACCTTCAACGAACAAACAGGCATTGTTCCTCCTAAAGATGTTGACGTTTTCCTGGTAGCCCCTAAAGGTTCAGGTACGTCCCTGCGCCGGATGTTTTTACAGGGCCGTGGGTTGAACAGTTCCTATGCCATCTTCCAGGATGCCACAGGCAAAGCCTTTGAGCGTGTAATCGCGCTGGGTATTGCTGTAGGAAGCGGTTATTTATTCGAAACGGATTTTAAAAAAGAAGTATTCTCCGATCTGACCGGGGAAAGAGGAACACTGATGGGTGCCATCCAGGGAATTTTCGCCGCACAGTTCCAGGTACTGCGTGAAAGAGGCCACTCTCCCTCTGAAGCATTTAATGAAACAGTGGAAGAACTGACGCAGTCGCTGATGCCCCTTGTAGCGGAAAATGGTATGGATTGGATGTATGCCAACTGTTCTACTACCGCACAACGTGGTGCACTCGACTGGTGGAAGAAATTCCGTGATGCTACATTACCGGTCTTTAATGACCTGTATACAAGCGTGGCAACAGGTGTGGAATCACAACGTTCCATTGACAGCAACAGTAAAGACGACTACAGGGAAAAACTGGATGAAGAACTGAAAGAACTCCGTGAAAGTGAAATGTGGCAGGCTGGCAGAACGGTAAGAAGTCTGCGCCCTGAAAATCAGCCAAAATCAGCCGCACCTGTTTCTTCCACAAAGGAAATTTTCAGTCAGCTTTCTTCCAAATAAGCCACAACGGATAAAAAACAATGGAATCAACCGTGAATGATACCCGACTGGATTTTGCAGCAGCACAACAACGGCTGAAGAAAGTAGTGAAAAGAACTCCACTGATTTTCAACGCCGGTTTGTCAAAAAAATACCACTGCAAAGTGTACCTGAAAAGAGAAGATCTTCAGGTAGTGCGGTCGTATAAACTGCGGGGCGCGTATAATATGATGAGCCGGCTGCCTTCTGAACAGTTGCAGCAAGGTGTGGTATGTGCCAGTGCAGGTAATCATGCCCAGGGCTTTGCCTTCAGTTGTAAAAAACTGGGCGCTAAAGGAGTAATCTTCATGCCGATCATTACTCCCAAACAGAAAGTGAATCAGACCCGGATGTTTGGAGAAGACCATATAGACATCAGGCTGATCGGTGACACATTTGATGATTGTGCACAGGCGGCCAAAAAATTCACGGAAGAAAATAATATGACCTTTATTCCCCCCTTCGATGATCCCCGGATCATTGAAGGGCAGGGAACGGTCGGGGTCGAAATCCTGGAAGACCTGTCTGAAGTGGATTATATTTTTATTCCGGTCGGAGGAGGAGGACTCAGCGCCGGCGTCGGCAGTTATTTCAAGACCTGTTCTCCAAAAACAAAAATTATCGGACTGGAACCGGAGGGTGCCCCTTCCATGTTTGAAGCACTGAAAGCCGGACATCCGGTTACATTGGATCAGATTGACCGTTTTGTAGACGGAGCCGCTGTGAAAAGAGTGGGCGACCTGACTTTTTCCATTTGCAGAGATGTACTGGACGACATGCACCTGGTACCGGAAGGAAAAGTTTGCAGCACCATTCTGAAATTATACAATGAAGATGCCATTGTCGCTGAACCGGCCGGGGCTCTTTCAATTGCGGCATTGGACGACTTTGCCGATGTCATCAAGGGAAAAACAATTGTATGTATCGTTAGTGGCAGTAATAACGACATTGACCGTATGCAGGAGATCAAAGAACGAAGCCTGCAATACGAAGGGCTTAAACACTATTTCCTGATCAGCTTTGCCCAACGCCCGGGTGCCCTGCGCGAATTTGTAAACAATGTACTCGGCCCTACAGATGACATCACGCGCTTTGAATATATGCAGAAGACCAATAAGGAAAATGGTCCGGCACTGGTGGGCATTGAATTACAAAGTCAGCATGATTATGAAATACTGATCAGGAAAATGAAGTCATCGACCATCGGCTTTTCGGAAATAAATAAAAACGACCAGTTGTTCGGGTACCTGATCTGATGAAATATCGCACTTAATTTGTGGATAATTACCCGCCGAATCCAATCTCCCGCTGAAAGCTTTTTTGTAATTTCAGTCGTTTGCTTGCAATATGAAATATAGTTAACGGCTGTATTCACTAATCACTTAATTTTTTCACCTCTATGGCAGGCAACCAGGGACTCTATCATCCTTCGTATGAACATGATGCATGCGGCATCGGTTTTGTAGCAAACATCAAGGGACACAAATCGCACCAGCATATTTCAGATGCTTTAACGGTTTTGGAAAATATGGAACACCGAGGTGCGTGTGGCTGTGAAATCAATACCGGCGACGGAGCCGGCATCATGATTCAGACCCCGCATGAATTTTTCTTTGATGAATGCCTGAAACTGGGTGTGCATCTGCCCTCATTTGGCAAGTATGCGGCAGGGATGGTATTTTTTCCAAAAGAAATCAGGCTTCGGGAAGAATGCCGTGATATTTTTAACCGGGCTGCTGAAAAATTAGGCATTGAAATTCTCACCTACCGGAAAGTACCTGTAAACACACAGGATATCGGGCCTACGGCATTAAGCGTGGAACCGGAAATAGAGCAGGTATTTGTTGCCAGCCCCGATCACATCAATAACCCGGAAGATTTTGAACGCAAATTATTTATCCTTCGTAACTATAGTACGCACCTCATCAACAGCACGGTGCGGAAAGACGAGATCGGTTTTTATATCGCCTCGCTCTCCTATAAAGTAATTGTTTATAAAGGACAGCTGACCAGTCACCAGGTACGGCAGTATTTCCCGGACCTCAGTAATAAAAGAGTAGTCAGTGCGTTCGGCCTTGTACACTCCCGTTTTGCCACCAACACTTTTCCTTCCTGGAAACTCGCACAACCCTTCCGCTTTATTGCCCATAACGGGGAGATCAATACACTGCAGGGAAACCTCAACTGGTTGAAAACATCAGAGAAGGGTTTTACCAGTCCTTACTTTTCCAAGGAAGAAATGGAAATGTTGTTGCCGATCATCACTTCGGGACAAAGTGATTCCGCCTGTCTCGACAATATGATTGAATTACTGACCTTAACCGGCCGGTCGCTGCCGCATGTAATGATGATGCTGATTCCGGAAGCCTGGGACGGCAACGACGAGATGGATCCGGTGAAGAAAGCTTTTTATGAATTCCATTCTTCCTTTATGGAGCCGTGGGACGGACCGGCTTCCATTTCATTTACGGATGGTAAAATGATTGGCGCCACGCTGGACCGGAACGGACTTCGTCCCTCACGGTATTGTGTAACCAACGACGACCGCGTAATCATGGCCTCCGAAACAGGCGCGTTGCCGGTTGACCCCGCCATCATTCTCGAAAAAGGCCGGCTTCAACCGGGGAAAATGTTTGTGGTGGATATGGAACAGGGTCGGATCATCAGTGATGAAGACCTGAAAAAAGAAATCTGTTCACAAAAGCCGTATGGCGAATGGCTGAATAAATACAAGATCCGGCTGGAAGAATTACCACAACCCAGAATCATGTTCACGCACCTGGAACAGGAACAGGTGTTTAAATACCAGAAAGCATTTGGGTATAGTACGGAAGACCTTGATACTATTATAACACCCATGGCCCTGGAAGGAAAAGAGCCGATTGGTTCCATGGGTACCGATGTACCGCTGGCTATTCTCAGCGATCAGCCGCAGCATCTCAGCAGCTATTTCAAACAGCTCTTTGCCCAGGTTACCAATCCGCCGATCGATCCGATCCGTGAACGACTGGTGATGTCTCTCGCCACTTTTGCCGGCAACAACGGAAACCTGCTGATGGAAGACGCGCTGACCTGTCACAGTGTGGCCCTGAAGCACCCGGTACTGAGTAATTTTGAACTGGAGAAAATCAGAAGTATTGATACCGGTTTATTCCAGGCCAAAACCATTCAATGTTATTTCAGGGCGGATGGCAAACCCGGCTCATTGAAAAGAGGTGTGGAACGAATCTGCGATTATGCGGAAGACGCGGTTATGGACGGATTCAAAGTATTAATCCTGCAGGACCGGGCCATTGACTCCAATCACGCCCCCATTCCTTCCCTGCTGGCTACTTCTGCTATCCATCATCATCTGATCCGCAAAGGACTACGCGGACAGGTAGGCATTATCGTAGAAGCGGGTGACGTATGGGAAGTGCATCATTTTGCCTGTCTGGTTGGCTTTGGTGCCACGGCTGTGAATCCTTATCTCGCTCTTTCTTCCATCCGCGCATTACTGGAAAGCGGTAAACTGCATACCACATTAGCAGAAGACGAACTCAAGAAAAATTATATAAAGGCGGTAAATGATGGTCTGCTGAAAGTCTTTTCAAAAATGGGCATCTCTACGCTCCAGTCTTACCAGGGTGCGCAGATTTTTGAAATTCTCGGGTTGAACAAAGATGTGGTAAGTAAATATTTTACCGGTGCCACTTCCCGTATTGAAGGCATGGGACTCGATGAGATTGCCAAAGAGGTACTCGCCAAACATTATTTCGCTTTCAGTAAGAAAGATATACCTGCGGACCGCCTGCCGGTTGGGGGTATTTATCAATGGAAAAGAAAAGGAGAATTTCACCTTTTCAATCCGCAGACCATTCACCTGCTGCAGCACGCCACCAGCCAGTATGACTACGCCACATTTAAAAAATATTCCAAACTGGTCAATGATCAGAGTGAAAAAGCCTGCACCTTACGCAGTCTCTTCCAATTCCGCAAAACAAGACCTTCTGTTTCCATTGATGAAGTAGAAGCAGCGGAAAATATTTACAAACGTTTTGCCACAGGTGCCATGAGCTTTGGTTCTATTTCCTGGGAAGCGCACACCACGCTGGCGATCGCGATGAACCGGCTTGGCGGACGCAGCAATACCGGAGAAGGCGGGGAAGATGAAAAAAGATATGACCGGCTGCCCAACGGTGATTCCATGCGCAGTTCAATCAAACAGGTGGCTTCTGCCCGTTTTGGCGTAACCAGTCTTTACCTGACTGAAGCTGATGAATTACAGATAAAGATGGCACAGGGAGCAAAACCAGGTGAAGGAGGTCAGTTGCCGGGGCATAAAGTAGATGAGTGGATCGGTAAAGTCCGTCATGCCACACCGGGTGTAGGTTTAATCTCCCCTCCCCCGCATCATGATATCTATTCCATTGAAGATTTGTCGCAGCTGATTTATGATCTGAAAAACGCCAACCGCGCAGCCCGTATCAGTGTGAAGCTGGTAAGTAAAGCCGGTGTGGGCACCATTGCTGCCGGTGTTACCAAAGCCAAAGCCGATGTGGTATTGATTGCGGGACATGATGGCGGCACCGGAGCTTCTCCTGTAAGCTCAATCAAACATGCCGGGCTTCCCTGGGAACTCGGATTGGCAGAAACACATCAGACACTGGTTAAAAACAAATTAAGAAGCCGGGTGGTGGTACAGGCCGACGGACAATTAAAGACCGGAAGAGATATCGCGGTAGCAGCGCTGCTGGGTGCTGAAGAATGGGGAATTGCCACCGCCGCCCTGGTGGTGGAGGGCTGTATCATGATGCGTAAATGTCATATGAATACCTGCCCGGTAGGCGTGGCCACACAGGACCCTGAACTGAGAAACCGGTTTAAAGGGAACCCCGACCATGTGGTGAACTTCTTTAAAATGATCACGCAGGAGTTAAGGGAGATTATGGCCGAACTCGGATTTAAAACCGTTGACGAAATGATCGGCCAGGTCGACAATCTTGAAATGCGTGAAAATATACAGCACTGGAAATATAAAAACATTGACCTGTCCGCTGTACTGTTTAAAGAGCCCAACTCCATGTACACTACACTGTATAATAGTGAGGAACAGGATCACGGTCTGACGGACAGCCTGGACTGGAAATTGCTGGCCGCAGCAGCCCCGGCTTTGGAGAATAAGGAAAAAGTTACCGGTTCATTTAATATTAAAAATACTGACCGCACGGCCGGCACTATTCTTTCAAATGAAATTACAAAGAAATACCGGGCTGAGGGCTTACCCGACAACACCGTTCACTTTACTTTCAACGGCACAGCCGGTCAGAGCTTCGGCGCCTTCAATACAAAAGGGATTACATTGGAGCTGGAAGGCGACGCCAACGATTATTTCGGTAAAGGTCTCAGCGGGGCAAAGCTTATTATTTATCCTCCTAAAACGGCAACGTATACCCCGGAAGACAACAGCATTATTGGAAACGTGGCCTTTTACGGCGCCACTTCAGGAGAATCCTATATACGGGGCAAAGCCGGTGAACGTTTTTGCGTAAGAAATTCCGGTGCCAGTGTGGTGGTTGAATCTGTCGGAGATCACGGATGTGAGTACATGACAGGCGGCCGGGTGGTTATTCTTGGTCCCACCGGGCGAAACTTTGCCGCGGGTATGAGCGGGGGTATTGCCTATATCTACGATGTGAAAAATGTATTTCCCGGCAATTGTAATAAGGAAATGGTAGATCTAGATCCCTGCGACCTTAATGACAAGAATGAGCTCTTTACTTTGTTACAGAAACACGTAGAGTATACAGGAAGCACGGTAGCGAAGTTTATACTGGATGATCTCGATAACCAATTACAGCATTTTGTGAAAGTATTTCCGAAAGATTATAAAAAAGTGCTGCAAAGTAAATCAGCCAGTGTGAATCAGAAAGCCGGATAGCAAGTACGAAGTAAGGAGTACGAACAATTAACGACAAATTATAAACTGAATATGGGTAAACCAACAGGATTTAAGGAATTCGGACGTGAGTTACCGGGGAAACAAACCGTGGCTGACCGGTTGAAGCACTACAAGGAATTTGAAGAACGGTACAGCGATGAAAAACTTAATCAGCAATCAGCGCGTTGCATGAATTGCGGGGTACCTTTTTGCCATCATGGGTGTCCGCTGGGCAATGTGATTCCGGAATTCAATGACGCGGTATATCATAAAGACTGGAAAGAGGCCTATGATATTCTCAGTTCCACTAATAATTTTCCGGAATTCACCGGACGAATCTGCCCTGCACCCTGCGAGACGGCCTGTGTCCTGGGCATTAATCAACCGGCAATTACTATTGAAGAAATCGAGAAACACATTATTGAAATTGCTTTTGATAAAGGTTTTGTAAAAGCCCGGAAACCCAATCTGCGTACCGGGAAAAAAGTGGCCGTCATCGGTTCAGGTCCGGCGGGATTAGCCGCTGCCGCTCAACTGAATTATGCCGGTCATACAGTAACCGTTTTTGAACGGGATGAACAACCGGGTGGATTACTGAGATATGGTATACCTGATTTTAAACTGGAGAAATGGGTAATTGACCGCCGTATCGCTGTAATGGAGGAAGAAGGTGTGGTTTTTAAATGCCACGCCAATGTTGGGGTGAATGTCAACATCAACGATGTGATGCGTGAATACAATGCAATTGTGCTGGCCGGTGGCAGTACTGTACCCCGTAATCTGACTATACCCGGACGGGAACTGAAAGGTGTGCATTTTGCCATGGACTTTCTGAAACAAAACAATAAACGCGTTGCGGGAAAAGACATACTGGCCCATCGTGAAATTGAAAGCAATATTTTATGTGAAGAAGTAAAAGCTACCGGGAAAAATGTGGTAGTGATCGGCGGCGGTGATACCGGAAGTGATTGCGTAGGCACATCCAACCGGCATGCTGCGCACACCGTAACGCAGTTTGAACTTCTTCCAAAGCCACCGGCTGAAAGAAATGAGTTTATGCCCTGGCCTGGTTATCCGATGCTGTTAAAAACTACCAGTTCTCACGAAGAAGGTGCGGACCGTAAATGGGCAGTGGCCACAAAAGAATTTATCGGGGATGAAAACGGAAACCTGAAAGCACTTAAAATTGTCGACCTGGAATGGAAGATAGTGGATGGCAGACCGGCCAGTTTTGTAGAAATAGCCGGATCAGAAAGAGAGATTCCCTGCGAGCTGGCTTTACTCGCCATGGGGTTCTTACACCCGCAACAGGACGGGCTGCTGAACGACCTTGGCGTGGAACTGGACGAAAGAGGCAACGTGAAAGCAACAGAAAAAGAATACCGGACAACTATATCAAAAGTATTTACTGCAGGTGATATGCGTCGTGGACAAAGCCTTGTTGTATGGGCCATCAGTGAAGGAAGGGAAGCGGCCCGTAAAGTTGATGAATTCCTCAATAATTATACGGGGTCGGTATTGGAAACAAAGGATGCCTCCTTGTTGTACCAGCCGGGATAATACATCCATGCTAATAAGTAGCTGATCAGAATGAAACATAGCAAGGAACCCTCCAAATACCGGAGGGTTCCTTGTTTTTAAAAGTTCCTGTCTCCTATTTTCTACTCTCTATTTACTATTCTCTATTTACTACTCTCTATTTACTACACTCTCATTCCCCATTTGAATTTCTCTTAAAATCAAACACATTAAACAAATTCATAATTATTATTTTTTCAATAAAATCAGCGCTTTTTTCAACTTTTTACATATTTTATTAACATAATTTAATAAACTAACACGCGTTAATGGCTTATTTTTCTATTTTTAATTAAAATTATTTACATAGTTAATTTATTTAATGTTTAACTAAAATTTTAGCTCATGAGTAGAAGAAAAGCAAAACAAATCCTGCCATTCGTTGTCCTGGTTGCTGTTGCCATTTTTGCCATGTTTATTAAGCCTTCGGCCGATTACGTGCCGGGCCCTAACGACCCGCAATACAGTTCAGCTGATATTGCGTGGGTACTTGTTTCCACCGCCCTGGTGTTTTTAATGACACCCGGCCTGGCCTTCTTCTACGGAGGAATGGTGCACCGCAAAAATGTAATCTCCACGATGATTAAAAGTACAGTTGCTGCCGGTGTGGTAGGGGTACTTTGGGTGGTATGCGGATTCAGTCTTGCTTTTGGTGAATCAATCGGTGGCTTTATTGGCAATCCCCAGACCTATGCTTTTTATGAAGGCGTAAAAGGTGGTGCTGCCTGGCCGCTGGCAAATACGATTCCGCTGTCCCTGTTCTCCCTGTTTCAGCTGATGTTTGCCATCATCACCCCCGGACTGGTGGTAGGTGCGGTTGCTGAACGTATACGTTTTACTGCTTACCTGTTATTTATCGTTCTTTTCTCTTTATTGGTGTATGCCCCTGTTGCACACTGGAGCTGGCATCCGGAAGGATTCCTGGCTAAAATGGGTGCCTGGGATTTTGCAGGTGGTACCGTAGTACACATCACGGCCGGTTGCGCTGCTCTTGCCGGTGCAATTGTACTGAAAAGAAGAAGATCACATATTGAACAAAAGGAAATACCACCAGCCAATGTACCCTATGTACTGATAGGTACCGGTCTGCTTTGGTTCGGTTGGTTTGGTTTCAATGCCGGTTCTGCTGTAGGAGCCACTTCACTCGCTGTTAACGCATTTGGCACTACCACCACCGCTGCCGCATCTGCAGGTCTGGGCTGGATGTTCTTTGATGTAATCAAAGGCAAAAAACCCTCTGTACTCGGATTCTGTATTGGTGCTGTGGTAGGTCTTGTAGCCATCACGCCCGCTGCCGGTTTTGTAGGTATTCAGCAAAGTATCATCATTGGCCTGGTTGGAGCTCTCGTATCCAACATCGCTGTTAGTATAAAACAGAAATCCAAACTGGATGATACCCTCGATGTATTCCCCTGCCACGGCTTAGGCGGTATCGTGGGTATGTTGCTGACCGGTGTATTTGCCAGCACAGCGGCACATGGTATAAAAGGCGGTCCGGAAGGATTGTTCTATGGTAACCCTGAATTTTTCTTCATACAGCTGAAAGCCATGTTGGTAGTAGCCACATATAGCTTTGTGGTCTCATTCGCCATCTTTAAGTTTATCAATTTCGTGGTTCCTCTTCGTGTCAGTGAAAGTGAAGAAGAAGAAGGTCTCGATGCCACGCAGCACGATGAAAAATACATGCAAGGTCATTTGCTGGTACACAATAATGGTTCTATTGAAGAAAAAACGAATCACTAATCCCATTAAAATCGAAAAAGGCACTGCATAAGTGGGGTAATCTTCTCGCAAAAGATTATCCCTGCTGTGCCCTTTTCTTAACATCAAAAATGTATACAATGTTACAAAAATATTTTATGGCAGCCATCGGTCTGCTCTCTTTTACCTGTTCAGTGGCCCAAACAGCATCAGTATCGATGGATACCGCCACAGCCGCACCCGTTGAAGAAAAACCAGCCCCCGTATTAACCATCACAGGTTCCGTGGATGCTTATTATAAACTGGATTTCGCCAAAACCACGGCCAACAGCCTGACCAGTTTTACCCAAACACACAATGCGTTTTCCCTGGGTATGGCCAGTGTGAAATTTGAACACAAAGGGGATAAAGTAAGTGCTGTGGCCGACCTCGGTTTCGGACCACGCGCCAAAGACTTTGCTTACACAGACAATGGTATCACTCAGGCCATTAAACAGCTATACGTCAGCTATGCTCCGGCCGACTGGTTGAAATTCACTATCGGCACCTGGGGAACGCATGTGGGGTATGAATTGCTGGATCCGCAGCTGAACCGCAATTACAGCATGAGTTATATGTTTACCAACGGACCTTTCTCCCATACCGGGCTGAAAGCTGAAATCAGCAAAGACAAACACGGGTTCATGCTTGGAGTTGCCAATGCCACCGATTTCCGCATTCCTCCTACAGGCCAGATAAATAAGAAATTTTTATTGGCACAATATTCATTTGCAGCCTCTGATAATGTGAAAATTTATCTCAACTATGTGGGCGGTCAGAACCCGGACACTTCCAAAACCAGTCAGTTTGATGCAGTGGTTACCGCGAAAGTTTCCGATAAATTCAATATCGGATTTAATGCAACCAGCAACAGTACCAAATTCTGGGATGGTGTCAAGAATACAGACGCACTGTCCTGGGGAGGTGCCGCTCTTTACCTGAACCTGGATCCTAAACCATGGTTCGGATTGACTCTCCGCAGCGAATTATTCAGCGATAAAAAACAACTGAAACCATTTGCAGCAGCAACAGATGGAGGCAGCATATTTGCCACCACCCTTTCCGCCAATTTCAAAACAGGTGGTTTCACATTCATTCCTGAATTACGGTTGGATAATGCAAATAAAAATGTACTGTTTGTGGATAAAGACGGAGTGGGAACAAAATCGGCCACCAGCTTCCTGATCGCAGCTGTATACTCCTTCTGATAATGATATTGGGAGATGTTGGAGAAAACTCCAACATCTTTAATTGTTGGAGTTATCTCCAACAATTTTAATTGTCGGAATTATCTCCAACAATTATTGAACGCTCTAAGTGGCAAGCAATCGTTAGCGGTCCCCTGTTTCTACAGGGGACTTTTTCGTGTGATGTTGGTGTTTTCACCAACATCACATTTTTGGTGTTAACACCAACAGCACTCAGGCTCCTGCTGACTCAGGCAATGAAAACTTCCCAGCCCCCAGATGATATCGGTTGAATCGATACCCACTACTTCCCTGCCGGGAAAAGCATCCTGAATGATCCGCAAAGCTTTATCATCCATTGAAGAACGGAAAGTGGGTACGATAACAGATTTATTCGCAATATAAAAATTAGCGTAAGAACAAGGCAGCCGCTGATCCTCGTAAATCAATTCGGGAGGCATGGGCAATTCAATAATATTCAGCTGTTTGCCATTCAATAAACGCATTTCCTTTAACTGCCGGAGATTATGCTGCAGTAATGCGTAATTCTCATCCTGTTTATTCTCTTCTATTACGGTTATTACCGTGTCTTCATTTACAAACCGGACCGTGTCATCAATATGCCCGTCCGTATCATCGCCAACAATTCCTTCATCCACCCAAAGAACCTGGTCCATCCCATAGTACTCACAGAGGTACTTTTCGATCTGTGTCTGATTAAGATGCGGGTTACGGTTGGGATTCAGTAAACAGGCGGTAGAAGTCATCACTGAGCCTTTCCCATTGAACTCTACTGAGCCTCCTTCCATTACGATCCCGGGATTATAAACCGGAATATTGAAATGTTTACCGATCAGTGTGGGAATCACATCATCCAGGTCATAGGGCGGATACTTATTGCCCCATGAATTATAGCCCCAGTCCACAATTACTTTTTTAATATCCAGCGCAGGATTAATAAGAAAGGCAGGACCATGATCACGACACCATGCATCATTGGTAGGATGGAAAAAAAATTCCACTTTACTGAGGTCTACACCTTCCTGTTGCAAATGTCCAATGGCAAAAGTCTTCATCGCCTCATTGGCCACATTGATATTGACCTTTTCTCCTTTGGTCAGTTCTTTGATGAACTTTGCATAAGAAGGATAAATGGTATGGATCTTTCCGGGCCAGGATGCTTCTTTATGCGGCCAGCTTAACCAGGTAGCGGCATGTGGTGCAAACTCTGCCGGAAAATAATAGCCAAGATCCTTTGGTGTATGTTGTGTCATCTGTCTTCGTCAATGAATCGTTTGGTAATGGGTTGATATGAATCGATTCTGCGATCTCTCATAAAGGGCCAATGCGTTCTGTACTGATCCGTCTTGGCCAGATCCAGTTCGAGTACTTTTATTTCTTCCTGATCATGCGATGCCTTATAAAGCAGGGTACCAAAAGGATTGGACACAAATGATCCGCCCCAGAATTTCATGGCCCCGTTTTGTTCGAGACCAACCCGGTTTACACTAACCACATGCACGCCATTGGCCACCGCATGGCTGCGCTGAATGGTTTGCCAGGCTCCGTACTGCTCCGTGTTTGTTGCTTCGTCCTGGGATGTGGCCCAGCCGATAGCCGTTGGATAAAAGATTATCTCCGCACCCATTAATGCGGTAATTCGTGCGGCTTCCGGATACCACTGATCCCAGCAGATCAATACGCCGATGGTTGCAAATTTCGTTTTCCAGACTTTATACCCCAGATCGCCGGGAGTAAAATAGAACTTCTCATAATAGGCCGGATCATCCGGTATGTGCATTTTCCGGTACTTGCCGAGGTAGGCACCATCCGCATCAATAACCGCCGTCGTGTTGTGGTAGAGTCCCTGTGCCCTTTTTTCAAAAAGGGAGGCGATGATCACCACGCCCAGTTCTCCCGCTACCTGTTGCAGGGTTGCTGTAGACGGACCGGGAACAGGCTCTGCCAGTTTGAAATGTTCATAATCCTCCACATCGCAGAAGTACAGGGAGGTGAATAATTCCTGGAGGCAAACAATCTGTGCGCCATCAGCCGCTGCTTTCCTGACTCCCTCAATGGCTTTGGCCAGGTTGGCCTCTTTACTACCGGAACAGGTCATCTGGACCAGGCCGACATTGACTTTACTCATAGTAGGTAAATTAGGCTGCAAAAATAACAGTTCGCCGGGCTTATTCAGGGCCTTTTTTACGCTGAATTCCGGCCGGCATTAATAATTCCAAAAGAACACCGCATGGCCAGTTTTTCATAAGTCTCCCGCGCCGCCGCAGGTGCGCCCTGTTCATCCAGTTCACGGATACGGGATAATGCGAACTGCTGTATCGTAACCAGGGGCAATACGATCCGTTCCCGCATCTGAATAGAAGCCTGCTCCACCGGGTAATCGGCCATCAGTTCATTATTGCCGGTAATTTTAAAAAGGTATTGTTTTGTCAGTTCATATTCTTCATGGATCATTTGCCAGATCTCACCAAACTGTTTATGTTGGGCCAGGTAAGCCGTCAGGGGGAAAAATGATTTCATCATGGCCATCTCACAGTTATCCAATAAAGTGCGGAAGAAAAGAGACTGATGATAAAGCTTCTGCAGTTGCAGCAGTTTGCCTTTTTTCTCCATCACCTGTAACGCGGAACCAACACCAAAATAACCGGTTACATTTTGCTTTAACTGGCTCCACGATCCGGCAAACGGAATAGCCCGCAGGTCTTTTAAAGAAAGCCCGGAAGCTGCTCCCCTTTTAGCCGGGCGGCTGCCAATATTTGTTTCACTGTAAAAACGCAGCGGGCTTACCTGCAACAGGTAATCCGGCAGATAAGGATGATCTTTCAGTTTCTTGTACGACTGGAATCCTTCTGCCGCTAATTCCTCCAGCAGCTGTTCTTCCGGTTCATTTAATGTCGTATCACGGTTATTAAACAGATCATTGGTTATCCCCGCATTCAGTAACTGCTCAATATTAAACTGGGCCGCATCTATGGTTCCGAAATTGGAACTTACGGTTTGTCCCTGTATAGTCAGCTGAATTTCCTTATTGGAAATATTATGCCCCATGGATGCATAAAACTTATGCGTCTTTCCGCCTCCCCTGGAGGGCGGGCCACCCCGTCCATCAAAGAAGATCACATCAATCTCATAGGCACGCGATATCCGCGTAAGTTCTTCTTTGGCTTTATAGATACACCAGTTGGCCATAAGGTAACCGCCGTCCTTCGTACCGTCTGAAAACCCAAGCATGATGGTCTGCTGATTTCCTCTTCTTTTCAGGTGTTGCTGATACACCGGGTGCGTATATAACGTACGCATCACCTCCGCTGCATGGCGCAGGTCATCAATGGTTTCAAACAAGGGTACTATGTCAACATTCATTTTCTCTTTCTCCCAGCCCGACAAGAGAAAAAGTCCGTAGACTTCCATTGCATTCAGGGCGCTGTTACATTGACTGATGATGTACCGGTTGCAGCCATCGGTCCCGTTAAACTGCTGTATATCTTTAATGGCCTGAACGGTATTTAGTGTATCCGATAAAATAGCATCCTGGAGATCAGGTAATGTTTCCGGTCTTGTTAATGCCGCCAGTAAATTAATCTTGTCTGCTTCGCTCAGTCCTGCATAGTCAGCCGGTAACAGTGTGCCGGTATCGGCCAGCTGCTGATAAAACTTACCGTGCACGGAGCTGTCCTGCCGGATATCCAGCGAAGCGAAGTGCAAACCGAATACGCTGATTTTATTGATCAGGTTATTCACCATGTGCAGGAATAACCCGTTGTGCTGATGAATAATAATGTCTTTTACCTGCTGCAGGGTGCCCAGGATTTCTTCCTTACTCAGGTTGGTTTTGTATCCGGGGATAAACAGGTTGCTGTATAATTTACTTTCAAGCTCCTGTAATAATATATCCACCCCTTCAAATGTGAGGCGCCGCCGCAGGCGACGTACATCCATATAATAGCATTTGATAATGCCGCCGCGCAGGGCGTTGGCCACCTGCAGGGTAATTTCACTGGTTACAAATGGATTTCCATCGCGATCGCCACCCGGCCAGAAACCCATACGTATAACCGGATTTTCTGTATGCATGGCCTCGGGGAACTGGCTCTTCAGGGTGGAAATAATCCGGCCGGCTGCGGGATAAAACACATTCTCCAGGTACCAGATCAGGCTCACCGCTTCATCATAAGGAGTAGGCTTTTTCTTCTTAAAAAAAGGAGTCTTACCCAATTGCTGCAGGTACGTATTAATCAGGTTGGTATTGTTATCTGCCAATGCTTTGGCCAGGTCGTTGATAATCCCCAGCACAGGGCCCGGATAAAACTGTGTAGGATGTGCCGTTAATACCAGGCGTACGGCAAAATCATTCAGTTTGACCGACAGTTCATCTTCCTTTTTTCCCTGGATTACTTCAGATTCCAGGTGCTTCAATGTACCTATACCATTCAGATCATGTACTGTCCTGAACGCGGCATCTTCCAACGCGTCAAAGAGCACCACCTGCCGTTCAATATACTGAACAAAACGAAAGAGCAGGTCATTGCGTTCATCCGGATTGGTATAGGTGGTATGTTTATCAAAAAAATCCTGTATGATCTGGGCCGGGCTTAACTTTTTTTTATAGCCTTCCTCACAGTTATTGGAAAGCAGGGAAAGCAGGATTCCTGTTTTTTCTATACGATGAAATGGCAATGAAGTGAAAAGGGAGTTATACAATTGAAAACGAACACCCACTTCATTGCGGAATTGTTGTATGGCCCTGCCGGACTGGTGATCCATATTGTTGGTTTTTTAAAACGTTTCAGAACGTATGGCAAGCAGGCCCATGAAATTACTTCATTTGGGGGATACTTACCGGTTGTACATGGTTATATTACAAAAAAATGCCCCCGGAAATCCGGAGGCATTTTTATCAAACAGATGTTAGCTTGTCTTATTCAGCGGCTTTTTCTTCTGTTGCGGGCGCTTCCGTATTCGCGGCATCAGCTTTTTTCTTAGCTGCACCTGAACGACGGGTCTTCTTGGCAGCAGTTTTCACTTCGCCTTTACCCTTACCGTAGATTTCGTTGAAATCAACCAGTTCAATCATAGCTGTATCCGCGTTATCACCGGGGCGGAAACCCAGTTTGATGATACGCGTATAACCACCAGGACGACCGCCCACTTTTTCAGCAACCGTGCTGAAGAGTTCTTTAACGGCTTCTTTATCCTGCAGGTAGCCAAATACCACACGACGTTGGTGCGTAGTGTTGTCTTTCCCTTTTGTGATCAGGGGCTCCACAAAAACACGCAGTGCTTTTGCTTTTGCAGTAGTGGTTACGATCCGTTTGTGCTGGATCAACTGGCAGGCCAGGTTGCTCAGCAGGGCTTCCCTGTGGGCTTTCTTACGGCCGAGATTTTTTACTTTGTCTCCGTGACGCATGACATTTAAATTTAGTTCAGCTGTACCGTGTCAGGAATTACAGCCTACGTTATGAAAAGTACGAGATATGAAGTACGAAGTACGAAAAATACCAGTACTGAATAGTTCTCGTATTAATTGCTTAGAATTCGCTCAGATCGATACCGAGTTTCACGAGGTCCATACCGAAGTGCAGACCACGCTCTGTGAGTACCTGCTCAATCTCGGCCAGTGACTTCTGACCGAAGTTGCGGAACTTCATCAGGTCTTCCTGTTCGTATTGTACCAGTTCACTCAGTGAGTTGATCTTGGCAGCTTTCAGACAGTTGAATGCACGAACAGACAGATCCAGGTCTTCCAGCGGGGTTTTCAGCACCTTGCGCAATTGCAGGGTTTGTTCGTCCACCAGGTCCTCTTTCTTCTCTTCTTTGTTATCGAAAGTGATGTTCTCGTCAGTGATGATCATCAGGTGCTGGATCAGGATGCGGGAAGCCTGTTTAACGGCTTCTTCCGGATGGATGGTACCATCGGTGGACACTTCCATGATCAGTTTTTCGAAGTCGGTGCGTTGTTCCACACGGGTATTCTCGATTGTATATTTCACGTTCTTAATGGGAGTGAAAATAGAATCGATGGGAATATAACCCAAGGGAGCGTCTTTGGGTTTGTTATCTTCCGCGGGAACATAACCACGGCCCTTGCCGATTGTCAGTTCAATTTCCATACGGGAAGATGAATCCAGTGTACAGATCAGCAGATCCGGGTTCATCACCTGGAAAGTCTGTGTGCCTTCATTGATCATGCCGGCAGTGAATTCTGTTCTGTTCTTTATGGATAACATGATTTTCTCATTCGATACTTCGTGATCGGCGATTTTCTTGAAACGAACCTGTTTCAGGTTCAGGAAAATTTCCACTACGTCTTCGCTAACCCCTTTCATGGTAGCAAATTCATGATCCACTCCATCGATTTTAACGCCAACAATTGCATAGCCTTCAAGAGAGCTGAGCAATACACGGCGGAGTGCATTTCCGATAGTTACGCCAAAGCCGGGCTCCAGGGGACGAAACTCAAACTGAGCTTCAAAATCCGTAGCCTTTTGCAGTATAATCTTATCAGGTTTCTGGAAATTGAGGATTGCCATATTTTACGCTTTAATTTTTGAATAGGTTGGACGAGATACATAAGCATTGCAGGCGATAACACCTGCAATGTGTTGCGGGTGAAATCACCCGCAATACGATTACTTACTGTACAACTCGACGATCAGTTGTTCCTTGATATTTTCCGGAACACTCTCCCTTTCAGGATAAGTAATGAAAGTACCTTTAAACTCGGTTTCATTAAATTCCACCCAGCTGAACTTAGGGTTCTTCGGACGTACCACACTGGTGATGGAACTTCTTTCCTTGCTGCCTTCTTTAATGGTAACCACGTCACCAGGCTGCATCTGATAAGAAGGAACATTCACTACTTCACCGTTTACTTCGATGTGTTTGTGGCTGACCAGCTGACGGGCAGCAGGACGGCTGGGTGCAATACCCATACGGAAAACAGTGTTATCGAGACGTGCTTCCAGTAATTTAATCAGGTTTTCACCGGTTACACCTTTACGGCGGGCGGCTTCCTCAAAAGTTTTACGGAATTGTTTCTCCAGTACACCATATGTGTACTTGGCTTTCTGTTTTTCGCGGAGCTGCAGGGCGTATTCACCTAAAGTTTTACGCTTGCGCTTCTCACCATGCTGACCGGGAGGGTTACTGTTTTTACCCAACCATTTACCATTACCCAGAATGGGCTCTCCAAAAATGCGGGAAATCTTGGTCTTGGGACCATTGTACCTTGCCATAATCTTACTTTCATTTAAGCTTTTTTAGAAACCGGCAGAACGATCAGTAAAAAGCTTTAAAAAAATCAATCGCCTGCCCTTTTTAAAATGAAACCAATCTGGCTCAATATTTTAAGTACGGAGTAAGAAGTACGAAGTACGAAAGAAGATCCAATGGGATGCGTACTTCGTACTTCGTATTCCATACTTCGTTATACTCTTCTTTTCTTGGGAGGACGGCAGCCGTTGTGGGGCAGCGGAGTCACATCCTTAATCATTACCACTTCGATACCTGATTGTGACAGGGAACGGATAGCTCCTTCACGACCGGCACCGGGACCTTTCACATATACGTCTACTCTTTTCAGACCGGCATCGAAAGCAACTTTCGCTGCATCTGCGGAAGCCATCTGAGCGGCATAGGGTGTGTTCTTTTTAGAACCACGGAATCCCATTTTACCCGCACTGCTCCAGGAAATAACCTGGCCGGATTTGTTGGTAAGACTGATAATAATGTTGTTGAACGTAGCAGAAATGTGGGCATCTCCGTAGGAGTCCACTTTCACCACTCTTTTTTTGGCTGCTGCTTTTGCGCTGGTAGCCTGTTGTTGTGCTTTTGCCATTGTTTGTACTGAGGTAATCTACTGGTTTAAAAAAATTCCCGTAATACGGGATGAATCAACCCTCCTGCGGATCAGCCTTTCGGCTGACGGGCTTACGATGCGATCCGGTGCTGATTCATAAATTGTAAGCCGGTTATGAATACAACTAAGCCCGGCTGGTCTGTAGACCGTCCGGGCTTAGCCGAAGCATTATTTCTTGGGCGCCTTCTTCTTACCGGCAACCGTTTTACGCTTCCCTTTACGGGTACGGCTGTTGGTTTTGGTACGCTGACCACGAACAGGCAGACCTTTACGGTGACGGAGACCACGGTAACAGGCGATATCCAGCAAACGCTTGATACTCATCTGTACTTCTGAACGAAGCTGACCTTCCACTTTCAGTTCTTCGGTAATAGTATTACGGATGGCATTCAGATCTTCATCATTCCATTCGTTTACTTTCTTACTCCGGTCAATATTATTCTTGTCCAGAATGTATTTGGCGGTAGAGGGTCCGATACCATATATATAGGTAAGACCGATTTCGCCTCTTTTTTGTTTGGGTAAATCAACACCGGCAATACGAGCCATAGTCTGTTTTTATTTTTACTTTATTTATTACGTTTTTGAAAGTCGCAGGTCCGGAAGCCGGTAAGACTGTGAGACTGCAAACTTTTCAGATGGCGGGGTCGTATTCCTGACTTCAGATTACAGACTCCCGGCTATCTTATCCCTGGCGCTGCTTGAAGCGGGGATTCTTTTTGTTAATCACGTACAGCTTGCCCTTACGACGTACAATTTTGCAGTCGGCGCTGCGCTTTTTGATTGATGCTCTTACTTTCATAATAATTTCTCTTTTTATAATTGTGACCCTGAGCCAGCCATAGGGTTACTTGTACCTGAAATTGATCCGTCCCCTTGTCAAATCATATGGCGAAAGTTCCACCCCCACTTTATCGCCGGGCAGAATACGGATGTAGTGCATCCTCATTTTTCCGGAGATGGTGGCCAGGATTTCATGGCCATTTTCCAGTTTCACCCTGAACATAGCGTTCGATAAGGCTTCCAGGATAATACCATCTTGTTTGATGAGCGGTTGTTTCGACATAAATTTTAGGGCTGCAAAGATAGGCGGATAACGCCGAATAAAGAAAAAACCCCGGCTTTTTTTCGGGGTTATGCGTAAAAGTATGCTTGATCCGGATCAATAAATTGAAAACCCGGCCTTTCAGACCTTGTCCAGATGCACTTTCGTCATATCCAGGTAGAGATTCTGGAACTGATGCACGGAAAGCGGAAAGTCAAAATGACGCCGGTCTTCCCGCCACCACATCTCAATTTTTGAGAAATTTCCCTTTTCAGGCAAAAATACCCGGAATGAATCCCGTTTGTATTTTACCCCGCCCTCTTTGTCTTCCCCGGTAAACCCGAGGCGGCTGAGCTGCATTTCGTCCAGGGGTACCCCATGCATATCTTCCTGGTCATACCAGAATTCCTGGATTCCATTGTCGACCAGGGCCTGGTGTTCGGCCGGACTTACTTTAACGACTGTCCCTTCCCTCATCAATCCGTCATCGTCCACCGTAATGATGTCTCCGTCTTTCAGGTTGTTGATTTTGAGCATAGCAAATCGTTTTTGTTTAACCGAATATAACAAATTTTTCCCGCAGGCTCAAACGATTTATATCAGGACCGCTTATGATAATTCAGCACCGCCCAGCCATTCAGTACCAGGGCAAAACCGGTAATTATACCTAACTGGTAGCCGATATCCCCGAACCCGCTGCCTTTCAGCACCAGCATCCGGATTACATCAATAAAATAAGAGACGGGATTGGCCTTCGTTATCGCTTTTGCCCAATCCGGCATACTGTCGATTGAAGTATAAAGCCCTCCCATTAAAATAAAGATCATCATCAGGAAAAATGAAATCAGCATGGCCTGCTGCTGGTTCTCCGCATAAGTGGAAATCAACAGCCCCAAACCAAGTACGGCCAGCAGATAAACAGCGGCAAAAGCATATAAAGTGACCAGCGATCCTGCTGGTATAATACCATAAAACAAACGGGCTATACCCAGTCCAAGGGTAAAAACCAATAATCCCAGTATCCAGAACGGGATCAGTTTACCCAAAATAAAATGGGATTTTTGTACAGGCGTAACATTTATCTGCTCTATAGTACCAATCTCCTTCTCCCGGACGATATTAATGGCCGTCAGATTCGCCCCGATCATTGTGAGCAGCAATACCAGAATACCCGGAACCATAAACACTTTATAGTTCATCGATGTATTAAACCAATTGGAAAAAGTAACCGCGATCCGGGTGTCCTGATCAAAACGTGGGAACTGTATCCACTCCGTACGGATGTCCTGGTTAAAATCCATTATGATCCGCTGCAGATAAGCGCTGCCAAGCCCTGCTTTAACGCCGTTAATAGCATTGACCGACATCGAGAGCGTGGCTTCATTTTCCTTTACAATTTCTTTTTCAAAAGCAGGCGGTATATCGAGTATGATATCCGCTTTATCGGTTTCAATGGCGGCCCTGGCCTCCTGAAAAGAAACACAGTTGGCTGTTAACATAAAATAACCGGATGCAGTGATTTTATTTACCAGGGCACGTGAATAGGCAGAATGATCCCGGTCCAGCAGTGCCAGCTTGATATTCCGCACTTCATAATCTGCTGCAAAAGGCAGGAACACCAGCTGTATAACCGGCATTATAAAAATCAGGCGCAGGATGGACGGATCCCGGAAAATCTGCCGGAATTCTTTCTGGAGTAAAAAACGCAGCACCCTCATGATAACCGGATTTTAAAATTTTTAATCGCCAGTCCCCCGAAAAACAAAAACATACCCACCAGGATCAGTGTATCCTTCCAGACCACTTCCAGTCCGGTTCCTTTTATCATCACAGACCGGACTATATTATAAAACCAGCGGGCGGGCACCGCGTGAGAAACTGCCTGTAACGGCGGAGGCATATTTTCGATAGGAAACATGAAGCCGCTCAGCATAACCGTTGGCAGCAATAACCCAACCAGTGAAATAAATAAAGCCGTCTGTTGGGTGGCCACTTTCGTGGAAATAAACAAACCCAGTGCCAGCGAAACCAGGGTAAAGAGCAGGCTCTCTCCAACCAATAAAGCCAGACTGCCATTGACCGGTACATCCAGCACATACACGCTGAGTAATAAAATACTTGCGATATTCACCGCAGACAGCAGAAAATAAGGAACGGCTTTTGCAATGACAATCCTGAAAGGCTTCGCCGGCGAGACCAGCATAATCTCCATCGTTCCCGTTTCCCGCTCCCGGACAACGGTGATGGCGGTCATCATCGTACAAACCAGCAGCAGTACCATTGCCATCACACCGGGTACAAAATTATAAGCCCCTTTCAGTTCAGGGTTGTACAACATCCGTACTCTTGTGGAAATGGCATAGGGCAATTTCTTTTCCCCGGTTATACGTGACTGGTAGTCCTGCACAACCGACGAAGCGTATGTAGTGAGTGTATTAGCCACATTCGGATCGGAGGCGTCGGCGATAAACTGAACCTGCGCTTTATTAAAATGAACCAGCTCTTCCTGAAACTTTGGCGGTATTACCACGGCCATGCGGATCTTCCCCTTCTTAAATTCGGCTTCCATCTCCGCTGTGGAAAAAACCGGCTTCACTATTTCAAAATACCGGCTGGCATCCAGCTGACTGAGCAATGAAGCGGAAGCCTCGTCTTTAGCCTGATCCCATACGGCAATTTTCGAATTCTTCACTTCATTGGTCAGTGCAAATCCAAAAATGATGATCTGCACCACCGGCATGGCCAGCAGAATAATCATCGTCCGCTTATCGCGGAAAATGTGGTGGAATTCTTTTTTTACAAATGAAATGAATTGCTTCATAATTTTTTACTATTCGAGACAAAAGGACTTTTACTGTAAGAACCAAGACACCCCACCTTCGCTGAAGCTACGGCGGGCAAGCGAGAAGCCAAAGAAAAATCAAGTATAAAAAGCCCCAAGCCAAAAACACAAAATTCCGATTCACGACTCAAGACTCCTGACTCCCATCTCCCAACTCATATCACCTATCTCCCGACTCCTCACTCTCCCCTCACCGCCTTCCTTGCCAGCTTCAAAAAAACTTCATCCATCGATTGAGCAGCAAAGGTCTTCTTCAGCTGAGCCGGTGTATCCAACGCATCAATCCTTCCATCCACCATTATACTGACCCGGTTGCAATATTCGGCTTCATCCATATAGTGAGTGGTTACAAAAACTGTAATCCCTTCTGCAGCCGCTTCATAGATCAGGTTCCAGAATTCACGACGGGTTACCGGATCCACACCACCCGTGGGTTCATCCAGGAAGACCAGTTTAGGTTCATGGAAAATAGCTACAGAAAAAGCGAGTTTCTGCTTCCAACCCAGGGGTAAGGATTTCACCAGTTTATCCGATTCGGAAGAAAGGTGCAGTTGCTTCAGCACCAATTCTGTTTTCTCTTTTATAAAAGCATTACTCATTCCATAGATGCCTGCATAAAACCGGATATTCTCCCGAACCGTCAGGTCTTCGTACAACGAAAACTTCTGACTCATATAACCGATATTCCGCTTGATCTTTTCATTCTCTTTATATACATCATAGCCGGCCACCCTGGCTTTACCTGATGTAGGCATCGATAAGCCCGACAACATCCGCATAGCCGTGGTCTTGCCCGCTCCATTCGCTCCTAGAAAACCAAATATCTCGCCCTGGCTAACGTCAAAACTGATGCCGTCCACAGCAGTGAAATCGCCGAAGCGTTTGGTGAGTTTATCAGCTATAATTACTTTGTCAACCATTGTTGTTTTTTATAATCATTTCACCCCTTCAGGGTTCAAGGGGCACTAACTTCCTCTTTTCTATAATCATATCAGCCCTTCGGGCTTTAGTTTAACGCAATTAGTAAGTGGCCCACTCTCCACATTGACACATCGGCACTTCGGCACATTGGCACATCAGCACATTGGCACATCGGCACATCGGCACATCAGCACATCAGCACATCGATATATCGGCACATCTGCTAATCATTATTCATCAACCTTATAAAACAATCCTCAATATTCGCCTCTGCTTCTTCCATTTCAAACAGCATTCCTTTCCGGTTCAGTTCATTCCGCAAAACATCTTCACCGCCATTCTTTAATACCACATGATGGTACTCCCCAAAAGGATAGGCATTCTCCACTATTTCCTGATCGTTCAGTATTTTTAAAAGTTCAAGCATGTTGTTACTTTTCACGGCCAGCAGTTTTTTTCCGAATTGCTGCACAATGCCAGCAGGCGTATCGATCTGCATGATGCGGCCTGACTGAATCAGCGCCACCCGGTCACAGAGACTGGCTTCATCCATATACGGAGTGGATACCAGGATGGTAATACCTTGCTCCCTGAGCCTCTTCAGCATTTCCCAGAATTCTTTTCTTGATACTGCATCAACGCCTGTTGTAGGTTCATCAAGAAATAAAACAGACGGACGATGAATAAGCGCACAGCTCAGTGCCAGCTTTTGCTTCATGCCTCCAGATAGCTTTCCCGCTCTGCGATCTTTAAAAGGTTCTATCTGTTGATAGATCTCTTTGATCAGGTCGTAATTCTCTTCAATTGTCGTGTTGAAAATCGTGGCAAAAAAATCCAGGTTCTCTTTCACTGTCAGATCCTGGTACAGCGAGAATCGTCCCGGCATATACCCTACCCTTTTCCTGATTTCTTTATACTCCTTTACCACATCAAACCCATCGACAGTAGCGGTCCCCTCTTCAGCCAGCAAGAGCGTAGTCAGGATCCTGAATAAAGAAGTCTTTCCCGCACCATCCGGACCGATCAGCCCAAACAGTTCGCCCTGCTGCACGTCGAAACTGATTCCGTGCAAGGCGGTGGTAACGGTTTTTTTTGAACCGTAGCGTTTTACAATATTTGATATACTAACCGTTGTCATGTCTTATACTGAAAACTGAACATTGTGTATTGCATTTTGAACATTTCTCTTCGAAGGAAAATCAATGTTCAATATTCAACGATCAATTCTCAATGTTCATTTGTTGGACATATTATTGATTGCCGAACTTTATTTCCCCATACATACCAATTTTCAGATACCCGTCATTCTTCACTTTGATCCTGGTGGCATATACGAGATTCGCCCGTTCGTCTTTTGTCTGAATGGTTTTCGGTGTAAACTCGGCTTTATCGGAAACCCAGCTGAGCGTACCGGAATATTCTTTGTACTTACTGGCTCCATCATCTACCATCACTTTTACTGTTTGACCCAATTTTACCTGTGATAACTGAGTGCCGGTAATATAGGCCCGTAACGTAATGGTGGAGAGGTCGGCTATTTTATACAACGCTTTACCCGTGGAAGTAATTTCTCCCTGCTCGGCATATTTGGTCAGCACAGTGCCGGCAACAGGGTTTATAATGGATGTTTTTCTCAACTGGTCTTCCAGTTGCGCTACTCGTTTCTGTAAGGGCTTTCCTTCACTGAGTATACTGCGGTTTTGTGTAGCTACATTATTTTGCTGTACCTGGATCTGCTGCCGGGTTACATGCATCGAGCGTTTGGCCACATCGATCTGGGCGTTAATATCATCCAGTTGTTTGCCGGTTGCCGCATCCTGTTTCAGCAGGCTCTGGATACGACCCTGTTCATGCAGTAAATTAGTCAATTGCGACTGCTGAACGGCCAGTTGATCTTCAAGCAGTTTTACCTGCGGACTTACATCCATCGTTTTCTCACCCAGTGCCTGGATACTCGATTCCACCTGTTCTTTCTGCAGACTGATACTCGTGCCATCTACTGTACCCACTACCGAGTCTTTGGCAATGGTCTGACCTTCTTCAATAACAAAGGAGGTCAATTTGCCGGAAGACTCTGCAGATACAATTACTTCATTGGCTTCAAAAGTGCCGCTGGCATCCGCCTTCCCGTTGCTGTTTTTGCAGGCCGTCAGGCTGACAAGGGCGATAAACGTTAAAAAAAATAACTGCTTCATGGTTCACTATTTAAACACTGGAGAATTTATTTTCCTGCGATGGTCTGGTAATTTATTTGCGCCTGTAACAATTGTACACGATGTGTAATCATCGACTGACGTGACTGATCTTCCGCATTTACTTCCTTTAAGTAATCATTGGCCGTGATTACCCCGTTTTCCAGTTGTGCCCTGGCGGCTTCAGTAACCGTCTTACGCAGCCCGATGATTTCGTCATCCGTCCGTATCAGTTGCTGCAACTTGTCGATTTCCGCCTGCTGTTGCGTTAACTGCGCATTCGTATTGAGTAAAAATGTTTCTTTCTGTACCTCCACTACCCGTTTACTGATCTGTACCTGCTCCCTTTCTTTCTTTTTTGTATAGAGTCCGCCGAGTGACCAGTTAAACCGGAGCCCGCCGATCGAATAAAAGGCAAAATCGTTTTTGAGCATATTCAGTCCGGGTCTTCCGTAACCGGCCTGGGCAAAAAGACTGGCCCTTGGCTGGTTCTTTGCGTGGATGAGTTTATCCTGCTGGCCAATCAGTTTTTCCTGTTCATTATACAACGCTAATTCAGGCCTTGCAATTTGTCCGGCTACCGTAACCGGGGCAACCGGTTGCTCAAGTATAAGCTGATCATTCAATTCCTGTCCCACAAACAGCGCAAGTGCGGCTACCAATCCTTTCCTTGAAGTAGTGATCTCGATACTACGTTGCCCGGCTTTGAGCAATTCAGCTTTCAGCATATTCAGGTTCGATTTAAAGGCAACGCCATTTTGCACTTGTGCCTCCACTTTTTTTATTCCCGTCTCAATATCCTTTTTTACAAGATCCACTTGTTTCAATTGCTCGTCCAGGTAGAGGATACTAAGGAACAACTGGTTGATTCTTTCCCTGACTTTATATAACTCAACTTCTACTTTCTGATCTTCCACTTTCGCGTTCAGCTGCTGCACTGCCTTTTGTTCGCGTGTAAGACCACCATCGAAAATCAGCTGATTCACATCCGCCACCAGTTTATACTGGTCCTTATTGGGCGCTTCAATGCTGAAGCCCGGAACGGAGATGGGCACACTGGTTACATCGGATTGATAGGTGGCCTGACCGCTGATGGAAAATTGTGGCAGGAATCCTTTTTGCAGGTTTTCCACACTGATACCTGCTGTCTGACGAACCAGTTCCTTCTGTTTTACGGCCGGGTAGTTTTTCTGTGCCAGTTCCCAGGCGGTTGTCAGGCTCAGCTGCTGCAGCGGTTGTGCCCCTGTATCCAGACTGAAGGCGATCAGTAAAAGAAGAAGTAGTCGTTTCATATTCATTGTTTAACCAGGTAGTTAATGATGGTTCAAAAAAAATCAGGCTTTAATTGAATCAATGATGAACCGCGGGATCTCGGTTTTCCGTTGCTCCATCACCATCCCGAACTGCTGCTCATTCATGCCCATATTTTTCTGCAGCATCGGTTTGGCCACAAAGGGGAAAATAGTCATAGACAACATATTCATCAGCAGGTGAAGCGGATGTATATCTTTAATGGTTCCCGTTGCTTTCTCTGCTTCAATCTGGGCCAGGAATTTTTCCGGTTTGGGGGTGGATTTTCCTTTCCAGACTTTTCCAAGGAAATAGTTTGGATCCCGGTGTATTTCATTCAGCACAAACAGCGGCAGATACGGGTTCTCCATAACCAGGGTGATATATTCGTCACAGAAGCGTTCAATTTTTTCAAAGAGGGGCAATTCCGCGGTGAATATTTCATTGATTTTAGGAAACAACCGGTTAGCTGCTTCCATAAAAATCACTTCAAAAAGCTTTTCCTTATTCTTAAAATAATAATGCAACAGGGCCTTATTGATCCCCGCCTCATCGGCAATATCCTGCATCCGGGCGCCGGTCATGCCGTCCCGCACAAATACTTTTTTAGCGGCTATCAGGATCTGCTCCTCCGTAGTTTTATCTTTCTGTTTCTTCGTCATTTTAACCAAATGGTTAACAAAAGTGAGAAATTTTAACCAAATGGTCAAATAAAATTTTATTGGGGGGGGGCCTGCTGACAGTTATGGAAAGTATTGACAACTGACAAACTGCAGTGAAATGACTAGGGGTTCTTCTTTTCCAGTACTTTCCGGAGTCTGTAATTTGTGCCAGTGAAATTATAACGGATGGACAAGCCCCAATAGGTTCCCGTTGAACTATAATGCCCTTCTGTTAATGGCTGGGAGGGAATGTCAATCCTGTAACGGCCATCCACATACGGCGTAAAGGAAACATCTGCAAGCAGGCCCACGCCGATGATGTTGAAATTTTTTAGCACCCAGGAATGTCCGGCCAAAAGTGGAAAACTAAACCACGGCTTTGCATCATTATTTGTAGATACATCTAGTCCGGCCGCTTCATAAAACTGGTTGCCCGTCTGTACTCGATATGAAGTAGCATCCAGATCATAGCCTGTGCTCACATTAAACCGGATACCTGCTCCTGCATAGAGATAACCGGAATGTTTGTATTCCCATCGCTTTTCCAATAATACCGGCAGGCTAAGAATGATGACCGGGAAATTATAGTTTATATCCCGGGAATTATAGTCAGCCGCCAGGGGTGGCGAAAAAGCCTCCTTTTTAAAAAAAACAAAAAAATCACGGGTCAATAAACCAAATTCGGGTCCGGTCAACAGGCTGTACTTTGTGTTAAAATTGATCTGGTATCTGAACCCAATGGCCATACCGGAAGTTGCACCTGAACCAGCATTATAAGTACCTGTTTCCCTTTTCAATCTGGCTTTTGAAACAGACAAGTGGGCTGTGTATAGTTGAAAATGATTCCCGCTGAATACATAATCTGCCAGCACATCCTTTCGCCGGATGGCAGATTGTGCCCCGCAAACAAGGGCTGGCAGTATCAGGAATAAAAGAAACGAAATCCTGCAAATTGATCTATTTATCATAGCGGCATGATCCATAATTAGTTGCTATTTTTCATCAGCTCTTTCACTCTCTTTCGGTTATACCCTGTAAAAACATATTGTATGGACAACCCTAAAGAAGTGCCGCTTACCAGGTATGTACCATCAGCTGCCGGTTTACCGGGAATTTCAATTCTATAACTGCCTTTGAAAAAACGGGTTGTACTGATATCTGCCTGCAGACCGGCTTTGATGATATTTCTGTTATCAAGGTTAAAAGATTTTGAATACCCGGCCAGGCAGGTCACCCAGGGTTTATAATTGTTGTGCATTGTGTAATCCATTTGTATGATGGTCACATAAGAGCTGTTAAAGTCAGGACTTATTTCTCCATAACTATAGTCGCCGATCATCATCCCGCTGTATCTCAATGATAAACCAACTTGCAGGCCAAATGAGTTTCTTCTGCCCGATTTAAACACCCGCTCCACCAGCACCGGCAGCCGGACATTAAACCATATATCTTTAAACTCAACCATGTAATCCCAGGTAACCTGTGAGGAGGGTGGAAAATCCGTAGCCGGAATAGGCTTGAATAAATTAAACTTACCTAGCACGAAATGGGCGCCATATATCAATGAGTATTTTTTATTGAGCGACCTGATTCCGTTAATTCCAAGGTCAAAGGATGATTGCAGATGTGAATTCAGCCGATACCCGCTGCCTGCCAGTGTAATTGACGCCTTCGGTAAAACCGCAGGGATCAGTTCAATACTGAACATACTTCTTTTACGTGGATTCCCGTTTTCCGGTAATGTCTGTGCGCTGCCTGAAAAATTGTGAAGAAGCAGGTACAGCAAAAAGAATTGCAAATACCGTCGATTCATAAGCAATTGATTGGGATAAGATTCAGAAAGTAATGCCGTCCTGGGGGATAACGACATACTACACACGAATATTGTATAAATTTCATCTGAGTGAATAATTAAACGAAAACTGGTAAATCGGCACAGAATAATCAATCTCCGGCGGTTTGGTGTATTTGTAATACAGCACTTTGATATTGACCAGCCGGGTAATTTCCACGCCCCAGCCAACGGACCAACCCTTGTATACCCCGTTTGTCTGTATATCGGGTATAAAGGCTTTCAGTTGCAAAGGATTGGTATAGCAACTGATATAACGCCAGGCCAGCCAGGTAACGCCCAGGTTTTTATTATTGGAACGCTCCCAGGCGCCAGTCTGAATATAAAAACCCAGTACGCCGAATCCATTCAGAAAATTGACGGGCTTTCCTGTCTGCGGGTCAGTGAACAACCCGGTTCGCACGCCGCTGAGTACCCGTTCGCCAAATTGATACAACAACCCGGAGCGGGTCAGCTTTTCCTTTTTACGTGAAAAGAAAATTATACCATCCACCGACAAATTGGCCAACCCGCTGAGGGGATTGATAAAATGCGTAACCAGCGTGCCATTGCTCTGCGGCAGCCCCGGCATCAACTGCTGGAAATTATTGGAGGAAACACCGGAATAAAAAGAAAGTGGCAGGGCAAATTTTCCAGGCTCCCCAATGAATAAACGGATAAATCTTGCCGAAGCATTGATCTGACCATTGTTGACAATATCAATAAACCCACTGGTAAATATTTCCGGTTTGTAGGTGATCGTGGCAGGCATCGCAGGCTTCTGCTGCCCGACACTGTCCGCCGCAGCCGGCTCAGGCGGTTTGATCTGCGGCCATACAATAGCCGGCAGCAGGAGTAAACAGACTGTCACAATTTTTTTCATGCCCACGGTATAAACGGGTAAATCCGGATCAGACCGGATAAAGAAATGAATGCATCACGAATGAATACAGCTGACTGGAGGCGTCAAAAACAATTTCCCTTCAGCTGAAAACAGGGAAGCAACCGGAGTGAAAACCACCCCGCTTGCTTCCCTGTATATTAAGCCACCATGGCAATCAGTGCACAATAGAACTGGATTACCCGGGTGCATTGCCATTGTACCGACCCCGCCACCAGGCACAATGCCCTGCAATCCGGATTGAGTACGCAGGCGCCCATCATGCAACTGAAACACTCCCCAAAAGTGGTTGTACCACCCGTACCCGTACAAGGCAGAGCCACCCTTGATTCCAGGTTATACTTCTCCGTTACATTCGCGGGGATAGCATGCGGCCGGTACTGCGCCAGTGTACCGTTGCTGAATACCGCTTCTCCGGCCAGGTATTCGTCATAGTTCAGGTCGTAAATACCAATCGTACCGTTCCCCTCTTCCTCATTAAACTGCCGGAGGTCTTTGTACAGCATCAGGTAACGGCCGTTGCGGGGCAGACCGGTATATCCGTCTCTTACTTTAATGGCCTGTATCTGCCCTATGCGTCTTTCTTTTCCATTCAGTACGGCTGTAAACTGCAGGTAAATCACCGGAATTTCCCGTTGCACTTCACCATTGCTTGCGGTGGCCAATCCTACAAAACTCTGGTTGAGATCCGGCGCGCCGGTTTTTACAATAACGGAATGATTAATGACCGCCGCCAGGTCCGGTGATTCAAGAAATTCCCTGAGCAGGGCTTTGTCACCGGTTTGGGCATACCCGCCCAGGCTCAGTACACTGAGCATAACAAAAAATACATTTTTCATGGCTATACTTTTTTTACCGCCTACTCGCTGTTCCGTTTTTCGGCATCCACGGATCCTGTTGCCAGGACAATCCGAAAGTAGACCTGCCCGGAAAAACAGCCATGATGTTTTCAACAGAGATTCATGCTATTTTTCGGAAGAAAGAAGGAGGAAAAGCAAGAAGCCAGCGGCTAGAAGGGCCTTCTATGAAACAATATCTTAAAAGAAAAGCACCAGTTTTCACTGGTGCTTTATTTTAAAATTAATACTCAGCCAACACCCCTCAGCAGTGGCTGTTGACTCCCGACTCCCGACTCCCGACTCCCGACTAGTTACTCTGCCCAGCTCATCACATAATCTCCGTTCTCAATCTCCAGTGCCTGCTTGGTGAGCATGAGCGGACGGAAGGTGTCTACCATTACCGCGAGTTCTTTGGTTTCTTTGGCGCCGATGCTTTTTTCTACAGCACCCGGGTGCGGACCATGCGGAATACCTGCGGGATGCAAAGTGATCATGCCCTTGGTAACATGTTTACGGCTCATGAATTCCCCTTCCACATAATACAACACTTCATCGCTGTCTATATTGCTGTGATTATAGGGTGCCGGAATGGCCTGCGGATGATAATCGTATAAACGGGGTACAAATGAACAGACAACGAAGGCATTGGTTTCAAATGTCTGGTGGATCGGTGGTGGCATATGCACCCGTCCTGTGATCGGCTCAAAATCGTGAATAGAGAAAATATACGGATAGCAACAACCATCCCAGCCGATCACATCAAAGGGATGGGTACCATAATGCAATCCATAGAGCATCCCTTTCTTCTTCGCCTTAATGAGAAAATCTCCTTTCTCATCAATGGTCTGCAGATCCTGCGGCGGACGGATATCCCGTTCGCAATAGGGAGAATGCTCCATCAGTTGTCCGTATTTACTCATATACCGTTTGGGATATCGCAACGGCGAAAACGATTCAACGATAAAGAGCCGGTTTTCCGGTGCATTGAAATGGATCTGGTAGATCGTACCGCGGGGCAATATGATATAATCGCCATAGGAAAAAGGTAATTGACCGTACTGTGTATGAACGATCCCGCTCCCCTCATGTACAAAGAGCATTTCATCCGCATCGGTATTCTTGTAAAAATAATCCGTCATACTTTCCTGTGGTGCGGCCAGCACGATATGACAATCGCTGTTCACCAATACCGGCACCCGGCTCTGCAGGTAATCCTTTACCGGTTTGACCTTAAATCCCTCAAGACTGCGATGCTTTAGCATTTTCTCCTCGGCCACCTGCGGACTTACATCCACCTGTGGTTCGGTCTTGATGATCATGGTTGGTGGATGGCAATGATATAACAGTGCATAATCATCACTGAATCCTTCGGTGGAAAATAATTGTTCGCTGTAAAGGCCACCATCCGGTTTGCGGAACTGCGTATGCCGCTTGTGGGGAATGGAGCCGATTTTATAGTAGTGAGCCATTTTTTAACAAGTTAGTAGTTAGCAGATAGTAGTTAGTAGTAGTCCGGAAGCCTGCCTGCCGGCAAAGGCAGTTCGGTAAGTCGGGAAGCCGGGAAGCCGGAAAGTCTGCAAGACCGGAAAAATGAAACAAAGGGCCGGATCTCTAGCAAAGTCCTTCTACTGCCACCATGAGGAAATAGAATTTCCACTGGCGCTTATCGATATAATACATGAAGTTGCGGTGAAAAGGCATATACAATCGTTACTTAAAAATAGGAAATTGTTCCCGTTCCCCGAATTTTGCCGGAAGCCCTTAAATTAATTTTTTATTCTATGACCCGGATCGGACTGATATCAGATACCCATAGCTTTCTCGACGAAGCCGTATTCTCTCACTTCGCCCATTGTGATGAGATATGGCATGGCGGTGATTGGGGAAGTCTTCAACTGGCCGAAGCACTGAGCAGAGCCGGGAAGCCCCTGCGTGGAGTGTATGGTAATATAGACGGCAACGATATCCGGTCCCTCTACCCCGAACAACTCGTGTTTACCTGCGAACAGGTGAAAGTGATGATCCGGCATATCGGTGGCTATCCGCCGAAATACAATCCCGATACACGAAGGGAACTGAAATTACATAAGCCGCAATTATTCATCAGCGGCCATTCCCATATTCTGAAAGTGATGTACGACGACAAACTGCAGTGCCTGCATATGAACCCCGGTGCAGCCGGCAAACAAGGCTGGCACAAGGTGCGCACCCTGATCCGCTTCGTGATTGACGGAAAGGAAATGAAGGATTGTGAAGTGGTGGAGTTGGGTGGGCGGTAAAGGCGGGTTGACAGGTTGGCAGGTTGAAAAGTTGACAGGTTGAAAAGTTAATAAGGTTTAAAGATTGAAGCGTTCTAAAGGATAGCAGACACAAAATCCATTAAAAAAACAAGGGGTGGACATTTACAAAATAAATGTCCACCCCCTATCAACTTATTAACTTTTCAACCTGTCAACTAACCTCTACATCCCCGGGAACCATGCTCTGCCGGCACCCGCTTCACGGAATGGCCAGGGAACGGCAACCAGGATAAAGATGAGCGCTATGAGTAATAGCCAGCCGGTATTTTTGAAATTGAGCAACTTTGCTTTACCTCTTGCCAGTGTAATCAATGTAATGGCTACGACCATTAACAGCGGATGCTCGACCCAGTAAAAGCGATAGAAGGAGTCTTTCATCAATGAAGGAACATTTTCCGGTAAGCCATTTAAAATTCCGTAACGACCCGCCACCCATTGGTAAATGCCGATCAGGAGCATCGTATGCGCCGCAATCATAAGCCAGAGACTGGTGGATTTAATACTTTCCTTTTTGCCAAAAGCCTGTATCAGCCCCAGCAGCAATAATAACAAGATTACCCAGCGGAGTAAACTATGAAGATGTAACATTCCTGTTTCCATGGTGAAAAAATTTTGACAAATATAGTCTTCCGTTTAATACAACCGTTTATTCCACCCAGTCGGCAACGAATACATTCGTGTCCCGGGTACCACCATTATTGCGGTTACTGCAGAATACGATCTTCTTTCCATTGGGAGAAAACATCGGGAACGCATCAAAACCCTTATCCCTGGAGATTTTCTTCAGGTCGGATCCGTCTTCATTAATGGTATACAGATTAAACGGAAACCCTCTTTTGTATTCATGATTACTGGCAAAGATAATCCGCTTATTGTCCGGCATATACGCAGGGGCCCAGTTGGCCTGCCCATATGAAGTAACCTGGCGGGCATTGCTGCCATCCGCATCGGATACCCATACTTCCATATTGGTAGGGGCTACCATATTTTCCGCCAGCAGTTCTTTGTATTCTTTAATCTCGGCTTCTGTTTTAGGACGGGAAGCACGCCAGATCAGTTTGCTGCCATCGGGGCTGAACCAGGCGCCACCATCATACCCCAGCATGTTGGTAATTCTCTTTTCTTCACCGGTTTTGAGATTCATGATATACAAGTCGATATCGCCGTCTTTATCACTGGTGTACAGCATCTTTTCGCCATCAGGTGACAATGTTGCTTCGGCATCATATCCTTTTGAATGTGTCAGCTGCTTTACGATCTTACCATCCAGATCGGCCATGAATATATCATAGGTATCGTATAAAGGCCAGATATAACGGTTGCCGTATTTGGCCCGATCGGGGGCAGGCGGACAATCTTTTCCACCCAGGTGTGTGGATGCGTAAATAATATGCTTCCCGTCTTTGGTAAAAAACGGGCAGGTGGTACGGCCTGTTCCTGTACTGACCATTTTATAGGTAAAAGGTTCGCCGGCTTTTGTAGGCACTTTACCAACAAATATCTGATCACAATTGATTCCCTCTTTGGGATTCGTACGCTGAAATACGAGGTGTTTACCATCATAACTCCAGTAGGCTTCCGCGTTATCACCGCCAAAAGTGAGCTGCCGGATATTTTTCAGGTGTGCTTCGTCAGGATAACGAAGTGTATCAGCCACGGCAGCAGCCGTTGCCATTTTGGACGAATTTTTACAGGCCGGAACAGCTATAAAAGTCCCGGCAATGAGGAGTAGCAATGCAATTTTTTTCATACTGATTTGTTTCTTTGGAATCCGGGCTGATCCGGAGGGGGCAAAGGTATTTTTGTTATTACGTTGGTTTGTCAGCGAATTGTCATACCTCCGTGACAAATTTAGTAGTTTTGTCACATCCGTAAAACGCTTACTGAGATGAATATACATGCAAAAATATACAGCCTGCTGACCTTAATACTGACAATAATCAGTGCCTGTACTGATCATAATGATGGTACAACACTGTTTGACGAAATATTGAAGAAACCACCCTATGCCTCATTGACCGATAGTATAAAAAAAGACCCGAAAAACGATGAGCTGTATTTCCGCAGAGCTATACGGCTTAATTCAGATCAACAAGCCGGGCCGGCCCTGGCCGATTTCAGGAAAGCATGGTCATTAAAGAAAAACGAACAATACGCGCTGGGCACGGGATCGCTCCTGCTTGAAACAAAACCAGCTGAAGCCCTGCCTTTTCTGAAAGAAGCGGTGGAGATACTTCCCGAAAGCCTGCTGCTCAACCTCACCCTGGCCCGCGTGTATGATACACAGGGGAAAACGGATGAAGCCCTCCGGTTACTGTCAAGCCTGCTGGTAAAAAACCCTGAACAGGTGGACCTGCTCAAAATGAAAGCCGACCTGTTGGGTAAAAAAGGAAGCATTACGGAAGCATTACAGTTATTGGAAAAAGCATATACCCTTACCCCCTATGATGTGGAACTGAATTATATCCTGGCCCTGAAATATGCCGAACAAAAAAATCCCCGTGTACTTCAGCTTTGCGATTCCCTGGTACGGGCCGACTCTCTCGGTATTCACGCAGAACCTTTCTACTATAAAGGCATTTACTACTCCGCCATCAATGAAAAGGCGAAAGCGCTTGTCCTTTTTGACGAATCGATTAAAAGGGATTACTATTTTCTTGATGGCTATATTGAAAAAGGGGCCCTCCTGTTTGAAATGAAAAAATTTAAAGAGGCGCTTTCGGTTTTTAACCTGGCTCTTACCATTTCTCCCAAATACGCCGACAACTACTACTGGATTGCCAAATGCCAGCAGGCACTCGGGCAAAAGGAGGAAGCAAAACTGAACTATCAGCGGGCTTTTGGCCTGGACCAGGACTTCAGGGCTGCAAAAGATTCGGCAGATAAATTATAGACTAATATGTAAAACGTGCCAATTAGCCTCCTTCGACAGGCTCAGGATGACAAATATGCCAATGTGCCAATGGAGGAAGAGTATGAGAATTTAAGGAGTCATCAGTGTTGGAGATGGATTAGTAAGAAAATGTTTGATTTAAATGTCAGCATAAACTTGTCAGAATGCTTTTGATTTTTGATACATGATTTTTCTTTGGCTTCTTGCTTGCCCGCCGTAGCTTCAGCGAAGGTGGGACATCTTGGTTCTTTTTTACAAGTGTTTCAAAAACCGTAAATTTGCAGGGCAAATTCCAACATATGCCTATCATCGCCCCCTCATTACTCGCTGCCAACTTCCTCCACCTCAGCAATGAATGTGAGATGCTGAATAAAAGTGAAGCGGACTGGTTTCACCTGGATGTGATGGACGGGCGCTTTGTACCGAATATCAGTTTCGGTCCGATGATCATTGAGTTTATACGCAAAGCCACTACCAAGACCTGTGATGTGCACCTGATGATCGAAGAACCGGAGAAATATGCAGAAGAATTCAAAAAAGCAGGGGCCGATATACTCACCGTTCATATAGAAGCCTGCCGCCACCTGCACCGGAATATTCAACAGATCAAATCACTGGGGATGAAGGCGGGCGTAGCCCTGAACCCCCATACACCGGTGGATAGCCTGGCGGATATACTGCACGAAATTGACCTGGTTTGCCTGATGAGTGTGAACCCGGGTTTTGGTGGTCAAAAATTCATTCCCTTTACCCTCGAGAAAATAAAGCAGCTGCGGAAGATGATCGATGATCGCGGTCTGAATGTACATATCGAGATCGATGGCGGGGTGACCCTGGAAAATGCCCAATCAATTCTTGATGCCGGGGCCGATGTACTGGTGGCTGGCAGCACCGTCTTCAAAGCCACTGATCCGATCGGCATGATCCGTGATCTGAAGCAACTATCCTGATATTCCGGTTGTCAGAGTTTTTATGCGTTATTTATTCAGCCTACTGATAGTGAGTTTACTGCTCTGCTCCTGTGGCTCTGTTCCCTGTGGCTCTGCAGAGCTGAATTTCCGGATCATTGGTTTTTCCCATTCAGAAACGGATACCATGATCATCCGCAAACTGAAAAAAAACACTACGGAAGTTATCAGTCGTGATGAATACAACCCCTCCAACCCGGTACAGTTTGTACATTTCAGCGATACGGCGATACTGGTAGCTTACCCGTCTGACGTATTGATGCGGAGCATCTATGATTATGAAATTGAATTCCCATCCGCTAACCGGACCTTCCACATTACGGACATAAATGAGTATATCTCATATACTCAATCACGGGGCATTTTCAGTACTACCAAAGAGTATTGTATGAATACAATTGCCAGTTGCCGGATTGATGGAACACTGGAAACGGTACTGCAATTCCCGAATACCCTGTATCTCAGAAAATAAAGGACAGAACCCTTTTACCTCCACTGAACTATTCGTATCTTGGCGTATCATTTTCTTATGAAAATAAGCAACCGCCATTCCGGACTGACGATTCTCTTCCTGCTCCTGTCCCTGTTCTGTTTTTCCCAGAAAAAATACGCTTTTGTGTCCGGCAAAGTGGTGGATGAAAATGAAAACCCGTTGACCAAAGTATCTGTGGTCATGCTCGGACAATCCAATGGCATCACCAGTAATGATTCCGGTTATTTCCGGATCCGCGTGGAAGCTAATAAAGCGTTTGCCCTTATTTTCAGTTATGCCGGACGCCGGGCCGAACAAAAGAATTTTCTGCTGAGTGAAGGAGAAGAAGAAACGGTAACGATACGGCTGGAAAAAAGTGAGAACACCTTGCAGGAAGTGATCGTGACCGATCAGCGCGACCGCCGCGAAACCGGACTGATCCGCCCTAATCCCAAGACTATTCTCAACCTGCCTTCTGCCATCACCGGAGTAGAAAGCCTGATCAAAATATTTGTCGGTTCCAATAACGAACTGACTTCACAATACTCCGTACGCGGAGGCAGTTATGACGAGAACCTGATTTATGTAAACGATTTTGAAGTTTTCCGGCCTTATCTCGTACGAAGCGGCCAACAGGAAGGACTGAGTTTTATCAATCCGGAAATGGTCCGCAATATCAGTTTTTACAATGGAGGTTACCAGGCCCGTTATGGCGATAAAATGAGCTCTGTGCTGGACATTCAGTATAAACGTCCACGAAAATCAGGAGGTTCCGCCTATATCGGGATTCTTGAACAGGGACTGCAACTGGAAGGCGCCACCAAGAATAATAAATTCAGTTACCTGCTTGGTGCCCGTAACCGGAGCAACCGCAACCTGCTGAGCCGGCAGGACACCAAGGGGAATTATGTACCTTCTTCCGCCGATTTCCAGGCATTGCTGAGTTATCAGTTCAATCCGAAATGGACAGCCGAACTGCTCAGTAATATGTCACAGACGAAATTCACTTTAATTCCCCAATTCAGTCAGCTCACCACTTCCGTGTTCTCCCCGATTTACAGTGCCACACTCGGTGTAGACATTTTTTTCCAGGGTCGTGAAAAAGATCAGTACCAGACCAATATGCTGGGGTTCTCGCTCATCAATCAGCCAACAAAAAAACTCCGGTTGAAATGGATGGCTTCCCGTTTTTCCAACGATGAATCTGAAAATATTGACATCACCGGCGCTTATCTTTTTGGCGACCGGGACTTTGATAAACGCAATCCCACCTACGGACTGATCGTAAATCCGCTGGGGGCGGGTGTGTACCAGAACTGGGCCCGGAATGAACTGAATATCCGCAACTGGAATATCTCGCATAAAGGCAATTATGATCTGGGTAAACATGCCTGGCAATGGGGACTTGGTTTTGATAAAAGCACCATAGATGATAAACTCAATGAATGGGAGTTTCAGGATTCCGCAGGGTATGCCCTGCCCTATCAGCCCAATCTGCTGCAATTGAGTAAGGTTATAAAATCGAATGCGGCTCTTGACATCAATAAATTTTCCGGGTATATACAGGATAATCTTTTATTGGGCGATTCTGCACATTCATTCACGGTTACTGCCGGACTACGTTTCAATTACAATTCACTCAACCAGGAATTTTTATTGTCGCCCCGTTTAGGCGCCAGCTGGAAACCTTCATCAAAAAAAGATATTATTTACAGGCTTGCCCTAGGTGCCTATCACCAGCCGCCCTTTTACCGTGAACTACGCCGTTATGACGGCACGGTGAATACGGCATTAAAGGCGCAGAAGAGCTGGCAGGCCGTTGGAGGTTTTGATTATAATTTCATCGGGCTGAATAACCGCCCTATGCGCTGGACCACAGAAGCCTACTATAAGCGGATGAGTGATGTGGTACCCTACGATGTGGATAATGTACGGATCCGCTATTTCGGGGAAAATGTGGCCAATGCCTGGGCCTCCGGTATTGAAATGCGGCTGCACGGAGAACTGGTTCCGGATGCGGAGAGCTGGATCAGTATGGGTATCATGAAGACGGCGGAAAATATCAATGATGACCATTATTACCGGTATAAAAATGCGGCCGGTGAATTTATTACCGCCCAGAGTTCAGACCAGGTGGTAACCGACAGTACCCGCTTTGATGTGGGCTGGTTACGTCGTCCTACAGACAGAAGGATCACATTTGGCATGTTCTTCCAGGACTACCTGCCGACCAATAAAAATTTTAAAATGTTCCTGAACCTGCTTTATGGCAGTAATCTCCCGTACAATATTCCCGGTGCCGTCAAGTACCGGAATGCCGCGGTCATTGAACCTTATATCCGTGCCGATATTGGGTTCAGCGCATTATTAGTGGATGACGATAAAAGTAAACGCCGCAGCCACTCCCCGTTCCGGAATTTCGACAATATCTGGGCCAGTCTTGAAATCTTCAATATCATTGACCGGTCAAATATAATTTCCTACCTGTTTGTAAAAGATTTTTCCAATACGGTTTACCTGATGCCGAACCGGCTTACACCCCGGTTACTGAACTTTAAGATCATTGCCCGTTGGTAATTGATTAGATTCAACTACAAGAGCTACGTATGGCTACGTACTCCCATAAAATATTAACCCTGAAATTCCTGATAAAGTTGGCCGGTTGTTCTGCATACCCGGTGGCGCATTGTAGATTTGTAACGGACGAAAATTCAATATCTCTGAAAAAATGGCCCCCGTATCCTCTGTATCAATCAACTTCTAAACAGCTTCAGGGACCATATTACCAACCCGGCCTCGGCCGGGTTTTTTGTTTTAAAAACCGCCTTTAAAAAATTTCCGGAGAAAGCTGACGGTTTAAATATTTTTGAATAAACAGCGCATCAGATGAAAAGAGCTTACCTGGCCATCAGTTATGCAGGCAGACATCGTTTAGCCGATGAACTGGAAATTATTTGCCGCACGTTGACTGCGGGAAACATTGTCCCTTTCGTATTTGTGGGCCACTTTACGTTTCAACCGGAAGAAGAAAGCGCCATGATGCAACAGGCCATGAAAGAAATTGAGCAGTCCGACATCCTGATCGCCGCTGCGTCCGAAAAAGCCATCGGCATTGGCATTGAAGCCGGATATGCCAAAGCAAAAGGGAAACCGGTGATCTATATCCGAAATGAAGCCGCTCCGCATTCCACCACCCTCGCCGGCCTCAGTGATGATCGTATCATCTACGCAACCTTTACTGATTTAGCTAATAAGCTATCAGGAATAATTTGCAAATACTGATTTTCTAAAAAAAAAAAAAAGCGCATTCTCTTTTGACTGATGCGGCTACTAACTACTAACTGATTTAATCATCGCCATTTATTTTTAAACCTGTCCCAGGTCGTTAATCCAATCTTTACCTGTATAGGATTGTTGAATTTATTCGCAGCCGAGCCCACAACATATACACCGAGTTTTACCCTGGCCAGCGGGTTAAAGGGCCATTTAATCACCCGTTCCAGTCCGGCAAAGAATTCTACATAACGCAAAGCCCTTTCCTTGGTGAACAGGAAACCGCCACCGGCTATTTCCTGGAGTTTCAGTTTTTTAAGGAATGGAATTTTATTGATCAGTGCCCCGTTAAATTCATGTACCAGGTTGCCCTGGTAATATCGGTCGAAGACCGGGAATGTGGAATCGAGTGCCTGGAAGGATTTGGTTGGATTCTGAAAGAATAACGGATCACCCTGGCGCATGAATTTAAAGTCGACAATGCGCAGATCCTTCGTATTTAAAAAATCGCCGGTCTTTATAATGTAAGAGGTATTTCCCAGTACCCCCAGGTTGATATGATGCTCAAGCCCGAACTCGAGATAGTCGAAATTAATTTCACTTTTAAACAGTCCCGGTATCCCCTTTTTCCAGATCACATAAAAAGTAGGCCATTTTGAACCGAGGATAATTTTTTCCCGGGGCTCCCGGATATATTTCTGTGCCGGGGTGATGTACAGGCGGATATCGTTATATGTGGCATTATACGGTTCAAAATCCACCGGTGGATCATTGGGTATGCCGAAAATACTGTCGGCATTATTTCCCACTTTATAATCCGCCACTGAACGACGGAAAGCCACTTCCACTTTGTTCATGAGTGTCACCCCGTTGAATAACTCCAGTTCGTGTGTGCCTTCCAGTGAATTATTCAGGTAGATATTACTTCGTTTGAGCACATTTACCCAGGCATCACCGGGATAGATAAATTCAAAATTGCGGCCGGCGGTAATGTGGAATTTTCCCTGGTTAAACGGATTGTATTTTCTGCGTAAGCCGATGGTTCCGTTCAGGTCCTTGTTCCGGAAGCCATAACTCAGATCGGTTTCAATTTCCAGGTTTTTCCTTGACGGGTACGTTTTCCTGTATGCACCGGCCAGTTTGAGCCTTGCGCCACCAAAAGCAATCGGCTGAATCAGGGAAGTAACCGGAGGCAGAATCCACATCCGTTCTTTTCTGTGATCATTGAAAGTCTGCCCGAAAATCAGCATTTTGGACCAGGTAATACGGTTCAGTATCCGGTCCATCGAATCCAGGTAAGACTCACTACGCATGTATTTATAGATACTGTCCTGGTACCTGGCATACTTGGCCTGCTGCACCGATAAGGGCTCCGTTCTTACGAGTTGCCAGAACAACGAATCCTTTTCATAGGCTTGCTGGGTGGTCGTGCTGACTTCATTTCCAAAATGTCCTTTTCTGAAATTTTTGAGCAGCTCATACCCGGAATAGACGGCAATCGTTTCTCCATACCGGCGCCCGCCCTTTACTTTAGTATAGTAATTAAATTGCTGCCGGGTGATCATCCGGGCACTGTCCCCTACTTTCCCATACTCCTGCTTTACTTCCATGTAATCAAATTCCGGCATATGGGCGGAAGGAATCCTGAACTCGCTGCTAAATACGGTCCATGTACTGTCCTGTATCCTGATCTCTCCTTCAATGGTGGCATTACTTAACTGCCGGGGGCGTATAGCGATGGTATAGATCTTTGGTTTGACCGTCCGGTCGATTTTAATGGTCTTGAATTTATAGGCCATCAGTCCGCTGTAACTTAATGGCGAGACGAACGGAATTTTAGATACAGGAGGCGCCTGGATCATATTATTAAACATGTAAAAATCCCCGTCCGTCGTAGTCAGGTAAAACAGGCTTTCGTCATGCCCGCCCCGCTTGTTAACCCCCAGTCTTTCTTCCCGGATTTGCCCCCCGTTACTTTTATCCAGGTGCAGGGAGACTTCCGTCATGGACATCCCTTCAAAATTTTCGCGGGGTACGCTATCGGTTTCATCCGGTTTGTGTCGTTTCACCACGCCGGAATCCAGTTGAAAAGCGCGGATATAAACATTACAGGAGTAAGAACCAATCGCATTCAAAATAGGTTCCTTGGTCCGGATCACATTCCGGATCAGTTCTTCCGCCCGGTCACGGGTTTTCACTTTCAGAATCACTTCACCAAGACTGGCCGTCTCATCAATTTCCATCATTACATTCTCCGTAATATCTTCATTATTGATATAGAAAGTAACGACACGGGTTTTAAAACCCACCATACTGACCACCAGGTCATATTTCCCCCGCTCCAGGTAAAAGGAATAGGATCCGTCATCTTTGGTAATCGTGCCTTTGCGGAGTTCTTTTACCTCCACACTGGCCAGCTGAAGCGGCTCCTTCTTATTATCCATCACGATACCGGAAACTTTATAGAGTTGTGCCTGCGTCAGTGTAGCGGCACATAATAAAAGAGACAGAAAGAAATATTTCACGCGCATTTCCAGGGTCAGCATTTCGGGTTTAAGCACAAATGTTGTAAATATGACCGGCAATTACCGGCTTGCGTGGCATATTTAATTTTATTTAACAGGAAAACCAAGCCGGGCTATATGGTGCAAAAATAGCTAATTTACCGGCGCCGGTCAAAGTGGCATGGATACCGTAAGCGAAAATCCTTCACCAGGAAAAGTGAGTATGTCGATTGTGCCTCCGTAAATACTGAGCCTTCCCTTCATATTCCGGATACCGATTCCGTCCGTTGTTTTTCCAGGATCCATCCCACGGCCATTATCGCTGATTACAAGTATTGCCTGCTGGCGCTTAAATGAAAGGGCCATCCGGACCTCGGAAGCCTGTGCATATTTGATAATATTCGTACACTGTTCCTGGGCGATACGGTAGAGTGTAATTTTTCGTTTTTCATCAAGCAATTCATCCCGGAAACCTTTACTGCTGAATTTTACTTTAACGGGCTGCTGGTAAAACATTTCCCTTGCCAGCCCGTGCAGTTGCTTAGGAAGGCTAAGCAACTTCAGATCTGGTGTTGCCAGGGAATGCGACAACTTACGATTTTCCTGAATAGCATGTTCAATATTCAGGATACTGTTGTCCAGCACTTCTCTATGCCGGACCGGATCCTCCGCCACAACAGATAACAACAGTTTGGTGCCCACCAATATCTGATTAACATTATCATGTAACTCCTGACCCAGAAAATTTCGTTCTTTTTCCTGTGCATCCAGTGCCGTTTCCGTGATATGAATCTGTTCCAGTCGTTGCTGCTCACTTAACTCATCTTCCAGTCTTTTCTTTTCAGTTATATCCGACCGGATAGCCAGGTACTGATACGGTTTCCCTTTTTCATCAAGAAAAGGAACAATCGTGGTGTCCGCCCAGTGCAACTGTCCGTCTTTTGATTTATTGCACACTTCCGCCCTCAACACTTTTCCTTTATGAATATGGCTCCAGAAATCCTTCCAGAAATTATCGCCATGTTGTTTCGAATTCAGGATACGGTGATTGACGCCGATGATTTCTTCCTTGGAATAGCCATACAATTTCACAAAATTATCGTTCACATAGGTAATATTGCCTGAAGGATCTGAAAACGATACGATAGTGGACTGGTCAATGGCATACTTATAGTCAGATATCTCCCGGATACTTTGCTGTAAAGCCGCTTCTGCTTTTTTCCGGTCCGTAATATCCCGCCAGATCGTATAAAATAACTGATGCCCCTTAACCAGGATCGGTGTAAGCATAACGTCCACCGGGAATACTGTTCCGTCGGCTTTCAGATGCATCCATTCAAACCGGTTATAGCCTTTGGCCAGGGCTTCATTAATCAGCCTTTTCGCCTTTACCGTTGACAATTCCCCATCCGGTTGCCGGCGGGGTGACAGCTTCCATGGTGGCTGGAAAAGAAATTCCTCGCGGTTAGTATAACCCAGCAGACGCACGGTTGCGTCATTGCAGTCGATAAATTTTTTCCCATCAAGAAGCAATATTGCTTCCGAAGATTCATGGAACAACCGGTTAAATGCCACTTCACTTTCCACCAGCTCCTGCTGCGTGTTCTTTAATTTTGAAATATCAGTGGCAATGCCCGCCACACAGGCTTCCCCTTCATACATGATGGCCATTGAATTGATGTAAACAGGTACTTTCTTTTTCTGCTTTGTCAGTAACTGCAGTTCAATACCCGGCAACTTTTCATGGAACAACTGGTTAATCCGCTTTTTAATTTTTTCCCTTTCATCCGTATCATAAAAATCAAACGGGTGCATGCGCTTAATTTCCCGGGCACTGTACCCGCTTATATTTTCCAGGTTTTTATTCCAGCGCAAAAAGCGGCCTTCACGGGTATACAGGTAAAATATACCGGGCATTTTTTCAATCAGTGAATCGGAGAGGTTCTTTTCGAAATTCAGTTTATCTTCTGCCAGTTTTTGAATGGTAATATCCCTGAAATTTATAGTAACGGCTTCCACGTGCTCAATATGCAGCAGATTGGAAAATGTGCTCTCAATCGTATGCCAGGTGCCATCCTTATACAAAAAGCGATAAACGGCTGTGATCACTTTTCCGGGAACCTGCATCAGGTCAAGTAAACGGGGCATCAGCGCCGGCAAATCATCCGGATGGGTATAGTTTACCGGATCTTCTCCGATCAGTTCATCTTCCTGGTAACCAGAAATACGTCGTGCCGAATCGCTGGCAAAAGCAAACCGCAGTTTCTTATCCAGCAATACAATTCCGCTGGGAGAATGCTGGGTTATTTCCCGGAACAGGGTTTCGCTTTTCTTAAGTTTTTGTTGCGCTTGTCTTCTGCGGCTGATATCAATAAACGATCCAAAAAGACAGACCGGCTCCCCGTTTTTATCCCGGATCAGGTTCGCATTGAATTCAATCGGGAAAACAGAGCCATCCACCCGTATGGCCAGATCTTCGCCACTGGCTGAATCAGCCGAACGCAGCAATTCAAGGGTATGATAAATACCCTCCCCGTAAAATACGTCCGTGAGTTTTTTGCCGATTAACTGGCTTTTGTCACCGGCACCCCACATCCTGACAATCGCCGCATTTACATACGTGATTGTGCCATACATATCCGCCATTCCAATACCGCTGATGGTGGACTCCATCGCTGCTTCTTTCAACTGCAACTCTTTTTCGCGGCTGATCCTGTCCGTTAAATGTTCATGTACCCCGATAATCCTGAGGGCACGGCCATTGTCATCTCTTCCGCTTACATTACCCGTAAACCGAAACCATTTCACCTCGCCACTTTTGCATATCACCCGGAATGTGGCATCAAATGAAGGTTCTTTTCCTTTCAGGGTATTGACAAATTTCTCCAGCACAACCGGCTTATCCTCCCCTGCAATGGCCTGTAACCAGAAATCGGGATTTTCGAGATTGGTCTCATTAAGATAGCCGGTTTGTTCTCTTGTCTTTTCAGAAATAAATGCCGTATTCTTTTCAAAATTCATTTCCCAAACACCCAGCTCACTTTTATCCAATGCCAGTTTCCAACGCAGTTCATTTTCCCGTATCGCCGTTTCCGTCTGTTTCCTGGCCGTTATATCCCGGGCTATAATCAGCAACCGGTCACCCGGAAGACGTTTCGTATTCAGTTCGGCGTAGAACGTCCTGCCGTCTTTGCAACGAACTTTACGTTCCTGTAATACAGTCCGGTTATCCAGAATTTCTTTCATCCGCGGCGCCGGCTCACCGGGTGGCAAAACCAGCAAATCATACAAATTAAAACCATGTAATTCCTCCCGTGTATAACCGGTCATCTTTTCGGCCATACTATTCGCATCCAGGCAATGCCCTTGCAGATCGGCAATAATGATGGCATCCGCCGCCTGTTCCACCAGGGTCCGGTATTGCTGTTCACTCCGGAGTAATTGTTCATCTTTCTCCTTGAAAACGGTAATATCCCGGTAGTATACGGATACGCCTTCCGGTGAAGGATAAATATAATCTTCAAACCATTTTTGCTGGCCTGAATAATACAACTCCACCCGTACCGGCTGTTGCGTACGCATGGCATTCTGCAGGCTGTAATAAAACGGTTCTGTCACGACGTCCGGAAATTCCTCCCAGATATTTTTACCAAGCAGTTCGCTCGCCGGACGGCCATGCAATGCTTCCGCCTGCTGATTAATATAGGTGTAATTCCAGTCTTTGTCCAGTGCAAAAAATGCATCTGTAACTCTTTCAAAAACCTGGTTCAGGTTTACCACCTGCTCCGGCGATGATACAGTGGAAGAAACAGCAACTTCCCGTATAGTCCCCATTACAGCGATCACTTTTACTTCATCCCGGAGTGGACGTAATTGCAGCTGATAACGAAGTGTATTATGTTGACATATCCAGTCAAATTGTACTGATTCCCCCGAAAGCGCACTGTTGAGTTCACGCCGGAATCCGGCCAGTTGTGCTGCCGTCAATTGCTGCTGAATACCGGTTTTACCATGTATTGCGCCCGGGTGCTGATTGCATAATTCAAGAGAAGCTTTGTTTTGCCAGATCAGTTCTCCGTTACAGTCAAACATGCAAATAGCTTCATCAATTGCATCCAGCATCAACGGATACAAAATCCCCTCGCTGCTATCGGGGGAAATGGCGGATGACCCCTTGCGGGGCTGTTGGGTAGATCCTGATGGCATAAATTATTATACGAGAAGCACTTAAACTCATAATGTAACAAAGTATTCCGGTCTTACACAGGTTACGTAAATCTTTTATTAATACATCAAGGTATTATTTATAAATCAATAATAGTATACACTTATAACCCTTACCTGCAGACAACCTATTTTTTACTGAATATAACTATTACCAATAACCGGTTTACAGGACATACATTCAATCAGGAAATCATATGATTGCAGCTGCCCCATGCAGTCACTGATAGGTAAAAAAGTCATTCCAACCGCTTTTTTGTCCTGTTCTCTATTCACAACCTGTGCATAAGTAAGTGTTGGCAGTCAGCCTATTGCTGATTAATATTGATACAGAAGGGCAGGCTTCTGTAATCGGGCAGAAGACGAGAAAAATCCGGTACCGCCCTCAGACCGGCTTTGTGAAACATAAACCGAAGTGCATTGACAGACACGATCATCAACCTTGAAACCGTAAACCCTATTGAATTTTTTGGTGTAAACAACGGCAAACTCGACATCCTCAAGAAGAAATTCCCCCTGTTGAAAATTCTCTCCCGCGGTACGCAGTTGAAACTGAGCGGAGCCCCGGAACAGATTGACAATGCCAGGGAAAAAATCTCCCTGATTGTTTCTTACCTCGAACGAAACGGGCATATGAGCCAGAATTACTTCGAACAGATTCTGGGCGGTGATGATCAGGAAGTAATCGACCATTTCAAAGAGAAAAACCCCAACGAAGTCCTTGTTTTTGGCCCCAATGGCAAATCAGTCAGGGCCCGGACGGCGAATCAGAAAAAACTGGTACAGGAAGCTGATAAAAATGATATCGTATTCGCCATAGGCCCTGCCGGTACCGGTAAAACCTACACAGCGGTAGCCCTTGCAGTACGGGCACTGAAAAACAAACAGGTGAAAAAAATCATTCTGACCCGTCCGGCAGTGGAGGCAGGGGAAAGTCTTGGCTTCCTGCCTGGCGATCTGAAAGAAAAGATTGACCCCTACCTGCGGCCATTGTATGACGCACTGGATGACATGATTCCTGCCGATAAGCTCGGCTATTATATGACAACCCGTACTATAGAAATCGCTCCGCTGGCCTATATGCGCGGTCGTACTCTCGATAACGCATTTATTATACTCGATGAAGCCCAGAATGCTACCGAACTGCAACTGAAAATGTTTCTTACCCGCATTGGCGCCAACGCCAAAGCCATTATCACGGGTGATATGACCCAGGTGGATCTGCCCCGCAATCAACGAAGCGGACTGGCTACCGCGGTCAGAATACTTCAGAATATTGACGGCATCGGGCATATCGAACTCGATGAAGAGGATGTGGTACGTCACCGGCTGGTTAAACAGATCCTCCGCGCCTATAACAAAGAACACGAAAAAGACGAACGGCATCACTGATGAAAACATATTCCGTTTTTCCCCCTTTCAACAAGAGATGGCCGGCCGGCTATCTCTTGTTGTTATTTACAGTATATGCCTGCCAGTTGCCCGCAAAAAAAAAGTCAGATGTACCGGCTGCCTATATAAACCAGGTTAATTCCCGGCTGCAAGCAGCCAAATCACTCATTCAAAGCGGTGATGTAATTTTCCGGAATGGCACTGATGAAGTGAGCGCCGCTGCCCGGAGTATGAACAGGACAGACACGTCTTTTTCGCATTGCGGCCTGCTCTTTATTGAATACGATTCTGTTTTCGTTTATCATGCCCTTGGTGGCCGTTATAACCCGGATATGAAACTGGTCAGGGAGCCGGTCGAAAATTTCTGCAATCCCCGGGAAATCAACTCTTTTGGCATTTACAGGTACACCCTCAACCCGGGTCAGTTAGTGGAATTAAAAAAAACAGTGAGCCGGCACTATGCCAACGGATTACGGTTTGACATGTACTTTAATTACGAAAGCGACGACCAGATGTACTGCTCCGAATTTGTATTTAAATCGTTGAATAAGTCGTTGAATGGCCGGTTGACTCCATTTGTCCGTCTGGACACCCTCCCCTTCGGTGTTACCACCGACGATATCTATCTCAATCCTGCGTGCAAACTGATTAAAAAGGAAATTTTTATACAATGAGGGTTTTCACACCTTAATTATTACTTTTGACCACCTAAACCATTCAACAAATGAAAAAACTGAACACCCTGCTGGTTGCCATCGCCGTACTGGCAACTGCAATTACCGGTTGTAGCGGAACTGACAGCGCAGATCCTAAAGCCGTTCTTGTAGCCTTTTTTGAAAAAATGTCCAAAAAAGACCTGGAAGGCGCTGCCAAACTGGCCACCAAAGATTCCAAAGCCACTATTGACATGATGAAAAAAGCCATGGATGTGGCTGAAAAATTTAAAGATGGTGAGAAAAAAGAAGAAGACCCTGCCGAAGATTTTAAAAACATGGTAGTGGGTGAAACCAAAATTGATGGTGACAACGCCACTGTATCTGTAACCAATAAAAAGAAAAATGAAACAGTTGATTTCCCGCTGAAAAAAGAAGGCGGCGGCTGGAAAGTGGACTTCAGCATGGCTACCCTGATGAAAATGGGTATGGATAAGAACAAAAAAGAGGAAGGAGAAAACCCTGCCGGTGGTACAGACGAAAACTTTAATATGGATTCTCTGCAAAATGGCCTGAAACAAATGGACAGCGCACTGAAATCTATTAAACCTGAAGATCTGGAAAAGGCAAAAGCAGCTTTAGATGAGCTGAAAAAAGCCAGCCAGAACTGATAACGCATTTATCCTATTCAAACACCCCTCTCTATGAGGGGTGTTTTAGTTTAGAGCGGAAAGTTTTGTACTTTGCAAGTATGAAAAAGAATCCTTCCTTTTCCTGGCTGCTGCTCCTGCTGGCCGTTTCCTGTGGAGAACCCGAAAAAAAACAGGCAGAACCGGAATCCGATCTCAATGTGGTGATCAACTTTGTACGGGCAGCCCTGGACGGAAAATTTAATGAAGCGAAAACCTATATGATTCAGGATTCACTCAACCTGAACCTGATAAACGTGGCCGAAAGGTCCTTTAATAACCTGTCACAGGAAATAAAAGACGGCTACCGTGCTTCTTCCATCCGCTTCCCTTCACCCATGATTAAAGTGAACGACAGTACCCGGATTATCATTTACTCCAATTCATATATGAACAATCCCGATACGTTGAAAGTACTCCGGATGAACGGACAGTGGCTGGTGGATTTCAAATACCTGTATCAGCATGAATAAGACAGCGCCGGGTACCAGGTAACGATGTGTCGCTAACCAGTCAACATTAAACAGTCAAATTTAAACTCCAGCATTTTCCATGTTTACGAATCTTCTTTTAGTGGGTCTCGGTGGCGGCATTGGCAGTATTGCCCGTTATCTCTGTCAGCGCTGGTTTGCGGAAGAGTATTCGCATGCATTTCCCTGGGGTACATTTGCCGTAAACTTAACCGGTTGCTTCTTAATCGGCCTGTTCTGGGGGATCAGTTTCCGTGGTTTTGACAATAATGAGCACTGGAAATTACTGCTTATGACAGGGCTTTGCGGAGGATTCACTACTTTTTCCGCCTATAGCCTCGAAGGCATCGGATTATTAAGAGAACAGAAACTTGCCTTATTTTTTACTTATATCGCAGCCAGTGTGCTGCTTGGATTACTGGCTACTTATGCCGGTATGAAATTAACCCGCTAAAACTTAATCTATGTTAACCGTTAGTCACCCCTGGCATGGCGTCAATTATGGAAAAAAAGCCCCCGCAACCGTCAATGCGCTTATAGAAATCCCGCAAGGCTCCCGTTCTAAATATGAAGTGGATAAAGATTCAGGTTTACTGAAACTGGACCGGGTGATTTATTCCTCCTTCCAGTATCCGGTTAACTATGGTTTTATACCGCAAACGCTGGGGCTTGACAACGATCCCCTCGACATCCTGGTTCTTTGTTCACAATCCATCCGTTCCCTTTGCCTGGTGGAAGCCAATGTAATCGGTAATATGCAGATGATCGACAGCGGACAGGAGGACGATAAGATTATTGCCGTAGCCGCACAGGACCCGTCTGTAAACCACTACCGCCGTATTGAAGAATTGCCACAGCACTTCCTGCTGGAAATGAAAAATTTCTTTGAACAGTATAAAGTACTGGAGAATAAAAAAGTGGAGATTGATACGTTCCAGGATCAATCCATTGCTTTTAAAATCATTAAAGATTCCATTGATCTTTATCACGAAAAGTTCCCGCATTAATGCAGCAACCCCAACCACAAACTATGGCAACACAACTGATCATCACCGCACTCCTGATCGGGTTGGCGGCCGGCGTACTGAGCGGTCTGGTGGGTGTGGGCGGCGGTATTATTATGGTACCTGCTCTCGTCTTCTTTCTGCATTACACCCAGCACCAGGCTCAGGGTACTTCACTGGCGGTACTCACACTTCCGGTGGTTATACTGGCCTCCCTGTATTATTATCATCAATGTCAGAAACTGGGCACCCCCATTGATCTCAAAGTAGTGGGCTTACTCTGCGCCGGGTTTATTATCGGGGGCTATTTCGGCGGTAAAATAGCATTGTCCATTGATCAGGAATCATTAAAAAAAATATTTGCCCTCATCCTGTTCTATACAGCATTTAAAATGCTGCATTGGGACACCTTACTTATAAAGTGGGTCAAAGCAATTTTTTAAAGTATTGCTAAAAAGCAGCCCGTCATATTTATAAAATAATTCCTGCGCTACCTTTCGGTAACACTAACACCCTGCTGATGAAAAGGAAACTGATTCTGCTGTTGTTTGCAACCCTGTTGTTCGGCAGTGCCAAAACGCAAATAAAAAACCCCGTATTCCAGGCACCCTCCAAAATCGCCAACGATTATTTCCGGATCAGTCCTTTCAACAAGGATTTCTCGGCCTTTGTGCAACGGTTGATGACGGATCCGATGCTGACCGATAAAACGATTCACCGGAAAACGGACACCTCCCTTTTCTTCCTGGAAGGCTGGTATAAATCGCACCGGCCCTTTTTCTTCCTGCCGGAAAAAGTTAAAATTATTCTTGCGGAGAAAGAACTGGCCAAAGATTCAATGGATGAAATAAACGTTATATACCTGTACCAGTTGGTAGCTTATGCACCACCAGGGCCTGATGGGGCAAAAGACGTTATAAATGAATATGAGAAACTTTCGAAAAAATTTAAACACCAATTCGATATGTCCAGTGTCCGGGAACTGAAAACCGGTGAGAAAAAGTACGGTGAAGTACGCGAATTTTATGACGACAATGTCTATTTCCAGCTGCTTTCACTGGCCTGGAACACGACTGAGAAGGGAGAGAATCTCCTGGCTATGACCCTTCGTTTTCTGGTCTATGAAAATACTGCCGTTTTGCCTGTTACCGGTTTACCAGTACCGTCGAATCGCTTTTAAACGGTGCGTTCGCTGACCGCTGTCCCTGTTGATGATTCCTTTTTTATCAATCGGATCGATCCTGACTTTCCCGGCGGCATGTACAACCAGTTCCGGCTTGAGCAATAAACCTACATGCACGATTTCTTCCTTATCATCAAAAAACACAAGGTCCCCGGTTCTGCCCAGATGCAAGGCTGCAACCGGTTCACCTTCCTGTGCCTGCTGCCAGGCATCCCTGGGCAGATCAATCCCCAACGTTTTAAATAACACCTGTATAAATCCACTGCAATCCACACCCATTGCGGTTCTTCCACCCCATAGATAAGGCGCATTGAGCCAGGGCTGTACCAATTGATCCAGTGAAACAGCTCCGGCTTGTATTGTTGTCCGGTTTAGTACATTACCTTCTACCTGGTACACCTGCTGATTAATCCGTGTCTGATTTTCAGTATAAGCGGGAAGCGATGATCCAAACGGCACCAGCAGAGAAACCTGTCCGGACCTGAGCGGGGTAAACATGTCAGCAGTAATATGAGCAGACCGGGTAGCGGCTGTTTCTTCATCTGTTTCCTGCAACAGGCTCATCGTCACCCAGCCTTCATAACCGTCATGAAGGCTTTTTACCTTTGCCCATTTGCCTTTTTTTATCTTCAGCACTTTTACCGCTTCCCCAAACAACAGCTGATTGGTCATTTCTTTCCGGTGATCAGGTTTTTTACGTATAGCAGCAGCAGGAACAGATACAATCGCGTAATCCATGTAAACTTTTTCCGAAATTAATAAATGTTATCCGGTAAAATTTTGTTGAATACAGCAAAACCTGCATCTTAGCCATTAAGAAATGATGAACACCAGGTGAAAGCGGACAAATACGCACATATCAGTGATACCGAACTGCTGGAAAAATACTATGCTGACCATAACAATGAGTGGCTGGGCATCCTCCTGCAACGGTATACCTTATTACTGCTTGGTGTGTCCATGAAGTACCTGAAAAATGAAGAAGAAGCCAAGGACAGTGTGCAACAGATTTTCCTGAAAGTAATACAGGAGTTAAAGAAGTATAAAGTGGAGTATTTTAAATCCTGGCTCTATATGGTGGCCAAAAACCACTGCCTGATGCGGATCCGGGAAAAACAAGGCCGGATCACCGCAGAAATAACTGACCGTTTGACGGCCAGACCAGAGGAAGAAACTGACAGGCAGATCCTGTTACAAAATGACCATACGCTCGACCTGATGGAACAATCACTTACGGAACTGAACCCCGAGCAGCAGCAATGTGTAACTTTGTTTTATCTTCAGAAAAAAAGTTACCAGGAAGTCAGCGATGAAACCGGATTCAGTATGTTGCAGGTGAAAAGCTATATACAGAACGGAAAACGAAACCTGAGGTTGCTGGTTGAGCGGAAGTTGAGAGAAGGGGTATAGGTTGACAAGTTGAAAAGTTGAAAGGTTGATAAGTTGAAAAGTTGAATGGTACTGAACTAAATGAACCGTAAAAAAATTAAACTTTCCTACCAGAGGTTATGTCCGATAATTTAAAAGACATATTATCCAATGAGCATCCGGAGATAGATCAGGAGACAATGCTGTTGTACCTTCAGGGAAAACTTAGTCCTGAGCAGAAGCATGAAGTGGAGCGGATACTGATGCAGGGTGATTTTGAAGAAGATGCCATGGAAGGTCTGCAGGCTTTTAACGATAAGGAACAAATACAATATACCGTTGAAGCACTGAACCGTGACCTGAAAAAAAGAACGGAAAAAAAACAGAAACGCCGGGATAAACTCAAGCTCCCCGACCAATCCACAACTATTATTGCCATTATCATTCTGCTCCTCCTGGTGGCATTTTCTTATGTTTTGATTGTCAGGATGATGAATAAATAAGCACGGCCGGCCTCCTATCTACAGAATAATACCCGGATCGCTTATCCACAGTTTTTCCCCTCCCCTCTGCCCAATATGATCTTAGTATTAACTTTAAGTTAATTGCCTGTCCGGCCCCGGAAGCGACTTACCTTACCAACGATTAAATAACAGCAATATGAAATGGGAGAAAGTTTCTTTCACTGCAGACAACGAAGTGTATCACCTTTATGCTGGGGAGGAAAAAGTACTCAGCATGCATTTCCATCCGTTTTCTCAATCTGCCCGTGTAGAAACGGCCACAGAAAAAAGAGTCTTCCAGATTCGTAAAGAAGGTTTTCTGAGAAACAAGACGGTATTACGTTCTGAATATGGAATTAAAATCGGTGAACTCGGCCATGAAGCCGGGAAAGAATTTATAAGTATCAACGAGCACCGGTATTTTTTTTCAATTGAAAAAAATTCAGGCACAGCACTTTCCATTTATAATGAAGGGGAAGAAACTCCACTGGCCACCTGTGGTCTTCAGACCGGCAATGGAGAATTACACATCAGCAATATAACAAATGACAAATCACAAACCGGTTTGCTCATGACGTTCTGCTGGTACCTGTTTCTTTCCGTGCCACACCCGCTGGAAGCAGAGCTGACCTATTAAATCAGGCAGATATAATTATAGTTTCTCCCAGCTTTCTTTGGCAAACTGTTCCAGAGAGGGATCTCGTGCTCCCATCAGCAGTAATACAGTATTCTTATCCAGATGCGGGCGCACCGTATCGATAAATTGGTTCCGCTGCTCCACAAAAAATGCTTGCTTGCCCAGTGCTTTCAGGTCATTGACCAGATCATTGGCTGAAATATCTTTGACAGCCGTACCACCTGCATAAAAAATCTCGCTCATCCAGATTTCATCTTCAGGGCGGAGTACAGCAGCCAGTTCCTTTACAAAATCATTACGCAGAAATTTAGTTGGCTTATAGCCATGTGGCTGAAACCAGGCCACTACTTTGGGTGCAATGGGCTGACAGGCCGCAATTGCCGCCGCGCATTTTACCGGGTTATGGGCATAGTCATCGATCATCCATACTCCATGTTTCCGGCCAAGTACCTGGTGGCGACGATAAATACCTTCATAGTGTTTCAACGCAGCAGCACAAATGGCCAGTTCTACCCCCAACTGATGCGCCACGGCTGTGGCCGCTACCGCATTTTCCATATTGTGTTTACCGGGCAGGTGCAAACTAAAAAGCTGATGGTTGATCGTAAAACGTATCTCCATTCCCTCTTGTTTAAAATCAATAGCCTGGTAACCTGCGTGATGTTTGTTGTCGGTGGAAAAATCATTGGCTATACCGGCAGTCAGTGCACCCGCCAGCGGATGAGACTGATTGGTAATAAAACGTTGCGAGTTGTTTTTGAAAATGCCGAATATGCGAAGCAGTTCATCTATCTCCTGGTGATCTTTATCAATATTCAGCAGCAGGCCGATCTCCGGCTTATATTGTACAATGGAGCCATCACTTTCATCGGCTTCGATCACCAGCAGCTCCCCCGCTCCTACTTTGGCATTCCCGATCTTACCTTCCCTGATAATACTGATGAGTCCGGCCCCGCTGATAATACTGGGTTGCAGTCCTGCATATTCCAGAATATCGAATAACATGGCACTGGTAGTACTCTTGCCGCTGGTACCAGCAACCGCAATGGTTTTCCTGCTGGCAGCGATCAGGGCTAATAGTTCAGAGCGGCGGAGAATAGGAATATTCAGCTGTTTCGCTTTTTGCACTTCCACAACGGTATCTTCTATAGCGGTGGAACAAACCACCAGGTCAGTGGCTTCAGTAATTCCGCTGCCGTCCTGTACAAAACAACGGATTCCGTCTGCTTCCAGTTTTTCCTGTGTTTCATTATACACACCCGGAGCAAAAAAGCGGTCACTCCCGCTTACTTCTTTACCAATGCCTTTGAGATACTGAGCCAGGGCACTCATGCCCGTACCGGCCACACCGATAAAAAAGGGATTCTTGAAGTCGCTGATCGAGGATATCATGGTACAAAGAAAGGGAAAATGTTGAGAGGTTGAGAAGTTGAGGGGTTGAGGGGTTTAGAAGTTTAGGGGGTACGTCTAGTCAATATGACATCAAGTCCGTTGATTTCATTCTTATATTTTGCAGGTAAGAGCCCCTTTTTTATTAAGCTGTCGATACGGAGTTTTTGACAAAATTTATATAGAGGTACGACCGGAGCCAGCCATTTGATGCTGTTGAATTGTAATTGCTTTCTGACAAACGGAGGAACTAACAGTTTCTGAGCTTCGAGTAAAATTGTATACCGGAAAACTCCAAGGTGTATTTTGTATTGTTTAAAAAGATCGGAGGTATGTGTACTATAAAAAAGGTCATTTTGCAGATGTGATTCCCGGTCTGTAAGCCATGCTGAATAACCAGAAGGAAGTTCTTTTAGCCCCATTCTTGTACCAAGCCGGAAAAACACATGATAGACTTCTTCTTTTTCTCCGGCGGTCAGTTTTCTTTCCAGTAATTCAAACGATGCGATGCTGTAGAAAATCAGCATATAGAGCACATCGCGGTAGGCCCAGTCGGGAATGGCAGCGCCTCTTTTATTTTCCACCCCGCTATGAATTTGCCGCATGGTATCAATGGCGGCATGAGCCTGTTCTTCCGATGCGAAGACGATCTTTTTAGCATAGGCCACGGTAGAGAATAGTCTGCCCAGCGGATCCGCAGGCAATTTGCCGGTAAAATAAAGCCAGTCCACAGCCTTATTGAGCGCAAACTCGGCCGAAGCACCCGCAAAAATGAACAATACGGTCTCACTACGCCCCCAGATGCACCGCACTATGGAATCTTCCCTGACAAACCCGGCCATACAATTGATTTAGTCAACAAAACTTGCAAAAGTCAAAATTAGACATTTACTTTGTATTTCAAAGTACTTTTTAAAAATACGAAATGAAATTTATATACTACCTGAAGCAGGCGTTCCGGGCTCCTTCCCTTTCTAAAAATATGCTGACCGGCGCCACGATTGGCCTGGCCCTGATTGGACTTTTTTTATTTAAAGCCGATGCGCCTGATCCTGAATGGCCCCGTCTCTGGATGCTGCGCCCCCTGCTGATTGTACCTTTTGCCGGTGCCATGGGTGGCCTGTTCTTCACGTTTATGGAACCCTGGCGGAAAAAGTCCGGATGGATAAAGGCCGCTGCGTACATCATTTGCCTGCTTGTTACACTTGCAGGCCTGTTTATGGGAATTGTGTTAGGCCTTGACGGCACTTATTGGAACTAGCGTTTGGTGACCAAAAGCACTGAGTCATTCTCCTTTCCATACTATTTTTATCCATCAACAAAAAGGTCTGTATGAAAAAAATCCTTTTTACACTCAGTGCAATGACATTCCTGATCATTGGCAGCAACTGTGGTCAGTCCACGGATAAAAAAAGTGCGGGGATTTCGCAGACTGCTGATACCATTCAGCCCAAAACACCCCTGGAACGTGGCAAGGAAATGGCTTTAAAAACGAAAGCCGAACTCGGCCGCTATCTGATGTCCGCCATCCGGGAAAAAGGAGCCGCTGGTGCTGTTGAGTTTTGTTCAACACGTGCCATACGCATTACTGACAGCATGAGTACAATAATGGGCAGTCGGTTAAAAAGGGTGGCTGAGTATAATCGCAATCCGGCTAATAACGCATCAATGGAAGAACTCGCTTATATTCAAAAAGTGAAAACGGCGTTGGAAGCAAAAGAAAGTCCCAAACCACAACTGACAGAGACCCCTGATGGTATAACCGCCTATTACCCGATCCTCACAGAAAGTTTATGTCTGCAATGCCATGGCGATAAAAAAACAGAAATTGCCCCCGCAACACTGGCAAGGATCAACCGGCTTTATCCCAATGATAAAGCGACCGGGTTTGAACTGAATGAACTGAGGGGCATCTGGGTTGTGGAAATGAAAAAGTAAACGGTCTGCTGCGCACAGATTTCTCCATAAACGGTTCTCCGGAATGTGTTAGGCAAATCAGGCGAAAACCATTATTTTCCCTGTATGAAAAATGCCATCCTGATACTTTTGTTTGTCAGTCTTCTTTTTGCCTGCAAGCAATCCTCCTCCCCTGCAGATACAACTACAGCCAGAAAAGAGATCGGCAATATGCTCGATTCATTTAACCGCGCAGCAGCCCGGGCGGATTTCAATGCCTATTTCAACTATTATACAGAAGATGGCATTTTCTGCGGCACAGATGCCACCGAACGCTGGGATAAAAAACAGTTTATGGAATGGTCAAAGCCTTATTTTGACAAAGGCCGGGCCTGGAATTTCACGGCGATCGAAAGACATATATACCTCGCTTCATCCGGGGATATGGCCTGGTTTGATGAACTTCTCAGTACCCAGATGAAGATTTGCCGCGGATCCGGTGTATTGGTAAAACAAAACAAGGAGTGGAAACTGAAACAATATGTATTGTCCACCACAGTCCCTAACAAGCTGGTAGATACGGTAACTGTGATGAAAACAGCAGAAGAAGATTCGCTGATGCGGCTTATTCAAAAAAATAATTAGTCTGCCACTTTTTTTTCAGGATGGTTAAACCCGGGACGTATTTCCCTGTCTTAGCCCGACCATCAACTGAACCACCATGTACCGACCAAAAAAGCTTGTCATAACAGGTCTGTTGGCCCTGTTTATTTTTCTTGCCTGTAAAAAAGAGAACAATACCCCGTCCAATGACCCGGTTGCGGCTGTTTTAAACCTTCCGGCCACACCGTACAATTACGCCAGTATATCACTACCGGCCTACCTGAACTCGCCGCCCATCCAGGGGCAAATCAATACCCCTGCCAGTAACCCAATTACTGACCATGGCGCCACTTTGGGAAGGGTGCTTTTCTACGATAAAAATCTTTCGGCAAATAATACCATTTCCTGCGCCTCCTGCCATAAGCCTGAACTGGGCTTTTCTGATACGGCTGTAAAAAGCAAAGGCTTTAATGGCGGATTGACCGGCCGTAATTCGATGTCCCTGATCAATGCGCGTTTCTATACACCGGGCAGCTTTTTCTGGGATCAGCGGGCGGCCACCCTCGAAAACCAGGTACTGATGCCGGTACAGGATCTGGTAGAAATGGGTATGACCCTGCCAGCCCTTGAAAACAAACTCAGCACCCTTGCCTACTACCCGCCCCTGTTTAAAAAAGCCTTCGGGGATGAGGTGATCAATAGTGATCGTATTTCAAAAGCATTATCTCAGTTTGTGCGTTCGATCGTTTCTTACCAATCCAGATATGATGCAGGAAGAGCCACTTTCCCGGCTGCCCCTGCTCCTCCACCCAATGCCGTATTCCCCAACTTCACCGCACAGGAAAACCGGGGCAAAGAATTATTCCTGCTGCCCGCCAGTGGTTGTGCGGCCTGTCATGGTACGGAAACCTTTGTGGCACCTACAGAAAAAAATAACGGGATCGATATGAATACGGTTGACCGTGGCTTTGGAGCGGTGACCAATAATATAAACCTCGATGCCACATTCAAAGTCACCAGCCTGAAGAATGTGGAACTCACCGCTCCCTATATGCATGACGGCCGTTTCAAAACGCTGGAAGAAGTAGTAGAACACTACAGCACCGGGGTAAAGAATCACCCCAACCTGTCGCCACAGATGAAATTGCCGAACGGGCAGCCCCGTTTACTCAACTTATCAGCTGAAGACAAAGCCGCATTGGTAGCGTTTCTGAAGACCCTTACAGACAGGACGGTGGGGACTGACATAAAGTACGGGAATCCCTTTAGGTAAGATGACAGGTTGATAAGTTGATAGGTTGACAGGGAATGTTCTAATAAAACTACCTTATCAACCTATCAACCTATCAACCTATCAACTTTTTAACTTATCAACTCTTATCCCTCATCATCTCAGGGTATCCCCGGCCCTTCGCCAATGCATTCACCGCCATGGCAATCCGTTTGGTCTTTGTGGCGTCTGTTTTGGCACTATCGATCCATTTGCTGAAATAGCGCTGATGCGATCCCGTTAATGACTGGAAATGCGTATGTGCTGCGGGTTCATCTTTCAGGCATTCGATAAAGTCTGCATTGAATACAAAGTCAGATTTATCTTCGGAAAGTTGTACATCCAGCATAGCCCCCTCTTTCTTGCCAATGGCCCGGCGCATATCCGCATTCAGGGCCATGATAAAACGACCGCCTCCCATGGGTATCAGGGAGGTTCGCTTAATGGCAAACTTGTCCAGCTTCCCCTTTACTTTGAATTCCTTCCTGTTACCCGGTTTTAATTCCGTGGCAATATCCGCCGGAACTTCAAAATAAGTCCAGCCGGTCTTCTCCCCTTTTGCCCCGAATTTGTTAATTGTAACAGTAAACCGGACCATGGCAATGATTAAGTACTAATTTTAAACAGGCAACAAAATTACAAAATCGCTAAAAGCTAATATATGAAATCCTCCGGTCTCCCCTTTTTTGAACGCTTCGCCGCAAAAGTCACCCGTGCCACCGGCCGGCCTTCTGCATTTATACTCGCCTGTATGGTAATCCTGATCTGGATCGTTACCGGCCCGGTTTTCCATTTCTCCGACACCTGGCAACTGGTGATTAATACCGGCACTACGATCATCACCTTTCTCATGGTCTTTGTAATTCAGCATGCGCAGAATAAAGACAGTGTGGCACTTCAGCTCAAGCTGAACGAGCTGATCGCCGCTTCTTCAAAAGCCAGTAACCGACTGGTGGATATTGAAGACTTGTCAGCCGAAGAACTGGAAACATTAAAGAAATTCTATATCAAGTTGTCTGAATTATCAAAGCAGGAAAAAAATATTCACCGTACCCATTCCATTGATGAAGCACATAATACCCATCAGGATAAACTCCGTGTACAGGAGCAGGGGCAGCAAAAGCGTTAAAAAAATGGGAAAAGCAATACTAAATTGATCAACGGTTTTCACAGGTAAAGGAAAGCCCTATTTTTGCCATTTCCCTTTGTCAGCACCATGAAACAACAAAACCGCCTTATCCTCCTGATCATTTTATTATGCGCATCAATAAGTGGCCTCCAGGCACAGGATATCAACTTTAGTATCCGTTTACAAAACAGCAAAAAAGAACCGGTTGCCTTTGCTTCTGTTTCGGTCGTCAACAGGCTGGATAGTAACCAGCTGCTACGACAGGTAGCAGACAGTAATGGGCTGACCCGATTTCAACTGGTAAACGGTCAGCAATACCGGATCGAAATACAGGCCCTTAACTATCGCTTTTTTGAAAAAATTATCCGGGCGGGGAATGGAAGTAATGATCTTTTGCTGACTTTAGAGGAGTCCGGTAAAACGATGGATGCGGTTGTGATTCGTTCAACCAGACCGCTGATGCGCCAGGAAGATGACAAAACAATTGTGGATCCGGAGAACCTGGTGGCGGCTTCTTCAAGCGGTTATGAAGTAATTGAAAAAACGCCCGGCCTGTTTGTCGACCAGGACGGAAATATTTATATCAGCAGTCTGAGTCCGGCCACGGTACAGATCAATGGACGGGAGATGAAAATGAGTGCGGCGGATGTGGCGGGTATTTTAAAGAGTCTGCCGCCAACTGCCATCCAGAAAATAGAAATCGTGCGTACTCCATCGGCCAAATATGATGCGAACAGCAGTGGCGGGGTCGTGAATGTGGTACTGAAAAAAGGCGTACGTATCGGCCTGACCGGGAGTGTGAATGCCGGTCTTCAACAAGGCCGGTACGGCAACCAGCTGATCGGATTTAATCTTAATAACAGTGATGGCGAAAAAAGCCTGGCACTCAACTTCAATTACAGTCACCGAAACAGCTATGAAAAAATTGTCACGGACAGGATATTCGCCCCTGATTCCGTACTCAGTCAGGAAGCCTATACGGCCTATCCGGGTAATACTCTTTTCGGAAGTTATGTATATAGCTGGGGAAAAAAGAAATGGGAGTTTGAACTATCCGGAACGGCCAATCTGAATCTCTCGGACAATGCGACTGATAATCAGAACCGGATCGAAAAAATCAGTACGGGTCAGTTACTCACCAGCAATCTGAACAAAGTAAATAACCAGGGCCATTCCCTGGTGATCGGAAATGGGTTTGAAACAAAACTGAAAATGGATAGTACCGGTTCTGAGTGGACCAGCCAGTTCTTCTATTATTATACCGATAATAAAAATGGGCAGACCTATGCCACGCAGTATTACACACCACAGCCTTTTGTCAGTTCCGGTGATGGTGAGGTTGACAATCACCGCGACCTCCTGTCAGGTCGTACGGATCTTAAACTGAAGATGAAAAAAAGATTCACGTTTGAGTCCGGGCTGAAATCCACTTTTCATTTATTCAAAAATAATACGCTGTTTTATACAGAGAGCAACGGCATCCGTGTACCGGATGCGGGACGTACCAACCGTTTCCGGTATAACGAGAACATTAATTCAGCCTATGTACAGGGTTCCAAAACCATGGGCAAAAATGTGGTACTGAAGTTTGGAACGAGGCTGGAAAATACCAATATGCAGGGCAACCAGGAGATCCCCTCTGATACCAGTTTTTCCATTCACCGGACAGACCTGTTTCCGTATGTTTTCCTGAGCAAGAGTCTGATGAAGATTGCCGGCTATGATCTGCGTGGATACCTGGTATACAGGCGCACCATTACAAGACCGGTGTATGAACAGCTGAACCCCTTTTCCCGTTATATTGATGCATACCTTTCCGAAGTAGGCAACCCCGGTCTGCGTCCGCAATTTACACGCAACTACGAAGCCAATATCAGTGTGGATGAAAGACCGATTCTGGCCATCGGGATCAATGAAACCAAAGATATTTTCTCCAATGTTGTGTATCAATCCGACAGTAGTCAGCGACAAGCCTATCGCACGTTTGACAACCTGGGTAAAAATAAAGAATGGTACTTCCGGGCCTTAGGCGCCCTGCCCCCTGGCGGGAAATACTTTTTTGTTCTTGGCACCCAATACAATCACAATTTTTATGAGGGACTATATGAGAACAAACCGCTGTCGTTTAAACGGGGCACCTGGACATTCTTCACCTATCATACGCTGAAACTGGATAAATTATCCGTGATAACTCTCAATGGATTCTGGCGGCTGAAAGGGCAGCAGCAGTTTTATGAACTGGGATCATTTGGCACACTGAATGCCAGCATCAACCGGAAATTCATGAAAGAAAAGCTGATCGTTACGCTCAGTGTAAGCGATATGTTCCTGACCAATAAAAACGATTTCAGTCTGAAACAAGGTTCTGTGGATGCAGCCGGATTCCGTCAGGCTGATACACGACGGGCCGGGGTCAATATCCGGTACAATTTCGGAATAAGGAAAAAGGAAGAGGGCGTGAATATGTTTAATGCGGAGCAACAGTAACCGGCCCTGCGGGTGCGGCTAAGAGGGCCAGGAAATTTTAAAGAGATAAAAAGGGCGTGACATCCGAAATATCCCTGTAAACTTATCAACCTGCCAGCCCTTCAACCTTTTGAAAATATTAAAACGCTGACCTCCCCCTAACCCCGCTTTAACAAAATAAAACACCGGTGTATTACTTTTCCTCCTATCTTTGCCCTGTTAATTTGAGTTCGACGACAGATTGTAAGTGATTTTTCTGCTACGCATTATCTGCTAATAGTTAGTCTTTTTACCCTTGCGTTTTCTCAAGTATTTTTTTAAAGTCAATTTTTTTACATGAACATTTATGTTTCAAATTTAAGTTTCGCCGTAGTAGACGAAGACTTAAGAAGTTATTTTGCTGAGTACGGTGACGTTACATCTGCAAAAGTTATTATGGACAAATTCACTAACCGTAGCAAAGGTTTCGGTTTTGTGGAAATGAGCGATGATGCTGCTGCAAACAAAGCTATCGCTGAACTGGATGGTGCTACCGTTGACGGTCGTTCTATCAAAGTAAGCGTTGCTAAACCCCGTGAAGAAAGACCTGCCCGTTCTAACAACAGGCCTTCTTACGGCAACAACAACAACCGCTGGTAATTATATACCGTAAGTTTGTAAAAAGGCCTCCGATGGAGGTCTTTTTTTTTGCCTGCTGATTTCGGCATCCTGGCAGAAAACTGTTATTCCCCTTAAGATTAAAAATACTCCAAGGCCCGTGCAACAATGCCAAAATTGATTGGTGTAAAAAAAATCCCGCCAGCGGCGGGATTCATTATTTCGGTTCAGTTATGCTCTTTGTTTTTGTTTTACGGCCGCTTTCTTCGCCGGAGCCTTTGTTTTCCCCTTCTTCAATGCGGACTCAATGGCCGCACTCAGGTTGGCAAAAGTCGGCTTACCCACAAAAAGCACGTCGTTGATAAAGAAAGTCGGTAACTCTTTCACGCCGCGGTTGTGTCCCTCCTTAATATCATCCTGTACCTGCCAGCCGTACATTCCATTCACCAGGTCATCCAGGAATTTTTTGTTTTTTACACCAGCCTCTTTACTGTACAGTTTCAGACTGGTAGTACCCAGGTTACGGCGATTCTGAAATAATACATTGTGCATTTCCCAGAACTTACCTTCCTGCGCCGCAGCCACAGCCGATTCGCTGGCTTTCAGACTCCGCTGATGGATCAGGGTAAGCGGAAAATGACGAAACTGAAACTTTATCTTTCCTTCGTATTCTTCCAGTAATTGCTTCACCACTTCATTCACTTTTGCGCATTCTTCGCTTTCATATTCACCAAATTCTACTAAAGTGACGGGGGCGTCTTTTTTCCCGACAAAAACTTCTTTGGGCTCAATAATAATTACATCATCTTTCTTAAATGCCATTTTTAATTCTCCTTTTTGTTCATTTCCTCTTTTGGAAATAACCTGTATTGTATAACAAAATTCCGGCCACCTGGTTGACTAAAAGGCTTTTATGCCAATCAGTCACCTCCGGTAAGCGGTTGAAGGTAATATATTTTTATCCCCTGCCAAATCCGCTCAACATTAATTTCTCAACAGCTTATTAAGTATATGAATTACATCTCTTTAGCATTAAATACATAGTACAGTATAAAATGAGAGGATACTCTTAGTCTTGTCAAAACAAACGCTTTATACCCTGAAAAAAACTCATTCAAAGCCTTGGATATCTTTTATCAAACCACCCTTATCTCATTGATTATGTTTTATTTATACATTTTTATATGGTGTTGGGTATACAGAAAAGACCATAAACCTTGTTTTTACCGGTCATACTGGTAGCCTACTTTTACATCATCAAAGCAACACAATTGCTGAACTAATCCGGATTACTGATTGCCCCTTTACCCTTGCTTGCCCCCTGACTTTCTGCTTGCCGCCCCGATTGCCCCAACAAGATTTTTTTTTAACCATTGTCTAAAATTTAAAAAGTATAAACATGAAAAACATCGTAAACAACAACCGTGTATTTGTAATTGCCCTTTTAGCTGTACTGACTACTGCTTTTGCACCCGCTGCAAACGCCGCTGACAGGAAACCGGCCCTGCCTGCTGAAGTTAAATTCGTAGGTAAAGTACAGAACAACCCTGTATTTGAACTGACCGTTAATGGCTCTGGTGTACAGGAAGATTATGTGGTAAATGTTAAAGACGAGTATGGCAACACCCTGCACGTTGAAAACATTAAAGCGGATGGCTTCACAAAAAAATTCATGCTGACCCTGGAAGAATCTTCAGACTACAGCATCCAGTTTGTGATCAGCAGCAAAACCACAAAAAAATCAGTTCAGTACACGATCAATAACAGCACCCGCAATATTGAAGAAGTGACTGTAAGCAAACTGTAATAACAAACACAAACACCTCTGTAGAGAGAGGCCGTATCAGTTTTGATACGGCCTTTCTTTTTATTGAAAATTTCAATGTAACAGGTACGTCGGTTCGTACTCTGAAATTCGTAGTTCGTACCTGGCATGTCTTTTCGTCAGTTTTAACAAATTTCATGAATGATACTCATGTACTTGCAACTGCCAGCAGAATACTGCATCGTTTAACAGTCTTTTAAGGCCATTTCAGGGGTTACCTTTGCGCTGCATTCGTATTAAGAGTTCACTGTGATGTGCAGTTGAAAAACCAACACAGGTATTTGCATCACGGTTATGGCCTTTTTTGCAAACCGGTCATTTTCCAGCATCCGATACAGCATATTTGTTAACCTAACCCAATTGAATGTTAAAAACAAAACTTCATAAGGCAGGATTTATTTTTACCAGTTTCATGCTGATGGCTGCTGCATCGGGCAGCAGGAAAGTAACAGTTACTGCCGGGCCCACTGAAATAATTAAGCCAGCGATATCCCGTGATTCGGTGGTAGTGCATGCTTTTGATACCACCGGGCTTTGCACCTGCCTGCCTGAACTGAATGCGGAGGAAAAAGAAAACGCCCCACGTATTAAGCCACATTTACTGGCACAGCATTTCATGAAGGTACACCTGGAAGAGAATTGGTTGTATTATGAAAAGATCAAAACAAAGAATGCTCCTGTTTTACAATTAATCGATGAGGTATTTGCAAAGTATCAGTTGCCCCTGGAATTAAAATACCTCGCTGTAGTGGAATCCAAACTCGACAATCGCATTGTGTCAGGAGCCGGCGCTGCCGGACTCTGGCAGTTTATGCCGCAGGCCGGCCGGAGTTTCGGTTTGAAAATATTGAAGAACACTGATGACCGAAAAAACAATTACAAGAGCACTGTAGCGGCTGCGAAATGTCTTACCTACCTTCATCAACAGTTCGGAGACTGGTTGCTGACCCTTGCCGCCTATAATACGGGACCTGCTAAAATTCTCACCGCCATTAAAAAAGCCGGCTCACGTGATTACTGGACGATACAACGCTACCTGCCTGCTGAAACAAGAAAACATGTACTGAAATTTATCAGTGTCCATTACTTTTTTGAAGGCCACGGAAGCCTGGTAACCATGAGTCTGGCAGAAACAAATGCCCATACAAAATCCGTGGATGAATTTCTGTTTTCGACGTCTAAATTAATGCCGGCAATTGATTCGTTGCAACAGGGTGATGCGGCAGGTAATTAATACATTACAAACCATTTAAACGGGCAGCCTGTTGTTGCTCTTTTACCAGCAACAGGCCTGCATGTGTGATACGGATAACCAACGTGTCCTGTTGTTCGGTAGTAACCAGGGCCTCCGTTTCGAGCTGCCTGAGTTGTGTTTGAATATCAGACCACTCCTGCATACGACGGAGAATCAATTCCCTCGGCCGGCATGCATACCGTTCCGGTTGCGGATCGCTTTTCACGATTTCGTAGATAGTATGGAGAAGGTTATAATGGTCTTGCATATTTTAAAATTATCGGAAAAACTGATTGGCATCAGCAGGACTTATTCACAAAAAATTCCATGCCATACCGGGAAATGTTAGTAACTGATGTTGCCCCCCATCAGCAAAACCCTCCTCCCGCATTTTCCCGCAATTATTACCGGAAAAGCAAAACATCCGGTCCTGGAGTAAACCTCAAAAAAACAAGCAGTAACCCCGGTAAAATTAGCGTACCTTTCCGGCGTCAAATTGAGTTTCACGGCTTTTGTAAGCGAATTACCTTCCCCTATCTTTTTCTCCTACAGCTGCACATTTCTCAAGTATTTACTTCATCTGTAAAAAGAATTCCCATGACCATTTATGTTTCCAATTTGAATTTTACTGTTTCTGATGAACAGTTAAAAAATGTATTCACCCCGTATGGTGATGTATCCTCTGCCAAGGTTATGACTGACAAATTTACCAATCGCAGCCGGGGCTTTGGGTTTGTGGATATGCCCGATGATCAACAGGCGCAAAAAGCAATAGACGGATTAAACGGTACAAACTGTGAGGGACGTGCACTGGTGGTGAATATGGCAAAACCACGGAAAGAATTCTGAACAGCCCGCTATTGATTTTTATTTTTTACACGTCATCCCCGTCTGCAATCGGGAATGACGGTTTTATTAATTTGAATTATGACTACAGAACAAATAGAAAAATTCATCACACCGGACAAAAGAAAAGAGAATAAACTGAATATTCATTTTAAAGACCGGCAAACGGTTACTGGCATTTTTATCCAGGTATCGGATTATGAAGAATTAAAATCCAAAAATTTGTGGCGGGTTGTCAGTAATAATAATGTTACTGAATGGCAGCAACGCAAAGACCTGAACCTGAGCCGGATATTTAATGGTATTTCATTTACACGGCTTTCTGAAGTATAAAAAAACCGGCAGTGCCGGTTTTTTTTTATTGAATCAATTGTACGCCTACAGCCACTGGCCCCCTCGGGCCTTTTTCTGTAGTAAAACTGACTTTATCCTGTTCCTGTATGGGTCCTGACAGGTTATTAATATGCACAAAAACACTTTCCTGTGATTCCAGATCCCGGATAAATCCGAATCCTTTTTCATGGTTAAAAAAGCTGACTTTCCCTGTACGCAATTGTACAGTATCGTCCTCTACATACTCAGGTACACCAATCGCAATATCTTCGAGTTTGATTTCTTTACGTTTACGGGGGTCGGGCGGGGTGGATGAAATATTACCATTCTCATCCACATAGGCCATCATATCTTCAAGGCTCTTGCCTTTACCGGACTGCTCTTTACGCTCTTTCATCTTCTCCGCTTTGTCCATCTTTTCTTTTTGCTTCTTTTTCTGTCTTTCTTTTTTATTCCAGGTTTCTGCCATGGTAAATTTTTAAGTGATATAATATTCATCCGCGTAAATGAAGAGAAAGCCGGCAGCGGATGATGGGGGTTTGCAGTGAAGGTAATCTATTTCCTGCAAGTAAATGCGGAAAAACACAGCCGTGCCTTAATCGGGCTCGGAAAGCAGCCAGGTTAGCCGCAGGCCTATTGGCAAATACAGGATTCCGTCCATATGCCACTCATAATGCGGTGCCAGTCCCCATCCCCCGGTAGTAGGGGTGAAGGAATACCCGGCCGGAATGCCTTTCCGTCGAATAAAACGCTGACGACCACCGATGCCGGCCGTCATATCCATAAACAAACGATGTTTTTCTGAAAGGACGGTACGAATCCCCATAACCAGGGCTCCCCCGATCTGGAATTGGTTTGCCCGGTGATAATAGCCGTCCAGGGTATCCTGCGCGGATTCATTGATAAATGGCAGTGAGATGCCATACGAAAACGACTTGATCCGCAGCTCAGGTGCCAGGAAAAAACGTCGGGTGGTTCCCATAAATAACCGGGGTTGAAAAATAAACCGGTATCCTTTCACATGATCCCATCCGGCAATATTATACAGGTTATGAAATATAAAGCTTCCCTCCGACCATAATTCAATCCCGGGAGACACGCGCAATGCTACCGAAGGCCCCAGGGAAGACAAGGATTCTCCGGCCGAAAATGGATTAACGCCCACCGACCAGACGGGTTTAAACTTTTGTGCTCCCGCCGGACCGGCACAAAGAAACAGCCATAGAATCAGGTATTTTAATCGCATGAAAGTCCTGACAATATACATAAAGAAACCGCTGCATCAGTCCGGCAGCCTATGTATATTTCATAAAAAACAGCCAGATTGTCTATACAGTCTGGCTGGTCGAAACTTTTATACTGAGCGGGTATTCCCGCTTATTGTTTTATAAACCGGATACCCTTTTGCTGCCCTGATTTACTAATAAAATATATTCCACCGGGAAGACCGGTCGTATTAATCGCAATGACCTGTATACCTTTCTGACAGGACACCGGAATACTACGGAGTAGTGTACCCGCATTATTGTAAATGCGGAAGACCTCTACTTGTTCAACAGCACTGCTAAAAGTCATATTCAGGTTGTCGCCGGTTAGCGGATTCGGATAGATAGTGAAAACTGACTCCCCGGTCATTGCGGGATCGAGCGAAATTGTCCAGGAATAACTGAATTTCCCATCCATATCCACCTGTTTTACGCGGTATATATTGCGACCGGCTAAAGTATAGCGGTCTGCAAACATGTATTGATGAACCTGTGCCACTCCGCCTGTCGCGGGCAATTCAGCAATTGGCTGAAACCGGTTTCCATCTGCAGAACGTTCAAGTATGTAATAGCTGTTACCAATTTCATCCGTCGTTTTCCAGTTTAGCAGTATTTCATTACCCCTGGCTAAAGCAGTGAAGCTGATAAATTTAACGGATAGCGGCGCACTGATAGTGGCTAATGTTATCCTGTTGAGCTGATCCAGCCCGTTAACGAGAATATAATTGGCAGTTTGATCCATTCCATCTTCCCCATTGTTAACCCAGTTATTCCCGTCACTACTTGAAAACATTCCCAGGTTGGGTTCTGCCAGGCCGGCAAGTTCTTCATCAAAATAATAAAACCGGACAGCGGCATTTAATCCTGTATTTACAGTTGGAGTAACCTCATAGTACCGGTATACAGAAGCGCCGGATTGCTGTTGATGTCCCCGTTTAATTACAGTACTACCCAAATTGGCGGCACTGGTAATATAAAAGCCCATATTACCCGGGTTATTACCAACCGGAGCATTCAGCACCTGCGTAGATTGTACATAGCCACCGGTTCTGCCCGTTATCCTGCTGGCACCCGTCTCCCCGGAAATTGATCCGGTTGATCCGAGATCAATCGTATAGCCATTCAGAAAAAGGCTGTCTCCGCTGGTGAAACGAAGCAGATGACTAATACTTACAGATTGCCCCAGCTGCATACCATTTGCCGACTTGTTCAATTCCAGGTCATAAAATGAAGTAGCCGAACTGCCGGAAACGGCAGAGGCAACAAGCGAACTGTTTCCAGTAAATATTACAGAGCCGGTTCCGGGAGTAAATGTGCCATTGTTGACCAGACCGGCATTATTCAATACCAGTTTTGCATTTCCGCTTTGTAGCAGCTGAGCCCCGGTCATTATTTTAACTCCCTGGGCCTGGAGTATGCCAGCCCCTGCCATTAAGAGCAGACTGGCTGAGATTATATAATTTTTCATAGGTAAAAACTATTTTGTAAATGTAGACCGGCTACCCCAACTGTCTACCTGAATATGGAAATCTACAAAAAGTCCGCCCGCGTCCGCATTATAAGAATCATTGCTGGAATCACTATTCCTCCAGACACGGCAAACCAATACGCTGGAAATCTTTTTTCCCGTACCACTAATACCCGCGTTTCCTGTAGTTAGTGAGGTAATCATGTGTGAGTTAGCCGTAAAAGGTCCTGCGGCCGTAACAGAATTTGAGGTAACAGCGGGAAATACCTGTGGGGTAGCTGCGTCATAATTTACCCAGGTGTATTCAAAATTCCATTCCACATCCCCGGATGCAGATGACTTCGGTGTCCAGTGAATATGTGGATAGATAGTAGTTCCTTCTTTCCAGCTATGCGGCAATTGTACGGTAAAGGACATTGCTTCCGTGCCCTGATTATACCTGAAATACCAGATCTGCGGACCACTGCTGCCGGATAAATAACCCAGCGAAGCGGCATTGGATCCATTATCCAGAACAACGCGAAGGTCATCCCACCTGATCTCGCCATCTCCTACCAGTCTGCGCCACAATGGGGATCCGGAACTGCCCGCATTATAATAATATCCTTCTGCAGCCGCATATTCACCTGTTATAGCCGCGTTGGTATTATATACCAGCAAACTGGCAGCAGGAGAAGCAACGGTCGCTGCATCAGTAGTGGATGTAAGCGAAACCCGTGGAATGAGCAAGCCTTTACTTGAATTTACAATATCAAGCATGGCCGAGACATCCGGGGAACTGCCGTCCGTATTGATGGCCACATTTTGTGCAGAAGAAGATTTAAAGACAATCAGCAGAAATAAGAAGGGAATCAGGAGCTGAAACTTCGTTTTCATAAAAAGGATTTTAATAAAACTAAAAAGTGAGAATAGCCGGAGTATGTTTAGCCTGTAGACATAAGCTGTAAACTTTGCAGCCAGCCGGTTCTCATTTACGTATTTGGTACAAATGCATCTGTTGTTCAGGGACAACAGATAAAATCTTCATCAAACATATCAGGTTTTAAAGCCAGATGTAATGATATTTGTCACAGTACAGCCAGTATCTTTCGGAAATAAGTGCATTCATGTATACTTATTAAGTGCTTAGTATAATTACATTTTGACAGGCAGGTATGTCACCGTAGTGCAAATAAAAAAAGGATTGCTACTGAAATCAGTAGCAATCCTTTGCTTCAGCTAAACCCTTTATAATTACTGGCACTTACTATACTCTTCCGCAATTTTCTCGATGGCCGCTTTTTTATCAATGGAACCGTCTTTAAATTTCGCCGCCAGTCCGGCGCAGTCAGCCAGGTATTCTTCCAGGTTTTTCCGTGCGCCCAGCAGGCTGCTTTTTACACCTTTATCATCGCCTGGTTTCTTCACCACCCACTCGCCGCCGGCGGGTATGATGGCCCTGAATACCGTAACTTTTGGTGATGTATAAGAACTCATCATAAACACATAGTAAGAGCCATCGCCCAAAACGGATGTCCCGAATTTCTGCGTAGTATACGCGGTTCCGTTATCATCTTTCAACTCTTCAATTTTTGAAACGGTCGTATTAATAGTCTTAGGCTGACCGGAAGCATCGGTAGTGTTGATCACTACCCTGATATTCTCGGGATCCAGGCTGACAACATTACCGAAAGAGTTGGATGGAAGCTTATATACTTTTATAATCCCTTTATATGTACCCTCATCTCTTTTGCCGGAAATGCGGGCCGTACCATTAATTATGAGGAACTGGTGGTTTTCAGCCACTTCAGCCATGCTCAGCAGTTTGTTACCCGTTACCGGCGCCGCAGCTTCGGCTGTTGCTGCGGGACTGATTATCGTGATCAGCTTCTCCAGTTCTTCGCTGTTTTTGTATTTGATCAGTCCGAACATCTGTTTTATCTGCTTATCAATGGCCTTGTAGGGCTCAATATACTCCCTTGCTTTATCATAATTGTCGGCAGCAATATGATATAAAGCAAGGTTGTGCAAGGCAGCTCTCTTCACTTCATCCTTATCGCCATCTCCGCTGTAATTGCTCATTTTCTCCCAATACGAAAGAAACGGTTCCGCGGAAATTTTAAACCCTGGCAGCTTTTCTTTTTCCAGTACCGGCTTCAGGATTTTAACCTGATCATCAAAAGCCTGGAGTTCCGGCTTTTTCTTTACATCATCCAGGGAAGCAATCCGTATTGCCGGGCGTTGTTTAGCCCCGTTAATTCCATCCACCAATGGTTGCAAACTGGCTTCAATGACTCTTTCCATAATAAACCCACGGATATAATCCTGGTTGGCGGATTCTTCTTTGGATAGTGTCTTCCCGAAATTCACCGCAAAATGTTCATTATTTACCGCCCCCGTTTTAACAACATTACCATAACGGTCATAGACTGTAGAGTTCAATGCCACATTTACATCAGCCGTACTGGGACTGTTCATCTTACCGTTATAACGCTGCAGAAATGAAACAACATGAAAGTCTCCGCCTTCCGTCACCTGGTTAAGTGTTCCGGCTTTAACTTTAAAACCCAGGTTAAAACCGGTGCCGGGCTTATCCTGTTGTTCACGGGATGTCAGTACCGTCAGGTCAAAGGTTTTATAGTCCGCGTACTGGGTCAGTGTCGGCGGCTGCTGGATATCAATATACAATTCAGTGTAATCGGTTTCCTGGCCATGAATTGCCAGGCAAATAAATAAAAATGTGATGCTTGTGGTTAACTTCCTTAACATAGTGTAAGATTTTGTTATGCGCAAATATAAAAGAAGAAACAGTATCCAGCCGTCATTGTAGTGAAAATAACTACGGTAACAAACACACGTAATCATACTGTTTTACATGGCCAATTTTCTCCCGGAGATGCCCGCCGGGATGACCAGCTATCACGATTTTTCCGCACGCGAAAGACAATTTAAAATGAAACAGGAGAAACCTGCATCCAGGCCGGAATAAACAAGTGTCCGTATTTGTAAGACAGTTCATCAAAAAAAAGAACCGCAGCAGTAAGTTATAAAATATTTCTGAAATTCCGGATGAGCAGAATCAGGTCGCCAATCCGGAGTTATCAGCTGAAAAACATACAATTACGCTACTATTTTTTATTCCTTTGCAACAGAGACTGCCTGCCATGAGTGGATTCATGAACTATACTATCAAAGACAATGACCGGTTCAACCCCTTACTTTACCCGGAAGTCAGGGACGAATTGGACAAGTTATTTTCCGCTGTATACCTGTATACCACACCAGAGAAAGAAAACATCATCATCTCCTTCCTCAGGGATCATGCCCTGCATAGCTATTTACTGAAAGACCACTGCGAACTTTGTCATGTACTGACAGAAGGGAAATGTGCAACCGGCCATATAGAGGCTTTGTTTGACGCCTGCAGAACCAACTTACAGTTCCTGCACAGTTTTGAAGAATATATCCGGAATATTGAAGTGGAATAATACCCGGCTGAAACATGGTCCGCAGGCAGTATTAAAAATACTTCACCCCGTTAAGAATAAAAAAAGGCTGACCTGTAACAGATCAGCCTTTCCGGTACAATGTGCGATCAGAATTTAAATCCTGCGCCCAATCCGATGATAAACGGATTTACTTTTACATCAGACAAAACAACGGGAATGGCTCCTTTAATCGTAACATCAGTTTTCAGGAGAATTTTTTTCAGATCCAGATTCAGAAACCATTTTTCATTCAGCTGATAATCAAACCCGGCCTGGGTTGAAAATCCCACATTGCTTTTATAGCCAAGATCAAGGGCTTCTTTTTTCTCTCCGTAAAATATGGAATAATTCACACCGGCTCCGATATAGGGTGTGAAGGACTTGCCGGCGAAATGATACTGCAGGTTAATCGTGGGAGGCAGCAGCCATACTTTACCCAGTTTCGTAGAAGAATTACCATCATCCAGCTTAACTGTATGATGGGTGGTTCCCAGGATCAGTTCAGCTGCGAAATTCTTGTTGAAAAAATAAGTAAAGTCCAGTTCCGGTGTTATGGCAGCGGAGATTTTAATGTCATCACCGGCCAGGTCATAACTGGAAGAAGGGGGAATAGCTCCCAGTGCGCGGAAACGCATTTTCCATTTAGGTGCCTCAGCAGTGGTTGTTTTGGTTTCCTGCGCAAAAGCAGCAAAAGCAGTAAGCAGCAGGCATGTAAGCAGTACGTTCTTTCTCATAAGTGTAAATATTTAGGCGGCAAATGTAACCGTCCGGCATAACCGTATAAATTGAGAAATATCATATAACAGGATGATGAATGTTATAAAAAAAGAGAGAGAAACCGTTTCGTAAAAAGACAAGAATGTCGATAATAAATGAAATTATCCTTCCTTGTTAATAAATGAGACCTATTCAAAAAGTTGCACTGCTTTTATGTTCATAACAATGTCCCGGGTTCTCCTTCAACTATATCCGGCCAGATATGTTATTGCAAGAATTGAATACGATGAGTATTTCATGAATAAAACACCACGATTCTCCGAAAAAAAAATACAGGTGTTGATTTCCCATTGGAGATCAAATTACCCGTGCATTATTTGCATACGATGTGACGAGGCGGAACGCACCAATGGTTGAAAAACATTGCCGGTTCCGAAAAAAAACAAATACAGGTGTTGATTTCCCATTGGAATGTAAATAGCCCTCTTGCATTATTTGCATACAGATGTGACGAGGCGGAACGCACCAATGGTTGAAAAACATTGCCGGTTCCGAAAAAAAACAAATACAGGTGTTGATTTCCCATTGGAATGTAAATAGCCCTTGCATTATTTGCATACAGATGTGACGAGGCGGAACGCCTCGTACAGCACAAACAGAAGTTTATTGCTGCTCGCCAAAGGCGAGATAATACAGCTGCCAGGCTATAAGCCTGGCAGCCGGCCAACATTAAAACTATTTTCTATGACGTATAGTAATGTGCCCGGATTTAAAATAAGAAATCAGGCAGCTATTCATTTCTTAACATTCACAATCGTTGGATGGATTGATGTTTTCAGCAGAAAACGATATCGCGATATAATTATCGAGAGCCTGAAGTACTGCCGGAAAGAAAAAGGGCTCCGGCTTCATGCTTATGTAATCATGTCGAATCATATACACTTTATCTGGTCTTCTGCAGATAACAATCTGAGTGGCCTGATCCGTGATTTCAAGCGACATACCAGCAAACGAATTACCGCTTCAATTCAGGAGGAGCCTGAGAGCCGGCGCGACTGGTTATTGTATATGTTCAGGTTCCACGCCAATCAAACAAACCAAAATGAACTGTTCCGCGTATGGAGCGGAGACAACCATCCCGAAGAAATTCATTCGGCTGCATTCTTTGCCACTAAAATGAATTACATACACCAGAACCCTGTAAGATCCGGACTGGTAGCAAAATCGGCGAATTATGTTTACAGTAGTGCGGCTGATTATGAAAACAAGAATGGATTAATAGAAATTGACATTTTACACTGGTAGCCACGGAGCTTCCAGCTCCGTGGCTGTATTATGTCGCCTCCGGCGACTTAAAAAATCTCTATAAAAATCGCTTAACGAGGCGTTCCGCCTCGTATTCCCCAATTCAAATATGCCGACGTCTTAATTCCCCCTCGCATTCCCCATTTCAAATAAACCGACATTTTAATCCCCCCTCGCATTCCCCATTTCAAATAAATCGACATTTTAATCCCCCCTCGCATTCCCCATTTCAAATAAATCGACGATTAATTTCCGCCTCGTTAATTCTTCTTCACCTGGCTTGTAAGTCAATTCCTACCGGCCCGTGTTCAGGATTCAACCGGACTTTTCATTTCAATTCCGGATTTTCATTGACAGGCAAAATTGTACCTTTACCCTATGCAACACCTCAAATCTCATTTTCTTTTACGTGAGGATATCACGTTCCTGAACTTCGGTTCCTTTGGCGCCTGTGTAAAACCGGTTTTTGAAAAATATCAGCAGTTTCAACTGGAGCTGGAACAGGAACCCGTACTGTTTATTACGGGTACCGGGCCGAAATACCTGGAACAAGCCAGGGAAGCACTGGGCAACTATCTCGGGGCTGATAAAGATGACCTGGTTTATGTCACAAACCCTTCTTATGCCGTAAATACAATCGCCAGGAGTATCGGGCTGAAAGCCGGCGATGAAGTATTGACGACGGATCTTGAATATGGCGCCTGCGACAAAACATGGAGCTACTACTGTGAAAAAGCGGGAGCCCGGTATGTACGTCAGCCCGTCAGTCTGCCCATTGCCGGTAAGGATGCGTTTATACAAGAATTATTCAAAGGTGTCAGTCCGAAAACACGGCTCTTATTTATAAGTCATATTACAAGCAGTACCGCCCTGCGACTGCCCGTAGAAGAGGTAATTGCCAAAGCCCAAACACTCGGTATACCGGTATTTGTTGACGGCGCACACGCGCCCGGACAGGTACCCCTTAATCTACGAACACTTGGAGCCGATTATTACACCGGGGCTTGCCATAAATGGATGCTGACACCCAAGGGAAGTTCTTTTTTATACATCAATAAAGAAAAACAGGCCGGCATTGATCCGTTGGTTATCAGCTGGGGCTATAAAGCCTTATTCCCATCGTCATCTGCATTCCTCGACTATCACCAGTTTAACGGCACGCGTGATTTCAGCGCCTTTCTTTGCATACCTGAGGCTATCCGCTTTATGGAAGAATATGACTGGAAAAAAGTGGCGGCTGAATGCAGGAAACTGGTAAAAGAAAATGCTGCTGCTTTTTTTGCTATTACAGGAGGCAACACACTGGCGCCACTAACAGATGACTTTATAGCACAGATCCTGAGTGCTGAAATAAAAACCAACGATCCGGAAAAGCTGCATGACCTGTTGTTTGAAAAATATAAAATCCAGGTTCCCGTAATGCGACATGGGGAAAAAATATACATGCGTTATTCCATCAATGCTTTTAACGGCCAGGAGGATCTGAATAAACTGTTCTTCGCTATTGAGGATATTAAAAAATCAGGATTAATTCAATAAAACAAAGAGCCCGGCATTAAACCGGGCCTCTTGTATTATATCCTTTTATTTTACTTTTTCCGGAAGCTCATTCCGGAATACCACTACTCCATCAAACACATCCACCAGTACCGGCTTGCTTTTATCAATATCACCGGCCAGGATGCGTCTGGATAACTGATTGACAATTTCTTTCTGAATCAGTCTTTTCAACGGACGTGCGCCAAACTGCGGGTCAAATCCCTGCTCAGATAAAAATTCAAGTGTATAATCACTGAACTGCAATGTAATTCCGTTTTCCGCCACGAGTTTCTTCAGGGCATTGAGTTGAATTTTCACAATACCGAGGATTTCCTTTCTGAGCAAAGGTTGAAACATGATGATTTCATCCACCCGGTTCAGGAATTCGGGGCGTATAGTCTGACGCAGCAGGTTCATCACTTCCACTTTTGCTTTTGCAGCTGCATCTTCTATCGCCTGTTCTTTCACCCCATCGAAGGCATCCATGATCAGGTGGCTGCCGATATTGCTGGTCATAATGATGATGGTGTTTTTAAAATTCACCACCCGCCCTTTATTATCCGTCAATCGTCCATCATCCAATACCTGGAGCAGTACATTCCATACATCCGGATGGGCTTTCTCTATTTCATCCAGCAATACCACACTATATGGTTTGCGCCGCACCGATTCAGTCAGCTGGCCTCCCTCATCATATCCCACATAGCCGGGAGGAGCTCCCACCAGCCGGGACACGGTATGTTTTTCCTGGTACTCACTCATGTCAATCCGGGTCATCATGCTCTCGTCATCGAAGAGATATCCGGCCAGGGCTTTTGCCAGTTCAGTTTTCCCCACACCCGTTGTACCCAGGAATATAAATGACCCGATTGGTTTCTTCGGATCCTGTAATCCGGCCCTGCTTCTCCGGATAGCATCCGCTACCGCTGTAATGGCTTCTTCCTGCCCTACCACCCTTTCATGCAGGTGTTCTTCCAGGTGTAATAATTTTTCCCGGTCGCTTTGCAACATTTTCTGTACCGGGATGCCGGTGGATTTCGCGACACTTTCCGCTATATCCTCCGCATCCACTTCCTCTTTAAGAAGCCGCTTCTCTGTAGAGTTGACAAGCTGAGCCGTCAATACATTGATAAGCGTTTCCTGTTCTTTGATCTTGCCATAACGGATCTCGGCCACTTTCCCATAATCACCTTCCCGTTCTGCCCGTTCGGCCAGTTGTTTCAGGTTCTCAATTTCCGCTTTGCCGTTCTGTATCTTTTCTACTACTTCCTTTTCCTCTTTCCATTTGGCTTTTAATGTATCCCGTTGTACCGCCAGGTTGGCAATTTCAGTATTCAGTTCTTTCAGTTTGAGTTCATCATTCTCGCGTTTGATGGCTTCCCGTTCAATTTCCAGCTGACGAATCTGGCGTTCCAGTGTATCGAGTTCTTCCGGCATGGAATTCATTTCAAGCCGGAGTTTGGCGGCACTTTCATCAATCAGGTCAATGGCTTTATCAGGCAGGAAACGATCCGTTATATAACGGCTGGATAATTCCACTGCTGCGATTATTGCTTCGTCTTTTATCCGTACATGGTGGTGCGTTTCATACCGGTCTTTCAGCCCGCGTAAAATGGAAATGGCATCTTCCACGGAAGGTTCATCAATAATGACTTTCTGAAAGCGACGCTCCAGGGCCTTGTCTTTTTCAAAAAATTTCTGATACTCATTGAGCGTTGTGGCACCTACGGCACGCAAATCGCCTTTGGCCAGTGCCGGCTTCAGGATATTCGCGGCATCCATGGCTCCTTCTCCACCACCTGCGCCAACCAGTGTATGAATCTCATCAATAAACAAAATAATTTCACCCTCACTCCCGGTGACTTCCTTCACTACGGCTTTCAGCCTCTCTTCAAACTCCCCTTTATACTTCGCGCCGGCAATCAATAAGCCCATATCAAGGGCGTAAATAATTTTTGATTTAAGATTGTCCGGCACATCCCCGTTTACAATCCGGTGGGCAATACCTTCAGCTATTGCGGTCTTACCCACTCCCGGCTCGCCAACAAGTATCGGGTTGTTTTTTGTACGACGCGAAAGGATATGGAGCGTTCTCCGGATTTCTTCATCTCTTCCTATTACAGGATCCAGTTTCCCCTGGCGCGCCATTTCATTCAGGTTCTTTGCATACTTATTCAGGGCGTTGAATTCCTGCGATTGTGTCTGGGAAGTCACTTTGTCCCCTTTTCTTAATTCATTTATAGCGGTTATCAGGCCTTTTTCCGTGAGTCCGGCATTCTTGAGTAATTTAGCCGGCGCATCATTTCCCTGAACAATGGCCAGCAATAAATGTTCCGGTGTAACAAACTCATCACCGAAGGTTTTAAGTAAAGCACCGGCTCTCAATACCACATTGTTGGCATCCCGGCTGATCTGCTGGGCTGCATCACCTGCTGATTTTGGCAGTTTGCTGAGTAGTTCATCCAGCTTCGACTCCAGCAGATTCACTGTTACATTATTCTTTTTCAGCAGGTAGTCCACGGGCGAATCCGGCTGCTCCAGCAACGCTTTGAGTAAATGCTCCGTTTCTATATTCGGGCTTTGCGCATTGAATGCAGTTTGCTGTGCCAGTTGTATGGCTTCTGCGGCTTTAATGGTAAAGTTGTTTAAGTTCATATAAAGAGTTGTTTAGAGTTTAGGGTTTATGATCGGGTTGGTTGTGGTCTAAGTATTCAGTTGTTAAATTTACTGCCGGCCTCGACCAATTCCGTCGGGAAATCCGAAAATCAAATACCTTTAAACCTGTTTGACAAATACTAATCCAAGGGACCAAAAACAGTAACAATGTCATATAATTTCAGTTCTATCTGCATGAAAGTCACATCTGTACTCATTTTCCTGTTATTCTTGCAGCCGCTTCAGGCCCAGTACAACTGGGGAAATCTGGATGCACAGCTGGAAGCAAAACAAAAAGTGCTGGGTAATGAGTTTGTTATCATGATCTGGAAAGATGACAGCCTGGTTTACAAGAAAGAAAAAGGGTTGTTTAACAGTAAGACACAGGCTCCTATTGCCAGCTGCAGCAAGTGGCTGACGGCTGCCCTGGTTATGCAACAGGCGGATGAGGGAAAAATCAATCTGGATGACCCGATCGCCAAATACATTCCTGAGCTGAATAAATATTTTAAGGGATATATCACATTCCGTGATTGCCTGAGCCATATGACGGGCATAGATGATGAAGGCGGATTCCTTAAAAAAATGATGCAGCGTAAAAAATACAACAGCCTGGAAGAAGAAGTAAACGCCTATGCCGCCCGCGATATCCGGGCAAACCGGGGAACTGATTTCTGGTATGGCAGTATCGGATTGAACCTGGCCGGACGGGCATTGGAAGTGGCCACTAAACGGAAGTTTGATGTACTGATCCGGACCAAACTGCTGATTCCGCTCGGCATGCGCAAGACCACATTTACAAATCTTGACGGTGGTCCGGTAAATCCTTCCGGTGGTGCCCAATCCACTGCGGATGACTATATGAAATTTCTGGCGATGCTCCTGAATAAAGGGAAGGCCAATGGCATACAGATCCTGAGTGAAAATGCCATTTCAGAAATGATGAAAATCCGGACCACATTGAATATTATAAAATATGCCCCAAAAGCAGCAACCGGCTTTAATTATGCATCCGGGGCCTGGGTCATTGATGAAAGAAACGGGGCGGCCACGGCATTGGCCAGTCCCGGCTTATTCGGCACCTGGCCGATGATTGATTACTGCGGAGGCTATGCTTACCTGGTTTTCTGTAAAAACCTGCTGGGCGAGGAAAAGGGCGACGCCCACCTTGAATTAAAGAAAACCATTGACGAGCAGCTTATTGGTAATTGCAGGTAAGTGATTGCATGACTTCTGAAACAAATTTTTCATGCTATCTTGTTATCCGCTGAACGATATCTGAATAAAAACGACAGACAATTTCTCAAAATCCTCTGGGAGCAGCGGGAGTTTCGCTTTTTACCAATACCACTTTATTCCTGTCGGTTTTATACATGGCATCATAAAATTTTACCAGTTCAGCATAATCCTTTGCCGGAAAATTGCCGGAAAAATGTTCAATACTACGGTAGTACCTGATCGTGTTACCTTCCACTTTTACGGCACATTTATAGTTACCGAACTTACCGCTGATCGCAACATCCGCCGGCACCGACTCTGCTGAATAACCGGCCGGAATGGTGATTTCCACCGTATCCACATCCTTGTATTCAAAACCGAGCTCAAGGTCATATACACGGTTTTCATCCGGGGTAAGCCGGCGATAGGTACGGGTCATAACATTGGGCACTATAAACAGTCTTTTGCCGGTGATAGTGGCGTAATTACTCACGGATATATCCAGCTTCTCTTCCACCGCAGGTAAAACCGAGCGGGTTTCATTGTACTCAAAACTGTTTACATCATAAGTGGCAAAGTCCAGTTGCTCATGCAGGTATTCCTTTACTTTATCTTTTGACAGTCCATGTATCAGCCCATGATACTGATCCTGCTGCAACCCTCCATACAAGGTTACCGCTTTTACAGACAGCACATCTGCGTCATCCAGAACTGCCTTTACTTTTCTGATCTGGATATTCTCTTTCATACCATACTTCGGTGTCCTGATCAGCTTTCCGCCGTTTTCATCCACCAGCAATACATCACGGTCGCAGGTGAAATCACCCAGGTAACCGGGAGGCATCGTCTGACTGGTACATTCCAGCCAGACTGTATCTTTTGAAACCGGTACACAAAGTATCACGTGATTGAATTGACTCGACGGAAAATCCGTCATGATTTTACGTGCCGAACGGCCGGCGCGTACCAATGTGTAGAAGGATGGGATGCCTGCTTCTTTCAACAGGCTGTACATGTAATTCGTCAGTGCCTTACAATCGCCATAAGCTTTCGTTGCCACATAGGTTGCATCAAAAGGTTGCCAGCCACCGATACCCAGCTGAATACTGATATAGCGGGTATTTTTCTGCATGTATTCATACAACAAGGCAATCTTTTCCCGGGGATCGGCTACTTTATCCGTCAGCTGGTGTACCGTTTGCCGGATATTCTCCGGAAGTATATCCCGTCCTGCCTTGAGCGCATAAACGAATTTCCCGAAATCCTGCCAGGTCTGCATATTCCCTTTATACTTCTCCATTTCAAAATCCGTTGGTCCGAAAAAAACCGCCGTATTAAACGTGATCCACTCCGGTGAAGCGTACTCATCTTTAATGGCAGGCAGGGCTTTTACTTCCCAGGTCATGATTTTTTTATTCTTACTGCCGGTAGTGACAACCGGCTCGCCCGGATAGTTCATAGCCCTGTACCGCACGGTATAATCCGCATCGCAAATAATGCTGATACTGCTTTGCTCCACGGAAAAATCTTCATCGTCGCGGGGCAGCCAGAAAGGATAAAACATGGTACCCTCATACCTGATTTCTTCCTCATACTCCACCGTATAAGGATATATTTTGTGATAAAAGTGATGAAACTTGCGTCGGTTATCATCCATCAGGCTGTTGTCATCCGCACCGGTGGCGTCAATGATTTGCTTGTTTTTTAGCCGTTTGAGTTCTTTGCCATTGGCGTCAAACAACGCTCCTTCTATATTGCGGATCTGCTGAAATTTATCATAGCTGTCCACAAATGCCGCATGCGCGTCGCCATTCTCATTCAGAATAGTGATGGCATATTTCATCCGCAGCACGGCTTCACCGGGATTTACCACTTCAAAACTGATCTGTTCAAATCGCTTGACGGCATTTGCTTTCAGGAGCAGCGCTGCCGGTATTTTTGATACAGCATAATTGCCATCGGCGGCAAAAGTCAGCTGGGCAGCCAACAGGCAAACCACACTGCATATCCAACTTCTGATCATGATTATTTTTTCTTTTTAAATACAATTTGTTCAGCCTGTTTCTTTACAATCAGGTTGAAAAACTCACGAAGCATTTCATACTCATCGGGTTGAAAATAGGCACGGGCCAGACGTACACGGGAGCGGAAGGATATACCGCTGCCTGATTGAGAAATCCGGTACTCAAAAAAACCTTCTCCGGCTTCATTCATCTTTACCACCATGGGCTTGGGCAGTTCATCCACCACATAGCCGGCCGGTACTTCCATCTGCAGGGTATAGGTTTCATCAAACCCGTATGGCATTTCCACCGGATAAGAACGTTCCGCGGCTTTAAAAGGATTCTCCTTATAGCCCTCCCCGAAAAGCGGGTTAAAATATAGGATGTCTTCCTTCTCCTCCAGCAAATCAAAATCATACCGTATGGTCAGGTTGTCTTCATATTTTTCCAGTGAGTCTATTTTAAAATTGGCGATAGAAATTTCCTGGCCGAAGTCTTTTTTAATACTCTTTACCAGTTCTTCCTGTCCTTTTTCTTTTACCCGGTCACGCAACCCCAATGACTCATAATAACCAGGCATCTGGGTCATGCTCCCGACGATATTGGATTTCTCATCATTGATCAGGAACACACTCGTGTTTTTTACTTCCATCAGTGTATCGCTTGAAATATCCAGCGCATAGCCGGTTTCGTCTATAATCCGTGCATGCCCGTTATAGCAGCGAATCGGCAAATGCCCAAACCCCAACCGCGGTTCGCTGGCATCCAGAAAAACATTTTGGTTATCAACAGTAGCCCTTACTGCCACATAATTATACTGCGACAGCAACGGATACATTTCGTACGTTTTACCGTTAGCCCTTGTACTCAGAATAATGGGGGAAGCCGGGATATTCTCATGTTTGAGCATGGCGGTCAGCAACAGGTTGATTTCAGAAACGGTGCCATTTTTCGACTTAACAATGTTTTTTAAGGTCTGGGCCGCCCAAAGATCGCTGTGATCCGTGCAGGTGAAATTATCCCGTACATAATTATAGATCCGGAATGCTTTTTCCCGCATATCTTTTGCCCCCGCAACCAGCGGCCGGGTAATATCATCGAGCCAGCCATTGTCTTTTGACAGTTTCTCACCGAATGACTCGGATGCCAGCATTTTGCCGGCTACTTTTGCCCATGACTCAATCAGGTTACGGTAGGTTAATGGTGACCGGTATTCGGCCAGCTGAAATTCAATTTTGGAAATATGGTTCTGTAAGGTGGAGGTAAAACTCTCTTCTTTCAGAGCCGGCACATTTTTCATCACCCAGCGGTAATCCGACACATTGGATGACAACTGGTATCGTTCCGTATTATAGCCAAGCGTATTCAGAACGGTATAGGATTCATGCCGGCTTTTCTTGTCAGTGAAATCATAATTCTTATACCCCTGGCGCAAAAACACATAACCGAGAAAGTCCGGAATGGACACATTGTATTCACTCCACAGACGCGGATAGCCTCCCTGGTATTCCCAGGACTCCAGGTTGTTGAGAAAATCAGATTTCTTGGTATACTCGTATTCAATAATGGAACCTTCCTTCACATTAGGAAAAGTAAATTTCTTTACCACCCACTCCTTGCTGATTTTGTCCTTAAAAACGGCCTCTTTCACATCCAGTTTGGTTTCCACCACTTTCCCGTTTTCCAGGTTATATGTAACGGCTTTCAGTTTATCCAGGCTTTCTTCATCCGTCCCGTCCGAATACAGGGAGACAGATACATTCGCGATATCAAATCCGTTTTTATTCAGGATATGCACCCGTTTGTAATGTTTGAACTGAAGGGAGAACCAGCCTTTATTGTTGCCTTCAATGGTACTGGTACCGATATCGGCAATTACCACGGCGCTGGCATTACTGTCGAGGGAATATACTTTTGTGGCAAAATCCTTTTCTGATACTGAGCCGAACTTTACCGGGGCTTTTTCCTGACTGTAAACATAGAAGAGGCTAATAGAAAAAACCAGGGTCAGGATGATCCTTTTTGAACTCATAGTGATGGTTTGTAGTTAAATTAGCTTTTTAAACGCCAATTATAGCGAAAGATAAAAAAAAACGGCAAGATAAAAATCATATCAGTACCTAATTCAGGTTAGTCCTTCGAAAATGAGCAGCATATACGGTCATACACAACTGGTCAGGCAGACCGCGATCCGGCTTGGATTCAATTATTGCGGAATTGCCCGGGCTGAAAGGCTGGAGGAAGATGAACGCCGGCTGGAAAAATGGCTGCGCGCCGGCCGTCACGGGCAGATGAAATACATGGAGCATCATTTTGACCTGCGGGTGGACCCCACTAAGCTGGTACCGGGTGCAAAATCTGTCATAACCTTATTGCTGAATTATTTTCCTTCCGGACAACAAAGCCCGGAAGCACCGCGGATTGCCAAATATGCCTGGGGCAGCGACTATCACTTTGTGATCCGGGGCAAACTAAACGAGTTACTGGAAACCTTACGGGAAGCAACAGGTGAAATCAATGGCCGGGGATTTACAGATTCGGCCCCGGTACTGGAAAGAAGCTGGGCACTGCGCAGCGGGCTTGGCTGGATCGGGAAAAACGGCAATCTGATCAATAAACAACAGGGGTCCTTTTTTTTTATTGCCACCCTGATTACCGACCTTGAACTGATCTACGATGACCCCATTGCCAGGGATTATTGCGGCAGCTGCACCCGGTGTATCGACGCCTGTCCCACACAAGCCATTCTGCCTGACAAAGTGATTGACGGCAGTAAATGTATTTCCTATTTTACAATAGAACTGAAGGAAGCCGTTTTACCCATGGAAATGAAAGGCCGTTTCGACAACTGGGCATTTGGTTGTGATACCTGCCAGGACGTATGTCCGTGGAACCGGTTTTCGCTGCCCACTACTGAATCCGGATTCAATCCTTTGCCGGAGATTCTCCATTTGTCTGCCGGCGACTGGGAAAAAATGACGGAAGAAAAGTTCAGAAAGCAGTTCAGGGATTCGCCGCTTAAACGTACGAAATGGTCAGGTATACTGCGGAATCTCCGGTTCCTGCATCCTGATTAAAAACCCCATCCCAGTTTTACGGAAAGCGCATTCAGTGAATACTTATAGTATTCCACCGATTCCGGACAAGGAGGAATCAGGCAAGGAATGACCGTTTTGATAACCTGTGTATATGATTTATTGATATAGCCGAGATGTACTAATAATGCATCATTTTTTTTACCTACACCTATCCGGTAACCCATTCCTGCATTCCAGTAAAGGCCGTTTTTATATGTTGGTGCTGTACTGTACCAGCCAAAATAAGTATCCGATTGTGCCCAGGGAAAATTGATACCAATACCTGATGATAATTGCAATTGTTTACCCGTTTTAACAGGTATAAACCGGGCGCCTGAAAAAAACAGGGGTATACTTCTTGAATAGTGCCAGTCAATTCCCGTTCCGACACCAGCAAACCAGTTCCTGTAAACAAGTCCGTTTACAGATTCCAGCAACGGGGCTGTATCATGTTCTCCTATTAGTACGCCCACTGAATTTTGCGTGGAATACCGTGGCTTTTGCTGACCCGCCATGGTCAGCAAGAACAGGCTGAAAATCGCGGTTAATAAAATGCGCATAAAAAAGGTTTAACGATTAACAGTGATTTTACTGCGCAAAGCAATATTGTCCCGGTTGCTGTAATTATACTGGTATAAGCCGTCTTTGGCCACTACCAGCAGGTTATTGTTCCATGCGATGGCATCATAGGTTTCCATTCCTTTGAATTGCTTTATCAAAGCGATATTTACAGGATCAGCTGCGTTGTATACTTTGAGTCCATCCCGGCCGTCACAAATAAATAAGAGGTTGCCGTCTTTGGATAAACCGTGCGGATTGGTCATGGGGTAAGAGCGCCTTAGTGCCGGCGAACTGATATTGGCCAGGTCCACCACATCCAGCTGATTGAGTGCCCGGTTGCACATGGTTCCATCCCGCAAGGTAACATACGCATATACGCCGTCGGTAATAACCGGGTCACAGGCCATTGCATGCTGAAATACACCCTCCTGCACCGGTGTGGCCGGGTTACTGATATTATAAATAAACATACCCATGGTGGAGCCTATAAATAATTTATCCCTGAATGGATAAATGGTTTCAATATTCCAGGGCATAGTGACGGACGACACCTGTTGCGGATCAACGGCATTTGAAATATCGAAGCTCCTTAACTGATGACTATTCAGACAATACATATAATCATTTACAACGGAAAAACGGGCCATGCTTCCCGCGATACCGTTGGACTTTATTCCGCCATTACCGGATGTACCCGACTGCGGAGCAGAGGAAGACAACATCACCATATCATAACTGTACCAGTTGCGGTAATCTTCATAGCGAACGGTGGTATCCCGTTTAATCCAGTCTACAATTACCCGGGTACTGTCTGCGATAAAACCGTTTCCATAAAACCGGGAGGGGAAAATATTGGGCAGGAATTTTATAAAACGCGCTGCCAGCGGATTGCTGATATCCACCACTACCAGGTCCGAATACAGATCCGCATAAAGCGTATTCCCCTTCACCACTATATCTATGTTACCCGGAATATTGATAAACGCTTTCTGTACTGGAGCGTCCGGATTACTGTTATCGATTACATGCACGCCCTTATCAAGCTCATTCAGGAATATATAATTCCCGTAGAGGTAAATCTTTCCCGGCTGCTTAACGGCCTGCGGATTGTTTGATTTAATATTTGCATACACTACTGATTTTTCCGCATACACCGGCGTGGCGATAGTATACGTATGCATGATTTTATCTTTCAGACAGGATTGCAACCACAGGGCTGTCAATGCAAAAAGGATAAGACTGATTTTTCTCATAACGGCGATTTGACAATTTGACAAGGGCAACAGCAGTTCCGTTGCACCTTTATTTTTTAAATCCACGACGAAACTGAATTCCAAAACTACTCAGGTTATTGTAAGCAGGCTGATTATTTTTCTGGAGCTGGGAAAAATGAAAATTGTAATATACTCCGGCCGACCAGGTCTTTTTCTGTTGTGCCGAAAACTGTACAGTCATACCTGTCTGAAACGCCAGGCCGAATTGATGATAGGCCTTTTTGTCTATATAGTACATCCGGTCTGTACGGTCGTAAATAATGGCCCGGCTGCCCGCCAGCCAGACAGGCAACAGTCCGTTCTCCCATTGCAGGGCCGGACCCTTACGGGCTTTATTCAGTTGCCAGTGAAACAGTAAAGGAAACTGCAGATAATAATACCGGTTGCTGTACTTATTTTCTGTACCGGACAGATAATAACTGCCGCTAACAAAATTTCCCTGGGCCAGCCGGAACACCCGGCTGCTGTCTTTAAAAGCTCCTACCGTTTGCCAGGAGGAATAAAAACCAATATTCAAACCGGCAGAAAACGAGGTGCGCTTTTTTATTTTACGAGAAGCATACACGCCGGCCTGCCAGGCCCATCCATAAAGCGGTATTGTATCGGCATAGCGGACCAGCGGACTATTATTAAAATAGGAGCTATTGGAACTGACAGGCGATGAATACACCTGATCGAAATTTTTTTCCGCCATGCCGAATCCGGAAATTTTTCCTGAAGTAAGCCGCGTGATTCCACCGGCCACGATGAAACCCGTTTCCCATTTATTTTTCGCAGATTTCTTTACAGCAGGAGCTTCTGGCACAACCACAGCGATCACCGTATCCACAGGCTTTGCGGCTTTTACCAACCTGCTGCTATCCGTTGTTGTCCCAGCGGTCACAGCATCAGCAGGCACGGGAGTGCTTATCGGGCTGTCCGGATGTACAACTGAACCAACAGGAACTGGTGCGGGATTGCTGTTTACCGCAGGTGCTATTGACGTTGACTCAGGGTCTGCCTTCGCTATTCCCTTTTTATCAGGCAATGAAATATTGCCCGCCTTTCGTACATATTGTTTACCCGCATTCATTTGATTCTTCCGTTCAGAAAGTACTAGTTTCCTGCCTTTATTCACTGGCAAGCCGGATATCGTATTCAACTTATCATTTCCCGTTGTGCGGATTGCCGCCTTTTTTTCAACCGGAGCCATCATACTCATGTCTGCATTTTGTACCGTACCTGTTTGTCCATGATTTGTACCCGTAGCTTTTTCATTAACGGCCTCCGTCTCATATCTGTCTGAAGACATTGATTTTTCCGGAACAGCTTTCTGTTTATCAGTCAGCACCTGATTATGGTCCGCTTTGCCATCCTGTTGTAAAAGCCACCAGGTACCGGCACCACCGAGTAAAACAGCAGCTGAGAAGAACCAGAAAAAAAGAATTCTTCTTTTTCTCCGCTCCCGGATACGGCGTTCCACTTCCGGCCATACTTCAGCGGACGGTTGAAGCCGGAACTCCCCCATCAGTTCCTTTACCCCATTATCAAATTCATTTTCCCGCATACTGGTCTGTTTTAATCATAGATTGCGTTTCCATCCAGCTCATCAGCAACTGGCGTGCCCTGGCATATTGTGACCGGGATGTACCATCGGAGATGCCCAGCATCTGGCCGATTTCCACATGACTGAAACCTTCCACAGCATGCAGATTAAAAATAGTCTGATAGCCGGTGGGTAATTGCCTGACGAGCTCGGCTACTTCCCGGGCGGTCATTTTTACTTCCGCGTCACTATCAATTACCGGATGAAGCGCATCATTATTGTCAAAGGAAAGGTCGGTACGGTAACGGCTGTGCTTTTTCAGAAAATTAAGGGCGGTGGTGACCATTATCCGGCGGATCCAGGCTCCCAGTTCGCCTTCAAACTTGTACGTATGCAGGTGCCGGAATACTTTTACAAACCCGTCCTGCAGCACATCTTCCGCATCGGTGAGCGATTTGGTGTACCTGTAACAAATTCCCAGCATGAGCCCGGCATAGCGGTCATACAGCTCCCGCTGGGCATCCGGCCGTCCTTTCAGGCAGTTCCGTACCAATTGGCGTTCATCCGTCATTGTGTTACAGTTTGACTGACAACAGGAGTTTCCTGTTCGTTGCACCGGTATGGATAAAATCAGAAATCATTTGCCTGCTGAATATAACTGAGCTGGCGTCTGAACTGGCTCCATATCCGCCCTGCATCCGGATGGGTATAATACCTTTTAAAAAGTGCCTGGGTTGTTCCCAGGTTCCGCCCATAGGAATAAAAATAAACAGCGAGATTGAGTGCAATTTCCTTTCGTAAACCGTCGTCCTGCAGCAGGTCAGGGTCAATGGCAGCATACGGCAACCTGCCCAGTAGTTCCAGGTTTTTACGAATCAATGATAACAGGTTGCTGTCTCCGGGCTGTACCTGTAATTTGCCTTTCCGGAGCCGGAGAGTGATGGCACTGATACCAGTCAGCCGGCCACTGCTGTCTTCCACCCCACAGGCAAAACAGGTGAAGAAGTAACCGAACTGTTCATGAAAATCATACTGAAAAGTCCTGTCTTCCATAATCACGGTATTGCCTGCAAAGAATTTGCCGGCTTGCAGGTATTTATTTTTGCCAGCCGGACTGAAAATATAAATCTCATCACAACAATGCGCGCCACCGGTATAATTGTACACCAATAATTCCTTTTTCCCATCCTTATCCAGATCCGCAAATCCATGATCGGCATACAGGGGCTCATCGGGCGTACCGCCGTTCAGCTTTTTCAGGAAACCCGACAGGGAAACGGTCTTTTTATTTTTCTGTATCAGCAGGACTTTTTCCGGCGTCTTTGTCTTTTCCGCTTCCTGGAAGAAAAGTGTTGTAGGGTCTGTGGGGATTTCCAGTGCGCTGTCACGGGCATACAGTACGGAATCCGTTGTTTCCACTTGTGCCCGTAATCGGCTGGAAGAAACACAAAGCAAAAACAGTACGGCTGTTATACCCATTTTATACATAAGATCAATTTGAATTAAAGGTAAAAAAAAGGTTGCCAAATGAATGACAACCTTTATACGAGTCTGCTGTATGACTCTCTGCAAAAAAAGATCAGAAGGCCGGATCTGCAGGCGTATTCGCATTATTATCCCTTTCCCGCAGGGGATAAGGCATCAGGTTTCTTCTGCGTTCGGAAGTGGGTCTGTTAAAGCGACGCATATCTTCCAGTTTGTGTCCGGACATATATAATTCGATACTACGGTGCTTGTAAATAGAATCCAGCAATTGCGCCTGGGTGAATGTACCGGTAATGGTGGGCAGGCCGGCCCCAACACCAAAAGGATCGGCAGCCGGTTGTTTGGTAACCACCTTATTCAATTCCACGAGGGTGTTTGTCAGGTCCGGCGTAGTGGCACGGGCATAACACTCCGCTTTTATCAGGGTGATTTCGCCGGGCAGGTATACGGGGAAGGCGGTGCTGGCGGCATTTCCAAACCCATTGATCCGGTAACGGGGAGCAATAGTTGTATTTAACGATGTGTAAAAGGCCAGCCGTTTATCCGCAAAGTCAGGCTGGAATCCGGCTACGAGTCCGAGTGCGGAATCCTTCGGTTGTACCACGTTATTGGTGGAAGTGGCTACTTCAAAAATCGGATTCAGGGCTACAGGGTCAAAGTTCAGGCCTGATTTTTTTGACAAATCCACCGCATTGGCAGCTGTCAGTGCCTGGGCATATAAACCGGCATATAGTGAATACCTGGCTTTCAATGCCTGCAGTGTATTGCTGATATCAATACCGGCCGGTACATTGCTTATAAAGGAAGCACTGATCGGATTCGCGGCAATAGCCGTAAGGGCATTATCAATAACGGTGATGGCCATCTTAAATCCATCCACCCGGGTAATAAATCCTACACTTGAACCCGTTGTTTCCGGCACTTTCTCCCAGAACTGTGACATGGCCCCGATGGAAAGCGCTTTAAAAATGCTGGCATAGGCGATCAGTCCGCTGGCATAGTTTTTATCCGACAATAACTGTGCACTGGCGATCACTTTATCCGCATCGTATACCACTTTATTGCAGGTGGTCCAGTAAGTGGTCAGCATCGAGTTGTTTCCATCCACGGCGGTACCACCGGTGCCCAGTTGTACTTCAGCGGTATTGCCGGGGTTGACCACAAATAATTCGTTTGTGGTAAGTCCGTTAATCGTCACCAGGTTATACAGGGTACTCCCCCTGCCCAGTGTATAGACCCGCTGTAAGCCAACCACCACACCGGTGAGGCCTTTGGGAGAACTGAATACCTGCTCATCCGTAGCGGCGTTTGGATTGGCAAAGTCTTTTTTGCATCCCGAATGTACAATGACCGTGCAGCCAAGCGCGGCCATCAGGGAATATTTTAATAGGTAATTTTTCATATAAATTATTTTAACCTTTTAGAATTTAGCAGATAAACCAACATTGAATGTTTTCGGGATGGGTACGGCGCCAAAATCAATACCGCGAAGAATAGTGCTTTGTCCGCCGGCATTTACTTCGGGATCATACCCTTTGTAATTATCCCAGCTGATCAGGTTACGGCCGCTGACGCTCAGGGTTACATCCTTAAACATTTTCAGGTTTCCAAACGCATAGCTGAGTGAAATTTCACGGAGCTTCACGAAAGAACCGTCATCTATCCTCCATTGTTCAACAGTAGCATAGAAGCTGTTGATATACCCACGGGGATATACGCCCGTTTGCTCCTTTTCTGCTTCTTTACCATTCCCAACACCCTGGCGGGTTCTCCAGTCGGCATTGAAAACATCCACTCCCTGTACTGCATCCAGTTGTACGCGCAGGCTTGCTTTTTTATAAGTCAGCTCATTCACCAGGCTTCCTGTCCAGTCAGGATTGGGATCACCGATGATCCGGCGGATCAGCGGATTTGCCGTAATGGGCAAACCGGTTGACGGATCACGGGTAACGGTATAATTCAGCGCGCCATTCTGTATACCTCTTTCTCCCTGGGGAAAACCGGCCCCATTCTTCACAAGACCACCATTGGCATCCAGGGCAAAGAACGCCCCATAGAATACGCCAATCGGCTGACCTTCAATAATGGCAACCGGCGCGCCCTGGTTAGTGGGGATTAAAGTCAGGGCCTGCCCGATTTTCACGGCCTTATTTTTATTGCGGTTATAGATGGCTGTTGCACTCCAGGTAAAATCTTTTTTCTGTACAATTTTACCGGTCAGCACAAGTTCCACTCCTTTATTCTCCAGGCTGCCGAAATTATCCAGCAGGCTGCTGAAACCGGTAGTGGGGGCAATAAAACGGTCAATCAGCAGGTCCTCAACTTTCTTATTGTAGATGTTCGCCTGCAGATTTAACCTGCTGTTAAAAAAGCCGAGGTCGATACCAAACTCAAGTTCTTTCTGACGTTCGGGTTTTACAAACGTGTTGGCCAGCGTAGTTCTGGAAGACAATGCCGTACGGCTGACAAAGGGATTGCTGCTATACGTATTGAAACGGGAGAAAGCGCCGATACCTGTCAGGTTACCGCTTTCACCATAGGCCAGTCGCAGTTTGGCGAAATTCCAGAATTTACTGACTGCACTTTTCTTCCAGAACTCATGTTCGCTTATAACATAGCTGCCGCTTGCTTTCGCGTATTTCTGATTACGCTGATCTTCTCCAAACATGGAAGATCCATCAACCCGGATAGCCCCGGTTACGTATAACAGATTCTTGTAGCCGAAGTTTTGCTGGAAAAAATAACCCCATACAGAAAACTCACTTCTCTCATCTACTCCTTGCAGGAGTGTGCTGCCTGCAGTTGCAGTTTGTACAAACGGAGCCAGTCCGCGGGTGTGTAATAAAGTATAGCCTGATTTTTCATATTGCAATGAATAACCCAGCTGGGATGTGGAGCTGATATCCGCGGTCAGCTTTGTCTGATAGGTTGCATTCAGGTCGTTATTGATCTGAAAGAAATTATAGTTACCCGCGCTGGCATACCCGTTACGGGTAGGATCCAGGGCGGCTCCACCTCCAAAAAATCCATCACTTACATTATAGGCAAAGGGAGGAATAAACGTTTCACCTTTCTGTGCATACTGATCAATACCCATCGTATAATCCAGGGTCAGTCCTTTTACCGGTCTTACTTTCAGTCCGGCATTCGCGAGGATACGGTTGGTTTCCTGACGCTGTTTGATATCTTCAATTATGGACACCGGGTTCACACGCCCCCGCTCGCCCACGGCTTTAATATTGCCCAGCGCATCCCTTTCCCATATATTGTGAATATTCCCGATAATATTAATGGAGTTCATCGGCGAAAAGAAGGAATTCCCATCGGGTTTCTCATTGCTGGCACTGTTAATAAAGTTTAGCCCCATATTGAAGTTCACTTTATTCCCCAATGCCTGATCCAGGTTTACCCGGAAACTGAAGCGCCGGAAATCGGTGTTCTTGATAATCCCTTCATTCTTAAAATAGGAAGCGGATGTATAGTACTTTGTTTTATCCTTTCCACCGGCTACAGAAATATTATTATCCGTTCCAATGGCAGTCCGGAAAATATAATCATTGTAATCATACCGGGTTACAGCGGTGGTTGTGGTCAGGGCCGGCAGCAGGATATCCTGTGTTACCGCACCGGGGCCATCACCAGGTCCGCCAAATTTGGTTGGCGACTGGTTCACCGGTACACTTTTACGAAGGGAGCTCACCATCATATTAGTGGAAAAACTCACTACCGGGGCACCGGCGGATCCACGCTTGGTGAAAATCTGAATTACGCCGGCATTGGCTCTTGAACCATAAATGGCGGCCGCCGCTGCTCCATTGAGTACCTCGATCCGCTCAATATCATTGGGGTTAATATCCGCCAGCCTGTTTTGTCCGATGGTACCAATGAAGTTCTGGCCATCATAGTTATTGCTGGTATTGGTGACCCTTGTAGTGGCGTTATTTACTATCACACCATCTACGATGTATAAAGGTTCAGAAGAACTGTTTACGGAACTGATGCCACGCAAACGAACAGATATTCCTCCACCGGGGTCACCGCTGTTTTGTACAATCTGCGCTCCGGCGGTTTTCCCTTGTAGTGCGGCCAGTACATTACCAGTAGCTCCTTTGGTCAACTGATCCGCTTTCACCGTACTTACATAACTGCCAAGCTGTTTCTTGGTTGTTCCGGCCGATACACCGGTAACCACCACTTCATCCATATTGAGGGCGTCGTCGGTCAATACGGCATCTGAAGTAAGCGAAGTTTCTGTACCCAGCTTTATGGTTTGTTCTTTGGTTTTAAAACCGACACCGGAGAACACCAGTGTGTAACTACCGGGTTTGATACTCGCGTCGAAAGAATAAGTTCCGTCAGCACCGGTTGATGAACCGATGGTGGTATTCCGGATCAGGACGGACACATAGGGTATCCCTTTCCCGTCCGCACCAGTTACTTTTCCACTGATCCGTACCTGGGCCAGCAAGGACCCGGACAGCAACAGCAGGAGGAAAACAAAGGAAAAGCGGGCGCTTCCCTTTTGCTTTAAGCATAGCAGATTTCTCATGTTGCGGTTTTAATTTAAAGTTTATAGTGAATAAAAATTACAAAATCTGAATGCCGGCCCTGCGAAAAGGGTCCAGCAGTTTGTCATCGGGATCCAGTTCAGTTATAATCATATCCAGTTCTTCCAGCCCAGCCACTTTAATCTTTTGCTGTGTATTCAGTTTTTCCGCAATCGTCAGCGCCACCACTTTTTTTGACGACCGGATCATGGCCTTTTTAATCTGTACTACATCCCAGTCATTATCGGTCAGCCCTTTTTCCATATCCAGTGCGTTTATCCCCAGGAAACAGATATCCGCGTTGATCTGGTTGATTTTTTCAATCGCATCGCCTCCCACCGTAATGCGGGAATTTTTTGAAATCCGGTCGCCGATGAAAATCACATCTACAGATGGGTGCTGGATATATTCGATAGCGGCCGGCAAGCTGCCGGTAAAAAAAGTAGCCTGTAATGTAGCCGGAAGGGCTTTGGCCAGTTCAGTGATGGTGGTGCCGCCCCCGCTGAGTATAAACTGTCCATCACGCAAAAGCGTAACCGCTTTTTGTGCGATACATTTTTTCTTGTCGTGCGAATACACGCTGTTTGCCTGGAAAGAGGTATGAAATGACCGGGACAGGGCCCCGCCATGTGCTTTGATAATTTTGCCACTGTCTGCCAGTTCAGAGAGATCCCGGCGTATGGTGTCTTCGGATACGCTGATGGCCTCCGACAGATCGGAGGTTAATACACGGTTATGGAGGTTTACTTCGCGAAGAATAAACTCCTGACGTTCTCTTTTCAGCATAGCAATCGACGTTGGAACAATAAATATAGGGTTTCACTCCAGATTTGGCAAAAAAATGCAAAAAAACAGCCGGAAACCTGCACATACCTGAACGAGCTTGATGTATACACGCATATATCAACAAAAAAAAACCGCCAGAGCGGTTTTCAGTATCCGTATGTATTCAGGGTTTAAATTATGGGAACAGTCACCCGGACGGCATCCCACTCAATGATAAGTTCGCCTGCCGCACCAAAACGGATCGTCAGTTGTTCCACCGGAGACCCTGTTTGCTGAGCCGGCACTTTTACACTGGCAATATCAGCCTCTTTATTTTTTTCATAACTGTACGCCCCCCATTGCCCCAGCTTGCTGTTCAGGATAAGGGTCCACTCCGTTTCGCCGGGAATGGCAAATAAGGTATAGGTTCCGGCTTTTACATCTGCCCCTCCAAACTTCACATCGGCAGAAAAACTGATTGTCGTCGCTTCATCAGCTCCCACTCTCCATACTTTGCCATATTTTTCCAATTCGCCAAATACCACCCTGCCCTTCTTATACGGACGGCCATAAGTAACGGTTGTGTTTTTTGAACTGACTGTATCGTGCGGACTTTTGCGGCCACTTCCCTGTGCATGACCGCCAATAGTAATGAGCACAGCAAGGAGTAATAGGATTTGTTTCATTATGATTGATTTTATGGTTAACATATTCAGTACGATTCAGAAAAACCGGATTTTACTTCTCCGTCAGTTTTTTCAGTTTCGCCAGTCCCTGCTCCATCACGGGTCCATACCTGTTCTCCAGTAACAGGCTCGAAAATTTTTCCCAGGGATACCAGCGCAGGTTGAAATCCATATACCATTGTACGGTTGTGGTTCCCGGTCCGGTCCGGATCAGGTTCCAGCCCAATGTGGCCCGTTCTTTTACACTGGTGCCATTTGCCGCCGTTACGGTACTGTCTGTAGAACCGGTAATCATCAGCGTACGGTTGCCTGGCATGCGGACTCCTTTTACGATACCCTCCTCTTCATAAACTTGTAACGTATCGGCGCCCGGGTACCAGTTTTTCCATTGCTCAGGTAAGCGGATGGCAGGCAATATACTATCGCGCGATGCCTGGATGTCAACCGCCTTTGACAACCGGACATGGGACGGAAAAAAAAGTGAAATGCCAGTGATCAGCAGAAAGAAAAACACGAAACTGATCAGGGCCAGTTTAATAATACGCATGAAAAGATATTTTTTTCAACCGGTTATTTAACAAGTGGTATCCAAAAGAGTTTACTCCCATTTCAGCACTTTCACTGCAATAAAATAGATAATCGCCATCCAGATTCCAAGGATACCGATTTCCCTCCAGCAATCCAGTATGCTCAACCCCTCAAAGGAAATTTTCCGGGCGGCATCATTGTATTGTGTCAGCGGCAGTACCCGGCAGACTTCCTGCAGCCACTTGGGAAATACTTCAATCGGGAAAAAGGTACCGGACAACATCATCTGCGGGAATCCGAACAGATTGATCAGTAACGGAATCGAGGTATCACTCTTCACAATACTGCTGAAGATCAGTCCGACCCCCATCAGCAGGAACAGCATGAGAATAGTAATAAGCAGCAGCTCAAAAAAAGTGAATACCCCGTTTTGCAGGGTAAAATTCATGGCATAATGTCCGAAAAGCAGTAAGACCACCACACTCAGCAATTGGAAAAAAAGCCGGCTGAGTCCCACGCCTATGAGGATATTGATTTTTTTTACAGGGGATGCATAAAAACGTTTCAGGACCAGTTGCTCCCGTAAATTAAAAAAAGTAAATGCTATGCCAAACAAAGTGGAGAACAGGATGGAAAAACCAAGCTGTCCCGGCAGAATAAAATCGATCGGCCTGTATTTCCGCACCACTTCAATCTGCGGCTCTTCAATTTCGACAAATGTTTCGTGCTGATCGTTCAGCGCTTTTTCCAGCTGCAGTTTTACCAGGTCGAGAGCCGGTACAAAGGAATAAATGGTATTGGAACTGGCGGTAGTGGATTGAATACTTACTTTATAATGCGGTTTACCAATACTATCTGTACTCTTTACAATATCAAGAACTGCGGTTAGTTTTCCCTTTATTAAATCCTTCCGCAAAGCCGCCGGATCAGTATAGGTGACTATTTTCACCCCGGGTATTTTCAACAATCCTTTATAAAAAAAATCAGTTGTATCGGCTTCTTTGGTCAACGCAATCCGGTAACTCACCCCGCCACCGCTGCTAAACGCCCCGAAGATTAAAACAAAAATGATCGGGAAAAGTATGCTGAAAATAATGGCACTCGGGTTAGCGAAAATGGCTTTGAAGCTGGCCCTGGTGATGGCCCAGAGAGCCCTGGTCTGACTATACGGTTTTTGTCCGGTTCTCATGATTGGTCACAAATGTATTTAATTACAACGCTTCAGGGAAAATAAAGATATTTGCGGATGCATACGGCCTACCTGCTGACTGGCACCAACCTGGGTGAACGGAAGAAGAATCTTGCGGATGCGGCGGCGCTGATTGCTGCGCAATGCGGTCAGCTTACCCGGCTTTCGTCCATCTACGAAACGGCTGCATGGGGAAAAACGGATCAACCAGCATTTCTGAATCAGGCAATGGAATTGAAAACAATGCTGAATGCCCGTCAGCTGATCCGGCATTTACTGAAGATTGAAAAAAAAATGGGGCGGATCCGGGAAGAAAAATACGGGCCCCGGTTGATTGATATCGATATCCTGCTGTTTAATAATGAAGTGCATGACTATGAATTTCTCCGGTTGCCGCATCCTGAATTACCGAACCGTCGTTTTGCCTTACTGCCGCTGGCTGAAATTGCACCGGATCAGATACATCCCCTGCTTCACCTGACCGTTTCCGGTATGCTGGCCAATTGTACAGACAACCTGGACGTAACTATTGTATCCTGAATTTTTCCACAATTTTATATAGGCCTGCCGCCCGCCCCTTCAATTAAACTATTTTCGCCCGCGGAATAAGGCCGGATCATACTATTTGAGTTGTTTCATGAAGTACCAGTTTATCACTATTGAAGGAAATATAGGAGCAGGAAAAACCACGCTGGCCAATCTGCTGAGCAAAGAATATAATGCCCGGCTGATACTTGAAGAATTTGCGGACAATCCGTTCCTGCCAAAGTTTTATGAAAACCCGGATCAGTTTGCCTTTCCGGTCGAACTCTTCTTTATGGCAGAGCGATTCAAGCAGTTGAAAGAATTACTACAGCAGAAAGACATGTTTCAGAGCCTGACCATTTCTGATTACCTGTTTACCAAATGCCTGCTTTTTGCCAAAGTCACGTTGCCGGAAGATGAGTTCAGGCTATACCAACGGCTGTTTGACATCATTCACCAGCAGCTGATACAACCGGATATTCTGATTTATCTGCATGCCCCGGTATCAAAGCTGCAGTCGAACATAAAGAAAAGGGCCCGGTCGTATGAACAGAATATTTCGGATGATTATCTGTTCAACCTGCAGGAAACCTATACACATTATATAAAGCAACACAATGTGAAAACCTTATTTGTGGATGCGAGTAATGCCGACTTCCTGGGCAATAAAAAACACCTGCAGACGATCATGGATGCACTTGACAAAGAGTATGCCGACGGACAACATTATATACAACTTCCATGAACCTCTTACCCGGTATAACTAAAAAATTCCGGCCCCTGATCAATACCGAGTTTTCCTGGTATATCACCGCCCGGATATTATTTATTGCCGGACTGCGGATGACACCCGTATTGCTGGGCTGGCGGCTGTATGAAATTACCGGCAGTAAACTGGCCCTGGGCATGCTCGGTTTGTCCGAAGTGATTCCGGCTATTTTGCTGGCATTGCCCGCCGGGGTAAAGGTGGACAGGAGTAATAAGCACCGGCTGATCAGTATCTGTATCGCCCTATACTTTTTTATTATGCTGGGATTACTCCTGGTTACTTCTTCCTGGATGGAGGAACATTATACGCGCTCCGCCATTGAATGGAGCATTTATGCATTGGTCTTTTTCACCGGGGCAGTTCGTGCATTTACCGGCTCCGCATTTAATGCATTCCTGGCCCAGCTGGTCCCCCAGGAATCGCTGGTAAAAGCCATCTCTGTAAACAGTATGGTCTGGCTGATCGCCGCCGTAGCCGGTCCGGCCATTGCGGGTTTGCTGATGGGCTATACCAATATCACCATTGCCTTTATACCAGTTTGCGCATTAGTTGGAATTTCATTCCTGTTGTTTCAGCAGATCAGACCAAAACCGGTCAGCTGGCAGGGCAACAGTAAAACCTGGGAAGGAGTGAAAGAAGGATTGCGTTTTGTTTTTCATAATAAAGCGTTACTGGGCGCCATGAGCCTGGATATGTTTGCCGTTCTCTTTGGTGGCGCCATTGCTCTTTTACCCGCTTTTGCCACCGATATTCTGAAAGTAGGTCCGGTCGGTTTAGGCTGGCTGGTAGCGGCCACTTACCTGGGCAACTTTATGGCGATTGCCTGGCTCACATCGCATCCGTTGAAAAAGAAACAAGGAAAAGTCTTATTGTATGTGGTGGCCGGTTTTGGCTGTTGTATTCTTTTATTTGCCCTGTCACAAAATTTCTGGCTTAGCTTTTTCGCACTGCTGGTCAGCGGACTGTTTGATGGGGTAAGTGTGATAATCCGGGGTACGGTGGTACAGTTGTTTGTACCCGATGAAATGCGGGGCCGGGTTTCTTCCGTTAATTCTATTTTTATCAATTCCTCCAATGAACTGGGCCAGTTTGAAAGCGGTGTGGCGGCCACAGCCCTGGGTACAGTACCTTCCGTTATATTCGGCGGTTGCATGACCCTGGTGGTAGTCGTGGTTACCTGGTTTAAAGCACCGGGCTTGCGGAAATTTGAGTATTAAATTCCAGCTACAGGAAATGGCAGCGCTGCAATATAATGTCCCCTACTTTTGTTTTTCAGCCTGAATCAGCCTTTCAATCACATAATAGGTAATCGGACAGAATGTGGAATTCTTTAGTGTCAGCGGCTGACGTTTTATTATTACATCTTCATCGGTATAGGGGAAGCGACGGCAATCGGAAGGTCGATCCTCATAAATGGAACAATAATTATCCGCGCCCAGGAAGGGGCAAGGCGTTGTCTTAAGTACATAATCCCCGTCATCGTCAACTTTCAGGTAGTTGTCAATAAACTCAGATTCACGCTGCCGGAGCAGTTTGCTGATCCGTTTTACATCCGGCGTTTTGAATCGGGGTGAAAAGTTTTTACAGCAATTGGCACATTGCAGACAATCAATTTTTTCAAATGCCTCCTCATTCAGGTCAGGCAATTGCCTGAGCACCGTGTTTTTTTGTGCCCGGTGCAGGTATTGTTTGTAAATTTTCTGTCTTTCTTTTGACTTTTTTTCCCAGTTCGTTAAGAGATCGCCTGCCATCCTGCAAAGAAAGGTATTTCACCGCTTATCCCCAGCCTTAATAAAAGCCCGTTTTTTCGGGGTTACTAACGTAAATTTGCAGCGCCGACAACAACTTTAAACGGTTCTGTTTCTTACCGGCCCTATACCGGCCGTTTTAACTGGCTGACCGGCATTTTTCCTGATCATTTATACCCATTTGATATGAATCTTACCACACAGCAGTCCAATGAATTTATTACCCGTCATATTGGTCCCGGCGAATCCGACACCCGCAGTATGCTTAAAACCATTGGTGAATCCAGTCTGGATAACCTGATAGGCAAAACCGTACCGGCCGGTATCCGGATGGCACAGGCGCTGAATATTCCCCCGGCCATGAGTGAACACGAGTACCTGAAGCATATCAAGGAAGTGTCGCAGCGAAATACACTTTTCACAAACTATATCGGGCAGGGATATTACGACACGATCACCCCTTCGGTGATCCTGCGGAATATTTTCGAAAATCCGGGATGGTATACCCAATACACGCCTTACCAGGCAGAAATCAGTCAGGGACGCCTGGAAAGCCTGCTGAACTTTCAGACCATGGTAAGTGACCTGACCGCATTACCCATTGCAAATGCCTCTTTGCTGGATGAAGCCACTGCGGCTGCAGAAGCAATGACCATGTTCTTCAATACGCTTAATAAACAGGATCATATTGAGCGGCCCCGTTTTTTTGTGGACGCAGCTGTTTTCCCGCAGACAATTGATGTGTTGAAGACACGGGCCATTCCCGTTGGTATTGAAGTGGTGGAAGGCGATTATGCCACAGCCCGTCTGGATGCCAGCTATTTCGGGGCATTGGTTCAATACCCGAATAATGTGGGCAGTGTTGAAGACTACCGCGCATTTATAAACCAGGTGCATGAAGCCGGTGCCTATGTGGTGATGGCCACTGACCTGCTGGCATTGACCTTACTTACACCTCCCGGCGAACTGGGTGCGGATGCGGCCATCGGGTCTGCCCAGCGGTTTGGCGTACCCCTTGGGTATGGCGGACCACATGCCGCTTTCTTTGCCACCAAAGATGATTTTAAACGCAGCATGCCCGGTCGTATCATCGGGATCAGTATTGATGCCCAGGGAAACCGTGCCCTGCGTATGGCCCTGCAGACACGCGAACAGCATATTAAAAGAGAAAAAGCCACTTCCAATATTTGTACGGCCCAGGCCCTGCTGGCCAATATGGCCGCGATGTATGGCGTATTTCACGGACCCGACGGACTGAAAACCATTGCCAAACGGGTGGCTTTATATACACAGACTGTTGCGGAAGCCATTGAAGAAAGAGGGTTCTCCCTGGTCTCCGGCAATTATTTTGATACGATTGTGGTAAAAACGGCTAATACTGCCGCTATCCGCGAAAAAGCCGAACGGCAACTGATCAATCTCCGTTACATAAATGATTCCCTGATTGGTATTTCGCTGGATGAAACCACGGATGTATCAGATCTGTTTGACCTGATCAATTGTTTTGAAAATGACCAGGATCCGGTGGCCTTTAATATTGAACAGGATACCGCACTGGAACATATACCAACTGCGCTTACCCGTACATCGCACTTCATGACCCACCCGGTGTTCAACACATACAAAAGTGAAAGCCAGATGATGCGGTATATCAAATACCTGGAGAATAAGGATCTTTCACTCAATACATCCATGATATCGCTGGGCAGTTGCACCATGAAACTCAATGCGGCAACTGAAATGATGCCCCTGAGCTGGACACACTGGAACAAGATACATCCCTTTGCCCCCGCTGCTCAAACGGCAGGATATAAATATATCGTGGACGAATTGGGCAAATATCTCTGTGAGATTACGGCTTTTGACGCATGCAGTCTGCAACCCAACAGTGGCGCGCAGGGAGAATATGCGGGCTTGCTTACCATTCGTTCCTATCACGAAGCCAATGGCGATCATCACCGGAGAGTGATGCTGATTCCGATTTCCGCGCATGGTACCAATCCGGCCTCCGCGGTAATGGCGGGTATGAAAGTGGTGGTGGTAAAAGCATTGGACAACGGGTATATTGATGTGGAGGACCTGAAAGCAAAAGCCACGCAATACAGTACTGAACTGGCCGGCATCATGATAACTTATCCGAGTACCTATGGCGTATATGAAGAAACGGTGAAAGAGATTACCGATATCATTCATCAACATGGCGGACAGGTATATATGGATGGAGCCAATATGAATGCACAGGTAGGACTAACCGCTCCCGGACTGATCGGCGCGGATGTTTGTCACCTGAACCTGCACAAAACCTTCGCTATCCCGCACGGTGGTGGTGGTCCCGGCATGGGTCCCATTTGTGTAAAAGCGCACCTGGCCAAACACCTGCCGGGTCATGTAAATGAAGGCAGCAGTCAGGCGGTTTCTGCAGCACCGTATGGATCCGCCTCCATTTTGTTGATATCGTATGGTTATATCCGCTTACTCGGAGCCGCCGGTGTAAAAGCGGCTACTGAATACGCAATACTGAATGCCAATTATATGCGCGCCAGGCTGGATGGCAAATACGATATTCTGTATACGAATCATAACGGCCAATGCGCCCATGAGTTTATTGTGGATCTTCGTCCGTTCAAAAAATCAGCAGAAGTGGAAGCAGAAGATGTGGCGAAGCGGCTGATCGATTACGGATTTCATGCACCGACTATGAGTTTCCCGGTTCCGGGTACCATCATGATTGAACCAACGGAAAGTGAAGACAAGGCCGAACTGGATCGTTTCTGTGATGCCCTGCTGGCGATACGTGAAGAAATTGCCGCCATTGAAGCGGGCGCATCCGATAAAAAAGATAACGCGTTGAAAAACGCGCCGCATACTCAATTTGTATTAACGGCTGACGAATGGAAACACAGTTACAGCCGTCAACAGGCCGCTTTCCCCCTGCCCTATGTGCAATTGAATAAATTCTGGCCTTCCGTAGCCCGGGTCAACAATACACATGGCGACAGGAACCTGATCTGCACCTGTGAACCGGTGGAAAGTTATATGGTAGCGGAAGCGTAAGCGTAAACGCTGGCAAGGATTAAACCAAGGCTTAAAATAATAACAAAAGGTATAACCATCGGGTTATGCCTTTTTAGTTAGTATTCACCCGATGCCCCTTTTTCCGTATATACATTTCCGTTAACAGCAAACCGGCAATCAGCACCAGCACCTGTATCAGCAACCCGATACTATCCGCGGTGCTGGTGGCACCAGGATCGACCTTAACATTCGAAGTCAGTTCCCAGAGCGGCGTCGCCGCCCCGCCTTTCATGCCGACCAGTTGCTGGGAAACATTCAGGGCCACATGAATCCCGGTGGGCATGGCAATACCTTTGGACCAGACAGCGGCGATACCAAAAATAAACGCCCAGGTGCCGGGTCCCAGGAAAGCGATCGCCCAACCCCATCCGGTTACCACATGATATAAAGCAAAAGCAATGGCAACTATAAACTGGGTGTAGCGCAGTCCGAACACTTTTTTTAATTTAAGAAACGGGTAACTCCGGAAGGCGAGTTCTTCCATAAAGGCAAGAGGAAGAATATACAAGTACCATAAAATTGTAACCGGTTCCCATTCCTGACTACTTCGCTGTATCTGCAACCCTCCAAAAAAAAGCAGGGCCATTATTATAACAGCGAAAATAGCTGCACCCCAAAAAATTCCTTTAAAAAAACGGGCCCCGCTGCCAATTTCCCAGTTGAGCGCATAACTGCGCAACGATTTTCCTTCATTCTTTATAAATAGCCAGGTTATAAGAAAAGCACCGGCACTACCGCCGGTTCCATACACAAACTGTTCCCAGTTTGGCGGGAATAAAGGACGTAAAAACCGTCCGGTCACCAATAACACCAGTAAGAACAATACCCAGAAAACCAGGCACTTTAATAGTGTGGAGATTTTTGCGGACATGAGGTTGGTGTTGGTTTCAGCGGAAAATCGCATATACGAACTTACCGATATTCAATGGAAAAATGAAGCCATGTACTGACTTCCCCTGTAAGAAGCATCAGGCTGTTGTTGCGAAGCAGCTGTATTTCTGAATAAATGTCCCTTGACGTAATGTCAAAAAAAGAAGGCCGGTCACAATGCCGGCCTCCAATCTGAATTATGATTCTCCAGTTTGTTTTAAAATCTTCTTCTTCCATTTCCACCCTCCTGCCTGTTTCCACCACCGTTGTTTCCGCCGCCGTTTTCATTACGGCGTTCAAACTGACGGGACGGGTTCTGTGGCTGCGACTGTGGCTGACGATCATACCGTGGCTGAGCGGGTTGTTGCCGCTCGAAGCGGGGCTGATTTGTATTTCCGCTTCCGGCATTGGACCTTCTTTCCACCTGCCGGTTATTTCCACTGTTCGTGCCCGGATTATTTCGCCCGTTTTCATTGCGGCGTTCAAACTGACGTGGCGTTTGTGGCTGTTGCTGTGGCTGCCTGTCAAATCCACGGCCATTGCCCGGATTATTGCCTGAATTGTTAACTGTTCTTTCTGTGCGGCGTCCGCCATTCATATTGGGGTTACCAGCACCTTGCGATCTGTCACCATTTCCATTTGTACGGAAGTCGCGGTTTTCCGGCCGGCCACCCTGGGCTTCACGAATACGTCCGTTATCCCTGTTGCCATTATCATTGCGGCCAAATCCGTTGTTCCGCCCGCCATTTTCCGGACGTCCGTTGCCGTTACCATTATTGATACGGCCACCGTTTTCAAAACGACCATTCCCGTTATTTCCCCTGTTGCCGCGGAATCCGTTGTTCCTGTCATAGCGCTCAAAACGTTGCGGCGCGTATCCACGACCTTCATCACGGCGGACATTGGGGCGATATAACCGCACTTCATTATCCCGGAAGTATGTTCGGCCCGGCGTATAACTGTCGCGGAAACGTACCGGCCGTATTGGTCCGCAATAACGTTCTGCTTCCCAACGCCGCGGGCCTGAACGGTAACCCCAGCGGCCTCCAATGTTAAAACTGATTACAGTAGTCATACTGAAAATGGAATAGTTGCGGCGGTAGTCTATACAATAATCCCTTACACGTGGATACAGTATATACCTGCGTGGTGTAAAACTCCAGAATTCATAGGGTGGCGCATAGGTACCCATATTAAAGTTGATATCCACATTAATACCGGGTCGTATAGGTGCCCATCCGTAATAATCACCTCCGTCACGCCAGGCTACCCAGGCCGGTGACCATTCATACCCTGGTACCCAGAACCAACCATAGTAAGGATCCTGGTCCCAACGCCCGTAGTGGAAAGGCGCCCATCCCCAGTCATAGTCGGAAACCCACATCCATTCAGCATCTTCGGTCCAGACCCAGTTTCCTTCAGTGCTGTAAGGCCGGAAATCCGGTCCGGCATCCGGAATCCAGACATAACCATAATCGGGGTGATCGACCCACTGGCCATAAGGACTCAGCTGATCATAAAAATCCTGGTAGGATACTTCCCGTTGCCGGTCGTACTGACCGGACTGATCATACTGTGCAAAAGCCGCATGATCCCAGGCACTGCCCAGCACCAATACCAGTGCCAGCACAGCTGATTGAATTGTTCGTTTCATGTCTTGTTGTTTTTGTAGTCGTGTAATCATGCAATAATTGTTAATTGGTCATCTTCTCTTCTGCTTATAAGACGCTATTACTGTGCCACCGGATAACAATTGTTAGCCGGAGCGGCTCTTTTAAGAAAACATTTGGTGAAAAATTTTCACAATTGGAAAAATATGTTGGTGATAAGATGTTGGTGATAACACCAACATCTTGTGTCGTGATGACACCAACATCTTGTGTCGTGAAATGATGTTGGTGAAAACACCAACATTTTGTGTCATGAAAACACCAACATTTTGTGTCGTGAAAAAGTAGTAGATTTATAAGATGTTGGTGTTTTCACCAACATCATATAAACCATGGAACAACAATACATCAACCTCTACGATGAGTACACGCACAAGCCACTGCCCCGGCAGGAGTTTATCAAACGATTAACAATGATGGCCGGGAGTACGGCGGCGGCGATGGCTTTGCTGCCCCTGCTGGAAGTGAATATGGCGCATGCAGCCGTTACACCACAGGATGACCTCTTTACGGAACGCGTCAGTTATCCGGGTGTAAATGGCGATATGCAGGCCTATGTGGCCCGGCCGAAAGAAGAAAAGAAATACCCGGCAGTTGTAGTGATTCATGAAAACCGCGGCTTAAATGCCCATATCGAAGACGTTGCCCGGCGGGCGGCTAAAGCCGGTTTCCTTGCCATTGCCCCAAATGCACTGTCATCACTTGGCGGTACTCCGGAAAACGCGGATGAAGCCAGGACAAAGTTTCAGCTACTGAAACCCGAAGATAACCTCCAGAATTTCATCCGGGTTTTTGATTACCTCGGTACCCGTAAAGACAGCAATGGGAAATATGGTTGTGTCGGTTTTTGCTGGGGTGGCGCCATGAGTAATAACCTGGCGGTACATGTACCTTCCCTTAAAGCCGCTGTGGCATTTTATGGCAGACAACCGGCAACAGATGACGTTGCTAAAATAAAAGCGGCTGTTCAATTGCACTACGGTTCAATGGATGAAGGCGTGAATAAAGGTATTGCGGCTTATGAAGAAGCGCTGAAGAATAATAAAATCACGTATGAACTCTACATGTACGAAGGTGCCCAGCACGCCTTCCATAATGATACCGCTCCCACCCGGTATAACGAAGCTGCCGCCAAACTGGCCTGGGAACGGACAATCACCTTCTTTAAACAATATCTTTAATTGAACACATTCATTACTCATTACTCATAAAATAAAGCCGGCACTTCACCAGTACCGGCTTTATTATACTATTCACTACCATCACCTATTCCCTATTCCCTATTCCCTATTTTCTATTTACTATTATCTATTATCTATCCCCTACGGCCTCCTCACTCTGAAACTGCATACCACATTCTTAGGTACACCGCTGAAATTCATCACGGCCGTAAAATTGCCTTCCACAAAACCACCCGGTGAGGGACCAAAAGCGGTATAGTTAATTGTCGCAGCCCCGGGTGCCCATGTTTCAGCAGCGCCAACACCACTTCCCAGGTTTACTGAAGCCCGTAAAAGAGGGAAACCGGTACCCACAGACTGATTATGCTGAGCATGTAAAATTATATTGGTACTGGAATTGGTACCGGGGTTATTGTACCCGCTGATCCATGCCTGGAACGGTTGCGGACCGCCCGTATTGGTAGAATCACTGAAATACATGGTACCCGGAGGTGCCGTTATAGTAAAAGGTATACCATCGATCAGCATCTCGATATACTGTGCAGATGAAGTACCGCAGGCCTGAATGGTTCCGAGGTTGATTGTACCGGTATTCCCTGTACCTGAAACCGGAACAGATTGTTGTAAGGCGGCATAATCAACTCCCAACACCGTAAAACTGAGTGGCGTGTTTCCGCAACGTGGGATATTGACAGAAAATGTGCCGTTATTTACAGGTACGGTATACTGATGTCCTCCCTGAATATAAATAGCGGCTGCACCATTTACCACATTAGTATTGGCACATGTGGTTAATGTGCCTGTAATAGTGAGGCTGTTTAATGCCGGAATGGTAACCGTAATAACTGGCAATGTTGTATTGGTTGAAAAAGGACCTACAGGCTGAGTGAAAACAGGATTGTTACATAAATCCAATACCTGCAGTTCCAGGTTTTCGTCTTTGGGTACTTTGCCGCAAAGACTGCCGGTGGAATCCGTACGTCCATAACCGTAAGTGCCATTTACCGTCCGTTTAATCCGGACCTGTGCATTGATCAACGGGGCGCCATGATCATCCTTAAAGGACATACAAAGATCAATCAGCGGGAATGGCGCATCGCAGTTCCAGAATGAGAAATGAGTGACTTTGGCCACATACATATTTCCCGTTTTGCCCGCCTTGCCTTCCTGTTTCCATCGGGCTGTAGCTTCATCAAAATGCCAGAGATCAATAGAGTCAGGGGCCGCCGACAACAGGCTGGCCGGTATAGGGAAACGCAGATCGGCCGTTTTTCCTGCCGCCACTTTCAATGGCTGTCCTGAAGCACTGGTCAGTTCCACACCAATCATTCCAAAAGTTGAAAGGCCTCTTTCGGCTCCGGTGGTTAATACGCCACGGAGATCGCCCATTACAGTATAAGGTAAATCCGCAGACGAAGGGTCTATCCAGGTCATGGCAACTTTGACATTGCCCGTATAGGCGGTTCCGGCCGCATCTGTAACCGCATTGGCTGGCATTATCAGGCTGGCACCGGAAGCAAGATTTACATTTCCACCGGTAGCCGCGTCAAAACTGCCGCTATTGGTTTTTGGCAGCATTTTAATACGCACGTTATTAATACGACCTTCCACGGCTATAAAACTCCGGAACCCGGTAAAGTACCCGGTTTTTTCCACACTCACTGTGCCATTGGCTTTTGATAACTGAATATTCCGGAAGCGGAATACGCCATACCGGTCAGTCGTAGTACTATTGGTACCACTCCGTACTGTAGCACCCGCTATCGGCTGGTCATTTTCGTTTAGCACTATACCATTTACCCCGCCGGTAACCCGTTCCGCATCATTTACGGCTGTTTCATTATTACCGGCTGGTAGTCCCGGCCATTTGATTTCCCGCTGACAGGAAATAAAGAAGAGTCCCGCCGAAAGGATCAGCAGGAACAGTTGTTGGATTCGGTTTGTATGCATGATGGTAAAATAAAAAAATTAATCTTCCCGGACAATCAACAGGGCATTTATTTCCCGAAGCGCTTGCTTACCACCTCCCAGTTCACCAGTTTCCACCAGGCAGTAATATAATCCGGGCGGCGGTTCTGGTACTTCAGGTAATAAGCATGCTCCCAGACATCCAGACCCAGTAAAGGTGTTCCTTTTAATTCACTGATATCCATCAGCGGATTATCCTGGTTGGGGGTGGAACCCACTACCAGCTTTCCCTCTTTGTTCAGCACCAGCCAGGCCCAGCCACTCCCGAAACGATTCTTACCCGCATCACTGAACTGGGTCTTGAATGCATCGAATGACCCGAAATCCCGGATAATCGTTGCAGCTAATTCACCTGTGGGCTGATTATTTTCAGCAGCCGCACGCATGGATTTCCAGAAAAATTCATGGTTATAATGTCCGCCCCCGTTATTGCGCATTTTGGGAGAAAATTTCGAAATACGTCCCAGCAACGAAACCAGTTTCTCTTTTTGTATATCCACCCCTTCCGCTTTCACCGCTTCAGCCAGGTTCTTAGCATAAGCCGCTGCATGCTTGCCGTAATGAATCTCCATGGTCATGGCATCAATTGCCGGCTCAAGTGCCGCATAGCTATACCCCAATGGTTGTTGTTCATAAGGCACATCCTCAATCCATCCATACCCAGTTTCCTCTGCGGAAAAATTTTCAGCCATAGCCGGCAAGACGGTCATTGATAATCCGGCCGCCAGTCCGGCTTTTCCGGTATTCTTAATAAAATCGCGGCGGGTGTTTGATTGTTTTTGTTTCATAAAAAATTCACTTAAATTTTATTCATTAGAAACTCCGGGGAAAAAGTCAAAAGTTAAAATTCAAAAGTAGAAAGTTAAAACCTAAAGCGGCAAAGAACTTATTAAACAGCAGCACTTCGCTCTGCTGAAAAGGCCCAACGTTTAATTCTACCTGTCAAAAAATTCTTTCAATCTATCCGTCTCTTCCCCAATTTGCTAATTGGCACATTGGCTAATTGGCATATTGGCACATTGGTCAATCCACAAATCAGCCAATTAACTACCTAAATTACTCCCAATTCCTCATCCACAGACAGAATTCCTTTCAAACCCGTTGCAAAATCTGTTAAAATACGACAGTAAGCCTTGTATCTTCGCTGTTCATGGGGTTAAAAGATTATTTCGCCATACTGGAACTGGCACCATCTGCATCCTATATGGAAATCAAGAAGGCGTACCGGAAACTCGCCTTGCAATATCACCCGGATAAAACGGATAATGACCCCTATGCTGCAGCCCGTTTCGAAGTAATTAAAGAAGCATACGAAGTACTTACCGACCCGGCAAAAAAAGAATATTACCTGCAGCAGCGCTGGTATAATCAGAGTATTGGTCGCCGGAAAACAGAGGAAATGGTCACCCCAGTCATTTTATTGAAGCAATCCATCGAACTGGACCGGTATGTTTCCCGGCTGGATAGTTTCCGGATGGACCGGGAAGGCCTGCTGGAGTATATGCTGGATTTGTATAATGACGACACGATGGAGAAACTGAAAATGTTTAATGAACCGGAGACAAATAAAGCCATTCTCCGGGCCGTTTTATCAGCCAGCAAACTCTTGCAGGCCCCGCAGGCGCACCGGCTGTTAGAACAGCTTAAAAAAGGTATACCCGGTGATCCGGAGATGAAACAACTGATGACTTTATCACTCCGCCGGAACCGGCAAACAGACCGGCAGGAGAAATGGGGATTCCTGCTCCCGCTTATCCTGACCCTCTTAATCTGCCTGCTCATGTATTTGTCCGTAGGGTAGTTATCTTTGCGGGATGCACTATGTTTCAGCTGAGGGATTGACCAAGAGTTATGGCATACAGCCTCTTTTTTCCGGCATTTCCTTTCATTTAGAAGAAGGCGATAAAATTGCGCTGGTAGCCCGTAACGGCACCGGCAAATCCACCCTGCTCCGTATCCTGGCTGGCCAGGAAACCGCTGATGCCGGTAAGCTCTGGATTAATAAAGATGTGGATGTGGTGCTGTTTGAACAGGATCCGGTATTTGTTGAAAACAAATCCGTATCAGACAATATATTTTTTCATGACCATCCGGTCATTAATGCAATCAAGGAATTTGAGGCGGCCAGTGAAACGGAAGATCATGAAAGAATGAGTGCCGCCATTATCAATATGGACGAACGCAATGCCTGGGATTTTGACACGAAAGTGAAACAGGTATTGGGCAAGCTGAATATACACCACCTGGATCAGCCGGTAAACACCCTGAGCGGGGGTCAGCGTAAACGGGTAGCCCTGGCAAAGACCCTGATCGATATCGGTTTTGAACACAAGCATGTTTTACTGATCATGGACGAGCCCACCAACCACCTGGACGTGGAGATGGTGGAGTGGCTGGAACATTATCTCGATAAGGAAAATGTAACCTTACTCCTGGTTACCCACGACCGGTATTTTCTCGACGCCGTTTGCAATGAAATCTGGGAACTGGACGGCAACAGTAACTTATTTGAACACAAAGGCGATTACGCGAATTACCTGGAGAAAAAAGCATCGCGGATAGAAAGTGAAGCGGCCAGCATTGACAAGGCCCGTAACCTGTACCGTAAGGAACTGGAGTGGATGCGGAAGCAACCCAAAGCCCGTACTACCAAGAGTAAAAGCCGGCAGGACAATTTTTACGAAGTGGAAAAGAAAGCCAAACAACAATTGGTGGATGAGCAGTTGCAGCTGGAAATGAAGATGAACCGGCTCGGCGGCAAAGTGATCGAACTTAAAAAAGTGTATAAGAGTTTCGGGGAAAAAGTGATTCTCAAAGGATTTGATTATACGTTTAAAAAAGGAGAACGGATTGGCGTGGTCGGCAGGAACGGGGCCGGCAAATCCACATTTATCAATATGCTGCAGGGACTGGAGCCCGCAGACAGTGGCAAGATCAATATCGGGGATACTGTAATTTTCGGCAACTATTCGCAACAGGGGCTGGTGATCAAGGAAGATATGCGGGTTATAGAATTTGTAAAAAACATCGCCGAACATTTCCCTTTAGCCAGCGGAGGCTCGCTGAGTGCAGCCCAGTTTCTCCAACTGTTTTTATTTGATCCCGATAAGCAATACACGTATATCAGCAAACTTAGTGGCGGAGAAAAAAGAAGACTGCACTTGTTATCCATCCTATTCCGCAATCCCAACTTCCTGGTATTGGATGAACCCACGAATGATCTTGACCTCCCTACCCTGGGTGTGCTCGAGAATTTTTTAAGTGAATTCCCGGGCTGTCTGCTGATCGTATCGCATGACCGTTACTTTATGGACCGGCTGGTAGATCATCTTTTCGTTTTCGAAGGTGATGGGCATATCCGTGATTTCCCGGGCAACTACACCCTCTATCGCAATGAAGTAAAAGAACCGGAAACTGTTCCTGAAAAAAAAGAAGTGAAGCCCGCTCCCGCCCCAGTACCCGTGAGCCATACACCTGTCAGCAAAAGGCAACCCAGTTTCAAGGAAAAAAGAGAATTTGAATTACTTGAAAAAGAGATCGAAGCGCTGAATCAGGAAAAAAATTCCGTCACTGAAAAACTGAATAACGGCCATACACCTTTTGAAGAACTGCAAAAACTCTCCGTCAGAATCGGCGAGATCACGCAGTTGCTGGATGAGAAGGAAACGAGATGGCTGGAGTTAAGTGAATTGATGTAAGTACGAAGTACGTGGTAAGAAGTACGAAGTACGAAAGGCATGCCATAAAACGAGAAACTGCTTGTTGATAATGATAAACCTTCACAGTAGGGGCTGTTCCCCGACACCTGACAACACACAACACACAACACGCAACTCACATCTCACATCTCACATCTGACCTCTACTCGATCAACTCCCCGTACGCCCTCTTCCCATAATACGCATACCTCTTCCCCTCTTTCCGCGTACCGGCAAACACAGAATGAATAAACCCGTTCAGTTCCACTTGTTGTGTATGATAAATACCACGGTCAGGATTTTGTTTAAAGAGGAACTGAATACGGCGGGCAGATTCCCAGTAAATCACCAGGCTGTCCGTAATAGTTTGACTAAAGATCCACTGACCTGATAGTTGCTGCATCATCAAATGACTCCTGTACCAGGTGCCCCCGGTATCAGAAACCACCCTTTTCCCCTGGTACAGGGCGACCGAATCATTATAGGCAAAGACAGTGAGAAAGCGTTTCTTCCCGTTCAGCAGCCATTTCATCAGGGATACACCATACGTTGCGGTATAACCGTAATCACTATCCAGGAAACTGATACGGGTTACGAAATGGGGGATTTTGATAACCGCTTCCATATACCCGAAAATAAAACTGCCACCGCCACTGTGGCCATTCAGGTGCACATTTACTTTACGGTTATGAAACAGGGAACGCAGTGTATCCACGATATGCGGGATAATGGTTTTGTAATCTGCATTTGCCCGCTTCCAGGCCGGCCAGCTTTTCAGGTCATTTTCCAGGTAAGCCACCACATAGTTTTTACCCCGGCTTTGTTTCCTGACAAAGGCCGTTTGAGCCCGGATATGCTGAATATCAAAATGCCAGTCATCGCCAGGAGCCGGCTTCTTCCCCATCGTCCATTCAGTACTGTTACCATTAGGCAAGGCATACAGGATGAGCTCTACCGGGCCGGTAAGGTGGAGCCGTTCCGGCCTGTCCAGGGTGATTTTCACACCCGGGCTCATCCGGAAAGAGTCAATTTGCTGACTTTTAACAAGCTGGGGATAAACCAATAATACAAAGCATAGTCTGATAATAGTCAGTCGCATAGCTGATTAAAGGTAGGGAATAAGCTGAGTCTGGTTCAATCGTAGATTTCCTAAACAAAAAATCCGGCCTCATTCTTGCAAGATTTAAAAAGGTAGTCTACTTTTGCAGTACTCCACTTAATTCGTTATCCTCTCGATTGACTTGTCCAGTCCCCTGAAAACCTGGTAGTATTTCTATTTGAAAACTTTAAAAAAATCAGGTTATGAAGAAAATTAAACTCTTAATGAAGAATGAAGATGTACAGGCCCGTTTAGTAATTGGTGGTTTCATCGTTACTTTCACCCTGCTGGCGCTGTTCTTCATGAACAACTAATCTGTACGGTTAGTACATAGAGGGTCAGGTAAATTCGTCTGCACGGATGAAGTGTCAGAGTTTTTGCCTGACTCTATCCAGTAAGATTTCCACATCTATTTTTTCCATACAGTTAAAATGCCCGAGCGGGCATTTTTTGTATCCGATCTTGGAGCAGGGACGGCACCATGTCTTTACCTGCATTTGCAGCGAGGGCATGGTGAAATCGCCATAGTAGGGTGTCATGCCAAATGCCGGTACCGTATTCCCCCATAATGAAATGATCGTTTTCTGGTATGCCGCCGCGATATGCATCAGGCCGGTATCATTGGTGATGACCAGTTTGGCTTTGCGGATCAGATCGGCACTTTCGTTCAGGCTGAATTTCCCGCAGGCATTATATATTTTCACATCATCCACCTGTGCAATTTCATTGCCGTTGGCCGCATCCTCAGGCCCGCCCAGCAGCATGACCGGATGTTGCAACGCGGTACAAAACTCTTTCCATTTATGTACCGGCCATTGTTTGGTGCCCAACGCTGCACCAATCACACAGGCCACATAGCCGGCCGTATGGGAAACGGGAATATCTTCCCGTTTGGTTTCTTCTTCAGGACTGATAAAATAATCGAGGCCCTTCCCGTCATTCTTTACACCAAAAGACTCCACCGTTTTCATATAGCGGTCTACTATATGCAGATCGGGCAGTATATTTATTTTGAAAGCCGTGAGTAAGTATTTCTGAATATTCAGTTTATAAAAGGAGAAGGATTTTTTCTTCAACGCGTTCTTTATACGCAATGTCTTGCTGTTGTGATGCAGATCGATTATATAATCGTAGTCCTCTGTTTTCAGTTCCTCGATCATCAGTTCCCAGCTATGCGCCAGCTGGTGTACTTTATCGATATAGGGATTGTGCTCCACCACACTGTGAAACCGGTCACGGGTCAGAAAATGCACTTCGGCACCGGGCACCTGTTGCTTGAGACAACGGACTACGGGTGTTGTTAGTACGATATCACCGATAGATGATAAACGGATAATGAGGAATTTCTTCCCGGATTTCTTCACTTCCTGTGTTACGGGAAAAACTTCAGGCAGGGTTTCCATGGATGACTGTTTTTTTATTGTTCCACATAATCGAGGTCCTTGTGAAAAGTCTCTTTACTGAGCCAGGCCGCCATGATTGTAATGGCCATCACAATGATGCCCGCATAAATACCTCCCTTCACATAACCCATACCTTCCATACCCCGGATGGCTTTGAACAATGGCAGTATAAAGATCGCCAGCATCCCCCGTACCATATTGGGAATGGTAGTAGCGGCTGTGGCCCGGAGATTGGTGCCGAACTGCTCCGCTCCCATTGTGACAAAGATGGCCCAGAAGCCGGTACCAAAACCAAGACCGGCACAGATCCAGTACATCTGCTGCGCAGAGCCATTCCACTGGATCGTAAAGAAGAGTAACATGAACAGGATGGTGATCCCGTAAAATATAAAGAGGGCCTTCTTCCGGCTTTTGAGTTGCTGACTCACCAATCCTACCAGGATATCACCCAGCGAAATCGCCGCATAAGCATACATGATCGCTTTGCCCGGATCCACTTTTTCGGTAATGCCGAATTCACGGGCGAAATCTGAAGAGAAATAGACCAGCACCCCGATCACATACCAGGTCGGCAGTCCGATCAGTATCCCGAATAAATAACGCTTGAACCGGTCCCGGTTGGTAAAGAGCATGAAAAAATTACCGCGTTGCGCATTGGATTGTTTCACCGCATTGAACATACCGGATTCATACACCGATATCCGCAGCACCAGCAACAACATGCCCAGTCCGCCCCCGATAAAATAACAGGTGCGCCAGCTGAAATTTTCTTTCATGATAAAAGCCACCACCGCACCGGTAAGACCGATACCCGCCACTAAGGAAGTCGCCAGTCCGCGTTTTTCTTTCTTCGTAATTTCTGATACGAGTGTAATACCCACTCCCAATTCACCCGCCAGTCCGAGTCCGGCCACAAAGCGGATCCATTTATATTGCTCTACTGTTTCCACCAATCCATTGGCAATATTGGCGAGAGAATACAATACGATGGAACCGAATAACACACTCAACCGTCCTTTTTTATCCCCCATGATCCCGGCGATCACGCCACCGATCATGAGTCCTACCATCTGCCATTGCAGGATGGATTCGCCTTCGATGCGGATCGCATCTTCGGAGAGACCGAGATCGCGCAGACTTGCCACGCGGATAATCCCGAAAAGCTGCAGGTCATAGATATCAACGAAATACCCCAGGGCGGCCACGATCACCGCAATATTGAGGAGGCCTGCCGGTTTGGTTGGCTTCATATAGGTCGTTAGTTTGTTTCAGTGGGCTTGCTGTTGCCGCCCTCTTTTGGTTTGGGCTTTTTCAGCATTTGTACTATTACCGGGGCGGTGGTCACAGCCACAATACCCAGTACGATTATTTCGAGGTGTTCTTTCAGATCGAAGTTGAACCAGTCCATGATCCATTTCTGCAGGTAGAAGCCGCCAAAGATCATGGTGAATACCCAGGCGATACATCCCACCACATTAAAGAAATGAAATTTCTTCCGGTCCATTTCCACGATACCGGCTACGATCGGGGCAAAGGTCCGGATGATCGGGAGAAAACGGGCACCTATAACCGCTAATCCGCCATGCTTTTCGTAAAAATCATGGGCCTGGTGCAGGTATTTTTTCTTGAACAGGAAGCGATCCTTCCAATGATACATGGTAGGCCCTACTTTACGTCCCGTCCAGTATCCCACCATATTGCCCAGAATACCCGCAACCGATATCAGTCCTACCAGTACAAACAAATCAATAATTGGCGGATAGTTGAAGGGAATGCCGAAGAGTTTGAGAAACTGATACCCTAAACCCGGCCCCACTTCCCCGGTTGCAGTTTTGATCTGGTGGGCAAAGATGCCGGTAACAAACAAGAGCGAATCACCGGGTAAAAAGAAACCGACAAAGAGACCTGTTTCCGCAAATACCACAAACAGCAATAACCAGAGCCCGCCATTCTCCACATACCATTGGGGTTGCAGCAATTGGGTCCAGTGAAATGCATCCAGTAAGAACATAGCCTAACGTTTAATAAGTGACGATTAATGATGCGGGTGCTGATGATGATCCGTATGTTCCAGTTCCCCTTCCCATTTACTCACGGCCGCAGTTGCCAGGGCATTACCCAGTACATTGGTCATGGTACGGCCCATATCGCAGAACACATCAATGGCAAGGATCAGCCCCACGCCTTCGGGCGGCAAACCAAACATCTGACCTGTCGCCAGCACTACCACCAATGAAGCCCTTGGTACACCGGCAATGCCTTTACTGGTAACCAGGAAGACCAGGAGCATGATGATCTGCTGACTTACATCGCCGGTAATGGAGGTAATGCCATAAGCCTGGGCAATGAACATACTGGCGAAAGTCATATACATCATACTGCCATCGAGATTGAAGGAATAACCGAGGGGCAATACGAAGGAGACGATTTTATCTTTACACCCAAAGCGTTCCATTTCTTCCACCATCTTGGGATATACCGCTTCACTGCTGGCGGTGTTGAAGGCAATGGCCATAGGACTGGCAATGCGGCGCAGCAGGTGCGGTAAACGTTTCTTTAAAATGATATACCCCACAATCAGCATGAGTAACCAGAGTATGAGCAGGCCGAGGTAAAACTCGCCCACATACATGCCAAATGTTTTTAAGATATCCAGCCCGTTTTTAGCAATAGCGGAGGCCATGGCGCCAAATACACCCAGGGGAGCAACGATCATCACATAACCCACCATTTTCAACATTACATGTCCGAGGGTATCGAGTACATTAATGATGCTCTTGCCTTTTTCACCGAGGGCGGTAAGTGCAATCCCAAAAAAGATGGAGAATACCACCAGTTGCAGGATCTCATTGGTGGCCATCGCTTCCACCACACTCTTCGGTACTACGTGCTCCACAAACTTAGCCAGGGAGAAACCTTTTGATTTATCCATCAGATCGGAAACGGCGGCTTTGTCCACATTGCTCACATCCACCCCCACACCGGGTTCAAAAAATGAAACCAACACAAGTCCCAGTCCGAGTGAAATCAGGGAAGCGGTGACAAACCAGAGCATGGCTTTGCCCCCTACCCGTCCTACGGTCTTGAGGTCACCCAGTTTGGCGATCCCCACTACCAGGGTACAGAACACAATCGGCGCAATGATCATCTGCACCAGGCGCAGGAAGATCGTGGTCAGCAGTTTGACATTATCCGAGAATGATTTTATCGTATCCGGCGGATACGATTCATGCACCCAGTATCCTACCCCCACACCAATCAGCATGGCCAGAAATATATAAAGCGTCAGTTTGTTTGTCTTCGACATAGCAGCCGTATTAAATAGGACCGAAAATCGGTAAAATTAGCCGGTTTAAAAATTAAAAAAAGACCGTTAATAACTCTTTTTAAAGCGATTAGCCGGAAAGCCGTATTTTCCCCTTTTAACCAAGCGAAACAAAACTGACTGTATGGCGGAACATGCTAGTTCATTTAAACCCACACTGGGTCTATTTGATGGCACCATGATCGTTGCCGGCTCCATGATCGGATCCGGTATTTTTATTGTGAGTGCCGATATTACGCGTAACGTAGGCAGTGCCGGCTGGCTGATTGGCGTTTGGCTGATTACCGGCTTCATGACCCTCACGGCCGCCCTGAGCTATGGCGAACTGAGTGGGATGTTTCCCAAAGCCGGCGGACAATATGTGTACCTCAAGGAAGCCTATAATCCCCTGATGGGATTTCTCTATGGCTGGAGTTTTTTTGCCGTGATACAGACGGCCACCATTGCCGCGGTAGGTGTGGCATTTTCCAAATTCCTGGCATATCTCGTACCCGAACTGGGCAATAATTATTTTTTGTTTGATGCAGGCATTATCAAAGTTTATTCCGGTCAGCTGGTGGCCATCGCTATTATTTGTCTCCTGACGTATATCAATTCCAAAGGCGTAAAAGAGGGTAAACTCATTCAAACCGTTTTTACTTCGGCCAAATTGTTTGCCTTATTCGGTCTCATTGCTTTTGGTTTTCTGCTGGTGAAAGAAAGTTACTGGGCGGAAAACTGGAAGACGGGATTTACGGCTGTGCAGGACATGGGCCGGAAAGATGCAACCGGCCAGCTACAACCCCTGAACTGGATCGGTATTTCCGGGTCGGCCCTGATGGGTGCTATTGCGGCTTCCATGGTAGGATCCATTTTCAGCAGTGATGCATGGAACAATGTAACCTTTATTGCCGGCGAAATGAAAAACCCCAAACGGAATATCGGGCTGAGTTTATTCCTGGGTACATTAATCGTTACCCTTATTTATGTAGCGGCCAACCTGATGTACCTGAACGTGCTGCCGCTGAACGAACTGGCTTTTCCCGCAGATGACCGGGTAGCCGTAGCAGCCGCCAATAAAATATTCCCTTCATTTGGTACCATCCTGATCGCCGTGCTGATTATGGTATCCACGTTTGGCTGCAACAACGGATTAATCATGGCCGGTGCCCGGGTATACTATACCATGGCCAAAGACGGTCTCTTCTTTAAACAGGTTGGTGAGCTGAATAAAAATGCAGTGCCCAATGTAGCCTTATGGATACAATGCATCGCGGCTTCCGTCTGGAGCCTGAGCGGCAAATACGGCGACCTGCTCGATATGATATCATTTGTGGTAGTGTTGTTTTATATGCTGACCATTATCGGCATATTCATACTCCGGAAAAAAAGACCGGATGCGGAGCGTCCGTATAAAGCCTTTGGCTACCCGGTATTACCCTTTTTATATATATTAATGGGAGCCGCATTCTGTATACTGCTGATCATTTACAAACCGGAATTCACCTGGCCGGGACTGATCATCGTACTCATGGGCGTGCCGTTGTACTACCTGGCTTTGTCCACTCAAAAAAAGGCCTGAACCATTTAAAAAAAGCCGTACGGTCATATCGTATCAATACTTATCTTAGTCACTCACTAAAAATCAACTCATGAGTTTATTTGTCAAAAAGCCATTGGATCAGATTCTGGCACAAGCAGCCGATTCGGAGAAGGGCTTGAAAAGAACATTAGGAGCCGGCAACCTGATCGCCCTGGGTATCGGAGCCATTATTGGCGCCGGTCTTTTTGTACGTACTGCAGCCGCTGCCGGACAAGCCGCCGGACCGGGTGTAACCATTTCATTTATTGTAGCCGCCATCGGATGTGCATTTGCCGGTTTGTGTTATGCGGAATTTGCCTCTATGATCCCCATTGCCGGTAGTGCGTATGCCTACTCTTATGTAACCATGGGTGAAATGATTGCCTGGATTATCGGCTGGGCCCTGATCATGGAATATGCACTGGGAGCCGCAACGGTATCCATTGCCTGGAGTGAATATTTAAACAAGCTGCTGGGAGGGGCTATTCCGTATGAATGGTGCCACTCGCCCTTTGAAAGTTTCACTGATACGGCCGGTATTCACCATGCCGGTATCATGAACGCGCCGGCCCTGATCATTCTGCTGGCCCTCACTTTATTGCTGATCAAGGGTACACAGGAATCCGCCTTTGTAAATATGATTATCGTATTTATTAAAGTGGCCATCGTGATTTTATTTATCGCTATCGGCTGGCAGTTTATTAAACCCGAAAACCATACCCCCTACCTGATACCGGAAGGAACACAGGCCGTAACGGATCAGGCCGGAAAAGTAATTGCTGATTACAGTGGCTGGAATAAACACGGCTGGGGAGGTATCCTCGGAGGTGCTGCCATTGTATTCTTTGCCTTTATCGGTTTTGATGCCGTAAGTACTGCCGCACAGGAAGCTAAAAACCCGAAAAGGGATATGCCGATTGGTATCCTGGGGTCATTGGTTGTTTGTACCATCCTGTATATTTTATTTGGCCATGTACTCACCGGTGTGGCCCCCTGGAAAGACTTTGTTGATCCGGAAAAGGGCAGAGAAGCATCCGTAGCCTATGCAATCAGTACGTATATGATTGGATTTGGATGGTTGTCTAAAGCTGTAACCATCGCCATCCTGGCTGGTTTCTCCTCTGTAATCCTGGTAATGCTGATGGGACAGAGCCGTATCTTCTATACCATGAGTAATGACGGACTGATCCCTAAAGCCTTTGGTGATCTGCATCCGAAATATAAAACACCGTATAAAGCCAACTGGATCCTCTTTGTTTTCGTAGGTGCTTTTGCCGCTTTTGTACCCGGGCACGTGGCCGGTGACCTGACCAGTTTCGGAACCCTGTTTGCGTTTGTTCTGGTAAGTATCGGTGTCTGGATTCTCCGGGTAAAAAATCCAAACCTGGAGCGCCCCTTCCGTACACCACTGGTGCCCGTGGTAAGCACACTCGGCGCATTAATCTGTACATTGATGATTGTGGGACTGGATGCACAGACGCTGAAAGTGGCGTTTATCTGGATGGGTATCGGCCTCGTGGTATACTTTGCCTACAGCCGCCACCGGAGTAAATTGCGGAATTATGCGGATGTGCTGCCCACGGCAGATGATTTTGAGAAGAAATAGTTGTTGAACGTAGAACGATATGAAAAGCCCTGAGGTACTGGTTATCTCAGGGCTTTCTTGTTAGTCGGGAGTCGGCAGTCGGGAGTCGAGAGGAGCTCGTACACGGGGCAAATTGAATATCCCTGTAAATTTTGCTCCTCTACCCTGCTCCCTCTCCTGACTCCCGACTCTCGACTCCCGACTCCTGACTCCTGACTCCCGACTTTTCCCTAAATTTGCAGCCCTTCCGGCCCCTTGAAGCCGGACTCCTAAACAAAACACACTATGGGACGTATTTTTGAAGTTAGAAAAGCCTCGATGTTTGCCCGCTGGGACAAAATGGCTAAAAACTTTACGCGTATTGGTAAAGAGATCATTATTGCCGTAAAAGCCGGTGGTCCCGATCCCAATTCCAATGCCGCCCTGCGCCGTTGTTTCCAGAATGCCCGTAGTGTGGGTATGCCCAAGGACCGTGTGGAAGCCGCTATCAAGCGTGCCCAGGGCAAGGAACTCGTGAACTATGATGAAATCCTGTATGAAGGATATGGTCCGCATGGCGTAGCCCTGCTGGTGGAAACCGCCACGGATAACCACGTACGTACTGTAGCCAATGTAAAATCCCTCTTCAATAAAGGCGGTGGCGCCATGGGAAACAGCGGCAGTGTGGCGTTCCAGTTCAAAAAGATGGGGGTATTCAAACTCAAACCCGAAGGACTGAACGCGGAAGACATGGAACTCGAACTGATTGATTTCGGTCTCGAAGAACTCGGCGAAAGCACCGGCGAAAACGGCGAAGAAGTCCTCGTCGTCCGTTGCGGCTTCACCGATTTCGGACACATGCAAAAAGCCCTCGAAGACAAAGGCATCACGCCCATCAGTGCCGAGGTAGAATGGATTCCTGGTACTACGGTACCTCTTTCAGACGAACAGGCGGAAGACGTGAGTAAGCTGATTGAGAAACTGGAGCAGGATGATGATGTGCAGAAGGTGTTTCATAATATGGGGTGAGTGGTGAATGGTGAATGGTGAATGGGGAATGGGGAATGGTGAGTGGTGAATGGAGAGAGGGAAAGCACGTTGTCACCCTGAGCTTGCCGAAGGGTGACCAACGAAAGGCATGGAAGAAACTCATTACTGCCGGGAAATAGAGAGGAAAGAATAGAAAATAGTAAATAGAGAATAGGTAATGCCCGCTGTCACACTGCTCGTCCTCCGTAGCATTAGCGAAGGAGGATTGCTCACCATAGCTTCAGTAAAAGTGAGCCTGCCCCGCCTTATGCGGGGAGCATGTCGAAGAGTTAAGTATAAGGTGCCTTTTTTCGAAGCACTAGAAAACGCCAGTACTAAGGCTAAATTGTAAACAGGTATTCCCGTCATTTAAAGCTAATTCCGCATTCTTCAATCTGTCTCTTTAAAGTGTCACCCCAGTACCCGAACTGCTGATAAAAAGCAACACAATCATTTAGAGTTTCGAAGCTTTCCAGAATTTTTAAAATATTATCCTCAAGGTCTATTTTGAATTCATAGATAAATTCTGATAGATCAGTTTTGTCAGTGATTTTATAACCAAGCCATCCTCCCTGTACCTTTTTTGCTAATCGCCTGTCCTCAGTCAGATACGCGTCTTCCCGGACTTCTGTCGCAAGATCGAAATAAGTAGCTTTCTTTCTCTCTTTGTCAGCAAGCTTTACTGTCAATGCCACCCCAATGTTCAAACAAAAACTAATACTCTCTTTGCTATTCCATTGCGAATTCTGAAGATGAATAACTATAAAGAAATCCCCTTTGTCTTTCCACCAAGTCTGTCCACTGGTTTTAAAACCGTGTTCTTTTAATGTCGGCTTTAAATACGTTTTGATTAAATCGGACTGTATTTCTTTTGCTGCAGGCATTGAAGGGAGACGTTCGTAGTTTGATTATAACGTTGATGGTTTGCTACTGTGCTGGTATTTTATAACGTCCAGCCCGGAACTAAAACAAAATAGAATTACTGAAGACGAAGATAAGAACTAAAGTCGAACAGAATTACGTCTGACCGAACCGCTACTGATAGCAGACAAAAAGAGGAAGATTTAATCTTCAGCCAGCATACCAGTAAACCCTATGTTACCTGCATATCCTTCTCTACTCCAATCATTCGGGAGTTAGTTTTTTTTCCCAAGCTGTTTTATTGTCTTGATTTGGAACCGCAATAAGTAATATTTTTCTTGGTCTTGTCATACCCACATACGCAATTCGCAATTCCTCGTTCTCAGAAATTGGAATATTCTGATTCAATATTGTTTTGTATGCTTTGCCAATTCCTCTTGTTTTTAAAACTAGAAGTGTTGCGTCAAAAGTTTCTCCTTTGACACTATGTACAGTCCCTAGTCGGTAGTTTCTGTCAGTTATTTCTTCACTTTCATATTGAAACACTTGACCGAATGAGTAACCTGCACCAACATTGTTAATGCTAAGATGAAAACTAATATTATTTTCAGTCAGGATTCTATTCGTTGCTGTTATCCAAATACCAAGTGTTGTATCAGTTTTAGGTAGAGAATTGATAAAGGAAAAAACTTGTGATTTGAACTTTACAAAGCCAATCTTTTTAATCATTTTTTCAATCGTATCCTCTGAACAAAAGGATAGTTTTCCAACTTGTTTTAATATTGCTTTTTCGATTGCTTTAAAACCACCTTTATAATCTCCGCTATCGTATAAGAATTTTCCTCTTGCGAAATCCTTTGTGTAGTTATCATACGCTGGCCAAGGGCTAGAACTATATGGAATCTCTGGAATTCCCGTTATATCGTTAAAGAGGTTTTTGCTCCTATAAATAACTGCAACCGATTCTTCTGATACATCAATTTGATTCTGCTCACATTCCAAAATAAAATCTGCAACTATTTGTGGAAGATTATTGTCATAAATAATAACTCTAGGCTGATGTGCAAAATCTTTCACATCATTGCTTACTGCTGTTGATGGTTCCGCTAGGGAAGATATATTATGTGTAAAGTTGCAAATCCTTTGCGAACTTCTCCTACTCTCATTTAGCACCACTGAATCTTCCCACTCGCTATACTTTTGATTTAGCAAATCTGGCCTTGCATCGTTCCATTCAAAAATTGCCTGGTCAGGGTCTCCAACAAGCATTACTTGATTTAATCCGTTTTCTATTAGTAAGTCAATAATTCTCATTTGAATATCTGAAGTGTCCTGTGCTTCGTCTACAATTAAATATGGGAATCTAAATGCAATTGCCTTGGCAATTTGAGGAAATGCTTCAAGGATTTTCATTGCAAAGTAGTTCGCATCAGATTGTGTGGCATATCCGCCTTTGTTGATGTTCTTTTTTGAATTGACAACATGCTGGTTGTTTAACCAGTTCTGTGGCATTATTCTTTCATTAATTGCATATAAGGTGCCATCAATCTTATAACTGATATTGTCAAATAAACTATCGCTGTAATATTTCCCTGTCCAAATGCCGTGTGGCTCGCCAACTAATGTCGGTCTGCCTTTACATTTTAAAATCAAATGGCCATATGGAAGAAAAATGTACTTATTTACAAAGCTGTCAATAGTTCCTAAGTAATGAGGGAAAGAAATATTATTGCCTATTTGAAATTCTTCAGAATATTTTTCTTCAATTTCTTGCCAAGCAACATTTGTAAAAGAAACAGCCGCAATGCCTTGGTATTCCTTTTTCCACTCCAAAATCAATCTTGCAAGTCGAGCACTAACACAATACGTTTTGCCGCTACCAGGGCAAGCCCGGACAACGAACTTGCCGGATTTATCAAATACAATTTCTCTTTGTTTATCTGATAGTGATTCAAACATCATTCTCCTTTAACAGCATGTTTAATTGCATTTTGAATATAAGTTGGAACTTGAAAAGCTCTTCTTGCAACCTCATCAGTTGAAAGTTTTACTGCCAGTCTGTGAGCCAATTCAGACTTTGCTTTATTTGAAATTACTTTTTCTAAAAAATTTTCTCCATGAACCTTTATGTCTGTGTTGGCAACAATTCTTCCCGCTGCAACAGGATGCATCTCCGTAAATGTTGCTAACAGCAAATCCTTATTCCCTGCAATAAATAATTCAAACTCAAAAGTTCTTTCGGCTAAAAATACTTTTAGATTTTTCTTCTCAAGCCCTTTTGCAATTTTTGCCCTTGAAGTAATTTCATCATTCTCATCAGCGGTATCGTCGTCAGTAATAAGAGAACACCTTGTTTTTAAATTTTTTGAGTCTTCGTCATTATTGAAAAGATTTGCGAAATGCGAGAAAGCGACACCGTTAAGATTGACCAACTCTATCCCAGCTTTGTCAATGTCATATTCAGCGCCAACTATTCGACTAAAAACAGGCATAAGCAACGCCTCAGAAATTCCTTCTACTAAAATTGCTCCATTAGAAAAAAATATTTGTGATTTTGTTACATCTAAAAACTTGTGCAAATAATTATGATTTTCGTCACTTAATCCTGAATTTGAAAGAGAAACAGCATGAATTTTATTTACTTGGCTTTGAAGAACTATTACTGATTTCAAATTTGCTTTCGCAGTTATTGTTGGAGAATGTGATGAGATAAATACTTGAAACCCTTGTTCAGTATCAAGTTTATTTAGATAATTGAAAAACAAATTTTGCAATTGGGGATGCAAGTGTGCTTCTGGTTCTTCAATTAACAATGCTGAATAAGTTTCTTTCTGTCTTTCCTTTCTTTGTTTCAAATCACCTAACACAGTTGCAGTATAAATAAGATTGTTATAACCTAACCCATTTTGATAAAGCTCAAAATGCTTTTGCTTAGTTGGGTCTCCATCTAATAATTCGTCAGAGTAAAGTGGCATTTGGATTTTCAAATTGTCAACCAGCTTATTAAAGTCAAAAGGCAAAAATGAAACCTCAACTTTTTGTTGCTTATTGGTAAAGCTTGTTTCTTTTAAATGCTCATTGATTTTCTCTTTTCCTTTTGCAACATGCCCAATCCATTCTGCATCGTTGTCAACTGCGGAACGAACTTTTTTTGCTATTTCTCTTTTTTTCTCTTGGTCAGTACCGTGGTCTGGGTCAATTTGAATATTGGAGTAAAGTTGCCCTAATCTATTTCCACGGACCGGCCTTAAATACTGTTCAGCATCTCGTAAAGCATCGAGATGAACATGATAAATTAGGAAAAGAACTTCTGGCGCAATTGCTTGTCCCTCATTTGCGCCTCCCCAAACTTTATATTTTACTCTCTCGTTTTCGTCAAGATAAAACCTAAAATGTAATTGTAAATCTTGCGTACCGTCTTCTTGAATACATAGAAGGTCATTAAACCAGCCAGCTTCTTCTGGAATGTCAATGTGAAAGTGCAAATGAAATTCAATATTATCTGCTCCGTCACAAATAGCATTTTTGTCGTAGTGAAAGTCGGATTGCGAAATATAGATTTCTCTTCTTTGATTTCCGTAACTCAAACAAACACGAAGTGCATCAATAATTGCAGTCTTGCCTGCATTGTTCTCGCCAATTAGAACGTTTAGTCCTTTGTTAAAAGTCAACGAAATGTCTTCGATGCCTCTAAAATTCTTTATACTGAATTTTTCTAAAAACATATTTTCGAATTTAAGGATAAAGCCACTTCATAAGCTATTTGATAATAATTAGCAGTGTTGGATGGCATAGTTAAGGTTTCTCGCCAGTGAAATTTTTGTCAATAATTTGGGTCGTAAACTGTGTCTGCCCAATGTGAGTACTGCTGCCAAAAGGCTTGCAGGTTACTATTTTATTAACGAAATTAAATCAATTCTCAAAACAACTTACTCATTTAAATATAGGTTCTTAAAAAACAGAAATCATTTCGTCAATACCCAATCATAAACGTCAAAACCCGGGTTATTAATTGCCCTACTAAAGCCCCCAATTTACCCCCTCCCCCCTTCCCCCACAATACCCTTTTTGGGTTAGTCCCGGGCGTTAGGGACGCAAAAAACCGCAGGGCGGTTGAAAGGTTAACAAGTTGAAAAGTTGATAAGGTGGCTTCGGATGGAGTATTACTGTTCCCCTGTACATCTGGGTTAATAGTGCAGTTCGGTCCGGAGAATCCAAATCCTACCTTACCGTTAGGCATGGTTGCCCTGTCTGTAAACCCGGAAATCTGCCATTTAAGCCCCGGTCGTCTTTTGGGGCTACTTCCTTCTAATGCTAAAAGCAGCTCCGTAAAAGCCTCCTTAATGCATTTACAGGAGTTCAGGCGGCAGAAAGCCTGCTCCGGGACAAAAGGGAGATAAGCCGCCCTGCCCCAGTACTCCTTCGTACCACAGCCGTACCAGCTTCGAGGCATGGCCGGGGTTAAAGCGCACCATGCGCTATAACCCCGAACAAGGTACGGCTGTGGTACGGCGTTGGCCCGAAGCGCTCCCGAAGCACTTCCGAAGAAATAATAGCGGAAAATGGATGAGGCCTGGGCAATGTGTTGAAAAAGAAAGCGGTAGAGGAGCACGATCCCCGGCTGAAAACAATAACGGAAAATGACCATGTATCCAATCCCTCCCCCGTACTACCTTTACCGGATGAATGAAACTCATCCGGTGGTGCTTTTTGACGGGGTTTGCAATCTCTGCAACAGCTCCGTGCAGTTCATCATCCGCCGGGACAAAAAAGACCGTTATCGTTTTACCCCGCTCCAGGGCGTCACAGGTCAGGCCCTGCTGCGTCAGCACGGACTGCCTGCTGATTCGTTCAATTCATTCATACTGGCTGAAGGCGATAAAATTTATACTCATTCCACCGGGGCACTGCGGATGCTGAAAGGACTTGGTTTTCCCTGGTCCCTGGGATATGCTTTTATCATTGTGCCCCGCTTTATCCGCGATGGGATATACAATGCGGTTGCCCGTAACCGGTATAAATGGTTTGGCAAACAGGAATCCTGTATGATACCCACGCCTGCCCTCAAGAAGAAATTCCTGGAATAGGAAAATAAGTACGAGGTAAGAAGTACGAAAGGCATTTCGTAAAACGAGATTCCATAGGACATTTAAGCTTCTTAGCAGGTGTATTGACTACTAACTCCCGACTACTAACTCCCGACTCCCGACTACTAACTCCCGACTACTAACTACTAACTATTCCTCCATCATCTCCCTTACCACCGCCGCCACCTCCTCCGCATTCGGCTTGCTGAAATAATCTCCATCACTGCCATAGGCGGGGCGATGGGCTTTAGCGGTGATAGTGCGGGGGGCCACATCCAGGTACTTGTATCCGCCCTGTTGTTCCATTACCTGGTTAAACATATAGGCCGCGGCTCCGCCGGGTACATCTTCGTCCACGAACACGATGCGGCTGGTCTTTTTCAGTGAGTCCAGTATCTGGTGATGAATATCAAAAGGCAACAGGGTCTGTACATCAATTATTTCGCAACTGATACCCATCGGTTCCAGCATATGTACAGCATCCTGGATGATGCGGAGTGTGGATCCGTAGGACACAATCGTTACATCATCTCCTTCCCGGATTATTTCAGGTACTCCCAACGGTACGGTAAAATCAAGCAGGTTGGATACCAGTTTTTCCTTTAACCGATACCCGTTCAGGCATTCGATCACTATCCCGGGATCATTCCCCCGGAGTAATGTATTGTACATGCCCACCGCCTGTGTCATATTCCTCGGTACACAGACAAACATACCCCGCAGCGCATTCACGATCATGCCCATGGGTGAGCCGCTGTGCCAGATCCCCTCGAGCCGGTGCCCGCGGGTACGTACAATCAACGGACAGCTCTGGTGACCGCCCGTACGGTAATGCAGGGTGGCCAGATCATCACTCAGTGGCTGCAACCCGTATAGCAAATAATCGAGGTATTGAATCTCCGCAATCGGGCGCAGGCCACGCATGGCCAGGCCAATACCCTGTCCCATGATGGTCAGTTCACGAATACCGGTATCAAATATTCTTTCCGCACCGTGTTTTTGCTGAAGACCGCTGAAGCCCTGGTTTACATCTCCAATGAAACCAAGATCTTCACCAAAGGCAAAGACTTTAGGGTTATGGGTAAACAACTCATCAAAGTACCGGTTCAGAATTTCAAAGCCATTCAGCATGGGCGCATCCGGCAACAGCACGGATTTTATTTCCGGTACATGCAGGGCGCTGCGCGGACCTTCATTGTACAGGTGCGTATTGTACAATTTTTTGTTTTCGTCCTGCAGTTCTTTATAATAGTCTTTTGTCCAGAATGCCGCGTCGGTATGTCCGGCAATCTGGAGAGCGGCATTCAATGCTTTGAGTACATCGCGGCGAAGGGGCTCGCGGTTGGCGGATAATTCAAGGGCGATCTTGTGCAGTTCCTGCGTATGATCCGGCAATGTATTGGCCATGGCATGTATCAGGTCCGTAGCCCTGGCAATCTGCTTTTTTACCGGCGTGATAAATTTTGCCCAGGCGGTGGATTTGCTTTCCCGCACATGTTCCTTTGCTTTCTCCGCAATCTCATCCAGTTCTTCTTCCGCCGCCAGTTCATTTTCAATCAGCCATTCCCTCATTTTGCGGATGCCGTCCCATTCCCGCTCCCATTCCAGCCGCTCGGGACTCTTATAACGTTCGTGACTACCCGAAGTAGAATGTCCTTGCGGCTGGGTAATTTCCTCCACATGAAAAAGTACGGGCGTATGGGTTTCACGCGCCAGGCGGATCCCTTCTTCAAAAGCTTCACACATTCCTGCATAATCCCATCCCTTCACTTTATAAATATTTATGCCGTTGGTTCCTTCCTCTTTCCGCATACCTTCCAGGGCGGCGGAGATGGATGATTTAACCGTTTGAAATTTTTTCGGGACAGAAATTCCATATCCGTCATCCCAAACGAATACAGCCAGCGGGATTTGCAATACGGCCGCGGCATTCATGGTTTCCCAGAAATGCCCTTCACTGGTGGAAGCATCCCCGATGGTAGTAAAACATACTTCATTTCCATTATCGGATAATCCCCTGAAGGCTTTCAGCTGCTCCACGTTTCTGAAGGCACGGGAGGCATAGGCCAGGCCAATGGACCTGGGCATTTGCGCAGCGGTGGGTGCCATATCACTGGCCACATTTAAAGAGGCAGCCAGATCCACCCACTCGCCCTGTTCGTTCACATTGCGGGTGGAAAAATGACAGTTCATCTGGCGACCGGAACTGAATGGTTCGCGGGCCGGGTCCGGATCGGCATACAACTGGGCAAATACCTGTTCCGCGGTTGTCAACCCGATCGCAAACATAAAAGTCTGGTCACGGTAATAACCACTCCGGAAGTCGCCAGGCCTGAAATAACGCGCCATTGCCACCTGGGCCACTTCCTTACCATCCCCGAAAATGCCGAATTTGGCCTTCCCACCCAGTACTTCTTTTCTTCCTAACAAACTGGTTTCCCTGCTGATACAGGAAATCCGGAAGTCACTCAGTACCTGGTCCCGGAAAAGGTCATAGGAGAGTTTCCCGGCATCCGTCAGTATTTCCGATTGGGTATTTTCCATATGACAAAAATAGGGAGAATGAGAGCGTACAAATCCCCTGTTAAAAAATAGCGGATAACCCATGCAACCCCTCTATGACATCTGGCATCTTTCCCCTAAATTTGAGCCGCTAAATAACTCAGTATGAAGAAAATCACCCTTTTTCTTTTAGGAGCAGCCAGCTTTACCTGTGTACAGGCCCAGCAACCCGTACATGATGATAAAGACGGGCATAATCATGGCAACCCCGCTCAGGCGGCTGTGGCAAATGCGACTGACAACCTGCAATTGAAGGAAACAGAGTTTGATTTTGGCAAAATTCCCCAGGGAAAGCCGGTTTATCATTTCTTTGAAGTGATCAATACTGGTAAAACCCCGGTTAAACTGGATAATGTGCAGGCCAGTTGTGGTTGCACTACACCGGAATGGAGCCGCGATCCTATTGCACCCGGCGCTTCGGTAAAGATCAAGATCGGCTTTAATGCCGCTACCGCGGGTGTGTTTGATAAATATATCACGGTCATGTACGACAACAACGCCCATAACAAACAAATTAAGATCAAAGGGTTTGTCTGGACGGCCCCGGAAGGACCCGCGCCCGTAAATCCGGCGGTGGACCTGTTGAAAAAGCAAACTTTTTAAACCCGTAATAAAAACAGCATTTTAAAAGATCCTATTTTAAATCACATTCTAAAAAAAACAAAATGAAAAAAGCCTTTTTACTCGCCCTTGCTTTTGTGTGCACTGTTGGTGCTTTCGCCCAGGCTAAAGTGGAAGAAACGGTTAAGTTCAACAAGGAATCTCATGATTTTGGTAAAGTAAAACAGGGCGTACCTGTGACGTATTACTTCGAAATCAAAAACATCACCGATAAACCGGTAGTGGTTGAAAATACCTATGCCAGCTGTGGTTGCACCACACCTGAAAAAATTGTAGAACCGATTATGCCCGGTGCCACAGTGAAACTGAAAGTGGATTACAATGCCGCCGCGGTTGGTCCGATCAACAAAGACGTATTTATCAAACTGGCCGGTATCGATCAGATCAAAACACTGAAGATTACCGGAGAAGTTATGACGGCTGAAGCGTATGAAACGTATATGAAAGATAAAGGGGCAAAAGAACCTGCACCAAAGAAAAATTAATCGCATTAATCCGATAATACTAAAAGCCTCCTTACCGGAGGCTTTTTTAATTTCTTTACAAGTTGATGATGGCCGGAAAAATTCGGGACATAGCCTCCGGATTAACGGATCAGGGTTACGGTGCCCTTAATGTCCGGCTTGCCGTCACTGAATTTAATATAGTACACAAATACACCCGCATCCAGTGGCATGCCTTTGTAGCGGCCATCCCAGCTTACTTCGGCTCCTTTTACTTCATACATCACCTGCCCGCTTCTGTCAAACACCATCACCCGGGCGCCCCAGGCAGGATCCAGGTAAGGAATCGTCCAGCGGTCATTTCTGCCATTGCCATCCGGTGTAAAAGCGGAAGGAACAAATACACCTGCCACGGCTTTCACATTCACCGCATCTTCATTGATACATCCATAAACAGAAATGGCCGTTAGCCGGTACTGCATATCCCGGTCTGCGGTTACAACCGGACTGATCGTTGTATCATTACTCAGAAAGTCAGGAGGCAGCCAGCGGATCCGGATATCTTCACCGCTTGCGGTAGCCGTTAACCGGGTATTGCTGTAACCGGTAACCAGGATTTTATCAGGACCTGCATCAACCACCGGCCTCGGGTGAGCATTTACTTCCAGTACATTAGAGGCAATCCTGCAGGAAGCAATACCGGCATTACCACTTTCCGCCACTGTAAGCCGGTAACGGTAAAGACCAGCCGCAGTTACCGGGCGTTGATAAGTCAGGCTGTTTGCGCCGGGAATATCCGTCCAGCTGCGTCCTGAATCCACGGATGACTGCCATTGATACACGGGCTGAATAAACCCCGGGGAAACCGACGAGGAAAAGGTATAATCCAGCTGGTCGTATACGCAAACATCGATGGGAGTAGCGGCCCCCTGTATCAGAGAATTGACAACGGGACCACAGGGTCTGAAACTGATATCATCAAGAGCAATATCGTTTCCATTACCACCCGGAGCGTTATTAGTCATACGGATAACCACTTCGGAATTACCGGGTGTGGTGGTAAAATAAAATCCATATTGCTGCCATTGCGGCTGAGAAGTAACCGAAATACCGCCCGTGCTATACTGGTTCAGCACCACTCCTCCGGGTGTTTCTATTCTGAATGTGATATCCGGCTTAATTCCTGAGGGAGAAAGCAACACATTCATCATCCAGGCTGAGAATTCGTAAGTGGTATTGGGGCAAAGATTAGTTACAGAAGCTACAAAAAAATCACCGGGCTGATACGAAGCATTCACCAGCATATAATAACCATTACCGGTATGATCAGCCGCAACCGTATGCCAGGCATTTCCAAAACAGCCGGAGCTGTAGCCGGTTATGGTATAAAACCCGTCATTGGGGCAGGCGGATGCCGTGTAGGTATAGCCGGGTGCAACAAAATTAGTGGGTGGATTAGAGGCTGATCCGAAATCAATACTTACAACAGGATCGCCAAGACTGCCGGTACATAACTGAGCAGAAACGGGTGTCCCGGCACCCAGGAGTAAGAGTAAGATGCCTGTGAGGCCGGGTAAGGATGATCGGAACAACTTCTTCAATGGCAGGTATTATCCTGTAAAGTTAGCTCATTTTTAATACGGACAGACCATAACAGATTGCGGAAAAAAAACAAGTGTTATGTTATTTGCCTGTCTGCAACTGTTGCTTTTCACCAAACAGCGGAATTTCAATTTCCAGAGCAAATCCCTGACCCGGTGATGTATCAATATTTATAGTTCCGCCAAATACACCCAGCCGGCTGGATATATTCTTTAATCCGATTCCATGGCTGACTTTACTCAGATCGCCCCCCTTACCATCATCGGCCAGCCGCATAATGAACATATCCCGTTTAGTAGCCAGGGAAATGATTACCTGACCGGCTTCAGCATACTTGATGATATTGGTACATTGCTCCTGCGCCACCCGGTAAAGGGCCAGTTTCATTTCATTACTTAACAGCTGTTCATTGAAGCTTTCGCTGTTGATATAGGTACTGATACCCGCGTTTTTCAACATGGTCTGACTCAGCCGGGTAATTTGTTGCACCAGGGTTTCCGCAGACAGATCCGGTGTTACCAGTTCATGGGCAATCTTCCGGTTTTCCTGAATGGCCATACTGATATTCTCAATACAGGATGGCAGGAGTTCCGGATTTTTTTCAGGGAAGTCGCGCACTACGGAGAGTAATACTTTTGTACCCACCAAAATCTGGTTGACATTATCGTGCAGTTCGATACCTATCGCATTCCGCTCTTTCTCCTGGCCACGAAGCATCGCCTCTGTTATTTTTTTCTGCTCTTCAAGCCGGCTTTCAATCCGTTCCTGTTCCAGTCTTCTGATTTCGGAAATATCCATATGCATTACCACCGCCCTGGTAAACTCTCTTCCTTTCAGCGGGGTAACCACAATCCGGAACCAGCGGTTGAGTTTTGTAATATGCCAGGAATATTCATATTCAAACTGGTCACTGCGTCCAGCCAGGATATCGCTGATGCCTTGTGATATTTTCTTACCATCAGTTTCATTATCTCCGAATGACTGGGTGGAGATAGTCAGGTAACTGGTACCGATGCCATAATTCACACCGGAAAAACCATTCTCATCGGAAAATTGCCTCCAGGCATCATTGACTTCAACAACCATACCTTTGGTATCCAGCAGGGCCACACTCGCCGGCAGGGTATTCAGTATCACCGTCAGGCGTTCCACTAATAGCTGTTTTTCCAGGAAACTCCTGTTGATTTCTGCTTCCGCTGCTTTTCTTAATGTTATATCCTGTTTGGCGTCGAGCAAACGCAAGGGCTTTCCTTGTCCGTCCCGCAAAACAAAATACCGGTCGTTTACATAAGCATAGGTACCATCTGCTTTGCGGAAGCGGTATTCCACACTGGATTGGGAAATAGTTGTGTCCAGTTTGGCCGCATCCATGGCTTCAACTACCCGCGCCTTATCATCCGGGTGAAGCCGGGACTCCCAGAATGAATCTTCACTGTATTCATTGACCAGATCATACCCGAACAGAAATTTATAACCGGTTCCCGCGATAAATGTCTTCCCGGTCTGGTAATCAAAATCCCAGATGGCATCACTGGTTGCCCGGGCAACGGCTTCATAACGCTCATTGGATACCCTGATCCGTTGTTCATCCTTCTTTCGCCTTGATATGTCCCGGACAATTTTAGACACACCGGTTATTTTGTCTTTACTATATAACGGAGAAGCCGAAATGGAAACGTTTATGACCGCTCCGTCTTTCTTCATCCGGAGTGTTTCAAAATGCTGTATCGTTTCACCGCGCAGCAATTTCGAGATCATATCCTCCCCTTCAACTACGATTTCTTCCGGATACAAAACGCTTGTGTGCTGCCCGATCATTTCTTCCGCTGAATAGCCATAAATTTTTTCTGCTCCTTTATTCCAGCTGGTAATAACACCTTCCAGGTTGGTACTGATGATCGCATCATCCGAATAATTTACGATGGACGATAAAAGATTCTGCTGGGAGAGGGCCTTGTTCTGTGCGGTAATATCCCTGCCCATGGCGATGAAACGTCCATCCGGCAACTGCCTTGTAACCAGCTCTATCTCGACAGGTGTGCCATCTTTACGTCGCATGGTTCTGAAATCGAACACCTGTCCTTCAGCAACTACGGAAGGAATGTTTAAGGGGCGTATGGCCAGGTCGTCTGCATAAAAAAGCTCCGTGATATTCAGCTGTAATAATTCTTCCCGGCTATAACCGATAGTTTCAGCTGCAGCGTTATTGCAATCGACAATGGCTCCTTCCTGATTATAAAATAATATACCATCAAATGCCTGATCAACAACCGTTCTGTATTTCTCTTCGCTTTCCCTGATGGCATTTTCGGCTACCTTTCTTTCCGTTACATCCATTATAATACCATGCCAGGTAATAGTACCATCGGGTGCTTTGGTGGGCAAGGAATTTCCCTCGAGCCATATTATTCCTTTTTCCGGATGATGAAACCGGAACTTAAGGTTCCATGGCTGCAGCGTATTCGCCGACTCATAAACACTGTTCACAAACAATACCTGGTCTTCTTTTACTGTTGACTCAAGCAGATAGGTAATGTTATGTTTTAACAGTTCATGCGAAAACCCAAATAAATCTTCCAGGGCATTACTGGCGTATGGGAAACTGAAATTACCATCCGGACTCATCTGGAATGAATAAATCAATCCGGGTGATGAGCTGGCAATTGCGTCGAGCTTTTGCTGTTCCTCTTTCAAAGCCTCAGTAGCTTTCCTCTTTTCAGTTATATCCTCCGTAAGGACGAACACACCTTCCGGCACCGGTTGCACACTGAAACGCGCCCAGATCACGGTTGCATCAGGCAACAACAGACGGCCTTCTTCCTGGAATGGCCTTCGTTCTTCAAAACAACGCTGAATAAGCTTATACAAGGAGGAAAGCTCGAAACCAGGCAGTTTATCCACCAGGCGGGCCCCTGTCAGTTCTTCACGGGGAACTTTCAACTGAGCGGCCACCGCTTTATTAACATATGTATACGTCCAGTCATTCCCGATAATCTGGACCCCTTCCATCATGTTATCAAGCGTAAGCCTGTACCGCTCCTCACTTGCTTTAAGTTTCTCTTCCGCATTGATCCGTTCAGACACATCGCGGTAATTAAAAACGATCGCATTCACGCTCTCTTCCTGCAGCAGGTTCGTGGCATATCCTTCCATCCAGATATAGGTACCATCCGTCTGTAAATACCGGAACAACGCATGCTCCGTACTGCCGGGAGTACTCAATAACTTGCGTATATTTTTTCCCATTTCTACCAAATCCTCCGGATGAATATGTTCACGCGGATCTTTCCCAAACACCTCGCTATCCGCACGCCCCGTGACACGCACTGCCGACGGACTTCTGTATATAATTCTGAATTGCTCATCCAGCAGAATGATAATGTCAAAGCTGTTTTCGATCAATGAACGGAACCGTTTTTCCCTGGCGAGCAGCTTTTCTTCCGCTTTCTTCTGTACGGTTACATCCCGGATATTGAATACCACTGCCTGCACAAAATTCCGGTGCAGCATATTAATCATGGTTCCCTCCAGGTATACATAGTGCCCATCCTTGTGCATGCCACGATAGTATGTCTGGAAGGGGATACCCGGATTCTTAAGTATTTCAATTTGCAGTTCACTGAGCCGTTTCCGGTCCTGCGGATGCACAATATCTTCAATAAAAGACAGTCCGTTCAGGTCATCACTGCTCCAGCCCATAACCCGTTCCGCCGACGGGCTTCTGTAGATGACTTTTCCGGCTGCATCAAACAACGTGATAATGTCATTATTATTTTCAATCAGCGCCCGGAACTTTTTCTCACTGGCTACCAGTTCTTTTTCAGACCGGATACGGCCCGTAACGTCATTGAGCAGAACCAGTCTCGCTTTTCTTCCCTGAAATTCGATTGAGTGCGCAAATACTTCCACGTCTATCTCCACTCCGTTTTTCCGGCTGTGTTTCCATACACCGCGATTGGCTTCACTAGAAGATACCCTCCAGGCATGGTCAAAACTTTTAAAGCGGGACTTTTTAGATTCAGGGCGGATATCGGGCAGGGTCATTTTCAAGAATTCTTCCCGTGAATAGCCGTATTTAACAATGGCCATTTCATTTACATCCAGGAAACGAAATGTCTCGAGGTCAAAAACCCACATGGGCATTGGATTGTTCTCAAACAGGTAACGGTATTGTTTTTCACTTTCCTGTATCTGGCTTACTCTTGTCTCAATTTCCTGTTCCAGTTTCTCTTTCTGGTTACGTAATGTTTGCTCCAGTGATTTTTCCGCACTGATATCTTTAATTAAAAAAACCAGGAATTTATCCTGTTCACTTTCTCCCTGTACCAGGTTTGCGGAAACAGCACCGGTAAATGAAGTCCCGTCTTTCCTCGTAAATATTTTTTCCGCCTTCCATACTCCTTCTGCCAGCAAGGTTGAATCAATAGCTGCATGTGAAACACTGTCTAACTCAAGAAGGCCAAGTTCTGTCACCGATTTCCCAATGGCCTCTTCCTTGCTATAGCCAAATAACCGGACAGCCCCTTCATTCCAGCTGATCAGGCTATAATCGCCCAGCCTTCTCGACAACACCGCTTCAGACATCTGGTTGGTGATTGATGCCATATAATTTAACCTCGCTCTCAGCTTTTTCTCTGCAGAAATATCATGACTCACCGCCACATAACCGGTTACTGTACCCGTTTCATCCCGGATTACTGAATGTGAAGCATGCACATCGAGCAGTGTTCCGTCTTTATGCATTCTTTTTAATTCAGCCGACCAAAATCCTTTCGTTTTAATTTCCAGCAGCGCCAGTTTTACCTGCTCCTCCGATAATTGAGTTTGCAGCAAATCAACCGAACGCTTCCCAATTGCTTCTTCCCTGCTATAACCATACAGCATTTCCGCTCCACGATTCCAGGCTGTTATAACCAGATCTTCATCCGATACAAAAATGGCTTCGCTGGCCTGATTGATCTGGGTAAACAACTGACGTATCTCTTCTTCTGTTTTTTTCCGCTTCGTAATATTCCGGATAGCGGCTGCCACAAATCGTCCCTCTGTTGTCTCAATCGGTGCCAGGCTGATCTCCACGGGAATTAAAGTGCCGTCTTTATGGAGCGCCTGCATTTCCATACCAGCACCATCCATACTGCGCACATGCGGCGACTGATTATACTCTTTACGGATTGCAATGTGTTTTTCCCGTATATTGGAAGGAACCAGTTGTTCAACTTTCATGCCTTCCAGTTCCGACCTAACATAACCAAACAGTTTTTCGGCCGCCAGGTTGGCCATCGTTATCACACCTGCCTGATTGCTTATAATCGTTGCATCAGGAGCTGCTTCCAGCAAAGTGATAAATTTTTTTTCATTACTGAATTGGCGGGCTAATTCTTTACGTATGGCATTGATGAGTACAATGCCCATCAGCAATACAAATCCAAGAAAAGAATACAGCACAATACTCAACACTTTCAATGTTTTCGTGTTGATCTTCTGATTGAGCGCGCGTTCGGCTGATTCAGTAAGCCGGATAGCCGCTGTCTGCTCTTCTATCAGCTGCAAAAATTGGCTAAATTTTATTTTAAGCGCATCCGATTTCTGCTGCCTTTTTGCAGGCTCTTTTTCCTGCAACACATCATCAAGCTCTTCGCGGTAACCTGCAATCTGTTTGGTCAATATTCCGAGCCTGTTTATTGCAAGCTCTTGCGCCTTATCATCCGTTTCCAGTTGCGCCAGGTTGTCCACCTGCTGCTTTATTTGCTGCAACTGTTTATCAAATGCCTGTGGTGACACCGGGCCTTTTGTATTCATCAATTCCCGGGCTTGTATCACACTTTTTGAACAAAGGAACTCTATATCGGCTATCAGCAGGAAGACACGTTCTGTATGCGTATGCGACTGTTGATTCTTCTGGACTTCCTTTGCCTGACGTAAAGAAATAATCAGAACAATCAGTACGGCGAGTATCACTATAATCAGCGACACCGATAACATTTTAAAGGCTATGTTTTTCCTCATAACAGCAACATTCTGACAGCTATTTTAAAATGAATTACCTCTAAATTCCCACTGTAAAAGGTATATAATACTGATTTTCCTCACTTGATTCGCTGTTTTGAAACCGGCCTGTCCCGGAATATGTGTATCCACTTATTAAAACCAACGGGTACTACCTGTATTGCAAAAAATAAATGTACCAACTATGTCATTTGCTGAATAACTTACATAAAAACAAAAACAGATATTACGGGTAAATACTTATTCGTTTCCCCTGGAAAGATCGTTGCCTGAAGCCTTTAATGAAACAATACTGCTGACATTAAATTTATCACATGAAAAAAGCCCCGTTTCCGGGGCTTTAAAGTTTGTTTACTAACACTGAGCAAATAGTGAAATGCTAAACTTCCAGTCTAAAATTAAGCCTTGTCTGTACCTCTTGCGATCATCATAACAGAACCTGCCAGGAACGCGAAAAACATTACCCAGGCGATAATTGTAACGGTTATCATAATGATAGATTTTATCTTGGTAAATATAACAATAAGGATGCCATTTTTTAAACGATTACATTGATTTTTATCAAAATCTGAGGGTTTTTCAGTACCCCTTTCCGTATTTTCCGTAAGGGTTTACACTAAAATCAATGCGATCTGATATACAAACGTAAAAAAAGGCCAGTAAGCGGATAGTGATTTACGTTACATGACAGACTGATTTTAAAAATGCCTGTAGTTGATTAACGACATAGTGTAAAAGCATTAACACTGCCGGGGAGGGCTTCTGTTTCATTTTGAAAAACTATTATGTAAGGAAACAGGCGCATTTGAACTGAATGCCCCTTAGTATTACCTTTGCGGCATGCTCACCATATCTCAACGGGGACAGCAAATGCCCCCCTCCCCCATACGTAAACTGGTGCCTTTTGCCGAGGCGGCCAAGAAAAAAGGAATTAAAGTATATCATCTGAATATCGGTCAGCCGGATATTGAAACACCACCGGCCATCCTCGATGCCGTACGTAATGCCGATATTAAAGTACTGGAGTACAGCCACAGTGCCGGCAATGAAAGCTACAGGCGCAAACTGGTACAATATTATAAGAGTGTCGGGATTAATATAAGTCATGATCAGATCCTGATTACCACCGGGGGAAGCGAAGCCATCATGTTTGGCTTTTTCACCTGTCTTAATCCGGGTGATGAAGTGATTATCCCTGAACCTTTTTATGCCAACTATAATGGCTTTGCCTGCGCTGCCGGTGTAAAGGTAGTCACGATCCCCTCCAGCATTGAATCCGGTTTTGCCCTGCCGCCCATTCATGAATTCGAGAAGGTGATTACCGCTAAAACGAAAGCTATCGTTATCTGTAGTCCGAACAACCCGACCGGTTATTTGTACAGCCGCGCCGAAATGGATGCCGTGAAAGATATTTGTCTCCGGTACAACCTCTACCTGTTCAGCGATGAAGCTTACCGCGAATTCTGCTATGACGGTGAATATGTAAGTGCCATGCACCTCGACGGACTTGATGAGCATGTGGTATTGATGGATACCATTTCAAAGCGTTACAGCGCCTGCGGCGCCAGGCTGGGTGCCTTTGTTACAAAAAATAAAGCCGTATACGATTCGGCTATGAAATTTGCACAGGCCCGGCTAAGTCCCCCCGGACTGGCCCAGATCATGGGTGAAGCCGCTGTAGATCTTCCTGCCGCCTATTTTGATGCCCCCAAAGCAGAATATCAGCGCAGACGGGATTTACTGGTAAGCCGCCTTAATGCAATGCCCGGTGTATTCTGCCCCAACCCGGGCGGCGCCTTCTATGCAATGGCCCGGTTACCAATCGACGATAGCGATAAATTCTGCCAATGGCTGCTGGAGGAGTTTTCCTGGAATAACCAGACTGTAATGCTCGCCCCGGCAACCGGGTTTTACGGCACACCCGGACTGGGGAAGAACGAAGTGCGACTGGCTTATGTGCTTAATCTGGAAGCTATTTCCGCGGCAATGGATTGCCTGGAGAAGGCGCTGGAAGTGTATAAGGGGAAGGGTTAGGGTTGAAGGTTTAAAATTGATAGTGGCTTTTACTGGCACCTGGCTCCCGGCACCTGACACCTGACATCTCACACATAGAGACATAGGCACATAGATTCACATAGCTGAAAACGAGGCAGATTTAAAGGCTGGTATGTTGTTTTATGCAGAGTCAACATAGAAATTCGCTGCTGCGCAGCAAGCCGGTTGATGAAAAGAGACGCCTCACACCCGGCACCCGGCACCTGACACCTGACACCTCACATCTCACATCTCACATTGCTTTATATAATTTTTCCATTATATTTATTCCACCTTTTAATCTGCCTGCTGACGACAGGCCAAAACCAACTGCTATGCATAAAGCACTACTGCTTATTATTTGTTCCATTTTTTCCATCACACTACTGTATGCCCAGCAAACAGTAACAGGTAAAGTAACTGACTCAAACGGGTTGCCCGTTGCAGGCGTATCCGTTAAATCTAAAAAATCAGGGAAAATAGCACTTACAGGTTCCGATGGCTCGTTCACACTTGTGCTTGCCACGGAGGAAGAGCTGGAATTTTCTTCCGTGGGGTATGTTTCACAAACCATACGATCAGGAAGTAACCTGAGTGTTGTACTGGTTCAATCAATTGAAGAACTCAGCCAGGTGGTGCTGGTTGGTTCAAGACGGGCCGGCCGTGTAAAAACAGAAACCACGGCTCCGGTGGATATCATTAATATGGCACAGGCGGCAGGGCCCACAGCAAGAATGGATCTGACGTCCATCTTAAATTATACCGCCCCTTCTTTCAATTATAATAAACAAACGGGCAGTGACGGAGCCGACCATATTGACCTGGCAACACTCCGTGGACTTGGACCTGATCAGACACTGGTGCTGGTAAACGGCAAACGCCGACACCAAACGGCATTTGTCGCAGTATTTGGTACCCGGGGAAGAGGGGCATCCGGCACAGACCTGAATGCTCTTCCTTCAAGCGCTATTGACCGTGTGGAGATTCTGAGGGACGGCGCTTCTGCCCAATATGGATCAGATGCCATAGCCGGTGTGATCAATATTATTACAAAGAAAACAGTCAACCAGATTACCGGTTCAATCGGCACATCTGCCTATTACGATCCAAAGTTCAATACCGCATTTGAATCAGCCCTGCATAAAGACTATGAACATGCCGGTAAACTGGATGGCGGCGCCCTGGCTGCCAATGTAAATTTTGGTGTGCCCCTGGGAAAAAAAGGCGGATTTCTGAACCTGACTTTTGATGGTATAAGTACTGGTAAAACTTTTCGCCAGGTATTAAAAACAGACAATTATCAGCAGGATGACGACGCCATGTACCTGAATATATACCGGCGCGGACATGGAGATGCATCGCTCGATGCGTTTGGCACTTTTTTTAATCTGGAAATTCCTGCTTCGTCAAAAATATCATTATACGCTTTCGGAGGTACAAACAGTAAATCCACAGATGCTTTTGCCTTTACCCGCAACTGGTCGGCCCGCCCCGACCGTTTTCCAACCGCCGCTAATGGAAGTCTGATTATGGTACCTGAAATAATGAAAACGGCCAGTGATGGAGAAATCTATTATAGTCCGCATATTCAGACCAAAATAAACGACAAGGCGGCGACAGCCGGGCTAAAAGGAATTGTATTTAATAACTGGAACTGGGACCTGAGCAATACTACCGGTAAAAATGAATTTCAGTTTTACGGGGATAAAACATTTAACGCTTCACTGGGTGCATCCCAGCAACATTTTGATGACGGCGGTTTTTCCTTTCTGCAGAATACGAGTAACCTGAATTTCAGCCGTGAATTCGCCAAAAATTTCAACCTGGGTATCGGCGCTGAATTCCGGTATGAAAATTATAAAATAAACGCCGGCGAAGAAGCCTCTTATAAAAACTTTGATCCCTCCGGTAATAAAGCAACCGGATCACAGGGATTTCCGGGCTACCAGCCGGCGGATGTGGTAAATGCCAAAAGACATGTGTTCGGTGCGTATGCCGATGCGGAATTTGATATACTACCCGTATGGCTGATGAACCTGGCCGTACGACTGGAAGAATACAGCGATTTCGGTTTTACCCATAACTACAAACTGGCAACACGGATCAAAGCCTCAAAAAATATTAACCTGCGCGGCTCAGTCAGCACCGGATTCAGGGCTCCTTCTCTTCAGCAAATGAATTTCAGCTCTACATTTACCACGGTGCAGGCGGGCAATATTGCTGAAGTAAAAATTGCACCTAACTATAGTAACCTGGCCAATGCAGCCGGCATACCCGCCCTCACCCAGGAAAAGAGCCTGAGCGCCAGTATAGGTTTTACCTGGAAGGCACATGCCAACCTGAATATAACGGTTGATGGTTACCTGACCCGGATTAAAGACCGCGTGGTGCTGAGCGGACAGTTTGATGGAAGTGATCCCAACCTTGACGCCAACCTGCGGAACATGATGGCGGGGTTGAATGTAAGTCTTGCTCAGTTTTTTGCCAATGGTGTAACGACTACAAACGGGGGTGTTGACATTGTACTGGATTACAATAAAAAAATAAGCAGTAACAGCCGTTTCAAGGTGCTTTTTGCCGGCAACCTGCAAAAAATGAAAATTAACAAGATCAATGTACCGGCCAAATTGAACGGATCAGCCTTTCTGCAGCAAACATTCCTGAGCGACCGTGAACAAAAATTCATCCTGGCTTCTGCACCGGGAATGAAAAGCGCATTGAATTTGGAGTATACAAAAAACAAACTGACAATCGGCAGCCGGCTGACCTACTTTGGTAAAGTCACATTGCTCGGTTACGGACAGGATGGACTTGGTATCAGTCCCACTGTACCTCTTGACAATGGAAGCGGCGATGTGCCCGACCAGTTTGATTACAGCTGTAAACTGGTAACCGATATATATGCCAGCCATCCTGCAGGCAAACGACTTACCATATATGCCGGTATTGATAATCTCCTGAATGCACATCCTGACTTTGGTGTGGCCAAAGGAGCAAAAGACTGGGCGTATAATACGGAAACAGGTGGCGCCTGGGATGCCGTGCAGATGGGTTCCAACGGACGCCGGTTATTCGCCAGGATTGCATTCAGCTTCTGATGCTTGCTTGTCCCATAAAAAAAAGCCGCCTCCCCAAAGAGACGGCTTTTTTTATTTTATCAATTCCGCTTTTTCCAGCAATAAGGCAGGCAAAAAATCTTTTTCCAATTCCCGGAAAAAAACGGGAGGGGCCGGTTCCTGTGTAAACGGATTCAGCACCAGCCTCCACCAGCCGACATTTTTCCAATGGCCCAACTTATAACCTACCTGTTCGTAAGTGGCAAACCAGGTAAACCCGGCTGCTTCATGCAATGCCACACTCTGCTCATTCGGAAGATTGATAACAGCATATACATTCCTGAATCCCTGCCTTCTCAGTATTTCAAAAAGTGCTGCATATAAAGCGCGCCCGATACCCCGGCGCTGAAAGCCTTTGCCAATATAGACTGAACATTCCACCGACCATTGATAAGCCACCCGTTCACGATACATGGAAGCGTACGCATATCCGGCAATCCGGCCGTCGGCTACTGCCACCAGCCAGGGGGCTTTTTCAAGATAATCAGTCAACCGGTTTTCAAACACGGAATAAGCCGGCACTTCCGTTTCAAACGTTATGGAAGTATCCCGCACATAAGGAGCATATATTGCAAGCATTTCTGCAACATCGGCGCTGGCCGCCACCCGTATTACCGGTTTCATACTCATTTAAATTTTCTACATAGAAACGATTGCACCTGCTAAGTAAATGTACTTAATACATGAAAAATCATACCCCGTTCTTTACATCTTCCGGAATCCTGTTCTTATTTTGGAAAAAATCCACCTTATGGAAAATTATTCCATTTTCATTGTAGATGATGATCCCTGGTATGGGGAACTGCTTGAATATCATCTCTCCCTCAACCCGGATTACAGTGTCACCCGGTTTACCAATGCAAAAAGTTTTCTTGATCAGTTACAACAGAAACCGGACCTGGTAACCATCGATTATTCCCTGCCGGGCACCAATGGTTTGGAATTATTCTCGGCAGTCCGGTCAGTGTACCCGTCCATGCCGGTTATCATTATCAGCGGACAGGAAGATGTCAGTACCGCAGTGGAATTATTAAAAAAAGGCGTGAATGATTACATCGTAAAAGATGAAAACACCAAAGACCTTTTATGGAACGCCATTCTGCGGATCAGGGAAAATCAATCCCTGAAAAAAGAAGTGGAAACACTCCGGAAAGAGCTGTCGCAAAAATATGAATTTGAAAAACTGATCAAGGGAAATTCCCCGGCGATCAAACAGGTTTTCGGACTGATGGAAAAAGCCACATTGGCCAATATCAATGTGTCCATTACCGGGGAAACGGGAACCGGAAAGGAACTTGTGGCTAAAGCCATACATTATAATTCAAACCGGAAAGACAAACCGTTTATGGCGGTGAATATGGCCGCCATACCCGGTGAGTTGCTCGAGAGTGAGCTTTTTGGTCATGAGAAAAGTGCATTTACAGGCGCCAACAGCCGGAAAATCGGCAAATTTGAAGAAGCCAATAAGGGCACTCTTTTCCTGGATGAAATCGGCGAACTAAGCCTCAACCTGCAAAGCAAATTACTTCGTGTATTGCAGGAGAGAGAACTCGTGCGTGTTGGAGGAAATGAAAAAGTAAAACTGGATGTCAGGCTGATTGTGGCTACTCACCGCAACCTGGCGGAGGAAGTCAGAAAAGGCGCTTTCAGGGAAGACTTATATTACCGGATTATCGGACTTCCGATCCCTTTGCCCCCGCTTCGTGAGAGGGGAAATGACATACTGCTGCTGGCGAAATTCTTTCTCGATGAATTTTGCCGGGAAAACAAAATGGAACCCCAGTTGCTAACTTCTTCGGCAAGGGAACGGCTGTTGTTATATGACTACCCGGGCAATATCCGGGAACTCAAAGCCATGATGGATCTCGCGGCTATTATGAGCAACGGCAAAGAGGTTACCGCCCAGGAAATCACGATGAATGCCACGCGGTCTGAAGACATATTTACGGGTGAACTGAAAACCCTTAAAGAATATACATCCTATATAATCGGCCATTACCTGAAAAAATACAATAACAATGTTGTGGAAGTAGCCAATAAACTCGACATCGGTAAATCCACCATTTATAAAATGCTCCAGCAAAAGGAAATACCGGCTTGAGCAAAACGGACTGATAGTCGATCTGATGCCATACGGATCAAACAAAAATACAGTTATGAACAATCAACCTTCTCCTTTATACTATGACCTGAGCCGGCTGATCAGGCTGTCATCAGGTAATATGGAATTTGTAAAAAAAATGATGCGGTTGTTCTTAAAACAGGCTCCTGCAGATATACGGGAACTAGAAATGGCAGCTACAGCAGGAGAATTGCAAAAAGCAAAAGAACTGGCACACCGGATGAAACCCTCCGTTGACAATATGGGCATAGAAAGCCTGTATACTGTAATCCGATCTATTGAACTGTACAATAGCATGGACATGACACCCGAAGTTTATGATGAAATCCAACTCACCATTGGCACCATCCGGCAGGTAATTATCCAGCTCGAACACGACCCATTGCTCATCGATTAAACTTCCGTACTTATTCTATTTCAGAAACGCCGCCCTTAGCTCGCTTACCTGCTCATCATTGATCGGCACCAGTTTGCCAAGACTGGCTGACATGATCAGTGATTTGGCGCTGAATTCAGCCACTTCCAGGTAATCAAATGTCTGCAGGAGTTTATTTCCTGTAACCAGTGCACAGTCGTTTTTCACCAGCAGGGCCGGACTGTTTTTTGAGAGTTTATCGGGGATCATGTTACTCCCGTTAAAATGGCCGCCAAACGGAACGGTATGCACGTCCTGCAGGAATATCCAGCTTTCCGGGATGGTGCGTACATTGAATACGGCATCCGATGCGGCAAAGGCCATCAGGTAAGGAGTCTGTGTAAGTATTATCGAGTTTATCTCCGGGTGCGTGGCATAAATAAGCTGATGCAGGTGTGTGGAGCGGCTGGGCAATTTTCCCTTCTCGCGTTTGCCGTCCCTGATCTGAACAATGTCTTTTGGCTGAAGATCCCAACGGGGTACGTCGGTAGGCGTGATCAGAAAGTCATTCCATTCCCAGCGGCAGGAGATTGTTCCGTACGAACTGGTCATCAGCCCTTGGCTACAGGCCCGTTGAACAATACTGCATATTTCACTACGCACCGCTCTTTCCGTACTGCTGTATTCCGTTTCTTCCATTTCCGGAAGCAGGTCCGGTATCTGCTGATCAAACGCGCTTATCTCCTCCTCGGTTAAAAAAGAAGGAGTGCCAATCATGTGCGCATATAAAATTGTGCGTGCGCAGAATTCGAGTGTTTCAAACCGGAGAAAACAATCCGCCAGGTTATATCCACCCACTACCGTACCGTGGTTTTCCATGATTACGGCATGAAATCCTTTTTCAAACTCATCCGCAATGATATCTCCCAGTGCCTGGCTGCCAGGCAGCCGGTAAGGGGCATACCCGATCGGGCCACAGACATGCCGGGCCTGTGATACAATCTTTGTATCCGGAATCTGTCGTACGATACTGAATGAGACCAGTGCCGGCGGATGCGCATGTATAACCGCTTTTATATCCGGCCGCTTTTCATAAATCGCTTTGTGAAATGGAAATTCAGAGGATGGTTTGTGCCGCCCGATGATGGTACCGTCTTTTTTCACACACACAATATCGTCAACGGTGAGCGAGCCTTTATCCACTGCCGAAGGGGTAACCCAGATATCGCCGTTTTCATCAATGACTGAAATGTTACCTCCCGAGGTCGTAGTAAGTCCGCGCCGGTAAATGCGGCCGATAACCATGGTAATCTGTTCGCGGGGATGCATCAGCCGGGGATCGAGGGTGTTGTTTGTCATAGTAAATGAATTAACGGGGCATACAATAATTAACAGGATGAGATGTGGTGTACGACAACAGGAAGAAGGGCGTCAATACCAACCGGTGCCGGCATTACTGCCTTTACTTCCGGTTGCCGGTATACAGCATATTTACATTCTGTTGTAAAAGTATAAAATCGGTATGGCTGACTATCCCGGTCTGCCCTGACTGAACTGTATGCCATTTATATCCGGTGGTCTTAAAATAGCAGGAAATCTCCCGCCTTCACATAAATTATTTCGTGCTCATAAATTGATGTAAAACGGAACGGATTTCTTTTATTTGCACTCTTTTACCTGACTGATGAGCAAAAAGACTGCCTTGCTGTTGCGCCCGGCCCAATTGAAAAAAAGCGGCTACCTGTTCGAATTACTGCAGATCGACAAAGCAGATAAATACCCCGTATATACTACTGAAAAAATAAACCTGGCCGTTTTAAAAAAACAATATCCCAGGCTGCCGGGTGCTTTCTTCTCCTGTATAAACCGCTTTACGGAAAACAGTGTGGACCTGCTCAGGGCCGAACTATACAATGCACTGAAGAAACAGTCGCTGCCGGATGACACCGGTTTAAAACCGGCCGTACAGGCTCAGCTGGAACGAAAACTCTGCCAGGAACTGCAACAGCTCAAACCACTGTTGCCCCTGCTACCCTGTTATCATCAGACTGCCGTTTCCGGCGATGAAAAAAGACTCAAAACCGGTCCTTGCCTGTTCAGCCAGTATACACCCCGGCTGCAGTTTGACGTCCGGCAACATGAGGCCGGCTGGTATTACCTGGACATCGTTATTGAGCTGAATGGCAGTCTGTCTCCCTTTCATCAGTTTGTCCAAAACGGATTTCTGCTGGAACACCGGAATGAATATTTCATGCTGAAATATCCCGATTACCAGGTACTGCAATGGGTACTGGAAACAGACTGGGCCGCTGCAAGACATACAGAAGAATCTTTTATTTCGCATATACTTGGGCGATTGACAGCCTATCCGGTTAACAGGAACGGTCTCCTGGCATCGGACCAGGTAACCGTACCGCCACTGGGCAGAGTGGTACTGAGTGAACTCAGTGGTCAGTTCCTGATGCTCACGCCGCAATTTGACTACGACGGGCATATTATGGAAGGCCCCTGGGAAGAATCGGCCATCCTGCACCGGGACGGAAAAGAAATAAACATTGTACGTGACAAAGAAGCGGAAAGAGCCATCCGTTGGGAAATTGAACAACTCCACGGCAGCTTCCCGAATCAATCCAACGCTTATTACTACCTGAGTTTTGCCAATGCAGGCAAAAATCACTGGTTTCTGAAAGCCTTTCGCCATCTGCTGGATCATGATATCCAGGTACTGGGCATGGATATGCTGAAGCACTTCCGGTACAGTAAGGAAATACCGGAAACCACCATGACTGTTCACAGTGAAGAGAAAGGATGGCTGTTGCTGAATTTTGCCGTTAAAGTGGGGAAAGAAACGATCAGCAATAAAGAATTGCAGAAAATTCTACGATCGGGAGAACAGGCGTTGTTATTAAAAGACGGCTCTATTACCCTGCTGGATGATGACTGGCAAAAAAAATACGGCATCCTGTTGAAGCATGCGCGTATAGAAAGCAAACAGATACGCGTACCCAAGTGGGTATTTATCGCTTTGGACAATGGCGAACAGACCGGCTCCCGGGATATACCTGTACTACATGCAGACTGGAAGAAAAAATGGATGACCTGGCAAAAAGAGGACAGTTGGCTATTTGAATTGCCGGCCGGTATCAATGCCCGGTTGCGGACCTATCAGCAGAAAGGGTATGAATGGATGCGTTTGCTCGACGAAATAGACGCCGGTGTATTCCTGGCCGATGATATGGGACTTGGAAAAACCCTGCAGACCATTTGCTATATGGCGCATCTTGCCGCTGTATCTGATACAGGGAACATCCTGATCATTTGCCCGGCCTCCCTTGTGTATAACTGGCAACATGAAATCCGCAAATTTTCTCCCTCCCTGAAATCGGTAGTTTACCATGGCAGCAGCCGGGAAGAAAGTTTGTTTGAGCACAGCGGCGTGCAGGTTATCATCAGCACATACGGCACCATCCGTGCAGATGAAGAATTTGTACTCACACAACAATTCCGCGCCGTTATACTGGATGAAAGTCATACGATAAAAAACCCGGCTTCACAGATTACAAAACTGGTGCACCAGCTGAATGCCGAAAAACGGGTGGTACTCAGCGGAACACCGGTAATGAATAATACAACTGATCTTTTCAGTCAGCTGCACTTTGTATTGCCCGGCATGTTTGGTTCCCGTGAATTTTTTAAACGCGAGTATGCCGACCCGATCGATCTCCAGCGGGATGAAAAAAAGATGGCGGCCCTTAAGAAACTGACGGCGCCATTTATACTCCGGAGAACTAAAGAACAGGTAGCCCGGGACCTGCCGCCTAAAACAGAAATCACCCTGTGGTGCCAGATGGAACCGGAACAGATGAGTGCGTATAATGAAATCCGGGATAATGTAAAAGGCACATTAAGCGATATCATTAAAAAGCAGGGGCTGCAGAAAAGTAAGCTGCAGGTACTGGATGGTATTTTAAAACTACGTCAGCTCTGTAATTCCCCTGAACTGGTTGACGACTTTAAAGGGAATGCGATACCCTCTGTAAAGCTGAATATGCTGATCAGTGAATTGGAAAACAATCTGTCGGACCATAAAGTACTGGTGTTTTCCCAGTTTACCAGTATGCTTGATCTGCTTTCATCCGCTCTTCAGCAGCGGGGTCTTTCCCACCTGATGCTGACAGGATCCACGCCACCCAAAGAAAGAGACCGGATGGTTCAGGCCTTCAATGCTGAAGAACATACCAACCGCATTTTCCTGTTGAGTTTAAAAGCCGGCAATGCCGGACTCAACCTCACCGCGGCGGATTATGTATTTCTTTTTGATCCCTGGTGGAACCATGCGGTGGAGCAGCAGGCCATCGACCGTACCCACCGGATCGGCCAGCAGAAAAGCGTCTTCGCGTATAAATTGATCTGCCGGGATACCATTGAGGAAAAAATAATGCAGCTGCAGGAGCGGAAGAAAAGTCTCTCAAAGGAACTGATTCCGGAAGAAGACGGTTTCGTGAAAGCCCTGTCGGAGGAAGATATACAGTTCCTGTTCGGCTAGGCCGACGGATTCAGGACATTCCGCCCCCCTGAAATTCAGCCTCCCTGTTTCGCCAGAAAAATTTGGGGAAATTGCGGAAAACGATGTATTTTACTGCTGCCTCGGGTCGCAAGACCGGCCTTTTACAGCCTTTCGTTTCATTTTTTTTATTGCCTCAGCCTCTAAAGTTCATTGATTAACGTTAGTGACAGGAATTCATTTTTTTGCCACTACGGGTTTAGTATCTGCCTTTTAATTATTCACTATTAAAATCAGCAAGTATGAGACTTTCAGAATTTATGGTGTTGCCACAGGAACAAAAAAGATCCACCGTTGTGAAGGAAGGAATTCCGGTGGCGAAAAAGGAATTACCGGAAGAAATGATTTTTCTCTTTCAGCTGACCGGGTTCTATGTTGAGACGCATTTCAGTAAAGCATCTAAGGAAATCCGCGAGTACAGGATGTTTCACCATTCACCGGAGTTAAATGCCTCCTGGCAGCCGATTGGCCTGACCGGGTAAAGGAGGTTTTTAAAAACCTGCCATCAGTAAACTGTAAATAAAAAAGTTTCAACTGCCACTGCACCGGATCAAACCGGAACGGTAAACAGTTGAAACTTTTTTTAGCAGATTCGCTGTTTGCTGCTTTTATCTGTTGGCACCACCACCAAAGTAGAAGCCCTGGTTGATCGCGATGAAATTATTATTCAAACGACCTGTTTTGGGGTTCACATTATATTCCGCATTCAGGCGGAAGTGACTTATATCAAAACCCGCGCGGAGTAAACCGGAGAAACCACTTTTGGAAGTATAGTCATCCGCATAGTTGGGATCCGCATAATCCACGGAAGCACCTGCTGCAGTAGCAAAACCAAGTCCAACACCCGCAAAAGGACGGAAGGAAGCACCGGGCTCACTCTGGAAATAATAACTACCTGTAGCTACATAAGAACCAACTGCCGCAACAGAAAATTCTCCGATCTCCTGACCGGAAGCATCCAATGCCGCTTTTAAAGTAAGCGCTGAACCGAGACGGAAACCAAAAGACAGATTGTCTGTATAGTTAAACTGGGGCTCGATATTGAAGGTAATACCGGCTTTAGTGGCTTTACCGCTGGGGATTGCATATCCACCGGTGATATTCACCTGCCAGGGTTTGTAACTTTCAGATTGAGCTGATACGATTGTCGTCAGCATGAAAAAGGAGACAAGTCCAAGAACAATTTGTTTTTTCATAATTCGGTTAATTTTTTTGCAAAACTAATAGCGGATTTGAATATTCAAAGCATTCCGGCCTGTTTCTTTCATTTTCCGTTCATGATTCTTGTCAGGTATTTATCAAATTTATAATAACATCTATTCATTACCGTTATCAGATTCCAATATTAATCAGCGCAATTCACTATAAAATGCAGTATGGGTAATTAAACCCTTGTACCCTATTTTTTTTCTCCAAAATCCGGATTTTAGATAAAAATTGCTGAAACCGCATTATCCGCTTTAAATTCCGGTTAAAGGAGTCCTTTTTTACCCTAAAAACAGCCAAAAAAGGCAGAATTTCTTTCCTCGGTTTAGCCAAAATCGCTATTTTTGCCGCCCGTTGCCGGGGTAGCTCAGCTGGTTAGAGCATCGGATTCATAACCCGAAGGTCGGCAGTTCAAGTCTGCTCTCCGGTACTAAAAAAGGTCTCCTAAGGGACCTTTTCTTTTTTATAAATAAAATTGAGGGAGAGCATCGGTTTCATATCCCGACTGTAAACGTCGGGTCGGCAGTTCAAGTCTGCTCTCCGGTACAAGCAGAAAGGTCCTGTAAAGACCTTCTTGTTTTATTTTTCTATACAATGTTTCACCCAAGTCCGATTTCCTGGTGCTGTTCGGGGATCTCCACATCAACAAAACCTTTTCTGATCAGCCGTTGCTTAAAATCCTGTTGTACTTCATATTCTCCGTGCACCAGAAATATTTTTTTAACCTGACCGGGGTCCTGACAGGCCAGCCACTGACTCATGTCTTCATAATCTCCGTGTGCACTCATACTACGGATGGCGCCGATATCGGCATGGACTTCATGCAGCACACCGAAAATATTGACTTCCTTGTCTCCGTTCATTAAGCGTCCACCGAGGGAACGCGGCTCACAATACCCGGTCATCAGAATGGTATTGTGGCTGTTTTCAATCGTATTACTGATATGATGCTTCACCCGCCCCGCATCGGCCATGCCGCTTGCTGAAATGATCACCATTGGCCCATCCTGGAAATTGAGTAGTTTGGATTGCTCCACTGTTTTAATAAATTTCAAGCCCTCAAACTGAAAAGGATCACTATCCGTTTTCATAATTTTCTGAATAGTCTTATTAAAATACTCCGGGTATTTTTTCATAATCTCGGTAGCTTCAATACTGAGCGGACTGTCCAGGTAATAATCCACGGCAGGCAACCGGTTTTCCAGTTCAAGCTGGTTGAGCGAGTACAATATTTCCTGCGTACGGCCAACACTGAAAGCGGCCATTATCAGTTTCCCTTTTTTTTGCACACAGGCTTTTTCAATCCATCCGAGCAGCATATCCGGCGTGGTTACATGCATATCATGTAAGCTGTTCCCGTAGGTTGATTCCATTATAATATAATCCGCCTGCGGAAATTCTTCCGGCGATTTCAAAATGGCATCCCGGTAACGACCGATATCGCCGCTGAAAGTGATCCGGGTCTCCTTCTTGTTTTCATTGATCTTCAGATGCACACAGGCACTGCCGATAATATGTCCCGCGTCCGTAAACATCACTTCTACCCCTTCTAAAACGTTTACCCAGGTACCATACTCCACTTCATTCAGCAGGCCAACCGCTTTCTCCGCGTCTTCAGTGGTATAAAGTGGCCGCAGATAGGGTTGCCCCATGGCCGCCCTGCGCTTATTGGTGTATTTTATTTCGTCTTCCTGTATTTCCGCCGAGTCGGCCAGCAGCACCGAGGCCAGCTCGCTGGTACCATGGGTGCAGAACACCTTGCCGGCAAAACCGTCTTTCACCAGTTTGGGCAATAACCCGCTGTGGTCTATATGCGCGTGAGAAAGAATCATGACATCCAGCTCACGCGGATCAAACCCAAATTCCCGGTTAAGCATATCCGTTTCTTTACCCAAGCCCTGAAACAGTCCGCAATCGAGCAGGATTTTCTTTCCGTTCTTCAACGTAATAATGTGTTTGGAACCGGTTACCGTACGTGCCGCGCCGTGAAAGGAAATTTTCATATCAGGAATTTTTTGTTTGTTGTTATAATGCCGCTTTTGCCCTTCGTACTTCTTACTTCGTACCCCGTACTTTAAACGACCAGGTAATATAAAATTCGGCCACAGTTTCCCCCGCCTCATTTTTTCCGGTTGACCTGGCTCTTACCGTGCGGGATTCTCCGGTTTTGATTGTTTCTTCCACTGCCTGCTGAAACAGGGCCCCGTCTTCACAAACAAAAGAACTTCGACCGGTGGCTTTCTTGAAAAATGCGGCTTCCAGGTTTACCACCAACATGGATACAGCCGGTTGGCGCTGATGTACCTGTGCCAGGGCCAGTACTCCCGTACTCATTTCGGCCGCCATACTGAGAGAGGCAAAATAGGTGGAGCGAAACGGGTTTTGAGTAAGCCATTTAAAAGGTACACTTACAACCGCCCTATCCTCACTCATTTCACGTACACGAACGCCGGCCAAAAATGCAGCAGGCAGTTTATAAAAAAGATACAAACCGAATTTAAACCGGCTTTGTACCAATTTAATAAATGAGGCTGCCTGCGTTGTCATAGATTACCGTTTATCAATTTCCACTGTACACAAAATAACGCCGTTATCACCGGCCGCTGCAGTAAACTGCATCGTGCCTTTACCAGTTGCCTGGCTGCGCACTGTACGGCTGAGTTTACCGGATAAAATGCTGTTCAGCCTGCCACCATAATCCGCATTGGGGTTACGGCTGAGTTGCTGATTAATAGCGGCCCAGTCAAGCTCTTCACGGCTCAGTACCACGGCCATCACATCCCGGAATCCCAGGCTGTCCGGTGTCATACTCTTGTCTTTCGGGAAAAGACGATAACCGGTGATCCCGCAGAATGCGGAATAACGGGATTTCGTCGGGTCTTCTTTGGTTGGATAGGGAAATAGAGTATAACTGGTGCCATCCGTTTCTTTTCCGAAAACATAGATATAACACTCATTATTATTTTTTACTTCCATTTTGAACTTGCTGCCTATCGCCACCGGCTTAACTGTTTCAAAGCGATTTATCCCGGCTGAACGTAATGAGATGTAACCGCCGGTAACCGTTTTATTATCCTGGTATTCCACCTGCACCAGTCCGATTTCGCTGGAAAAAGGCTGATTGGCCGCATTGCCTGTCTTACTCATGGGATCAAGGCCATAGGCCTCACGCACAAACGTATTAAAGGCCCCGTAACGGACCCAGGCGAAACCGTTATTCCCCCATTCGGGCCCCCAGCTGTTCATGATTAAAAAAGCCCCGCCATATTTTTTATCATCATAGCCCACCACACACATGGCATGACCGCCAAAACCCATCATATTATCATCACCGGGTGCCGGCTCCCAAAGATCCTGTCCTTTCATTGGTTGCATAAAACTCTGCCCAACCATCATTCCGATCACCACCGGCGCTCCCTGCGACAGATTCTCCTTGATCGCGTGTATATCAATGGCATCATTCCTGTCGCCCAGCGAAAGCCGGTTAAACCCGTGCATTTTATATTGTGTGGCGGCCCGTTGTAATTGGCCATCCGGCTGACGGGTACAATCCTGATCGGTATACTGAAAATCATCATAGGGTACAGCCCCTTTATTGGTCATAAACTCCATGGCCCGGATTATGTATGAACCCTGGCAACCCTCCAGACCGATCTGGTTGTATAAAAAAGCCGGACTGAATTTCAGCTGATCCCCGGACTCCCCGGTACGGGCGGACTCCAGTATGGTACGGGCTGCGTAAGCGGAACTCCAGGCCACACAGGATCCCTGTTCACCCTGATTGCCCACAGCCGGGGCAAACTGCTGCAGATTTGCACTCTCCGGTAAAGCAGGACGATTGGGATCATCAGCCAAAGGTTCATATATCTTAGCCTTCTCAAATTGTTTGGGGTCCAGCATGCCACCGGTTGCCAGATTGGCCAGTTGCGTCAGGTCACAGCCCCCGCTGCGGGAAAGGAAAAAAAGACCGGCACCAAGTATCAGCAAAAGAAAAATCCCTTTGCCTTTAAACAATCCCATAAGCATTGGCAGAAGTGAAAGAAGACCTCCTCCACCACCGCCCCCACCGGGAAATACAGGTCGGTTACCACCACCACCGGAATCATCGGATTGGTTCGGATCCACCGGATCATCAGTCATTCTGATAGGCATATAAATTGATTTTAGGTTATAATGTTCAATTAAAAGTAAAGACTTAGCCGCACATAAACATCCGCTATAATAATTTAATATCAATTATTTTTCCACTGCACGCAACGATTATGGAAGGGAATCGTCAACTTTACGTATCAATTAAAAACCTCCTCTCCTTATGTTCCATAAATTATTGCCGGTCGTTGTTCTTTGCCTTAGTCTCAATGCTGATTTACAGGCACAATCCGTGGACGGAAAAGTAAAACTCGGTCAGGCCCAGGTGGTAGCAATCAATCTGCAGACCAAAACCACTATTGCCCAGCAGGCCATGGGACAATCCATTGATTTTAACGTGGACGCGAACTGTCTGCATCAATACCTGGTAACCAATACCACTGACGATAACCATAGTCTCCGCCATTCGGTTAATTCCATCAGTTTCAACTTTGACGGCATGGGACAAAAAAGAACATTCAACTCCGGAAATCCCAAAGACCTGAACGGACAGATGGGCAAACCGGTAAAGGAGTTACTCGATAAAAAATACGACATGATCATTGACCCGTATGGCAAAGTGAAACTGGCAATGCCTGAAAGTTTTCCTGCCAATGCCACGGATAATCAGATGGCCATTATTTCCAGCATGATGAAAGAAGTAATGGAAGTGGTTCAGCCACCCAAGGCCGGAAAATCCAGTTTCTTCCGTGTGGTTCCGGAAAAAGAGGGAGGCGTAAAAGTTGGCGAATCCTGGACCGAATCCGGTGCCACGCTAACTGACAAATATGAAACCACGTATGTGCTGACGTCCGTATCCGACAGCACGGTTCAGGTAGACTTTACCGGCATTGCGACTACTGTAAGTAAAGCAGAAATGATGGGAAATGAAACCACCACTACTCTTTCACATAAACTAACGGGTAAAATTATTCTCGATAAAGCCACGATGATCATCCGGGAAAAAACCACGAATACAGAATCTACTGGTAGCACTGAATCTCCTTTTGGCAATCTGCCGGTAACATCGAAAACAACAAGTGTGATCACAGTGCAGGTGATGGCGGGAGAGTAAAAGAGGTGAAGGGTGCCAGGTGCCAGGAAGCCGGAAGCCCGTTCACATCATCATCGTCATCTCACTCCGCAATACTTCAAAGCAGTGTATTCTATGCTGTCTTAGTTTTAAAACAGTTCCAGCCTTTAATACAGGCCCGCTTTCTTCTATGTGCATCTATGGGTGAAAAACCAGGTGCCCGTATCTTACTTTATATAACGACTCTCTACTCCATTTGTCCGCGCAACAGGTCACTCAGTTCATCCCTTTTCCGTATCAGTTTTGCGTTGCCGTCTTTTACCAGCACTTCTGCGGGTTTGAAACGGGAATTATAATGTGAAGACATTTCAAAGCAATACGCGCCGGCATTCAGGAATACAAGATAATCGCCTTCCCGCACTTCCGGCAGTGTACGGTTTTCGGCAAACGTATCCGTTTCACAAATATTACCAACCACGTTGTAAACCCGGGGTGCGCCCTGCGGGTTTGATATATTTTCAATTACATGATACGAACCATAAAACATGGGACGGATAAGGTGATTCAAACCACTGTCCACACCGGCGAATACGGCATTCACCGCGGGTTTTAATACATTTACTTTCGTGATAAAATACCCGCATTCACTCACCATATATTTCCCCGGCTCAAACCATACCTGCAAGTGGCGACCGGTTTTTTCCCGGAATACAGTGAAGGCTTCTTTAATTTTTTTGCCCAATGCCGGTATATCGGTACCCTCCTCACCCGGTTGATAAGGTACTTTGAAACCGCCACCCAGGTCGATTACTTCCAGCTCCGGGAACCGCGGTACCAGGTCGAATAACACATCCAGTCCTTTGATAAAAATGTCAACGTCTTTTATCTCACTCCCTGTATGTATATGCAGGGTCCGGATAAAAAGATTTGTTTCTTTTACCAGCTCCAGTACTTCCTGCAGGTTTTCCAGCGGAATGCCGAACTTACTGTCTGCATGCCCGGTGGAAATTTTCAGGTTCCCGCCCGCCATGATATTCGGACGGAGCCGGATACCTACCGGATAAGCATGACCGAACTTTTGCCCGAATTTGCGCAAATTGGAGAGACTGTCAATATTGATGTGTATCCCGAGTGATTGTGCTTCACAAATCTCATCGAAAGAAACATTATTGGACGTATACAGAATATGCTCAGGGGCAAAGCCGGCATGCAATGCCAGTTTTGCTTCATTTACCGAGCTGCAGTCTACCTGGCAACCGGTTTCTTTTATATAGCGGAGAATATTTATGTTGGTTAATGCCTTTGCCGCGTAAAAGAAACGTACATCCGCCCCTTCAAATGCCGATAACAACTTATGATACTGCTCCTGTATCCGGTCCGCATGATATACATACAAAGGGGTACCGAATTCATTTGCCAGTGCTATCAGTTGTTCGTGTGAAATTGCTGCTGCCATAGGCGGCGAAGATAAAATAAAAAAGAAGTGACCCGGTGTTTTCCGGGTCACTTGCACTATAATGTATGTAAACTAATCAGCTTTCTTCACTATCGGCGGCATCTCCATTCTCAATCAGTTCTCCTCCTTCAGTTACCGCCATGGCTACCGGCTCTTCACCTTCCAGCCCTCGTTCAATTTCTCCTTCAATTCCACCCTCCGGCTGTTCTTGAGTTTCTTCCATGTCCCGGATAATGGTGGGCTCCACCAACTGTTCTGCCAGTACTTCTTTAATACGAGGCAGGTCATCTGCCGTATTGATGCCGAAGTAATCCATAAAGTTTTTAGAAGTAGCGTATACCAGCGGATGTCCGGGCAGTTTTTCGTTACGTCCTGTTATGATGATCAATTCCTTCTCCAGCAGTTTTTGTACGGCATAATCGGAACTCACACCGCGGATGGATTCAATTTCTCCCTTTGTCACCGGTTGCTTGTAAGCAATAATCGCCAGTGTTTCCATTGCCGCCGCAGAGAGTCGCTTGAGGAATTTATCGCCATTCAGCTGGGCAATAGTTTTATGAAACTCCTTTTTAGTCAGGAATTGCCAGCCGCCACCACTTTGTCTTAATTCAAAGGGATAAAATTCAGATGCATATTTTTCCCGGATACCATCCACCGCGGCTTCCACCTGGTCCAGTGACACTTTTTCTTCCATGAAACCAAAAGCGTTATTGATCAGTTCCGTTACATCCAGTGATGTCAATGGCTTTTCGCTCGCAAAAATCAGCGCTTCAATATGGGGTATGAGATTATCAATAGTCATAATAGTATAGTCAAATAAGGTGAATTTCCTCCGTTTTACACCGCCACATTTAACGTCAAACGGACTGGCAAGATAACTATCAGAAGGGATTTGCTATACACAGTTTATGCACACTAAATGGTGGTGCCGGGTGCCAGGTGCCGGGTGCCAGAACGCCGGTTCCGGGTTCTTACTAAAAATTATTGAATATGACTAAAAAAAGAACCGGCTTACAATGGCAAGCCGGCTTTCAATTTTCTCGTATTTCAAACTTTTCTCCTACATCAAATCATCACCACTCAAGAGGGGCTGTTGACTTCTAACTACTAACTTCCAACAACGAACTACACTATTAGCCTTGTAAAGCGGCGGCTCCACTCACGATCTCGGTCAGTTCGGTGGTAATGGTAGCCTGGCGGGCCCTGTTATAAGAAATTTTCAGGGAACGCAGCATTTCATTGGCATTTTCACTGGCTTTGTCCATGGCGGTCATCCGGGCACCATGCTCAGATGCGTTGGAATCCAGTACCGCTTTGAATAATTGCGTATTCAGGATCTTAGGCATCAGCTCAGCAATCAGCAGTTCTTTGGACGGGTCATAAATAAAGTCAGCTTTAGCTGTCCCCGCTTTGGCCTGTACTTTGGGAATCGGCAGAAAACGCTCAACCACGAAACGCTGGGTTGCCGCATTCTTAAACTGACTGTAAACGAGTTCCACCACATCAAATTCCTTATTGGCAAAGGCCGTCATAGCCGCTTTTGCCGCTTTCTGCACATTTTCGAAACTAAGATGATGGAAAATATCTTTAAAGGTATCGTCCGCTTTGAAATTACCCTTGATAAAATTCTCGTAGCCTTTCTTACCAATATTCCAGACGGTCAGATTGCCTTTCTTATGCTGTTCGGCATACTGTTCAATAATCGTTGCTTTTGCCAGCTTGATGATATTCGCATTAAAAGCCCCGGCAAGCCCCCGGTCACTGGTTATCACGATCATCAGTACTTTTTCCACCGGACGCTCCGCAGCCAGTGACATACCTGCTCCGGCTTCACTGTTGCTCACAATATTACTGAGCATCTCCTGGAGTTTCTGGGCATAAGGGCGCATTTGTACAATGGCATCCTGCGCACGGCGCAGCTTGGCCGCACTTACCATTTTCATGGCCTTGGTTATCTGCTGGGTGCTCTGAACGGATTTAATCCGGTTACGTACCTCTTTTAACTGACCTGACATATTTGATTGTTAAATTGGCCGCAAAGGTAGGGCTCGGCGGCTAAAATTCCATCAGCATTTTTTCACCAGTATCCGACAAAAAATATACTGCCTGACTCTGCTCAAACAGGCTGGTTCTGAGTGTTTTCCAAACTGAATACCCGCTTAGCTTACCGGAGATAGATCTCTTTTTTCAACAGAAAGTTGAGTGACTTTTTACCCCGGGGGCCATTTTCACCCTCCAGGTATAACTCCCACTCCCGCTGAAGCAGCAATTGCACCGGTCCTGAATGTAATTTTCCCAACTCATTCGCGGCAAGAAAATACTGCCCGTTTTTTATTGTATCCAACCGGTTTACCCCCGGATTATAAAAAGCTGTATCCGTGGCCGTGGTCCGTATATAGTCCTCCGGTTCCAGCCCTTCCAGTTCCAGCAACAGGTCTCCCCGGTCAATGGTATCTGGTATGTCGTATACTGGTCTGATGGGGCGAAATGAAAAATGGTCGGTTAACAGCGTTTTGCCCTGATTTCTCAGTTCCACTTCATGGATGCCGGCAAATGTTTCCATCTCCTTATGTACTTCATAAAAAACGCCGGAACCTTTTGTACTGTCAGCCTGCAATTCCTCGCCATCCAGGAAAAGTCCGGCTCCGGCCGGCAATGAAAACACATCGCCGTCTTCCTCATCCAGAAACCGGAATTTCAGTGTCAGTTTATCATCACCCGCTTCTGCATTCAACTGATAATCCAGATAAAGCAGCTCAGGAGAGGCGGGTCCATTATGCTTTTTGTCCCGGCTGCTACAGGAATAAACAGACAGAAACACCATAAACAGCAGGACAAATCTCATTTTCCGACACATGAAATCAGGCAGATTTAATGAACCGGCAAGTTACGCTATCCCTGTTGTAAGCGCGAAAATGAACCGGGTTTTTAGGGCACAACCAACCTCAATATTCACCGTTTCTGTCACATAAACTGCGCAGGAAGACTTATCTTTGGCGGCCCCGGAAGGGGCTGTCTGTCAAAATGGCTTAGAAATTTTGTAGCACCGTTTTTGACCGGACAATCCGTTATCAATCAATAATATTTAATCATACAACCATGCTTGGTTTTATTCAGAAAATTTTTGGTGGCAGCAAGTCGGAAAAAGATGTGAAGAAGATAGCACCGGTCGTTGCTAAAATCAATTCGTTTTTCACGTCCTACCAGTCATTGACCAATGACCAGCTCCGTGGCAAAACGCAGGAATTCCGTCAGCGTATTAAAGAACACCTCAGCAGTATTGATGCGGAGATTGCAGATAGAAATGCAGCCGCGGAAGCGCTTCCCTTTAATGACCTGCTGGGAAAAGACGAGATCTACCAGGAAGTGGATAAATTGAAAAAAGACCGGGATAAAAAGATTGAAGAAGTACTGGAAGAAATTTTACCTGAGGCCTTTGCCGTGGTAAAGGAAACTGCCCGCCGGTTTAAGGAAAATACGGATATCGTGTCTACGGCAACGCAACTGGACCGTGACCTGAGTGTAAAGAAAGACTATATCACCATTGATGGTGATCAATCCATATTCAAAAACACCTGGACGGCCGGTGGTAGTCAGGTAACCTGGAACATGGTGCACTATGATGTGCAGCTGATCGGCGGTGCGGTATTGCACAGCGGAAAAATTTCCGAAATGGCCACGGGTGAAGGTAAAACCCTCGTGTCCACCTTACCTTCTTACCTCAACGCCTTACCCGGTGAAGGAGTACATATCGTAACGGTCAACGATTATCTGGCCCGTCGTGACCAGGAATGGAACGGAACTATTTTCGAATGGCTGGGATTGACGGTGGATTGTATAGACAAACACCAGCCCAATAGTGAAGAAAGAAGAAAAGCCTATCTCGCGGATATAACATACGGTACCAATAACGAATTCGGATTTGATTATCTCCGGGACAATATGGTGCATACTCCGGAGGAAATGGTTCAGCGCAAACACCATTTTGCCATGGTGGATGAAGTGGACTCCGTATTAATTGATGATGCCCGTACCCCTCTGATTATTTCCGGTCCGGTACCCCGTGGCGATGATCAGCAGTTTCATGTACACAAACCCCGTATACAACAGCTTGTGCAGGAACAGGAGCGGATTATCCGCAATGCCCTGAATGAAGCCAAGAAACAAATTGCGGAAGGTAATGATGATCCTAAAGGAGGCGGTCTGCATCTGTTCCGTGCCTATCGCGGTTTGCCCAAATACAGTCCGGTGATCAAATTTTTAAGTGAACCCGGGGTAAAAGTGAAAATGCAGAAAGCGGAAAACTTCTACCTGCAGGATCAGCAACGCAATATGCATATAGTGGATGAAGAGCTGCTGTTTCATATTGATGAAAAAAACAATTCCGTTGAACTGACCGAAAAAGGACTGGCCATGATCACCCGTACCGGTGAGGACCCGGACTTTTTTGTATTACCCGATATTGGCGTGAAACTGGCCGAAGTGGAAAGAAGCGCGGCTACTGCGGATGAAAAACTGCAACTGAAAGAAGTTGTATTGAATGACTATGCGCAGAAAGCAGACCGGATACATACGGTACAGCAATTACTGAAAGCCTATACCCTTTTTGATAAGGATGTGGAATATGTGGTTATGGACGGGGCCATCAAAATTGTGGATGAACAGACAGGCCGTATTCTTGACGGACGGCGTTATTCAGACGGTTTGCACCAGGCCATTGAAGCCAAGGAAAATGTGAAGATTGAAGCCGCCACGCAGACCTATGCCACCATTACCCTGCAGAACTATTTCAGGATGTACCACAAACTGGCCGGTATGACCGGTACCGCGGAAACTGAAGCCGCTGAATTGTGGAGTATTTATAAACTGGATGTGGTCAGTATCCCAACGAATCTGAATATGATCCGGGATGATAAGCAGGACCTGGTATACAAAACCAAACGGGAAAAATACCGGGCGGTGATTGATGAAATTGAAAATCTCCGGAATGCGGGTCGCCCCTGCCTGGTAGGTACTACTTCCGTGGAAGTAAGTGAATTACTGAGCCGGATGCTGCAGCAAAAGAAAATTCCGCACAACGTACTGAACGCAAAGCAACATGCCCGTGAAGCACAGGTGGTAGCCGAGGCCGGACTTCCCGGTGCCGTAACCATTGCCACCAATATGGCCGGACGTGGTACGGATATTAAACTCGGAGCCGGTGTAAAAGAAGCCGGCGGACTCGCTATCATCGGTACAGAACGGCATGAAAGCCGTCGTGTTGACCGCCAGTTAAGAGGTCGTGCCGGTCGCCAGGGAGATCCCGGTTCTTCCCAGTTCTATGTATCGCTGGAAGACGATCTGATGCGTATGTTCGGCAGTGAGCGGATTGCCTCACTGATGGATAAACTCGGTTACAAAGAGGGTGACGTGATTCAGCACAGCATGATCAGCAACAGTATCCAGCGGGCACAGAAAAAAGTGGAGGAAAATAACTTTGGTATCCGGAAAAGACTGCTGGAATATGATGACGTAATGAATATGCAGCGGAATGCCGTGTATAAAAGAAGAAACCACGCTTTGTTCGGAGAGCGCCTCGCATTGGATATCGATACATCCTTCTCCGCCCTGGCGGAAGGTCTTGCCAGTTCATTCCGGGAACAGGAAGACTATGAAGGATTCCGGATGGCCTGTATTGTCAATTTCGGTCTGGATACCTCTATTACAGAGGAGGAATTCAAAAGAACAGACATGGGTAAACTGGCCGACCGGATTTATAATGAATCCACGGAGAGGTATAACCGCCATAAAGAAGAAGTACAGAAACAGGCCATTCCCGTATTCAAGAATATCCGCCTGACACAAGGCAGTCATATAGAAAACGTGGTGGTACCGTTCTCAGACGGTCGCAAACAGCTTAACGTACTGGCTAATCTCGATAAAACACTCAGTACGGGCGGAACAGAACTGACCAATGCACTCGAAAAAACCATTACCCTGGCAGTAATCGATGATTCATGGAAAGAGCATCTCCGGGCCATGGACGACCTGAAACAAAGTGTGCAAACGGCCTACCTGGAACAGAAAGATCCGCTGGTGATTTACAAAGTGGAAGCGTATAACCAGTTCCGCAATATGAATGCGGATGTAAACAAGGATATCGTTTCCTTCCTGAGCCATTCAGCTATTCCCATTCAGGAAGCCTCCGCTCCATTGAAAGAAGGGCGGCAGGAAAAGACCGATATGAGCCGAATGAAAGCAAATAAAGAGGAAGTAGACGCGGCCGGTGAAGACTATGCTGCCAATGAAAAAGACAAACCGGTACCTGTGGTGGCCGGACCGAAAATCGGCCGGAATGACCTTTGTCCCTGCGGAAGTGGCAAAAAGTACAAACACTGTCACGGAAAAGACGCATAAATAAGTACATACAACTGAAAAGGCCGGTAATAAACCGGCCTTTTTTATTCATCGTACTTCATACTTCGTACTTCATACTTCGTACTTGAATTTGTATCTTTAAGCAAACCAAAACCAGCGGCGGCTATGTATACAGTCACGAAAAAAAAAGTGCATGGGTTACTCCATCCTGAAATCGTGGGCGACAAACACTGGGATAAAATCATCAATGTATTTATCATCGTCCTGATAATCCTGAACGTACTGGCGGTTATTCTGGAAACGGTTCCATCCTTCCATGATGAGCCATGGGAGCAACAGTTCTTTCATTACTTCGACCTGGTTTCCGTTATTATTTTTACGGTCGAATACCTGCTTCGCGTATGGAGCAGCAACCATGAACCCCGTTATAAGGGATCTTTTAAAGGACGACTCAGGTATATCCTGTCACCAGCCGCGCTGATCGATCTGCTGGCCATACTGCCTTTTTATGTACATGTGATTATCGGACTCGATCTGCGCGTACTGCGGATGCTTCGTTTATTGCGGTTTATCCGTTTATTCCGGCTTACGGCTTATATGAAGAGTGCGCACATGATTACCAATGTGTTTAAAAAAAGATTCAACGAACTTTTACTGAGCCTCGTACTGGTCGTTTTCCTCATCATCATCGCCTCTTGCGCTATCTACTTCGCCGAACACCTGCACCCTGAGAATAAATATAAATTCACCAGCATCCCCGCAACTATCTGGTGGGCCGTGGTTACCCTGACCACTACCGGCTATGGCGACATGTACCCGATGACAACCATCGGGAAAACGCTGGCCATGCTGATCATGTTAACCGGTGTTGCTTTTTTTGCCTTACCCGCCGGTATCATTACGGCCGGCTTCCTGGAAGAATTCCGCCTCACCCGTATCCGCAGCACACATCGCTGTCCGTCTTGCGGAGAACATATTGAGCTGGATGAGCACGAGGGAGTTAGCCGGTAGTTAGTAGTTAGTAGTTAGTAGTCAATACAGGTTCTGAGAAACTTTACTATAAAAACACCAATAGTACCCATTTTACGAAATGCCTTTCGTACTTCGTAGTTCGTACTTAATAACGTTTTGCTTAAAAAAAACCGGCGCTATTACCTCAGTAATAACGCCGGCTAAAAAATAGTTGTACTGATCAGAATCCTTTCTTCTGCTTCAGTTCAAATTTCTCTTCATACCGGTTGTTCAGCTGCTTTTGTTTGTCGTCGAGGTTCACCTTACGGCCTTGTATAAACGCATCTGTAACGTTGCTGGTGGACATGTCGAGGATATCTCCTGAACTGATCACGAAATTGGCTTCTTTACCGGCTTCAATACTACCGGTCTTATCCGCCACACCCATTACTTTGGCCGCATTGAGGGTAATGGCAGCCAGGGCCTGCTCCTTATCCAATCCATACGTCACAGCTGTACCGGCATTGAAAGCCAGGTTACGTCCGCGTGTCTGAGAATCGTCATCTGAAATGGCAAATACAACACCGGCTTTTTGCAGAATGGCGGCTGTTTTATACGGCTGATCCACATCATCATCCGTTGTGGTGGGCAGGCTGTGCATCTGCTGCAATACCACGGACACATTATGCTGTTTCAGCAGATCGGCGATCTGCCAGCTTTCACTGGCACCTACGATTACCAGGTCAAATCCAAACTCTTTTACAAAGTCCAGTGCCACCAGCATTTGCTTTACGGTATTGGCATGTACATAAAATTTCTGCTTTTTCGCCAGCAGTTCTTTAACGGCATCAAATTTCAGGTTCACTTCTTCATGAGACGGAGCTGACAGGTACGCTTTGGCTTCCCGGAAAAACTCTTTCAGTTTTTCCAGCTGCTGGAGTCCTTCCTTTACCGGATCAGATTCAGGCCCGGCATTCGGTCCGCCAGCACCGCGGCCACCACCGCCGCCACGTCCGAAACTGGGACGGGGCATCAGGCTGGGCATAAAGAGATGCATACCGCCATCGGTCTTCAGTGATGCATCCTGCCAGTTCCAGGCATCGAGTTGCACCACGGATGATGAACCGGCCAGGAAATTACCCTGCGGTACAATATTCGCCGCCAGTATCCCATTCGAACGAAGGGTATTGATCACTTTCGAATCGGTATTATACGCCACGATGGAGCGCACATTCGGGTTCAGGTCACCAATCTCCCGCGAATCATTGGACGCGCGGATGGAACTGATTTCTACCAGGCCGAGTGTACTGACCGGGAGTATTAATCCGGGATATACCTGTTTTCCATTGGCATCCACCACATCCGCCGCATCTGCCGGAATTACGATATCCTTGCCCACTTTTTCAATTTTGCCATCACGTACCACTATGGTTCCGTTCTCTATAACCGTGCCGTTGCCAACATGTATCGTGGCATTTTTAACATACATTACCCCCTTCTGCGCCTTTGCCGGTAATACATTGGCTTGGGCATATGATGTCACCGAAGCGATCATCAACAGTACCAGGTTTACTACTTTTCTCATTAGTTTTTATTTTTGATTTTTTCAGTATGTCCGCTCTGCCTGTCGTCATTCAGGCCTCTCCCCTTATCAACCTATCAACTTATCAACTTATCAACCTATCAACCTATCAACCTATCTCTACTGCTCCGCATCCACCACCAGTAAGCCATGACTATGGCCATGATCACTGCAGCTGTGCATCAGTTGATACGAAGGCATAGCCGGTATTACCGGGGCGCCGCTTCTTTTCTCTCCATTCATCTTCTTCACCAGGCGGGCTCTTTCTGCCTGTACATCCTGCTGCAGCTGTTCGTCTTTCTGCCGGTCAAAATATACAGTGCCGTCCACTATCGTAAACAGGGACTTTGCATAAATACTAAGCGGGCTGTCCGACCAGATCACCAGGTCCGCGTCTTTTCCCACTTTCAGACTTCCGGTCTGGCCATCCACATGGAGCATTTTGGCCGGGTTGATCGTAACCAGGGCAAGGGCTTCTTCCTTGGATAAACCTCCGTATTTCATAGTCTTGGCCGCTTCCTGATTGAGCCGACGTGCCATTTCCGCATCATCCGAATTTATCGCCACATTGAGTCCCACTTTATGCATGATAGCCGCATTGTAAGGAATCGCGTCTTCTACTTCCATCTTATAGGCCCACCAGTCGGAGAAGGTGGACGCATTGGCGCCATGCTTCAGCATCTTATCGGCCACTTTATAACCCTCAAGTATATGCGTAAACGTATTGACTTTGAAACCCATTTTATCGGCCACTTCAATCAGCCCTGTAATTTCACTTTGTACGTAGGAGTGACAGGTGATAAACCGTTTGCGGTCCATGATTTCCACCAGGGCCTCCAGTTCAAGGTCACGACGGGGAGCCACTAAACCAGTCAGCGGTTTCTTTGCTTTTTGCAGCTGCGCCACCGCCTGGTTGTAGGTTTCCCATTCCTTTTTATAATCTTTGGCACGGGTAAACGCGTCAATCAGCACCTGCTCCACACCCATCCTTGTATCCGGGTAACGGTTATTACCTTGAGTGGATGCTGAGCGTTTCACATTTTCGCCTAACGCGAATTTAATAAAGCCGTCGGCCCCTTTAAATTTCAGATCAGCATCATTACTTCCCCAACGGAGTTTGATCAGTTGCGACTGACCGCCGATTACATTGGCCGATCCGTGCAGGATCTGTGAAGAAGTAACCCCGCCGCTGAGTTGGCGGTAAATATTAATATCGTCTGGATTCAGGTTGTCTCCGATCCTTACTTCAGATGTTACCGACTGCGCGCCTTCATTAATGGAAGCCGCTGCAATATGAGAGTGTTCGTCGATAATACCGGGTGAAACATGTTTGCCTGTACCATCAATCACACGGGCTGCAGGATCTGTCAGGTTTTTCCCGATAGCGGCTATTTTCCCGTTTTTAACCAACACGTCTGTATTGGACAAAACACCTTCTTTCTCACTTGTCCATACAGTAGCGTTCTTAATCAGCAGGGTCTCCTGTTTGGGCTGATTCTCTTCTGCCCAGCCAAAAGGCAGAAAAGGAAACGTAACTTTTCCCAGCACCGGGGCCTCTTTCTTCCGTACACTGTCTGATTTCACTTCCGCGGCTTTAACAAAAACGGCGGTCCAGGTAAGTTGGTTTCCCAATGAGTCCACCCCTGTACCATTCCATTCCGTTCCGTTGCTCATTCCACCCAGACGGGTAGCTGTAGCGGGCAAGGCTATATCCGGCGCACCGCCCCTGCCGCCAAAACCTCCGCCTCCGGGGCGACGCATGGTGGAATCCCCGGCAGGCATTGCAGGACGCTGACGGCGGGGCATAGCCGCAAAACTGAGTTTCACCTGTTTCCCGTCGTAACTGAACTTACTGTTCAGCGTATCCTTACCCCACATCGTGGCGGTACTGGTACTCTTCACATCTAATGTATACTGCTCTTTACCACCCGGGGTATTGATGGTCAGGTTATACGTACCCGCAATATTGCTGTCATCTTTAACATTGTATTTTATTCCCTGCACATAGTTGTACAGGATAGCCGTTTTCTCACTGAAAACCGGGCCGTTGGTCACGAGGAAATTGGCCAGCTTACCGGCATCGAGACTTCCTACTTTATCATAGATGCCCAAAACCTGCGCCGGGGTTTTGGTAAGCGCCTCCATGGCTTTAGCTTCTGTAAGACCGTATTCCATGGCTTTACGCAAGCTGCTCCAGAAAGCGGTGGTGCTGCGCAGATCGGCTGTGGTAAGACAAAAAGGAATGCCGGCTTTTTCAAATGCCGCGGCATTGGTGGGAGCCAGTTCCCAATGCTTCATATCTTCCAGTGAAACCATCCTGGCTTCATTCGGATCTTCCACATCCTGAGCCTGCGGAAAATTCAGGGGAAGGATAAACGTGGCATTGGTGGCTTTCATGTCTTTAATCCGCTGGTATTCGTTTTGTCCGGCTTTAATAATGTACTGAACCCCGAACTCATCACCGATACGGTCGGCACGCAAGTCATTCCATTTATCATTGGCTTCCATAATCTGGGGCAATGACTGATTGTCGAGCCATGACTGCAGGGTGGCATTGAATCCTTCCTGGTAAGGTCTGTTTTTGTACCAGGCTGCATCCAGGAAAGTCTGGCGCAATAAGGAAATATAGCCCATCATGGATCCGGGATAGCTTTGTGTGGAAGTGCCTTTATTGAATGAATAGTGGGCCGATGCCTTTTCTTTAATGATGACCAGGTTCTCTTTGGCCGTAGCCAGTGATACAACCGCTCCGGTGCCCCTGGCAACGCCGTCTTTAACATGGGTAAGTACCGCGCCAAAACCAGCTTCGCGCAGGGATTTGGCCGCTGCATCGTTTACCCCAAATACTTTATATACATCCACATCCGATTTGATGGCCTGGTTCCAGCCAAACGGACCTTTCACCGCATTATCAAATTGCTGCTGGGCAAAGAAACCACCGGCTCCGGCAGTAACAGCACGCTGTGGTTGCGGGGCGCCATAATCCGTGTAGATGTCAATAAAGGAGGGATAAATAAACTTACCCCTGCAATCCACTTCCACTGCACCGGCAGGTACCGCAAGGCCGGCACCTGCGGCTACAATCCGGCCGTCTTTAATAATCAGCGTGGCATCACTCAGGGTGGTGGATGCATCTTTTACAAGGGTGGCATGGGTAAATGCATAATGACCATGACGGGGATCAGCGACCCCATTCTCAGGGAAAGTAGGCTGGGAAAATGCGGCAGCTGTAAACAGCAGCCCCATCACAGACCCGGCCAGTCTTTTCAGTTTTCTCATACAGTTGTTGATTTTGATGGAAGTTATCGAAAAACGATTTTACAATAAAAAATCGTTGAACCGGCTCATAATATTAAAGCCGGTTCGCCCTTTGACGGTAAAAAGTCCGATAACCTTCAGGAAACAGACCGCTATTTTTACCCACCGGTAATCCCCATAAATAGTTTTACTTTTGACTATAAGTCTGCACATTATGCCTGTAACAACGGATAGAAAATCAAAAACCGGTCAGCTCACTTCCAGGCCGGACTTCCATAGTACACCACGGATAGACCAGGTGGGTGTGGAGGAAAGAGCTTCCCGCTTCACCAAACGGAGTCTCAAAAAAGATACAAAACTCAACGGACTCAGGTTGGTACTGAACATGATTGACCTTACCACCCTCGAAGGAAAGGATACTGAAGGAAAAGTAAAACAACTCTGTTATAAAGCCATGCACCCGCATGATGCGTTGCCCGGTTTACCAACTGTGGCGGCCGTATGCGTATACCCGACGATGGTAAGAGTAGCCAAAAAAGCCCTGGAAGGATCCGGGATTAAAGTGGCCTCTGTAGCTACTGCTTTTCCCAGCGGACAGGCACCCCGTGATGTAAAAATCCGGGATACAAAATATGCAGTGGCCAATGGAGCCGATGAAGTAGACATGGTGATAAGCCGGGGAAAATTTCATGCCGGTGAATATAATTTCGTATTCGACGAAATTGCCGCCATCAAAGAAGCCTGTGGTCATGCCCGCCTTAAAGTAATCCTTGAAACCGGAGAACTCGGCACTTTTGACAAAGTACGCCGGGCCAGTGATATCGCCATGCATGCCGGGGCCGATTTTATAAAAACATCCACGGGAAAAATTCAGCCGGCAGCTACCATGCCGGTAACCCTTGTGATGCTGGAAGCCATCCGCGATTTCTATTATAAAACAGGGAAAATGATCGGGATGAAACCTGCCGGTGGTATTTCAAAATCCAAACTGGCGCTGCATTACCTGGTGATGGTAAATGAAGTGCTCGGGGCTGATTGGCTGACGAATGAATGGTTTCGTTTCGGCGCCAGCAGCCTCGCCAATGATGTACTGATGCAACTAGCGAAAGAAGCCAGTGGCCTGTACCAGGCAGGAAACTACTTCAGTGCTGATTAGGTGCAAAAAATGAGCATTGAAAATTAAAATACTCACAGAACCCATACCAATATGGCAACAACAAAAAAGCCAATACGAAGTAAAAAGGCGGCCGTCGCGAAGACCAACAGCATCAAACTGAAATTTGATACCGGCTGGACCTACGCCCCTGCCCCGGAAAGTAAAAGCGCCGCCAGTATCAATAAACAATATGACCTGTTTATCAATGGTGAATGGCAAAAGCCGGAAAGCAGAAAATACTTTGACACAATAAACCCGGCGACGGAAGAGAAACTGAGTGAAGTGGCTGAAGCGAATGCCGCCGATGTAAATAAAGCCGTTGCGGCGGCACGTACGGCCTATGATAAGGTCTGGAAAAAAATGCCCGCAACAGAAAGGGCTAAATATATTTTCAGGATTGCGCGCATCATCCAGGAAAAAGCACGCGAACTGGCCATCATTGAATCACTGGATGGCGGTAAGCCAATCCGGGAGAGCCGTGATTTTGACGTGCCCACCGCGGCCAATCATTTCTTTTATTATGCCGGATGGGCCGATAAACTGGAATATGCGTTTCCCAACAGGAAAGCACAACCGCTGGGTGTGGCCGGGCAGATCATTCCCTGGAATTTTCCTTTACTGATGGCGGCCTGGAAAATAGCACCGGCACTGGCCACCGGTAATACCGTGGTACTCAAACCCGCGGAGACCACACCACTCACCGCTTTAAAGCTGGCCGAAATTATACAGGAAGCGGATCTGCCGCCTGGCGTGGTGAATATCCTGACTGGTGCCGGTGCTACCGGTGCGGCATTGGTAAATCATCCCGATATCAATAAAATTGCATTTACCGGTTCCACTGATGTGGGAAAAATTATTCAACGCGCGGTGTCCGGCACAAATAAAAGGGTTACCCTTGAACTGGGTGGGAAAGCGGCCAATATTATTTTCGAAGACGCGCCGCTGGACCAGGCGGTGGAAGGCGTAATCAATGGCATTTTCTTTAACCAGGGACATGTATGCTGCGCCGGATCCAGGCTTTATGTGCAGGAATCGGTAGCCAAAGAAGTAATACGAAAATTAAAAGACCGGATGTCTTCCCTGTTGGTTGGCGATCCGTTGGATAAAAACACGGATATCGGCGCCATTAATTCAAAGCAACAACTTGACACCATCCTGAAGTATATCAGCATTGGTAAAAAAGAAGGAGCCGAAATGTATGAAAGCAATTGCCGGCTGCCCAATAAAGGTTTTTTCTGCCGGCCTACTCTTTTTACCAATGTAGCGCAAAGTAACCGGATCGCCCAGGAAGAAATTTTCGGACCCGTTCTCTCCATACTCACCTTCCGGACAGATGATGAAGTAATCGAAAAGGCCAATAATACACCTTACGGTTTGAGTGCCGGCGTATGGACCGATAAAGGATCTAAAATATTTAACCTGACTAAAAGATTACGGGCCGGTGTGATATGGGCTAATACATTCAACAAATTTGACCCCGGATCTCCCTTCGGCGGATATAAAGAAAGTGGCTATGGCCGGGAGGGTGGATTACACGGGCTGTTGCCTTATATAGAGTTGACAAGTTGAAAGGTTGATAAGTTGAAAAGGCGCTTCTTACGGAGCATCCAACTTTTCAACGTATCAACTTATCAACCTTTCAACTTATCAACCTTTCAACTTCTCAACCATTCAACTTAACCAGATGCGACTCGAAGTCCTGAAAACGTACAAAATTTATATCGGCGGTCAATTCCCCAGAACTGAATCCGGCCGTTACTATAGTCCGCTCAGCAAAACCGGAAAAAAACTGGCGAACGTATGCCTGTGTTCCCGCAAGGATTTCCGGGATGCGGTAGTGGCTGCACGCAGTGCATTTGCCGGGTGGAGTAACCGTGCCGCGTTTAACCGCAGCCAGATTTTATACCGGATGGCAGAAATGCTTGAAGGACGTAAAGCTCAGTTTATAGATGAATTAATTTTACAGGGTGCCACCCGTGCCGCAGCTGAAAAAGAAGTACACCTCGCGACTGACCGGTTGATTTATTATGCCGGCTGGTGTGATAAGTTTCAGCAACTGTTCAGTGCGGTAAACCCAGTGGCTTCCTCCCATTTTAATTTTTCCGCACCTGAACCAACCGGGGTGGTCGCGATCATCGCACCACAGGGAGATGCATTATTGGGACTGGTATCACTGATTGCACCGGTAATTGCCGGTGGGAATACCTGTGTGGTACTGGCCGCTGCCGATAAACCACTTTGTGCCGTAACATTTGCCGAAGTACTGAACTCTTCCGATCTGCCGGGCGGAGTCGTAAATATATTAACAGGTAAGCCTGAGGAACTGGCGTCCTGGTTTGCCGGTCATATGGATGTAAATGCAACCTTTTACTGCGAAAAAGATACTGATATACAGAAAATGATCCGCGAGAAATCGGCCGACAACCTGAAACGGATTCACTTTTACGATACGATTGACTGGTACAGTGATAAAGGACAATCGCCTTATTTCATTATGGATGCCCAGGAAATTAAAACCACCTGGCACCCGGTGGAAAATATTGCAGGTGCCGGCGGCGGATACTAACGAGCAGGGGTACATCATTTTCAACCAGTTATAAAAAAATTGAAAAGCCATATCAGGATTTCAGGTTTAGTTAATTTTTTTGGTAGGATATTTGCACTTTATACAGTATGAAATTCAGTTTAACAATTGTTGTCTTGCTCTGCGGGTATCTTGTCCAGGCACAGGACATTCCCCGGAACCCGCTTAAGGATACAGCCGGTAAACAACACCAGGATACGGCTTATGTGATTATACATAAAGACCCGCGTGTGGATCTTTTGGTAAAAAAGCAGGCCCAGATCAATGAAGAAACCAGCCGCGCCGCCCGCAGAACGGATAAAGGATACCGTATTCTGATCATCAGTACCAGTAACCGGGACGAAGCCATTGCCGCTAAAACAAAAGTATATACCTATTTCCCGGAACTGAAGGCCTATCTCTGGCATCAGTCGCCCTATTATAAAGTAAAAGCCGGTAATTTCAAAGACCGGAAGGAAGCAGAAACATTTCAAAAGCGACTCAATGTCTATTTTCCGAAAGGTGTATTTATCATGAATGATACCATTGAAGTAAAACCGGTAAAACCAGGCGAAGAAGAAATCTCCCTCTGATCCGCCCTTTACGAGATAAACAGACAAACCATTCCCCGGTCGGAATGGTTTGTTTATTTTTGCACCATGCATGCAAAAATCAAAGCCCTGGCAAAACTATACGCCCCGGAGTTTATTGAAGTCCGCCACCACCTCCACGCTCATCCCGAACTGAGCTACCAGGAATTTGAAACATCAAACTATGTACAGCAACGATTGGCAGAACTGGGAATTCCTTATGAGGTAAAAGCCGGAACGGGAGTAGTGGGACTGATTAAAGGGAAAAATCCCGACAGCCGGATCATTGCCCTGCGTGCTGATATGGATGCCTTACCTATTAAAGAAGAAAATGATGTGCCGTATAAATCCACCGTGGACGGAGTGATGCATGCCTGCGGACATGATGTGCATACTACCTGTTTACTTGGCGCAGCGAAAATACTAACAACATTAAAAGACGAATGGGAAGGCACAGTGAAGCTGGTCTTTCAACCCGGTGAAGAAAAAAATCCGGGTGGTGCATCCCTGATGATAAAAGATGGCGTCCTGGAAAATCCGAAACCACAGGCCATTCTGGCCCTTCACGTCAATACGATTCTTGAAGCAGGCCGGCTGAGTTTCAGGGGTGGAAAAGTAATGGCCAGTGCGGATGAACTGTATTTTACCATTAAAGGCAAAGGCGGACATGCCGCTTCACCACACCTGGTGGTCGACCCGGTTTTAATCAGTGCGCACCTGATCATCGCGTTACAACAACTGATCAGCCGTACAAACAATCCGTTTAATCCTTCCGTTTTATCCATTACCGCTTTCAATGGCGGCAATACCACCAATGTAATCCCGAATGAAGTAAAACTGATGGGAACATTCAGGGCGATGGATGAAGGCTGGCGTTTCCAGGCACATAAACAGATACGGAAGTTAACCGAAGAGCTCGTTCAGTCGATGGGTGGCGAAGCTTCGTTGCATATAGATGTGGGTTATCCCTGTGTGATGAACAATGAACGGCTGACGGCGAATGCCATGTCAATTGCGGAAGAATATATGGGTGCGGAGCATGTAAGTGAAACAGAACTCCGTATGGGTGCGGAGGATTTCGGTTATTATGCGCAACAGATTCCTGCCTGTTTTTTCCGGTTGGGAACCATGAATAAAGCCAAAGGGATTATCAGCGGTGTACATACACCGACGTTTAATATTGACGAATCCGCTATAGAAACCGGCATGGGTATCATGGCCTGGCTGGGAGCAACTGTTACATACTGACAAAGCTGAAAAACGGAGCGATGCAGAATCATGCTGATTCGGATTTATATTCTGTACCTTGCACCCTGTTTTACTCAGCGCCATATGATGAATTAATTTTTTTATTATGCAGAATGACCTCCGCAAGCAACAAGCCCTCGAATATCATGCGAAAGGAAGACCGGGCAAAATAGAAGTAATTCCCACTAAAGAAGCGAAAACACAGCGTGACCTCTCCCTCGCCTATTCCCCCGGAGTAGCCGTCCCCTGCCTGGAAATCGCCGCCAATCCCGATGATGTATATAAGTATACCGCCAAGGGCAACCTGGTAGCGGTAATCAGTAACGGAACCGCTGTACTGGGACTTGGAAATATTGGCCCGGAAGCCGGCAAACCGGTGATGGAAGGTAAAGGCGTATTGTTCAAAATATTCGCGGATATCGATGTATTCGATATTGAGATCAATGAAACCGATCCGGAAAAATTTGTACAGATTGTAAAATCACTGGAACCTACTTTCGGCGGCATCAACCTGGAAGACATCAAAGCCCCTGAGTGTTTTTATATTGAAAAGAAGCTCAAAGAACAGATGAATATTCCGGTGATGCACGATGACCAGCATGGTACCGCCATCATCAGCGCAGCCGCTTTGCTGAATGCCTGTGAGATACAAAAGAAAAAGCTCGAAAAAATAAAGATCGTGGTCAACGGGGCCGGCGCGGCCGCCATTTCCTGTATGCGGCTTTATATCGCCCTTGGTGCAAAAAAAGAGAACTTCAGGGTATTCGACAGCAAAGGTCTGATTCATGAAGGCCGTACGGATCTGGATGAACTGAAAAAAGAATTTATCAATGGTAACAAAGACATGACGCTATCGGAAGGGATCAAAGACGCGGATGTGTTCATCGGGCTGAGTAAAGGCGGAGTGCTCAATGGAGAAATGGTTAAGTCCATGGCAAAGCACCCAATCGTTTTCGCCATGGCCAATCCCGACCCGGAAATCACCTGGGAAGAAGCCACCGAAGCCAGGAAAGACATTATTATGGCTACGGGCAGAAGTGATTATCCCAACCAGGTCAACAATGTACTGGGCTTCCCCTATATTTTCAGAGGGGCGCTGGATGTACGGGCCAGGCAAATCAATGAAGCGATGAAACTGGCCGCGGTAAGAGCCCTCGCGGATCTGGCCAAGACACCCGTTCCGGATATTGTGAACATGGCTTACAACGAAACCAATATCAGTTTCGGAGAGCACTATATCATTCCCAAACCGGTAGATCCCCGCTTGCTTTCCACGGTGGCACCGGCTGTTGCCCGGGCTGCGATGGAAAGCGGCGTTGCCAAATTACCCATTACTAACTGGGATGCCTACACGAATGATCTCAACAAACGGCTCGGTCTCGACAACCAGGTAATGCGGGCGATCGGCACCAAGGCCCGCCGCGATCCCAAACGGATTGTATTCGCGGAAGCGGACAATGTCAAGATCCTGAAATCCGCCCAGATCATTTTTGATGAAGGCATCGGCTACCCGATTCTGCTGGGAGATGAAAATAAAATCCGCACCATCGCGGATGCCAATGGTATAGACATTGAAGACCTGCCGATTTTTGATCCGCGCAGCGATGCACAGGAAGAAAAACGGAATCAGTATGCCGAACTTTTCTTCGCCAAAAGAGGCCGCCGCGGCTTCAATGCCTATGAGGCTAAAAAAATCATGAAAGACCGTAACTATTACGGTTGTATGATGGTGGAATGCGGCGACGCGGATGCCATGATCTCCGGTCTTTCCAAAAACTACCCGGATACCATCCGCCCGGCCATACAGACCATCGGTACAGAAGAAGGCGTACGGAAAATCGCCGGCATGTATATGATGCTGACCAAAAAAGGGCCCCTGTTCCTGGCCGATACCACCGTGAACTTTAATCCGACCGCTGAAGAGCTGGCGGAAATCACCCTGCTGGCCGCCCGTGAAGTCAGGCAGTTTAATATCACACCCCGTATTGCCATGCTGAGCTATTCCACATTTGGCAGCAGCGACTCACCCGAAGCCAGGCTGGTAGCAGAAGCCCGCCGCATTGTAAAGTCAAAAATGCCGAGTCTTATTGTGGATGGAGAAATTCAGGCCAGTGTGGCGTTAAGCAAAGAAATGATGAAAGAAAATTATCCCTTCAGCGAACTGGTGGATCAGGATGTCAATACCCTCATTTTCCCCAATCTTGCCGCGGGTAATATTGCCTATAACCTGATGAAAGAACTGGACATTGCCGATGCAGTCGGGCCGATCCTCCTGGGATTGAAAAAACCGGTACACGTTTTACAACTGGGCAGTTCCGTCAGAAGTATCATCAATATGGCACAGATAGCCGTTGTGGATGCACAGCTGAAAAGCAGGGTTTCCACCCAGGAAATTGTAAAAAAATCGCCCTGGTGGAAACGCATCGGAAAAGCGCCACGGGAAGCACATTAACCCCGTCTGATAATCTAAAAAAGCCAGTCAGGACAACCTGTACTGGCTTTTTCCTTTTGCATCGTGTATCTTAGCGGCTGGTATGACCATTTTTAATGACATAGGCCGGTACCTGCTGATGATTAAGGGTATGTTTACCAAGCCCGAAAATCACAAGATGTACTGGAAAGAATTTATACATCAGTGTACAGAGATCGGATTCGGATCGCTGGGCATTGTGGCCATTATTTCCGTATTTATCGGGGCCGTATCCACGATTCAGACGGCCTATCAGCTGGTCAGTCCGCTGATCCCTCCTTCCACTATCGCCCAGATCGTTCGCGACACTGTAATCCTGGAATTTGCCCCCACCCTTGTTTGTATTGTACTGGCCGGGGTGGCCGGAAGCCGGATTGCCAGTGAACTGGGTAACATGCGTGTAAGTGAACAGATCGATGCGCTGGAAATTATGGGCGTAAACACAAAGACCTACCTGATCCTTCCAAAAATTGTTGCCGCCCTGCTGATGATTCCGTTGCTGGTGGTTATTTCAATGGCCCTGGGTATCTGGGGTGGCCGGCTGGCCGGTACTGCCGCGGGAATTTTATCCACCAGTATGTATGATAAGGGACTGCTGGAATTATTTGTTCCTTATAACGTGATTTTCGCCCTGATCAAATCGTATGTATTCTCCTTTATTATTTCCAGTATACCCGCTTTTTACGGCTATTATGTAAAAGGCGGTGCGCTGGAAATCGGACGGGCCAGTACCAAAGCGGTGGTGGTCAGTTGTATCCTGATCCTTTTTGCCGATTATATTTTATCCGCCTTACTCCTCTGACCTCATGATAGAAGTAAAAAACATAGCGAAAAGTTTTGATGGCCGCATCGTAATTGAGGATGTGAGCGCGGTGATGCAGGCCGGACAGTGCAACCTGATCATCGGCTCCAGCGGCAGCGGTAAGACCGTACTGCAAAAATGTATTGTCGGTCTGTTTGAACCCGACGCGGGAGAAGTGTTGTACAGCGGGCAAAGTTTTACAACAATGGAACGGGATGCGAAGACGGAAATCCGTAAAGAAATCGGGATGCTGTTCCAGGGATCTGCACTCTTCGACAGCCTGAATGTGGAAGAAAATATCATGTTTCCGCTCAGTATGTTTACCACTGACACGCATAAGAAAAAGCTGGACCGTGTGAATGAAGTATTGGAACGGGTAAACCTGAAAGATGTAAACCGGAAATTTCCGGCTGAACTGAGCGGGGGTATGAAGAAAAGGGTGGCACTGGCCCGGGCCATCGTACTCAACCCCAAGTACCTGTTTTGTGATGAACCCAATTCCGGTCTTGACCCCCAGACTTCCCTGGTGATTGATAAACTGATCAAGGAAATTACTATTGAATTTAATATGACCACGGTGGTCAATACCCACGACATGAACAGTGTGATGGAAATCGGGGATTATATTCTCTATATGTACCAGGGCCGGAAAGAATGGGAAGGCTCTAAAAAAGACATCATATTCAGTAAAAACGAGCGGTTGAACAGCTTTATTTTCGCCTCCGAGTTCCTCCAGGATGCCAAGGATATGCGTATGCTCGAACTGACCGGGAAGATCCCCAACATCCGGAACATGGACAATCTGACCGGGGGAAACAATCCGGCCATCTGATCTTCGTCATATCACAAATAAAGTAGGCAACAGAACCCGGTAAATGCCTTACTTTTGCACCACTTTTAAGACCAAACTATGAGTATCCTCGTAAATAAAAACTCGAAAATCCTTGTTCAGGGTTTTACCGGTACAGAAGGTACCTTTCATGCAACGCAAATGATCGAATACGGCACTAACGTAGTGGGAGGTGTAACACCTGGTAAAGGTGGCAGCTCACACCTGGATCGCCCCGTATTCAATACAGTTGCCGATGCGGTTAAAGCCACCGGCGCCGATGTCAGTATTATTTTTGTTCCCCCGGCCTTTGCGGCAGACGCGGTAATGGAAGCGGCCGATGCCGGTATCCGCCTCGTGGTTTGTATCACGGAAGGCATACCCGTTCAGGATATGGTAAAAGTGAAAAACTACCTGCAGGGAAAAAACACCCGCCTGGTAGGACCCAACTGTCCCGGTGTAATTACAGCGGAAGAAAGCAAAGTGGGTATCATGCCCGGATTCGTTTTCATTAAAGGACGTGTCGGGATTGTTTCCAAATCCGGTACACTGACTTATGAAGCAGCGGACCAGGTGGCCAAGGCCGGTCTGGGTATTTCCACTGCCGTAGGTATCGGTGGCGACCCGATTATTGGCACCACTACCAAAGAAGCCGTTGAATTATTTATGAATGATCCCGAAACCGATGCCATCGTTATGATTGGCGAAATCGGTGGCGGCATGGAAGCCGAAGCCGCCCGCTGGATCAAAGAAAACGGAAATAAAAAACCCGTGGTTGGCTTTATAGCCGGCCAGACAGCGCCTCCCGGCCGTCGCATGGGTCACGCCGGAGCCATTGTAGGTGGCGCCGATGATACCGCCGCCGCCAAAATGAAAATCATGACCGAATGCGGCATTCATGTGGTGAGCAGTCCGGCGGATATCGGGAAGAAAATGGCGGAAGTACTCGGGAAATGAATAATGAGTAATCAATAATGAGTAATTTCCTAAAGCGGAAATAGCCATAAAGAAAGAGTCTCTCCGAAATCCGGAGAGACTCTTTCTTTATGGACAATACGATTTTAAACGACCTTCGTACTCATTACTGATTACTCATTATTCATCCTTATCCCCTCCTCACAAACTTCATCAGCTCCTCCTTACTACTGTTAAACGTCAGCATTTCATTCACCTGGTAGTAGTTCTGCTTGTCCACTGTTTTGGGGTAAGCATACTTGGCTATTTCCAGTTTATTGTTCTCAAAAGTAAAGAGCCCCATCAATTCTTTTACCTGCTGCGTGGTAAAGTTATTTTTGTCGATAATGAATTTTACGGATTTCAGGCGATTGGCTTCAAACCATTCCTTGCGGAGTGATTCCTTTACGGATTCAAATTCATTTCCACGCATTACATTACCATACCCGTTATTCCATCCGCCATTGTCGTTGCCATGATCATTATCATACCCGTTATGATCGTCATAATACTCATCTTCATCCTGGTACCAGTCGTCATTCCGGTCAATGCGGCGCTCATCCACCAGCACTTTACCAAAACGGTTTACAGTAATATCGGTATGAAAACCGCGTTTCAGGTAGATGGATCCTTTGTAGACAATATCTTCACGACGGCCAAAACCGAATCCGTTTTTCCGGCTTTCACGGAATATTTTCACCTGGTGATAACCTTCCGCCATATAGCCCACCGTGAAACTGTTATTTTTCATATTGAACTGGCGTCCGTCAATTTCAAATTTCAGCTCCTTGTTAGTTGACAAGGTGGAAATGCTTAACCGTGTACCGTCAAAAGCCAGCAGGCTCAGGGAGATCAGGGAAGCGATTGCAAGTGTAAAAATTCTTTTCATGGTGTAAAATTTAAAAGTGATCAATCTTGTTCACGTACAGTGTATTTCCAATCCCGTGCCAGCGTGCCAAAAAAAGCAGGCAACGAAATGTTAAAGACAGGAATGAAAAATGCGTGGAAATGCAGGAAAATGCGGGAATCCATGCCAGACGTGGATTCCGCTTTGCAGGAATATGTAATCACTGACCGAAATGCATCTTAATCTTTGTTCAGATTAATTAACTTGTATCAAAATTCACAGCATGAAAATGCAGTACCTCAATAACCTATTCCTGACATTTATCCTTTCCTGCCTATTCTTTATGAACAGTAACAGCCAGTCACCCGTTAAAAATTATACAGCCGCCTGGAAAAAAGTCCGGGAGCATGTGGAGAACAACCTGCCTCAATCCGCTTTGGCAGAAGTGCGGAAAATTTATACACTGGCAAAAAAGGAAAAACAGGACGCCCAACTCATCAAATCACTGGTATATATAGCCGGATTACAGGCTCAAAACCGGGAGGACAATGAACTCCTTTCCATTGCTGAAATGGAACAGGAAATCAAAACCAGCCGGGAGCCCGCCCGTTCCATACTGCACAGCCTGCTGGCCGGTATGTACCTGAACTATTATGAAGAAAACCGCTGGGAACTGCTGGACCGGACCACTACCGCCAAATTCACAAAAACCGACATCAGTACCTGGGGAGCGGAAGATTTCCATAAACGCATCAGTGAGCTATACCTGCTGTCGTTGAAAGAAGCGAAGTTGCTGCAACAGAGCCGGCTGGAAACCTTTGATGCCCTTATTCACAAAGGCAATATGCGGCATCTGCGTCCCACGTTATATGACCTGCTGGCGCACCAGGCTCTTGAATATTTTGAAAATGATGAACGGGATATTAAAAAGCCGTCATATGCCTTTGAAATCAACCAGGGCAGTGCTTTTGATCCGGCAGCTGATTTTGTAAAACGGAAGTTCCCCACAAAAGATTCATTATCCCTCGAACACAAAGCCCTGTTGATTTACCAGGAACTGATTGCTTTCCACCTCAACGATATTAAACCTGATGCCCTGATAGACGCGGATATTAAACGATTTCAATTTATAAAAGAACATTCCACCCATCCGGACAAAGACATTCTCTATTTCAACAGTATCCGTCATATTGCCCAACAATATGAATCCGTACCCGCCGCTGCACAGGCCTGGTACCTCCTGGCACAGTATTACAATGAACAGGCCAATGACTACAAACCGCACGGCGATACCACCCATCGCTATGCCCGAATAAAAGCCAAAGAGATCTGCGAACAATTGCAACTTCAAAAAGATTCTTCGGAAGGAAAGATCAATGCCTGGAATCTGCTGCAAACACTGAATAGTGCCAGTTTTGAATTTCAGCTGGAAAAGGTAAACAGTCCGGATATGCCTTTCCGGTCAATCGTGAAATATAAAAATACCAGCGTCCTGTATGTCCGGCTGATTAAAACAGATGACAATACCAGAAAAGTGTTGGAGAATCAATATGATGAAAAATACTGGGCCACGCTGATTAACACACCCGTGTTGAAAAGCTGGACACAACCTTTGCCCGTTACCAATGACCTGCAGGAACACAACACAGAAATTAAAATTGATGGTCTTCCCTCCGGAGAGTATATCCTTTTTTGTTCTTCAGACAAAAATTTCAACAATCCAAAAGCATTGCTGGGTGCCCGGAGCTTTTATGTATCGGCCATCAGTTATGTGAATGCCGGCAATGACTATTTTGTTCTTCACCGCGAGACCGGCCAGCCGCTTTCCAATGCAAAAGTGCAGGTATGGAAACAACAGTATGACTACAAGCAATCAAAATACATTACGCAGAAAGCCCGGCTGTACAATACAGACGCTAATGGTTTTTTTAAACTGGATATACCGGATGCGGAAGACGCATCAAACAGGAATTACTCATTTCAGCTTGAAATAGAGCACGGCAATGACCGTCTGTTTATAAATGAGTCGCAGTTCAGTTATAATTTCAGGGGAAACCAGGAAAAAGCCACCACCAGTAAAACATCCATACATCTATTTACTGACCGGGCCATTTACCGGCCGGGACAAACCCTGCACTTCAAAGGCATTGTGCTGGGACTGAATACCGCCCTTAAAAAAGCAATTGCCCAGGCAGCTTATTCCACAACCATTTATCTGCGCGATGCCAATTATACCGATATTGACAGCCTGAAAATGAAAACCAATGAATTTGGATCGTTCAGTGGGCGTTTCCAGTTACCACAAGGCGGAATGAACGGACAATTCAGCCTTTATGCAAAGGTGGAAAATGCGACAAGTCTTTTCAGAGTGGAAGAGTACAAACGTCCCCGGTTTTACGTGGAATATGAACCTGTTAAAGGCACATACAAAGTCAATGACAAAATTAAAGTTACCGGGATTGCCAAAGCCTATGCCGGAAATGTAATAGACGGGGCCAAAGTCAGTTACCGCATTGTGCGGGAACCCCGCTTCCTTTATCCCTGGTTATTTCGCCGTTGGTGGCAACCACCGGCCGCATCTATGGAAATTGCACACGGTGAAACCAGTACAGATAAAGAAGGAAAATTCAATGTGGAATTTAGCGCAACCCCTGACCTGAAAATTGATAAAAAATTTGAACCGGTATTCGACTATACCGTATTTGCCGACATCACGGATGTAAATGGTGAAACACGCAGCCGGGAAACAGCTGTTTCCGTCAGTTACAAAGCGCTCATACTGGTCAGCCGGATACCCGACCGTTTACCGGCAGACAGCTTCAAAACACTGCATCTCCGCACCGAAAACCTGAACGGAGAATTTGAACCGGCCGACATGCAGGTACGCATCAGCCGTTTAAAAGAAGAAAAAAGGCTCATACGTAACCGCTATTGGGACAGACCGGATCAGTTCGTGATGACAAAAGAAGACTATATTAAAAACTTCCCGGTTGATGAATATGACAATGAATCGGAAAAAGAGAACTGGGAAACGGGTGAAACCGTTTTTACAAAAACGGGGCCCGTGTCCGAAAACGGAACATGGAAAACAGAAAACGGATCCTTTTCTCCCGGCTTTTACAGCATTGAATTAAAAGCTACGACTAAGAAAGGAGAAGAAGTAACAGATATAAAATACATTGAACTGACTGATGAAAAAAGCAATCAGCTTACCAGGCCTGATTATTTATGGACCGGCAAAGAAAAGACCCTGACCGAACCCGGAGAAACAGCCATTGTGGAGATCGGTTCAGCTGCCGGCAATGTATTTTTAATACATGAACTGGATAAAAAAGGTACAGCGGGAAAACAGGATGCGGCTACCTATAGTTATCTAAGGCTGAACAACGAAAAGAAAACCTTTTCATTCGCCGCCACGGAAGCAGACCGGGGTGGATATGGCGCGGGTTGGTTATTTATCAAACATAACCGGGTATACCAGAAAACTTCATTTATTTATGTACCATGGACCAATAAAGAACTGCAGGTAGACTATACAAGTTTCCGGGATAAAACATTGCCGGGAGCAACCGAAACCTGGAAACTTAAAATCAGTGGTTACAAAAAAGAAAAAGTGGCTGCGGAATTGCTGGGCAGCATGTATGATGCCTCCCTTGATCAGTTTGTTACACATAACTGGAATAAGCCCGATATATGGCCTCTTCATTATTATTGGAAGCAATGGAATACCAGTCTGAATTTTACACGCTTCACTTCGTTTAAGCGATACATAGAAACCGCCGGCCATAAATATGTGACCAAAGACTATGACCAACTGTTTACAGATGAAAACAATCTGATGGGCAACCGTCGTTATAAAGATGGCCTGTTTGAGAAGAACGGAAATATAATGCGCAGTGAAATGGCATTGGAAATGGCAGCCCCAGCCCACGCACCCGGTGCTGAAGAGGATATCCGGATACGGGGAGCCGGCACAACAATGCCCGGAAAAAAACCAATCACAATAGTTGATGGAGTTATTGTAGAATCAGCAGATGGCATTTCACCAGATGATATTCTCAAAATGGATGTGTTGGATGCTGCTGCAGGAACGGCCATTTATGGCGCAACAGCAGCCAATGGCGTTATCATTATCACCACCAAATCCGGCGGAAATAAACCTGCACTGACTGAGATCAAGGCCAGGAAAAATTTTAATGAAACCGCTTTCTTCCTTCCCGAACTCCGTACCGACAGTACCGGTGCCATTGAATTTTCTTTCACATTACCCGAAGCCCTGACCAAATGGAAATTTATGGCCATGGCACATACCAAAGAAGGCGCATTTGGTTATAGCAGCAAAGAAATCGTAACACAGAAAGAACTGATGGTGCAACCCAATGCGCCTCGTTTTCTGCGGGAGGGTGACAAGATGGAATTCAGTTCCAAGATTGTGAACCTGACAGATAAAGAACTGACGGGAACGGCTGAACTGCAGCTGTTTGATGCTACTACCAATCAATCGGTGGATGGTTGGTTCAGAAATGCCTTCCCGAATCAGTATTTTACAGTGGCTGCCGGACAAAGTGAAGCGGTAAAGTTTCCAATCGATGTGCCCTATCTTTTCAATAAGGCACTGGTATGGCGGATCGTGGCCCGCTCCGGTAATTTCAGTGATGGGGAAGAAAACAGTATGCCCGTACTTACCAACCGGATGCTGGTAACGGAGACACTACCCATCAACATGAAAGGCAGTGGAAAAAAGGATTTCAGATTTGAAAAATTACTCAACAGCGCCAGCAGTGAATCCCTGCAACATCAGTCCCTGACCGTGGAATACAGTTCCAACCCGGCCTGGTACGCAGTACAGGCCCTGCCTTACCTGATGGAATATCCCTACGATTGTGCCGAGCAGACCTGGAACCGGTATTACGCCAACTCGCTGGCCGCCTATATCAGTAATGCCAGCCCGAAAATCAGGCAGGTATTTGAACAATGGAAAATAAAAGATACCGCTGCCCTGATGAGCAACCTGGAAAAAAACCAGGAACTGAAAGCGGTCCTGCTCGAAGAAACACCCTGGGTACTGGAAGCTAAAACGGAAGCCCAGCAGAAAAAGAATATCGCCCTGCTATTTGATATGGTAAAAATGAGCGAGTCGCTGAACAGCGCTTTCGCCAAACTGAAAAAAATGCAGAGTCCCAATGGCGGCTTTGTCTGGTTCAGTGGCGGGCCCGATGACCGGTATATTACCCAATATATCGTTACCGGTATCGGTCACCTGAAAAAACTGAATGGTATTGCCCAAGGACAGGAAGGATATCTCAAATCGATACTGACCCTGGCGATTCCTTACCTCGACAAAAAGATCAAGGAAGATTATGACCGGTTGATCAAAAATAAAGTCAACCTGAAAACCTATGCACCTGGCTATTCCGAGATACAGTATCTCTATATGCGCAGTTTCTTCCCGGACTATGAAATCACCAAAGGAACGAAAACAGCTTATGACTTCTTCCGGGGCAAACTCGCTGTGAACTGGGTAAAACAAAGCAAGTACATGCAGGGAATGATATCCCTGGCCCTCTATCGCACCGGAGATGTAAAAACTCCGGCCGTTATATTAAAATCACTGAAAGAATCTTCCATCAATCACGAAGAACTTGGCCGTTACTGGAAAGATCAGCACTATGGCTGGTTCTGGTACGAAATGCCCATCGAAACCCATGCCCTCCTGATTGAAGCCTTCGCGGAAGCGGGCAAGGACAATGCCACCGTGGATGAACTCAAAACCTGGTTACTGAAAAACAAACAGACGAATAACTGGAAGACCACCAAGGCTACAGCTGAAGCCTGCTACGCCTTACTCATTCAGGGCACAAACTGGCTGACCAATGAACCCGAAGTGGAAATCAAACTGGGGAATACCAGTTTCAAATCCACTGATGCAGGTGCCGAAGCCGGCACCGGGTATTTCAAAAAGGCCATTGAGGCTCAAAAGGTCAACCCGGAGCAGGGAAATATTTCAGTCAGTGTTAATCAACAACCAAACAACTCAACAACTAAACAACTCAACCATCCCACAACCTGGGGTTCCGTCTACTGGCAATACTTCGAAGACCTCGACAAAATCACCACTGCGGAAACACCGCTGAAATTGTCGAAGAAACTGTTTATCCAAACCAATAGCGACCGCGGACCGGTGATCACCCCGGTAAACGAAGGCGATGCGATAAAAGTGGGTGATAAGATCAAAGTACGTGTTGAACTACGGGTAGATCGTGATATGGAATATGTACACATGAAAGACATGCGGGCGTCCGCACTGGAACCGGTGAATGTACTGAGCAGTTACAAATGGCAGGGCGGACTGGGTTATTATGAAAGCACTAAAGACGCGAGTACTAATTTCTTCTTCAGCAACCTGCGGAAAGGAACCTATGTATTCGAGTACGAACTCTTCGCCACACATGCGGGTGAATTCAGCAATGGTGTAACCAGCATTCAATGTATGTATGCACCGGAGTTCAGTGCGCACTCGGAGGGGATAAGGATAAAAATTGAATAAGACTCCACACCTGGTGACAAGGTAAAAAAGACCACTTAGAGAAATGAAATTGATAATCGTCAGGCATGGAGCAACACTGGAAAATGCGGCCACTATTGCACAGGGACAAACGGATGGCACGTTGTCCGCACAAGGGATCAGCGACAACGCCTCACTGGCCCTGCAGTTGAAAGAACAGGTGTTCAGGTGTATATACGCCAGCCCGCTGGCACGGGCCTGGCAAACCGCGGAATCCATTCATCTGTATCACCCGGCTGTTCCACTGATACGGGAAAACCGGTTAATGGAACGTAACCTCGGCGTACTGCAGGGCAACTCCTACCCGGTCCCCTATTCGGAAGCCGATCTGTATGAAGGCATGGAAACAGCGGCTTCCATGGCAGACAGGCTCAGCGAATTCTTAAATGAAATAAAATATAAGCACGGAGATGAAACCATCGTCCTGGTTTCGCATGGCTACCTGATTAAAGTACTGCTCTCCCTGCTGCATAACTGGCCGGTGGAAGAATTTTATAAAGTGAAACTAATGGGAAATTCGGCCTATATCGTTGAAGAATTAGCATAGTGTTACCCGGTAAGTTACATTTGTCCCATGAACGTTGATTATCTCCTCATCGGCCAGGGCATTTCCGGCACCTGGTTGTCTTATTTTCTTCAAAAAGAAAACAAGTCCTTCCTGATGCTGGACGATAAAGATCCCAAAGCGCCGTCCCGCCTGGCGGCGGGGATCATCAATCCCGTTACCGGCCGGCGCCATGTAAGTACCTGGATGATTGAGACCTTACTGCCCAATGCCTGGGAACAGTATACCGCTTTGGGGAAACAGTTATGCATACACGCAATTTCGCATAAAAATGTAACCGACTTTTTTCCCAGTCCGCAGATGCGGGAAAGTTTTGTTAAACGGGCCGGTGAACAATACGAGTACGTTTCAATCCCTGAAGACCAGCAGTCCTTTCAGCCGCAGTTCCGGTATGATTTCGGATACGGCGAAATCCACCCGGTATATACCGCCCACCTGGAAACCATCATTCCGGCCTGGCGGGAAAAAATGTTGCAGGAAAACCGGCTACGGGAGGAAAAGTTTATAACGGAAGAAATGGACGTATTTCCGGATCATATTCTTTATAAAGATATCAGGGCCGGCAAAGTTATCTTCTGCGATGGGGCCATCTGTGCCCGGAATCCCTGGTTCCGCCTCCTGCCCTTTGCCCCCAATAAAGGCGAAGCCCTGATGCTGGATATTCCTGATCTGTCCGATGAGCGTATTTACAAAAAAGGATTGCTTCTGGTCCCTATGGCAGGAAAAAACAAATGGTGGCTGGGTTCCGCATACGAATGGGAATTTGAACATGATCAGCCCAGTCCGGCATTCCGGGAAAAAGCCGAACAGACATTACAGCAATGGTTGAAATTACCGTATACGATAACGGATCATATTGCCAGTATACGTCCGGCTACGCTGGAACGTCGCCCCTTTGTGGGGCTGCATCCGCTGCATCCTGCCATTGGCATATTGAATGGAATGGGCACCAAGGGTTGTTCACTCGCCCCTTATTTTGCCGCTCAACTCACCGCGCATCTTGTACATGACCAGCCGCTAAACCCGGAAGCGGATGTAAGAAGGTTCAGCCGCGTGCTTTCCCGTAACATTTCTTAACTTTCTTGCCTTAATATTTTACGGATGAAAATAACCAACGAACCGGTTTACAATATACCGGCCAAGTACCGCCGTATGGAAAACATGCACGTCGCTTTCTGGCTGGTAAAAGATATCAGCTGGTGTATGATCTGGCGGGAACTGGGACTGGCCATGTTTATTCCCACATTAACAATTGCCATTATCATAGCCTGGCGCACCCGGCAATTGAAGTCCGAACTGGCCCATAACCTCGCGATTACTTTCTGGATTACCGCCAATGGTTATTGGATGATCAGCGAATTTTTTCATTTTGACGAGCTGAAAATTTATGGCGACTGGACCGGCAAACACCTGGCCCTTATCCCATTTATCATCGGAGCCCTTATCCTTTTCTATTATTACGCGGTACAACGTCCACGGGAAATCAGGGAACATAAAACCACGACATTGTAATAATCAGGTCCTGATACCCGCCAGCTTTTTATCAATAATTTTCTCCGGCTTTGTCGGATCCTGGTTCAGCAAATCACAGATAGCCTGGTACACGCCCGGCTCCGTATCTCTGAATTCAACCGGGTTTTCAAAAAAATGTTCAATACTCACCGCCCAGAATTCATCGAAATTTGTAGCGGCATATTCATCCAGTATATGGCTGTCGCCTTTCTTTAATGCCCGGAATACCGGCTTCCCTTCCTGCTGGAAATACCGTAATCTTTCTTTGAAACTCCTGTCATGTCGGTCCTGCATGCCAAGAAACACATCATACGATATTGCATGCGCCATTTCATGTAAGCCGACATTCACCGCATCCGTATAATCACTATACCCTTCCATAAAATGGGTCCAGGAAATATAAATGCCGTTGCGGCTCACATGTCCATAATACGTTTCCTGGTCAATATGCAGGGTATATTCTTTCCGGATAACATGAATCACCGGAAAATACTCCAGCAGGTAATTCTGCAGGCCAAATGTAAGTTGTATAGCCGCCCCGCTTAGCAGTATCAGCATATAGTCCTCTTCCACCATGGCATGAAACCGGAATTCCTTTGCCTGTGCAAATTCGATAGTCCGCAGCAGGAACCGCTCTTTGAGTTCCGGAGAGAGGCTGTTATAATATGGATTGTATTTACTGAGCCAGCCATCATAAATATGCCCGTTTTCCGAGGCTTTGTCCGTAGCTCTTTTCCTCCTCATTTTGGGTGTAACGAGGTGCTCCTCTTCCGGAACTTCCACTCCACCAAAAAAACGAACCAGCAATAAAACAACAGCAAACATCACTACAATGGCAAGTACTCCTTTGGTACCGGTTGTATCGGTCTGTTCTTCCTTCGTTATATCATTTACCGGGAAACCATAACGGCCGGATTGTTCCCCGGCCTCTGTAATCCAGATCGTGTCATTATGAATTATGACATACTCCTTCGTCTTTAAACTGTCCCCATAAAATGCATACGTGGTATCTCCGGGCATAAAGTGACAATTTACACTATTTTTGGCCCCTTACAAAGACCGATCAGCCCCTGAAAATAGGCCCCGATTTGTTATCTTTGCCCCCCGGACAAAAGCCCCGGGACAAGCCGGTTTTCCAATAGAACGGCCCTGTCAACCTTTCAACTTTTCAACCTATCAACAGACCATGTACAGAACTCATACCTGCGGCGAACTCAGAGCAACCCATTCCGGCAACCAGGTAACCCTTGCCGGCTGGGTACAAACGGTGCGGAAATTCGGTGCAATCACATTCGTGGATTTGCGTGACCGTTATGGCATCACGCAGCTATTGTTCGGGGAAGATCTGAATAAGGAGTTTGATGAAAACCCGTTGGGCCGGGAATTTGTATTACAGGCCACCGGTACAGTCAATGAGCGCAGCAATAAAAACCCGAATATTCCCACCGGTGATATTGAGATTAATGTTACCTCCTTTAAAATACTGAATAAATCAGCTGTTCCTCCTTTCACTATCCAGGATGATACGGATGGAGGTGATGATCTGCGGATGAAATACCGTTTTCTGGACCTCCGCAGAAATGCGGTTAAACGGAATCTTGAACTGCGCTATGCGGTAAACCGCGCTGCAAGGAATTACCTGCACCACCAGGGTTTTATGGATATTGAAACCCCCTTCCTGATCAAATCAACACCGGAAGGTGCACGTGACTTCGTGGTACCCTCCCGGATGAATCCCGGTCAGTTTTATGCATTGCCCCAATCACCTCAAACGTTTAAGCAATTGCTGATGGTGAGCGGCTATGATCGTTACTACCAGATCGTAAAATGTTTCCGCGATGAGGACCTGCGTGCCGACCGCCAGCCTGAGTTTACCCAGATTGACTGTGAAATGGCATTTGTGGAGCAGGAAGATATTCTGAGCATGTTTGAAGGGCTGATCAAATCTGTTTTTAAAGAAGTTAAAAACATCGACTATACCGAAGCAGTGGAACGCATGACCTGGGAAGATGCCATGTGGAATTTCGGGAACGACAAACCCGATATCCGTTTCGGCATGAAATTGCTGAACCTGAAAAAACCGGCTTCCGTTTATACCAGTAAACAAGGGCAGTCTGCCCTGATCGACGGGGCTGACTTCAAAGTATTTGACGAAGCAGAAACCGTTATTGCCATTGCCGTACCCGGTTGCAGTGAATACAGCCGTAAGCAAACAGATGAACTCACGGAGTGGGTGAAACGTCCGCAGATCGGGATGAAGGGACTGGTCTTTATAAAGTGTAATACGGATGGTACGTATAAGAGTAGTGTCGATAAATTTTACAGCGAAGAAAAACTCAAAGCCATTGCCGATGCGGCAGATGCCAAAGCCGGCGATCTCGTACTGATACTCGCGGGTGCCGAAGAAAGAACACGAAAAGCCGTAAGTGAACTGCGGCTTGAAATGGGCAAACGACTCGGCCTGCGCAAGGATGATGAGTTCCGCCTGCTCTGGGTACTCGACTTCCCGCTCTTTGAATATGATGAGGAAGGCAACCGCTGGGTAGCCCGTCACCATCCGTTTACTTCTCCGAAACCTTCACAGATTGAAACCATGATCAATAACAACCCGGTTATTGAAAATGCAGCCGAATACCTTAACCATCCCTATGCCAATATCAAAGCCAATGCCTATGATATGGTACTGAACGGAAATGAAATCGGCGGAGGCTCCATCCGGATTTATCAACGTGAACTGCAGGAAAAAATGTTCGCGGCGCTTGGAATGGATGAAGAAGAACAACTGCATAAATTCGGCTTCCTGCTCGGTGCATTCGAATACGGCGCTCCCCCGCATGGTGGTATCGCTTTTGGTTTCGACCGGCTCTGCGCTATCCTCGGTGGCAGCGAAAGTATCCGTGACTTCATCGCCTTCCCGAAAAACAATTCAGGACGCGATGTGATGCTCGATGCCCCGGCCACGATTGATGAGAAGCAGTTTGAGGAATTGCAGATAAAACTGAACCTGAAGTAAATCCGGCATGGACATCCGCTACGCGGATTTTTTTAACACATAGGTTTAGTTATTTCACCAAAATCTGAGAGATTGACAATTACAACTCTCTTCTAACGGGACGACCCGATTAGAATAACATAGAAGACACATAGAAATACAATTTCCCTCTATGTCTCTCCTATGTCTCTATGTGCCTATGTGTTTAAACAGCGGCGAAGCCGCCCTCCGCTACGCGGATTTTTTTAACATATAGATTTAGTTATTTCACCAAAACCTGAGAGATTGACAATTACAACTCTCTTATAACGGGACGACCCGATTAGAATAACATAGAAGACACATAGAAATACAATTTCCCTCTATGTCTCTATGTGCCTCTGTGTTCAAACAGCGGCGAAGCCGCCCTCCGGCCAACTACTCCCCCAACAACTTCCTCAGCCTCTCCTCCAGCTTCTCCGCATTGGGCAGCATCGCTTTTTCCAATCCTGTATTCATTGGTACTGCCGGGAGATTAAGCGCACCCATCACTTCCACAGGTGCATCGAGGCTGGTGAAGCAGTGATAGGCGATTCGGCCGGCAAGTGCTTCAGCGAAAGAATTATATTGTTGTTCTTCAGTAAGCACCAGGCATTTTCCGTGTGCCCTTACCCGTTCAAAAATCAGGGCTTCATCCAGCGGATATAATGTGCGCAGATCAATCACTTCCACACGACCGGGTATTTTCTTTACAGCTGCTTTGGCCCAGTATACGCCCATACCATATGTGATCACCAGGCAGGTTTCTCCATTATCGATGGATTGCTGATCCGCAGGTACGGCAATCGCCGCTTTCCCAAGCGGAATAATATAATCACGGGAAGGTTCCGTCATCTTTGCCTCTTCCGTACCCGGAACTTTACTCCAGTACAGGCCTTTATGCTCCAGCATTACTACGGGATTGCCATCATGAAAAGCGGCTTTCATCAGACCTTTCATATCCGCCGCATTGGACGGATACACGACTTTAATTCCTTTAACGGATAATAAAGTAGTCTCCACACTGCCACTGTGGTACGGACCGCCTCCCCCATATGCACCTATTGGTACCCGTAATACCATGGAGATCGGGAATTTGCCCATAGTGAGATAACAACTCTTTGAAATTTCGGTAACGAGCTGATTGAACCCCGGGTATATATAATCCGCAAATTGTACCTCCACTACCGGCTTGATCCCCACCGCGTTTAATCCGATTGTAGATCCCACGATATAGGCTTCCTGAATGGCTGTATTAAATACCCGGTGCTCACCAAACTGTTCGGCCAGTGTGGCGGCTTCACGGAAAACACCTCCCAGTCTTTTCCCCACATCCTGTCCGTATAAAATCATATCCGGGTTATCCTCCATCAGTTCCCTGATTGCATACAGGGCTGCATCCACCATTAATACTTTCTCCGCATTGGCCGGAGAACGTTCGCCTCGTTCTTCCGTGATGCCGGCCGGTACAAACACATGATCAGAAACAGTGGCGGGGTCGGGTTCCGCCGCGGCTATAGCGCGATTGAAATCAATGGCCACAATGGCCTCTGCTTCTTTTTCAATCTGATCGAGCTCTCCGTCTGACACCCCGCTTGCTATTAACCGGTTGCGTAATTTCGGAATAGGATCATTCAACTGGTGTTTATCCATGTCCACCTGGCTGCGGTAAAAATCCTTGCGTACACCACTGGTATGATGGCCCAGCAGCGGTGTTTCCGCATGTACCAGTACCGGTTTACGTTCCTGTCGTACAAACGCGCATACTTCTTTCATTACATTATACGATACTTCAAAATCGCTGCCGTCCACCTGTATACGGTTCATCCCTTTAAAGCCCGCCACATATTCAAACGCATTCATGGCCCTGGCTTCACCTGCGGAAACACTGATTCCCCAGTTATTATCCTGTACCAGGTAGATCACCGGCAATTGCTTGAGTACCGCAAACTGCATGGCTTCACTAACTTCCCCTTCTGTAACACTGGCATCACCCATGGAGCAAAGTACAATCGGCGCTTCCCCGTTAGCTCCCCTCCGAATCCGGGCAGGATCCGATTTTTCCCAAAAGCGGATACCCTGTGCAATACCCGTGGTGGGAATTGCCTGCATACCCGTGGCACTGCTTTGATGAATGATCAGCGGTTTATCATCACCCCGGTAATTGGGATGGGAGTAGTATTCACGGCCGCCGGTAAAAATATCATCCCCTTTTGCCAGGAGCTGCAACATTTGCTCATACGGGGTAAATCCCAGCCCCTGCAACATACTTTCATCACGATAATAAGGGCTTACATAATCCTGTGGTTGCAGGTGAAAGGCAGCCGCCAGCTGAATGGCTTCATGTCCCCTGGAAGTAGAGTGAACGTATTTGCAGACGGCGCGGTTGGCTTCGTATAAAGCGGCCATGGCGCGGGTCTGGCACATCAGGCGGTAAGCCCGGAGTAAAATGGAAACATCAGGCATATGCGGCAGGCATTACTAAACAAATGTAAGCTAAAGCAGTTCTTAAAAGAAAGGGCTGCATCTTCTTTCGATACAGCCCGTTTCCATTGCAGTTGGTTTTGGTTTCCCTTCCGGGAAAAGGAATTCAATAGCTATAAGGTTATTTTACTTCAAGTGCGAACATACTGTCGTCTTCGATAAATCCTTCCAGTTCATCGCCCACCACCACTTCACCCACACCCGCGGGAGTGCCTGTAAAAATTATGTCGCCGATGTTAACTGAAAAATAGTTGGAGATATAGGAAACAATCTGATCAAAATTATGGATCATGTTAGTGGTGTTCCCCTGTTGTACCAGTTCCTTGTTTTTATACAAACAGAAATTGATGTCTTTTTTATTTTTGATATTGGCGAGGGGCACCCATTTGCCAATCACGGCGGAGTTATCCCAGGCCTTTGCTTTTTCCCAGGGGAGACCTTTTGCTTTCAGTTCATTCTGAATATCACGGGCTGTAAAATCTATCCCCGCTGTAATGGCATCATAATATTTGGAGGCAAACTTCTCCTGAATATATTTCCCGTTTTTGCTGATACGCAATACCAGTTCACATTCGTAATGAAGTTCATTGGTAAATTCGGGATAATAAAACGGGGTATGTGGTTGCAACAAGGCGCTTTTCGGCTTCATGAAGATGACCGGCTCATCCGGCACTTCATTACCCAGCTCTTGCGCATGTGCAACATAATTTCGGCCTACACAGAAAATTTTCATAACAGGAAGTCACATTTTAATTAAATATACCGGATCAGGCACCGGGGTGCTTTTATCCCATATATTCAGTGGTCATCGTATGTCTATTGGATTTCCCCGGTAAATTCCTGAAAAGCAGTCGACTTCCGGGGCAGGTCAGGATTGCTAAAGTAAGGATTCCCGTTGATTTCTCATAATGAAAACTCTTTATTATTTACCTGGTTCATGGCGGGTGTAATTCCCTGTGCCGCAAATATTTCAATTACTTCAACGGATTTCTCCAGCTTCAGCTTTACCAGCGGTTCTTCTTCCGGTTTCCATTTCCCCAGTACAAAATCGGCCTGCAGGCCTTTGGGGTAATCATTGCCGATTCCAAACCGTAAGCGGGCATATTCCTTAGTGCCCAGCACTTCCTGCAGGCTCTTCAATCCATTATGCCCGGCATCACTGCCGGACGGCTTCAGCCGCAGTTTACTGAGCGGTAATGCAAGATCATCCACAATCACCAGCACCTGCTCCAGGGGTATCCGCTCCTTATCCATCCAGTATTTCAGGGCTTTACCGCTGAGATTCATAAAAGTGGTCGGACAAATACAAACAAAAACCTTCCCCTTCCATTTTACTTCGGCAACATAAGCCAGCCGGTCGGTGCGGAAAGTTCCTTTGTGCTTTTGTACAAAAGCCCCCACCACATCGAACCCGATATTGTGGCGGGTATGGGCGTATTCCGCTCCGGCATTTCCAAGTCCTGCAATTAAAAATTTCATAACCGTATACAGTTCAAATATCGGATATAGCCAATAAAAAACCCGCATCCGGAGATACGGGTTTATTAAAATCTGATAAGTACTCTTATTTTTTAGCTGCAGGAGCCGCGGTTGCTTCTTCCTGTTTCAGCTGACGGGTCATAACCACAGAAGCGATCGGAATACGGGGGGAGTTCAGGATTTCATAATGCTCTTCCTTTACATCTTCCACACGGATATTACCGTTCAGTTCCAGGTTATCAATCGGCACTTCAATTTGTTCTTTCAGGTATTTCGGGTAGGTTTTCACTTTCAGGGATTTCATTTTGGAAACGAGTTTACCCCCGTCTTTCACCCCTTTTGAAACACCTACAAATTTCACCGGAATATCGGCTACTACTTTCTTGTCCTCTACCAGTTCCAGCAGGTCAATATGGATCAGTTTGTCATCCAATTTGTCAAACTGCAGGTCTTTCAGGATAGTGCGGTAGGTTTTACCGTCCAGTACTACTTCAGCAATCTGGAAACTGGGTGTGTACACAAAATTTTTGAAAGCTGCAGTCGGAGCATAGAAACTGATCTCCTGTGAGCCGCCATAAATTACACCCGGCACCATGTCCTGAGAGCGGAGTTGTCGGGTGGCGCTTTTGCCGAATCCGGTCCTCAGTTGTCCTTCGATTGTAATTGATTTCATTGTATTGTTGTTTTATAGTTTACTTGTCTCTTCGCTGTGAATGTATAAACAGGCTGGTGATACTCTTATTCTCAAACGCATTCCGTATCGCCACGGCGAATAATTCCGCCACACTCAGCACTTTTATTTTACCGGTCACTTTTTGTACGGGTATTGTATCACATACCACTAATTCCTGCAACACGCTGTTCTCAATATTCTCGTATGCTTTCCCACTCAAAACCGGGTGCGTGATCAGTGCCCGCACCGATCTGGCGCCTTTATCTTTCAACAATCCGGCACTTTTGGCCAATGTTCCACCAGTGTCACAGATATCGTCAATAATCACCACATCCCTGTCTGTTACATCACCGATCACCACCATACTGGCGATTTCATTCGCCCTTTTCCGGTGTTTGTCGCAAATCACCATTTCCGCATTAAAGAAACTGGCAATTTCCCGGATCCTGTTTGTCGCTCCCACGTCAGGGGCCGCAAAGGTAAGGTTTTCCAGCTTTAAACTCTCAATATAAGGGATAAATACAGCGTGACTGTCCAGGTGATCCACCGGAATATCAAAATAGCCCTGGATCTGGGGCGCATGGAGGTCCATGGTGATTACCCGATCTGCCCCGGCAGCTACTAACATGTTGGCAACCAGCTTACTGCCAATTGCCACCCGGGGACGATCCTTCCGGTCCTGGCGGGCATACCCATAGTAAGGAATTACGGCGATCACTTTATAAGCGGAAGCCCGCCGGGCCGCATCAATCATCAGCAGCAATTCCATCAGGTTTTCGGCGGGGGCAAAAGTGCTTTGCACCAGGAAGACATAGTCGCCCCTCACACTTTCCAGAAAAATAGGACTGATTTCCCCGTCACTGAAACGCTGGATATTGATCCTACCCAGTTTTGTTCCGTAACGCTGGCAGATTTGTTCAGCCAGTTGCTGAGAGCCGGTTCCGGCAAATATTTTAGCGTATTGCATAGCGGAATTATGTGCGGCGAAGATAAACCTCTCACCGCATTCACCGCAAGCCGTGCGCAAAAATATTGATGGAAATAAAGACTAATGACCGAGCGTGACTGTACTGGCGGCCATTACAGCGGTATTTCCCGAAACAGACTCCTGAACGGGTGTTACCTGTACTGCACTACTGGAAGAAGTTCCGCCATTGATAGAGTAAAACAAGGAGGAACAGATAAAAATGGAGAGCAGCAATGCCACTACGTACACAACTGCAAAGAAAATTACCGGGTGTAAAGAACCCATTGAGGAACTGGTATTGGTTTTCATGTTCATCAGATTTTAATAATCTTCATAGCGTGGATATCGAACGGGCCTGAAACAACTACCACTAAGTGGTATTGCTTAGGGCAAAATTATTCCCTAACCTTGTTTCATGCAAGAGCACAAGTACTCAATTAAACAATGGGCAAAAGACGACAGGCCACGCGAAAAATTACGATACACGGGTGCGGAAAATCTCAGTCATTCCGAGCTCCTGGCCATTTTAATTCATAATGGTACGCGACAGAAGACGGCCCTGGACCTCGCCAAAGAGGTCTTGAAACTGGGACAGGATAACCTGGCCGAGCTGGGAAAACTGTCTGTGAGTGAACTGATGAAAGTAAAAGGAATCGGCGAAGCCAAGGCAATCATCATTACCGCTGCCCTGGAACTTGGCCGCCGCAGGGAAAGCAGTTCAGCCCTGCAACGCGAGCTGGTACGAAGCAGCAGCGATATTGCCCGTATGCTGCAGGCGAAATTCAGGGATCTGCGCCATGAAGTATTTGCCGTATTATACCTGAACCGGGCCAATAAAATAAGACAACTCGAAATTGTAAGTGAAGGTGGCATTACCGGAACCGTGGCGGACCCCCGGATTATACTCCGAAAAGCCCTGGAACAGGATGCCGTCAGCCTGGTTCTTTGTCATAATCATCCCTCGGGCAGTCTCCGCCCCAGCCGCGCAGATGAACAACTCACGGCCAAAATCAAATCCGCCGCCGCCCTGCTGGACATCACCGTCCTCGATCATATTATAGTGAGCGAGGAAGGGTATTTCAGTTTTGCGGATGAAGGACTTATCTAGTCGGGAGTCGGGAGAAGGGAGTCGGGAGTCGGGAGTCTGGAGATTTCGGTAAAGATTTACTAAAACTCGGTTTAAAAAGATAAAACTAATTTATATGGGATTGTATACGGATTTATTAGCGTACAAAAAAGGATATGAACTGGCAATGAAGGTATACCATATCTCTATGAAATTTCCGAAGGAAGAAAAATACTCCTTAACAAATCAAATACGCCGGTCAACAAGATCAGTTTGTGCCAATATTGCTGAAGCTTACCGTCGTAGAAAGTACGCCAATTATTTTCTCAGTAAGCTTGCTGATTCAGATACTGAAAATGCCGAAACCCAGGTATGGATTGACTTTTCATTTGACTGCAAATATATTACAGCAGAAGAGTATGCTGTTCTTACCAGTTTAAACAATGAAACAGGGAAATTAATTTGGTACATGATGCATAACCCGGAAAAATTTCAAAAATAATATCGGTGCTTATAATACCAATCTGTGAAGTTACCTGCAAGTCAAATACTCCCGACTCCTGACTCCCGACTCCCGACTAACTAAGCCTGTGCCGTCGGCCCCCCGAAATTCATCGGCAATTGAATTTCTTCCAGGTCTTTGATCGGGCCGTTTACGGACTCGTATTTCTGAATATTTTCCGTCAGGGCCTTCATCAGTCGTTTGGCGTGTTGCGGCGTCAGGATGATTCTTGACTTTACTTTACTTTTTGGAGTACCCGGCATTACGTTTACAAAATCAACAACAAATTCAGCATGCGAGTGGGTGATGATGGCCAGGTTGGCATAAGTACCCTCAGCGGTTTCTTCGGATATTTCAATATTCAGTTGATTTTCGGGTTGTTTAGGCTCCATACAGACAAATTATTATTACAGAATAATGCAAAAGTATCTAAAAAGAACAAGGGCTGCAATTCTGCAGCCCTTGTCAGGAAAAGATATTGCCGGATATTATCTGGCTCTCAAATAAGACCACTTTTCATTAAAGAAAACGCGGATATTCGGAGAAGCAGGAACAGCACTGGGCTGTATCATATAATACTTAATATCGATTGTTTTGCTGGCGGCAGTATACCGGTTTGCCCCACTTGGATCAAGTGCAGCAGAACGTGTATTACCTGCGGGTTGACCATAATAGTTGGTCACACTGGTAATGGCATCAGTAGCCAGATCAAAATTCACCACCAGGCCATAAGAACCATAATAAGTGTTGGGTGTAGTAGGATCTCCGGCAGAGTTAAATACGTGGCCGGGTATACCTAATTGTACATTGTCCACTACCACACAGGAACTGGTACCGGTGGTCTGCAGTTCCCATTCCAACGGATAAGTTCCAACAAACAGGGCGTTAGTGATATCCAGCATTGTGCCGGTTACAGAATAAACCCCATCATATTTGTTCTTAACGGAAATAAGCGCTATAACAGAATCCTTACCGGAAGCTTTGGCCGCATTTGACCCAACTGAAGTCAGGGCAAAACCGAGCGCATACTTCTTGGATAAGTCCCATTTGGAACCATTCAGGTTGATGGCAAACTCCTTGGCGAAATCGCCGGCAACCATGTCAAACGTATACGTGTTGCCACTTTTGGCAATACCGGTTCCCAGTGTGTACAGGCTGTCCGGTAACAGTTCATAGTCCGTGCCGTTATCAGCATTGTAACGGGTAACCATAGCGTCAATACGGGTCAGCGTAATCGGTGCGGTCTGTTGCAGACTGGCATTGGAATTCGCATCCCTCCGTACACTGTAAAGAGGAACAGATTTAATACCGGTGAACGGAGACAGGAACACTTTGTTTTCCGGCCCTTCCAGGATTTTGATAAAGGTTTTCCCTTCATCAGCCAGCGGAGTTACCTCTTTTTTGATGCAGGAAGAGAAAGCCAGTGCCAGGAACAGCAGGTGGTATATTGAAAACTTCTTTTGCATTGTTGATTTTTTTAAAAATGAAAAATACATTACTGATCCCACCATACTTTGGAATCCTGGGTATCACCACCCGGTAAAGCGGCTGCAGCAGCAGTTACGGCAGCTGTGTTAGAGCCGTAAGAGGTCTGGCCGTATGTATACCGGCGGGGAATCTGTTTGGAACTGTTGGTGGCATCTACGGCCGGAGTCAATACAGGGAAACCTGTTCTTCTCCAGATGTTCCAGCCACGCTGTCCGTCAGGATAAGCAGCAATGTATTGCTGAATAGCCAGATTTCTCACGTTAGCACCGGTACCGGCTGCATTAGCCAAAACCACACCAGCCTGTGTGAAATAGGTTGCACCCGGAGCTGCAATACCCCACTGGGCAAAAGAGGCGTTGATACCAGCCTGGTATACAGTATTCATGTTTTCAGAAGTCCAGCCACGGTCAGCAGCTTCAGCGCGAGCCAGGAATACCTCGGCCGCATTCAGTAATACAACTGAACCTGTTTCAGGACGCAGTGATTCTTTCAGGATTCTTGACCAGTTCGGATTTGCACCTGTCCATGGATCTACATAAGAACGGAGACGACCATAAGGCACACCGGTTGTAGAAGATCCGTAAGATGACTGACGGCCATCAGAAAGACCAGACAGAATATTTACCATAACATCACTCTGGCCAAAATCTTTACGGCCATCGTACAGGTTGTACCAGGGAGATTTGAAGTTTCCGCCGGGAAAATTTACCACCATGTTGTCAGCGTTGTCGGTGATATAACCGCCAGCATCATTCAGGGCAGCATTAAACTGTACAGCAGCATACGCACCGGCTGCAGGGAATTTTTTCGTCAGCTGCAGCGCCAGACGCATACGCAGTGAATTGGCGAATTTTTTCCATTTGGTAACACTGCCGTTATAAATAACATCACCGGCAATACCTGAATTATCAAATGCAGCTACCGCTTCAGCCAGTTCTTTGATCAGGGCCGGATAGATATCGGCCTGTTTGTCAAATGCAGGTGTAGTGATTCCTTTTAATGACTGGGAATAAGGAATATCTCCCCAACGATCCGTAATGGTACTGAAAATATACGCTTTCAGGATACGGGCCACCTGGGTCATATTGTTGCTCTCATTCACATTGATGATATTCTGCAGGTCATACAGGGAACCGGAGTACTCGCCTTCAAAATTGATCTGGGGCAGGGAGTACAGGGAAACGTCTGTATACTGTGTTTCAGAAAAATACTGGCAATATAAACCAGCACGGGTATTGGCAGCATAGCCTGCAATGCCGGACTCAACGTTTGTCAGCAAAGCTTTAAGGATCGGACTGCCGGTTGCTCCGGGGTTTACGTTGGTATCTCCAAAATCGGAGGAATACCTGTCACAGCTAGTCAAAAACAAACCCAAGGCCAGCGGAAGAACCAGCAACCTTTGCATGCTTATTTTTTTCATATTTGTCATTTTAGATTTTTAAAGGTTTAAGCGCAAATTAGAATCCGAATTTCAGGTTGAAGCCCCAGCCTCTTGTTCCGGGCATCTGACCTCTTTCACCACTGATATCACTGATTTCAGAAGGATCAAAGTCATTGGTTTTGGCATAGATCAGCACCGGGTTACGGGCTGTCAGTGACAGGGTGGCTTTGTTGGCCCATTTCAGGAAGCTCCATTTGTTTACCGGCAGGTTGTAACCTACAGAAACTTCACGGAGTTTGATGAAAGTCAGGTCATATACAAAGAAGTCCATTGCCCTGTTATTATATAAGCCATGGAAATAATCCTGGGCCTCTACATAATAATCAACCGGGCGACCGTTTGCATCCACACCAAATACATGTACACCACCACCATCGGCTACTGCATCCCTAATCGGATTTCCTTTGTCATTGGTTGTCGCAGTACGTGCAGTCAGACCAGAATAAGTTCCCCACATGTCAGACAGGGAGAAGAATTTACCACCGATCTGTCCATCCGCATTGGCACTCAGCACAAAACCTTTGTATTCAACAGTTGTCTGCGCTCCGAAAGTATGCTTGGGCAGTACACTTCCGAAATTCACAGCCGGATCATTTACATATAAACCATTGCCATCCAGTACGGGCTGACCATTGATACGCTTGATACCATTACCAAAGAGCATACCCCAGTCATATCCTACTTTGTGCAGCATATATGGTCCTGTAGCACCCCAGCTTTGATCGATAGCTCCGGTCTGGTTGATACCAGGTCCGAGATCAACCACTTTATTTTCAGCCAGGATACCCCAGTTGGTGTTGATTTCCCATTTCAGTTTGCTGTTCCAAACAGGACGACCCATTACTTTAAAGGCGAAACCTTTTTTGGTGATCAGACCGGCATTGGTAGTATAACCGGTAAATCCGCTGGCTCCATTGATGGCCAGTGTAGTCGGGAAGTCTTTATCAGAACCATCCCAATAAGTAACAGAAGCGCCAATTCTTCTTTTCAGGAATTCAAGGTCAATACCAAATTCTTTCTGTGTGGAAACTGAACCCCTGATATTAGGATCTACCAGGTTATTAGGTGTACCCATCAGGATATTACCATTCCACTGGAACTGACCTACACCATAGGCAAATCCGGGATAGGTATAAGTACCAATACCAGTCGGGATCTGTCCGATAGATGCACGGAGTTTACCAAAGCTCAGCCATTTCAACTCAGGCAGTAACTGACTGAAGATAAAGGAAACACCAGCAGATTTGGAAACGATAAATGATTTAGAAGGAGGTAAATCAGACATCCAGTCCTGACGCAGGGTGAAGTCCAGGTTCAGCATATTATCGTATCCAACCACACCTGTAAAGAACAGGGCACTGTAACGGTAATCACTTCTTGAGTTACCTACGTTGGGTTGATCTTTTGAATTGCTGATCGCATAATAGTTAGGAACGCTCAGACCATTCACGGTATTGGCATTATTCCCTTTGATCAGCTGACGGAAGATATCAGTACCCACATCGGCTTTAACGTTAAACTTGTTGAACGTCTTGTTATAGGAAACCTGCATCTCCATATTAGTCCGGTTGGCAATAGAAGAAGAAGTACCATAATAACCACGACACTCACCACAGTTACCGGTAGTCTGAGTTCCACTTTCCAGCAGATCAGAAGAGTAACGGGTTTCGTTCCAAACCATATTCTGTTGTTTCCGGTAAGTACCTCTGATTTTCAGACTTTTTGAAAGCTGATAGTTCAGGGTGATATCACCAAAGAAACGATCGGTCTGTGTCAGGGGTTTCACCAGGTCAAACCATTTGTAGAAATTATACCAGTAGTTACCGGCCAGTGTGGCTTTCTCGTTGGTGGGATCATACGCACCCGGGTTATTATGGTTCCAGCTGGCCCAGATACCGGAAGCGGTACGCACGTCTTTCAGTTCTTTCAGCAGTTTCATATCCAGATCCCTGTGGAACCACTGGTTGAATGAACCGGTGGTCTGGTTGGAATACTGATCATCAAATTCGCCATTCAGGATTGATGTGGCATAGTTGAAGTTAATTGATGCAGAAAGTTTCGGAGTCATCTGGAGTGAACCAGAGAAGTTAAATACATTCTTTTTCAAACGGGTGGTCGGGATCAGCCCCTTGGCATCCACGTTATTGAAACCGAGACGTACAGATGCATTCTCAGAAGCTTTTGCGAAGCTAACAGAGTTGTTCAACACGATACCTGTATTATAATAATCACGGGCATTATCGGGTTGAGGAACCAGGGATGTGGTGGTACCGGAATAACGGTGACCATCATACCAGGAATACCAGGGAACATATTCCTGACCTACCATACGGGGACCCCAGCTGGCATCATCAGAATAATCATGATAATATTTTCCATCCAGACGTTTCCACAGTTCGGGATCGCCGGCTTTCCAGTTATACTTGATCATGTCGGAAGAGTTACCACCGGCATAAGAGTTCTGGTAGTTGGGCAGGATATAAACTTTATCCAATTGAGCACCCAGATTTACTTCAATACCTGCACCTTTTGCTCCTTTTTTGGCTTTTTTCAGGGTGATTACAATCGCACCACGTGAACCAGCCGGTCCGAAAAGTGCAGAAGCCGCCGGGCCTTGCAGTACAGACAGGTCTTCAATATCATCCATATTCACATCATTGATATTGGGCAGAATAGTACCATCTACAACATAGATGGGCTCTCCACCACCACCAAATCCAGACTCACCACGCAGACGGATTGAACCCGTACCGGCATTACCCAGTTTAGCAGAAGACTGACTACGTACCTGCAGACCGGAAACTTTACCCGCAAGGGCATTGTTCAGGTTAGTCTGACGGATAGTGTTCAGTTGCTCTGAAGTAACTACCTGGGCATTGGTAGACATATTCCGTAAGGAACGCTTCATACCGTATGCGCTGGTTACAACTACCTCAGTACCAACCTGTGCAGAGCTCTTGGCCCGTACAGCGAGGGTATTCCCGTCGCCCACAGTTACTTCGATTGTCTCAATGCTGGCACCAGACACAATCAACACATCGCCGGTCTTGGCTAAAATGCTGAATTTGCCGGTGTTATCGGCAGCAACACCCGTACGGGTATTCTTGATCCTTACAGATGCGCCGGGCACAGCGTCGCCCTTTTCATCGGTTACAGTACCGGAGATAGTCCGGTTCTGGCCGAATGCTAATACAGAAAAAAGCATTAGCATCGTAAACAGTGATGCAATTTTTCTCATGTTAACGTTAATTTTTAAAATTTAAAAGCATTGATAATCAGGGAAATCCGATAAATTTTCGTGGGTAAGGACGTTTACAAAGACAGGATTGTCTTCGAAAATGCTGCGGCAAGTTAATTTTTTTTTTAACAAATAGTTAAATTCCATGAAAAAAACTTGCCTCCACCTTTTATTGCATTTTATTGAAATATATACCTGATCTGCAACTTGATAGAGGACCTGAACGGCCCGGTAATACCTGCATCCGAAGGCAGCACCTTATTTTGAACGGTAAAAATTGTCTGTGACCACTTTATCCAGATTGATAACCTTTTACCAGGTTCCGCCTGTACGTTGACATAATACCTGTAGCCCTGGTCAAAAAAAGCAGGTATGGAATAACTATACAATACATCGTTCTCAAAAGCATAGATCCGGGAATTATATCCTTCTGTTTCAACATATTGAAGCCGGAATCCCCCCGACCACGGTTTTCCCGCCGGTCGCAAAAGCACATCCGAATAACCCAGGAAACCCGTTTCCCGGTGCTGCCCCTTTCGATCATACCAGACCAGTTCCACCCTGTTTCGCCAGTAAACAGAAGCACTTAACCGCGTATTCAACTGCGTTCGCCAGCTCTGCCGGGGCAAAAACTCCAGAAAATTGGTAATGGAAGTGTTATCCGGAAGATTATACTGCTTTGATTCCGACCGGAACCGGGTATATAAAACGGTTTCCCGTGACGGGGAATAGCTGATCTGTACTACCCGGTCAGTTCCTGTACCCGGGGCATCCACCCCCGAACGAAGCCAGGGGAAACGGTATACATCTATATAAGCATCCAGTTTCCAGCCATTCACAGGACGTATGCTAATGCCCGCATACAGCCCGTTTTCATTGCCGGGTAAACTGTTTTCAGTAAATGCATTGCCGTACACGGATTGATAACCCGGCGCGAGCAGCCGGTGTACCAGGGACAGATCCACCCTGGGATCCACCCCCATCAAAACCCCGTTTAAAAAAGCCGGTTGCCCCCGTTTGTCAGCCGCCGCTTCCCCGAATAAATGAATATTGCGCAACGTATAACTATAATCCAGACTCAGGTTTGTCCATTTTTTTCCGTTGATGGCATACAGGTTATACGGCTCGGCCCTTTTTACTACCGGTAATGAATACATGTAATTAACCCCGTTTATTCCTACCTGCCAGCTTCGCCCGCGATAACGGACCGTAAAGCCCGCAGTAAGCAGCGATAACTGATTCCGGTCCGCCTGCTCACTGTTATTCCGGTGATATCCTGAAGTAAGAACAGAAGTTACCCGTGTACTTCCATCCAGCGGCTCCGTTACCCTGTTGGCACTGATTCTACGGTAAGAAACAAAAAGCGTCGACTCCAGGCTGCCGTTTCTTACCGTAACACCTACCCCTCTGTGAAAATTATACTCCCCGGAAGAATGATAAGGTCGCAGTACCGGGGATTGTCTTTTAACTGCTGTAATTGCAGTACTCTTTTTAAAAGCCAGGCTCTGCCAGTGAATCAACCCCTGCCCCATGTTCACGGTAAAGTCGCCAACAGCCAGCGCCTGTATACGCCCGATATGCCGTACAAATACATGCGCCGAATAAAAATCAAACCCTTGCCGCTGTGCTCCTTTAAACAAGGGTTCTCCCGCATCTTTCTCAGCTATAAAACCATACTGGAATGATTGTTTGAACCGGTATGTATGCCGGAGCAACAGCTGCTGCGGACTACCCTGAAATCCGTTTACAGAATCCGGTTGCCGGAACTCCTTTGGCTGCTCCAGTGATTGACTCACCCGCAGCAATAGCTGATGCTCGCCTTCGCGGAAACGTTTACCTGTTTCCGCAGCCATTGACAAAACGGGGCCGGTATGCACATAGGGCTGTACCAGGCGGATGGTGGCAGCATCCCATCCGGGTACGGCCTGCAACTCGAGGACGTTTAATAATTTTCCCAGCAACTCACGGTACCGGATAAACGATAATATCTGCAGTTCGGACAATATCCTGAATTGCCGAAGACTGCTTTCATCCGCCGTATTAAGATTGACCGGGTGTCTTCTGAACTGATCCATTTCCTGCAGTACATGATCATCTTCCGTTTCCCCGGATGCTGTTTCGGCCAGGTTTTCCAGTTGTTGCTCAGTCGGGTCCGGTGTTTGCTGTGCGGAAACCGTTGTCGTCAGTAACAAAAGGAATAAAAGCAACTTGATTTTATTGTTCCTTCTCATGGATCTTGTTTTTAAAATGAAACAATACCTGCAAACCGGGTGTAATCCCCAATTGCGGATGAAACGAGCTGAACAGATCGAGTCTGCATTGTTTTAGCTGAAACCCTGCACCTGCCTGGAAAACAGATGTTGCGGTTTCCATACCGGCGCGGAGTAGTACAACGGGCAAAGGCCGGTACTGTAAAGCCAGCGCAATATTGACCGGTTGTTTATCCGTTTTCCGGAACTCTGTACTGATATAAAACAGCGAAGAAGGCGCGTACCCGAATCCGGCCGCGTACAAAGCGGGCATTTTTTCCTGCCGGTCTTTTCCATAGTGACCGGCCATTGGATTCTTTACCCGTACACCCGAATAAAGTTCTTTTGTAAGCTGTATTAACACGCCGGCTTCCGCCCCCAGTATTCCTGCCGCGCCATAACCGGGTACCCGCATTTGCTGATAACTGAAATTCAGTCCCAGGCTGAGTTTTTCCCCGGCCATGCGGCCATAGCCAAGCGAAAACATATTTTCGCTATAGCCCGGAAAGCCGCTGAATGCGCCTTGCAAGCCAAAGCCACCGGATGCTACCGGAACGGTGGCAACAAACCTGTAATGACTGAGCTCCTTCAGGCCATAGCCCCGCTCTCCGCTTATACCGGCAGACAGGTTACCAGCACGGGCCAGGGCGGCTGGTTGCAACACAAAGGAAAATGGATCTGCATGGCTGGGGTGAAATGCCCCGGTACCGGTATAAGAGGAAACCGGATTCTCCTGTAGAAACTGTGCCTGTACACACACAGGTATAGACGCGCTGAGGAACAGCGCAAACATGAATCTTCCGTTCATAAAATAAGGTTTTAGACAGGCAATATATATTTTGGAGCAATCCGAATTAAAGCTGTCTCCAGTTTTTTATCAACAGGCCAGGGCTTACCTTTGCGCCATGCAAATTTTAGACGGCAAGAAAGCGGCCCAGGCCATCCGGGACGAACTTAAAATTGAAGTAGCGCAACTGAGCGCAGAAGGTAAAAAAATACCGCACCTGGCAGCGATACTCGTAGGGAATAATGGCGCCAGTTCCACCTATGTGGCCGCCAAAGTAAAAGCCTGTGAAGAAGTAGGATTTAAATCCACGCTGATTCATTACGAGGAAACGATCAGTGAAACGAAACTGCTCGATAAAATCCGTGAGTTAAATACCGATCCGGATATTGACGGCATACTGGTACAACTGCCCTTGCCCAAACATATATCGGATGAAGAAGTCATCAACAGTATCGACCCGGACAAGGATGTGGATGGTTTTCACCCCATCAATGTAGGGTATATGGTACAGGGGTTACCCACATTTGTGCCGGCCACCCCGCACGGCATCATGCTGTTGCTGGAGCATTTCAAAGCAGACACCAAAGGTAAACATGCCGTGGTGGTAGGCCGCAGTAATATCGTTGGCCGGCCGATGAGTATTTTATTAAGCGGAAACTCGAATCCGGGTAACTGCACCGTTACGATCTGCCATTCGCAGACAAAAAATATAAAAGACTTCTGTCTGCAGGCCGATATCATTGTGGCGGCGCTGGGCAAACCGGATTTCATTACCGCTGATATGGTTAAGGAAGGCGCGATTGTAATTGATGTGGGCATTACCCGTGTGGAAGATGCAACTAAAAAAAGCGGCTTCAAATTAAAAGGCGATGTGGACTACGAAAATGTAGCCCCGAAATGTTCCTGGATTACCCCGGTACCCGGTGGTGTGGGACCGATGACCATTGCCGCGCTGATGAAAAACACGTTCCGTTCCTGCAGTCAGAAAAATTAAATTACGTCTAATGCATACCGTGAAGAGTGACAACGTGCGGCTTCCAGTAATGGAACATTTTTACACCCTGCAGGGAGAAGGTTTTCACCAGGGCCGGGCCGCTTATTTTATCCGGCTCGGCGGCTGTGATGTAGGTTGCGTATGGTGTGATGTAAAAGATAGCTGGGAAGCGGATAAACATCCGAAGTACACAATTAATCAACTGCTCACCGAAGTAAAAAAAACACCCACGCAACTGGTGGTGATCACCGGCGGTGAACCGCTGATGCATAACCTGGATGCACTGACTGCGGCATTAAAAGAAGCGGGCTTACAAACTAATATCGAAACATCCGGTGCACACCCGCTCAGCGGTCATTGGGACTGGATCTGCCTCTCTCCAAAGAAATTCAAGGAACCACTACCCGGCATACTTCCCCATGCCAATGAACTGAAAGTCGTGATTTTTAATAAATCTGATTTTGATTGGGCGGAAAAATATGCCGCACAGGTCTCCCCTTCCTGCAAATTGTACCTGCAACCCGAATGGGACAAAGCCGCGCAGGTAACCCCGTTGATTATTGATTATATCAAGGCTAATCCGCAATGGGAACTGAGTCTGCAGGTGCATAAGTATATCAACGTCCCCTGATCACCCTTCGACAAGCTCCCGCCTTCGCTTCACTTCGGCCGGCAGGCCGAGTGACAGCCCCAAACTCATTTAACATTTCTCCTCATTTTACGGAATAATTTTAACGTAGATTCGTTATCAGATTCCAATTTTCCTGCATGAAGTATTCTTTACTCTTCCTGGTTGCCTTTTTTTTCCTGCTTTCCGGCAATGCACAACCCTATGACCGCGATAAAATAAACAAAAAAGCCCTTCAGCTTTTTGAGCAGGCTTATGAAAGGGCCCAGGATGGGAATACAGCCAGTGCCCTCGGCCTTTTATTGCAATCCGTAGCCGTGGATCCGAAATTTGTAGACGCGTACCTGGCATTGGGCAATATGTATGGTAAACTGAAAAATTACCGGACCGCCATCGGTCATTATGAAAAAGCATTTGCCCTTGACTCCGTATACACCCTGCAGGACAAGCTCCCTTATAGCGTAAACCTGGCCGGTATCGGTGAATTTGAAAAAGCGCTGGCCGCCGTTAATGAATTACTGGAAAAAAAGAAACCCGTCAATCCCTTGACCCTCGAAAACCTGGGCAAACGGAAACGCGCATACGAATTTGCCGTGGATTACGCCCGGAACAACCCGGAAAAAAATTATGTGTTTGCGCCCAGGAATATGGGAGACAGCATCAACTCCGCCGAATCCGAATATTTTCCCTGCCTGACGGTAGACGGAAAAGAATTCGCATTTACGCGTAAACTGAACAATACCAATGAAGATTTTTTTTACAGCCTGAAACTAAACGACAGTACCTGGTCCCGGTCCAAAGCCATGGAAGGCAATGTAAATACGGAACAGAATGAGGGTGCCCAGAATATTTCGCAGGATGGCCAATGGCTGGTATTTACCGGCTGCTATCGTCCCGATGGCGTGGGAGGCTGCGACCTGTATATTTCGTATAAAACCGATAAGGGCTGGAGTGAAGCGATCAACCTGGGCCGGGGTATCAATACCGATCAGTGGGATGCGCAACCTTGTTTATCGCCTGACAAACGGGAACTCTATTTTGTGAGCCGCCGCTTTGGCGGATTTGGCGGGAGCGATATATATGTATGCAGGATACAACCCAATGGCAAATGGGGTGAACCCGAAAACCTGGGTGCCGGTGTAAATACACCCGGCGATGAACAATGTCCCTTTATTCATGCGGACAACCAGACCTTGTATTTCACATCTTCTTTCTGGCCGGGCTATGGCGATGAGGATTTATTTTATGTACGCCGTCAACCCAACAATTACTGGACCCGCCCGGTCAACCTGGGCTACCCGATCAATACGATTGACCGCGAAGGCACCCTGTTTATTGCGGCAGATGGCAAGACCGCTTACTATGCCAGTGACCGGGCCGACAGCAAAGGTGGTCTGGATATTTACAGTTTTGAACTGAGGGAAAGCGTTCGTCCGTTTAAAACACTCTGGGTAAAAGGAAAAGTTTTTGATAAAAAAACCAATGCCGTTCTTACCGGCACAGTGGAACTGACCGACCTGGCCAGCAAAACCGCCATTACACGGGTAGAAACCAATTCCAATGGCGAGTATATGATTACCTTACCGGTTGGTAAAGATTATGCGTTTACCGTCAATCGGAAAGGGTACCTGTTTTATTCTGAAAATATTTCGTTACTAAGCAACAGCCCGGATACCGTTTTTGAAAAAAACATCGCGCTGCAGCCCATCGAAGTAAATGCACGGGTGGTTTTGAGTAATATTTTCTTTGATGTAAATAAAGCTGAACTGAAGGCGGAATCACAGGCCGAACTGGATATTCTCGTACAGCTTTTACTTGACAATCCTGCTGTTAAAATAGAAATCGGGGGACACACGGACAATGTAGGAAAGCCTGCTGAAAACCTGGCCCTGAGTATGAACCGGGCAAAAGCCGTGGTGAATTACCTGGTCAGTAAAAAAGTACCGGTTCAACGGCTCACGGCCAAAGGATACGGGGAAACTAAGCCGGTGGGAGATAATAAAACCGAAGCTGGTCGCGCCCGGAACCGCCGGACTGAAATGAAAGTGATCGGACGCTGAGCGGATGCTCCTTCCTCCTATATTTGGGGCTGACCTTATTACCTATGCGTTCAGACCTCATTTACCAGATTGCACTTACCCTGGTGCCGAATATCGGCACCGTGCAGGCAAAAATTTTATTGCAGCAATGCGAAGCGGAAGAAATTTTCCATGCGAAAAAATCTTTCCTCGAAAAAATGGAAGGCATCGGGCCCGTACGCGCGGCCGCGATAAAATCATTCCGTGATTTCCACCTTGCCGAAGAAGAAATCAGGCGCATGGAAATAAACGGGATCCGGCCAGTATTCCTCAGTGATAAAGCGTATCCCAAACGCCTGTTGAATTGTTATGACTCCCCCACCCTGCTTTACCAAAAGGGCGAGGCGGATCTGAATGCCTCCCGCATGATTGCCCTGATCGGCACCCGCAGCAACAGTGAATACGGCCGGCAGCAAACAGAAAAACTGGTGGACGCCTTAACGGAAGCCCGGGTAACCATTGTAAGCGGTCTGGCGTATGGCATTGATGCTATTGCGCATAAAGCCGCTTTGAAGAACGGGTTGCCAACCATTGCCGTACTGGCCCATGGACTGGACCAGGTTTATCCCCCGCAACACAGTGCCATGGCCCGTGAAATGATACAGCAAGGAGGCGCATTGCTCAGTGAATTCCGTTGTGGCGACAAACCCGATAAACATAATTTTCCCACCCGTAACCGGATCGTGGCTGGTATGACGGATGCTACGGTTGTAGTGGAAACCGGCATAAAAGGCGGCAGTATTATAACGGCCGAACTGGCCAATGGCTACAATAAAGACGTGTTTGCCATTCCCGGCAAAAACACGGACCCGAAAAGTGCCGGTTGCAATGCCCTGATAAAAACAAATAAAGCCGTATTGCTTACCGATCCGCAACAATTGATTGAACTGATGGGATGGGAAGACGAACCGGTCAGAAAAGAAAAAAGAATTCAACGGGCCCTGTTTATTGAAATGGCTCCGGAGGAAAAAATCATCGCCGGCATTCTGGCGGAAAAAGAGATGGTTTCAATTGATGAGATCAACCTGCTGAGCGGACTAAGCAGCAGCGCGGTGGCCGGCGCCCTCCTTAACTTAGAATTACAATCTGTGGTACTATCTTTGCCCGGAAAGCAATACAGACTGGCCTGAACGGGCAACGTTTTCACAGGTCTGATTGTCTCTGTTTACCAAGTACCAACGAATGAACCGGAACCATTTACCATATTTTTTATACCTGTTTTTTATCCTGTCCGCCTCACATCCCCTGCTGGCTCAACCTTGTACCAACCTGGGTCAAACACCGGCAACAGCCTTTCCGGTTTGCGGATCAACTGTATTTACGCAAAATAGTGTGCCGGTATGTTCCACATTTGACATTTTTGTTCCGGGTTGCCCCGGATCCACAACAGGAGGGGCTTCTTATCAGAATAAAAATCCCTACTACTATCGTTTTACCTGTTATACGGCCGGTACATTAGGTTTCACTATTACCCCGCTCGCAGCCAATGAGGATTATGACTGGCAACTGTATGATATCACCGGAAAAAACCCGGATCAGATTTTTACAGACAACTCCACCATTGTGACTGGTAACTGGGCCGGCACTTATGGCCCTACCGGTGCCTCAGCCTCCGGTTTCAATGGCATACAATGCGCCTCCTCCCCACCCGATAATGCACCCACGTTTGCAAAGATGCCAAACCTGATCGTTGGACATGAATACATTCTGATGGTCAGTCATTTTACAGACACGCAGAGTGGATATACATTATCCTTTTCCGGTGGCACCGCCGTGATCACTGATCCGCTGGAACCGCATTTACTCAATGTAAAACCGGATTGTGACGGCACTAAGCTCACCTTGAAACTGAATAAAAAAGTACGGTGTAACAGCTATACCCCCAGTGCATCGGAATTTTCTATTCTGCCCGCCGTAGCTACAGTCATTTCGGCCGTACCCGATTCCTGTGCATTCGGGTTTGATTTTGATGAAATCACATTAACCCTCTCTGCACCGCTGACCAATAACAACTACCAGCTTATTATTAAAAACGGAACCGACAACAATACCTTGCTGGATAACTGTGCCCGCGCCATTCCCCAGGACGAACAAGTACCCTTTTTCTATGCCATTCCCCAACCGATATTCGCCGACAGCGTCGGGAAAGCCAAATGTGCCGCGGATTCCGTGCTTGTATATTTTCCGAAAAAAATAGCCTGTAATACCATCAGTCCTGATGGCAGTGATTTTTCCGTAACCGGCCCGGCCCCGCTAACCGTGGCTACGGCGTATGGTCAATGTATTAATGGAAAATCCGATTATGCGGTGGTTAAATTCACTACGCCTGTATATGTGGGCGGTACTTATCAGCTTACCCTGAAAGCCGGTAATGATGGCTCCGTTATACTCGACGAATGCGGACAGGAAATGCCGCAACATACCCGCAACTTTATTGCAGCCGATACCGTGAATGCCGGCTTTACCTATACCGCTTCCCTGGGTTGCCTGGAAAATACATACCTGTTTACGCACGATGGCGCGCACCAGGTGAACAGCTGGAACTGGACTTTTAATAATGTACCGGTTACCACGCAATCACACAGCGTGGTCTACCCTTCCATCAGTACGAACAACGTGCAACTGATTGTGAGCAATGGTACCTGTTCGGATACATCAGCCGTACAACTTGTTTTCAATAATGAAGTGCGGGCCTCCTTCAACGCGCCGGATATTATTTGTCCGGAAGATCCCCTGGTAGTGGAAAACACCTCCACCGGACTGGTTACTTCCTGGCTCTGGAAATACGATGTAACCGGCAGCAGTACCCTGAAAGACCCGCCGGCTTACCAGTTTCCGGCACGCAACCGGGAAACCTATTACACGATAAAGCTGCTGGCCTATAACAACATACTCGGCTGTGTGGACAGTGCCCGCAAAGTAGTAAGGGTGCTGGATTTCTGCCTGATAGATGTGCCCACGGCCTTTACACCGAATAATGACGGGCTCAATGATTATTTTCAGCCGCATAACGCATTCAAAGCCGATAATTATGATTTCCGGGTGTATAACCGCTGGGGACAGCTGGTCTTTCAATCCCGCAACTGGCAGGAAAAATGGGACGGCCGGATCAATGGAGAATTGCAGAATCCCGGTGTATTTGTATGGATGCTGAGTTATACCCACCGGGATACGAAAAAAGAGGTTTTCCGTAAAGGGACAGTCACCATAATCCGCTAAGAATTTTCATTTGGGGGATATTTATCTGTTGCGCTATCTTTGCACATGGCAACAAGAAAATCCCCCTCCAAACCTAATTACGCAAAATTTTTTGGTGAAGGTCTGACCTTCGACGATGTACTGCTGATGCCCGGCTACAGCCAGGTATTGCCCCGTGATGTGGAAATCAAGAGCCGCCTGACCAAAAACATTACCCTCAATGTGCCCCTGCTTTCCGCAGCGATGGACACGGTAACTGAAGCCGCGCTTGCCACTGCCCTGGCCCGCGAAGGCGGTCTCGGTATTCTGCACAAGAACATGTCGATTGAAAAACAAGCCGAGCAGGTACGTAAAGTAAAAAGGAGTGAGAGCGGACTGATCATTGATCCGGTTACACTTCCGGCCGAAGCTACGATCGGGGATGCCTTGCGCCTGATGCGGGAAAATAAAATCGGCGGTATTCCCATTATTGATAAATCCGGGAAACTGGTGGGGATTCTCACCAACCGTGACCTGCGTTTTGAAGATGATCCCAAACGCAAAGTGAGTGAGGTGATGACCAAAGAAAATCTTTTTACCGCACCCGAAGGAACCGATCTGAAAAAGGCGGAGGAATTATTCAAACAGACCAAAGTGGAAAAATTGCCCATTATCAATAAGCAGGGCAAACTGACCGGATTGTTTACCTACAGCGATATTCTAAAACTGAAGAGTCATCCCAACGCGGTGAAAGACGGGTTTGGCCGTCTGTTGGTTGGTGCCGGTGTAGGTATTACCAAAGACATGCTCGACCGGGTGGCCGCATTACAAACAGTAGGTGTGGATGTGATTGCCCTGGACAGTGCGCACGGACATAGCAAGGGCGTAATTGATGCCCTGAAAAGCGTAAAAAAGAATTTCAAAAACATGAATGTGATAGCCGGAAATGTGGGCACAGCCGCAGGCGCCAAAGCATTGGCAGAAGCGGGTGCCGACGCGGTAAAAGTGGGCATTGGTCCGGGCTCCATCTGTACCACCCGTATCGTGGCCGGTTCGGGAGTACCGCAACTGACAGCCGTCATGGAAGCCGCTTCCGTTTTGAAACCCAAAAATATTCCGCTGATTGCGGATGGGGGTATCCGTTATACCGGTGACATGGTGAAAGCCCTGGCCGCCGGCGCCAACTGCGTGATGATGGGCAGCATCTTTGCCGGCACGGAAGAAAGTCCGGGCGAGACGATTATTTACGAAGGAAGAAAATTCAAGGAATACCGGGGCATGGGTTCACTGGGAGCCATGGCAACGGGCAGCAGTGACCGCTATTTCCAGGATCCCGAAGCCGATGTAAAAAAATACGTACCCGAAGGCATCGAAGGCCGGGTGGCTTATAAAGGCATGCTGCGTGAAGTGGTGTACCAGTATACCGGGGGACTGAGAGCCGGTATGGGCTATTGCGGTGCCAGAACCATTCATGAATTACAGGGCGCCACCTTTGTGAAAATCACCAATGCGGGTATGCGCGAAAGCCATGCACACGATATCGAAATCACCAAAGAAGCTCCGAACTATAGTCGTCGTTGAAAGTTTAAGGTTGAGAGTTTAGAGTTGAGTCTAAACCCTCAACCTTAATCCTTAACTAATCCACTGCATAATCAATCTTAATCGTAATCGATGCCGTCTTATTCTTCGAACTGGTATTAAATACGCCACCATAACTGTAATCCTCATCACTGTTCTGGCCGGTGATCTGAAACACACCCATATTCGCTTTTTTGATTGATCCCAGTCCGCTGCCGGAGTTCTTTGCAATGGTCTCCCCTCTTTGCTTGGCATCCGCACTGGCTTTGGCCAGGAGATCAATTTTCAGTTCCGACAATTTGGTATAATAATAGGAAGGGGAAGAAGAGTTGAACTCAATTCCGCTTTCAATCAGCTCGGTTACTTCGCGGGAAATTTTTTCCACTTCCTCTATGTCTTTTGAATCCACGGTAACGGTCTGCCGCAGGTTATAGCCGGTAAAATCAGTTCCGATTATCCGTCCGTCGCCGTCCGTACGGTTGGAAAATTCCTTATCAATAGATACCGCGGAAAAAACCATTTCCGCATCGGATACTCCCTTGCCTTTCAGGTATGCCCGGATAGTGCTTTCATCCTGCTTCAGCTGGGAGTAAGCGGATTTCAGATCCATTGTCTTGCGGCTGTAATTACCGGTCCATACAATCTGGTCGCTGACAAAATTGGTTTCGGCCAGGCCGGTTACCGAAATGGTTTCACTGGCTTTAAACTTGTACTTGTACGCATTGCCCAGCAGGAATACACCCAGTACGATGGCGATTCCGATAATCAGGGGCGTGACATAACTTTTCATGATGTGGGGTTAATGGTAAAATTAGTAGTCATAAAGATAGAGTCTGATTCTTATATTTTTCGTTAATTCCGGGAAACATAATTTTCCCCGACTACTAACTGCTGACTACTAACTACCGGCTAAACCTATTCGCCTTCCACCACAAATGTAATCAGCTGCCGTTTATACGCTTTCACCATCCGCCCGTTAAATACGGCCGGTTCCCACCTGGCAGATTTACGGATTACACGAATCGCCTCTTCCTCCATACCATAACCGTGACGGGTAGTAGCCACAATATCGCTGACATGTCCTTCCAGGTCCACTACAAATTTTACTTCCACAGGATAACGGCCGGGAGGAGCGTCATTGCTGACAGGAATTTCCGGCACCAGGTGTTTCTCGAGGAATTGCTTCCAGTTGCCATTGAATTTAGCATCCAGGTCCACCGTTACCAACGGACCTTCCGGTTCTTCGTTCTTTTTAACTTCTATAATTTCCGTGCCATGGTCAATGTCTTTTGGCCGGGCAATTCCCTGATCATCGATACCTTCTCTTTTCTCTGTATCTATTTCGGCATTTTTTAATTCATCCTGGGTTGGCGGCGGTGTCTGTACCAGTTCATCGGGTAAAATCTCCGGGTTGGTAAACTGTTCCGTCCTTACCTCGGGCTCCGGTTCCGCCTGGGGCGGTTCGGGTTCAGGCAACGGCTGGTCAATTTTCTGTTCTACAATTTCAGTAATCAGCAGTCCTTCATTTTTGTCATCCACCACGATATTTCTTTTTGAAGAATTGGCCAGTACCGATCCTCCGATGGCAATCAATGCAATCAGTCCGGTTACCAGCATGGCGGTGCGGATTCGTCTGGAATAGTTGTTGCGCAGTTCGTATGCGCCGTACTCTTTGTTGCGGCCGTCGAATATGATATCGAGCAGCTCGGATCTGAGAATGTTGTTGGTTTGCATGGTTTAACTTTTCTAAAAAGATGACGCGGACAAACAGATTCCACAATTATTTATTTTTATGGAAATAAACGGAACGGGCATCACCCCTGCCGTTTTCAGTTGGCATCAAGGCCAACAACTCCTACATTTACCAAAAGAAAAAATTTGAAACGCTATAGCAATCTGTGGATGGCGATGGGTTCCGGTCTCCTGCTCTGGGCCGCCTGGCCGGTATCTCCAATGACCTTCCTTTTATTTATTGCCTGGGTGCCCCTGCTCTGGCTGGAAGCAAAAGTGGACAGCCGTAAAAAGTTTTTCGGTCTCACCTATATCACCATGTTCATCTGGAATGTGTCCACCACCTGGTGGATATGGAACGCTTCCGCACCCGGAGCTGTAGCCGCATTCCTGGCCAATAGCCTGCTGATGTGTTTCCCCTGGCTGGGGTATAAAATAGCAAAGAAATGGCTGGGACAACGGGCCGGCTTTGTTACACTGGTTGCATTCTGGATGTGCTTTGAATATATTCATTTGCAGGACTGGGGACTGAGCTGGCCCTGGCTCACCCTGGGCAATGCATTTGCCACACATCCTGAATGGATACAATGGTATGACATTACAGGCACCAGTGGAGGTACATTATGGGTGCTGATCGTTAATATCTGTCTCTATGTGTATATCCGGGAAAACCTGGAAAGAACCAGTGGCCGTTCCTATCGTTATCTCGGGGCGGCAGTTGCTGCTTTGTTTATACCGGTGGCCATCTCCTTTTTTCATCCCTTGCCCGGGCGCGGCCAATCAACCAGCCATTCCATTACCGTTGTACAACCCAATATAGATCCGTATGAAAAAGTATCCGCGGAAACGGGATCCTTTGAAGCGCAGCTGCAACGGCTGATCAGCACCAGTGATTCCGCCATCACGGAAAATACAAAACTGCTGGTATGGCCCGAGACGGCCTTGTATATGCAGACCGGAATTGATGAAGGCAATGTAAAGGATAATTTTTTTCTGAATCCATTATGGGCCTTTTTAAAAAAGCATCCGCAACTGACATTATTCACGGGTATGGAGAGTTTCCGGAAGCTGGATCATAAAACGCCGTACACCCATGAATTTTCCGGGTTGTTTTATGAATCGTATAATGGCTCCGCCCTGCTGGACAGCAATGGTGCTTCCGGTTTTTATCATAAATCCATGCTGGTTCCCGGTGTGGAGACCCTGCCCTGGTTTCTGAAATTTATTGACAGCTGGTTTGCCAAATTCGGCGGCACTACGGCCGGGTATGCCCGCCAGGAAGAGCGGAAAATGCTCGAAGAAAAAAACGGTTATAAAATCGCGCCTTCCATCTGCTACGAAAGTATTTATGGAGGATTTATGCGGCAATACGTAAAGCAAGGCGCCAACCTGATCTGTATAATCACCAATGACGGCTGGTGGAAAAAGACGCCGGGACATAAGCAACACATGAATTATGCCCGGCTTCGGGCCATTGAAACACGTACCTGGGTAGCGCGGAGTGCGAATACGGGTATCAGTTGCTTTATTGATCCGTTGGGTAATGTAATCGGTCCGCAGCCCTACGATACAAGGGCTGCCATACAATTGCCGGTACCCGTCAGTCAACCGGAAAAAACATTTTATGTACGGCATGGCGATCTGCTTTCACAAATCATGACCGCGCTCAGCCTGGTCATATTGGGATGGGTGCTTACCTTAAAAATCAGGAAGCGTTTTTTTAACCGATAAAAAAAAACGGGAACAAGTTATGAAAAAATCATTCCTGTACAACGGAAAGCGGTTATACTACCGGGTGAGTGGCCAGGGCCGGGTACTGATGCTGGTACATGGATTCGGGGAAGAGTCGTCTGTCTGGGACGGGCTGTTGCCGGGACTGGAAGAGCAATACCGGGTCATTGTGCCCGACCTGCCCGGATCAGCGGAATCGGAACTGATTCCCGATATGACAATTGAAGGCATGGCAGAGGCTTTGCACGCAATTATACATGAAGAGGAGGCCGGTCATTGTGTGGTAATCGGACATAGTATGGGCGGGTATATCACCCTGGCCCTGGTGGAAAAGTACTGGAACCATGTTTCAGCCTTTGGCTTATTTCATTCCACCAGTTATGCCGACAGTGAAGAGAAAAAAGCGACCCGCCGGAAAGGCATTGCCTTTATCCGGGAACACGGGGCACAGGCTTTCCTGAAAACGGCCACCCCCAATCTTTTTGCGCCGGCCACCCGGGAAGAAAATACAGAACTGGTAGAAAAACAAATAGCCGGGCTGGGACGTTTTACCCCTGATGCGCTGGTGGCCTGCTATGAAGCCATGATTCAACGCCCTGACCGGACTGAAATTTTGAAACAAAGTCGTGTGCCTGTGTTGTTTATCATAGGAAAATGGGATCAGGCCGTATCCCCGGAAGACAGTCTGAAACAGAGCCACCTGCCCGGAATTTCCTATATTCACCTGTTGGAAAACAGCGGTCATATGGGAATGCTGGAAGAACCCGGTATTTGCAACCTCCATATACATTCATTCTTAAACCAGATAATCATTAAATAATATTCACTTCATAAATTACTAATTTAATAAGAATAAATACTCTTTAAACGAACAACAAAACTTGTTTACCTTTTCATTTTCAATAATTTATAGTATCACATCTTGGCATACCATAAATATGGTATTCTAGAATAATACACTTGTAACTACATTATGAGACTTAAACTTCAAAATTATGAGAGTAGTTACATTATTAATATCAATGATTTTCCTTAAATCTAGTGCTCTATGTCAATCAAATTGTATAAATGGACCCGCAATGGTTGAAATTGGAAGTTCTGCTTACTACGAAGTATCATTTGATTATACGATAAACCCTTATACTAACTTTAGTTGGAATGTAGTCGGAGGAACAATTATAAGTCAAAATATTAGTAACACTACTAACATAAGCTGTACAATTGAGTGGAATAATTATCCAACTAATGGGAGCGTTTCTCTTTATGATGACTTACAAGGTATTGAAATTTCAAAAGAAATTGAAATCGGCCCTATATCAATTATTAATGACATAATTGGAGTTCCGACAAATAGGCCGACAATAAGTTGTGCACCATTGTCAAACAGTTTCTGTAACATCATACAAAATTCCAATTTTAACCACGCCCCAATATATGACCAAGGCGATCCATTTTCATATGGGCAAATCGATAATTGGGTAGCCACACACGGAACACCACAAGTTTATGACCCATGGCATCCTACACTTTTACCACCCCCATCCGCAACTGGTTTTGCATACATGTATGCATCAGGGCCGACGATCTCTGGTGGGCCTAATACAGGTGAAGGAATTGCACAAAAAATAAAGAAAATGATTCCCGGAAACCAATATACATTAAGTTTTTATGCCCGTTTTTCCGAGTGGCTTACAGGCGCAACTCAGCTTGATAATTTCGTTATTAAATTGATAAACTGTACTGATTTAAACACCTTTCCTCAGTCTTCAAACAATATTCCCGTAACACCTACGAATTCTCAAATTATTTTCCAAGAAATAAATCTAAACAATCCAAATTGGATTTACAAAAGCATAACTTTCACTGCAACAGATGAATATGATATAATATGGATGTACCCTGAGCAAAGTTTTAATGGTGCTGGAATAAATGTTTCACAAATAAGTCTAAGCAATCTAACACAAGGCGGAACTCCTACAATAACACCACTTTCGCCTACTGAGCAATGTGTTCACTATGAAACTGGACCTTGGCTAACATTAACAACAAACAGCTTACAGAACATACAATGGTATGAAAATGGCACACCTATAACAGGAGCGACATCTCAAAACATCACCTTAAATGGACTACCCAATAATGGCATTGGAAACCCCAATTCCTCTAGTTTAATTTCAATTGGAAATACAATAACTGGATGTATTTCAAGCCCTATACGTGTCACAAGAAAGAATTTTTACTCTCCAAACGCGTATCCTGTCAGTTCTCCAATAACATCATTTGAAACTCCAAACTCGTATTGCAATGGAATTCCGGGTGACATTAAACAACATCCATCCTTGCTAAATAATAATACAACTTATTGGTGGGATGTACTTGACCCAAATGGGAATAGTGTACTTAATTCTTACGCTTTTATTTCACCAAATAATTCCCAAAATCCTTTTGCCACAATAACATTCTCAAATTATCCATTTGCTACCGCCACTATAATACCCAAAGCTCTAGAAAACGGATGTGAAGGCGCGACTAATGGCTCTTGGAATAAAAGCTATATTGTGTCAATTAATTCAAATAATTGCAGACCTATCTCTTACTACACAAATATCGTTAGCCATTCAAATAATTTTCAAAAAAATAAAATTTCGATCACTCCAAATCCAGCTAAAAATGATATAATCGTGACTTCCGATTATACAATTCAGGATGTAAGAATATATAATATAAATGTAAGCCTCCGGCCAAGTACATATTTCCTGTTTCAGCGCGCTCCCATAGCTTAGCTGCTAAAAAGTTATGGGAGAAAATTTATCACAGAAGAGCCGGAAGTTCCGCAGCCGAGCTGAGATATTGGAA